>LSQX01409201.1_pt1 | contig 204262 bp, 172 predicted proteins | sample 654561 | NCBI WGS metagenome assembly LSQX01 (sample SAMN04489861, study PRJNA283612) | anaerobic digester metagenome | isolation source: 4 biogas reactors fed with cattle manure at either 37C or 55C with and... | place: Denmark: Kongens Lyngby | collected 2014 | reverse complement strand
TCGGAAAACGGTTGTATCTTCATCTCGCTTTTTTTGCGAAACCCCGATTTTGAGACTGTCTGCTCGTTTTCAGGGTATTGTTTCTGCAAAGATACAACTTACTTATTTATAAATCAAATATTTAAGCCTTTTCTGAAAGTGCCGAAAATGATCGGGTATTTGTTTTCAATAGGTTTGTGCAGCCATTCCAAGGGGTGAAAATATCATTTCATTATTTTTAATTTCACCAAAATAATGCAACCTGTTTTGTGTACAGATGGTAACAAAATAGGCGGCATTGCTGCCGTAATCCCACCAGGGGGCACGCGCAGAAGGAATACGGTATTTGTTTTGAAATTTTTCCATTACACCAATCTGATTTTCCCCGTTAACAACACTTGCATAATGCCCTATTTTATCATTTTATAATTTTCCAATTTATTTTCCAATGCCTCAATTTTATTATCCCTATCGGAAAGGATTTTAGCGATGCGAGATTGTTCTTCTGGTTTGGGAAGTAAATTTCGAATTGCTGAAAAATTGGTAAACGTAATGAATCAACAGTGTTTTTGCTGTAAACGTATATGCATGCTTCTTATCCAGAATTATTCATAAAAATCGAAAAGATGCTGCCAAATATACTGCTTCTCCATTGAATAGTAGTGTATTTGTTGTACCAAGACCTCTCATTATGGGCAAATATAAAATAAAAAAAAGCATCCTCTAATAATTTTGATCGGAAAGATTTTCAACCCATACTATTAGTTTTTCAGAGTATGGAAATAAAAAAAGCCGGAAAATTATTTCTTTCCGGCTTTTTTAAAAATTTCAGAATGTCTTTTAATAAAACATCAGTCTGTTATCGGTAACTTTTGCGTTATCTTCAATCGTTTTAGTCAGCTCTCTGGTTACTCTGCTTCTGTAATTATTTGTATGAACCCTGCGGATACCGTTCAAGTCATCATCCTGAGGTTCGGTAACAGTGTATTTATCAACACGTATCAGATACACAGCCTGTTCACCTTTCATTGGTTTTGAGGTCTGATTTTCCTCCATAGCAAATATTTTACCTATAACATCCGGTTCACGACCAAGTGTAGAAAGGCTTGTTGCACTTAAAAGAATGTGTTCCAGATTTTGAACATCTTCACCAAGTTTTGATGCAACAGCTTTAATATCACTATTTTCTTTAATGGCATCTTCCATGCGCTTAACAAGGATTTCAGCTTTTTTGTCACGGAGCACAAGAGGTTCAATACTACCTTTTGCAAGATCAAAGGGCATAGTTCCTTTTTCCTTTATACTTTTTAATGCTGCAACCACAAATGCACCATCCACATCGAAAGCAGGAGATACATCTCCAACTTTAGTTTTATTGTTATAAGCCCATCTAATTATTTCGCGTGGAACTGTAATACCGGGAATGCTATTGTCCATCGGTTGCAGATTATCGGCGCTTCTTTTTGAAATGCCGGCGTCAACCACTGCATTATCAAAAGCTGTTAATGTTTTGTTGGTACTTGCAAACTGGCTTGCTTTGGCATAAATTTCCTGTATGGTGCGGGTACTTGGTTCAATAACCCGGTCAATTATTGCAATCCTTGCTTTTTTTATAGGCTGGGTCTTACCTGTTATTTCAACAATATGAAACCCAAACTGTGATTCAACCTGAACGATATCACCTACTTTACCATCAAGAACGGCTTGATTAAAGGGATAAACCATCTGGCCATCAAGGAACCAGCCCAGATCACCCTTGTTTTCGGCTACCGACCCATCATCAGATAACGAGGTTGCAAGTTCTGAAAATTTACTGCGGTTGCGTTTAATTTCATTAAAAATGCTGTCGGCTCTGTTTTTAGCCTGATCTTTGGTACGTGTGGTCTGACTTACACCGGTGCCCTGATAGGTTACAAGTATATGGCTGGCTTTTAATGAATCCGGACGATTTGAAGTATCAATCAGTTTTGCCATTATATGTTTCCCATCTTCAACATAAGGGCTTAAAATTGTTCCTACCGGAGTGTCAAATAATTCTTCTTCAATTTTTGGAGACAGATCCTCGCGTTTAAACCAGGTACTGTCGTAACGGGTATCAGATTTGGTATTCACAAAGAGAGGAATATCCTGCACTTCCTTGAATTCTGCATATAATTTGTCAAATTCCTCAGATATTTTTTCTCTGTCTTCATCTGAAGGCTGAATTTCAAAAATTATATAATCAATTGATCTTGACTGTTCCTGTGTAAAACGGAATTTATTATTATCATAAAATCGTTTCATTTCCTGATCACTCACTGTAACATCTTCATCAGGTATGCTTTTGTATGGCAGTGAAACTACTGACAGACTTGCCTGACGGTTTTTTGTTCCGAAATCTTTCAATGCCAGTTCTTCAGGAATATAATAAGCTTTCAGGACCAGGTCATTGTATTTTTTTGAGAGTTGATCATCTTTAATAGCTTTTTCAATGTAAAGATACCTGTCGCGCATTTGCGGATCAACCTGACTCAGATTTTTAAGAAAATTAGTAACCGAGGCAGGATCAAATGTTCCGGTATTAGGATCGGTAAAGCTCTGGCGGATATAACTATGTGGATTTGGTCCACGAACCAGATCGTCAAGCTCTTCAGTTGAAATATTAAGCCCGAGAGCCTTGTAATTTTTATCCATAATAATTTCACGGATCATTTCATCCCAGGTTGATTGTCTTACATTGTATTGTTCCTGAGCGCTAAGAGTTCCAGTTTGACTATTCTGACGGCGCATATTGAGATTTTCTTCAAGTCGCTGATTATAAGCGAGAATTGGAATCTCTTCTCCTTCAACTTCTCCAATATTAATTGATCCGTGACTAGGTCTTGTTGAAAGAAGATCGCCAAGTACAAATGCAGCTAATGCCACACCAACAATTATTATCAATAAGCCCGAACGTTTTCTGATATCACCAATTATTGCCATTTCTTAATCGTTTTTAATGAGTTTGCAAAATTAATAGAAATGTTGATGCAAAAACTAAAAATTGTAAAGTAAAAGCTCAATTTCGCACTATTTTATTATAGAAAAATCATTTTTTGTGTAGTTATAGCGAAAAAAGACTGACGATTATTATTTATACACTGGAATTTTTGGATTCAGGAAGAATCAGGATTGGTCAGTAATTTCTAAACGTACCTGCTCTATTCTTGTATGAGAAGCCTGAAGAATAGTAAATGAGAAATTTTCAATTTCTATTTTTTCATCTTTTTTTGGAATATCTTCATGATAGTGAAGTACAAGCCCGGCAAGAGTCTCATAATCATCTGATTCCGGCAGATTTAGCGTGTATTTTTCGTTCAGGTAATCAATTTCGAGACGCCCTGAAAAAATAAATTCATTATCTGAAATTTGTTTTTCTGTTTTACTTTCTTTGTCGTACTCATCATCAATTTCTCCAAAAATTTCTTCAATGATATCTTCCATAGTTACAATCCCTGAAGTTCCACCAAACTCATCAACAACCAGGGCAATGCTTTTGTGTTGCTGAATAAATGTAGTGAGGATTTTGTTGGCAGTGGTAGTTTCCGGCACTATAATAATGGGTTTTATGATTGACTTGATATTTCCAGGCTTTTTATAAATATCAAAAACATGTGCATAACCAATTATATTGTCAATACTCCCGCGATAAACGGGAATCCTTGAAAATCCTGTTTTTGCCATAATTGCAGCAAGTTTCTCAACAGGCTCAAGTTCTTCTATGGCCACAATTTCGTTACGTGGCAGCATGCACTCACGGAGCTTAATATTATGGAACTCCATGGCATTTTGTATCATTTGTATTTCCTGTTTTACCTCACTTTCATCAAGCATTTTGCTATCGAGTTCTTTCATGTAATTATCAAGATCAACAGGGCTGAATTCATATTCCTTGCCTTTAATGTTAACACGGAAAATGTACTTCAATATAAATTCTGAAATGCTTGTAAACAAAAAGTTGATCGGATACAAAATGTAATAGAATAAAGAAAGCGGTAGGGCAAAAAAACTAATTACTGCGTTTGCATTTATTCTGAAAATGATTTTCGGTAAAAACTCAGCAACTACCAGAATCAACAGGGTAGAGAGTATGGTTTGAAAAAGAAAAACAAAAAAATCGTTATTCAGGCTTACAGGAAGATTTAATGCTAAAAATGGTTGTAGCTTTTTTGCGATGACCAAACCATACATTACCAGAGCAATATTATTACCAACCAACAGGGCAGAAATGAGATGTGATGGTTTTTTTACAAACTGCGATATCAGCCTGGCTGAAAAAATACCTTTGTTTTTATCAAGCTCAATCTTTAGTTTATTTGAACTGATAAAAGCGATCTCCATACCAGAGAAGAAAGCTGATAAAAGAAGGGTTAAAAATATAAGTGTATAACTATCCATTTATTAGTTTTAATAAGAACTCAATACTATACCACTATGGTTTGGGTTATTCATTATCATCGGATATTTCAAATTCACCTGATGTTTTCCTTATAATCCAGCTATTAAATGATTCATCAGCTTCAAATCCGTTTTCGCCGTACAATACATCGGTTGGAGTAGTAATTTTAACAAAGGCATCAGAAAAGATGATTTTTTTATTTTGATCCCAAGTCATAAGCTCAGTATTCATTTTTTCACCTCTTTCATGGTTCAGAACAACAACATTACGGCGAGCCTCCATTATTTTAGTACTTTCAATACTAATACCATAATCGGCAGAAAGCTCTGACTTTATGTTCATAAGTGAATCGTAAAAAGTAATATGAAAACCTTCTGGAAATTCCTGACAGGCATCCTCGCCCATACTCACGGTTGCCACAGGTGCTTTAAGACTAAACTGTGGTTTTCCTTTTTCACTGTATTGAATTTCTATATTATATGATGTCATTACCGGCAAAGTATCCTTACGGGTAATTTCGTTTACAAGAGTTATATCATTTTCACAAGAAAAAAGCATTACCGCAATCAAGGCAGTAATGCTGAATATTATAGGATTTCTAAAATTAAGTCCCGATCGGGAATAAGGTTCCATTTTTAAATTTGCCGGAGTTACTATTTTTTATTTTGCCGGTCGGATTATAGTGTTTTCGTTTATCCAACATTCTACTCTGTAGGATTCACCTTCAGTATATCCATGAAAGAATACTGTTTCGACCGATGGAAAATGTCTTGAATAAATATTGATACGCTGTGTTGCTTCTTCGGCAGTTGAAGGATCAACTCTTCTGGCTTCTAAATATTTATCAACGGCAGTCCAATACACGGCATTGGTATTGAAATCGTTAGTACCACAGTCTTTTGCACTTGCAGCATACAGGTCGCCAATAAGTATATAGGGTTGTCCGTCGCCGGGTCTTGCCTGTATGGCTTTTAGGGCAGATTCGCGTGCTTTGATCAGATTGCTTGTTTCTTTGTAGGAAGTAGCCAAAAGCAATAATCCATCAGCTCTGTCGGAAGGGTTTTCCAGTTTTTCTGTTTCTTTCAGAAATTCTATTGATTTTGTGAATTCCTTATTACGAAAATACATTTTGCCGATTCCAAAAGCTGAGAGAGGTGATGGGTCAAGTTTGTAAGCCATCAGGGTTGAGTTCAGATAAAGAGGATTATCAGTGCAGCCTTTCCGTTCAAAGAGCCTGATTACTTTATACAAAATTTCAAGATCTTCGGGGTTATCTTCAATTTTTTTAGAAAAAATACTTACCAGATCTTCGCATGATGCATATGGCTCAAGTGTTTGCTCAATAAAACCACCAATACTTTCCCAGATAGATGCTTGTTGCTGATCATCCTTGAATTTATCCAGATTGAAATTAACAATTTCTATAGCTTCTTCATAAAGGTCAAAAAACTCTTCTTTACTTATTTTTTCTTCACGAGCCATTCTTTCAACATATTTAAAATACTGGGCTATGATTGCAGCTTCAGATTCGTTACCCAGAAGTTCAACTGAACGGCGGAACGTAACATAAAGTTCTTCATTTGCATTTGGACGATGGTTTATCAGGTTAGAGGCTTTGCGACCCAATACATATCCTTCTCTGCCAAAAGCACGTATACGCTGATCATAAACCATCATCAAAGTATCAACTAGTTTTTCTTTCTTTTCAGGGTCATTTTCTTTGGCTATCATATATTCAACAATTGATACCCCATCAATATAGGTGTTCTGGCTGGCAAGCGGACAGTTATGAAAAACCCATCTCCATGGAACTATAGCTTCTTCAATAACAGTTCCTGTTCCTCCGGCCTGTTTCCATTGTTTAAGAAATTCACGATACAGCGAGAAGTTAATAGTACAGGTTACACTGTCTTCGCCATATCTTGGCCCTGTAATTTGTTCATACTCACCAATTTTAGTAATTTGTGCCTGAACCGGGGTTTCAAATAAAAGCAATTCAAACATTAAAAATGCTGCCGAAATCATTAAGCTTACTCTCATCATCTTTTTCATAATTGAATGTATTATTGTGAAACAAAATTAAAACTTTGATCTTAATTAGCTATGTTTTTAAAAATATTTTCTTTGTTCAAACCATCTGTCAAAAACCGAAACTCCTAATGACAACTTAAAGAACGACTCTCTGATAAGACCATTTCGTATTGTTCCTCTGCTTCCTGCTTCAAATCCAATATTAATTGTTGACCTTGTTCTTACCAATGGTAATCCTGTACCAAAACTAATGCCAAATTCTTTTAATCTGGTATTGTTTAATTCAACATAAGTTTGCGAATACCTGAAACCAAAGCGATAATGTATCTTTTTCCAATATGGCGAAATGGTTGTATAAACCGGTAAAATCTGTGCACCGGCAGAAACTGACATACTGTTTACAAGAGAATCGCTGCGATCAAACATCTTAAAATTTTCCCAGTTTTGCCATTTATAATCAGCCTTGATCAGCCATCGGTTTGAATTTTTTAGCATTATTCCGGCTCCAAAATCTGTAGGTAGCACAAAATCACCTTTTAATTTTTCAATATTGACAAGCGTATCGGTGATATTATCAATCAGATTTGCGCCTATAAAGTAATTGTATGTCAGTTCTTTGGCTTTGGCATTAATATTTACTTCAGGACTGAAGGTTAAACCAAGAGTTAGTCTGTAAGCATCGTTAAGATTCTGGTTGAACTGCAAACCGGTGCTTATTTTTAAATCTGATACTGTAGTTGTATTCAAAACCTTTGTTCCCAACATATATACAGAATCAGGGAACGAAAGACTACGGTTGCTTTCGAGTGAGCCAAACAAATAAACAAGGTTGAAACCGGCGGAGAAATTTTTGGCTATTGTTAGAGAATTACCCCAATAAAACTGATGTATTCCACCTGAGCCTTCGTAATTATATCTTGTTTTTCCGGTTAGTTCATCAATTCTGTTATCTACCACTTTATAACCCAGACTTGAATAAGGTAGTAAGCCAAAGCTTGATTTCCAGTGTCTTGTAACCGGAAAACCCAACATTAAATATCCCAGTGTGATATAATTGCTGTTTTGACTTAAAGTTTCGGTTTTTAGCTTTGAGAATTTGTTATGAAGACCTGCCTCAAAAATAAATGAGTTCTGTTCGAAAGCATGATAGGATGCAGGATTGTTGAAATTAACAATAGCCGGGCTGTTTAGCGCTACAGTGCTGCCACCCATGCCCATGATGACAGGGCTGCTCGTTAATTGCAGGTCACCAATTCCAAAGCGTGAGTATGGTGAACTTATCCTGGTTTGCGCATTGCCGGCAGACATGGCAATCAAGGCTAAAACCAGTAAGATAGTTGATTTATATGAACTTTTTGTTTTCAATATTGTAAGTCAAAATAATGTACAAGCCTTTAATAGTTATATTTGGAAATGCAAAGATGCTATTTTTTAATCTTTTTATTAAGAAATTACTATCTCCTCCGCCAAAAATTACTTTCAATCCGGGGTAAATAGTTTTGTATTTATCAATAATACCGTCAATTTCAGCAATAATTCCATTTATCACACCTGAAATTATTGATTCTTCTGTAGTGGTACCAGTAAGATGTTTTATACTTTTTTTCTTAATTAACGGAAGCTTTCCTGTAAAAGTGTTAAGAGCCTTAAATCTCATATTTATACCGGGCGATATGGCACCACCCATGTATTCACCTGAAACAGATACAAAATCCATAGTAATGGTTGTGCCGGCATCAATTATTAATAAATTGTTTTCCGGAAACTTATCCCATGCTCCTACTGCTGCTGCAATTCGGTCTTTACCCAGAGTATTGGGGGTTTTATACTGATTCTTAAAAGGCAATGCAGTGTTCGGATCAAAAAATAAAGTTGTTAAATGTTTAGTAAATACTTTTTTGATATATGAAGGATAATCAATTACATTGGAGACAATACAGTATGAACCGGGTTCAAGACTCAGCAAATATTTCTCAAGCTGCTGAAAATTACCGGTTTTAAATGTTTTAAGTGAAAATAATTCGCTGTTTTTAAATACCGCTGCTTTAACAAGCGTATTACCAATGTCAACAACGATTTTCAACTGATCAGTCTTAGTCATTTATTGAAACCAAACTTAAGTCTGCAAAATTAATATAATCTAAAATCTTACAGCATTTACTTCATAGCAATTAAGCACATGTTACCCAATTAACCGAAATAATGTTAATACGATTTGTATTTACAAAATAGTTCAATTCAGTTTCATTTGAAAAAAAGAATTTTAAATTCAATTACTGGCTGATATCAGCAATTTTGTTAATGCATTATTAAAAATATCTCAATCATGTTGTTATTCAGCAATATAGCTGTAATTCAAAGAATATATCCATGCTGAAATATATTCCCGTTACAGTATTATCTGAAAAAATAATTTTTTAGTTTGTGTCAGATATTTGTAATTTAAAATTCTTGTTATCTTTGCAGCCTCAAAAGGCGGTACCATAGCTCAGACGGTAGAGCAACGGACTGAAAATCCGTGTGTCACTGGTTCGATTCCAGTTGGTACCACCTGTTTTAAAGCCACTTATAGCAAAACTGTTGTAAGTGGCTTTTTATTTACAATAAATCCGATAATAATTTTATAGCAGGTTCTTACTCATACAATTTAGTGGGAAATTTCTCTCATACTTGTTCGTTATCTGAGAGAATGCGTGTTTCAAATGTTTCAGGATTGTCTGTTTCCTCAGGAATATCTGATTGTGCGGGTATGGATTCTTTGTCCTTGCTTTTATAACATTTGCTTTGACACAAGATCAGAATAAAAACACCTATTGTAATTGATGAGTCGGCTAAATTAAAAACAGGTCTGAAGAAAATGAATTCTTTTGATCCCAGCAATGGAACCCACGAAGGATATTGCCCTTTAAGAATAGGAAAATATAACATATCCACTACATGCCCGTGAAACAACGGAGCATAGCCTTCTTCGGCAGAAAGGAGTTTTGCCGGTTCATAAAATGTACTTTCATTGAACAATACCCCATAAAACATACTGTCAATGATATTCCCGATTGCTCCGGCAAGAATCATTGAAATACTTATAAGAAGTAGAGGATGAGAGTCTTTTTTTGTTAAACGATACAGGTATATAAAAATAAGGATTGCTGCTATTATTCTGAACAGAGTTAAAACAAGTTTTCCATTTTCGCCTGAAAGTTCCATTCCAAAAGCCATTCCCGGGTTTTCTGTGAAGTGGATACGAAACCAGTTACCAATCACTTTGATTTCCTGCCCAATAGTCATATGTGTTTTCACCCAGAACTTTGAAGCTTGGTCAAGAAAAAGGATTTGGAAAATGAGGAAAAGCGGTTTTTTCAAAGCTTGGGGATTATTACAGTTTTCATAGCATACCCGTACCAGCTAAACAAAAAGAAATATTTTTCTGCTTACTGAATGCATGGATAAACCGGAATAGAGTTTTTACGATTTTTGATTAAGTTTTGCTTCTATACTTAAAGTTGCATGAGGTACACTACGAAGACGTTCTTTGGCAATAAGCTTTCCTGTTACCCGACAAACTCCGTAAGTTCCATTTTCAATGCGGATAAGAGCAGCTTCAAGTGATTTTATGAATTTATCCTGCCGGGCAGCCAAACGACTGTTCTCTTCTTTTGATAGTACCTGGTATCCTTCTTCTAATACCTTAAACGTTGGTGATGTATCGTTTATATCATTCTCATTGTTAAAGGTATAGGCATCAGTAAGCATTTTAAGATCTTGCTTTGCCTTTTCCAGTTTTGTTAAAATTATTTCTCTGAACTCCTGGAGTTCTTCATCTGAATAGCGTATTTTTGTTACTTCTTCCTTCATAATTCAGTTCCTTCTCTTTATATTATATTTATATTGTTCACAGAGCTTTTTAGCTGTTTGACTTACTCACTACAATATATGTTGAAATATCATCGGTAAGTTCAACTAATATTTTTTTATCATTATTTATTATATCATGCAGTTCAAGTTTCCTGGTTAAAGTTTCCGAGCAAATATATGAATAATTGTTTTCAATTGCACTTATTAAATTATTGTTTTTTTCAATATAGAGGTTTATAGTATCAGTTACTTCAAATCCGCTTTCTTTTCTCAGGTTTTGAATACGATTAATAAGTTCACGTGCTATGCCTTCTTCTAATAAAGGTCGTGTGATTACAATATCCAGTGCTACCGTGAGGTTGCCCAGGTTAGAAACTACCAATCCGGGAATATCTTCGGTAATGATCTCAACATCGCTGGCTGTGAGTTCTATTTCCTGACCTTCAACCTGAAGCTTATACAAACCGGAAGTTTCAATTTCCTGAATTTCTTTTTGTCCCATACTTCCTACAGCAACAGCAATTGCTTTCATCATTTTCCCATAACGAGGTCCAAGAGTTTTGAAATTTGGCTTTATTTTTTTCACCAGCAGCTCGTTATTTTCTTCAAGAAATTCAATTTCCTTAACATTTACTTCACTCAGTATCAGAGATTTAATTGAATCAACCCTGTCTTTGAATGAGTTGTCAGAAGCCGGGATCATTATTTTGTTCAATGGCTGACGTACTCTGATATTCGTACGTTTCCGCAATGAAAGTACCATTGATGAAATCTTCTGAGCTAGTTGCATCCTTTCTTCCAGCTCTTTATCAATCATAGTCTTGTCAGAAACGGGGAAGTCCGCAATATGAACTGATTCGGCATTGATTTTTTGTGTAACAGGGTTAAGGTCCAGAAACAGTCTGTCCATATAGAACGGGGCTATAGGGCATGAAAGACGTGCAACCGTTTCGAGGCAATGGTATAAAGTCTGATATGCCGAAATTTTATCTTCAGTATATTCACCTTTCCAGAAACGTCTTCTTGAAAGCCTTACATACCAGTTGCTCAGATGTTCATCAACAAAATCCTGTATAAGCCGTCCAGCCTTGGTTGGTTCGTAGTCATTATAATAATCATCAACCTGTTGTATCAGAGTATTTAATTCTGATAATATCCAACGGTCAATTTCAGGGCGGTCTTTATATGGGATCTCATTTTCGCTGAAGGTGAATTTGTCAATATTGGCATACAGCGCGAAGAAACTGTATGTATTATAAAGTGTGCCAAAGAATTTACGTTGCACTTCAGCAACTCCTTCAAGGTCGAATTTCAGATTATCCCAGGGCTGTGAATTGGTAAGCATATACCAGCGGGTTGCATCAGCACCGTATTTTTCAATTGTTGAATATGGGTCAATGGCATTACCAAGGCGTTTGGACATTTTATTGCCCATTTTATCGAGCACAAGTCCGTTTGAAACAACAGTTTTAAATGAAACATTGTTAAAAACCATGGTAGCTATAGCATGAAGTGTAAAGAACCATCCGCGTGTCTGGTCAACACCTTCGGCTATGAAATCAGCAGGGAAATAATCTTCAAGATTATCGCCTTGCTCAAAAGGATAATGGAATTGTGCATAAGGCATTGCTCCCGAGTCAAACCAAACGTCAATCAGGTCTAACTCACGCTTCATTGGTTTACCCGAAGGCGAAACAAGGATTATTTCGTCAACGTAAGGACGATGCAAATCAAAGCTTTGATAATTTTCATCAGATTGATCATCGGGATTGAAATCATCCATAGGATTTTTTGCCATCAAACCTGCTGCAACAGACTTGTCAATCTCGTTTTTCAATTGTTTGACCGAGCCTATACAAATTTGCTCGCTTCCGTCATCACTTGTCCATACCGGCAATGGTGTACCCCAATAGCGTGAACGGCTAAGATTCCAGTCAACAAGGTTTTCAAGCCAATTGCCAAAACGGCCTGAACCGGTAGCTTCAGGCTTCCAGTTGATAGTTTTGTTAAGTTCTATCATCCTGTCCTTGAAGGCGGTAGTTTTTATGAACCATGCTTCGAGAGGATAATATAATATAGGTTTATCGGTACGCCAGCAATGTGGGTAGGAGTGTTCGTATTTTTCAGCTTTGAAAGCCCTGTTCTCTTTTTTAAGCTTTACTATGATGTCAATATCAACGTTGTCATCTTTGGCAGGATCAAAATCGGGATCGTATTCAGATTTAACATAACGACCGGCAAATTCGCCCATAGCATCAATGAAACGCCCTTCCTTATTAACCATTGTCAACGATCCAAGGCCATATTGCTTGCTGGTTCTGAAGTCGTCAGCTCCAAAACTGGGTGCAATATGTACAACGCCTGTACCATCTTCAGTAGATACAAAATCGCCGGCTACAACAATGAATGCATCTCCAGTTTCAGGTTGTGTATAAGGCATAAGCTGTTCGTAACGGACGCCCTGCAGCTTTTCGCCCGGAAATTCATCAGCAATCTCAAAAGGAATGTTCTTCTGACCGGCTTCATATTCCATAAGATCCAAACCAATGTTCTTTTCAGGGAAGAACTTTCCGACAAGGTCTTTTGCCAGAATAACGGTAATTGGCTGATAAGTATAAGGATTATAGGTTTTGATTTTTTGGTAAGTGATGTTTTTGCCAATTGCCAGCGCTGTATTGCTGGGTAAAGTCCACGGAGTAGTTGTCCATGCTAAAATGAATACATCACCAAATGGATCATTGAAAAGGAATTCGCTTTGACTGTTTTGTGCCACTTTAAATTGTGCTGTAACAGTATTGTCCTTTACATCGCGATAACAGCCCGGCTGGTTCAGTTCATGAGTACTTAAACCGGTTCCGGCAGCAGGTGAATAAGGCTGAATTGAATATCCCTTGTAAAGCAGTTCTTTTTCATAAAGTTTTGACAGCAGATACCATACTGATTCAATGTATTTGTTTTCAAAAGTAATATAAGGATGGTCGAGGTCAACCCAGTAGCCAACCTTACGGGTAAGATCATCCCACAGATCTTTATATTTCATCACCTCCTGACGGCATTGGGCATTATAATCGGCAACTGATATTTTTTTGCCAATATCATCTTTTGTTATACCAAGAGTTTTTTCAACGGTCATTTCAATTGGCAGCCCATGAGTGTCCCAACCTGCTTTACGGGCAACGTAAAAACCTTTCATGGTTTTATAGCGGCAGAAAATATCCTTGATTGCACGCGACATTACATGATGGATGCCCGGAATTCCGTTTGCCGAAGGTGGTCCTTCATAAAAAACAAAGGGCGTGTGATCCTTACGAACCTCAAGGCTTTTTTCAAATATATTATTTTCTTCCCAATATTTAAGAATATCCTTACCAATGTCGGTAAGACTTAATTGCTTGTATTCTTTATATTTCCTGTTCATTTTATGAGGCTTTTCCTCTGATTTGTAAATAGTTTGCAAAAGTAGCAAAAATACGTTTTGAAAAATCAAAAACACAGAAGCAACTTCAGAGTTGTTTGTCACGACAACCGGAATATTAATCCGTTTATCGGTTAAAATCCCTGATTCACCGATATTTGCTTGCATGCTCAATACTTGTTTTTATACATTTGCCAAATGATATTAATTTTTTTAAAATTATGGAAACGAATAAAAACATTGAAAATTACAATCACGAAGCCGGTCATAAAAGGAAATTCTCAAATACCCTTGTTTTAGGCATTATTGTAATATTGGCTGGTGCACTTTTGTTGCTCAGGAATATGGGTGTGATTGAGCGACCTTTATTTCGGATCATTTTTTCGTGGGAAATGCTGCTCATTGTCATAGGCATTTATAGCCTTCTCAGTCACTCAAAAGCTTGGGGTGGCATATTAATCCTGATTGGCGGAATATTTCTGATCTCGAGGATCTATGGTTTTCCTATGAACTTCTGGCAATTTGCCTTACCGTCATTAATAATCCTTGTAGGGCTGGTTATGATCTTTTCTTCATCAAAGTTGCTTTCACGACAGAAAGTAAGTATCAGTAATTTTAATAACGACCTAATAGAGGAGGTGAGTATTTTTGCCGGCTCCGAACGTTCAATAAATTCTGATTCTTTCAGGGGAGGCAGAATCCTGGCTGTTTTTGGAGGGTCGAAAATAGATCTGAGCGAAGTTACTTTAAGTTCAGGGGTCAATGAGCTTGAAATTACATGTATTTTCGGAGGAACTTCATTGAAAGTTCCTTCGGATTGGAATATTAAGATCGAGGCTTTCAATATTTTTGGTGGCTATGAGATGAAACGCAATCCTGCTTTGGTTGACATAAATAAAACTTTAATCATAAAAGGTGTGTGTGCTTTTGGTGGCGGAGAAATTAAAAGTTGATAAGTTTGCACTGGTTAAATGAGGACAACAATCATGGCTGTTTCATAAAGCCGTGTTACCTATGAATTAAACTGAGAAATGAAAGACTTTCTGAGCAAAATAAAATTTCAACTTATTTATGCTTTTTTATGGATGGTAATAATTGTCATCCATTTTTTTGCACTTCATTACATGTATAATATTGAAATGTCTTTTGCTTTGGCAGATAGTCTGATTTTCAATATTATATTTTCGGTTCTCGGCATTGGTTTATGGTTCAGCATCAGATTTTCATCATTGCTGAAGAAAAAAACTCATGAAATATTTATCCAGCATCTGGTTTCATGCCTTATTTTATTATTGATCTGGCTCATACTTTCAACCTCACTTCTTGAATTGATGTTTGGCGAAAGTGTTGCTTATATTGATTTTCTTCATCGTTCTCTTACTTTGCGTGTAATAAGCGGATTGCTGTATTATGGCTTATTGGTTGTAATTTATTATCTGATATCAAGCTTCAGGGTTGTTGAAGAAAAAATTAAAAAAGAGATGCAGCTTACTACCATGCTTAAAGATGCAGAGCTTGAGATGCTGCGCTCGCAGATCAAACCGCATTTTCTTTTTAACAGTTTGAACGCAATAAGTTCGCTTACAATAAGTCGTCCTGAACAGGCGCAGGAAATGGTTATAAAACTTTCGGAACTCATGCGTTATACCTTAAGCCAGCAAGATGAAATTATGAGCAGTCTGAAAAAGGAACTTCAGAATATCAGGCTTTACCTTGATATAGAGCAGGTTAGGTTTGGGGGCAAGTTAAATTTTAGCAGCGATATAGATGAAAAAGCTTTATCGTGGGCGATTCCTTCACTGATTTTACAACCTTTGGTTGAGAATGCCATAAAATATGGTATTTATGGTTCGGAAGAAAAATTGAGTATAAAACTAAAGGCAACTTGCGATGAATCTTTTTTGACAATTACAATTTTTAATAATTACGATCCTGACCATTCTCTTCGCAAAGGCACCGGCACGGGGCTTAAAAATATTTCGGAACGTCTGGAAGCGATTTATGGAAGATATGATCTGATGAAAATAAATAATACAGGATCGGAGTTTGAAGTTCAATTAAAAATTCCGAAAAATGCTGAAAATTAAAGCAATTATTGTTGATGATGAATTGCTGGCACGAGAGCTGATACGTGATTTTATCAGGGATATTGAAGATGTTGAAATTATTGCCGAATGTGAGAATGGTTTTGAGGCATTGAAAGCAATAATGGAGCTGAATCCCGAGCTTGTTTTTCTGGATATACAAATGCCAAAAATTGATGGTTTTGAACTACTTGATGTGCTTGAAACAAAACCATGGATAATTTTTACTACTGCTTTTGATCAGTATGCATTAAAAGCTTTTGAAAAGAATGCTGTGGATTATTTGCTAAAACCATTTTCAAGAGAGAGGTTCAAACAGGCTGTTGAAAAGGCAGTTATGCGCATACACTCAGCCGATGAAAATGAAAAAATAAGATCATTAAAGGCACTTCAGGACACAACAGATGAAAGTGAAGGTGTTTTGACCCGTTTGCTTGCACGATTAGGCTCAAAGATTATTATTATTCCTGTTGAAAAGATCTATTATCTTGAAGCACAGGATGATTATGTAATGGTTTATTCCGAACTCGGCCGTCATCTTAAAGATAAAACCCTGAAATATTATGAAAGTCATTTGCCAAAAAAATCATTTCTGCGAATTCACAGAAAATATATCGTCAACTTGTCATTTATTTCTTCAATAGAGCTTTATAAGAAAAATATCCATATTGTGATAATGAAAAATGGAGATAAACTGCGTGTAAGCCAGGAGGGTTATAAGAGGCTTAGGAGTTTTTTCTAATAATTTGCCGCATATTTATTGATTTTTTAAACCCAAAAGCTTATCGATTGTTTAATTTTGAAGGCTGTTAAATTAATTATCAACCAATTAAAACTAATTTATTATGAGAACATCATTTACACTGCTATTACTGGCAATTTTGCCGGTGTTTTTACTTGCTCAATGGAGCAACGATCCTTACCAAAATACTGCAATAGCAGTAGCTCAAAACGAACAGGCTTTACCAAAGACTGTTATGCACCCTTCTGGAATAACATATGTTTCATGGTATTCCATTGAGAATAGCAATTATAATGTAAGGCTGCAGAAATTTGATATCTATGGTGTAAAACAATGGGCTGAAGAAGGTTTGCTGGTTAGCAACCATGAGTCAATGACCTGGCTAACCGACTGGGATCTGGCTGTAGACAATGATGCATGTGCAATTATTACTTTTCAGGATATCAGAAACGGTGATAATAATATCTATGCCTATCGTATTTCGCCTGAGGGAGATTTTTTATGGGGTTCTGACGGAGTTGCATTATCAAATAATCCCGATTTTGAAGGATCTCCGGTAGTTACGGTAACTTCGCTGAACAATTGTGTATTTGCCTGGGCACGTGATAATACCATTATGGTCCAAAAGTTAAGTTCTGACGGTGTAAAGCAATGGGGCGAAGAGGGAATCCAGCTACAAGGTACTGACACTTATGCATGGCCATTTATTGTTCCATCGGATGACGATGGTGTAATAATGAGTTTTTTTAAACAAACAGGACCTTCGTGGGCACCAACCAAAAACGTATATGCACAGCGCTTTAGTTCCGATGGTCAGTTTATGTGGGGTGATGGTATTATAATTACTAACAATGATGCAATTCCGGTTTATGTAAAAACCAAAATTATCTCCGATAAAAACGGTGGTGCTTTTATTGTTTGGCATCGTGATAATGGTTCATATTTTGATAGCTATGTGCAGCATGTAAATGGAGCCGGAAATCTTGGCTTTCCTGCAAATGGTCTAGCGGTGAGCCTTAGCTCCGGCACTCATCAAATTGACCCGATAATTGCATATAATCAAAGTTCAGAAGAACTTTTCGTGGCATGGCGTGAGCAAAGTTTTAACCAAAGTAACCGAGGTATTTCGGCTCAGAAAATTTCATTGAGTGGAATAAGATTATGGGGTGATGCAGGAAAAGTTGTTGCACCAATGGAAAGTGGCGAAAAAGCTGGATTGAATCTTGTTCTTGACAGCAATGAAGCTATTATTTCTTATTTCGATTCACCGAGTGGTAACAATTACTTTGTAAAAGCTGCCAAACTGAGCAATAGCGGTGATTTGGTCTGGGAAGGGGGACAGGTTCCTGTATCATTGGTTGCAAGCGGTAAGATGCATAACGATGCAACAGAATTCTTTAATGGTCAGTTTGTTATTGTATGGGCTGATTCCCGAAACGACAGTGGAGATATTTATGCTCAGAATCTTAAAGGTGACGGCACTCTTGGATCGGTTTTAACTATTATACCAGGTGATGCCAATTGTGATGGGATAGTAGATGTTCTAGATGTAATTACAATTTCAAGTTTTATTACAGGTTTGAATCCACAGCCATTTTGCCCGGATAATGCCGATGTGAATAATGACGGAATAATTGATTTGCTTGATGTTATTGCTATAGTCAATCTTATATTAAGACTGTAATTCTTTCGGGCTTCAGTCTTGTTTTTGACTAAGGTTGTTTTATACCAGGCTGTCAATCAGTTGGTTAACACTGTTTGTTTTCATTTTATTACCGGAGGCTTGATAAAGTTCTTTCATTTCTCTAAGCAGAAGCGATGCCACCAGTAAATTGTTAGCAGGTTCAAAAAATTCAGATCTAGACTCTATATCATGGTTTTTCAAAAATCTTTTTATTTCACTCATGTTAAAAATGATCCCTTCAAGTAAAGGATTAGTATAGAAAAGAACTATAGTAGTCTCAATAGCTGGTTTGAAAGATGTTTGGGAAGTATAGGCAAGAATGAAGTTTTCGGGCAATGCAACATAATATACCGGTAGATTAAGTCTTTGGCATAAACCCAGATATAAAGCTCCGAGCATTGAAGGATGCGCTGTTTTGTTTTTAATAGCATTATTCAGAAAGAAAAGATCGGTTTCAGGCTTGTCTGAAGTATCAGGTTTGTATTGCCAGGTTCTGAAAATAAAATGATTTACCAGTCTGATACATTCAAGTGATGTAAGATCCTCATTCATTTCAAGCCAGATGACTTTGTGCATGGAATTAACCCGGTCGTTCAATTCCAATGTGTCGAGCCTGCGATTATGAAATTTGTTCAGTATTTGCAGGAGTTGAAGAATATCCTTGTTGTATGAGTGTTTCCAGGCTTTAAGATCTTCTTTTATATTGTTAGTATGAATTGCAAGAATAACTTCTTCAAGTCGTTCACTCATATCAGGATCAAAAGTGTTATCTTTAGCTTCTTCAAGCATTTCCATAGCCGGATCGCCAATATTAATTATTGACTGACTTATTTTCCCGTACAAATTCATATCGGGTTCGTCAAGCATACTAATAAGCGAGCGTATATCTTTTTGTAAATCCTGATTCACTTCCATTTATTCATAATTCGTGTTTGACCTGTGTTCTATCCGGCAAAACGGTCCAGTACATGTTTTATGAGCAAACCTATGTGTGTTTTACTGTTCTTGCTGTATTCTTTATGATGTCTGTTTGCAATGGCAACGCATATCGTTAATGCATTATGCCCGAGTAATGCTGACAAGCCGTACAATGCCGAAGATTCCATTTCAAAATTACTGATCCTTAAACCATTGTATTCAAATGATTCAAGGCGTTGGTTCAGATCTTCGATACGAGGTGACAAACGAAGCGTTCTGCCTTGCGGACCATAGAATCCCGGCGCTGTAGCCGTAATTCCGCTTAACAGTTCATTGCCATATTGTTTTAATAAAGCTTCAGAAGCCTTAACTACATAGGGCTTTGCCATTATATCAGGCCAGTTTGAATGCTTAATGAAGGCTTCAGCCATTTTGTTGTCAAATGTCGGATTATTTCCCGAATAAAAATTTAGCAAGCCATCAATCCCAAGAGCATGAGAAGAAACAATGAATGAATTTACCGGGATATCAGGTTGAATGGCTCCCGAAGTTCCAAGTCGGATTAAATTAAGAGGAGTCTTTTCTTTTTTAATCTGGCGTGTGTTCAGATCAATATTTACAAGAGCATCCAGTTCATTAATCACAATATCAATATTATCGGTTCCCATACCTGTGGATAATACACTGATCCTTTTTGATTTATAATATCCGGTATGAGTAATGATCTCGCGGTTTTGAATTTTTACATCAACCCTGTCGAAAAAACCTGAAACGATTTCAACTCTTTGAGGATCGCCAACCAGAATGATAGTTGATGCAATATGCTCGGGGCGGAGTTTTAAATGATAAACACTACCGTTATCGTTTAGAATTAATTCTGATTCCTGCAATCTGTCCATAACTTTCTGAGTATTTTTGCAAAAAAGTGCAAAATTAGTGGAAAATATACCACAAAGCACAAAAATAAATTCATTGGACTTAAAAAACTGATTTTTTGATGATTGCAGATATAATAAATATTGGTGATGAACTGCTTATTGGGCAGGTTGTAAATACGAATGCGTCATATATGGCTGAAAAGCTGAATTCAATAGGTATAAATGTCCGCCAGATAAGTGCTGTGTCCGATACTCGCAAACATATAAGGGAGTCAATAAATGAAGGTTTTAAAAACGCTGATGTGCTGATACTTACCGGCGGCTTGGGTCCTACCAGGGATGATATTACCAAACATACACTTGCCGAGTATTTTAATTCGAAAATGATTATCCATGAGCCTACCTTGAAGCATGTAGAAGAGTTTTTCAAGCTGCGAGGCAGAGAAATTACTGAGATAAACCGCCGTCAGGCTGAAGTTCCTGACAAGTGCGAACCTTTATTCAATGCTAATGGAACTGCTCCTGGTATGTGGTTCGAAAAAGAAGGAAAAATACTTGTCTCGTTGCCCGGAGTACCTTTTGAAATGAATGGGCTGATGAATGATTATGTGTTGCCTCGTTTGGCAGCTATGAACAATGGTGAGGTAATAATTCATAAAACTGTTCTTACCATGGGGCTTGGCGAATCATTTTTATCAGAAATAATTTCCGGATGGGAAGATGCTTTGCCGAAGAATATTAGGCTGGCTTATCTTCCGCAACCGGGAATAGTCAGGCTAAGACTTACAGCCTGTGGTGACAATCGTAAGAAAACTGACAATGAATTAAATAAGCAGCTCGAAATATTATTAAGCCTGATTTCTGATTATGTTTTTGGCTTTGATGATGATATTTTGGAGAATATAGTGGGTACAATGCTTAGACAACAAGGAGCAAGTATTTGCACTGCTGAAAGTTGCACCGGAGGGTATCTTGCACATAAAATTACCAGTATTTCAGGAAGTTCTGATTATTTTAAGGGAGCAATAATATCGTATTCAAACGAATTGAAAGAAAAACTGCTTGGTGTTGAGCCAAAATCATTAGAAACCTTTGGTGCTGTTAGCAGAGAGGTTGTGGAGGCTATGGCGGTAAATGCACGAAAACAACTTGATTGCACTTATGCGCTTGCTACATCGGGGATTGCCGGCCCTGCAGGAGGATCAAAGGAAAAGCCCGTTGGCACAGTGTGGATTGCTCTTGCCGGTCCTAACGGAGTGGAGGCAAAACATTTTTTATTTGGCAGTAATCGTGAGCGAAATATTCACGTTACGGCACTCAATGCATTGAACATACTTAGAAAGGAATTGCAGAAAAACAAATAATGGGTCTTTAAAATACTTTTTCTGTTTTTTTGCAGAAATATCTGTAGTTATAAGCCTTTTAGCAGATTTTTAAGTTATTAAGAGTTATAATTGTGGTTCGGAGGAATAAAAAATTATACTCTTTTTTGTTGCTTTCAGAAAAAATACCGTTCTTTGCACCCCAATTTAAAAAAAACGTATTTAATAGTCATAACCATGTCAAGGATTTGTCAGATTACAGGAAAGCGTATGATGGTGGGTAACAAGGTTTCACACTCTAACGTAAAGACCAAACGCAGGTTCTATCCTAACCTGCAGACTAAGAAGTTTTTCATTCCTGAAGAAAACCGCTGGGTTACCTTGCGCGTTTCAGCCGATGGCATTCGCCATATCAATAAAAAAGGAATTAGTGAATGCCTGAAAGAAGCAGCCGAAAAAGGCTATCTGAATGCATAAAACTATAAATCAGCAGCAAAGATATTAAGCCCTGGTTATGCCATGGGCTTTTTTGTTTTTATGATGTAAAGTGTTTAAAAACAGACAAGTATATTTAATTATTTTTGAATAAATATTTGTTGAAACAGAAAAAGTTTATGCTGATCTCACTATGCCTGATCAAAAAAGACAATTATTCTTTTTTGTTTGCAAGAAAGATCGGATTTAGCCGTTATCATAGTCAGTATTTTTCTGTGAACCATTGGTAAATGAGATATTTAAAATTCTTATCCTTTATATTCTTCTCTTTTTTAATTGCTCCATCAGCTTTTGCACAACAAACTGCAATTGTTAAAGGTAAAGTCGTAGATAAAAGCAAAAAGCCTATCGAACTGGCAACAGTAAGCATACAGAATTTAAACAAAGGAGTGGTTACTGATGCCGGAGGAAATTATAGGATGCAGGTTTCGTCAGGGCGCAATATAACCATAGTATACAGTTTTCTTGGTTACACCACTGAACGTATCACAGTTAACCTTAAAGCCGGGGAAGAAAAGACCATAAATATCACACTCATTGAAACATCTACCACAATTGAAGGTCCTGTGGTTGAAGACAAGCAGATCAGAACCTCTACACTTGCCCGCATTGACCCCAAAGTTGCTGTATCAATTCCAAGTATTTCAGGAAATGTTGAAAGTCTTATTAAAACCATGCCGGGTGTGGCTTCGGGTAATGAACTGAGTTCGCAATATTCAGTAAGGGGTGGTAATTTTGATGAGAACCTCGTTTATGTGAATGATATTGAAATTTATCGTCCTTTTCTTGTACGCTCAGGGCAACAGGAAGGACTTAGTTTTTTAAATTCTGATCTGGTTTCCTCTATACTTTTTTCAGCAGGCGGATTTGATGCCAAATATGGTGATAAAATGGCTTCGGTACTTGATATTCAGTACAAAAAACCTTTGCAGTTTGCTGGTTCGGCTTCGGCAAGTTTACTTGGCGCTTCAGCTCATTTTGAAGGGATATCAAATAATTCAAAAATAACTTATCTTGCCGGAGTGCGCTATAAATCAAATCAATATGTTTTGAAAGCAATGGAAACCAAAGGTGAATACAAACCTTCGTTTACCGATGTTCAAACCTATATTTCGTGGAAACCCAAATCTGATATCGAAGTTTCTTTTTTAGGCAATTATGCACTCAATAATTTCAAGGTAGTGCCTCAAGACAGGGAAACAGCTTTTGGAACTATTAATGAAGCCTATAAATTCAAGGTTTATTTTGAAGGACAGGAAGTTGACCGGTTTGAAAATTACATGAGCGCACTGAGTTTTTCATGGAAACCACAAAGTAATATCAATCTCAAACTTATAGGGTCTGCGTTCAGCTCGGCAGAGAGCGAGACTTATGATATTCTGGGTCAATACTGGATAGGAAGGCTTGATTCAAATATAGGCAGCAATGAATATGCTGATATAGTTGAAGCTGTTGGGGTTGGTTCATATCTTAACCATGCAAGGAACTACCTCGATGCCAATGTTTACAGCCTCGAGCACCGGGCTTCATATATACTTGACAACTCATTCTGGCAATGGGGTATAAAGTATCAGCATGAATTCATTGACGATTATTTGAACGAATGGGTACTTATTGATTCAGCAGGTTATTCTTTACCCCATCCAATAAGTATTCCGGGAGAAATAAATGAAAAGCATGATTTCTTTCTGAACTCAGCCATTCTTACTAATAATGTGCTGAATTCAAATCGTTATTCAGCCTTTATCCAAAATACCTGGAAACTGGATGGTGATCTTGACAGGATTCATTTAACCACTGGAGTGAGAACCAATTACTGGGATCTGAACGAGCAGTTGCTTGTAAGCCCCCGTATAACCCTGTCGTACAAACCTGTATGGCAGAAAGACGTTTTATTCAGATTTTCAGCGGGGTATTATAATCAGCCGCCATTTTACCGCGAACTTCGTAACCTTAAAGGAGAAATTAATAGAGATCTGAAAGCACAATCCAGTATTCATTTTGTTGCTGCTACCGATTATAATTTTATTGCATGGAGCCGTCCGTTTAAACTAATTGCCGAAGCTTATTACAAACATCTTGATAATCTGATCCCATACGAGATTGATAATGTACGTATACGTTATCATGCTTTAAATAATGCAAAAGGGTTTGCGCGGGGTATTGATTTTAAAATAAACGGAGAATTTGTGAAAGGAATTGATTCTTGGGTGAGTCTTTCAGTAATGAAAACCATGGAAGATATAAAAGACGATTTTTATATTAATTCGGAAGGAAAAAGAATAGAGCCGGGTTATATTCCCCGCCCTACCGATCAGCGCGTTAATTTCTCGTTGTTCTTCCAGGATTATCTTCCCCGAAATCCAACCTATAAAATGCATTTAAACCTTTTATTTGGCAGTGGTCTTACCTTTGGACCCCCAAATTCGCCCCGATACAAGCAAACTCTGAGGATTCCGCCATACCGCAGAGTAGACATAGGTTTCTCAAAAGAAATAATTGGAGATAACACGCCTTTACGCGAAAGACCAGTGTTCAGACATTTTAAATCGCTATGGGCAAGTCTCGAAGTTTTTAATTTGTTGCAGGTGAATAATACAGTGTCTTATATCTGGATCAGTGATGTAAGCAACAGGCAGTATGCAATTCCAAATTACCTCACACCCCGGCAGCTTAATATTAAATTACAGGCAACATTTTAATCAAACGGATTAGATTAAAATATTTTCATTTTTCATTACTATTTTTTAATTCTACGATGTTGAAAATATTATCTTTGCCTTGTTTTAGCGATCAGAATTAAAATCTTAATCTCATGTCAAAGAAAGAAATACCTGATCTTCAGTCGGTTAACTTTGTAGCTAAAGAAACAGTAATAACCGGCGAAATACAATCAAATGGTGATATCCGTATTGACGGAATCCTGAATGGTAAACTGAACTCAACTGGTAAGGTTGTAGTTGGAGCAACCGGTAAGGTAGAAGGCGAGATCATTTGTCAGAATGCCGAAATTGAAGGAGAGCTTAAAGCCAAGCTACTGGTTAAAGAAAGGCTGAGTCTGAAAGCAACTTCAGTATTCAGAGGCGATATCATTACCAGCAAGCTATCAATAGAGCCGGGAGCTATTTTTACAGGTACCTGTCAGATGGAAAATCTTAATAATGACCGGGTAAGTAATATCCAGCAAGATAGTCCTAAAGAATAAATATTTTGTTAAATGGCAAATGATAAGATATAATTGATGTTATTTGCCGTTATGAGCATTATGAGTAATTTTTCTGGGATTTTTGAAAAACATTTTTAGTTTGATTTTTGTTAAACTATGAAAATCAAATCTTTATTCTTTAATATATCATTTGATAAGTTATGATGTTTATTACCCGGCGCGAACATTTTAACGCTGCACACAGGCTGTATCGCGAAGACTATACTGACAGCCGGAATCTTGAAGTTTTCGGCAAGTGTTCGAACCCTAACTGGCATGGGCATAATTATGTATTATATGTTACAATAAAGGGCGAAGTAAGCCCTGAAACCGGATTTGTTGCCAATTTAAAGACTCTTGGCGAAATCATCCATCAGCATATTATTGACAAGATTGATCATAAAAATATGAACATTGAGGTGGATTTTATGAAGGGAAGACTGGCTTCAACAGAAAATCTTGCCATAGCTATCTGGGAAGAACTTGAAACCCCGATAAAATATATTGGTGCTGAATTACACAGCGTCAGGGTTCATGAAACTGAAAACAACTATGTTGAATATTTTGGAAAACACTAAAAAAATAAAAATATGACAAGTCAGATCATAAAAGAAATGTTGCAGGAAAATATGATGGATGGTTATGAGAAAATTGACCTTTATAATCAGGAAATTATTAAAAAGCTTGCTGAACATTATCATGAAATTATTAAATTAATCGGTGAAAATCCTGATCGCGAAGGTTTGATGAAAACTCCTGAGCGTGTTGCCAAAGCTATGCAGTTCCTTACTCATGGCTACGATCTCGATCCTGATGCTATAATTTTATCAGCCATGTTTAATGAGGATTACAAGGAGATGGTCATAGTAAAGGATATAGAAATATATTCAATGTGTGAACATCATATGCTTCCGTTTTTTGGAAAAGCTCATGTAGCTTATATACCTAATAAGCATATTGTAGGGATAAGTAAAATTCCACGTGTCGTTGATGCTTTTGCCCGCCGTTTACAGGTACAGGAACGTCTTACCCGTGAAATCAAGGAATCGCTGATGCGCACTCTTAATCCTTTGGGTGTGGCTGTGGTAATTGAAGCGCAGCACATGTGCATGAGCATGCGCGGTATTCAAAAGCAAAATTCAGTAACTACAACATCTGATTTCTCGGGTGCCTTTAATGCTGATAAAACCCGTGCCGAATTTGTACACCTTATAGGCTCTAATTTACATTGATAAGTTGTTGATCATAAGAGTAAAAGTGTTTTAGGCTGACGTAAAATCCGGATAAATGAATCTGAAAAAACAGGCTTGCCTTGATTGCTTAGAGTTGGTCCGGCTGCTTTTAAGGAGAACGTGGCAATTGTTAAACTGTAAAAAGTATAGATACCCCAAAACGATGTAAATATGAAAGCTTATATTTTCCCGGGTCAGGGTGCCCAGTTTGTTGGTATGGGTAAAAATCTTTATGAAGAGTCAACACTGGCAAGATCAATGTTTGAAGAAGCCAACGATATACTTGGCTTTCGTATTACAGACCTTATGTTTGCCGGCAGCGATGAGGATTTGCGCCAAACCAGGGTGACTCAGCCTGCCATTTTTCTTCATTCAGTGATCCTTGCAGCAAATCTTGGGGAGAGTTTTCAGCCACAAATGGTTGCAGGGCACTCATTAGGAGAATTTTCAGCTTTGGTAGCTGCTAAGGCATTAACATTTGCCGATGGCTTACGTTTGGTTTCAGCACGTGCCTTGGCCATGCAAAAAGCCTGCGAAGCTGAGCCTTCTACAATGGCTGCCATTATTGGTCTTGACGATGAAACTACTGAAAAAATTCTGGCAGAAATTGATGAAATAGTTGTACCTGCAAATTATAATAGCCCCGGACAGCTCGTGATCTCTGGTTCTGTTAAAGGAATTGAAGCAGCCTGTGAAAAATTGAAGACTGCTGGTGCAAAAAGAGCGCTTCCGTTAAAGGTTGGCGGTGCGTTTCATAGTCCGTTAATGGAGCCGGCACGGATTGAACTGGCTGAAGCAATAAACAAAACAACTTTTCATAATCCGGTATGCCCTGTTTATCAAAATGTTAATGCATTACCAGCAACAGATCCTGATATCATAAAGCAAAACCTTATTGATCAGCTTACATCTCCGGTTCGCTGGACGCAAACCGTGCTGAATATGATATCAGATGGTGCCCGTACCTTTATTGAAGTTGGTCCCGGTACCGTGCTTCAGGGATTGGTAAAAAAAGCCGATCCTTCAGTTGAAGCATACAGTGCCTGAAAATAGGTTATAAGCTGCTTTTTTAAATTACTGGTTTGCCCGCTTAACCTGGTTTCTAAAGATTGGGTTCAGATATCTTTTTACTATCTCATATAGTTCTTTTGATAGAGATTAAAATATATAGTTGCAAAATCAATTTCTGTTAAATTCTTGTAATCAGTTTTACATTTATATCATTTTTGATTTTCTATACTTCTGATATTCATTTTGTTGTATTCTTTATAGCAAAGTCTATGTATTTTATTTGCGGTAGTTATTTGATAAACGCTCAAAAATATCCTATCTTTGCTTCGCAAATTCATTTTTATCTTTAATAAAAAACAATTTAAAGTCAAATTAAGGGCTGACAATCCATAGAGGCAAAAAAGGAGTTAACCGAAAATCCTTAAAAGAGTAGGGAGGTTATTAAAGTAAATTATGACAAAGTGATTTGCTCAGCAGTCCATAAGGCTTGCATTTTAGAGGTATTTTGTTAGGAAAGGAAGTCATTAAACGGGAATGCATATGATATACTGGTATAACAATTCTGTTTGACGTGGGCAATAAATTAGCAATTTCGACGAATTATGAATAAATAAAGCTTGGTTAAGAAAGTTGTAGGAAATACTCTATCATTAATTAAATTTTAAAATTACCGCTATGAGAAGACTATATTTCATTTTCGCTTTTGCTGTTTGTATTGCAATGACAATGTCCGTTACAGCCCAGAAAAATCTTTTAAAAACTTTAAGGGATAATCCTATTTTTGCTAAATAAGGATAATGTTGAGGAAAAGTTTCCTGAAGAACTCAAATCCGACCCGAAACTTAAGCAAATTCTGATTGATGCATTATTAGCTTCATGTAACAACAAAGAGGGATGTTAGGATATCGCTGAAATTCTGAAATTTATTATTTTCGAAAAAGGCTGAACTATCCGTCGTCATGAGTTGTCGGGTATTGTAACTGATCGGTATATCAGATCCTCTATTGCTGTAGAAAGGAATGATAGGAAATGTGGTTATCTGCGTCTAACTTTCAAGCAAGATTATGTCGGAAATGCATATGCGCCTGTAAAGTTTTATGTAGCCAGCGATTTCTTCGTTGTTGAATGCGAAAGCCTTGAGTGATTAATATTGCAAACTGAACTCACTGCCTCATCAATGGTATTTCACCATTAGAATGAGAATGCTTAGCAATGTTTAAGCACTTGTGTGATCATGCCCATATATAAAAATATTCTCGGTGCGAAGCGATATTATCACTTGATTATGTGAAAGACTGTAGAATACAGTAGTTAAATACATTAAATGAAATACTTAAATACTATGACTATGAAAAGGATTATAATTATGCTTGTTGTTTCTCTGGTATTTACAATACCGGTAACAGCGCAAATTGGGAAATTAAAGAATCTGAAGGATAAAGTACCTTCAACGAAAAAGATTTCGGATATTAAAAAGGAAATACCGCCAGCTGAACAACTGGAGGAAATTAAATCTGAAGGAACTCTTGAGGTGGAATCAGTAACGACTGATGCTAAGCCTCAAAATATCAGGTTTTCTACCTTACCTATTAATCCCGAAAATCCGGACAAACTTACAAATGAGTTCAAGACCGGTGATTACATATACGCAATCGTAGATTTGCCTGAAATAATCAATAAATACTATCCTCATGAAAAATCGGACAAAGCGGTGAGTATTGACATCATGCTTTATACCCTAACACCTCCGCCTCCGGGTGCATTTTATAAAGAGGACAGAGAGTTGCAGCTTTCGACAACAAACCTTCTTATTCCGCCTTCTCAGCGTGAAAATGATTATCTGTTATTGGAAATTGCACCTAATCCAGAATTGGAAACTGTTTATTCAAACCCTGAAATGAAGTTCCGGGAGTTTGGTAAAAAGTGGAACGGGCCGGCACAGCTTGCTCTGGATATTTCTACTCTTGAGCCGGGTAAGAATAAAATTAAAATGGTTGTTCATTTGCGTTATAATCCGGTAGCCAATGGTATTTTTAATATTAATGGAGATGATTTTCAATTTTATGCTGGATTATCGGATCAGCTAAACATGCTTGCTGCCGAAGGAGGTGCTTCTGCTGCACAATTCCCCAGGGCTGAGAAATCAGATCCGGAGCTTGAAAAGCGTATGATAGCCGAATTCAAAAACTCAAATGATTATAAAAATGGTCGTTTTAATGTGGAGGAAATACTGAAAATAGCTATTTACGATAAAGACTGGCACATACGTCGTCATGATTTTACCGGAATCATTCTTGAGCGTTATATCAGGGCTTCTATCGCCATTAAAGGAAAGGACGGACAGTGCGGATATTACAATGTAACGTTTAAGCAGGACTATGTGGGAGGACAATATGAACCTATGAAATACGATGGCTCAACCGAAAGGAAAGCCATTAAATGCGAAAACCTGAAATAATAATTTGTATTTCGCAAGCTTAGTGAATTATTGATAATGAGATAAAAAGCAGTATTCTGCTTTCTTTATGTTATTGAGATTCAATAAAATTATCTTGTTACTTCAGCTATAAAAAATATGTTGTCGCACCAACGCACAACAATAGCTTCAGGGATAAGGTGTTTTCTGTTTCAAATGAAAAAGCAATAAATATAATGTCTGAAAATTTTAAACTCCTAACTTGTCCCTTTTAGTGCGGCGAGAATAATTTGCCTGAGATCTCTTGTGGATATTCCGATGATACTGACCCCTCTGGATTTCGATTAATTTTTAAAAAATATTTCTGCTGACAATATTACAGTTTTTTCTTAAACTTTCATCTTTTAGTTTAATTCTGTGTGAAGTATTAACCAATCTATCTAATATGGCATCTACGATGGTTTCTTCTCAAATTACATTATACCAGCTTAGCACAGGCAGCTGACTAGCGATGATGCTAGACATCTTTGCATGCTGGTTTTCTATTATTTCCATTAAATCCATTTATTGTTGATTTTCCAAATTTGCCGGACCGAAGTCATCCAAGATCAATACTCTTGTTTTTGCAAGCTTTCCAAAGGAACGGATCATAGTTCCTTCCAATTGGCTCAGTTTTATTTGCAAAAATAGTTTTTGAGTATTGTAATAGGCTGCTGGGCACCCTTGCACACAGGCTTGATGCCCCTAATGCCGAAGCTAAAAAGTTATTGCCTCCCCGTGATGAAAACAGATTCTCCGTTTTCAATGTAATTGCTGCTTGAAAGTGTGGCGATAAGCTGATTGTTCAATCCTCTGGCTGCATTTGTTTTCAATTCTTCTACAGATGCTTTGTACCAGAAGTCGGCTTTGTATTCTAAGCGTTTGAAGCAACTATTTTGCTGGTCTAATTCTTCTGCTTAACACAAAAACACTTTGTATGCATATTTGTTATTTTAAAATCTTTCTTTAGATTATTTTCAATAACATCAAATATTTCGGGAATCTTCTTTGGAAATATTTCACGTCCTATTTTTCTTAATTCTTTAATCAACTCCCTATCGCTTTCTTTTGAAGCTTGATCGATTTTATAAAAGTCAAGTTTAAGATGAATGTTTTCTAATATTGCTTTTAATTTTTCAAATGGTTCAATTTCATTTAAGTCTAAAAACACCTTTAAATAGGTAAAACTTAGTTTGAATTTTATCCATAAATCGGAAAATTCATTTCTAGCTTCTTGTTCAGATTCTTCATTATCCTCAGCTAAAGCCTGATACAAATCTTTCAAACAGGCTTCAAGCCGAAAAAAACTAATATAAAAGTTTTTAAGCTCCATTATTTTAGTTTCTTTAATCTGATTAAATATAATTTCCCTCCTCCTTAAATCCCAATCAAAATAGATTTTAAGCAAGTAGCTTGTGCCCCCAATTAAAATGGTTAGTAGAAATGAGAATTGTGGCCAGTATGTTCCTATAATTTCTAGCATATATCTGTAATATTTAATTATGTGTAACTGTTGTTGAACTAAATCCTGGATATTCTGGCGATACTGACCCCCTAGGAATTCTGGTCAACTTAAAAAATATTTCTGCTGACAATATTACAGTTTTTTCTTAAACTTCCATCTTTTAGTTTGATTCTGTGTGAAGTATTAACCAATCTATCTAATATGGCAGCTGCGATAGTTACCTCTAAAATTACATCATAACAGCTTGCTACAGACAGTTGACTTGCTATGATGATGGTCATATTTGTATATCGGTTATATTGGTTTACTCCCTCCAGTCTCTTGAACATTTTCATTGTCAGTTAGGTTAAGGCCGGGATTGATGATATATCCCATGATTTTCGGCTCCTCTGTGCTGAGTTTGCACCCACGTTTGTCGTATTTTGGCTTGTAATAGAGCTGTTGCGGTGGTTGTTTAAGCACCGGCACAACTGTTTCCTGGTTGTATGCTGCTCAAATTCAAAGATAATCTCTCTTTTCACCTACAACGGAGTTTCGCACCAACTAAAATTTACTCATAGTATTCTAATTTACTGTACAAAAATAAGAAATTGATTTTTGTCCGAGGAATTAAGGGATTAGGATAATTTTTACAAAGGAGTAGCAGGCGATAATATCTATATTATGTTAACTGCTGTTGCACTTAACTCCAAATAGATAATGAATAAAATATATCCTCTCGGTAACCTGCATCTATAATAAGATAGTCAGATTTCTATCTTCATCCTACCGGTCCGCTATTTTTGGAGTCATTGACTTGTTTGTTCTCAACAATCAAACTTTTGTTTGAATGTCAAAAGTCTAATTCTGACTCCATGTCAATATAACATATTTTAAGTTTCCTCTTCGTAATAAATTTTATAATATTTTCGTCCGTCTTTGTCAACTCCCTGTTCTATTAAATCCCGGTTGCCGTGGATATAAATATGAAAGTTTTTATCCAGTTTCAGAACACTTTTGAAAGCCCGGGCTTGTTTTTTTACTGCAGGTGCGGAAATCACAAAGTTGTCATCCAATTCAATTTCATTTTCATTTCTATAAATCTTATCGAACTGACGGAATGATTCTATTAAATTTGAATCGTTAAAAACTTCTGCTTCAAATTCTTCCTTGTCAAACTGATCATGCTTTTTAAAATAATCAACTGAACGATTAAGCAAATCTATTTTATCAGCTTTATTAATTTCAAATTCGTTGTCTAACTGCTTTGTTACAAACTGTTTTGTAATACCCAAAAATTGATTGGTTTGATGATATTCGTTGTTAATAGGTTTTACACCCAAAAAATCATTCATCCAATATTGTGCTTCATTTCCTTTGTTTGTGTTGTCAACAACAGATAATATATAACCATTCTCTCTTTCAGTATTGAATATCAAACAACCTTTGTCTAATTTTTCAATATTGATTCCTTTATCATATTTTAGCGAGAACTCTTTTGAGATCTTATTCAATTTTAAAAAATCTTGTCTATTTTCAGATTTAAAAAAGCCTAAAGCGTTTACCATTTCTCCATCTAAACTTATATTTTCAAGAGTTACTACAAATAAATCTCCCGATTTTATTTTAGGGTGTAAAGCTATTTTATAAAGATGTTTTGCAATACTCTCACTTTTCATTTTGAAGTTATCTTTTTCTGAAAAGATACTAGTCGCATATTGATAAAGGGGGTTTAATGTGAAGTCTTCATCTGAAAATGTAAATGAATAAAACTCTTGCATATTTTCGAAAGGATAAAGAAAATACTTAACCAAGAGTTCTCTCAGATGAGAGTCTTCTGTATTCAATAATGAAGCTGACAATATCAATTCTTCATCATTCGTCTGATTGCCAACTTGGTGGGCAATCAGATCAAGTATATTACAATTTGTAAGGTCTAACATATTTTAAAATTATAAGTCATTTCCCCAAAGGGTTTTAATTTGTTCTAGGTCTTCTTCTTCAAAATCATTTGCCCAATTATCTTCTAATGTAAATGGATTGTTTTGGAGCATAAACCAAATAATAAAAATTTCAGGTTGTGTTAAAAATAGTATTGCGTAAAAACGGTTTCTGTTTTCATCGTATATTCTTTTTATTTTTTGTTCATTGTTAGTTATAAAATTGCCAATTTTACAGATAATTTGATTAACACTATCCTCATTTTCGTAATAGCTTAAAAGGATATCAATGGTATACAAAGTGATTTCTCTGTCAAAATCAATTTTGGCATACTTATAAAATTTCCCTTCAAGTTTTTTCAAAAGAGTAAAAGAGTGATTGTCTTTATATTCCTTTAAGGCTTTATTTACACTTGAAAATTCATCGTCAGCTAATTCATATAAAGAAAGTAGTCGATAAACTTTTCGTTTTAGCTTTGGTGGTAAGTCTTTATCTTGTTTATATGCTAACGAATGCGCCATATTTGACCAAGCATGTTGGTTCAATGTTCTTACTTGTATCTCAAAAATGAGAGCTCCGAGATTAGTATATTTTCCAAACTCATCAACGTCTAAGTTAATTTGGACATCATAGTGATTGGAAACATAATCTAATTTATCAAAATCTAACTCCTCTTGCTTATATTCCGCTTCTATGATTGTGAAAAAATCATGCAATAATTTATCAATAATTTCCAATTCCTCTTGAAAAGAACAGATAATTCTAATGCCTAATTTATCTTTCAGGTGGTGGTAGGAATATTCCTTATGATCTTGCTTCTTTTTGACCTTTTTTATTATGCTTAAGAGCTCCTTTGTTCTATATTGAATTTCAGGTAATATTTCATACTCGGTAATTTTATCTTTTATGAAAGCACAAACGATTTTTCCTAATTCTTCATATTTAGGTTGCTCTTCATTCCATAAATCAACAATTTTCTGAACATTTATCATTATCGAACACTTTTTACTTTAGATATTATTTCAGCTTTAGTTGTGCCATCTTTTTGTTTTTCTAACTTGACGTTTTGATCAAATGTCCCCTTGTTTCCAACAATAGCAATATCATTGTCAAAAGTCATGGTTAATTTTTTTATTTTATTTTCTATGAAATAATTGTCCTTGGGAAACTCAGACATTCTAAACTCTTTTTCTTTTAAATAATTATTGTAAAGATCTTTGTCTGATGTTTCCATATAATCATCTGCAAATTCCTTTGCACTTATTCTGTGAGTGTTTTTTTGTAAATATGAATTTAAGTCTTGTGTGTATTTTGCTTTCTTAATAGGATCTTCTATACTTTGAATAAATGTTGTTGTAAGATCATGAAATTTCTTTGTAGTAGTTCTTGGGTCAGCAAGAGGAACGCAACCTAAAAATTTCTCAATAAACCAAGTCGTAACTTCTTTTTTAGTTTTAGGATCTATCTGTAAATCTGCTGTACTTCCGTCATACTTAATTTCGAAAACTGACTTGTCAACAAATAATCCAACCTTATATATTTTAGTTCTTCGTGTAAGCATTAAGTTTTTTACATCTTTAATATTAAAAGAGTTTGTTTTAGGATCTAGCTCTAACTGCGCCCCTTCATCTTTTTCTAGCTTAATAATTATGCAAGTGTTTTGGTTGTTAATTTTACCGAAAATAACAACTAATATTCCTGATGAATTTTGGCCTCCCTGAATTTCAAATAAATACTTAGTCATTAGCTTTGATTGCTTAACTAATTCAGCACCATCAGTATTTAAAATTTGATTAATATATGTTGAAACTGGAGAAACACTTTCAGTGTCATAGCAGACTCTTAATTCTTTATTACTCTGTAAAGACTGTATTATTTTATCTTTAAAAAAGACTCTTAAACCGTCTGGTAATGAGCTTTCTTGTTCACTATATTTGGGTTTAATAGAAAAATCCCCTTTCCTGTGCCTAGGAATACTATGAACAATAATGTTTTCAATTACGATAGTGCTTGTGTCTATTTTCTTTGCCATACCTATCTGTATTTATTATAACTATAATATCTTCTTTACTCCTCCAAATACTTCATCAATACCTCTCTTTTATCTTCTTCAACAGTGGTGATAGATTGCTCTAAATTAAAGATTTCTTTTTCAAGTTTCTCAATTTCCTCAACAATTTTTTCTTGTTGTTTGAGCGGTAAGACACTTATAATAATTGGGTTAAGATATTTTACAGATAAACCGGGCTGTGCAACTCCTCTAGCATACTGGTTTAAATTCATTGTACGTAAAAGATGATAGAGCCAAACAACGTTAATTTCTTCTTTTGGAGTAGCAACCAATGCATGTTCGGTAGCGTGAAACTTTCCTTTTACTAAATGAACATTTCCGCATAAAGCTCCCTGCCTTCCAACTAAAGGAAAGGTTCCCTCATGAGTAAAAGTTTCTGTATAACCTCTTAATCCATTACCTCCATAGCATGGATATAAATTATCGTCAGGCATATCTTTGATATCAGCTGCTTTAACAAATTTCCCTGCTTTTAATGTGCAAATTTCTTCCAGTGTCTTTTTGAAAGAGCCAATAAAAAAAGTTGAAAACAGCTCATCAATCTTATGTGTTTTTTCTTCAATTACTTTTTTCGCTTCTATTTCCTTTTTTTCAATAGCTTCTATTTCCTCAATGATTTTCTTTTGTACAGCAATTGGTGGAACAGGGATTTTTGCTGATTTATAAGCATTCTGATTTAAGTTTTTAATACGAATACCAGATTGATAAATTAAAGTTCCTCCTTTTTGATAGAGGTCATTTAAAAGTATCATCGCATATTTAGGAATAATTATATTTTTATCAAAAGGTCTGAGCCTACTGGTGAAATTACCAAAAGAATAAGTTTCATTAGTTTCAATTTCAAAATAAGCAACTCTGCCAATGTTTTGAGTTTCACTGCCTCCACTCCTTTCCAAAATAATATCACCATATTTCAATTTGCGACTTTCTAATTGTTTTGCTTCAACTGAAATAACTGTTGGATTTTCATAATTTAATTTACCATCCGGTAAAAATTCAGTATTCCTTATCACTTTAACATCTATTAGGGGGTCGTTTTCTCCTTTCCATAATCCTGATTGAAAATTAAGTAAACTCCCGATACTCTTTAATTCATATATTGTTTCATATTCAATTTTAGACTCAACATTTAAATTTATCCTTTTGTCAAAATCAATTCCCTCATAATTAATGCAATCGGTCAATCTTACCAAAGAAAGATTTTCGGTAAGTTCTTCATCAATTTTTATTTTTTGGTTTGTGAAATTTTTATAGATATAGCTGTTTGCTTTTTGTGGATTTAACTGATTTGCGGTATCATACATTAAAGTTTCGCCTGTAAAATCAATTCCTTTGTAACCTCTTCGGTTACTGAATTTGTAGCCTAAAAATTTCTCCTGTTCTTTGGTGCTTCGTCCTGTTTTTACAATCAGTGTTTTTTGTGGTATGGCTTTGCGCTGCGGATAGGCTACTTTTATCGGTGCTCCTTCATTTGTTTGGTCATTATACCATGCAAAATGTTCAGGATCTTCCTCTATACGATGGGTGAGTAAAAAGTAAAAAAACTTTTCGGTTTCAATTTCCAATATCAGGTCAAAAAACATGGAGGTGAGTTTTTCTTCCTGATCTGTTTCCGGCATCTCTTTGAAAGTTTTTCTTTTTTTTAAGTTTTTCACTTCAGTTAAGCCATCAAACCAGTTTTTGTAACTTTTGTAGAATTCGGTCTTTTTAATTTCTTTATTAGGCTTTCTCGAAATAAAAGTTTTATAATCTTCTTCTTCTAATTCCAAATGTGTTATATAGTTTTCAAAAAGTTCTTTCGAGTTTATAAAATCCCCTTCGCGTGTTTTGTTTTCAAAAATATAATCTTCGGAAATATATTGGCAATTGGTTACAAAATCTTCATCTCTTTTTTTCAAAAACAGCGTAACGGTGTTAGTGCCTGTTGCTCCAAAAGTATTTCCGCCAAATTCAACGATTGCCTTTATTTCAAAATATTTGAGAATAATTTCTCTTGCTTTGGTATATGCTCCTGAATTGCTAAGTATGGAACTTGGAAGAATAATACCGGCCATTCCACCCGTACGAAGCAATTGTTTCATTCGCTCTATAAAGAAAACTTCAATGTCGTCGGAATCAGGCGTTACATGCTCCCAAAGCTCGAAATTATGCGGATTTACATTCAGGTGTTTTTTGAAATCTTTAATGGTGTAGGGAGGATTTGCGACAAGTACATCAAAAGAACCATCTTTACCTAAACGTTCATGCTTTTCAAGCCCGTCGCCAAAAATTATATTGGCATCTCCGTCGCCATGCATAAAGCAGGCTACCTGGCTGGTTCTTGCCAAACGATAATCCTTTTCAATTCCGAACACATATTCGCCTGCCCATCTCATATCATGCTTGTAGTTTCTCAGCTCTTTCAGAGCAAACTCTAACTTGTCCGCATCCGGCATGACTTTTATGTCATCTTCGGTTATTTCTTTAATCAATTCGGCAATTTCTTCAATAGCTTCCGTAAGGAAATGTCCGCTCCCACAGGCAAAGTCAACCACTTTGGGTAAAAAGAATTTTTCTCCTTTTTGAAGTTTTTCCTGAACTATTGATTTTAAAGGAATTGAGTAAATAATGAATTTTGTGATAGGCGTAGGTGTAAAAAACTGACCTTCTGATTGTTTATATCCGCTTTCCAGCATCAATTCAAAGAAATCTCCTAAGAATTGCGCTTTTTGGTCGTATTTAAAACGGTATTTCTGGAAAAGCCTCACAACCTCCTCCAGCACTTTGGCATTTTCTTCAAAAAGTTTTTTGTTGTAAACTTCTTTGAAAGCAAATTCATTATTCTGATAAAACTTCAGTTCCTTATAAATGCGATAGAGTGTCTCTTTTGCGGTTTGTCGCGGAAAATTAGAAATCTGAGCTTCAATATCTTCTAATTTATAGTCAATTACTTCTTCATCCAGATAATCGCGCATTGCTTTTGAATAGAGCGATTGTAACCGTTCCAGCAATGTTTCGGCATCATCAATTCCTTCCTTTACCTGAAAGTCGGTAATGGCATCCTCGCCTTTGTTTTCATCAACGATTTTGGCTAAAATCAATGAAATTATCCTGTTAAAAGCATTGGAACGGTCAGAAATATTGTTGTGTCTCAAAATTTCCTCAAACTGATTAAATACCTTTCCTTTATCATCAGCTCCAAAATCTTTTAAATCGGCTACCTTAATCGGAATGTATCCCGGATTATAAGGTTCAATTTCCGGCTCAAAAAGCCCTGTGTTAAGAAAAGTTTGTTTCCCTTTTGTTTTGTGTTTCCATACTTCAAGCATCTCTTTTATGGTTTTCGCCTGTTCGTATGTAATCAGTTTTTCAGTTTCTTGTTGAAGAATTTTCTCCTGGGCACTGTCTTCAACTTTTATTAGTGCATTGGCCTTTTCAATTTTTCCTCCATACTCTCTCGAGGCATAGAGGCAAAGATAACGTGTGTTTTTATCTTGTTGGAAATAAGAGAAAAGCTGTCCGCCATTCTGTTTCATCCTGTCGAGTTCGCTTTCGTATTCCTTTCCCCAGGTTTTACATTCGATAATTAAAAGTGTTTTTTCGTTTTTACCTTTAATTGTAATGTCTGCTTTACCGCTTTTTGCAGTGCGTCCTAATTTCCACTTTTTTTCAAGTGTTAAATCGTCGGGTTTATAGCCCTTCTCCAACAGACGATTAACACATTCTAAAACAACGATATTTTCAGGATTTTTCAAATGCGAGGTGGTGTCATCCCCCTTCTTTATTTTCGGTCCAAAATCAATCCGGCTTTTTAATAAATCCACCGAAATCCGATATCTAATATTATCATAGGTTTTGGAGTACTGTTTTTTATTGTCTGAGTCAGCAGAAAACCCAAAAGCTTTAATTGTTGATATAATTTGTTGTTCTTTCATTTTTCGCCTTTTGATTTTAAATATTTTACTCTCTCTTCTGCTACTTTTAATGCTTCCATTCCCAATTCCTCATCTTGTATTTCATACATTATTTTATCACTCAGAAAAGAAACCAGAAGTTCATGTGCATCATAATCATAAATGTCAGCCAATTGTAAAACTATTTCTTTGGTTATTTTTCTTATTCCCCGCTCCATTTTACTTAAAATTGCCACATCAATATCCAGTTGTGCTGCTACTTTTCGTAAAGGAAGTTCCTTTTCTTCCCTTAATTGTCTGAGTTTTTCCCCAATAGTATCTGTTGACATAATTAATGTTGACTATTTTTGTCAAAAGTAAATGAAATAATTCAATCACAAAGTAATTTTTTTAAATATTTCATGGTGAAATCAATTTAGCTATAGTGTGTCAGGACAAAACGAAATATAGTACTTTGAAAGGATATATAAAGAAAATTAACATATATTATCGTGATAATACGTTCGTTAATAACACGATGGATTTCAATTATCTGATTAAATGTTTATTCTTGCGATACTGACCCCATTGGAATTCTGGTCAACTTAAAAAATATTTCTGCTGACAATATTACAGTTTTTTCTTAAACTTTCATCTTTTAGTTTAATTCTTTGTGAAGTATTAACCAATCTGTCCAATCTGGCATCTATGATGGTTTCTTCTCAAATTACATCCTACCAGCTTGGTACAGGCAGCTGACTTGCGATGATGGTGGTCATCTTTGTATGTCTGTTCTATTAGTTTACCTCCTCCAGTCTCTTGAACATTTTCATTGTCAGTCAAGTTAAGGCCGGGATTGATGATATATCCCATGAGCTTCAGCTCCTCTGTGCTGAGTTTGCCCCCACGTTTGCTGTTTATTGGCTTGTAGTAGAGTTGCTGCGATGGATGTTTATACACCGGCACAACTGTTTCCTTGTTGTATGTTGCTCAAATTTAAAGACCATCTTTCTTTTCACCTGCAATGGAGTTTCTCGCCAACTAAAATTTACTCATAGTTTTCTAATTTACTGTATAAAATTAAGAAGTTGATTTTTATCTTCTTAATTTTAAAAAATAAATCGAATTTGGCTTTTTAAGACTTGACTATTTAAGTACAGCCGTATAAAAAGAACCCGTTGACCTGTCAGCAGTTAACAAAAAACTGGCTAAGATTGAAAAAAAACAACAGCTAAAAGTAAAAAACGGGAATATGGTTCATCCTCTGTAAATGAACCGTTAGCTGGATATGGAAAATTGTTTAATGATGAAGAATTTTGATATATCTGTTTTTCATCATTTTGGCATATCTTACCAGTATTGCTTGATCAATCTATAACGCTGTCAATCAGACTGTCGTCGGCTATATTGGGTATGGTCACCTTCAGGTTTGGAGTTCTGTCCATTTCACGACGGATGGCAAACATGGCTCCTTTGTTGCGTGCCCAGCTACGCCGTGCTATACCGTTGTTCACATCCCACATAAGCATTGAACGTAAACGGCGTTCAGCATCGTCCGAACCGTCAAGTGTAAGTCCAAAACCGCCATTCATTACTTCGCCCCAGCCAACTCCACCGCCATTATGAAGCGAAACCCATGTAGCTCCGCGGAAAGCATCGCCAATAACATTTTGTACAGCCATATCGGCAGTAAATTGTGAGCCGTCGTAAATATTACTTGTTTCCCTGAAAGGTGAATCAGTACCGGAAACATCATGGTGGTCGCGGCCAAGAACTATTGGAGCGCTTATCTCACCAGAAGCTATTGCTTTATTGAAAGCTTCGGCAATACTGATACGCCCTTCGGCATCAGCGTATAAAATACGTGCTTTTGAACCTACTACCAGCTTGTTTTCCTTGGCGCCCGCAATCCACTGGATATTATCTTTCATCTGTTGTGAGATTTCATCAGGAGATTTTGACGATATTTTTTGAAGCACTTCCATTGCAATACGGTCAGATTTGTCGAGGTCGGATTCCAATCCCGAGGTGCAAACCCAGCGGAAAGGTCCAAACCCGTAGTCAAAACACATAGGTCCCATAATATCCTGCACATACGACGGATATCTGAAGCTGCCATCAGGTTTCATAACATCAGCACCGGCGCGGCTGGATTCAAGCAAGAAAGCATTTCCGTAGTCAAAGAAATACATGCCTTTTCCGGTAAGTTTATTTATTGCTGCAACCTGCCTGCGAAGGCTTTTATGAACCATTTCTTTGAACCGCGATGGATCTTTTGCCATCATTTCATTAGACTGTTCATAGCTCAAGCCCGCCGGATAATAACCGCCTGCAAAAGGGTTATGCAGTGAGGTCTGGTCAGAACCCATATCCACATGAATATCCCTTTCGGCAAGCTTTTCCCATAGATCTACAATATTTCCAAGGTATGCTATTGAATGAGCCTGCTTTTTCTGCTGCCATTTTTGAGCCAGATCAATAGCTTTATCAGGGTCATCAACTATTTCATCCACCCAACCCTGATCATGTCGTTTATGAGCTGCCACAGGATTTATTTCTGCCGTGATGCTAACCACTCCGGCAATATTTCCGGCTTTTGGCTGTGCTCCACTCATGCCTCCAAGCCCCGAGGTAACAAACAAGCGTCCGGCAGTACTTTCACCACTTTTAGATATTTTACGGCTTGCATTTAAAACAGTAATAGTAGTGCCATGAACAATTCCCTGAGGTCCTATATACATATACGAACCGGCTGTCATTTGTCCGTATTGGGTTACTCCAAGAGCATTGAAACGTTCCCAGTCGTCAGGTTTCGAGTAATTTGGTATCATTATCCCATTGGCTACAACCACACGAGGGGCATCTTTATGAGAAGGGAACAAACCAAGCGGATGTCCTGAATACATTACCAGTGTCTGCTCGTCAGTCATGGTGGCAAGATATTGCATAGTGAGCAGGTATTGCGCCCAGTTCTGGAATACAGCACCATTTCCGCCATAAGTTATCAGTTCATGCGGATGCTGTGCAACCGCAGGGTCAAGATTATTTTGTATCATCAGCATAATGGAAGCTGCCTGAACTGAACGAAACGGATATTCATGGATAGGTCTGGCATACATCTTATAATCAGGACGAAAGCGATACATGTATATTCTTCCGTAATTTTTCAGCTCAGCGGCAAATTCCGGAGCCAGAACGCTATGATGACGGGGATTAAAGTATCGGAGTGCATTTTTTAAAGCCAGTTTTTTTTCATTGGCGCTTAAAATATCTTTGCGAACCGGAGCATGGCTAACGCTGTTATCAATTGGTTTTGGCAATGGTAAATCTTCGGGAATGCCTGTTAATATGGCATTTTTAAATGCAGTATCAATCATTTTTTTTAAATATTTGTTCAAAAAGCAAAGTTAAGGAGAAAAACCAAGTTTTTTCTTTCCTGTTAAATAATAATCACTGTTGTTTAGTTCATATTTTGTATTTTTGTGTAATTATGATTTTCTGATTACTGACCTTGAAGCCGATAATTGAAGTAAATCTACCTTATATATGTCTGATATTCAGATGATCAAACTGGTTTGCAGACATTATTTCTAAACATAAATTTCAAAAAAAATGAAATTAAGAACTTTAGCCCTTTTAAGCCTGATCTTCTTTTTCAGTTATTGTAAAAAAGATAATGATGAGCCTGATATGGTTTCAATGCAGGTACATTTTGCCCATCATGTTGACGGAAAGCAGCTTGTAAAAAACAAGATGGTGTATGTTAATGAAGCGGGGAATCCATATGAAGTTACTGAGATCATGTATTTCATTTCCGAGCTGAAATTATTTCGCAGCGATGGCTCAGTTGTCAAACCTGCCGGCGATAACGACATTCATTATATTGACACTAATGATCCTTCGACCTTTATATGGGACCTTGATGCTGAAATTCCGGTAGGAACATATGATTCGCTGACATTTATTTTTGGTATTTCGGAAGCAAGAAACAAAACCGGTTTGTTTGTGAACCCACCGGAAGTGAATATGGCATGGCCTCCTCATCTTGGCGGAGGTTATCATTATATGATGCTGAATGGTTTTTGGCTCAATACTACCGGCGATCGCAAATCATTTAATTTTCATCTTGGTATTGGACAGATTTACAGGAATAATTCCGGGCAAGTGGAGGATATTATAGGTTTCATACAAAATTACTTTTTGATAAAACCCCCTGATAGCAGCTTCAGTGCAGGAAAAGGACAAACAGTTAAAGCCAGATTTACCATGAATATTGAAAACTGGTTCCGTGAACCTCATACTTACGATCATAATCAATGGGGTGGTGCAATAATGCAGAATCAGGATGCAATACAGATGGGTTGTGAAAATGGAAGGAATGTTTTTTCTGTAGAATATTTTTAAAATTTAATGCACTGATTCTTTGCGACTTGTAAAATAATTCAAAAAAATTCTTAATTTTTGCACCATATTGAACAAATGTTCACTATCTTTGCAGCGAACATTTGCTCATAATAATATGTCGCCAAGAAACAAACGATTACGTAAAGTTATTAACCCACCTTGTATCAAGGGTTTGAAGCCTTTTGGCTCAAGCCGGGATGAAGAAAGCCACGGATCGGTTTCCCTATTAATTGAAGAATATGAAGCTTTGAGGTTGTGTGATTACGAAATGCACAATCATCTTGAGTCATCTCACATAATGGGTGTTTCAAGGCCTACCTTTACCAGGATTTATGCAAGTGCACGCCAGAAAATTGCCCGCGCTCTGGTTGAAGGCAGCCAGATAAATATTGATGGAGGCAAGATTTATTTTGACAGCGACTGGTATCATTGCAAGCAATGTTCTTGTTATTTTAACAATCCGGAAAAAGAAATCAAGGCTGAGGCATGTCCTTTATGTAAAAGTACTGAAATACGTAGTGTTGGTCAAAAAGAAGCGAGAATGCGTGGTTTTGCTCATCATAGGGTGAATATATGTATTTGCCCATCCTGTAATTTTGAATTGGAACATAAATATGGGCATCCATGCGGTTTACAGATCTGCCCGAAATGCAATATACGTATGACACGAAAAAGAATGCGGGGAGGCAGAGAAATTCATTGAATTATTAACTAAAAATCTAAAATAAAAATGAAAGTTGCTATTACATCTACCGGTAACACTTTGGAATCGAAATTAGATCCACGATTTGCTCGTTGTTCATTTTTCGTTATTTATGATACTGATTCCAAATCTGTTGAATTTATTCCGAACCCAAACAAAGATCTTGAGGATGGTGCGGGACCTGCTGCTGTTCAATTGGTTGCAGGCCGTGAAGTGAAAAAGATCGTTGCGGGCGAATTTGGAGTTAAAATAAAATCTTTGCTTGATAGTCTTAAAATCCAAATGATAGTATATGATTCTGAAAAAACTATTCAGGAAGTAATAGATATGTTAAATTCTTAAAAACAAAATGCTATGCCACGTATGGACGGAACCGGACCTGAAGGCAAAGGCGCTGGCACAGGCCGGGGATTAGGAAGGTGCAAGGAACACACCGACAAAGAAGCGCTAAAAAAACTCGGACGGGGTATGGGTAAACGTAGAAAAGTTAATGAAGAAGGTGAAGGTAAGGGTAAACGTTTGAGAAGTAATGAATAATTTTTTTAACTAACTAAAATAAAAAGGAGTAGTTATGCCTGGATTTGATAAAAGAGGACCGTGGGGCGAAGGACCAATGACTGGTCGCCGTATGGGTCGCTGTACCAATTATGGTACAGAATCTGCTAAAACAGCAGCACCTGAACCAATGGAAGATTATCCTGAATTCTATGCCCGCAGAGGTTTTGGTATGGGACGTATGAATTGGGGAAGAGGAATGGCATGGGGTGGCAGAGGTATGGGATGGGGAAGAGGTAGAGGATTCAGAAATCGGCCTAGATCTATTTATTAATAATAGTATTAATTTGTCAGAGAATTTTTTACTGACGAATATTAAAAGACTTTAAAACTTACGAGTGTACATAGTATGCTTTGTATATCAGATTATTATATTTTTATTAATTAAAACATGTTTCATTTTTAAAAAATCAAAATTATGGAAGAGCAAGCTTTTTCAATGCCAAGAATTGGCGACAAAGCGCCTGAATTTAAGGCGATTACTACACAAGGTGACATGAATTTCCCGTCAGATTTTAGCGGTAGCTGGGTTATACTTTTTAGTCACCCTGCAGATTTTACTCCTGTATGTACATCTGAGTTCATGACTTTTGCAACAATGGAAGAACAGTTCAACAAAGCAAACTGTAAACTGGTTGGTCTGTCAATTGATGGTTTATACAGTCATATTGCATGGTTGCGTACCATTAAGGAAAAAATTGAATATAAAGGAATGAAGGACGTTGACGTTAAATTCCCGTTGATTGAAGATATTTCAATGAACGTAGCTAAGAAATATGGTATGGTGATGCCTGGCGAAAGCAGTACTCAGGCTGTTCGTGCCGTATTTGTCATTGACCCCGAAGGTGTTGTGAGAACCATTTTGTATTATCCTCTCAGCCTTGGACGCAATTTCGACGAATTATACAGAATAGTCATAGCATTGCAGGCTGCTGATGAATTCGAAATTGCTACTCCGGCTGACTGGAGACCCGGTGATGATGTAATTATTTCACCTGCTGGTTCATGCGGAACAGCAAAAGATCGTATGGACGGAAAAGAAGAAGATCTGGATTGCAAAGACTGGTTTTTCTGTACCAAGAAACTCGATAAGGATACCGTTCTTAAAAGAATCCTGAAAAATTAAAGAATCAAATTGAAATTAATTAATTTAACTCCGGCATGTGTAAATGATCATGCCGGAGTTTAACCAAACATTCACATATGAACCGAAAAATTGCTATCCCAATACAAAATGGAATGTTATGTCCGCATTTCGGACATTGTGAACAATTCTCAATAATCGAAACTGATAATAAAGCTATTGTCAGCGAGCAATTGGTAACACCACCACCACATGAACCAGGAGTATATCCGGTTTGGTTAGCTGAAAAAGGAGTAACCGATATTATTGCCGGTGGCATGGGACAAAAGGCAATTACAATTTTCAACAATCAGAAAATAAATGTTTTTACCGGTGCCCCTGTTAGTAAAACAAAAGAACTGGTAAATGATTTCCTGAATGATGAACTAAAGCTTTCAGCTAATTACTGCAGCCATGACCATCACGGACATGGTTCTCACAGTCATTAGTTATTGATGGCTGAATTAAAACATCTTAAAAAAGCAACCTGATAAATATAGTTCTGAAAACTCCGGTAAAGGTTGCTGGTATTTATCAGGTACTTATTATTTTTATTAAACAAAGCCAGGCACATATACGGCTATCAACATGAAGCTATGTGGTCTGGAAAGAAAGTCTGACAAATGTTCGTGTTCAGAAAATAAATTGTATGATCAAAACAACACCATATAAAATAGCAGTTGCCAGTGGTAAGGGCGGAACCGGAAAAACTTTTGTAGCTACCAATCTTTTCAGGGTTTTAAAGAATGCCGGAAAGGAAGTTACTTTGATCGACTGTGATGCTGAAGCGCCAAATTCAATGACGTTTTTTAACACACGCATAACCAATACCTTTGATATTTCTTTACCTATACCATATATTGATACCGAACTTTGCACTTTTTGCGGGAAATGCCATGAATATTGTAATTACAATGCAATTTTCTTTTTACCCAATTTTAGGATTATCAAGGTAATTGAAGAATTATGTCATTCTTGCGGTGCCTGTCTTGTTGCTTGCAACGATGGTGCAATCACCGAAAAGCAGGTTAAGCAAGGTGAGGTTGTTTTTCATAACTGTAACGAACAAACTGAATTGATTGAAGCGCGAACACGTGTAGGAGTCATGACTCCTGTTCCGGTGATTAAAGCGGCAATGAGAGAGATTAACAAAAAATATGAGATCGCCATTCTGGATGCGCCTCCAGGAACTTCATGTCCTTTTATTCACACTGTCAATTTTGCTGATTATGTGATACTTGTTACTGAGCCTACTCCCTTTGGCCTGAGCGATCTTAAAAGAAGTGTTGATACCCTCAGACAGATGGACAAACCTTTTGGAGTTATCGTTAATCGTGCAGGAATTGGTGATGAATCGGTTTATGGTTATCTTGAAGATGAAAATATTGAATTGCTTGCTGAGATACCATTTGATAAAAGAATTGCCCAATTCTATTCCCGGGGCGAAATTGCTGTTAACAACATGCCTTCTTTAAAAAAACAACTTTTTGAAACCTTTGAAAAAATATTGAATCATGGAACTGGCTATAATCAGCGGTAAGGGTGGTACCGGTAAATCGAGTGTTGCAGCAGCATTTGCCACTATTGAATCCAATGTGGTTTTGGCTGATTGCGATGTGGATGCAGCTAATCTTTTTTTGCTTTTTAACCCTGAAAATGAAGAAGAAGAGGTGTTTATCGGCAGTCATAAAGCTGTGGTTGACCATGAAAAATGCACACTTTGCGGAATATGTACTGAGATTTGTCGCTTTGACGCCATTACACAAAAGGAAGATAAAATCGTAATTGATGAAATATTATGTGATGGCTGCTTTTTGTGTTCGAGGGTTTGTCCGGAACAAGCTATTACAATGGAGAAAAATGATGATAGCCGCATGTTTACCGGTAGTTTCCGGAATGGCAGGTTGGTGTACGGATGGCTGGCTCCAGGTGAAGAAAACTCAGGTAAACTTGTAAATCTGATTAGAGATAAGGTTAAAAAAATTGCTGAAGAAAATAATATCTCACATATAATTATTGATGGTCCTCCCGGTACCGGATGTCCTGTAATTTCTGCAATTACCGGCATTGACAAGGTATTGATAGTTACAGAACCGACTATTTCGGGTTTGAATGATATGAAACGCACAATTGAACTCGTAAAAGGGTTCAGAGCTAAAGCAATGGTTATGATAAATAAATACGACCTTAATGAGACAATCACCAAACAGATCGAAGATCATTGTAATTCAGCGGATACCCCTGTTGTCGGGAAATTACCTTTCGATCAGGAGATAACAAAAGCCATGCTCAACTGCAAAAGCATTATTGAATGGAACCCTGGATCAGATACAAGTAAAGAGCTGGTTAAAATATGGGATAGGATAGCAAATACAGATCCGTGATTTGTGATGCTCCTTTATTCTTTTTGTCCGTATTTAAAACAGCAGCTTAAAACTCCGGAAAACAGGGTTTTAGGTAAAGATCTGATCAAGTGTATTGAAAATCCTTTCAAAATCCTCATCACTAAGGTTAGAACCTGAAGGCATACAAAGTCCAGTATCAAATAATTTTTCGCTTACATCATTTACAACACGTAATGAATCGGAAAAAACCGGTTGAGCATGCATTGGTTTCCATAGTGGCCGTGATTCAATATTATTGGCTTCAAGATGGATGCGCACTTTTTCCCTGTCAATATTATTATTTTTCTCAGGTTCAAAAGTTATGGTTGTCAGCCAGCGGTTCGAAAAAAAGCCTTGTGGTTCATCCAACAAATTTATTTCATAACCTCGCTTGTTGACTTTTGTAAAATAGTCCCTGTAGCGTTCAAAATTTTTCCTGCGCGCCTCAACCCTGTCATTTATCACTGTCATCTGCCCTCTGCCAATAGCTGCCACCACATTACTCATCCGATAATTATAGCCAATATTACTATGCTCGTAGTGAGGGGCATTATCTCGTGCCTGCGTAGCTAAGAACCGGGCTTTCAGTGTATATTCTTCTTCATCTGAAATTAAGGCACCACCGCCACTGGTGTTCACAATTTTATTTCCATTGAAGCTCAAAATTCCCATTTTACCAAACGAACCGCAAGTTTTCTCATTATAACGGCTACCAAGTGCTTCGGCTGCATCTTCAATAAGCGGAATATCGTATTTATCGGCAATTTTGGTTATTTCATCCATTTTAGCCGGCATTCCGTAAAGATGCACAACAATTATTGCTTTTGGCTTTTGAGGCTTCAGATGTTTATGTTTTGATCCATTGCCCAACTTATGAAAATTTCCTTCCTGACAGGCAATTATGGCATTTTCAAGTAATTCAGGATCCATATTCCATGTGTCAGGTTCGCTGTCAATGAAAAGAGGAGTTGCACACTGATAAATAATAGGATTGGCTGAAGCCGAAAATGTAAGACTTTGGCATATAACTATATCACCCTTCTTGATATTGAGCATTACAAGTGACAGATGGATGGCTGCTGTTCCTGAATTAAGCACTACTGCATGTTTTACACCTGTATAATCAATCAGATCTTGTTCAAATCCTGTTACGTTAGGTCCCATCGGTGCAATCCAGTTGGTTTCGAATGCATTGCGAATAAATTCCTGCTCACGACCGCACATGTGAGGGGGAGAAAGCCATATCCTGGGAAGCTGAGTCATCAGATAAAATTAAAATTGTGCAAAAATAAGGATTTTAGCATCAGAAATTCATAAAAGCACCGGATTGCTCAGTAATAATTGATTTATTGGTAATTAGCTAATTAAATAATTCTGGAACACTTTGCCTTTTCAAGCACTGATTATCGGTTTTGTGATATGAAACCATAAACTAATTTCGGATTCACTGGGCACCACAATTTAGGGAACTACGACACTGGAAAACATAAAGCTTTTAGTCTGCCAGTTTTTCTTTTATTGATCTGAAACCTTCTCCGAGGATTTCGTTAGCATCCATTACAGTAAGAAAAGCATGAGGATCGGTTTTATGAATGAATTCTTCAAGCACAGCCAGCTCCCTGCGGTTCACAACAGTGAAAATAATAGTCTTTTCAGCACCTTTATACATACCTGTTCCTGAAATAAAAGTTCCACCTCTGTCAAGATCGTCAATGATTTTATCGCGTATTTCCTGATATTTGTCAGAAATAATGAACAATGTTTTATCATAGCTTATACCCTGCATTATTCCGTCAACAACTTTTCCGGTAACAAAAATTACTATCCATGAATATAAAGGAATACGCCAGTCGCCAAAAGCGATTAATCCAACAAGCACAATTACCGAATCAACATAAATAATGAGCTGTCCAACAGGTAGGTGGGTGTATTTTGCAAATATCATAGCTATTATATCACTGCCGCCCGATGATGCTTTTGATTTAAATATGAGTCCAAGTCCAAAGCCTACCAGAACACCGCCAAAAATTGATGACAGCAGCGGATCATTTTCCACCAGTGGTTGTTCGCCCCACCACCATGTAAGGGCATCCATGAAAAAAGAAGTAAGTACAAATCCAATAATGGTTTTAACACCAAACCGGGGTCCTAATATTTTTATTCCAAGTATGGTTAAAGGAATGTTAAGTATTAAGCCCATTAATCCAACAGGAAAACCATCAGGAGCAAATGAAAGAATGCCTTTTGTAAGATAGTGTATTACTATTGAAATACCATAAACTCCTCCGGGTACTATCATATAGGGAGTAATAAAAAACACAAATCCTGCAGCCAGAATAAATGTTCCTATAATTATCAGACCATAATTAATAAGCCATTTCTTTGAAAAAGGTTTCTCTTTAACTATAAACGCCATAATACCAGTGATTTAAAAATATATAATAAAATTCATGCAAAAATATAAGAATATATAGTGCGAACTTATAAATCCAATAATAAAATTAGGATTCTGGAGTTATTAACAAAGTCTTAATCAATTCAATTCATTTACTACGATTCAGTATTGCTGATAAAGTTTGTATAATTGCAGCTGAATTTGGTGTTTTTAAATAAATTAAAATAATCCCGAATAATAGGGAATAAGCATATTTAATTGAACGACTACAAGCCTGACGAATGCGTTTAGTTCTGAAAATCATATTGTTATTGCAAGCCCTGTTCATTGTCACATTTGTTTCGGCACAACAGGAGCCTCAGTTTACACATAATATGTTCAATCATATGGGTATTAACCCCGGTTATGCCGGATTGAACAATGCTATTTGTGCAACAGGTCTTGCCCGTCAGCAATGGGTGGGATTCAAAGATGCTGAAGGAAACAGGGTTACACCTGAAACCTATTTGATTTCTGTTGACGGAACAGTAAGAGCTTTACGTGGCGGCATTGGCGGAAGTGTGATGCAGGATAAAATTGGGTTTTATACAATTAATGATATTCAGCTGGGATATTCATATCATCGTCAGATACGTGAAGCAAAGCTTGGAATTGGTTTGCAGTTGAATTTTATCAATTCAATACTCGATGCCGGAAAATTCCTTCCTGTTGACGAAACAGACCCTTTGCTTCAAAACCTGCAAGGTGAGGCAAGCAACATGATGTTTGATCTGAACCTTGGTATGTTTTATCAGGTTCCTGAAAAATATTATTTAGGTTTTGCTTCAACACGGCTGCTTGAAAGCAGTAAGGAGTACGATAATTCTTCAGGAGCGTACAATAATTTCAGGCGGCATTACTATTTAACTGGTGGTTTTCAGTTTAAGCTAGGCAGAAATCCTGCCTATGAATTTATACCATCAGTTTTTATTAAATCGGACGGAGCCAGTATTCAGACAGATTTTAACACACTGGTCGTTTATAATAAAAAGGTATATGGCGGAATTACATACCGGCATCAGGATGCTATTTCGCTAATGGTGGGTTTTACAACCAAAGATATGCAGATAGGCTATTCATATGATGTTCCTATTTCGGTGGTGGGAGGATATGGTAGTCATGAAGTAATGCTGAGTTATTGCTTTAAGCTTGAAGTAGAAAAATTCAAAAATAGCTATCGGAATACAAGGTATTTATAGCTTCTAACAATTTTTATTTGTATAAATCAATAATTAAAAATACTAATAATAATGCCTCTCCGTTATTTGCTTAATGAACACAATCATTCGATAATGAAACGATTAATCATTTATTCTCTTGGACTTCTGATACTTGGAAGTTGTGGTAAGGCAGGAAAAGGAGAACTGATAGGTGTGCAAAAGCGCCCAAAATACTATCAGCCTGATCCTTACGGCATGGTTTATGTTCCTATGGGCAGCTATACTATGGGTGTAGGTGATGAAGATATGTTGGCCTCAAACGATCATCAGCCCCGTACGGTTTCTGTAGCTGGCTTTTTTATTGACGAAACAGAAATTACCAACAACGAGTATCGGCAATTTGTACACTGGGTAAGAGATTCCATAGCAAGATTTCTACTTGGTGAAGCCCAGCCTGATATTTATCTTATAGAAGAAGATCGTAAAACAGGTGAAATTTACGATCCTCCGCTATTAAACTGGAGTAAGGAAATAAAATGGAACGGTGAAGAAGAACGTGAAATTCTTGAAAGCATGTTCATCCCTGAGCAGGAGCGTTATTTCCGCCGTAAACAAATTGATGCCCGCAAATTATATTACGAATATTACTGGATTGACCTGCGTGCTGCAGCAAAAAAGGATTTTTCGTCAAGTGAAGTTGAAGATGGTGCATTTGCCAACAGACCACAAGGTATGAGCGACCGTTCAGTTTATGTGAACAAGGAAAAAATCAATGTGTATCCCGATACTCTGGTGTGGATACATGATTATGCCTACTCGTTTAACGATCCGCTTACTGAAACATATTTCTGGCATCCGGCTTATGATCATTATCCTGTTGTTGGTGTAAACTGGAAACAAGCCCGCGCATTCAGCATCTGGAGAACACAATTACTGTCAGGTTATTTGACCGGAAGAGAACGTGCCACAACTCTGGAGTTTCGTTTACCTACCGAAGCTGAATGGGAATGGGCAGCCCGAGGAGGCAATACTCTGAATCCGTATCCCTGGGGCGGACCTTACACGCTTAATGAAAAGGGCTGTTTTCTTGCCAATTTCAAACCTCGCCGAGGAGATTATCAGGCCGATGGAGGTCTTACTACATTGGTTGTTGCTCATTTTCCACCAAACGATTTCGGAATTTATGATATGGCAGGAAATGTTGCCGAATGGACTAACGATGCTTATCATGAGTCAGCTTATAATTTTACCTGGGATCTGAATCCGGCATACACTTACGAGGCTAAAGACAGTGATCCTTCGGTTATGAAACGTAAAGTCATACGAGGAGGATCATGGAAAGATATTGCTTATTACATGAATGTAGGCACACGTGCTTATGAATATCAGGATACTGCAAAATCATATATTGGATTTCGTAATGTACAAAGCTATCTGGGACGCCAAAAAGGTGATAATCCACGGAAAGCTTCAAGAATATACAATTAGGGTTTAAAATAAAACAAAATCATTCATTTCTAAAATTCTTAAATTATGGGATTGTTTAAATTAGCCAGAAGCAAAGGTTTTAAAAATTTCATGGCAAGACTTTATGGTTTTGGCGCTTCAATAGTTATTCTTGGCGCTTTGTTCAAGATTAACCATTATAATTTTGCTAATGAAATGCTGCTCATCGGCATGAGTATGGAATCCATTATTTTCTTTTTCTCAGCTTTTGAAGCACCACCGGTTGATCCTGACTGGAGTCTGGTTTACCCTGAACTTACACATCTATATCATAATGGAGAAGCACCTTCAAAGCCAGTGAGCAGACTCAGACCCTCTGTTCAGGAAGGCACCACTCAACAGCTTGATAATTTGCTGGCAGATGCGAAAATAGGTCCTGAACTGATACAGAGTTTAGGCGATGGCTTACGAAGGTTCAGTGAAAATACTGCAAAACTATCAAACATCAGCACTGCCGCTGTTGCTTCTGATGAGTTTGTTGATAATATGCAAAAAGCTACTTCATCAGTTAAGAAATTAGCCACTTCGTCAGAAAAAACTTCTGATATACTTGATAAAGATTTGCAGGTAACTGAAGAATTTGCTTCCAGCATTCGCAATGCATCACAAAAGGTGAATGAGCTTTCAAATGTGTATTCACAAGCTTCAATAGCTTTGAAGAGTGATCTGCACTCTACTTCGCAATTTGCCGGTGCCATTAACCTTGCTACTCAATCAGCCAATGAGCTTGCACAGAAATATACCCAATCAGCCGAAAATGTTTCAAAGGCTTTTGATAACCTGAATCAGAGCAAGATGGGAAATGAAACATATAATACACAACTGAAAAAGGTAGCTGATAATTTATCGGCTTTGAACACAGTATATGAACTGCAGTTACAAAGTATCCAGAAGCAGGCTGACGCCAGTGTTCAAATTCAGAACACCATGGGCAATTTTGTAAGCAATATTGAGCAAACCACTGCAAATATGAACCGATACAAAGAAGAAGTAGATATGCTTACAAAAAAGATATCAGCCCTGAACAGTGTTTATGGAAATATGCTGGCTGCAATGAATGTACAGCCCAAGTAAATTAATCAATAATTAAATAAATCACAAATAGCTAAATATGGCCGGATTTAGAGAAACGCCTCGGCAAAAGATGATAGGCATGATGTATCTTGTGCTGACAGCCCTTCTTGCACTGAACGTTTCAGTCCAGGTACTTGAAGCCTTCGTTACAGTGAACGAAAGTATGGAAGCTACCAATGAAAGCTTTTCGCAAAAGATTGATGCAGTATATAATAGTTTTGAACAGCAAAACTTACTTAATCCAGCACGTGTTGGTCCTTATTACGAAAAAGCTATACAGGTACAAAATCTTTCCAATGAAATTATTGATTATCTGACTGAAATGAACATTTCTGCAATGGCCCATGCTGAAGGAGTTAGTATTGAAGAAGCAAAAGTGTTGTCGCTCAGGGATGCTGCCAGTAAAGATAAATACGATCGTACTACTAATTTCTATATTAATGAGGGCAGAGCCACTGAAATAAAAAATAAAATTGAAAAATATAAAGAAGAAGTATTAAATGTTCTTGAACCTGTTGATCGTGAAAAACTAAGTATTGGCCTGGATACCGAAGGTCCTTTTTATAACCGTAACAAACAGAAAGAAACCTGGGAAATGCATAATTTTTATCATTCTATTCTTGCTGCCAATACAACTATCATAAACAAAATTATCAACGAGGTTCAAAATGCGGAGTATGATATTATTAATCTTCTGTTCTCTTCAATTGATGCTGAGAGTTACAAGTTTGATGCAATTGATGCAAAAGTGATCCCATCAAGCAGTTTTGTGTTTCTTGGTGATACTTATGAAGCTGAAATCCTTGTTGCTGCCTATGATACTAAAAGCAATCCTGAAGTATTATTTGTAGATGGTGCTGATAAGGTAACAACTCAGAACCTTGCATCAGCAAGAAAAATCAAGGGTAAGGACGGATCGGTCAAGATAAGTGTACCGGCAACTTCAGAAGGAACTAAGCGTTATGCTGGTTCTATTATGGTACCCGATCCATCGGGGCAGATGAGATCATATAATTTCAGACATGAGTACATTGTCGGACGGCCCTCAGTTACTGTTTCTGCTACAAAAATGAATGTTTTTTATACCGGTGTTGATAATCCGGTATCTATCTCAGTATCAGGTATGGCAGATACAAAAATCGAGCCCCGTATTTCAATAGGAGAAATTCGCCGTTCAGGTACTGATTGGATAGTACGCGTTCCTGATGGAGTGCAAAAAGCCGTTGTAAGCGTTACCGCCGATGGTAAAAGTATGGGTTCTAACGAATTTCGTATCAAACGTGTACCCGACCCCACCGCTACCATTGCTAATATAACCAGCGGAAATATTGAAAAAAATCGTTTGCTGGCTGCTAATGCCATTATACCTACTATGCCCGCTGACTTTGAATTTGATCTTACTTTCCGCATTACTTCATTTAGATTTGTTGCAGTGAGATCAGGCGATATTTTTGAACGCCAGAGTAGCAGTAATCAGTTTACTGATGAAATGAGAACATATGTTCAAAATGCAAGACGTGGCGACAGAGTCTGGCTGGAAGATATTTATGCTACCGGGCCTGATGGTGGAACCCGTAAATTAGGAACTATTAATCTTACATTACAATAAAATGAAAAGAATAATCCTGCTTTTGCTTTTTCAAAGTTTAATCTTCTCTGTTTTTACAGATGCCTCAGCGCAGGTTTCACCACCTCGGAATGCTGTTTATGATAAGCAGCATATAATGGATAAGACACCTGTTGAATTCCCGTATATCAGGGAAGCTGACGTTATCTGGGTGAAAAGAATATGGAGGGTTATTGATCTTCGTGAAAGATTTAACCAGCCACTTTACTTTCCTGAAGTCCCAACTAAAGAAAACAGAAATCTGATAACAGTTATTATGGACGCACTCAGAGAAGGTACGATTGAAGCATATGATGCTTCAGGGCTTACAGATGATTTCCTTGTTCCTCAAACCTATCAGGAAATTGAAAATCGTTTGAATAAGGCTGATACCATGCGTATGCAACGCCCTGACCCACCATACGATTTTTATGATACTGTTATTTCAAAGGTTTTTAATCCAATGGATGTTAAACTTTTCCGTCTTAAGGAAGACTGGGTATTCGACAAGCAACGTTCAGTATTTGAGGCGAGGATTATTGGGCTTTGTCCTGTTGTTGACAGTTATGCCCCTGATGGTGAATGGAGAGGTCATGACCCGTTATTCTGGATCAATTTTGATGATGCAAGAAAAGTGTTTGCGCAGGCAGAGGTCTTCAATCCCCGTAATAACGGTGCAAGGCTTAGTTACGATGATTTGTTCCTGAAACGAATGTTCACAAGTTATATTTACAAAGAAGACAATGTTAGTGACAGCAAGATAAGCGATTATGCCACAGGTCTTGATGCATTGCTCGAAGCTGAACGGATAAAGGAAGAAATGTTCAGATTTGAAAGCGATATTTGGGAATATTAAGCGTTAAATCAAAAATTTATCAGGAGGCTGCTCAATAATTGGGTAGCCTCTTTTGTTTTCTTACCTTTGCATCAATTCATTTAAGAAATTGTCATGCAAATTTCCCTTTTGCAAACTCCTGTTGAATACCTCAAAGGTGTAGGACCGATAAGGGCTGAACTGCTTAAAAAAGAACTGAATGTCCATACTTTTGAAGATCTGCTGTATCAGTTTCCTTTCAAGCATATTGACAGAAGTGAGATAATCAGAATCAAGGATATAAAATCTGATGCAGCCTATATTCAGGTGAAAGGCATAATAAGAGATATGAGGGAAATAGGTGCTAAACGTACTACAAGGCTTACTGCAATCCTGTCAGATAATAGCGGATCTGTTGAATTAGTCTGGTTTCAGGGGATACGGTGGGCAAGAGAGAAAATAAAACCAAATACCGTATATCTGGTTTTTGGAAAGCCAACAATATTCAATAACAGGTTCAATATAGCGCATCCTGAAATTGAGCCGATAGAAGAAACAAAAATAGTTGCCGGTGAGCCTTTGCAGCCTTTTTACAATTCTACTGAGAAACTAAAATCAAAAGGTTTGCACAGTAAGGGAATTGCCAGGATTCTGAGGAACCTCATTGAACGTGTTAAAGGATATATCCCCGAAACTTTATCAGATGCTCTGTTAGAAGAACAGAAGCTTATGAGGAGGGAAGAAGCTCTGCTGAGCATTCATTTTCCTGCCGACACCTATAAACTTGCCCTGGCGCGCTACAGGCTTAAGTTCGAAGAATTATTTTTTAACCAGCTTCCAATGCTTTCTGAACGCAAACAAAGAAAGTTGAAAACTCAGGGACATCGTTTCACACAAATAGGGGAGGTTTTTAATACCTTTTATCATAATTACCTGCCTTTTGAGCTTACAAATGCCCAGAAACGTGTGTTGCGTGAGATCCGTACTGATACTGGTTCAGGAATACAGATGAACCGCCTGTTACAGGGTGATGTTGGAAGCGGGAAAACTGTTGTTGCCCTTATGACCATGTTAATGGCTATTGATAATGGTTATCAGGCATGTATGATGGCGCCTACTGAAATCCTTGCCACACAGCATTACGATACTCTCAGCCGCTTGCTTAAAGATATGGATATACAAGTTGAATTGCTTACAGGTTCTACAAAAACTACAAAAAGAAACGAAATATCTGAAGCACTTCAGAACGGAGAACTAAAAATACTGATAGGAACTCATGCACTAATTGAAGATGCGGTTCAGTTCAATAATCTTGGAATGGTCATAATTGACGAACAACATCGTTTTGGGGTTGCTCAACGTGCCAGACTTTGGGAAAAAAACATTATTCCGCCTCACGTTCTGGTCATGACTGCCACACCAATTCCACGTACTCTGGCTATGACCCTATATGGCGATCTTGATTATTCAGTCATTGATGAATTGCCTCCTGGGCGCAAACCCGTTAAAACCATTCATCTCAACGATTCTCAGCGACTGAGACTATTTGGTTTTATGAAACAACAAATAAAGGAAGGACGACAGATATATATAGTTTATCCATTGATACAGGAATCGGAAACACTTGATTTAAAGCACCTTATGGATGGCTATGATAGTATAGTGAGGGAATTCCCGCTGCCGGAATATGCTGTAAGTATTGTGCATGGGCAAATGAAGTCGGCTAATAAGGATTTTGAAATGCAAAGGTTCGTAAAAGGAGAAACACAGATAATGGTTGCCACAACGGTTATTGAAGTTGGTGTTGATGTTGCTAATGCATCGGTTATGGTCATTGAAAATGCTGAACGTTTTGGTTTATCGCAGCTTCATCAGCTCAGAGGCAGAGTTGGACGCGGAGCTGACCAGAGTTACTGCATTTTGATGACAGGTTATAAACTTACTTCTGATGCACGAACCCGTATTTCAACCATGGTAAATACCAATGATGGATTTGAAATTGCAAGTGTGGATTTGAACCTTAGAGGTCCCGGTGAATTACAGGGAACCCGGCAAAGCGGAATAATTGAATTTAAAATTGCTGACCTTGCCAAAGATGGCAGCATATTGCAATTAGCCAGGGCTGCTGCTGAAAAAATAATAGAAATGGACCCGGAACTTCAGAGAGAAGAGAACGACATGATCAAGGAATATCTGAAGTATCTTTCTTCACAAAAAATGAACTGGGGGAAAATTTCATAACTTCAAAATCATTTGAGATGCAGATGAATAAAAGCATACTATACCCGTTGTATCTTCGTTTTCAAATACTCACTTAATGATGATCATTACCCAAACACATGAAAAGAAACATTTATATTACCCTTGGAGCGCTGGCAGTGATTTTGTTAGTTTTATGGTATTTTTTGGGTCGGACTGACAAAACTGAAAGCACTATAATTGTTCCTGCAAAATTTGGTGAATTCAGGGTGTTAGTTACTACTTCAGGTGAACTTGAAGCCAAAAGCTCTGAAGATATTAAAGGGCCATCCGGATTGCGTGATTTTCGTATTTGGCAGGTAAAGATAAACGATATCATTCCTGATGGAACTGTTGTGGATTCCGGCGCTTATGTTGCCGATCTTGATCGTTCGGATCTTATGAACCAAATGAAAGATATTGAAACTGAACTTGAAAAGCTGCAATCGCAATATACTAAAATTCAGCTTGATACTTCAATGGAAATGCGTAATGCAAGGGAAGAGCTAATAAATCTGAGATATAACCTCGAAGAATTGCAGCTCAGATACGATCAAAGTAAATATGAACCGCCGGCAACTATCAGGCAGATCCAGATTGACCTTGAAAAAGGACAAAGAGCATACGAACAGGCTCAGAACAATTACCAGCTTAAACTTGATAAAGCACGGGCAAATATGCAGGAAGTTTCAGCAACATTACAGCAGACTGAACGAAAATATTCACAGATAAACACCATACTTAAGCAATTCAGGATATATGCACCCAAAGCCGGCATGGTAATACACAGGCGAAACTGGGATGGCAGCAAGCAAGGTATTGGCTCTACCATTCAGACCGGATGGGATAATGTGGTAGCATCGCTGCCTAATCTTACTGAGATGATAAGTAAAACCTATGTGAATGAAATTGATATAAGCAAGGTGCGTACAGGGCAGAAAGTTGAGATCGGGGTTGATGCATTTCCGGACAGAAGCTACACCGGCGAAATAATTGAAGTAGCCAATATTGGTGAACAGTTGCGCAACAGCAATGCAAAGGTTTTTGAAGTCAGGATCATGATCAATGAAAGCGATACCATTCTTAGACCGGCAATGACAACCAAAAACACAATTATCACAGATGTTATCCCGAATGCTGTGTTTGTTCCACTCGAAAGTGTTTATACAATTGATTCAATTTCATTTGTTTACTTTAGTGGACGCCAAACAAGACAACAAGTGAAACTGGGGCGCAGCAACCAAAACGAAATCGTGGTTATAGAAGGCTTAAAAGAAGGCGATCTGATTTACCTTGCACCACCTGCTAACGCTGAAAAATGGAAATTAATCAATTTATAGATTGTAGTGGAACGTCATATTTATAATCTACAAATTGCATTAGAAGCGGTTTTTGCAAATCGTTTCAGATCCATTCTTACAGCATTGGGTATTATCTTTGGTGTTGCTGCTGTAATAGCTATGCTTGCTATAGGTGCAGGCGCACAGCAGGAAATCCTGGAACAAATAAAACTGGTGGGAGTGAATAATATCATCATTCTGCCACGCCCGGTTGAAGAAACTCAGAGAGAACAGGAAGAAAATCAGAGTATGGTTCTTAAATACTCTCCGGGATTAACACTTCACGATGCCATAAGTATTGAGGAAATCATTCCTTCAGTTGCAAAGGTCAGTGCCGAAGTGGTTTATGATGTGCCGGTAATAAAAGATGGTGTTCGGAGTATGGCAAAATTAAGCGGGGTTACAACCGGATTTTTTGATGTTTTTAATCTTAGAACCGAAAAGGGAATGCTCTTCAATGAAACTCATCTTGAGGAAACTTCACCGGTTGCAATTCTAGGTTCAGAAATCAAGATCAAATTTTTTCCTCATAAGGACCCTATTGGCGATTATATCAAATGCGGGCATATCTGGATGAAAATTATAGGTGTACTTGAGAATCGTTCTGCCGATCCCGAATCAAGTGAGAACCTTGGTATTAGCGATTATAACAATAGTGTTTACATACCATTGCAAACAGCCTTGCTACGGTTTCGCGATCGTTCGCTTGTTAATTCAGCTTCAGTAAGCGGAAGCTCCACTTCAGTTGTGATAAACGGAGGAATGGTAACTTATCAAACAAGCGGAACCGGTGGAGAGGGTAACCAGTTGGATCGTATTGTTGTACAGGTACACGAAAGTTCGCAACTGAACACAACTACGCAGGTATTAAAGCGAATGATGGAAAGACGACATCAGGGAGTTGATGATTTTGAGATCAAAGTCCCTGAACTTTTACTAAAGCAGGAACAGCGTACCAAGGATATTTTCAATATTGTTCTCGGAGCCATTGCAGGTATAAGTTTACTGGTAGGAGGGATAGGTATAATGAATATAATGCTGGCTTCGGTAATGGAGCGTATTCGTGAAATAGGGATACGTATGGCTACTGGCGCACGTAAAACTGATATAGTCTTTCAGTTTCTTGCCGAAGCCACTATGATAAGTCTGAGCGGGGGAATAATCGGTATTATCTTTGGAATCCTTCTTGCCAAAGGTATTACTGAATTTACCGGCATCCTCACTATTGTGGCTCCTCTGTCAATCGTTATTTCATTTGGAGTAGCTGCTACAGTAGGTATTATTTTTGGTTATATGCCTGCCAAAAAGGCTTCGGAGCAGGATCCGCTGGCATCGCTGAGATATGAGTAACAGGCTTTGAAAAATAAAATGTAGTTTTTTAAAATTATCACTCTGAATAACAATTAATTACTCTTATTGATTTTTCTGTATCTATTTCATGTTACTGATCATTGTGAAAAATCAAAATTTGATTAAAAAAAGGATTTTACTAAATAATTGAATAGTAAGAAGTATTTTAAGTTTTTCGTTCTAATAGAGTAGCAAATATTAATAAAACCATGTTTTTTGTATTTTTGTAAGATTATGAATGATATATTCAATACAGAATCTATTATAAATGAATTGTTTGGAAATAATATTGAACTATTTCCAAGTGTGAATGAACTATTTGAATTAGAATTAGCTAAGCTAGAATATAAAAGATTATCAAGCGAACAACTTTTAGAGAGAACTGCTTATATAAAATCAGTTGACAATAAACTTTCAAAGCACTATCTATTGTATTCCAGTAATTTAGAAAAAATCCATGCTAATAGGTCATCAGCAACGCAAGTGTATTTTGAAGAAGGACAATTTTCAACTGGATACGCTACTCATGGATTATTTCCTTATCGTGGAAAATTTCATCCACAATTAATAAAAGGTTTAATAAATATTTTAAATATACAAAAGGGTGAAATTATTTTAGATCCGATGGCTGGTAGTGGTACTACCAATGTTGAAGCAGCTTTAATGGGTATTAATTCCATTGCGATTGACGTTAGCCCTTTTTGTCAGTTTATGATTAAAACAAAGTATGAAGCTTTAACTATTGATATCAAATTATTAGAACAAACTACAATTGAAAATAAAAAAGTGTTTGATTTTTTCAAGCAAGGCAATGTCTTAAATAGAATAGCTAAAATCGGAGATGATAATAAAATCAAAATATACAACCTTGCTTTCTTAGCATTTTTAGATGCCTTGGGTTATTCTAAAAGAGTAGTGAAATCAAACCACGAACAATTGTTTGAAAAAGTCTTCCCAAGATATATTGAAACTGTAAGATCATTTTTATCTAATCCATGGTTTGTCCAGAATGAGATAGGCAGGCTGAATATTTTAACAGATTCGGATGCTTTGAACATGAAACTTGACATTAATTCTGTTGATTGTGTTATAACATCACCACCATATTCATTTGCTATTGATTATGTTGAGAATGATAAGGAACAATTGGAATTTTTAGGTTATGATACCAGCGAGTTAAAGAACAGATTAATTGGACTTAAAGGAAAAACCAAAAATCAAAAATTAGATAATTATTTTGCCGATATGGATGCTTTTTGTTTGGAAGTTTCCAGGGTTTTAAAAAAAGAGAAATATTTTGTTTTAATAATTGGTTCAAATACCAATCAAACTGGTGGAATAAGATTGGAAGAAACGATAATAGAATCAGCACAGAAGTATGATATGCCATTGGTAAAGAGTATTTTAAAACCTATAAAAGGAATGAGAAACACGATGAAGGAGGAATTTATATTAATTTTTAAAAGGCAATAATATGGCGAAAAGTGTTGATGAAAAATTTTTAACAGTAATCCAGAAAAACACGTTTTATTTTTTCAACTCGAAGTTTGAAGAAAACTATGAAGGGTATATCAATTCATTAAAAGAAACTCTTTTAATTGTCAAAAACAAGGTTGAGACAGAGGGGCTAAAAAAGGAGATTTTTGAATGGCTTTTAATGGATAAAGAGAATGGATTAAGAGCATTATTGGCTTTAACCGGTTTTTCAAATGAATACTTAAAGAGATTAACTACAATAATTCGGATAATTGATAATCCAGAACTTAATAAACTTGTTTATAAAGAAAAATGGTATAATGAAAAAAGCTCTGATAATATTCAAGAGTGGTCTAACAGTACTATATTAAAGCATATACAGAGAAATGAATATTTTAGAAAAGGTATTGTTAATATTTTTTTTGAAGGGGCATCAATTCCGTTTTTAGCTAATACAATTCCATTGTTTGAACTAAAAAAACTTAGTATTTCAAAATTGAAGTTTGAAATACCCGAATTAATTGATACGCTTATCCGCTATAAAGAAAAGGGAAGTTATTCTGGATTGAAAGGAAATAATCCAGAAACTCTCATTACTGAGATACTAGACAGACATGAAATTACCTTTGATACTGGTGATTTAAGAGAACTTATTACTAATGCACCAGATAACAAGCGAACTATGGACTTCATTATCCCTAATAAAAAGAATCCGTTGATAATTATTGAAAGTTCTTTTTTAGCAACAACTTCTTCGGGACAAGGGGATAAGTCTAAAACGGAAATTTTCATTGATAGTTTAATAAAAGCACACTATCCAAATGCAATTTTCATTGGATTTGTCGATGGTATTGGTTGGTATGTTAGAAAGGGCGATTTAAAAAGAATGGTAACAGCTTATGAAGATGTTTTTACTTTTCATAAAGACGAATTAAAAAGATTTGAGGAATTTCTTATTGAAAGATTAAAAAAATGATTAGCAAATATATAAATAAGATTCATAATGGAGATTGTATCGAATTATTTAAGAATATTCCAGATAATTCTGTTGATATGACTTTCGCAGATCCTCCATTTAATTTAAGAAAGAACTACACCAGTTATGGCGATAGCCTGGAGTTTCAAGAGTATCTTGATTGGTGTGAAAAATGGATATCAGAAATGGTTAGAGTTACAAAACCTACTGGCTCAATTTTCCTTCATAATATCCCCAAGTGGCTAACTTATTACGCTACTTATCTAAATAGATTTGCAAATTTTAAACATTGGATTTCATGGGATGCTCCGACTGCTCCTATGGGAAAATCTTTACAACCAGCCCATTATGGTATATTATTCTATACCAAAGAAGCTAAAGGTTCAAAAATTTATGAATTAAGGTATCCACATAAACGTGATAGAAAACAACGTTATTTATTGAAAGATTATGGTGGAAAAAAAGACCAGCTTCATCCATTTGGCCCATTGGTTTCTGATGTATGGACTGATATTCATAGAATAAAGCATAACTCAAAAAGAGACCCTCATCCTTGTCAGTTGCCTATTCATTTAATGGATAGATTAATTCTAATGACTACTGATGAGAATGATATTGTACTTGACCCATTTTCAGGAACTGGTACTACAGCTATTTCAGCAAAACGACTTGGCAGAAAATATTTAGGGTTTGAATTAGACAAAAAATATGTTGAAATATCACAGCAAAAACTAAATAGAACGGAATCTAATTTTAAAATAGGTGAAAACTGGGTGAGTTTTTATCTGAACGATATTATTACAATTAGAAATAATGACTGGGATGATCTTGCAAAATACTTCTCAATACCGAATCCTTTAAGAAATATTGATTTTGAGCGATCAAAATTAGTTGATAAAAGCTTATTACCGCAGGAATTAGATTTTGAAAAAAATGAGATTGAAAATAAAAAAGGGACAATAAAAAAATCAACAAATAGTCATGGCAAAAGAATTGTAGATACTGAAGCACCGTCACTAAAACAATTAACTTTACAAATTTCACAACCCAATATGAAAATTAATCCTACAAAATAATTTTTACTAGAGGCAAGGGTGAATAATATGTGGTAAAAATAAAGAAAAGTCAAAAAAGAAGTAAAAGAAGAATTGCTTATTGTTTAAGTTTTGATATATAAGGAGTTGATAGCAGTATTCAGGGTAAACTGTAATTCAAGAACATTTTAAGATATACATTATTTCAGTTTACAACTTTTGAAACTTATTAAACTAATTAATGTTCGCCAGAAATTATGAGGGAGTTATTATCTCATTGCAATAAGAAGGGGCAATTAAATTTATTGATTATTATCGTATACTTTAAATTAGTTTTAAAGGCACGGTTGCAAATTATCATTAACAATTCTTGGAGGCTTAACAGTAGGTGCAATTATCTGCCTGATTTTAATTTCTATAGCTTTTTATCTTTTTGTTTATATCAAGGATAATTTTAGGAGCGAATTAAAAAATTTAACATAATCTTTGAAATCTTTCGTTTAGACAACCAAAATATGTGCTTTAAGTATCTTTTCTTCTGAGATTTATATTAAAAAATACTGCTGTGATAAAACAAAATTCTTTCGTTGCATTACTTTTAGCATTTTTAGCTATTTCTGATTTTAGTGTTTTTGCTCAACAAAATATAATTAAGCTCTCTCTTGAGGATGCTATCGTATTTGCTGTAAGGCAATCGCCTGAGGCAATGATGGCTCGCCATCGCTATCGCAACAGTTATTGGCAGTTTCGAACACATAAAGCAGGATTTATGCCTATGCTTAACCTCGATGCTACGATACCTGAACTTAACCGTTCAATTGACCGGATCACACAGCCTGACGGAAGCGAAGCCTTTCGTGAAAGACGGTATCTCAGTTCAAGTATGAACCTTTCACTTGCCAAAAACATTGGGTTTACAGGCGGTCAGATATTTTTAAATACAAATCTGCAACGTATTGACCTGTTTGCCGATTCTACAATAACCTCATATTTATCCACTCCGCTGAATATCGGATTTCGTCAGCCTTTGTTTGCATATAATCAGTTTCGCTGGAGCCGTAAAACAGAACCGCTGAGATTTAATGAAGCTCAGCGCCGTTATGTGGAAGACCTGGAAGCTACTGCTATCACTACCATTAATTATTTTTTCGATCTGCTGATGGCTCAAATACAGAACCAGATTCAGAAGCTGAACACGGCAAACAACGATACTCTTTTTCAGATAGCACAGGGAAGGTTCAATATGGGAACTATTGCCGAAAATGAATTATTGCAAACCGAACTGAATCTGCTGAATTCCCGTGCTAATCTTGAAAATTCGCAATTAGACCTTGAAACCAAGGAGTTCAACCTTAAATCCTATCTTCGCCTTCCTGAGGAAATTATAATTGAACTTTTACCTCCTTACGAAACTTCAGCCCTTATTATTGAGCCCGAGCAGGCTATAAATCAGGCACGTAACAACAGAGCTTCAGCGCTTGGCTTTGAGCGCCGCCTCATTGAAGCCGAAAGTGAACTCAGCAAGGCCAGACTGGACAGCCGGTTCAATGCCAATCTTTATGCAGTATATGGTTTGACCCAAAGTGCTGAAGAGCTTAAGAATGCTTATCTTAACCCACAGGATCAGCAAAGGTTAACAATTGGTGTTCAGGTTCCTATACTTGACTGGGGGCTTTCAAAAGGGAAAATTAAAATGGCTGAATCGAGCAGAGAGCTTGTAAAAACATCAGTTGAGCAGGAACAGATTGATTTTGACCAGGAAGTAAATCTGAAGGTCAAGCAGTTCAACATGCAGCAAAATCAGCTTATGATAGCCGCCCGCAGCGATACCGTTGCACTTAAGCGTTATGAGGTAACAAAACAGCGCTACCTGATAGGTAAGATAGGGATAATAGAATTAAACATGGCACAGACTGAGAAAGATAATGCCGCACTTGGCTATATTTCAGCATTACACAGCTACTGGCGGAATTATTATGAACTCAGACGCCTCACTCATTTTGATTTCCTGAGTAACCGGCAACTGGAGTTTGACGAAGAAAAGTACGAATAATACCGATTGGAAAAATATAACAGACCAACTTTCAAAAGCCAAGGCTTTTGAAAAACCGATCTTTGCATGCATTATTCTATTTCTACCTCAATCCATTTACTTCTGTCGGGTGGGGCAGGTGGTTTTATTTTCTTCACCGGATTAGCTTCCAGTTCTTTCAACAGCACTTCCACCGCTTTTTCAATTCCGGGATCAATTCCTGCTGCCAGTTTTTCAGGACGGTCAATAACTTCAATATCAGGATAAACGCCAATACCTTCGATTATCCATTGCTCATTTTCATCAAAGATACCAAATCTTGGAACCGATATATATCCGCCATCCACCAGGCGGGCATTTCCTGAAATTCCTATTAATCCTCCCCAGGTTCGGGTTCCAATGAGCTTACCCTGCCCTGTTTTCTTAAAATAATATGGCAGCGCATCTCCGCCGGATGAAGAATAACCATTTATCAGCATTACTTTAGGTCCATCATGTGCTACGGCAGAAGCTTTGCTGGGCAATAACCCGTCACGGTGCCAGTAGTTGAGAGTACGCCGGTCGAGCAGGTCAATCAGGCGGTCAGGAATATATCCTCCACCATTATAACGATCGTCAATTATCAGAGCTTCTTTGTTATGGAAAGCATACATGCCGCGGTAAAGCTCGCGGTTGCCTTCCTGTGCAGTATTTGGAACATGGATGTAGCCAATACGTCCACCTGAGAGCTTATCAACCATTTCACGCCGTTCAATCACCCAGTTATAATATTTTAATTCCTGTTCGCTGCTAAGGGTGGTAATTGTAGATATTTGTGCGCCATCAGTAAGTGGTTTTGAATTTACCGCAATTTCAACCCTTTGTCCTGCCAGATTTTCAAGAAACATGTACGGATTATCTTTTGTGATTATCTCTTTTCCGTTGATACTGATCAGATAATCACCTTCTTTAACATTAACTCCGGCTTCGGTAAGAGGTGAGCGGCGCGCAGGATTCCAGTTTTCGCCGGCATATATTTTTGTGATCCGGTAACGTTTGGCGTTTTCGTCAGCTTCGAGTTCGGCTCCTAACAATCCGTTGTCAATACGTTTTACGCGAGGAAAATCGCCCCAGTCGCCATAAGCATGTCCGGCATTGGTTTCTGAGATTATTTCGTTAATTATATAATCCAGATCAAAACGATGTCCTATAAAAGGAAGCATAGCGCCATAATTTTGCTTAAGTCCTTCCCAATCAACGCCATGCATATTGTTGACATAGAAATAATCGCGAAAAATTCTCCAGCCGTCACGGTATATCTGATCCCATTCCTTGCGCGGATCAATTTTCATATCCATCTGATCAAGATTGAGTTTACCGGCACCGGCTTTTTGGTTTGGAGCTACTTTTGCAATACCATAGCTGTCGCCTGAGCGATACATAAACTGTTTGCCATCGGCTGTAGGTTCTGCCCAGAAAACCCTGTCCATTATTTCTTCGGCTTTCCTTTCGCCGGCATTATAGCGCATAAGTTTTCCATCGCTGATATACAATAATCCACCATCGGCAGGACCGATCATACGATAATTGCCGGCAGGCAGTGGAAAAGCTTCAATTCTGTTGTTTATACCTGTGAAATCAATTTTTACTTTTGGTTTTTCCTCACTTTTTGCCGGTTCATCTTTTGTTTTTGGCTTCGAACCTTTAGCCGGCTCCTCAGCTTTTTTGTCCTCGTTTACCGGTTCAGTGTCAGTTTTGTCTTTAAAAAGTTTCGAACCATCATTCATCAGTGCCACAGCATAAATTTTGGCGGCTTTGGTGTAGAGGTAATCAAATTCAAAGCTTGAGAAAGTCAGATTGAAATCACGGTTTGAAACAAAAAACAGGAATTTGCCACATTTCCCGAATACAGGCATGCGGTCGCTGAAATCATCGTTAGTGAGTTGTGTAGCCGTTGCCGTTGGAATATGATAAACCCACACTGCTGATAGTCCGTTTTCCGATTCTTTGTCGTAGGTGATCCATTCGCTGTCGGGCGAGAAGTTAAAAGACCGGATCTCATTAAATGTAGCATGATCTACTTCAGTTTGTTTTCCGCTTTCCACGTCAATTAACCAAAGTTTCAGGGTGCGGTCGCTGTAGGCAAGATAGCGGCTGTCGGGCGACCATTCAGGTTCGTATTTCCATGCTGAAGAATTAAAGGTAAGCTGACGGGGTTTGGCATAACGCTTGTTTTCAAGCAGATAAATTTCGTATTCGCCGCTGGCATCAGAGTAATGTGAAATGTATTTCCCGTTAGGAGACCATGAAGGATAAATTTCACGAATGCCCTGAGTTTCGGTAAGGTTCTCAATAACGCCATTTTCGGCAGGAACCGAGAAAATATCGCCTCTGGCATCGAACAAGGCACGCTTGCCTGACGGAGAAACCGAGAAACTATGAATATCGTCTTTTACATTTTTAAAGTATGAAGCCAGATTAGGATTGTCGAAGTTTATGTTTACTCTGATTTTTTCGGTTTTTTCGGACGAAAGATCCAAAACATACAGATAACCACCGTTTTCATAAACAATTTTTCCATTTTTCCCCGATGGCCACATCACATCAAATTCCTTGTGAAAGGTCAGTTGCTTTATTTCTTTGGTTTGAGTGTCATAGCGATAAATGTTCAGTCTCAGATCGCGGTCGGAGGTGAAATAAATATTTTTTCCAAACCATACAGGCCATTGGTCGCTTCCGGCAAAATCAGTAATTTGTTCTGAAGTATTTTTTTCCAGATCATAAATCCATAAATCGGTGGCACGACCTCCCTTATAGCGTTTCCAGGTACGAAATTCACGATCAACAGGGGTGAAACATATCTTTTTTGTATCGGGTGATAATGCTGCAAATCCACCATTTACTATCTGAAGTGGTTTTTCAAGTCCGCCATCCAGGTTTACAAGAAAATATTTACCTTGTCTCTCGCCAAAAGTTGTCCGGTTGGCACGTATAAGGATTTGTTTGCTATCAGGGGTCCATTCCAGAACTACATTATCAAAACCACCACGCGGAGGCATCATACCTACTGAATTGTAATAGGTAAGTTGCTTTGCCTGACCACCTTTTGAGGGCATGACCCATATCTGACGGCTTCCGGAATATTCAGCCGAAAAAGCTATCCATTTCCCATCGGGCGAAATTTTTGGAAAAAGCTCCAGCCCTTCATGGGAAGTAAGCCGGCGGGCATCGCCGCCATTGGCATTAACAGTCCATATATCGCCTGCATATACAAAAGTTATCAGGTTTTGGCTGATGTCAGGAAAACGCATCAGGCGGGCTTCATCCTGCGCTTTAACATAAGTAGTCATACATAATACAAGTATGACAGCAAAGAGTTTTGAGGTTAGTTTATTCATTATTTAGTATGTTTTGATTAGCGCTGCAAGGTACGGAGAATTTGATGAACAGGGGTATTTGTAAACCAATAAAAAATAAAGCAAACAAAGCCGGATGTTAAACCTTTAACACAATTTTATAGGAGTTTGGAATGCTCAAATTTCATAAAGCATTATAAGGTGAGAACCATTTGATACGTCAAGCCATTAGACTGTGATACTTCTTTAGAATGATTATAAACTACAGTTAATTACGATCTTTTCAATACAATTTCTTGGTTTTGGCTACTTTATGTTCTGTTTTTACAGGCACAAAACCATGAATTATATTGCTGAAATCATATGTCGTTTATTACCTGAAAATTTTTAAATCCATGAAAAAATCAATTCTTACCATTGTTTTAATGTTTGCAGCATTGTTTTGTGTAGCACAAAACAATGCTATAGTTGTAACGTCTGTTCAGCAGCGCGGCGATGGAAGCGGACTTGTGGATATATTTTTTAATCTCACAGGACCTACCAGCACATACTACAATATTAATATTAATGTAAGTTTTAATGGTGGAAGCACATACACGCCTATAGAACCTGGATTTTTAAGCGGCAGTATTGTAGGAATAAATCCGGGGAATAATAAATATGTTGTTTGGGATGGTCTGGGGAGTTTTCCGAACACCTATAGCACACAAACAAGGCTGAAGCTAATTGCTACAGCGGAAATTGCAGGCGGAATACCATGCCCGGGCATGCCTACATTTACTGATCCCCGCGATGGGCAGACATATAATACTGTGCAAATTGGCGACCAGTGCTGGATGAAGGGAAACCTTAATTACAATGCTGACAATAGCTACTGTTATGGGTATGACCCTTTAAACTGTGCAGCATATGGCAGGTTATACACCTGGAATGCAGCTCTTACCGTATGTCCGGTCGGTTGGCATTTACCAAGCGATAACGAATGGAGCCAATTGGTTTATTATGTGGTTTTACAGGGATACCCTAATAGCAGTACTACAAATGGTGCCGGTAATGCTCTTAAGTCCTGCCGTCAGGTAAACTCGCCTTTGGGTGGAGATTGTGCCACATCTGAACATCCGCGATGGAATTCACATATTACTTATCACGGTTTTGATGAGTTTGGCTTTTCGGCACTTCCTGGCGGCTACCGTAATAGCAATGGAAGTTTCAGCAACATTGGGAACGACGGTCACTGGTGGAGTTCCAATGAGAACTCGTCAACGACCGCCTGGGACCGGAATATGTACTGCAATAACGGCTACGTGTACCGCAGCAACCACGGCAAGGCAGACGGTTATAGCGTAAGGTGCCTGAGGGATTAGATTATTTGAAAAATCATTATATTATTGAGGTATAGGGCTAACTCATATTAAAAAATACAATATGAAATTAAAAAGACACATAACTACATTGCTTATTGCAAAGATGCTTGCTCTTTCCGGGCTTTATGCCCAAACTATAGTAGGTTATTCCAGTTTGTTTACGTTTGATACAAGAAATACTAATTTAGATTTCATAGGATATTCTGGCTTGTTTACATTTGATACAAGAAATATTATACCTGATTTATTTATTGAGTACCTTAATATCACAGGTGGAGCTGATACTTGCTTTGAGGCATTGCAAACAATAGTTGTTACTGACCTTACTGTTGAACCTGGCAATAGATTGAATCTTGTGGCAGGTGAAATGATAAATATTCAGGCGCAAAGTTATATTGAAAGTGGAGCACAATTCTGGGCTTTCATTGATACTACAGGACAATTCTGTTCTATTAGCAAAAGTTTAATTGCAGCTTTTGATATTGAAAATGAGAGAACAGGATATAACCAATATTTATCAAAGGAACGATCTTTCTTCTCCCTCTTCCCCAACCCTACAGCAGGTACTTTTACCCTGCAATTAAACGATGCAGAGGAAACAACAGCTATAACGGTTGATATCTACTCTCTCATAGGCGAGCTTATAGTTCAGACTCAGTTTGCAGGCAAGCAAAAATATGAGTTTGATTTGAGAGGCAGACCTGATGGGGTTTATCTAATAAGAGTTTTGAGAGGTAAAGAAGTGGGAGTTGACAAGCTCATAAAACAGTAAAATGAGTTAAGAAACCCGTATCAACAAAAAAGGCTGCCTTATTATCGGCAGCCTTTTTTATTGGATTATTTTTTGAATAGTTTCGACCATTCGTATTTCTTACGTTTTCTCCAGTCGCCTTTATGATACAGATAACTTACAATTAAAGGCAGCACTGAAGTAGCTTCGGCATAAACCATTTGTTCGTGTACGGTATCAACCTTACCCCACGATGAGGCTTCTTTCAGCGTAGAGCTTGAACAGGCACCATCGCGGGCATCAGCAACGGTGATCTGAATGGCATATTTATGCATTGGCACATTCTTTCCAAGAACTTCAGCACATATAACTATATCCTGAGTGAAATTTTTAGGAACACCACCTCCAATCATAAACAATCCTGTAGTGGAAGCAGCCATCTTTATTTTTGTGAGTTCCAGGAAATCGGCTACTGAATCAATGCTCAGGTGCTTGTCAGGATTTTCCCATTGATGTCTTACCAGTCCGAAACCGGCGCTGCTGTCAGAAAAAGCGGGGCAGAATATTGGCACATTATGTTCGTAAGCAACCTGGATCAACGAATCTTTTTTAACAGCTTTATTGGGATTGTTCACCAGCCATTTCCCCATTTCATGAATGAATTCACGTGATGAATATGGTCTGCGTTCAAGCTGATCAGCAATTTCATACACAGTGTTATCGCACATTTGCAGTTGTTCTTCGTCAATCAGGGTATCGTAGATCCGGTCAATATAGAGGTCGCGCAACATTTTATCATCCATATCAGACCTGCCCTTATAATGCTTAAATCCCAGGGCTTCAAAAAAGTCCATATCAATTATGCTGGCACCGGTAGCTACCACAGCGTCAATCATATTGCTTTTTATCATATCCACATAAATCTGCATACATCCTCCGGCACTGGTACTTCCTGCCATAGTAAGGATAATTGAGCAATCCTTATCATTGATCATCAGATCAAAGATATCGGTAGCATTAGCAGTATCACGCGATGTAAACGACATATCGCGCATGGCATTGATCAGTTGGGTTGAATCAAAGCTTTTTATATCAATATGCTTTATTTCATCCTTCAGCAAATCAGATTTTTTCATTTTTCTATTTAATTTTATTTAATGAATAATTACTTTCCTTGTTTTGGGATCTGGTCAATAAATGAATATGTCAGCAATTTATAAATAAGTTTTGCTGCCAGGAAATCCGAAGCTTTTGAAGCAGGATTCGGGCATAATTCCACAACATCGAATCCGACAATTTTTGACCTTTCGCTTATTCTCCTTAGTATTTCAATGGCTTCGAACCAGTGTAATCCTCCCGGTTCAGGGGTTCCGGTTGATGGCATTATTGAAGGATCAAGTGCATCAAGGTCGAAAGTGATATAAACATTGTTGCTAAGCACGCTAAGCATATCGTATTTCCATGTTTCCCCCTGATTTATATCTCTGGCATAAAAGATCCGCCCGGGTTCAGTTACAAAACTTTCTTCCACGCTCATACTCCGAATACCAATCTGAACGGTAGGTGCAAATTCCCGTGCTCTTGCCATTACACAGGCATGATTGTATTTTGAACCAAGATATTCGTCCCGCAAATCGGCATGAGCATCAATCTGGATTATGGTCAGGTCGGTGAATTTTTCGGTATGAGCCTGAATAGCACCAATGCTTATTGAATGTTCTCCACCAATGGTAACTACAAATTTATTCCTGCCCAGCAGCTTTTTAACTTCCTTATAAACTGCTTTGGTCATATCTTCCGGACTTTTATTTTCCAAAACCGGATCGGCAGTATGTATGCCGAGAAGATGTACTTCGCTATCGGTTTCAATATCATAAATTTCCATATTTCCGGAAGCCTCAATAATAGCCTGAGGTCCTTTGTCAGCACCTTTTATCCATGTACTTGTGCCATCGTAAGGTACGGGCAGGACAACAATCTTTGATGATCCCAGTGTTGAATATTGTTCAGGTAAATCTCCAAAATTCATGGTTTTAAGGTTTTTGGTTAATACTGCGAATTAATATCTGCCATATGGCAGATATTGCCAAATGAATTGGTAAAATTACAAATATTTCAATTAATACCCTAAAATCTTAAGCATTGACTTGTAGCTCTGCTCTTTACCAAAGAGCTTGGTGAAATATTCTCCTTCTTCGTCCACATCAATAATAATATGTTTGGGAGCCGGAATAAGACAATGCTGAATACCGCCGTAACCGCCGATAGATTCCTGATAAGCTCCGGTATGGAACAAACCTATATATTGTGTTTTCCCATTTGATATTTTTGGAAGGAATATAGCATTTGCATGTGCTTCTGAATTATAATAATCCTGACTGTCGCAGGTAAGTCCTCCAAGAAAAATACGTTCATATTCTTTATCCCAATTGTTAATAGCCAGAAGTATAAAGCGCTGGTGAGCTGCCCAGGTATCAGGTAAAGTAGTCATAAAGGAGCTATCAATCATATTCCATACCTCACGATCGTTCTGGCGCTTCTGGTCAATTATTGAATATAATACAGCCCCGCTTTCACCAACTGTATATGAACCAAACTCAGTAAATATATCAGGTTCAGGAACTTCATTGCGAATACATGCAGCTTTTATCTGCGATACGATTTCTTCAGCCATGTATTCATAGTCATAGTTAAACGATAAGGAATTCTTTATCGGGAAGCCTCCTCCGATGTTAAGTGATGTTAGTTCGGGGCATATTTTCTTTAGGTCACAATATACGTTTACACATTTTAGAAGCTCATTCCAATAATAGGCATTATCGCGGATACCTGTATTAATAAAGAAATGGAGCATTGTTAGTTCAAACTTGGGGTTATCTTTTATTTTTGCTTCATAAAACGGGATAATATCATTATATCTGACTCCCAGCCTTGAAGTATAAAACTCAAATCTTGGTTCTTCTTCAGAAGCAATTCTGATTCCAAGCTTACATTTTTTAGTCAGTCTTTCTTCATAATGATCAATTTCTCCAAGGTTGTCAATAATTGGAATGGTGTTGACAAAGTCGTTTTCAATGAGATTGATGATGTTTTCAATATATTGCGGTCGCTTAAAACCATTACAGATTATATAGTTGTCCTTCTTGAATTTCCCTTCTTCATAAAGCTGCTCAATAATATTAATATCAAAAGCCGATGAGGTTTCGATGTGAGCATCATTTTTCAACACTTCCTCCAGAATAAAAGAAAAATGTGAGCTTTTTGTACAAAGGCAGTAATGATATTCACCTTCGTAGTCAACCTTTGCCATAGCAACATTGAACAAGCGCCTGGCTTTCTGTATCTGCTTGCCTATTTTTGGCAGATATGTAAGCTTTACAGGTGTTCCATATTGCTTAATGATATCCATCATTGGTATATCATTGAAATACAATTCATCATCAATTACTTTGAATTCCTCAGTCGGAAAGTCAAAAGTCTGTTCAATGAGGTCAATATACTTGTTCTTCATTTCGGGATTAAGTTAATATGATTACTCAATAATTCCTAAAACTAATTAACCTGGATTCGTAAATCTAATGTGAACTAACTAACCTGAATTCTACTTTTTGGTTATGATTTGCAAAATTAATACCATTATTTTTATAATAATGCAGGAACAGCAAAATAATTAACTAACAATATCGTCAGTCAATTTATCATATTACAACATTAATGATCCTGCCCTGAACAACAATGATTTTTCTAGGGGTTTTGCCTTCAAGCCATTTAGCTGATTCATTAGCTTCAAGCACGGCTTTTTCAATTTCCGGAACCGGCATATCGAGGGGGAGATCAATCTTAAAACGCATTTTCCCGTTAAATGAAACCGGATATTCAAAAGTGTTTTCAACAAGATGTTTTTCATCATATTCCGGGAAAACAGCATTATAAACACTTTCAGTATTACCCATCTTATGCCATAATTCTTCAGCCAAATGTGGTGCATAAGGCGAAATGAGGATTACAAGTTGCTGAAGGATAGCTTTTTTATTGCATTTTTGCTCGGCAAGGTCATTTACGCAGATCATAAATGAACTCACTGAAGTATTAAACGAAAACCGTTCAATGTCTTCGCCAACTTTTTTAATGGTTTTGTGAAGTATTTTCAATTCCTTTTCAGTGGGTTCCTCCTCACTCACATTGTAATTATTGTCATTATCGTGGAATAAGCGCCATAGTTTACGTATAAAGCGAAATACTCCTTCAATGCCGTTGGTATCCCATGGTTTTGATTGTTCCAATGGGCCCAGGAACATTTCGTACAGCCTCAGGGTGTCCGCACCATATTTGTCAATCAGATCATCAGGATTCACAACATTGTATTTTGATTTCGACATTTTTTCAACTTCCCATCCGCAGATATACTTGCCGTTTTCAAGTATGAACTCAGCATCAACAAATTCTGGTCTCCATTTGCAAAATGCCTCAATATCAAGAATGTCGTTCTCAACAAGACTTACTTCAACATGCATTGGGATTACTTCGTCATCGTTTTTCAAACCGTGAGAAACAAAAACTTTGGCGTTCTTTAGTTTATAAACAAAGTTTGATCTGCCCTGTATCATTCCCTGGTTTACCAATTTCTGGAAAGGCTCATCTTTGCATACTAAACCGAGATCGTACAAAAACTTGTTCCAGAATCTGGCATATATCAGATGCCCTGTTGCATGTTCGGCTCCGCCAATGTACAGATCAACGTTTTGCCAGTAATCATTGCTTTCTTTTGAGAAATATTCATTGTCATTCCATGGGTCCATATAACGCAGATAATACCCGCTTGATCCTGCAAACCCCGGCATTGTATTGGTTTCCAGCGGATAACCATCTTTGTTCTTCCAGTTTTTGGCACGGGCCAAAGGCGGTTCACCAGTTTCTGTTGGCAGATATGCATCTATTTCAGGAAGCTCAAGAGGTAATGAATCCTCTGGTAATGTATATGGGATATCATCTTTGTAGTATATCGGGAAAGGCTCACCCCAGTATCGTTGTCGGCTGAATATGGCATCATGCAGACGGTAATTTACTGTTCCGTATCCTACACCGCTTTTTTCAATTCTTTCAATTATTTTCCTGATACCTTCTTCAACACTCAAGCCTGTTATAAATCCTGAATTTACAACTACTCCTTCCATTGCATCATAAGATTCTTCCCATGATGCAGTATCTGACGGAGATTCTCCATCGCGGCAAATAACCTGAATAATAGGCAAATTAAAATGTCGTGCAAACGCAAAATCACGATTGTCGTGACCCGGAACAGCCATTATAGCTCCAGAACCATAGCTCATAAGTACATAATCGGCAATCCAAACTGGAATTTTTTCCTGATTCAAAGGATTAATAGCATAGGCTCCTGTAAAAACTCCGCTTACCTTTTTTACTTCGGCCATGCGTTCCCTGTCACTTCGGTTTTTAGCCCAGTAAACATAATCATCAACCGTCTGAGTATGTTCAGGAGTTTTAATTTTATCAACAAGTTCATGTTCAGGTGCCAGAACCATATAGGTAGCACCAAAAATAGTATCAGGCCGTGTTGTAAAAATCTCAATTTCCAGTTTTTTCCCTGTATTGCTTTCAACCGGGAAATACATCACTGCTCCTTCTGAACGTCCTATCCAGTTACGCTGTATCTCCTTCAGGGATTCTGACCAGTCAATTCTATCCAGCCCCTCATTAAGTCGCTGAGCGTAGGCAGTGATGCGTAATTGCCACTGACGCATCATTTTGCGTTCAACCAGATGTCCACCACGAACTGAATAACCATTGCTTACTTCATCATTAGCCAGTACAGTTCCAAGTTCAGGACACCAGTTCACCATTGTTTCAGCCAGATATGCCAGCCTGTAGTTCATCAGGATATTCTGACGCTCTGCTTCAGTCATGTTTAACCACTCATCAGATGTGAAAATGTTTTTTTCTGATGTAGCGGCTTTTATTTTAGCATTTCCATTTCGTTCAAACTCAGAAATAAGGGTTTCAATAGATTCAGCCTTATTGGAAATATTATTATACCATGAATTAAAAAGCTTAATAAAAGTCCATTGAGTCCATTTATAATATTTAGGATCACATGTTTGTACTTCCCGACTCCAGTCGTAACTGAACCCGATTCTTTCAAGCTGTTCTTTATAGCGATTTATGTTTTTCTCAGTAGTGATTGCCGGATGTTGCCCTGTTTGAATAGCATATTGTTCGGCAGGCAAGCCATAAGCATCAAAACCCATAGGATGCAGCACGTTGAATCCTTTCAGGCGCTTGTACCGCGAATAAATATCAGAAGCAATATAACCAAGTGGATGCCCTACGTGTAGTCCCGCTCCTGACGGATATGGAAACATGTCGAGAACATAATACTTGGGTTTATTGTGGTCAATATCAACCCTGTAAGTTTCTTTTTCCTTCCAGTATTGCTGCCATTTTTTTTCTATCTCATTAAAATTATAGTCCATTTTCCTTTCCTTGTTATGATTAAGTAACTGAATAATGCCCCGGAAATCTGGCAGGCGCAAAAATAGAAAAATTAAAGGAAGCTGATACCTGCCTTGTAGTTTATACATTGTTATAAAAAGGATTAAAAGTTCAGTTTTCGTTAACTACCGGGGCAAAAACAGACTTACGTTGTAAAATAATTCAGTGGATTTTTTGTTAATCAATAAAACACAGCATAATAATAGGATAGGTTTGAAATATAGCTTTCAGGCTAATGGCTTTGTTTGAATAAATTGCATTTTTATCAAATGTATTAATTTTGCTGCAACAGTAATTGTAAAAACCAATTAAGATTTATGACTACAGAAGTCGGGAAATTACTGGCATCAATTCAGCAGCCTGCTGATCTCAAGCTTCTTGACAAGGAGCGCTTACCTGAATTGTGCAATGAGTTAAGGCAGTTTATAATAGATGTAACTTCCTTTAAACCCGGACATTTAGGGGCAAGCCTAGGGGTTGTAGAACTTGCAGTGGCTCTGCATTACGTTTATAATACTCCTTACGACCGCCTTATCTGGGATGTTGGGCATCAGGCTTATGCTCATAAAATACTTACCGGCAGACGCGATTTATTTCATACTAACAGATCATATAAAGGTATCAGCGGATTCCCGAGAAGAGAAGAAAGTGAATACGATGCCTTTGGTACCGGACATTCCTCTACTTCTATATCAGCAGCACTTGGAATGGCTCTTGCCTCAGGGTTTTTAAAAGAAACTGACCGTAATCATGTTGCTATAATCGGTGATGGTTCAATGTCCGCTGGAATGGCTCTGGAAGGACTTAATAATGCAGGTGTTTCAAAATCGAACCTACTGGTAATACTTAATGACAATGGAATAGCAATTGACAAAAACGTTGGGGCTATTAAGGAATATCTTACTGATATTGTTACCTCACAAACCTATAATAAGCTAAAGGACAGAGTGTGGCTGATGTTTGGAGGGAAAAGTACCTATGGCAAGAACTCACGTGCTATTATCAAGCAGGTTGGAAATGCTTTAAAATCAACAATATTCCGGCGGAGCAATTTGTTTGAAGCCTTTAATTTCAGGTATTTTGGTCCGGTGGATGGTCATGATGTGATAAGGTTAACACAGTTACTTAGTGATCTTAAAAATATTCCGGGACCCAAACTTTTACATGTTATTACTAAAAAAGGCAAGGGTTTTTCATTTGCCGAAAAAGATCAAACAACCTTTCATGCACCCGGGCAGTTTGATCGCAACACAGGTTCGTTGATTTCTAATCAATGCGAAGGCACACCTCCAAAATACCAGGATGTTTTTGGCAAAACAATTCTTGAACTTGCCAGTCAGAATGACAAAATTGTAGCAATAACCCCTGCAATGCCAACAGGTTGCTCTCTTACCTATATGATGGAGAAGATGCCTGAAAGAGTTTTTGATGTGGGTATTGCCGAGCAACACGCAGTTACTTTTTCAGCCGGTTTGGCTGCCGGAGGTATGGTTCCTTATTGCAATATTTATTCGAGTTTTATGCAACGGGCTTATGATCAGGTAATTCATGATGTGGCTTTACAGAAATTGCCTGTCATATTCTGTCTTGATCGGGGAGGTTTGGTCGGCGAAGACGGTGCAACTCATCACGGAGCTTATGATCTGGCTTATTTTAATGCTATTCCAAATATGATCATCTCTTCACCTATTAACGAGGAAGAATTGCGCAATCTGATGTTTACAGCACAGTCAATTAAAATCGGACCTTTTGTAATACGCTACCCAAGAGGAAACGGCGTAATGACAGAATGGGAAACACCATTTAAGTATCTGGAAACAGGAAAAGGCAGCATGGTTTCTGATGGCGACGATCTTGCTATTCTTACCATTGGTCATGTAGGTAATTATATTAAAACCGTTAAAGAGAGATTGATTGGTTCAGGCATTACTGCGGCTCATTACAATATGCTTTTTCTGAAGCCAATTGATGAAGATATCCTGCATCAGGTATTTCGTAAATTCAGAAAAGTCATTACTGTTGAAGATGGTACCGTTAATGGAGGACTGGGCAGTACGGTAATTGGGTTTATGACTAATAATAATTATAAAGCTACAGTTGTAAGACTTGGAATCCCCGATAGATTTATTGAGCATGGCAGTATTGAGGAATTACAGCGTGAATGTGGTTTTGATACTGATGGTATTTTAAAAGCTGTTTTTGATTTGTTTCCTGATAAAAAGTAAGTTGCTTATTATTTGATATTCATATCCGGTTTTGTATTTTTATGACCGATGATTAAAAAACACAAGATATTTACAGGTGAATCCGACAATTTCACGATCATAGGGGTAGTTTCCCGACTGGTTGATTATAAATTGTGCTTTCATATAAACAATGCCCTTAATATTGGTTTGAAAAGAGGAAGCGATATATCTGTTATGGCAGTAAAAGCTCATGAGGTTCAGCATTTTCCGCTATTCAGATATTACAGTGAGCAGTATAAAAACAATTGGATCCTGATCCCTAATAAAAATCCGAATAAAGATATACTTTTTGCTGACCTTCAGCCGATTGACTATTTTTTCTTTATTGATGAATTTCCGAGCCTTCTGGATATTAAAGACCTGATGAGAACTTTTAAAAATATTCCGGAAGTTACTCTGGTGCAGCAAATTAAGCCCCAGGCTTCAAAAAGGATTAATCATATATTGCAGGATATTGAAATATATTTGCTTAGCCAGAATCAGAAAAAAGAGATGTAATCATACTACAAATGGTTAAACTCATCTAAAATGTTGTGTTTTAGTCAATAGCATTATTTTTGGAAAGAATCAGGAAAGGATTTATTTTTTGTTAAGTCCGTCATATTTTCTTGGTTCATATGTAATTTATGTCAATAAAAACATGATTTTGTTGAACTTCCGTTTAATTTTCATTTCTTTCAGAACCCTTGATAATACAGAACTTTTTTGTTATTAAATTGTTGAATTATAGCATATTTCGATTATGCTGAAAGCAATTATTTGTTTGCAGCACGGATTTAATTACTACTTTTGCTAATTAAATTCAATCTAATTAAGTAACTGTATAAACCTTACAGAATGAGCAATGACCAGCAAAATATATTAGACGAAGTTACCAGTCAGGAATACAAATATGGTTTTTACACCGATCTGGAAATGGATATATTTCCAAAAGGATTGAATGAAGATACTATACGGGCATTGTCGGCAAAGAAGAATGAACCGCCTTTTATGCTTGAGTTCCGGCTAAATGCTTATCGTAAATGGTTAACCATGAAAGAGCCTGATTGGGCACATTTAAAATATCCTTCCATTGATTATCAGGACATTATTTATTATGCCGCTCCAAAGAAGAAACCTGAGCTTGAAAGTCTTGATCAGGTGGATCCTGAGCTTATAGAAACTTTTAACAAGCTTGGTATTTCGCTTGATGAACAAAAACGCTTGACAGGTGTAGCTGTTGATGCTGTAATTGACAGCGTTTCGGTGAAAACAACTTTCCAGGAAACACTTGCCAAACATGGAATTATCTTTTGTTCGTTCAGCGAAGCGGTTCAAAACCACCCCGATCTGGTTGAGAAATATATGGCAACAGTTGTTCCTCCTGATGATAATTATTTCGCTGCATTGAATTCTGCTGTTTTTTCTGATGGTTCATTTTGCTTTATTCCCAAAGGAGTAAGATGCCCGCTTGAGCTATCCACTTATTTTCGTATCAATGCTGCAAATACTGGTCAGTTTGAACGCACACTCATTATAGCCGAGGAAGGCAGTTATGTTAGTTATCTGGAAGGATGTACCGCGCCTGCGCGTTCTGAAAATCAGTTACATGCAGCAATTGTTGAGATCATTGCAATGAAAGATGCTGAAGTGAAATACTCAACTGTACAAAACTGGTATCCGGGAAATAAAAATGGTGAAGGAGGAGTATATAATTTTGTTACCAAACGCGGTATTTGTAAGGGAAATAATTCAAAAATCTCATGGACCCAGGTGGAAACAGGCTCGGCTATCACCTGGAAATACCCAAGTGTAATACTCCAGGGCGATAACTCCATCGGAGAGTTCTATTCAGTAGCCGTTACCAATAATCATCAGCAGGCTGATACCGGAACCAAAATGATACATATTGGCAAGAACACACGAAGTACTATTATTTCAAAAGGAATTTCGGCAGGAAAAAGCAATAATAGCTACCGCGGCTTGGTCAAAGTAATAAAACGTGCTGTAAATGCCAGGAATTTCACTCAGTGCGATTCGCTTCTGCTGGGCGATAAATGCGGGGCTCATACATTTCCGTATATCCATAATGAAAATTCCTCATCAATTATAGAGCACGAAGCAACTACCTCAAAAATATCAGAAGATCAGTTGTTTTACTGTAAACAGAGAGGTATTGATACTGAAAATGCTATTGCACTGATTGTAAATGGTTATGCCAAGGAAGTGCTTAAACATTTACCTATGGAATTTGCAGTTGAAGCACAAAAGCTTCTGGCTGTCAGCCTTGAGGGAAGTGTAGGATAAATTGGTGTCTTTTGATTTTTTAAAAAGTGAGTTGATAAAAAAGATATGTTGTTCAGGATTAAATTTTAAATTAATTAAAATGCTAAGTATAAGAGACTTAAAAGTATCAATAAATGGTAAGGAAATTCTCAAGGAAATAAATCTTGAGGTAATGGCAGGTGAAGTTCATGCTATAATGGGCCCTAACGGAACAGGGAAAAGTACCCTTGCTTCAATTATTGCCGGAAGAGATGTCTTTGAAGTAAGCGGAGGGCAGGTTTTATTTGATGGCAAGAATTTGTTTGATCTTTCTGTTGAGCAGCGCGCCTGCGAAGGAATATTTCTTGGATTTCAGTACCCTGTTGAAATTCCGGGAGTAAGCATCGTCAACTTTTTACGAACCGCTATTAACGAACAACGAAAATATAAAGGGCTTGACCCTATTCCCGCTCCTGAATTCTTGGCAAAAATGAATGAAGCAAAAAAAATGCTTGATGTTCACAGCAATATGACCAGTCGTTCAGTAAATGAAGGATTCTCAGGAGGAGAAAAGAAAAAGAATGAGATTTTTCAGATGGCAATGCTGCAACCCCGATTAGCCATACTTGACGAAACTGATTCAGGTCTGGATATTGATGCGCTTCGTGTTGTGGCAAAGGGAGTAAACGAACTTCGAAGCAAAGACAATGCTTTCATTATTATCACACATTATCAGAGGCTGCTCGATTATATAATACCCGATTTTGTTCATATACTCTTTGATGGACGTATTGTAAAATCAGGTAGTAAAGAATTAGCCTTTGAGCTTGAAGAAAAAGGTTACGATTGGATAAGAAAAAGTACCTGAAGAAAATTGATGTTTGCTTGATTTAATGCTAACCCAGGAAAATCTGATAATATGGATGTTATATTGACAGAATATAGTTTTAAGGATAAAATGGTGGAGTTGTTTCACGAAACAGTTCAAAAAAACTTCAACAACGATAATCCTTATTTAAAACAATTAAGAAAAGAGGCAATACAGGAATTTGAAAAAGTTGGTTTCCCTAGCAATAAGCAGGAAAAATGGCGCAATACCAACCTTTCAAAACCGCTTAAACTTGAATATGTACATCATTTTGAACCATTTGAGCAAATTACTGATGTTGGACAATTGTTTATGTGTGAAGTGCATGAACTTGAATCCCACCTGTTTGCCCAGTTGAACGGATGGTTTGTACATCAAAATGGAGGAATCAACCATTTGCCTGGTGGTGTGATAGTAGGAAGCTTGGCAAGTGCATTTGTTCAATTTCCTGAGATCATTGAAAAATATTACGGGAAATTTGCCCCATACCAGAATAACGGCTTGGTAGCCCTGAACACTGCATTTGCTCAGGATGGGTTGTTTGTATATGTTCCGGATAATGTTGTTGTTGATAAGCCGGTGCAGATCATCAATCTGATAAATTTGACGGAAAACTTATTTATTCAGCCCCGAAACTTAATTATCCTTGGTAGGAATAGTAAACTTCAATTGCTGTACTGCGATCATTCGCTACTGCATAAACACAGTCTGATTAATTCAGTGACAGAAGTGTTTATTGACGAAAACGCTGAGTTTGAAAATTATAAACTGCAAAACAAGGACAACGATTCAACTTTGATCACTAATGTCTGGATCACACAAAAAAGTAACAGCAACATGTTAACCAATGTGCTTACACTTAATCCAGGCACTATACGTAATAATATAAATATCCTGCTTGACGGCAGGAATTGTAATGCAGAGCTTTATGGGCTTTATCTTCTTGATAAAGAGCAGCATGTTGATAATAATGTTCTTGTTGACCATGCAAAGCCTGATAATTACAGTAATCAGCTTTTCAAAGGCATTCTTGACGATCATGCTACAGGCGTGTTTAACGGATTGGTTATGGTAAGGAAAGATGCTCAGAAAACCAATGCTTTTCAGAAGAACCAGAATATTCTTTTAACTGATAAGGCTACAATTGATTCCAATCCTCAGCTTGAAATTTATGCCGACGACGTAAAATGTAGTCATGGATCCACAGTGGGGCAGTTGGATAATGAAGCAATGTTTTATATGCGCTCAAGGGGCATATCGGAAGAGGTAGCCCGTATGGCTTTGATGAATGCCTTTGCTTCAGCCATTATTGATAAGATCAGGATAGAACCATTACGGAACAGGATAAACGAAATGGTGTCAAAACGCCTGAGAGGCGAACTCTCAATTTGTGATCAGTGTATTCTTAATTGCAGGGATGAAAGAAAAATATCTTTTGATATTGACCTTTCAGGTATAAGATAAAAGCTAAATTCAATAACAGCTATGAATATAAAACAGGATATTGAAAAAATTAGAAGTGATTTCCCGATTTTGAGTCGCGAAATTTACGGTAAACCTCTGGTTTATTTTGATAATGCAGCTACTACACAAAAGCCTTCCGTTGTTATTGATGCTTTGACTAAATACTATACTGAGCAAAACTCGAATGTTCACAGAGGAGCGCATCATCTAAGCAATTTAGCATCAGAGACTTTTGAGCAGGCAAGAATTAAGGTTCAAAAGTATATAAATGCAAGGAGTATCCATGAGATTATTTTTACCAGCGGCACTACTGAATCGTTAAACCTTGTGGCAGCTTCGTATGGCAAAAAATTTATTGGAAAAGGTGATGAAATCATTGTTTCTGAGCTTGAACACCATTCAAATATTGTACCCTGGCAGATACTTTGCGAACAAACAGGAGCAGTTCTCAGGGTGATACCTATGCTCGATGACGGGACTCTTGATTTTGAAGCCTACCTTAAACTGCTTAATCCGCGAACCAAAATGGTTTCAGTCACTCATGTAAGCAATTCGCTGGGAACGATTGTTCCTATAAAAAAGATAATTGATGCAGCTCATGAACTAAATATTCCTGTTACAATTGATGGCGCACAGGCTTCGGCTCATATGGCTATTGATGTTCAGGAGCTTGGATGCGATTTTTATTGTTTTTCAGGTCATAAAACCTTTGCTCCAATGGGTATTGGGGTTTTATACGGCAGGGAGGAATTACTTGAAGTAATGCCTCCGTTTAAAAGTGGGGGTGAAATGATAAAGATTGTTACTTTCAGCAAAACTACGTTTAATGACCTGCCTTTCAGGTTCGAAGCCGGCACTCCAAATGTAGGAGGAGCTATCGCCCTGGGAACGGCTCTGGAGTATATTCAGGATATTGGTTTGAATTTTATTGCCGAACGCGAAAAAGCTTTGCTTGACTATCTTAACAAACAATTGTCAACTGTTAAAGAAATTCGTTTTATTGGTACGGCACCCGAAAAAACCAGTGTTGTTTCATTTCTTATTGATAAGATCCATCCATATGATGCCGGAGCAATTATTGATCGTTTTGGCGTAGCTGTCAGAACCGGAAATCATTGTACACAGCCTATTATGGAGCATTATGATATTCCTGGGACTATTCGGGCATCATTGTCGTTTTATAATACTGAAAAAGAAATTGATGTTTTGATCGGGGCAATAGAAAAAGTAAAGAAAATGTTGTATTAAACTATTGATCGTGAGATTATATAGCCAGAATGATTTTCCTGGAATTTTATTAGAACACGAAGATATATTTACAATAAAAATCCGATTTTATATTTTAATAATTTAATCAGAAACAAGTAATTAATATAATATGCTTTCAATTGAAGAGGTTGAAAACCAGGTAATTTCAGAATTTGAGATTTATGATGATTGGTTGGATCGTTATAATTATCTGATTGAGATGGGTAAATCGTTGCCGGTTATTGATCCGAAACATAAAATCGATAATAACCTTATACATGGTTGTCAATCAAGGGTGTGGCTGCATGCCGAACACGAAAATGGCAAAATATATTTTACCGCTGATAGTGATGCTGTTATTACCCGCGGGATAATCAGCCTGTTGGTTCGTGTGTTTGATAACCGTACTCCGGATGAGATAATTAATGCCAACCTCGATTTTATTAATACAATAGGGCTTACTCAGCATTTATCGCCAACCCGTTCAAACGGACTGGCTTCAATGATAAAGCAGATAAAAATATATGCCCTGGCATTTAAAACCAAAGAATAATTTCCAATGGACAACAAAGAACATATTAAAGCAATTGAAGATCGTATAGTAGAAGAGTTACGACAAATTTATGACCCTGAGATCCCGGTAAATATTTATGATCTTGGTCTTATCTATGGCATTGAAGTTTCAGCAAACTATGAAGTGAAGCTAACCATGACGCTTACCACTCCTAATTGCCCCGAAGCTGAGGTTATTCCGGCTAAAGTAGAACAGGCTCTGAGGGCAATCAAAGGGATTAAAAAGTCTGAGGTTATACTTACTTTCGAACCTCCCTGGGACAAAGATATGATGAGCGAAATTGCAATGCTGGAGCTGGGATTCTTATAAAATATTCTCAATCAGTTTTCTTATTCAGTAATTCTTTGGTTGACAGCATTCCGCACGCTGCTTCAATGTCCTGTCCGCGTGATTGCCGTATTGTGGTCATAAAGCCTTTGGATTTCAGCTCATCGCGAAACCATTCAATCGTAATATTTTCTGATGATTGCAAGGGCGTGCCCGGTATTGGATGAAATCTCAGAAGATTGATTCTGCATCGGATACCGTTGAGAATACGCACCAGCTCTTTTACGTGCCGGGGAGTATCGTTTAATCCCTTGAACATGATATATTCAAATGAAATCCGGCGCTGTCGCGAAAAATCATAACTGCGGATGGTGTCAAGTACTTCGTTGAGAGGATAAACATTCTGGATAGGCATAAGCTTTTTTCTGTCTTCTTCAAACGGAGAATGAAGACTGACAGCAAGATTGCACCGGCTTTTTTCAATAAATGTTTTCATGCCCGGGATAATACCAATTGTTGAAACCGTAATACGTTTTGGACTCATGGCAAAGCCATAATCCGAGGTTAGTACTTCGAGACTTTTCATGGTTTCATCAAGATTGTCGAGGGGTTCACCCATGCCCATGTAAACAATATTGGTTATCAGATCCCGCTCCGGTAAACTTCGTATCTGGTTAAGAATCTCTCCGGCAGTAAGTTGCCCCTGAAAACCCTGTTTGGCAGTCATGCAAAAAAGACATCCCATTTTACAACCAACCTGAGTTGAAACGCATAATGTATGACGGTCAGCTTCAGGGATATATGCTGCTTCAATATATTTACCCTGTAATGATCGGTACAAATACTTTTTTGTGCCATCATCTGATATCTGCACCTTTATTGGTTCGGATAAACCTGTAATAAATTGATTTTCCAGCAGTTGACGAGCTTCTTTTGAAAGGTTGGTCATTTCGTCGAATCTGTTTACATCTTTTTTATAAAACCAGTCAGCAAGCTGTTTTGCAGTAAATGCAGGCAGGTTGAGTTGTTTTACAATTATTTTAAGTTCGTCGGATGTTTTCCCGAACAACGCTTGTTTTTGCATAGATTAAATATTTATTTGCTGATGGTTTTAATAAAGTCTAATATTTTAATTCGTTGTTTTACAGAGTTAGAAATAGATTTCGGCAATAATATTTTCAAACGATACACCTTTTGAGATCAGCAGATCTCTGGTATCAATTACCATTTCGGCGCTACCACACAAATAATAATTAATACCTGCCGGAAGCGTTGGCAACTGCCCGATATAATCAGTAACCCGACCTTTGAAGCAATCTTTTGAGATTTCTCTACTACAACATTTTATGTAATTTTCCCCAAATGTTTCTTCAAAATATTTTCGGAAATAAAAATTCTTTGATTTGCCAACCCCGTGAATAAGGTGTTTATTAACATGCAAGCCTGCGTCAGCCATAATTTTGAAAGGAGCCACACCTGTGCCTGTGGCTATCCAGTATGCAGGTTTTTCGTCTGCTGCAAAGGTGCCAAAAGGTTTTGTCATAAAAATCTTGTCTCCGGCTTTAAGTTCTGCAAGTTTAGGAGTAAGAACCCCCTGTGATTTAACATCAAAAAGGAATTCAATCCAGTTTTTAAAATCGGAGCCGGCAATACTGTATATCCGTACAGGAATTGTATCATTTAAAGTAAGTCCTGCCACTTGCCCGGGTTTGAATGGGAAAATCATAGGAAGCTTTATTACGTGCCCGTGCAAGCCTGTTAATGTATGACTGATGACATGAGTAGGGTAAATATCCACTGCTGTACAGTTATAAGCCGAGTGCATTTGCAATCATCTCGGCAATATCAAGGTTTTTAACATCTTCTTCCCTGTTCTGGTATTTTATTCCATCAGTGAGCATGGTCATACAAAACGGGCAGGCAGTGGCAATTATTGAAGCACCTGTAGCCAAAGCTTCTTCAGTACGTTCAGCATAGATTTCCTTGTTTCCCGGCTCTGCTTCCTTGAACATTTGTGCTCCGCCGGCGCCACAGCAAAGTGCAAAACTTTTGTTGCGCGGCATTTCAACCCTTTCAGTTTTTAGGGCATCAATCACTTTTCGAGGGGCTTCATATTCGTCGTTTGCCCTGCCCAGGTAACATGGATCATGGAAAACAATCTTATCTTCATTGAATATATTATCCGGAACTTTTAATTTATTCTTTTCAATTAATTCTTGCAGAAATTGGCTATGGTGGATCACTTCACCACTCCAGCCCACATCGGGGTATTCATTTTTAAAAGTATTATAACAATGCGGACAGGTTGTTATTATCTTCTTTATATCGTAACGCTCAAATGTTTCAACAACCATTGAAGCCTGTAAGTGGAAAAGCATTTCGTTACCTGCCCGGCGTGCCGGGTCACCGTTACAGGTTTCTTCTTTGCCAAGAACTGCATAATCAATACCAAGATGGTGTAATATACGTGTAAAAGCACGCGCCACTTTCTGGTAACGATCGTCAAAAGCTCCGGCACAACCAACCCAGTAAAGATATTCAGGTTGTTTGTTCTGAGCCTGCAGGTCTGACATTATTGGAAGCTTTATATTCATGGATTTGTGTTTTTAATTTTGGATTATCCTGATGCTGTATGTTCAGCGATTGGTTTTTTTTAGAATTTGCTTTTTTGCAATGAATAAAAGTCACTTTTTATTTAATAAACTTTCCAAAATATTCGTCAATTTCTGATCTTAAAATTATGTCACAATTCAATTTTCCACTAATAATGATCTTATCACCATTACAATCCTTCAGCCCACAGCAGTCTGTCATCCTGACTGCGCTGCCACGGAGCTCCATTGTTTTCAATATTGGTAAACATCATGTTTAGTTCAGCAGGAGCAGCAGCTTCTTCCATGACCAGATAACGGCGCATATCCATAATCAGTGTTGGATGGTTAATGTTTATAGGACATTCCTGAGCGCAGGCATTGCAGGTAGTACATGCCCAAAGCTCCTCTTCAGTTATATAATCGCGTAACAGACTTTTATTGTCAGTGAATTCTTTCCCGTTTTTAACCAAACCAGGTCCTTTTTCTTTCATTCTTGCCCTCAGATCAATAAATATTTTTCTGGGCGAAAGCTTTTTTCCGGTGATATTTGCCGGACAAACCGCAGTACATCGCCCGCACTCAGTACATGCCAGAGAATCCAGATAATTTTTCCAGTTAACATCTTCAGCATCTTTTACACCAAATCTGCTAACAACCGGCGATTCGGCTACTGATGCCTCAGGATTAATCATCAGCCGGACTTCATTCATGACATTCTCCATATTGGGCAGGTAACCCAGAGGTTCCAGACGACTAAGAAAAACATTGGGGATAGAAGTAAATACATGGAAATGCTTACTGTAAGGAAGAATATTTGCAAAAATGAAAATAAGAATGATGTGAACCCACCAGCTTACCTCGAAAAGAGTGCCGGCGGCATTATTGCTCATTTTGGGAGCAAAATATCCTGCCAGCCATTGACTTACAGGATATACACCTGTAATATCTTTATCATGAAGAATAACATACCCGATGTTCATTCCCAGCAACGAGATCATGAGGAATAAAATCATGGTTAACGCAATATAGGCATCAATTGTTGATATCCTTTTAATTTCTGTTCCTTTGAACCGCTTGATATTGTGGAAAACCCTCCTTATTATAAAAACAAGTATGGAAATTAAAACTATGGCTGCAAATACATCACCACTTCCGATAACAACATCATAAACTGGTCCTAAAAATCCCATTATCCTTTCGGTTCCCGAAAGACCGTCAATCACCATTTCGATGCTTCCAAGGGTTATCACAATGAAACCCCAGAATACCAAAGCATGAAAAAGTCCTGCAAAGGGCCATCGGAAAATTTTACTTTGACCAAATGCAACGCGAAGGGTCAAAGCCATTCGCTTCCCGATATCTTTAACCGGAAAAGCAGGCTGAGTAAGTTTGAAGAAACGGGCAAGCCGCCGTATAGTCCATGCAAATGTACACAGAGTAATAAGTAGGATAGCTGAAAAAATTATTTGTTTTGTCATAACAGTGTGATTTTGGAAATCTGCCGACAAAATAAACAAATAAATAGTTAACAGAGCAATTGTAAGCCTGCGGATTAAAAATAATCTATACTGTTTTTTTTATTTCATTGACCATCTATTTCTGCCAGAGTATATTTTTCTTTGACTTTCACGCCCTTTGCAGTGCTTTCCAGAGTACAGCATTCAGTATAAAAATCGTGTTCGAAAAATAGAACAAGATCATTTTCTATAGTCTCTTTCAGAAGCGATTCTTTTTCTTCGAGGGTTGTTAAAGGTTGGATATCATAGCTCATGATATAGGGCAGAGGTATATGGGCGCTTGTGGGAAGCACATCAGAAGTGAAAACCACTGTTTTTCCATTATAACTAATAAATGGAATAGCCTGACCCATAGTATGGCCGTTGTATATTTTGTACTTGAAACCGGGGAAAAGCTCACCATCTTTTTCAAAAAGATTTAAACGCTCCTTCATAGGCAAAAGATTTTCGGGCGGGTACGAAGGTTTTTCGCGCTTATTAGGATTTATTGCCCATTCCCATTGCTGACGGCTTACATGAAATTCAGCATTTGGAAATGCCAGGAACAGATTCCCGTTTTCATCTTTATCAACACTGCCTCCACAATGATCAAAATGCAAATGGGTGAGAAATACATCGGTGATGGAATCCATGCTGAAATCATGTTTTGCAAGAGAGTTTTTAAGGTTTACCATAGAATCGTCAAGGTGGAAATATAAAGTGTTCTTATCCTTGTTTTTATTGCCCATGCCATTGTTTATCAGAATCTTGCGATCGCCATTTACAACAAGTAAACAACGCATGCTCATGTTGATCAGATTGTTTTCGTCAGCAGGATATGTTCTGCTCCACAATGATTTGGGCACAACACCGAACATGGCGCCTCCGTCTAATTTGAAATGACCGGTTTCAATTGCGAAAAGTTGCATAATGATGTTTTTTAAAAAAACATCAGCGATTATGCTTTGTTCAAAAAACCGCAGGAATTATTGAAGTCAGTTTTAAGATGAGTGTTAAAATGAGATTTTTACAAAAAAGTCTGTAAAGAACTCAATCAAATGCAGAAACCTTGAATTTTCATCCGGTAAGTAACAGAAAACTTATGACTGAATAATTTAATTATTCTGTTTAGTACTTTTCAGTATCAGTCGCAGCGACGTATCCTTGGTAATATACGCCCATGCCCAGTTTATAAATATTATAAGTTTATTCCGAACGCTAAGAATAAGCATCAGATGCAGGAACATCCACACCATCCATGCGAACATTCCCTGAAATCTGATATAAGGCAGGTCAACTACTGCTTTATTTCTGCCTATTGTTGCCATAGTGCCAAGATCCTTGTATTCATAATCTACCGGCTTCTGATCAAGATGTATTCTTTTAAGGTTTTTGGCAAGATTCTTTGCCTGGTTAATTGCAACATTTGCCAATTGCGGATGCCCTTTCGGATATTTGGGAGTAGTCATAAGCGCCATATCGCCCACTACAAATATGTTGTCGCTCCCATTTATTTTATTTATTCTATCCACTTTAATTCGATTACCTGCTGTAAGCCAGGCTTCAGGAATTCCTTCTACTGTATTGGCTTTTACACCTGCTGTCCAGATCAGATTTTTTGTTTTTATGATGCTTTCATTATTTAAATACAGGGTCTCGCCATCATAATCAGTTACCAGGGTTTCAGTGAGTATTTGCACTCCCATTTTTTGAAGGTATTTATATGATGCCTTTTTTGAAGAGTCGCTCATGTTATTTAAAGTGTATTTACTCCCTTCAACAAGAATGATCTTGAACCTCGAAAAGTCAATTCCGGGAAAATCTTTTGGCAAAATATTCTTTTTGATCTCGGCAAATGCTCCGGCAAGCTCTACGCCTGTGGGTCCAGCGCCAACAATTACCAGATTCAGCAAACTGTCCTTTTCGCTTTCCTTTACTGAAATTATATCTTCAAAGGTTTGTAAAATATGATTTCTGATAGAAATTGCATCATAGGTCGTTTTTAGAGTTAAAGCATTTTTTTTAATTTTCTTATTTCCAAAAAAATTACTCTGGCAGCCTAAAGCAAGAATCAAATAATCGTATTCATAATCTCCTGTGCTTGTTGTAATGCTGTTAGCCGATGTATTGACCTTTAGAACCTCTGCAAGCCTGATTTGTATATTCCTTTTTTTTCTGAAGATATGCCGCAAAGGGAACGAAATACTAGATGGCTCGATCTGAGAAGTTGCTACCTGATAAAATAAGGGTTGGAACTGATGATGGTTGATTTTGTCAATCAGTGTGATATCAAATAGTTTGTCGTCCAGTTTTTTAACAAGGTTAATGCCGGCAAAACCACCTCCAACTACTATTATCTTTTGTTTTGCTTCCATTTTAACACCTCTGTATTATTTAGTTTTTAATAAATTCAGTTTTTTGTTAAACATGCGCAGATTTTCATATAATTTCCAAGCAATAATGAAGTTTTGTCATAGCCATGTTTACAAAGAATACAATAACAAAAAGCTGATAAATATAGTGCTGATTTACAACAGACTACACTTTATAAAGAGAACATAAACCCTGTGATTTTGTTCAATCCGGATTGCCAAATATTAGATTTAAAATGGCTCTGACTTATAGCTATTTTCATTAAAACCCGGGTTCAGAAAAAAATAATTCAAAAGGGATATTGCTCACCTGGTAATAGCTTGCTGATCAGTGAATTATATGTTCATTGATAAATCAATGAACCCTGCTTACACAGCAGATTGTTTTTTGATAATAAAGGAAAGGAATGATATCTTAGCTAAAGACTATGAAAACCTCAGGATTTACTCGTAAATTTTTGGTTCTATTTCACCACGAAGCACCATAAGTCCATTCATTGCTAGAGCACGCATTTCGTCTTCACCGGGATAAACATAAACCGGAGCAATACGATGTACCCGCTCCATAATACGGTTTACAAACCATGCACTTTTTGCTATACCGCCGGTGATGAGGATCCCGTCAACATGTCCGTAGAGAACTGTTGACATTGCTCCTATATATTTTGCTACCTGATATGCCATTGCATCAAAAATCAGTAATGCTTCCTTATCGCCTTGCTGAACCCTTTGTTCAACTTCGTAAGCGCTGTTCGTTCCGAGGTGTGCTACCAATCCACCTTCTCCTTTAGCCATCTTCAGCAATTGTTTTTCAGTATGTTTCCCGCTGAAACATGTTTTTATAAGATCAGCAGTAGGTAATGTTCCGCTGCGCTCCGGCGAGAACGGACCTTCTCCGTCCAGCCCCTGGTTTACATCTATTACACGTCCGTTTTTATGAGCTCCAATAGTAATGCCACCTCCAAGATGAACAACAATGAGGTTTAACTCTTCGTATGCCTTCATAATTGATTTGGAATGCGCACGGGCTACTGCTTTCTGGTTCAGAGCATGAAATATTGAGATCCTCTTGAATGCAGGATGCCCTGAAATACGTGCAATATCCTGTAGTTCGTCAACTACAACCGGGTCAGCAATATATGCTTTTGCGTCGGGAAGCGATTTAGAAATATCATCGGCAATAAGTCCGCCAAGATTACTTGCATGTTCACCCATAGGACTGTTGCGCAGATCGGCTATCATCTTTTCATTGACTAAATAAACCCCCGAAGGAATTGGTTTAAGCAGTCCGCCTCTGCCTACTACAGCGCGTATCATTCCAAGAAGAATTTCAGCTTCCTGCATTTCCCTGTAAACAATGTCTTTACGGTATGAATACTGATCGGTTACTTTATCAAATTTTGATAATTCTTCATTGGAATGGCTGATATTTTTAACCAATACAGGCGATAATCCTGCATAAACAGCAATTTTAGTAGAAGTAGAACCTGGGTTTATTGCCAGAATACGAAATTCTTCCATGAACTGATAAATAATAATTTTTTAATGTTAACTGATAGCTGCTGCAAGAGCAATTGACATGAGCTTACTTCTTTCAGAGTCAGCCCTTGAAGTTAGTACAATAGGAACTCTGGCGCCCATGATAACGGCTGCAGTGGTAGCTCCGCCAAGAAAGTTCATTGCCTTGTACAATACATTTCCGCTGTTGATATCCGGAGTAATTATCAGGTCAACATCTCCGGCAACATCGCTAACTATGCCCTTGTGCTGAGCCGATTCGGCTGAAACTGCATTATCAAGCGCCAAAGGTCCGTCAATGATACATCCTTTTATCTGTTTGCGGCGGTTCATTTGAGTAAGCATAGCAGCATGAACGGTAGCTTCCATCTTTGGATTTACTGTTTCAACAGCTCCGATCACAGCCACTTTGGGTTCTTTCATCCCAAGTTTATGAAAAACCTCAATTGCATTTTTAACCAGACTTACTTTATCATCAAATTCAGGTGCCACATTCATGGCTGCATCAGTTACGCCAAGCAGTTTGTGATAAAACTGTGTTTCAAATAATGCTACATGACTAAGTACAGCTCCCTTACGTAATCCATTTTCTTTATCTAACACTGCTTTAAGCATGGGACCGGTTCCTACCAGCCCTTTCATCAAAATATCGGCTTTTTTATTCCGGATCAGAGAAACAGCTTCTACAGAAGCCAGAAATGGATCGGCGATATCAATTATTTCAATTGTTGAGAGGTCAAAGCTAAGTTCCTGAGCTATTTTTTTGATAGCTTCTTTTTCACCAATAAGGATCGGTTCGGCAAAACCTTCGTTTTTAGCCATCATCAGGGCATCAAGAACATGTTTGTCAGCAGCAGCAGCAACGGCTACCCGACATTTGCCTTTCTGTTTTGCAAGTTCAAGGAGTATGCTCAATGATTTTAACATGATAGGGTAATTTAGTAAAGAATTATTGTTTTTTATCTAAGTTATTGCAAAATAATGAAAAATTTATGGATTTTTTGATAGTTGAAATATATTACTGCTTATGTGAATCAATAATACGCTGTATTGAACGAAGACAAACAGGGCAGAAATTATCGTAACCTGCTGACTTCATGGTGCAATCGTAAAACGGACGATAAACTCCTTTAGCCATATATCCCCCGCCTTCAAAAACTCCTGTTGTTTTTCGGTATACCTCGTCGGCAGGTGTGGGAATAGGCGTGCCGGGTTCAATCATATCCGCCCATTTTCTATCAAAATCAATCATAGTAGTCAGGTTGGGTTCCCAGGGTTCAACTTGCAGATTGTAAAAATTCTCGTAAGCAACTTCTGACGAATAGTATTCATCGCCTAACCCTGCCAGCGCATGACCAAATTCGTGAATAAATACATAATCAGCTTGAAAATGATCAGTAGTGGTGATTGCATAATAATTATAAATACCTCCTCCACCATATTTTTTGCTGTTAACCAGAATGATCATCTGATCGTAGGGTACATTGGCAGCAATATTTCTTACACTTTTTAAATCCATGGTTGTAAGATAGCGGTCTACCCCAAAAGTGTAAAAATTACTGTTTACAGCAGTTTGTTTCCAGATGTTTTGCCCGGGAATATCTGTTCCTGATTCGTTGGAAGGTGCCAAAACAGCACGTATATTGATAAAATCCTGATTTTCGGAAAAAGGTTTTGCTTTTAGCAGATAATCGGCAAAACGAAGGCAATCGTTACGGAATTTTGGCATTTCGTCTTTTGTGTATCCTTCGGGTATGAACACGATATCCAATGCATTCCATGTGTCATTTGACAATGATACTTCGAAAACCGGAAAAACTGATTTACGCTCTTTGGAGATAAAAATACTGGCTGGATCAATCAAATAGCTAAATTTCTCAATCCATTCATTGTTGTAATCTCTGGTATAAAATACCACATTTACTCTTTGCAGAGGAAACGGAAAAACTATGCTTTCGTTGAAGGTCCGCCAGGTTTCTTTGGCTTCGGCGGTGGTTTGCCATTCATTAAAAAGCGAACTGTAAGTATGTGAATAAATCAGAATATTATTCAAATACTCATAAACTTCAAATTTATGATTGCCATAATCAAACTGATCAAATAGCTTTGTTTTTGAACCACCCCAAAAAGGCTCTTCAATCAGTTCATCAATTGAGATGATTTCGGTCTCATGATTACCGGTTCGAAAATAATCCAGCCGTAATGTTTTGAAACTGAAGTAATCATCAAAATTTGGAAATACGTTCAGTGTGATCAGGCTAAACAGAATTATAAACAGAGTTCTCATAATAACTGGTATTGTCTTTTCGGCGTGAAAGTACAAATTTGTTCAATAAAAACTGTGCCGAATGAAGGATTACGTTTAAAAGCAGATATTTTTTTAATACAGAAATTACAATACTACTGCATATCATTTTACTCAAAAGCGGGTTCAAATACTTTTAATTCAAATCGTTCCCCGTCAAAAACTGCGTAACTGTAGTGAGTTAGCCAATCGCCCAGGACGATTAATCTGGTATTGTTTTTTAAAATAATATCGGTTGGCATATGGCGATGACCGAAAATAAAATAATCAATATCAGGATGCTCATCTAATTTCGTAAGGCTGTAGCTGTACATCATTTCCTCTTCAATTGGTGGAAATCCATGTTTTTCTTCCCGTACATTATTGGCATAACGGCTTTTTCTTGAGAAAAACAATGCCATACCTGAGCCCAGATCAGGATGCAGCCATCTGAAAAGCCATTGGTTAAAACGATTCTGAAACATTCTTTTCATGAATTTATATCCGAAATCTCCCGGACCAAGTCCATCGCCATGAGCAAGAAAAAAACGTTTCCCGAAAATATCAGTGAGTAGTGTGTCGTCATGAAGCTGAATGCCTACTTCCTTTTTTAAATAATCTTTAGCCCATATGTCGTGATTACCTTTGAAAATATGCACCGGAATCCCTGAATCGGTAATTTCAGCAAGCTTTCCGAGTAATCTGACGTATCCTTTTTGAATAACGGTTTTATATTCGAACCAGAAATCAAAAATATCTCCCATCAGATAAATAGCTTCAGCATCTTTTTTGATTTCATCAAACCACCGGATCAACAATTTTTCGCGTTTAAAACTGGCTTCATAGGTAGGTATTCCCAAATGAAAGTCAGAAGCAAAATAGATTTTTTTATTATTGGAGTCCGGTTTCACTTGCTATGTTTTATTAATGGGAATGTTTGAAAATGAATTATATACCTGCTAATAATTTTTTGATCAATAATGTTACTTTTGGTTCGACCCGTGAAGCTGCAGCAATAACATCATTATGCGAAACCTCAACAATTTTGCCTGTTACACCAAGGTCGGTAATAACACTTATTGCGAAACAAGGTATATCCATTTGCCTGGCTACGATCACTTCGGGGATAGTTGACATGCCTACAGCATCGGCACCAATGGTTCTGATATAGCGATATTCGGCAGGTGTTTCGTACATAGGTCCTGTTACAGCAGCATATACACCAGTTTGGTATTTAATGTTATGCCGGCGTGCAATTTTTATGGCTTTATGGATAAGTTCATCACTGTATGCTTCGCTCATATCAGGAAAACGAGGACCAAATTCATTATCGTTAGGACCAATCAAAGGATTGGTTGGCAATAGATTAATATGATCGGTGATGATCATCATATCTCCAATTTCAAATTCCGGATTTACTCCCCCACTTGCATTTGATAGTATTAATGTTCTTATACCCAGCAACTTAAAAACTCTGATGGGAAATGTTACTTCCTGCATGGTATAGCCTTCATAATAATGAAAACGACCCTGCATTGCAACAATATTTTTGCCGCTGAGAGTGCCAAAAATCAAACGGCCATTATGTCCATCAACAGTTGAAACCGAAAAGTTTGGAATGTCCTGATAGGGAAGGCTTTCCTCAATATTTATTTCATTTATCAACCCTCCTAATCCGGTGCCTAAAATAATCCCGACTTCAGGTTTGGATTTAATTTTGGTTTGAATGTATTCGTGAGTTTCCTTTATTTTTTTCAACATAATCCAAAATTTGACGATCAAAGAAATTTTTTCCTCCATTGTGAAAATCAACTTCAATGGAAATGTAATGAATCGGCAAATTTACAACCAATTCCCAAATTTCAGGATTTTTCAGCCGCATATAATCTTTCTCGGTTGTTACCAGTATCTTGTTTCTTGTGTAGATATTATTCCATTTTTGGTTTATCATTTCAATATCTGAAGCATTGTATTGGTGGTGATCGGGAAAAGTAACCGAGATTAATTCAGAACATTGCTTTTTTAGATGATGCTCAAGCGGATAAGGGTTCGCAATACCGGAAAACAATAAAATCGTGTTTGTCGTTCGTCTTTTCTTATCCTGGTATATCTGTAAGTTAACCGGAGTTAACATGCCATATCTAATATAAGAAAGGTAAATATTTTGATGAACTTGCGGTTTAAGTGAATCAACAAGTTGTTTATGAACAATTGGCGAATACACCCTTCCGGTTTTAGTAACAACTATTATATCGGCACGTTTAGCTCCGCGCCTTGGCTCACGCAGGTTACCCGAAGGCAAAATATAATCGTTTGAATAAAGATGAAAATAGTCAGTTAGTAATATTGAAAGACCCGGTTTCACAGCCCTGTGCTGAAAGGCATCATCAAGAAGAATTATATCAGTTTCAGGAAAACGATGCAATATTTCTTTAATTCCATGTTTTCGATTTTCATCAACGAATACTTTGATATTTTTAAATTTGTTGACTATTTGCAGAGGTTCGTCACCAACTTCTGTTGCTGTAGAATTAGCAGAGGCTTGTAAAAATCCTCTGGTTTTTCTTTTATATCCCCTGCTTAAGGTAGCAACATTGTATTTGTCTGAAAGCAAACGCACAAGGTATTCAATATGAGGTGTTTTACCTGTGCCTCCTACTGAAAGGTTCCCTACACTAATAACCGGAATGTCGAATTCTTTGAATTTGAAAATGTTTTTATCATACAACCAATTACGGATAATCATTATTAATCCGTAGATCAGACTGAATGGATATAAAAACAACTTTCGCATTATAAAAGCGTTTAACTAACTCTGCCGGCAAATAATAAATCCCTTCTTTTACTAATAGAGGCGCAAGATACAAAAATTTGTTTTTAGTTCAGGCTGAATTGTTTGTATTTATTATCTAATTTTGTTCATTTAACAATTTCTTAGCATTATTGTTAATGGTTTTAAAAGATCATGAAGATGTTTTGTGTTTCCAAACTTATGTAATGGAAATGGATTCTGTAATTAATAAAGGATTTTATTAATCATCTTAAATTGATTGAAATTATGCTTACAAAACATATTACCCAATTTCTTGATAGTGAATTTCCGCTTGCTTACCAGGAAGATTATGATAATTCAGGTTTTCAGATAGGCGACCCGGAGCAGGAGATAAACAGCGTGCTGGTTTGTGTTGACGTGACTGAACCAATAATTGATGAGGCTGTTGAAACTGGATGTGGATTGGTTATTTCCCATCATCCTTTAATTTTTGGAGGCTTGAAAAAAATTACCGGACGAAATTTTGTTGAGCGGGTTGTGAAAAAAGCAATCCAGAACAGGATTGGTATTTATGCAATTCATACCAACCTTGATAATAATTATAAAGGACTTAACCATCATCTGGCTAAAAAATTTGCGCTTTCGAACCTGAAAATTCTGAAACCAAAATCTGAAACCCTCAGAAAATTGGTAACATTTTGCCCTGTTGAACATGCTGCTAAGGTCCGTAATGCTATTTTCGAAGCAGGTGCAGGTCGTATTGGAAATTACGACAGCTGTTCGTATAACACAATGGGAGAAGGTTCATTCAGGGCTTTGGATGAAGCAAATCCATTTGTAGGAAATATTGGGGAAATTCATTTTGAAAAAGAGGTGAAGATTGAAGCAATATTCCCTGCATATCTTGAGCAAAACATTATTGAGAAAATGATTGAAGCTCACCCATATGAAGAAGTTGCATATGATATTTTACTTTTAGGAAACAGTGACAAATATATTGGCAGTGGTATGATTGGTGAACTTGATGAAGAGATTTCTGCTTCAGGATTTCTTGAAAAAGTAAAATCAATATGTGGTTTGCCTACGATCAGATACACAGGGGATCTTACCCGGATCATAAAGAAAATAGCTGTTTGTGGTGGCTCGGGAAGTTTTCTGATAAGCAATGCTATCAGAGCCGGTGCTAATGTTTTTTTAACAGGCGATTTGAAATATCATGATTTTTTTATTCCTGAAAATAAAATTATCCTTGCCGATATTGGGCATTATGAATCTGAGCAGTTTGGTAAAGATTTGATTGCGCAGGTGCTTATGAAAAAATTTCCTAATTTTGTCGTCCTTAAAACAAAACAAAACACAAATCCGATAAAATATTTGTAATAAATAATTTAATAACCAATGGCAGCCAAAAAGAAAACTGCGAAAGCAGAAGTTGAACAAATTGAACAAAAAGAACCAAAAGTTCAGAAACAAACACCAATTGCAAATATTCCTATTCAGGAAGATGCTGATGATACTGTATTTTCAATTGAAAACAAGCTTATAGCTTTATATAACCTGCAACAGATTGATTCACAGATTGACAGGATAAGGATTGTACGCGGAGAACTTCCTCTTGAAGTTGAAGACCTTGAAGATGAAGTGGTTGGATTAGAAACCAGGATCTCAAATTTCAGAAAAGAAGTTGAAGGCATAAAAGCTAAAATTACGGAGTTTGAACAAAATATTCAGACCAGCAAAACCCTTGTGGAAAAATATAATGCTCAGCAAATGAATGTAAGGAATAACCGTGAGTTTGAATCCTTGAAAAAAGAGATTGAGTTCCAAAATCTTGAAATACAGCTTTCGGAAAAAAAGATCAAGGAATTTAATTTAAGTCAGGCAGCCAAAAAAGAAGAAATCAGCAAGGCAAAGCAAGAGCTTGATGAGCGTCGCGGCGATCTTGATCAAAAGAAGAAAGAGCTTAAAGATATCGTTTCGGAAACAGAGAGAGAGGAGGAGGTGCTTAAGGTTCAATCTGAAAATAATCAGAAAGTGATTGAAGAAAGATTACTTAATGCTTATGCACGAATCAGAAAAAGCGCACGCAATGGATTGGCAGTGGTAATGGTTGAAAGAGATGCCTGTGGTGGCTGTTTCAGTAAAATTCCGCCTCAGCGTCAGCTTGATATAAAAATGCATAAAAAGATCATAGTTTGCGAATATTGTGGACGTATTCTTGTTGATCCCATGATTGTGGAAGCAGCTCAGAATAAAGAATGATCTTTTTTTGAAAATAATTGTTAGAGCCTCTTTTTTACGAGGCTCTTTTTTTTGTGAGCATAATTTTTTGAACCTATTTCCGAATTTTGAAAAAACATTTTGCAAAATATTTGCCCAAAGTTTTAATTCTGAAGTTACTATTAGTCGTTATTCTTCTATTTGGTTCAAAACCGGTGTTTTCTCAGTATGATTTCAATTCGGGCTGTGTAAAGGCTTATAATGAGATCATATCATTGAATTTTAGAGCAGGAAAAAAGCTATTGGACAAGGAAAAAGAAATTAATCCTGACAATAAAATAATCCTATTTCTTGAAAACTATATTGATTTTTTAACTCTGTCAATTGGTGAGAATAAATCAGATTTTGAGAAATTATTTCCGCATCGTGCCGAGCGAATTGAAGCATTGCAATCAATAAGATCTGCTTCGCCATGGCACCGGCACACTCAGGCTACCATATATTTGCAATGGGCTTTTGCAAGAGTTAAGTTTGGTGAATATTTTATGGCCGGCCTTGATATGAACCGTGCTTATCGCCTGTTAGCTGATAACAAAAAGGAAAATCCGGAATTTGTACCTGATTTGTTACTCGATGGCGTAATGAACGTTCTTATTGGAAGCATCCCCGAAAAATATAAATGGACTGCCAGACTTGCCGGTATGGAAGGCAATATTGAAACAGGAAGGAATAAACTATATGAATTGATACGGATTGCTGAAAGAAATCCATCGTGGAGTCATTTCAGTTCAGAAGCGTTTTTTTATCTTTCATTTATTGAAATAAATCTTCATAACGATAAAAACGCTGTTATTGCTTTGCTTAAGCGCATTGAAACATCAAAGGACCTGGCAGGCGGACCATTAATATGTTATATTCAGGCAAACCTGAACAAACACATTAAAGAAAATGATAAGGTCATTGAGCTTATTGAAAATTGCAACTTTTCCGGTAACTCATATCCGTTTTACTATCTCGATTTTGTTTTGGGATGTGCAAGGCTGAACCGCCTTGACAAAAATGCAGCCCGTCCTTTACTTAATTATGTGAACCGTTATGAAGGGTCTAACTATATTAAAAGTGCATATCAGCGGCTGGCATGGAATTCACTGATTAATGGAGACGAAAACGCCTACCATTTTTATATTTCACAAATACCTGATCATGGTCAGGCATTTACTGATGAAGATAAGCAGGCTCAGGCTGAAGCTCTGTCGAACGAATTGCCCAATATAAGATTGCTTAAGGCAAGGCTGCTTTTTGACGGCGGGTATTTTGAAACAGCTTTAAAAACCATGGAAAATGGACTTACTCCTTCCGATTTACCCTCAAAAAAAGATACGCTTGAGTATATTTATCGTAAAGCTAGAATTTTTCATGGATGGAGTAAAATCACTCAGGCAGTTTCAAATTATGAGTTGGTAATAGATTCCGGAAAAGATCTGCCTTATTTTTATGCTGGCAACTCAGCTTTGCAATTGGGTTTGATATACGAAGCAATGAAGCAGCCCGAAAAAGCTCTGCATTATTATAATATGTGTCTGAAACTGCGTTTTAATGAATATCAGACAAGTATACACCAGAAAGCAAAAGCAGGTATAAACCGTATTTCAGGAAAAAAATAACCGGCTGATTGGTTTCAGCCGGTGGCACCCCTGTTTAGGGGAGTATTATGAAAAAGTATTTCAGAATCTCCATCCAAGTGTGAGCATATACATTTGCTCACTAAAATTTTGTTTTGCAACAGGTGTGAAAAACTCTAATTCAGGATCTGAAGGCACGCTGTACATATAACGGTTCTCTTTCATTTTGGTATTTACCCATGCAAAATCAATATAATAATCATGTTGCCTAAAACCCAGTCCCAGTGAGGTTTGGGTGCTTTTCCCGGTATTAATGCCTGATTTGTAGGGGCTTCCCAAAAGAGCATATCCGCCTCTGAAATATATATCGCTTATCCTCCATTCAGTTCCAAACCTGAGATTATGTGCAGCGGTATATGAATCACGGATATTTTTATTTTCACTTTCAAATTTATAATCAGATGAGTTCAGTTTTGCTTCAGTATAATCAGCAAATTCGTATTCGGCTGAAATAAATCCTGATTTCCCTAACAATAGCGATGCACTGCCTATAGCCTTCATTGGCGTTGTTAATTCATACTTAAAGCTTCCGCGGGGCGATTCAGCAGATCTCTTAATGATTTCATTGTCAATAAAAAGTTCAGAATCCATGCTTACCCGCCATTTGTCTTCCATATTTGAATAATAAGTTGGTGTGTGAAAAGCTACGCCTAAACGCAACCATTTGCCAACTCTTCCAATTGCACCAAGTTTCAGATTTACTCCTGTTCCTCTTGTTTCAATTATTTCACGTCTTTTCATTGAAATAAATTCAGGATATTTATTCTCCGGGTCAGTTTCGCTGAAAACCGACTCATAATTGTAACGTATTATTGGTATTCCAACAGTAGCCCCGAAATAAAAAACATCATTATAATCAGAACCAAAACTAAACAGAACCTCTCTCATCGACCCTTCAGTAATGATCTTCTCTTCCTGCATTATATGTCCCCAGTAAGCATCATTATTGTAGAACATGTTTTCATCTTCCCATATAAGCCAGCTGTCATAAGCCAGTTGTGTTGAAAATGGATCGAGATTGTCAGGATGAATATAATCAGCCTGGTGTACATAATTTGAAAGCAAGGAACTATTGTCGTTATACCCTTTAATATAAGCACGATTATTGAAATTATTTATCCTGTTATATCCAAAACCGAATTGAATCCGGCTTGAACCACCGCTTGAATATACAAAACCAATATTGCCTAATCCGAGATTATACTTGTCATCGCTATGAAGTTCATTGAAATAACTGACCTCGGTTTTTTGAAAATTGATCAGGGGAGTCAAAACAAATTCCGATTTGCGAAACATTCCAATTCCGGCAGGATTTACTCCAATAGCCGAAAAATCAGCACCAATAGCACCAAAGGCACCGCCTGTTGCCATATATCTTGCTGTTCCAGTCATTGAGGTTTTCGAAAATCGTAAGGCATCTTCCTGATTTTGAGAGAAGAGCCATAGCGTAGAGAGCAAAAGTCCTGTTGTTACAAACAATCGTAGTTTCATAGTTTTAAGTCTCTTTCTTTTTTAATTCAGTTGATTTATTATCTCCCGCCTCTTCCTGATGATCTTGAAGAACCTGAAGAAGAACTTCCTGAAGACCTGGTTGAATGAGAGCTGCTACCACTTGATCGTGAAGGTGCTGAATAACTGGAACCTCTTGAACTTGATGGTGGTGTGCTGCTGCTCCTTGGCGGTGCAGAATATCCTGGTGTGGATGAGCGTGAAGGCTGAGATTGCATTGATCTCGGAGGTGTTGTCTGACGATTTTCACCTTGCCTTTGAGGAGCTTCATACCTGGGCTGAGCCGAAGGCTGACGTCCGGGGCTTTGCTGTTGCTGTCTTTGTATTTCACGACCCGGATAAGATTGCTGTTGCGGCTGCCTTTGTACTTCACGGCCTGGTGTGTTTTGTTGTTGCTCTGACCTTGAAGGAGTTTGAAGATTTTCCTGCCTTTGAGGACTTGTGCTTTCAGTCGGGCGGGTTATTCCTCTCGGATTCCTGTATGCAGGATTAGTGAACTCTTCGCTGGATTTAGGCTTTGTATATCTTGGCGAAGTATAAGGCTGTGGTTCTCTCTGAATCTGCTCTCTTTGAGGCGACTGAGTTGAAGGTCTCTGATAGGTTTGAGTTTCACGACCACTTTCACGAATATATTGGTAAGTGCGCTGGTTGGGTTCAACACTTCTGCCGGTTTGATTAGTGGAAGGTCTTTCAGAAACAGGACGCTCATAAGACGGTTTTTGTGTTTCAGTGCTTCCGGGCCTCTGGGTTTCCCTGCCGGTACTTACATCTCTTGAAGTTATAGTGCCGGATTCCTGAACTGAAGAACGTCCATCACTTCTTTGTGTGTCAGTAACAGGCCTGCCCTGGCGTGAAGCTTCAATACTGCCATCCGGTCTTGAAGTACGGTCGGTAGTAACAGAACCTCTGGGTGTATTGATTTCTTCATGAACTTTTTCAACTCCGCCTCCTGAACCCGGTCTTCCAGTTCTGCCGGAAGATCCGCTACCGGTATTACTGGCAAATGAAGTTCTTGGTCCATAATAATAAGAATTCTGGTCATAGCTGTTGCTATACCATCCGCCTGAACCATAATAGGGATATCCCAGATATCCATCCCAGTATCCACGATTGTACCCTGACCAGTATGAATAGCTGTTCCAGCCATAATAATAATGCGGATATCCAAATCCATACATAAAATAGGGATCGTACCAAACAGACCAGTATGTTCTTCTTGGCATTCCCCACCCATAATAGAAGGAATATGAAGGGTACCAGTTAAAACCTGTGTAAATACTTGTTCCCCAATAAAAAGGATCGTAATTATACCAGTACATATTGGTATAATAATCGTGATAATAAGAGTTGAATCCGTAAGGTTGATGGAACCTTCTGATCCTTGCGGCATAAGAGTAATCATAATAATCACCGTAATAATTATTGATTATGGTATTGCCATTCGGGTCAGTATACGAATCTGATTCGGTGTAATAATTGTTATAATCCTGATCAGTGTAGTAGCTTGTATCGTCAGCAACAGCCTGTTCCTGAATTTCATCGGATTTGATAGTTTGCTGCTGGGCTGGTGCCTGTGTAACCACAACTTCTTTAACAGCTATTACCGGATCGTTAGGTGAATAATAAACATCGTCATATGATGTTGAAACTGATCTGGTAATACCGCAGGATGATAGCAAGATTACTGCGAAAAGACTAAGGATTGAAATGGGTTTCATTGTTCTGCTCTCCCTGAAAAATAAGTTATTTTGTATAATTCTTGATTTCATAGCTGTAATATTTGTTATTTTTGCCGTTTTCAAATACTTTTTAGGTACTAAATAGAACACAATTTTCATACCATAATAGTAAACAATGGCAAAAGATTTTCCTTCAAGGGCAGAAAATTATGCCCAATGGTACAACGACCTGGTAATTAAAGCCGATTTGGCTGAAAACTCTGCGGTTCGCGGTTGTATGGTTATTAAACCTTACGGATATGCGATCTGGGAAAAAATGCAGGCTGCACTTGACGACATGTTTAAAAAAACAGGTCATGTAAATGCTTATTTTCCACTATTCATACCAAAATCATTTTTCAGCCGTGAAGCAAGCCACGTAGAAGGGTTTGCAAAAGAATGTGCTGTAGTAACTCATTACAGGTTGAAGAATGACCCTGAAGGCAAAGGTATTGTTGTGGATGAGGAAGCAAAACTTGAAGAAGAACTTATCATACGCCCCACATCAGAAACAATTATCTGGGATACTTACCGGAACTGGATACAGTCGTACCGCGATCTTCCATTGCTCATAAATCAGTGGGCAAATGTGGTGCGCTGGGAAATGCGAACCCGTTTGTTTTTGAGGACTGCTGAATTCCTATGGCAGGAAGGTCATACGGCTCATGCTACAAAAGAAGAGGCTATTGAAGAAACCGAACGTATGCTCGACGTATATTCTGATTTTGCTGAAAATTGGATGGCTCTTCCGGTTCTTAAAGGTTTTAAATCACCGAATGAACGCTTTGCAGGAGCACTTGAAACTTATTGTATTGAAGCGCTTATGCAGGATGGCAAAGCTTTACAGGCAGGTACCTCTCATTTTCTCGGGCAGAATTTTGCGAAAGCCTTTGATGTGAAGTTCTTAAACCAGTCAAATCAGCTTGAATATGTATGGGCTACTTCCTGGGGAGTTTCTACCAGGCTTATCGGTGGATTAATTATGGCTCACAGCGATGATAATGGCCTTGTTCTGCCGCCTAAACTTGCTCCGCTTCAGGTAGTTATAGTTCCTATTTATAAATTACCAGAACAACTTGCAGCAATTACTGAAAAGGCAGTACAGATAAAAAATGCTCTTGAAGAAAAAGGTATTTCAGTAAAATATGACGACAGAGATACTTTTAAACCGGGCTGGAAATTCAATGAATATGAATTTAAGGGTGTGCCTGTACGTCTTGCTATAGGACCCCGGGATCTTGAAAACGGTACTGTTGAGGTTGCCCGTCGCGATACCCTTGAGAAGGCTGTTTTTCAAATAACTGATATTGAAAATAAGGTTATTAATTTGCTTGATAAAATACAAAAGAACCTTTTCCAGAAAGCTTATGCTTTCAGAGAAAACAATACCCACCAGGTTGATTCATGGGAAGAATTCTGCGATGTGATTGAAAATAAAGCAGGATTTATTTCAGCTCACTGGGATGGAACACCTGAAACCGAGCAGAAAATAAAGGAAGAAACAAAGGCGACAATAAGGGTTATACCTTTAGATGCGAAAACTGAACATGGTAAATGCGTGTATTCAGGCAAACCGTCAACTAAAAGGGTGATCTTTGCAAGAGCATATTAATATGATGCAATTATTAAAACTCAGAATGTTAAGGGATTAACAATTGTATTTTAGTAGTTTATTGGATTTTTAATCTACTTAGGCATTGTTTTTTTAATCCTAGGCTATCATTCTCAAAATTTATATTATGACTGATTTTTCACCGGCATTAGCTTCTTTTCAGAGACTCCTTGAAATAATGGACAATCTGCGAGCAAAATGTCCCTGGGATAGTACCCAGACTATTGAAACGCTTCGCTATCTTACAATTGAAGAAACTTATGAATTATCTGAGGCAATTCTTGATGGTGACATGAATGAAGTAAAGAAAGAATTGGGCGACCTGTTGCTTCATATAGTTTTTTACAGCAAAATAGGATCGGAGCAGAATTCATTTACTATAAAAGACGTTATTGACGGGATAAACCAAAAGCTTGTTATGCGTCATCCGCATATTTACAGTGATGTTGAGGTTGATGATGCCGAAGATGTAAAAACCAACTGGGAAAAAATAAAATTGCAGGAAGGGAATCGTTCTGTCCTTGGCGGGGTACCTGTTTCGTTGCCAGCTATGGTAAAGGCTTACCGTATTCAGGAGAAAGCTCGTGGTGTGGGTTTTGACTGGGAAGAACCACATCAGGTTTGGGATAAGGTGATGGAAGAAGCCGATGAATTGAAAAACACACTTGAGACTAATGACGAAAAGAAAAGAGAAGAAGAGTTTGGTGATCTGCTTTTTGCCTTGGTTAATTATGCGCGCTTTATTGGTGTGAATCCGGAGGATGCCCTCGAAAGAACAAATAAAAAATTCATCAGTCGTTTTACCTATCTTGAAGATGAAGCCCGTAAAATTGGAAAATCACTGAAAGACATGACTCTTGAAGAGATGGATGAATACTGGAATCAAGCTAAGAACGGTGAATAGAAGAATTGAAAAAATTTTCAGAACTATCAAAACAACATAAGCTTTTCTGTTTGAAAAAAATTCTCATCATAAGGTTTAGTTCAATCGGCGATATTGTGTTAACTACTCCTGTGATTCGCTGCCTGAAAAAGCAAATACCGGATGCTGAGATTCATTATTGTACCAAAAAGCAGTATGAACCTGTACTTTCTGCTAATCCGTACATTAATCGGATACATTGTCTGGAAGACAGCCTGATGGAGCTTGCATCAGGATTGAAAAAAGAAAAGTTTGATTTTGTAATTGATCTACACAACAATCTCAGGTCTGCTATTTTAAAAATAATGTTGTGCAGGCCTGTTGGTTCTTTCCCAAAACTTAATTTCGAAAAATGGTTAATGGTTCGTTTTAAAATTAATCGTCTTCCTGATATTCACATAGTTGACCGCTATTTTAAAGCTGCTGCCCGTTTGAATATTTCCAATGATGAGCAGGGTCTTGATTATTTTATTCCCGAAAGCGATTCTTACCATTCATCCTGGCTGCCCGAAAGTCATCAAAGAGGTTTTATAGGTTTTGTGATAGGTGGGAAGCATAACACCAAAATTTTTCCAATGGGAAAAGTGCTCGCTGTATGCAGATTGCTTGATCTCCCTGTTGTATTGCTGGGTGGAAAGGAAGACAGACATAATGGTGAGAAAATTGCAAATGCTTTGCCTGAAAAAGTATTTAACTCATGCGGGATTTTCTCTGTTAACCGTTCGGCAGCTTTGGTTCAGCAAGCTTCTCTGATAATAACCAACGATACCGGTTTGATGCATATGGCTGCAGCATTCAAAAAGAAAATAATCTCATTATGGGGCAACACTATACCTGAGTTTGGCATGTATCCATATTTACCCGAAGGCTCAACAAACAACTCAGTGATTTTTGAGATAAAGGACCTTAATTGCCGTCCTTGCAGCAAAATTGGTTTCGACGAATGTCCTAAAAAACATTTTAACTGTATGAACCTTCTGGATGTTTCTTTAATTGCTGAAACCGCTAATAAACTTGCTGGTTTATTATAACAATGAAAATATTATTGTTTTAATGGATCAGCATTGTTTTGAGCACAAAACCGTTGGGTTTGAACACTAATAAACAAACCATCAGAATAAATTCCGTAGAATTGCCATGATATTTTATTATCAAATCATATAGCAGGAACTCGTATCTGGCGGATTTAATAAAATTACCGCTCGTTTTATCCTCTTATAAAGGGATTACTTAGTTTTTCGTTGCCAATGGTAGTAGTTTCCCCATGGCCAGGGTAAACGATATAATTATCGGGAAGAGAATATAATTTTTGGCTGATACTTTCAGCAAGAATGTCAAAATCGCCTGTGAGCAGGTCAGTGCGGCCTATACTTCCGTTAAAAAGTACATCTCCGGTGATCACAAAGCTTTGTTCATGGTTTACAAGACAAACAGAGCCATCGGCATGACCGGGAGTATAAAGAACTTCGAGAGTTGAATTGCCAAAACTTATTTTATCACCTTCATTAATAAATTTTTCAGGCATTATCATATCAGCAACCTGAATCCCAAACATAGCCGCATAATCTGATGCATTATTTAAAAATATTGTTCCTGCATCATGTATAATAGGCTTAAGATTAAAGGTTCTGAAAATAAAATTATTACCCAGAATATGATCAATATGTGTATGAGTATTAATAACAACTACCGGATTTAACTGATTATCAGAAATATAGGCGCTAAGTTCTGTTTCTTCTTGTTTGGTATAACAACCAGGGTCAATAATAATACATTCTTTAGTATCGTCGTGTAAAATATAGGTGTTTTCCTGAAAAGGGTTAAAAACAAAAACTTTAATCTGGATCATAAGTTATAAATATAGTTGATAAGGATTTTTGCAAAAATATACATAAGCTGCAAAGTACCGTTAAAGGAATATGTGTTAATTTAGCTGCTCAACTTTATTGTTATGCATCATATACCGGCAATAAAAAGAATCAGTTCGGCCATGATTATGGTTGCGGTTCTGCTATTTTTGCTGTTGCCGGGTTCTTTGCATGCTCAATTTTATTATGGTTCGCAACAAAATTTTGGACGCTCAAGGGTAAGTTATATTGATTTTTTATGGACTCATTATCGTTTTGATGATTTTGACACTTATTTTTATCTGAACGGCGAACATCTTGCAGCTTATACTGCATTTATTGCGCAGCAGGAGATACCGAGGATTGCCGGCATGCTCGAAACATCGCTTCAGGATAAATTGCAGTTCGTTATTTTCAATCGTCTCAGTGATGTGCGTCAAAGCAATATAGGATTGCAAAACGAAATGCAATATACCTATAACACAGGAGGAATTACCCATATTGTCGGCAAACGTGTTTTTCTGTATTTCGATGGTAATTACAATCATTTCGACAGGCAGATACGAGCCGGGATTGCTAATGTGCTTATTCAGCAGTCATTATACGGAGGCAGTATCAGCGGCCAGGTGGTTTCTTCTGCAATGTCAAAGCTGCCGCAATGGTATATTAATGGGTTGGTTTCGTATATTGCAGAGCCATGGAGTGTTGAAACCGATAATATTGTCAGAAATGCCTTTCTGAGCAATCGCTATAAACGCTTTAATCAGCTTGAAGGTCAGGATGCTATGTACGCAGGCCATTCGGTTTGGAAGTATATTGCCGATAAATATGGTGAAACCATGTTGTCGAATCTGGTTTATATGAACCGGCTTGGTCGTAGCCTTGAAAATGGAATAGTTTACATTCTTGGCATTTCGTTGAAGACTATGCTTAAGGAATGGAAAGAGCATTATCAGAAAATGTATGAACCGTCAGGTCAGAACCTGCCAGCTGCTGCAAAGAGCATAGATATAAAAAACCGTAATGGTGAGGTTTATCAGAATCTTCGCATTTGCCCTGATGGGCGTAATATTGCTTATGTTTCGAACCATCTGGGGCGCTATAAAGTAATTCTTCATGACATGTTTGCCAATAAAAAAAAGGTTTTGCTGAGAGGAGGATACCGGCTTGATGAAATAATTGATTTATCCTATCCATTAATGGCGTGGCATCCTTCGGGCAGGCTGTTGGCTATGATAGCGGAAGACAAAGGATTTCTAAATCTGTATTTTTATAATCTTGATGACAGGGAGATCACCCAGCAATATATGGTTAATTTTGAGAAAGTACTTCATTTTCAATATTCTGACGATGGTTTTTATTTTGTTCTATCTGGAGTTCAAAAAGGCGAAACCGATCTCTATCTTTATCATATCCCATCAAATTCTTACGAAAAAATAACGAATGATATTTTTGATGATTACACTCCGGCATTTATCAACAACTCCGGTAGAGTGCTTTTTAGCTCAAAGCGTCCTGCTGATTCTCTAGATTTGACCACAAAATTTGACTTTCAGCCAGCATCGGGCTATTATAATTTATTTATGTACGATCGCAGCAAGAAGAGTAAAACTTTGCGGCGCATGATCTATGAACCCACATCAAATCAAACTCACCCCATTGAATACGAAAAAAACTATTTCTCGTACCTGAGTGATGAAAGCGGTATAACAAACCGCTATTTAGGCCGTTTCGACAGTGTTATAGCCTATGTTGACACAGCTACTCATTACCGGTATTTTGTTGAATCAATGGCTGTAACTGATTATCCGGGCGATATTGTTTCATATGACATAAACCATTCAGCAGGGCTACTTGGCGAAATTGTTTTTTATAAAGATAAGCATTTTATTGGGATCCAGCCACTTGAGTCTCCGGAAGAGCTTGTTGCGACACATCCCGGGATTTCACCTTATGTTGCAGCTAAATTTCAAAACCTACCCGAAATATCGATAAAGGAGGGTGCTCGGGAGAAACCGGTGGAAATTAAACCAAAACGTTTTCGTAGTGTAATGGAAAATGAGGTTGAGTCAAAAATTCATATTGACGATATTGTTGAATCGGATCATGAACTTTTTACTGATACAGTTCCGCAAGAGCTAATACCAAGGCGATTGGAAGTGCAACCTGAGAAAACAAAGGATACTATTGATAAATTCAGAGTTCCCAAAAGGTTGAATTACAATGTGGAATATTTTATTGATCAGTTGGTTAACCAGCTTGATTTTACCTATATGGCTGCCACATACCAGCCTTTTACAGGAAGTAAAAGCCCGCTGTTCTTAAGCCCCGGGTTAAATGCGTTTTTAAGTGTCTCATTAATTGACCTGCTTGAAGATTATAGGATCATTGGAGGTGTCCGGCTAAGTCCTGATTTTGTCAATAATGAATACCTGTTAAGTCTAAGGAATTATAAGCACAGGTTAAATAAGGAATATTTGTTTTATCGTCAGACCATTGACGAAACCCGTGAATCACAAACCATACGTAATTATCATTCTTTGGTGCGTCATAGGATTCATGAGTTTCATTATATCTTAACCTGGCCACTTACACGTGTGCTCAGTCTGAAAAGTAGCGCGGTTCTGAAAAATGATAAAGCAGTATATCTTGCACTGGATCGTATAAGTATACAGGAAGCTGATCAAACAAGGAACTGGGCAGGATTAAAAGCCGAACTTATTTATGATGATAGTAAATCGTTAGGTACAAATTTATTTCAGGGTACGCGCGGTAAACTGTTTGGTGAATATTATCAGGGTATTACTAAAGACCATAATAATATGGTAGTTCTGGGTGCAGACCTGAGAAATTACTTGCCAATTCACCGTAACTTTATATGGGCAAACCGGTTTGCTGCCAGTACATCGTTTGGCAACAATTTGTTGATGTATTATTTAGGTGGTATTGACAACTGGCTTCTACCAAAATTTGATCAGGAGATGAATATTGACCACACACGTGCTTTTGCCTATCAGACACTTGCAACAAACCTTCGGGGATTTCAGCAAAATATAAGGAATGGCAATAGCTTTGTTGTGGTTAATACTGAATTGCGTTTCCCGGTGTTCAGATATTTTCTGAAACGACCTATTAATATGCAGTTTATTAATGACTTTCAGATCATTGGTTTTGCTGATGCTGGAACAGCGTGGACGGGTTTACATCCGTTTTTGCAGGGTAATCATTTATTCCGTAAGCATTTTGAACAACAGCCGTTAAGTGGTTGGATTGAAATACAGAAAGAGCCTGTAGTTGCCGGGCTTGGTGCAGGAATCAGAACTTCATTGCTGGGATATTTTGTCCGTGGAGATGTAGCATGGGGTTTTGAAGATAAAAGGTTCTTAAAACCAGTATTTTATCTGTCGTTTGGAACCGATTTTTGACGTTTCTTAAGCAATTTTTCTTTTTTGATGAACTAAAAACCATTGTTCATTGTTTCTTAAACAAAATAATGAATAAATTTAATAATCTTTAAAATTTTAGAAAAATGGCTACAATAACACTTAAAGGAAATGCTATTCACACTTCCGGCGATTTGCCGGCAATCGGTTCACAGGCTCATGATTTTAAACTGGTGAAATCTGATCTTAGCGAATTAACTTTATCAGAACTCAAAGGTAAAAAAGTTGTATTGAATATTTTTCCAAGTCTTGATACCGATGTATGTGCTGCTTCGGTTCGTAAATTCAACGAAAAAGCCGCTGGTATGACAAATACTGTTGTGCTTGCTATATCAAAGGATTTACCCTTTGCAATGGGACGTTTCTGCACTACCGAAGGCATTAACAATGTTGTATCGCTGTCAGCTTTTCGTAATAGTGAGTTTGCAAAAGATTATGGTGTTTGCATTATTGATGGTCCTATGGCCGGTTTGTTAGCCCGTAGCGTTGTGGTAGTTGACGAAACTGGAAAAGTTGTTTATACTGAGCTTGTACCTGAAATTGTTCAGGAACCCGATTACGAAAAAGCTATAGCAGCATTATAAAATCCATGCTACTGGATTGAAAAATGCTTTCGCTCTTGCAGATTTAATGCTTATTGATATTTTTGTGGTATTAATTCACAAATAGAGTGATTTATTGCAATCATTATTCATTAAATCTGTTGTTATGAAAAAACAAATTATCTTTTTGATTATGCTGGCTTTTCCTTTGCTTGCTTTAACGCAGGTAGAGGTAAGCCGTGCATTTTTAGGTCCTGATGGCGAGGTTCTTACCGAAACCAAACTAATGGACACTCCTCCATATCCTGCTGAAAGCGGCAGTAAATACAGTCAGTTGCCTGGCTTTCCTGTTAAAGTAGGGGCACATCCCAATTTTAAAAATATGCGTGGTGTTACCCTTGCTGATATTGATGGTGATGGTGCTGATGAAATTCTTGTTGGATCATATGGTGTACTTAGAGTTCTTAAAGGTGACGGAACTTTGTTATGGAGTAAAAACCTTACAGGAACTGCAATTTATCCGCCTTCAGTAGCTGATCTTGATGGTAACGGAACTTTGGGTATTGTACAGGTTACAGGTGGTGTTCCAAATAATGGAAGGGTTTATTTATTGGATGTCAATGGTAATGATCATCCGGGATGGCCTGTTAATTTCAGTAACCATTGGATACTATGCGCACCAACAATTGCCGATGTATCAGGCGATGGATTCAAAGAAATCATTGTTCAAACCCGGACTTCAAACAATCTGCATGTGCTAAAGCTTGATGGCACCCCGCTGAATGAAAACTGGCCTCTGACTCTTGACGGCATACCAGCAATCACTGCTTCAGTAGCTGATATTGACAATGATGGTGAAATGGAGATAATAACCGGAATTTCTGATGGAACTTTGTATGCCCTTGATATTAATGCACAGGCTAAACCAGGCTTCCCTGTTCCAACAGATGATTATAAATTTTCTTATCAGTCACCGGTTCTTGTTGATTTAGATGGCAATAGTCAGCTTAGTATTGTTGGTTCAACCCACGGAGATTTACCAAAGTTTTATGCAAGAAACAGTGATGGAACTTACAGAACCGGATGGCCTGTTCCCGTTCCCGATAATAGCTGGACATATTCTCCTCCCACTGTTGTTGATATTGACGGAACAGGTAATTACAAGATTTTTATGAGCCGCCCGATTTCAGAACAGCCCGAACCTGTTGTTTTTGGTTTTAATGCTGATGGTTCATTAATGGATAATTATCCTATTGTTAAATCAGGCGGGTTGGAAGGATTTATAAGTGTAGCTGATATTGATGGCGATGGTCAGCAGAATCTGATATTTGGAAGTAACCTTAAAATTGAGGATAAAGGTTTTATACACGCCTATAATATTGACGGAACAGGTGAGTTGGATGGTTTTCCGCTACGTCCGTTTGGTTTTACTTTTATGAATGGTGTTAATCTGGGTGATGTAAATGGCGATGGAATGCTTGACCTTGTTGCTTTTTCGTATGAACAGAATTTCAGTGTTTCTGACTCAGCTTTTGTGAATGTGTATGATTTGCAGGTACCTGTTTCGCAAGCTAATGTTTTGTGGGGAACATATAAGGGAAGTAACGATCGTGCAGGATTTGTACATACTACTGTTGTTTCTGTTCTGCCTGGCGATTCAAACTGCGATGGAATAGTGGATGTTATGGATGTGATAACCACCGTTGCCTTTACAGTCGGTTTGGCACCAGAACCCTTCTGTTTTGAAAATGCAGATGTAAATCAGGATGGAGAGGTTGATTTGCTGGATGTTATTGGTACGGTAAATATCATTTTAAGAAAAGACTGATTTTTTAAGATATTATAATCAGAAGCCTGTTTTCTGTTGATCATGAGAGCAGGCTTTTGTTTTTTACTTGCGTAGATAAAGGAATATTGAGATGCTCTGATAAACCTTGGTAGGAATTTGCAAATTTTAAATTTTTTGTAGTATGAAAAGAAAAAAAGAATATTTAGTGCTGAATTCAAGGGCAAAGTGGCTATTGAAGCAATCAAAGAGGTAAAAACCACCTCAGAACTGGCTTAGATTTATCAGATTTATCCTAATCTTATTGGTCTCTGGAAGAAAGAGTTTCTGTTGAATTCCTCAAAAGTTTTTAATAATAGTGGTAAAGAAGAATCCGATCACATTCTAAAGCTTGAAAATGAAAAGGAAGTTATTAGTCTCCCCCCCCAGCCCCTCCTTGTATAAACAATATCAATTATATTTGTATAAAATATTATCCAAAGGGATTAGTCCACCTCAATATTTCTCATAATATTAAAATTATATTCATTCTATTATAATAATACTATTTTTTAAAACTTATGTCCAGTCTTATAAAAAACCCCTGCTCATTATCAGCAAGGGTTAAAATTTTAAGGCAAGTCATAAACTTTGAGAGTATCAAAATAACTTGGAGAACGAATTGTTAAAAATAACTTGCTTTGATTTATAGCCACATAACCAGATTTATAGGGATCGGCTTCCCAAAGTAAATAACCATCAAGATTAAATACTTTAGGTCCTCCTATAAGACTGAAGCTAAAAGTAGCAAATTCAGAGTTGTTTCTTTTAACTAGACCAAAATAAGTTAAATTCTCGTGATAAAGATGAGTCCATTTAATATTTAAATTATTGCCTGTGATATCATACTTATTCAGATATGCCACATATCTATTGTTATTATACATTTGCTCTACCACCACTATTTCGTTACTTTCTGGAAAAGAAATAATACTAGATATATGTACTCCCGATAAACTACCAGTAGTTCCGAAATCCTCCCAAACAATATTTAAGTTTTTATCAAGAAAAACAATTTTATTATACCACAAACCGTTTCTGTTCTCTCTTGAACTTACTAAAACCCAATCATTAAATAAAGTAACAGCATCATATGCATAACCTGTTATATTTTTAACTACTTGGCCCTGAGGGTTTATTTTTTTTAAACAATTTAAATCAATAGTTAAAAAAATATAGCCCTCCTCATCTACCGTCATATCACAAAATATAACATCTCCAAGATCAATTTCCTGTAATAATACCCCTGTTTCGCTATCATAAACATTAATATATCGCTTAGACTTATAATTCCTTTCATTATAAGCATAGATCATGCCATTTTTTATTATCAAAGCTTTATCTACCCTATTAGGGCCAGCATTGGTAAGAATTAGGCTTTCCCAAAGAAGGTCTCCTTGAGAATTAAATTTTGCTACCATGCCATGTGCATATGCAAGTGTTCCATCATTAAATATCTCAATCTTCTCCCCTCCTACATAAACATCTCCTTCTTCATCCGTAGCAACTATACACAGATTTCCGCGAAATACTCTAAAAGGGATACTATAAATTAAAGTAGTAAAACTTTTAGCTGGAGAAGTATAAGAGCTACTTCCTGCAGACATAATAAGTCTATAATAATATTGAGTTCCTTCAACTAGGTCTTCAAAAACAGCAGACGCTAATAAACCCTCAGGATGGCTTTCAAACGTTGGGTTAAAAGAATCGCCAGAGCCAGAAAAATCTTCGTATGGACTACATTCGAATCTAACAAAGATTCCCGATACATCATCACTCTTAATTATCGCGCTCACCATGGCTGAGCTCTCTGTTATATTAGTAACATCCAAAAGCTCGGCCTCGGGAAGTTCTACTGGTGGGTCTGGCCCATCAAGGGTTTCAAAAAATCCCACTTGACTATAGGCTATTTCATTATCATAAATCATCTTCAAACGATAATGATGTTTTATTCCTGGCCATAAATCCTCAACATCAGCGCTAACAAAGGTTCCATCTGGATGATCACTTAAAATTATATTACTCTCTATAGGGTTAGGGAATTTAAAGTCAGCATCGCATTGAAAGATAAACTCAAAGTCCTCAAGCTCTTTTGACAGAATAACGGCATTTAGGGTCGCTGTATTAGCAGTAATATTAGTAGCAGCTAAGATCATAACCTCTGGAAACAAATCACCATCAGCACCAAATTCTCCAATCGGGCTATAGGCCACCTCGCCATCACGCATCGCTTTAAGACGATAACAGTAAAGATGGTTTGCTTCTAAGCTATCAGCTATAGCCCAAGCTTGAGCGCCATTAGCCTTTAGTTCAATTATAGCAGTCTTAGTTTGATAGCTAGGGAAATTAGACCATAAGCTATACTCGAAACTAAAGACTATGTCCTCTAAATCAGTATTTCTATCAATAAAAGCATTTAATGTTGCCTTATATCTAGAAACATTTGTTGCCTCCAAAATTTCCATTCCAGGCAAAGAACTTGTTTCAGCAGCTAGAGTGGTAAAACTTGTGATCGCACTATAAGCTACTTCACCGTCACGCATCGCTTTCAAACGATAATAATAAAGCGTTTCTGCTTCTAAGTTATCAGCTATAGCCCCAGCTTGAGCACCATTAACCTTTAGTTCAATTATAGCCATCTTAGTTTGATAGCTAGAGAAATCAGGTAATGTACTATACTCAAAGCTAAAGGTTATACCCTCTAAATCAGTATTTCTATCAATGAAGGCATTTAGTGTTGCCTCATGTATAGAAATATCTGTTGCCTCCACAATTTCCATTCCAGGCAAAGGACTTGTTTCATCAGCTATGGTGGTGAAACTTGTGATCGTACTATAAACTACCTGCTCACCATCACTAACACACAAGCGATAATAATAAGTAGTATTTTCCTCTAAAGCACTAACTTCAGCATAGGCAATCTTGCCCATTGGTTGATAATCTAATAATTCAGCCTCAATAGTTTTAAAATTAGCCAAATTAGCTTCTTGACTATATTCAAAGATAAAACTTAAAGCAGCTAAATTATCAGTTTTCCCAATCAAACAATTTAAAGTGGCTAAATGTTGTCCAATATTACTTGCCTCCCAGATTATTAACGAAGGCAAGGTTGGGACTTCTTTCCTAAGCGTTATAAACTCTAAGCTATCACCATAGCCAGTACCTGCACGATTACGAGCAAAGGCTTGAACAAAATACTTGGTATTATCTTGTAATTGTGATAACTTGAGCGCAAACTCTGCCTCATCGTTATTATCGGTTAACATTTTGTTACCGTTGAGGTAAAAACCTCTTTCCAATATGTCACCACCACCAGCAAATTTTAATTTTCCCAAAACTACAGCTCCATTTTCTGTTATATCACTAACAGAAATAGTGCTTACTTCTGGAATAATTATTATTATTGGATCTGGCTTACATGATGGCATAATTATACTTGTTACGATAAATAACAAGAAAAATAATAATTGTTTTTGCCAAACATTGGATCTAATCCCCTGTTTCGACCATTTCAGTGTAGTTTTCATGACTTTATATTTTTATTAATTTGTACAAAGAACTAGTTGGTAGTATTCCAAAAAGTGTGTAATTTTTACTTTTATTTGTTACAAAACTAAACATTATTTTATTTTCTTTTAAGATTTAGGACTAATGGGCAGTGGAGCGAAGGCGTTGCTTAAGCGGAACTGCCCATTAGTCATCCCATTTAAATTTCTTTTATTCAAAATCCAGTTTTGGTACTTTTCTTTGATACGCTTTACGACTCATTACTACACCAGCCAGAAGAAGTTTGGTGGCTTCTGGATTGGGTAAAGCTCCACGCATAAGGGTTGTTCGCTTAAAGTCTCTGTTAAGACGTTCTACTAAATTCGTTGAATAAATCATTGATCGTGTTCGATGATCATATAATATGTAAGTAAAATACAATTCGTTACGAGCGTTGTTTTTGCGTCTTCCAAAATAGGGATAATATTTCCCCTAATAATCGCAAAACTCTGAAAATCTTTGCTTGGCAGCTTCTATTGTATCATTGCGGTCATCTGACCGGAAGACCTCTCTAAAACCTTCTGATAGGGCTGCTTTGTGTTTAGGCTTAACTTCTTTAAGAAATACTCTGTGAAGATGAACTGAACAAAGTTGAATATCTGCACTGCGAAAATGCTTCCATATCGCTTTTTATATATCGGTCAATCCATATGTAACAAATAAACCAACATTTGATAAACCTTGGTTCTTTAAGCGTTCAAAAATAGCTTCCCATTGCTTACTACCTTCGGTTGGAAAATTAAATACTCCTAAAACCTCACGTGTACGGTCACTACATACTGCTAATAAAGTGTAATAGGCTTCCTTACTAACGCTATCTACCCGACGAGTGGGAATAAATGTAGAATCAATGTAAACAATAGGATGATAGCTTTTTAATGGACGATTAAGCCACTTAAATACTTCTTTAGGAACAAGATCGAACATTCGACTTACCTGACTATTGCTATAATGTTTGCCATAAATCTCTTAAAAAACACCGCTTACTTGTTTGGTGGTTAAACCTGGTTTATATAAACGGAAGCCTAAGCTCCGGGCTTCTTGTTCCTGGTTTTTTTAATAAACCTAAAATAACCGGATAAAGACCACCATTACGTGTGTGGGGTGCTTGTAATTCAAGCATTTGCTTATTTCCAAAAGCTTTGCGAGATCTATAGCCATTACTGTAATCCCGGGTAAGATGTTTATATTCTGTACGCTTAGCTTTCATCAATGTTTCAAGAGTAAGTTTGAGAATGGTATTTAAACCATCTTCCTTGCATACGATTCGTTCAATAATTTTGCTGATTTGAGATGGTGTAAAGTCCATAGGTGATGTTTTTTATGTGAAGTAATCCAAATTAAACTTTTTGTACTTTATACACTTTTTGGGACAGTATCAATTTAATAAAGAGTCTGTTTTCATAACCACTTAACTCGTAACTCGCAATTTTTTTGAATCATTGTGTAACAGGCTTTTAAATTAAAAAACCCCGTCACGGTTTTAATCTATGACGGGGTTTGCGTCTGTTATGACGCTTTTAGCAGACAGAAAGAATGAGAGGAGGCTAATGTTTAATCAGTTTTTCTATGCTTGTCTGCTTTCCATTCAATATACGTAATATATAAATTCCCTTTGGACTGTTAGTAAGATCAAATTCATGATGATTCTGACCAAAGAGTTGTGTTTGAAGTATTTTTTCGCCCATCATATCAAATATTTCAATATTGATGGTTGAAGTCTCATCAGTTTCTTTCATCAGTAAAGTGAAACGTCCGGTTGAAGGATTAGGGAATAATGTAAATACAGATTCTGTTGTTTCAGGATTCATGATCACAGCGGGAACAATCTCTTCCGATTTAGCTGCAACCATTGCAGCAGCCTGTTCGCAGTATGTTATTTCCTCCATGATACCGGCATAAAAATTAGCTCCTTCGCTAACATGAACGCCATCGCCAAGAACAATGTTAGTGCCGGCATACAAGTATGCAGTAGCATTTTCAAGTAAAGTAAAGTCTGTTGCGTTTATACTTATTCCAGCTCTGAACTCTCCGATACTTCCTGATCCTACCTGAGCATTTGAAATAGTAACAACTTCTGTTGCATTATAGCAGCCATCCACATTTCCAGTTACAGTCTGATTATCTGGTGGTTCAGGTTCTTCTATTGCAATAATGCTTATATCATCAAAATGCCAGCCATCGATATTGTTATAATTATTTCCAAAATATGTAAAGGCTATTAAGAACTCTTCAGTGTTTTTTGGCAGTTCAAAATCAAATTCATTATATTGAGCATTGTAAATAGCATCAATGAAGTGTTGCCAAATTATTGACCAGTTCTCACCATCATCAACTGAAAACTCAATTGCAATATATGCTCCTTCGTAAAAAGAATAATAATTCAAATATTGTTTTAATGAAATTGTAAAATTAGTGGCACCTTCCGTTAACAGGACTGGTGTGATTAACCTTGATATTCCTGTAAAACTTGGAGAGTAATTAAGTTTCATTTCTGGATGTGCGCCACCAGCAAGGTTTGTATTATTAACTCCCCATGCTCCTTCCCCTAATCCTGCTTTTGACCAGCATCCGGGTATTTGCTTGACTGCTGTATTTGTAAAGTCTTCAGTAAAAGGAAGTGGAAAAGGAGCACATAAAGTCTCAAACAGAACAGGTCCACCCCAAAGACTTATCTCACCCTCTCCACAATCAGCCTGAACATAAACATGATAATTAGTAATAGTCTGTAATCCTGTAATTGTGAATGTATTGCTTGATACTCCCGGAATTAAATATCCACTTGTATAGGGATTAAATCCCACAGCTCCGTATTTAATATTCCATAGTGTTTCGTCAGAACCTGCCATCCATGATATATCAGCTGTTGAACTGCTGACATTTGATGCCGAAAGATCAGTTGGGGGTAAACAATCCGTGGGCTTCATTACAGTAATATTATCAATCAGTATATCAACGAGCCCAGCGCCAGTTAATTCAGAATATCCATAGAATGCAATTTGTTTAATACCCGGTTCACTAATTGGGATAGTAACTTTCATCCCTGTATTTGGTATTTCATTAAAAACATATTCTGAGCCTTTGTTATCCCATTGTCTGACAACATTTGCAGGGGTCCAGTTTGTTCCGTCCCCTATAAGAATAGCAAATATTTTATCGGCGCCCCCTGGTTGAGAAGGAGGATTCATAGTATTTCGCTGCGTTAATGCTAAATCAAAAATTAATTCATAACCACTTTCGGTAATACTTATTGGCGGGGTTATTAGCCATCCATTAAATACAAAATTAAGAAATATTTTTGCTGTTTTATTATCAGCTTCAGCTGGGTTGTTCAACCAGTTCCCCCGAATCCAGTTACCAGAAGGATGTGTTCCTAAATTCGTTGGATCATCTATAACGCCACTATGTATTGTCCAGCCAAAAGGTGGAAAAGGATCGCTATCTAAAGAACCAAAATTTTCTACCCACGGAAATGAATAAATTGTTGGGTCATCCATAACTGTAAACGATCGTATTTCACTTAGATCTTCACCGGCGTTATTATAAGCACCAACTCTCCAGTAATAAGTTGTTGAATATTCCAAAAGTGGCAGAACTTTATAAGAAGTAGTAGTAACATCAGCCCATTCAAAAGTAGGCGTAGGAGAGGTGTCAAGGTAAATTTTATAACCATGTGGAATGCCTCCTGATGCTGATGGTTCCCATGAGAGTTCGGGTTTATTCGGTGCATTTATAAGATTGTTTGCCGGATCTCCCAAAACAGGAGGTCCTGGCATTACAGGTGCTATTTCCGGACCTAAAATCTGATCAAGATAAACTGCTGCACCCGTGCCTGTGTTAAATACAGCTATAGCAAGATAATAAGCTGATTCTTCTCCAGCAAGAGAGCCAAGATCTACACTAAAATATTCAAATTTTGAAGTAATGGGAATTGGCAAAGGAGGACTGATATTAAGCCAGTTTTCACGATCAGTTGAAAATTTAATCTGAATCCTTTGTGTATTGGTTGTTGCAGTTGTAAAAGCATAAAACTCCAGTTTGCTATCAGGAGTAATTGTTAATAATGGAGTTGTGAGTAAACTTTGAGCAGCTGAAGTGTATTTGTATACAGAAGCAGTACCATGATATTTATAGCTAGTGTTTCTGAGAAAATTATCGGGGTTGGTCCAGCCCAAGGGGGGAAATGTTACTGATTCAAAACTTTCAAAAAGTTGTGTTTCAGTAGCTGTTTTAAAACTCCAGACAAGACATCCCTCAGCAGGTCCAATACTATTGCGGGGAACAATTTGCCAATAATAGGTTTGCCCGGCAACAAGTGTTGGGGTATAGGTAGCTTCACTCTGATTTTGAATGAATTCAGGTGGGTTACTTGTTCCAAAATAAACATCATAAGAAGTAGGGCCTCCTCCACCACTTATCCAGTTCAGAGTTTGGTCTAATAAAACTGTTTGGTTATTTACAGGACTAATCGACAGTGCGCAATTAGGTGGGGTTGTTGGCACAAATGCAGCCATATCAAACTGAATTTGTGCTATAACTGATTTTAAATTACCAGATGGTGGATTGGCTGGATCTGGGTTATTATCATCGTCATAGTAATGTATTCCTCTGTTCGAACCCGAATTAAAAGAACGCCAGGCAGCAGTACAACTATAACCTGGAGAGTTTTCATTTACTGCTACAACAATATTATTTCCAGTATAATTAAATGGAATTTGTAAAGTTATCTCAAGCCATGTGCCAGCAACCGGTGTAGGAAGATCTCCTGAAAAAACCTGTGTTAACTGATCAACAGGAACCCAGTTGGATGAACTTAGAAAGAAAGTTTTAGTAGTGTTGCCGAGATATATTGTCCAGTTTTTCCACGCATTAAAATCCTCCCCATCAGAGGCATAAAAAAACCTTATTTTGGTTATTTCTCCAGCCCCACCTCCTGCATCGTTAATCTCACTTTGCAAATAAATTTGCTGGCTGTAATTAAAACCGTAACAGGAATTAATCGGGAAATCTAAATTTGTGGTTTCACCCAAACCAATTTGTACATCAACAGCTTTTAGGCTATAAAACCCTAAGAGCATTGCAACAAAAAAGAGTAATAAATTTTTCATAATTTAAAGTTTGATTGATACATAAAAGGATATAAATAAAATTAAAATTAGTATTCTATAATTTAGCTACGGAGGCAAATAGTTGTGATTAATAATCAATGACTGCATATTTTTATATTTTTTTATATATAGCTAATTATTCTAAAAAGGAGCGAATAGTGATATTCGCTCCCCAAACAATAAATCAAACATGAAGAAATCACTTTTCTTCTTCTGTATTATAACTGTTTCCCTTCCTAAAAAGAACGATTTATTTTATTGTTAAATCTTGTTTTTTATATAATAAATAAATATTGTATTTGAGTAGTTAGTTACTCAATAATTATATTAATGGTAAGAATAATATCAATAAGATCAATAACACCATCTCCTGAAACATCAGCATTTTCGAAACAGAAAGGTTCAGGGTTTAGTCCTGCTATATAATTAGTTAAACAAATAATATCAAGCACATCTACAATGCCATCGCAATTTGCATCTCCTGGAACAGTGGTGCTTGTATAATTGAATATCCATTTATCCCAGCTTCGACGTATGTCAATGCCGTCGCTGGCATTAACATACCAATAAGTTGAGTCGGCGCTCATCCATGGTGCAGGTACTATAATAATTGTAGTATCCTGAACAGGACCAAAAACAGCGTTGTGCTCCGGGCTTTCAATATGTAGATAATAATCAATTGTATTACCCATGTCTGGGTCATAACTTGCTGTCCATTTAAATGCGGCACTATTATCTGCAATAGAAGGATCAGGTAAAGGTTCAACTAAACGAAAAATGCGTGGTGGTACATTGCCCTCCTGCTGAATGGTAATAAACTGGTTTGCATTAATATTAAATACTTTCTGCAACATACCGCTTGGCCATAAAATATGGATGCTGTCAACAATTTGAGCATTGCCAAGCCCTATGTGTAAAGCTAGTGCATCCTGAGAATATGCACCGCGCCCACCATTTATTTCCCTTATTTGCTGCCTATCGTTTGCAAACACTGTAATGCGGCTTCCAATTCCACTTCTGTTATCAAATGTGCCTTCCAGAGTAATGTTTAAGAAGTTTTGTGCATTACCGCCATCGTTCCTTAATAATACAATTCCAAATGAATGCCCGGCAAACAGGATATCCAGATCACCGTCGCGGTCAAAATCACCCCAGCTAATTGAGAAACCATCGGTCGGACCAGTTATATTTGCTGTGGGTGCCACATTGGTGAATGTGCCATCTCCATTATTTTCATGTAATCTGTTTGGATTCACATGGTTGGTAGTAAATAAATCAAGATAACCATCATTATTATAATCAATCCATGCGCAAGTTCTGGCATCTCCCACGTCTCCGACACCGGCGGTTAGAGTTACATCAGTGAATGTCCCATTTCCATTATTATGAAACAGTACATTGCGATTTGAGCCAATATTGGCAAAATACAAATCCATCCATCCATCATCATTATAGTCTCCCCATGCAACAGCCTCACTTTTTCTGTAATCATTTACACCGGCTGCAATCGTTACATCCTCGAATCCCGAGCCTGCAATATTTTTATACAATCGATTTGTTTTTGTACTTGAACTGAACGCACAATAAATGTCAGGAAATCCATCATTGTTATAATCAGAAGCCGAGGCTGTTGTACCAGAAGATTGATTAAATCCCATAGACTGTGTTACATCTTCAAAGCTCCCGTTACCATCATTTCTGAATAGACAAGGTGCTCCTGCCCAGGTAAGACAGAATATATCCAAATGACCATCACAATCATAATCTAACCAAATGCTATGTGTTGCGGAGATACCTGTATTAAAGGCTTCCACAAAGCCATTTCCTGAATCATTGCGATACACTATTAAATTATAACTTGAATGTATTGATGCCAGAAGAATATCAGTATAGCCATCGTTGTCGTAATCGCCAGCGGCAATACAATATGGGGTTGTTGTTGAAAGCCCTGATTGTACTGATATATCAGTAAAAGTGCCATCACCATTATTATGATAGAAAACTGTCTGACTGTTAGTTGAACCAAAAAAGTCTAGCCATCCGTCGTTATTATAATCAAACCATATTACAACATCGCCTAAACCAGGTAAAACATTAATACCTGATTGTAACGTTATATCTGTAAATGTTTGAGCAATGACAGATAAATGTAATGCCAAACTAAAAAGAAGTAATATTCTGTTTCTCATGTGCTAAAATAAAAGATTTATAAATTGAGTAAAATTTTTATAGGAAATGCCGGGGTTACTTGCTGTTGAAAATTATATTTACTGTAATGACAACATCTGATATTGTTATTTCACCGTCATCGTTTACATCTGCATTTTCAAAACAGAATGGCTCAGGGCTATAACCCATTATATAACTTATTATCACTATTACGTCACTTATGTCAACTTTGCCATCGCAATTGGCATCACCGGGTAATATTGTAGTTGCATTTCCCAGTTTAAGGATCAATGTTTCAAGCTCATTTGCTACATAAATAAGATCATTTTCATAATCGGCTATCATATCATTAACCCGTGTGCCATTAGTAAGATACCAGCCTAAAGATTCAGGTTGCTCAGGATTGGAAACATCAAACATCTCAATACGTCCATTATCCATTCCTAAATATGCTATATCGTTAAGCTTTAATACGGAAATTGGTTTTCCAACATTTGTAAAAATTTGACCACGGGGAATAATTACATTCTGACTTACATCAAAAGTGTATAAACCACCTGAATAATCAGCCACACATGCAATACCATCTTCTACTGATACATCAAAAACAGGTCCATTAGTATTATGCCAATTCACCATATATGGATTTAATGGATTAGAGACATTATATAGTTGAAAACCATAGTTACCTCCTGCTACATAAACAAATCCTTCCTTGTTAGCCAGAATACCCATTCCATTCTGTCCATATACTGAAGTAATACCTTTTTCAATCAATGTTCCTGAAGAACCATCATAAATCCTGATGTAGTCTTTGTCAATTAAGTATGCGCTTCCATCATAATAACTTACAACGCTATTGAAATAATAGCCCAGATTTCCGCCGGCAGGTTGCAGATCAGTAATATAAGGATTGGTAAGGTCCTCAATATTAACTAATACTATGTTGTAATGATAGGTGGGAAAATTTAAAACTGCAACGCAAATATATGCCCAACTGTTTTGATCTGTTGCAATTGACATACCATGCCCCGGAATATCAATTGTTGATAGGAGTATAGGATTTGCCGGGTCAGTAACATTTAGAATATTCAATAATCCACTTGACGATTGAGTATCTCTAGTGTTATCCCTGGCAACAAGAGCATATCTCTGATCATTTTTTTCCAATAGTGCTACTGATCGGGATTTACCCGGTTTTGATTCTATTTTACTGATAATTGAAGGCGATGTAACCTCCGAAATATCAATAAGGTGTATAGTATAACCTTCAGAATGCTCTTGTCCATTATTTAAAATATATAAAATATTATTCTTTAAGCCTCCCAATGTATAAAGGCGATTATAAAACCAATTACCAATATGGGCGTATAGAACGGTCGGGTTTACAGGGTCAGTTATGTCACAGATAGTAAAACTCCCATTATTACTATGATTTATAACCATAATATTATTTTCAATAACAATGTTATAAATAGTATGGGAAGATGGTAGTCCTTCATAAACCCGTGTAAGATTGTTAAGATCAGAAAGGTCATAAACAAGGAGTTTAAGGGTAGTTGCAACCATTAAATAGTGATCTTTTATTATAACTCTGCCCCAACATGTTCCGCCGGTATTGAATTCATCGCTTGCAACAAGTTGTATGTCCTCGGGATCACTTACATCAAGTGAAAAGACAGCCTTGGAATTGACATAATAAATAAGATGTCCCTTCTTTGTAAAACCTGCAAAATTGGTGACAGCAGGAGGAATATCAATATACCCTGTGAGTTCAAAACCATAATCTGCAGTAAGCTTGTATGTTTTTACTCCGCTTTCATGTGCAAAGTATACATATGATTGCTCTACAATAATCATAAAGGGTTCAAAATCAAGGTATTGGAAATTAACAACTTCAGGATTTGTATAATCTCTTATATCAATAACAACTACTCCACAGTCGTTGCAAACATATGCAATGTCATCTTGAATGGTAAAATGATAGGCTTTTCCTGGTACAGGAGTACATGAAATATTTACAGGGTTTTCCGGATCAGCTATATTATAGATGTGAAAGCCATAAAAGTCAGTGTAAAATAGGTGATCGTTCTCAATAATGGGGCTGGAACGGGGCGTATCAAGCAATATTCCATTTTCGAGATTATGTGAAACCGGATGGAACAATTCTTCTGTATTGCCCCAGGTTTGACCGGATACAGGAGTTGAAAAGCTGCACAAAACTGCAATAATAGTCGTAAAACTTAGAATAAATGTTTTTTTCATAATGAAAAGATTTAAAGGTTAAAAAAATATTTGTTAATAATTAATGATGTGCTATTCATAGCGCTATAAGTAATTGCAGAGGTTATTGATATTACGTTTTTCATATAATTTAAAAAATCATCATTTGAATTGAAAAACCAATTTTGTTTTTAGATCCGGGTTGAATATTTGTCTCATGGTTGCTTTTAATTTGGGTGTCAAAGACAATGAAATATATTGATGCAGCAAAATTATTACATAATCTCAGTACCGGAATCCGTAGTTTAAGGTAAAAAATATCAGTAGTAGAGGGTATTTTTGCCCTGATTATTAATAATTTATAAAAATCAGTAAAAAAATGAATTAGTTTTGTCGGGTCAACAGGCAGTTTTTAAAAACCAATATTTGGTAAAAATTGAAAATTCAGACATTCATTCTCTTTTATTAAATGTATTATCTTTTATAGATTGATAAATGAAATCGTTTGTATTGCTTATAGTTTCAACATTGTTAATACAGGTCAATATGTTTGCCGACATATTCTTTATGAGCGGACAAAAAAAGCAATCAAATATTTCATCAACAATAATAATTGACGGACAGTCTGTTGACACTCTTTTTAAAGAAATGCAGGCTTTGGTTTATTCCAATCCCGACAGTGCCAGAACACTGGCAGTCAATGTTCTGAAAAAACTTGATGATGCTGAATGGCAGATTAGGATGTTAAATTTAATTGGTGCAACCTGTGTTGTCCAATCCAATCATTTTCAGGCATTTGAAAATTATCATAAAGCACTTAAACTATCAATACAGGAAAATAATCTTGTGAGAATAGGTGATAGTTATAATAATTTGGGTGTATTGAATTTATCAATAAAGAATAATAAAGATGCATTAGAGAATTTTCTGGCAGCAATTCACAATTATGAGTTGGCTGCAATGCCCGATAAGATAAATATCATCCATTGCAATCTTGGGATACTGTATCTGGACCTTAATAATATTGAAAAAGCATTTTATCATTTTCACAAAAGTCAGAATGGTTTTCTGGATAGTCAGGATAGTCACGGGCTTGCAATAGTTTATAGCCATCTGGCAGCCTCATTGTTGCAGATAAATCAGCCTGATTCTGCTATATTTTATGCTAAACTGGCAATTCAGGTGGCAAATAGCATTTCCGACCTTTATACATCAGCATTTGCACAAAATATTGAAGGTAATATTTATCTTAATAATGGTGATTTCAAAAACGCAGAGGAAGTTTATAAAAAAAGTCTTAAAGTATCTGAAAAGATTAACTCCGGTAATTTGATAACTGCGAATCAACTTGGATTGGCAAGGGTAAATCTTAAACAAAAAAATATAGCCAAAGCTATTGAACATTCTTATAATGCACTTGAAGAAGCTGAAAATACCAATTCAACTGAGTTAATATATAAGGTGTTTGAAGTACTTTCAGCTATTTATGAACAAACAAATGATTTTGAGAAAGCTCTTTCATATTATAAAAGTGCGAATAATTTAAAAATGGAACTCAACGATCAGTCAAAACTACATCAACTCTATTACATGGAGATCAATCAGTTGATCAAAGATAAAGAAGCACAATTAATTGAAATAGAGAAACAAAAGCTTTCATTGAGCCGGAGAAACTCACTTATAATACTTTTAGGATTACTGTTTATAGCAATAATTATTATAATCCTGCTTATCTATAACAATCATATAAATAAAGTAAAACAGGAACAGGCAGTTAAGTTTAATGAAGCTGTTGTTAAACTTACCGAAGAGCGCTCAAAAGCGGCTTTTAATGCTGAAATACAGGAACGTAAAAGGATGGGGCTGGAATTGCATGATAGTGTTGGGCCAATGTTATCCTTAGCAAAATTAAACCTTACTGCACTGCTTGAAAGATCTGATCTGGCACCTGAAAGAAAATCAATGATTTTGAATAATACAGTTTCAACCCTTAATGAGATTTTAAGAGAAATGAAACATATAGTTCAAAATATGGCACCTATTGTGTTGATTGAGAAAGGCTTCAGACTTGCAGTTGAAGACCTTGTAATGAAACTAAATGAAACTGAAAAGTATACAGTGTCGCTGGATATTTCAGGCTTGAATGAAAAAATGGATCAGTATCTTGAACATGCACTTTATAGAGCTATTTTAGAGGTAGTAAATAATATACTTTCTCATGCTGATGGTTCAGAAATAAATATACAAATTATTCAAAATCATGAAGATATTACAATAATGATTGAAGATAATGGTGTAGGATTTGATTTTCAACAGCATGAGAATTCAAAAGGATTGGGTTTAAAGAGCCTTATATCAAGAATTGAAGGGCTAAAAGGTAAAGTGTTTATTGATAGCGTTGTTGGGAGGGGAACAATAGTAACCATTGTTGTACCTGAATAAAAGAAAGAGTAATGAAGAAAATAAGAATTTTTATAATTGACGATCACAAACTTTTTGTTGAAGGAATAAGTTCCCTTTTATCTGATGATCCCCGGTTTGAGATTGTTGGTCATGCACTTTCAGGAAATGAATTGCTGAGTAAATTTACAGAACTTGATCTGGATATTTTTCTAATTGACATAAATATGCCCGAGATCTCAGGTGTTGAGCTTACCCGTCAGATTAAAAAACTGAATCCAAAAGCCAATATCCTTGCACTTACTATGTACGACGATTACAGCTATGTTGAAAAAATGATTAAAAGCGGGGCTGCAGGGTATGTGCTCAAATCGGCAAACTTATCAGAACTTTCTAAAGCTATTGAAATTGTGGCTAGTGGAAAGAAATATTTTGGTGAAGAAATTCAGGAAATGGTTTATAACAAGATAAGCGGAAAGGCAGCTTTTGATGATAAAAGACCATCAATGAATGAATTAAGCCTTACGAAAAGAGAAATTGAGATTTTATCATTGATAGTGCAGGAATATACTACCCAGCAGATCGCTGAAAAACTGTTCATCAGTGAAAGAACTGTTGAAACCCATAGAAAAAACATTTTTTCAAAAACAAAAGTCAAGTCAGCCATAGGTTTAAGTAAGTTTGCATTTCAGCACGGCATTATTGATTTTAAATAAGATTTCAATTCATATCTTATAATTTACGTATTAATTCCGGCTCATCATTTCATATTTGATATTTTAGCACTTAAAGCAGTAAGCTCTATTTCTATTATGGTTATTTGCTGAACTCATTATTTTACCATGGTTGAAAAACACAAGTTTATTGAACCATCTTTATTCTTTTACTGTTATCTTATTTACAATAAATCAATTGAGAAAATGAATAAAGTTGTTAAAGATGCCTATGAGGCTATACAGGGAATTAGTGATGGAATGGCACTGATGTTTGGAGGTTTTGGTCTTTGCGGAATTCCCGAGAACTGTATTTCTGCATTGGTGAAAGCCGAAGTAAAAGGCCTCACCTGTATTTCAAATAATGCAGGTGTTGACGATTTTGGTTTAGGTTTGTTATTAAAAAAGCATCAGATAAAGAAAATGATCTCATCGTATGTAGGTGAGAATGATGAATTTGAAAGACAGTTGCTTAGCGGCGAGCTTGAAGTAGAACTTATTCCACAAGGTACTCTTGCAGAAAGATGCAGAGCCGGCGGAGCAGGCATTCCGGCTTTTTTCGTTCCTGCAGGCTATGGCACTGAGGCAGCTGAGGGTAAGGAGATTAGGGTTTTTAACGGAAAACCTCATGTGCTTGAAACTGCTTTAACTGCTGATTTTGCTATCGTTAAAGCATGGAAGGGCGATACTATGGGAAACCTGGTTTATAGGGCAACAGCTAATAATTTCAATCAGCCTATGGCAATGGCTGGAAAAATTACTATCGCCGAAGTTGAAGAACTTGTTCCCGCCGGTGTTTTGGACCCGAATTTTATACACACACCCGGGATTTTTGTTCAGAGGATTTTTCAGGGTAAAAATTATGAAAAAAGAATAGAACGCAGAACTGTCAGAACCTGATAACTTTTTGTTTTGCATTTTTTTTGAATCTAATCATCAGTGTCTCAATCATATATGGTTTGTAATACGGAAAATATTTTAAGAAATTAGGTTTTAATCTCAATATGATAAATCATGCTTACTAAAGAACAAATAGCTCAACGCATAGCCAAAGAACTTAAAGACGGATATTATGTTAATCTTGGCATTGGCATTCCTACCCTGGTGGCCAATTATATTCCCGAAGGAATGCAGGTAATTCTTCAGTCAGAGAATGGTATTCTTGGAATGGGTGTATTCCCTAAGGAAGAAGAAGTAGATGCGGATCTTATAAATGCAGGAAAACAAACAGTAACAGTTAATCCGGGAGCTGCATTTTTTGATTCAGCTACAAGTTTTTCCATGATTCGTGGTGGACATGTTGATCTTACAGTACTTGGTGCCTTTGAAGTGTCAGAAAAAGGTGACATTGCAAGCTGGAAGATACCTGGGAAAATGGTTAAAGGCATGGGGGGTGCTATGGATCTGGTAGCAGCAGCAAAAAATATAATTGTGGCTATGCAGCATACATCTCCTTCTGGTCAGTCGAAACTTTTGAAAAAATGTACACTGCCTCTTACAGGTGTAGGATGCGTGAAGAAAATAGTTACTAATCTTGCGGTGCTTGAAGTCATCCCTGAAGGTTTCCGGCTCCTTGAACGTGCTCCCGGAGTGAGTATTGATGAAATTCGCAGTGCAACCGAAGGAACTCTGATCGTGGATGGGGAAGTAAAGGAGATCGAACTATAGAAACCTGTTTACTATATTGATTTACAAGCTAAACAAATTCTTCGCCTTTGTTTGTACGTATGTCTTCTACAAAATTGCGTATTTCCTGCTCATCTTTTTTGTGACAAACCAAAAGAACATTATCAGATTCAACAACAATATAATCTTCAAGTCCCTGTAATACTACAAGTTTATCTTTGGGCATATTTACAATACAGTTTTTAAGCTCATAACTCATTACATTGTTTCCGATAATTGAATTTCCCGATTCATCTTTAGGCATATTTTCGTATAATGAACCCCATGTTCCTAAATCTGACCAACCCAGATCAGCAGAGATAACATATACATTATCAGCTTTTTCCATAACCCCATAGTCAATTGAAATATTTTTTACCACAGGATATGCCCTAGAAATAAAATAGTTTTCCTTTGGGGTTTCATAATAATCAAGGCCTTCCCTGAAAATTTCATCAATTTCAGGTAAATATTGTTCAATTGCTTTCATAATACTTTTCAGCCTCCAGATAAAAATACCGGAATTCCAGAGGAAATCACCGCTTTTCAGAAATGATACGGCCAGATCATATTGTGGTTTCTCAGTAAATGTTTTTACTTTCGAAATACGATTGTTATTAGTAGAGTTCTCTTCAAACTGAATATAACCATATCCGGTATCAGGCCGTGTAGGTTGTATTCCAAGCGTAAGCAGCCAGTCATTTTTTGCACTTGCATCAAGTGCAGTAAGTATGGCATCATTGAAATTGTTTATTTTAGAGATAATATGATCTGATGGGGCCACCACGATGTTAGCATCAGGATTTTTTTTGAAGATCTTGTAGCTGGCATAGGCTATACATGGTGCTGTATTCCTTCGCATTGGCTCACCAAGTATTTGTTCGTCAGCAATTTCAGGAAGCTGGTTTTTTACGTAATCTAAATATATTTCACTGGTAACTATATATATGTTTTCTGTTGGACAAATATTTCTAAACCTGTCAAAAGTGGTTTGTATCAAGGTTTGACCTGTATCAAGGATATCAATGAATTGTTTGGGTCGGGCTGTTTTACTCATAGGCCAGAAACGTGCTCCAACACCGCCAGCCATTATTATGCAATAGTTATTTTTATTCATGATAGAGTATATTATTTGTTTGTGAATATTTGTTTTGCCAAATATAAATGAAAATTCAATTTGCAGTTGGAAATCCTTGAATAATTTATCTTTTTAATTTGTATGGCAAAACCTCTACTAAAGGATCGAAAGCGTACAAACGATTATCTTTTAACCGTCTACACTTAATCCTTTTCCGAACCTTTTCTATTTTTTCAAACACCTGATTTCTGTATACAAATGTTTCCCCATTAGAAACGTTTTCTACAATAAGCTGATCAATAGAAGGTTCAAGTAATTTAAGAGCATTTTTCAGGGCATCTTTGCCTTGTTGTAAAGTTGTGTCAGGCCGGGTGTAAAAATTTATTGCTTCACTTATATTCTCAGGAAATAATCCGGGTTTATTGAAATCATTTAACAATTTCTTGAACAACATATTCCATTCCTGTCCATGTGGTTTTGCCTTTTTCCCATATTGCTGCCAGCATTTCATGTGAGCAATCTCATGAATCAGAGTTATCAGAAATTCATAGGGATTCAAGTCATGGTTAACCGAAATGCGATGTGGTTTACCATTCGCGGGAGGACGATAATCTCCGAGCTTACTTGCCCGCGACCTACTTATACGTAGAATAGCTTTGTTTTCAGTAAGAATTAACAGGATTTTATCTACGACTGACGGAGGCAGATAATTACTCAGAATTTGTTTGTCCTTCATAATATGCCACCCAGTCAATAGTGATTATTTTATTGCTTCCTAATTCGCTGAATCTTGAACAGTCGCATCTCTGGTGATATCTTTTCTGACTTTTACTGCTTTTACGTGAGGTTGAGCAGGAGCTTAACAAAAAAGCAAGCATAAGAGTAAGGATAAGAATAGGCAATTTTTGAATTTTCATTGTATTATGATTTAATTACTTGTATTTGAGATGTTTGTGATTGAAAGGCAAAATCCTTTTTTATTGTTTGTATTATAGAGCAAACGGATAATAATAATGGATATTTTTATACCGGATAATAATACAGATAGAATTACTGAAAATCCGGATAAATACTATTATGTATGGTTTTGCACTACAGGAATTTTTATCTGATTTTATAATTTATTATGCTGTTGAATCAACAGATTTTAGAGGATTATATTTATCTTAGCCGATTATTTTTCACAGGTAATGAAAGCACTATACAGCCTTGGACAATATCTGCTATTATTAAAACAGGTATTCAAACCACCTGAAAATAAAAAGATTTACCTGAAGAGGATCATTGTTGAAATAGATCGCCTCGGGTTGGATTCTCTTGGCATTGTGATGATCATTTCAATATTTATGGGAGCTGTACTTTGCATACAGCTCGCATTCAATATTGATCACCCACTTGTGCCTCTTTATACCATAGGTTATGCTGTGCGCGAATCTGTTGTACTTGAGTTTTCGCCAACTATTATCAGTCTTATCCTGGCGGGTAAGGTTGGTTCTCTTATTGCTTCCGAAATTGGAACCATGCGTATTACCGAACAAATTGATGCCCTTGAAATTATGGGTATTAACCCCGCAGCTTTCCTGATTTTCCCCAAAATTGTGGCATCAGTACTCATTAACCCGGTACTTATTGTAATAAGTATGTTCCTGGCTGTTTTTGGTGCCTGGCTGGCAGGTATTACAACGGGACTAGTGCCTACACACATATTTGTTCTTGGTATCCAGTCGTTCTTTGTTCCGTTCAATATTTTTTATGCTCTGATAAAGACAGCGGTATTTGCTTTTCTTATTGCATCAATTTCAGGATATTATGGTTTTTACACAAAAGGTGGCGCACTTGAGGTAGGCACTGCAAGTACCAAAGGTGTAGTTATGAGCAGTATCATGATAATTGTTTTTAATCTGATTTTAACTCAATTGTTCTTAACATGATAGTGGCCGAACATTTATCAAAACGATTTGGTGAACATCAGGTACTTGATGATGTTTCAGTCAGGTTTGAACGCGGAAAAACCAACCTGATTATAGGTACCAGCGGTTCAGGAAAAACAGTATTGATGAAATGCCTTGTAGGCCTAATTAAACCTGATAAAGGCACAATTGAATATGACGGAAGACCTTTTTCTGAATCAGCGCCGCAGGTAATTGGCGAAATCCGGCGAGAGATCGGTATGTTGTTTCAGGGTAGTGCTTTGTTTGACTCGATGACTGTTGAAGAAAATGTGATATTCCCGCTTTCGATGTTCACTAAGCTTTCGCAGGATGAAAAACTTGAACGTGCAAACTTTTGCCTGCAAAGGGTAAACCTTGAAAATGCTAATAAATTATATCCTTCAGAGCTTAGTGGGGGAATGAAAAAACGAGTAGCTATTGCAAGAGCAATTTCAATTAACCCAAAATATTTGTTTTGCGACGAACCTAATTCTGGTCTGGATCCTGTGACCTCAAATGTAATTGATAAATTAATAAGCGAGATCACCAGAGAGTATAAGATAACTACGGTAGTTAATACTCACGATATGAATTCGGTAATGGAAATTGGCGATAAAGTATGTTTTATTTTTCAGGGCAGGCTGTGGTGGGAAGGCACACGAGAATATATATTCAACAGCGATAACAAGGAACTTAATAATTTTGTTTTTGCTTCACAGTTGACAAAACAGCTGAAGCATTAAAATAATGTGATGAGCGCTATAGATATTGTTTTACTGATCCTTATTGTCTGGTTTGCCTATAAAGGTTTTTCAAAGGGGCTCATTCTGTCACTTACTTCTCTATTAGCTTTATTTGCCGGTATCTGGATCTCAATTCATTTTTCAGATATGGTTGCCGACTGGCTTCGCAACGATATGGGTTTCGACAATTCATATATGAGTATTATTTCTTTTGTTTTAACATTTGTTATTGTAGTTGTAGTAATACAGATACTTGGGAACCTGTTGGACAAATTGGTGAAAATGGCTGAATTGGGAATAATAAATCGTTTGTTCGGAATGATGTTTGGTCTTTTACGCGTTGCTCTTTTTCTTGGAATCCTTGTTTTTGTAATAAACAGCATTGATACAAAAGGTAAATTGATAACCGGTGAAATGCGAAACAAATCATACCTTTATAATCCTTTGTCAAAGGTAATTCCGGGTATCTGGCCTCTTGTTAAAGATTGGATGCCTGAAGTAAAACCAGAGAAAAAAGACGAGAAAAAGGAAGAAAAAAAGGATGATCCTCCAGCTATAATTGTTTAAGAGCGACCAAATTCCATCAGATAGCGCTTGATAAAATCATCAATCTCTCCATCCATAACAGCCTGAACATTCGATGTTTCATATCCTGTTCGCAGGTCTTTAACCAATTTATACGGGTGCATTACATAATTTCTTATTTGCGAACCCCATTCAATAAGTTTTTTACTACTTTCAATTTTAGCCTGCTCTTCCTGCTTCTTTCTAAGCTCAATCTCATAGAGCTGTGATTTAAGCATTCGTAGTGCTTTATCACGGTTTTGTTGTTGTGACCGTGTTTCCTGACACTCAATTATGATCCCGGTAGGAGCGTGACGAAGACGAACAGCAGTTTCTACTTTATTTACATTTTGTCCGCCCGGTCCACTGGAGCGAAAAGTATCCCATGAAATATCCGCAGGATTGATTTCTATCACAATATTATCGTCAATTACAGGATATGCATATACCGAAACAAATGAAGTATGGCGTTTGTTGGCTGCATCAAAGGGCGATAATCTGACCAGACGATGAACTCCGTTCTCACCTTTCAGATAGCCGAAAGCATAATTGCCGTCAAATTCAATTGAAGCAGTTTTTATACCGGCAGTATCTCCTTCCTGAAGATTGAGAACAGTGGTTTGATAACCATTGCGTTCGCCCCAGCGAAGGTACATGCGCAGCAACATTTCAGCCCAATCCTGACTTTCAGTCCCCCCTGCACCTGAATTAATCTGTACTATTGCTCCCAGCTTATCTTCCTCGCCGCTGAGCATATTTCTAAATTCAAGATCTTCAATGAGTCTCAAAGAGGTTTTATACTGTTTCTCAACTTCCTCTTCAGTTGCTTCCTCAAGCTGATAAAATTCCCACAACACAACCAGATCATCATAGGTAGTTTGTGCTTTATCAAAAGCTTTTACCCAATCTTTCTTTTCTTTAATAGATTTTAAAACAGCCTCAGCTTTTTTGGTATTGCTCCAGAACTCGGAAGCATGTGTTAATTCTTCCTCTTCCGAAATAAGTTGCTTCTTCTTATCGATGTCAAAGAAACCTCCTTAAAGCATCGAGCCTCTGTTTCAGTTCTTTGACCATTTCTGATGTTAACATAATTTATCAGACAATTAGTTTTGTATATATAAATTAATATTTTTGGTTAAGTGTTTTATTATCAGTACATTATAGTTGCTTATTTATGCTCAAGGTACAAATAGTGCCCAAATACTACTTAAAAACTGCTTTCCGGGTGCTTATTTCATTTTATTAAAAACAGTCGTATTAATTGCAAAGATATAACTTCTTGAACAACCTCCGGCTGCTCTGTTACTGTTCGGTTTATTAATCGAGCATTTGCGCTCTCATTAGGCTTAATACCTAAATCATTCATCGAGGAGTTTGAACTCCTCAAACTCATGTTTTAATCCAGTTGATATTCTTTCTTGATTTGCTCAACAACTTCATTAAACAGGTCGTCAGATAGATCATAAATAATATTATCCTGTGATCTTAGTACAGGTATAACGTATTTTGCCATATCCAGTAAAACCTTGAATTTTTCCCTTGCTTCTAATTCATTGAAAGCCTCATTCAGTTCTGAAATATGCTTTTCAAGAAAATCACTAAAAAACTTCCTAATGTTTTCGCTTGATTTGTTCTTGCTTCCCTTCGGTCTCCCTCCGCCAGGATTGCCGGCTTTGAATTTACCCTTGTTGTTTAAATAATCATTCATAGCTCTGAGGTTATTTTATGGTTAGTTAATCGTTGCCTGGTCTCTGGTTCATTTGCGATTGCTTCCAGGTCGAACGCTTTCCAGTTGGGTAATTCGCCCCCGCCTGATTCAAGTAAGTTTACTTTTAATGAATCATTTGATAAGCCTTCATCCTCTAAATAAGGTCTGCCATCTTTGAACGACCATATTCTAATATAACCCGGATTTTCTTTAGCTTTTATTCTTTCTGCTAATTCGCTGATTGTTTTTTTCCTGTCTTTCATACTTCTAATTTGTTTTTTAATTCCTGCAATCTACTAAGGTAAGGTAAAAAAGTTTTGTTGCCATTGTTAGCCTTAACAAATGTAAGGTGCTTTTCAATAAACGTTGAACAATTTATTATTGTGGCGCAATCGTTTAGCCTTACTGGTTGTTCGGGTATTTCAATATTTGAAAAACAATTTTCAAGTTCTGAAATGATCTTGTTCCAGTCTTCTGTTTTCTTAGGTGGTACAATTTGTCCAACTTTCGGCAATGGTTCAGTGTGCAAATTAAAATGTTTTGTTTTGTGGGTAACTTCAATAACTTTTTTAGGTTCGGTTTGTTTCCTAAATGGCTTCCAGTCATGTTTTATAAAATAATCTGCAATATCATTTCCTTCTGCTTTATCCTGGTCAGGTGCTTTCTGTTCTAATAATTCCGAAAAAATAAAATGTGTTCCAGGTAAACGTCTTTCATATTCTTTGGCCTTGGTTTCCCATTCTTTAAAGGTATTACCGTCTTTTGAAAGGTCAGGAAATACAATAACAAAACGCCCCTGCAATACCTTCAATTTATCAAATGAAAAGCTGCTTTTATTGTACACTGCTAACCAAATAAGGTCTTCAGGGGTCTCAGGTAAGCCGAAATACAACGTACCGTAAACGGCTGTTTTAGGTGCTTCTACTAATGCAACGGGGTTACTGGGGTGCTTATTCAAAAGGTGCTCACCAAATAAGCATGTAATTTTCTTATCCTGGTCAGTGTACTTTTTAAGCCATTCGGGTAAAGGTTTATTGTTCCTGGTATGGTGTTTTTCAATTATTGAATGTAAAAAGTTAGTGCTTAAGGTATGGTTTTTTTCATCAAATTGCTTTACCTGTATAGCCCTAACATTATTTTCAATATCAATGAATGGAAATGTTATTGCGCACTTCCAATAGCCTTTTGCAACCGTACCCAGCCGGTACAACTGTACAACCTTTGTAATGTCATCAACTTTAAAAGGAAATGCAACGTTGTAAAATAGGTTTTGAATAAAGGTGTTTTCTTTATATCGTTCAGTCTGTAATGTTTGTTTGAATGTATCAAAGTCAAAGAATACTGGTTCAGGTTGTGGTTCTGGTTTCTTAATAATATGAAATTGCTTTTGTTGTTTAACATTAGTTTTTGCGTAACCGTCTGAATAAGGATTTAAATGGTAAGAACATTTACTTTCACGGTCGCAACGTCCGTACTGTTCCGGTAAATATTCACCCGTGTTTGTATCAATGTACTTTACAAATGTTTTTGCCTTACAGTTAGGGCAATAATATTTTACACTTCCTTTTTCTAATATGTATTGGTACATTGTATTCATATTTCAAAGTATAAACGGTTTAACTAATCGTTTTACAGTAAAACATCATTGCATTAGTGGCATTAGTGGCACAATCCGCAATTAGCAAGGGTTTTAGCTTGTTTTTTAGTGGCACAAACTTGGCACAAGTGGCACAAACTATTTTTGAAAATGCCAGTTGTGCCAACAAAGTGCCACTTGTATAAAGAAAATAAAGTTTTGAAATACAATACATTACAGCGCTAAATGCCAGTTGTGCCAGTTGTGCCAGTATGTTATCAGTATAACCTTTCATATTCACCTTGTTTTGTCCATTTGAATAAATCTTTTCTATTCAAAAACCGTTTGTAAGTTCGTTCAGGTATTCCCATATTTAAAGCAATTTGCAAACCTTCATTTGTTGTAAAGGTATCTGATAAACTCAAATAAAAAGTTTGTTTATCAAGTGGCAATTTGTCAAGTGGGCTTGCATCTGTTACAATATTAAAAACCTTAATAGCTGTTTTTGTGAAATATTCAACCAACTTTAACGCCCCTTGCACAGCTTCAATACCAATCGCATATTTATTATCTATATTGCAGGCATACCGTAACATTTGAAGTATTAAAGCAAACCGAACGGCATACATTTCAACTTTAGCATAAATACCGCTAATCGCTTCATTTTCGGGCTTATTACTAAGGTCTGTTAATTCCCTTTGCCATTCAGTTAAAAGTTGTCTTGCTTCGGGTTTAAACTTCAATACTACTGGTTTAGGGCTGTTATTATCTATATCCCCTTCTAATGGTATATTTAAAAGGTTTGAAATAATATTTTCCCAACTTTCAGTTATTAAAGGGTTTAATTCTGTTTCACTCCAGTATTCTTTTTTTAGGTTATCAGGTATAACAAACAGCAATCTGTCTATAAATCCGTTTTCAGTTCTGTTATCAGCTAATTCATTTAAAATACCTGGTTGAATTGTCCCTATAACTGAAATAAACGGAAATGGTATGTAATTCGGTTCGCTTGTTTTTCGGTTTACCCTTATCGGTTTACCACTCCAGGCACTTAACCAAAATTGTTCTTCGCTTCCCTTGTTATACCGGTTGAAGTTTTTATACCAACTTGCCAGTTCATCATTATAAACGCCAATACCCCTTAAATTGAATTTGTGTACATCTACAAGCGCTTCAGGTGTAAAGTCAGTTACTAGTATTTGTTCCCAACTTGGTCTTATAGGTTCATCATATCCTTGTTGTTCCCTTTCTTTCTTAGAAAGTGTTACAATAGAATCATATTTTTGTTTTTCAATCAGGTATTCCTGATATTTTTTATTGTCCCTTTGTTCAATTGGCTTTAAAGCAAAGGTTAGTGGGTGTGTTTTATTTGTTCCTGCACGCCCAACAATAGCCAGGTATAAAACGGGTGTTTCTTGCCAACCTTTCATTACTTCAATACGGTGTGTATTTCCTATTGAAACAGAAACAGCATAAAGTATTGAAGCCCCCATAAAGTCAATTGGAAATTTCAAGCTTTCATTTGTTGAAATTATTATTTCCTGTATAGCTTCTGGAAACACTTCAACCGGAAAGGGATTTTGATTTGCTTTCGACATAACCTTTAGTTGCTTAAAATGATTTAGAATAACTTCCGGATTGTCAAGGTCATTAAATACTGGTTTCAATTCCATAGCTATCAATATTTGAATGTTCAACAAAATTGGTAGTATAGAATTCTGCACGGTGTTTTGAGACCGGACAAATACCCTTGCGAACAACAACTACACTTTCCTTTTCTTGCATTCTGGCAATGTACCGGCAAATATTAGCCCTTAAAATACCGGTTTCAATAGAAACCATTGGCATTGTTTTAGGTTGCTTGTAAAGCGCTGTAAATACCCTATTGTATTGTGTAAAATAATTCTTATCTTTGTACCGTCCTTTATGTAAAAGAACGGGGGTTTTTAATGATCTATTCATTATTGCCCCCTTTCTTTTTATTCAGCAAATACGCTTCTGCTTCCAGTTCAATTTCAGCATTTGTTTTCTTGCGCCCTGCTTTCAGGTATTCCATTAATTCAGTACTTGAAAAGTATAGTCGTTTACCCTGTTTCATTACGGGTATTTGTCTTTTGTGTACTTTGCTGTATAATGTCGGGACTGTAAGGTTTAAGAATTCCGCTGCTTCTTGAATAGTCAAAAACCTTTCTGTTGGTTCAGGGGGTAACGGCTGTTGTTCAATTAGCAATTGTTTAATTTCGCTAACTTCACTAATAAGCATTGTCACCGCTTCTGGTAATCTGTCAAATGTTAAACTTGTCATATCTGCAATAAATTTAATAATTCATTGCAAATTTAACCTGCTTGCTTTGTTATTTATTCAAATATTCGGTTGTATTATCTTGTATACAAGTAAATACAAGTTTATACAAGTTGCTTAATTTGTGCCTATTATATTTTTTATGAATTGCTTCATGCCTTCAAGTTCTGTTTTATCTGTTAGTTCATTATAAATAGTATCATTCATTGCGCTATAACTTGCAATATCCCAGTTAAATTCCTTTTTACAGCAATTGTGAAAGGTAGTTGCAATACGTTCTGTTGGTATCAAGTTAAGTTCCTGTAATGCTATTAACAGCAATTTAAGCCGCTTCCCTTTAATGTTTTTATATTGAATCTTAATTGCTTCAACAATTTTAGTACTGTTATTGTGTGTAATTAAGTTGCTTAACTGAAAGTCCTTTGTATTTGGTTCAGTTTTCAAAGGTTCTTTTGTTTCAAATGTTTCAATGTAAGTTCTAATATCCTGTTCGTGTATTGTTCTTAGTTCTTTGGGGTAATAAGCCAATGTATTTGCTAACATACTTAACATTTTATCCCTAATGCTTGAATCAACTTCTTGCACTATTAAAAATTCGTGGGGGTCAAAATGGTATTTCAACCGTCCTTGCCTTTCCGCTTCCAGTTGTTCAAACAACTTTATAATAAGGTGTTTTACTTTTCCTTCAATTGTTGGTTCTGGTGGTGGATGCAAATAATACAACCTTTCAAATTCATTCTTGGGTGAATAGTTTATAAATTCGGTTTCTTTTCCTTCAAAAACCTGTATCTTGGTTTCTTTCTTTGTATAATACTTCATTGCCCTTTATGTTAAATTGTTACATATCTAATTTGATTCTGTTAGCTGCTTTACGCTTGCTTTCATCTATGATCTTAGCATAAACCTGTGTGGTTTGCAATTCACGGTGTCCCAACATTTTTGAAACAGTGTAAATATCTGTTCCCATTGAAAGCTGCAAGGTCGCAAATGTATGCCTGAATGAATGAAATGTAATATCCTTTGTTATTCCTGCTTTTAAAACCCACTGCTTTAGGTGAAGATTCAAATATGCTGAATACTTCAACCCTTCAAATACTTTCTTTGTAGGTTCGCCAGGTGTACCCAAAAGGTTAAGCGCTTGTTCTGAAATTGGTAATACTTCAACGCCTTTGGTTTTCTTTTGCCTGAATTGCAGGTAATACCCTTCTGATTCGCTGTAATGTACTTCACTCCAGACAAGTTTTGAAATATCAGAAAAACGTAAACCGGTAAGGGCTGAAAATATGGCTGCATTTTTAAGCAATGGTATTGAACACGGTGTATTTGCAAGGGCTTGTAATTGTTCTAATGTTAAGTATTCCCGCTGTGTTTCTTGCCCGCTTATACCGTCTATTCGTGTACTTAGATCAATATCAATAAGCCCTTTTTTAAATGCTTGCTTCAATGCTGCCTTGAATATATTATGATATGTACGGGCTGAATTTTGTGTAATACTTATGTTTTTAATACTTCTTTGCCGTTTTGCTGTCAATAAGTATTTTCTAAATTCATTACATAAGCTTTCATTTAGCTTTGCAACTGGTAATTTGCCCCCTGTGAACATATTGAAGTAATTAAATGCCGCTTGCCATACTTTTTTATTGCTTCCTGTCTTAGTATCAACTAATTGTTTGAAAAACTGTACAAAGTCGGTTTCTGCTTTTAGCTTTGAACTTAGGAAGCCGTAATTTTCTGCCTGAATTTCAATTTGTCGTTTCGCCCGTATGTTTTTAGCTAATAGTAAAGTTTCTTTGTTGCTTTCCTTATCAAATGGGTTTTTAGGTTTGTCAAATATGTACAGTCCTAAGAATTCCCTTCTTGTTGGTTTCCCTGTTTCTGGGTGCAATATTGCAGGGTAAAAGTCAAGATATAAGCTTTTTCTATTCCCTGAAATAGTTTTTTGTCTTAGTGTAACCTTTGTTGCCATTGTCCTTTATGTTAATTGTAAAACCTGTTTTTATAACCCTTACAACTTCAAACTGGTAAAGGTACAACAAAGGTACAAATATTAATCAAATAAACAACTAATAAAGTAAAATAAATAATAACTCAACTAAATAAAAAAGCCCTTGTATCAGGGCTTTACATAAGTTTATTATTTATTTAGTATTTTGTTGTTTTATTCAGATTAGTTTTGTATATATAAAGTTCTGAATGAATTAAAAGTTCAAAAATAATAACCTAAAACTGAAAAATTTCAGGTCAGTGATGAGTTTTTAGCTTCTGTTCACTTTCTGTTACCGAACGTCATGTAAATGTGGTGCTACGTAATATTTTAAAAACGAGTCCGGATTCATAGCCTTTGTTTATAGCGTAGGCGGCAGTTTTATTGACCTTTGAATTCTGTTCCCCTGTAGTTACCTTCCATTTTTTTTCCAGCAAGTTTGCAAGAGTATTTCTGTAATCGTTTTCATCAATTTCATTCAAAGCCTTGTTTATTATATCCTGAGAAATATTGTGCTGAAGCAGGGTGCCCATGATCTTTAGCTTTCCCCAGCTTTTCATTCTGAATTTTCCTCGTGCAAAGCTATTGGCAAATCTTTGTTCATCCAGAAATCTTTCCTTTTTCAATTCATTGATGATTTCCGGTATCCATTCAGGTTTACAATTCCAGAATTTTAATTTTAATAATATTTCCATTTCACTGCGATCCTGAATATTACAAAATCGTTTTGCCTTTTCCGAAAAATGATTGATATTCAAAGAGTTATCATTCATTGTTAAAATCAGTTAAAATCAATCAATCGGATATCAAAGATCAGCACTGAATTATCGGGAATGCCATAACCTGCTGAATTTGACCCATAGGCAAGGCGCGATGGGATTAGCAGTTTCCCGGTTCCACCTTTCTGAAACAGTGGAATTCCTTCCTGCCATCCTTTAATAACACGTCCAAGGCTAAAAGGTACTAATTCCTTGCCTTCATTTGAGTCGAAAATTGTGCCATCGACAAAATAACCTGTATACCGCACACTAACAGTTGAATAAGCATTTGGATGCCCGCCTGTGCCTAAGTTCTCAATTACATAGAACAGCCCTGATGGAGTTTCAAGAGCGTTGATGTTGTTTTCATTTATATAATCAAGTATCTTTTTTCTGTCAATTTCATCCTGTTTGCTTTCGTCTTTCTGACATCCTGCAAAAAATAAAGCACCAAAGAATATTATAAAAACAATTCTGTTCATATTCATGAAATTAATTTGCCAGTAACTCGTCAACAAGCTTTACCAGGCCGGTTCCTGCTTTTTCAGGAATTACAGTAAGATTGCTTATATGCCTTATTTCGCGTGCATTTGGATCAACCAGATATTTAGGCGATTTAACCGGAACATAATCAATAAGTCCTGCAGCGGGATAAACAAGCATAGAAGTTCCTACCACAATGAAAATATCAGCTTCGGAGGAAATTTTAGCAGCAGGGACTATCATTGGCACAGCTTCGCCAAACCATACAATATGAGGACGGAGTTGTGAACCTTTTTCACACAGATCACCTTTATTCAGTTCCCAGCTATCAAGCTTGTATACCAGATTAGGATCGGCAGTACTTCTTACCTTTCTTAACTCACCATGAAGATGCAGTACGTTTTTTGAACCTGCACGCTCATGCAGATCATCAACATTTTGTGTGATTATTTGAACATCAAATTTTTCTTCAAGCTTAACCAATGAATAATGTCCTGCATTTGGTTTTACCTCAAGAAGTTGTTTACGGCGTTGATTATAGAATTTTAAAACAAGTTCATGATCGCGCTCCCATGCTTCGTAGGTAGCAACTTCTTCAATTCTGTGATTTTCCCATAAACCGCCTGCATCACGAAAAGTGCTGATGCCGCTTTCAGCGCTGATACCAGCGCCACTTAATACTACAATTTTTTTCATCAGTATATTATTAATATCGCAAATATACGCAAGAATTTGAAATTATAACCTATGAACTGACAGCGGTTTTGATGAAACTTCTTTCCTGTAAGTAAAAGGCGGATTTCGTATTTACCTGAATGTAAATGATACTTAAACTCAAATAGTGCTGTTTTCACAGCTATCAAAGTCACGAAGCTTTAAAAGAAAAAAGCCTGTAATGTGTTAATTTACAAGCTTTTATTGTGGAGCGTAGGGGAGTCGAACCCCTGGCCTTTAGACTGCCAGTCTAACGCTCTAGCCAACTGAGCTAACGCCCCGAGCTATGTTTTGGGCGGCAAAGGTAGAAAAATTTCTTTTATATCAAATCTTTTTAAAAAGCCGATTATCCTTTTCAAATTTAATCTTTTATAGATTTGCAGTGAATTTTATCTGAACACCAAGCTAAAATTACAAGATAAACCATATATTATCAATAATTTATCATTATATGCAGAAAACCAAACGATTATTTGCCGCTGTAAAAATTCAGGCTTCCGAAACTTTTTTGGAAGTATATGACAGGATTAAACAATCGCTCAGAAATGAACGTATCACCTGGGTTAATCCAGTGAATATGCATTTAACAATAAAATTTTTTGGCGATACTTTTGTGCATCAGATCCCCGATATTGATAAATGTTTAAAAATTGCCTGCCAATCAACAGAAAAATTCAGTTTAGAGGTTAGAAATACGGGTATGTTTGGCAGCAGATACGATCCTCGTGTTATTTGGTTTGGAATTGAAGCCGGGGAAAATATGCAACAACTTTTCAGCAGGGTAAGCGAACAATTGAAAACCATTGGCATCTTTCCGGACAGGCAGAATTTTGTGCCGCATCTTACTATTGGAAGGATAAAGGGATTAAGAGATAAAAAAAGTTTTCAGCAGGTTCTCGAAGAAAATAGGATACACGATTCAGGAAGCCAGGAAATAGAGGAACTGATACTTTATGAGAGTATCCTTCGCCGCGAAGGTCCAATATATATTCCGGTTCACACATATCAGTTTCTGTAAGATCAAAACCAGGATTTACATTGGTTCAGATATAAAAGCCTGTTAAACAAAAACATATAACAGGTTCTTGATCAATAGATATCATTCAGCGTTTTTTCGTTTTTTCCAGTCAATATAATGAAAGACCAACAGACTGACTCCTCCAAACAGGAATAGCATGGCAAAATATGCTTCCTCTTTTGTGAAATAGACCGTGTGCGACAAAGCATTGGCAATGATCAGCCCTGACCCCAGCCCTACCAGCAAGATGCCCCATTTTAAATTCTGCATGGGTTGTTTTCTGGTTTCAAAAATTTTAGGATCAACTCCTCTTTCAATCATAAGCACTCGTTCAGCTTTTCTTTGACGAAGATAAACAATGGCAACAACCATCGCAAAAGCACCAAGTGGAACTAATATTCCTTCCATATTTAAATGTTTTTTTAATTTGTTTCCGAACTATATGACGCATGCTTTATGATTGAGGTTACAAACGAAAACGAAGATTGAATAATATTTTTCATTTTTTGCCTGAATGCTCCTATTCACTTAAAAGGAAAACATTCCAAATCGTTGCAAAATGTATTTAATCAGTTTTCAATAAATACCAACAGTATTACTTTATGTATTTTTGTAGCTGTTAGCCAGTTTTAATTTTAATATATGATTGTCAGCGGAAAACATTATTTGACTTTATGGTGGGAAAACGGTGCTGTTCACATGATTGACCAGAATAAGCTTCCATTTATATTTGATGTTATGGTTTGCAGAACCTGGGAAGAAACTGCCGAAGCTATTCGTAATATGAATGTAAGGGGTGCCGGGGCTATAGGAGCAGCAGCGGGTTTTGCCATGGCGCAGGCTTTTTTACAGGCATCATCCATAAATAAAGATGAATATCTTTTAGCAGCCAGAGCAGCTATAGAGGCTACACGCCCCACTGCGCGGGATCTTTTTTTTGCTACACAAAGAGTTTCTGCATGTTCAAATACCGAGGAGGCTATCAGGGAGGCTCAGGGAATTGCTGCTGAGAACAGTGAGGAAGGCAGGCTCATAGGTATATTTGGAGAACCGCTGATTAAAGATGGAATGGGAATACTGACCCATTGTAATGCAGGATGGATAGCCTTTGTAGATCATGGCAGTGCGCTTTCTCCAATATACGAAGCCAAAAGGAAAAACAAGGATTTTACGGTTTTTGTTGATGAAACCCGCCCGCGTTGTCAGGGTGCTAGATTAACTGCCTGGGAGCTTGGAAACGAAAATGTCAGACATCATATAATAGCTGATAATGCAGCGGCATATATGATGCAACATAGGAAAATACAACTTGTCATTGTTGGAACCGATCGTGTAGCAGCTAATGGAGACATTGCCAATAAGATCGGAACACTCGAAAAAGCGATCCTAGCTGATTATTTTGGTGTCCCGTTTTATGTTGCTGCTCCACTTTCAACTTTCGACCTGAGCATGACATCAGGTAATGAAATTCCTATTGAGTTCCGCAGTCCCGATGAAGTACTTAGTATTTCGGGGTTGAATAAACAAGGGGAGATTGAAAATATTAAGATAGCAGCTCCCGGTTCTCAGGCTTTGAATCCCGCTTTTGATGTTACGCCGGCAACACTGATAACTGGTTTAATAACGAGTAAAGGTATCATTAAACCCAATAAAAAAGAAATTTCGAAACTTTTTCATTAATCTCATTTCTTATGCGCTTACGAAAACTCCAACTGCTTTTTTATCTGTTCTTCATTTTAACTGTTTCCTTTATTAAAGCCCAGGATCCAAATTGGGAAACCTATTACGAAAAATCAGGTTTTCTTGAAACACCGCGCTACGAGCAAACTGTGGAGTTTTGCCAACGTCTTGCTGACCACTCGCCTGTGGTTCATTACACAAATTTTGGCGTAAGCCCTCAGGGCAGGCTTTTGCCTTTGTTGATCGTTGACAAGGATGGTCACTTTACTCCGGAGAAAAGCAGTAAAACTGTTTTGTTAATTGAGTCCGGCATTCATCCTGGCGAACCTGATGGAAAAGATGCAGTTTTGATGCTTATCAGGGACATTGTCGTTCATAAAAAATATAATGATCTGCTTGAAAATATAACCATACTTTTTATTCCTATTTTTAATGTTGATGGTCATGAGCGGTTCGGACCTTATAATCGTATTAATCAAAACGGCCCTAAAGAGATGGGGTGGCGCACTACAGCACAAAACCTGAATCTGAACCGTGATTTTGTCAAAGCTGACGCTCCCGAAATGCAGGTATGGCTTAAATTATTTAATGAATGGAAACCGCATTTCTTTATTGACTGTCATAGTACTGACGGAGCTGATTATCAGTATACAATAACCTATATGATTGAAACTCTGGGCAATATGGATAATAATCTTACTCACTGGTTAAGTGATGTTTATGAGCCTTCTGTAAGCAAGAAGATGGTAGAATCCGGATTTCCAACATTCCCATATGTTACTTTCAGGCAATGGCATGATATACGTAGTGGTTTGCGAACCGGTGCAGCACCAGGAATGCTTTCGCAGGGCTATTGTGCATTGCTTAATCGTCCGGGTTTGCTTATTGAATCCCATATGCTTAAAGATTATAAAACCCGGGTTGAAGGTACATACAATATGATACTGTATACTATGAACATCCTTAGTAAAGAGGGAGATAAGCTGAAAGATTTGATAGATAAGGCTGATAATTACTGTGCTTCGGCAGAACTTCGTAAAGAACCTTTTCCCCTGGGGTTCAGAATTTCAAATACTGATAGTATTATGGTAGATTTTAAAGGGGTGGAGTATGATATAAGTACCAGTGATTTAACCGGTGGTCCTTGGTTTCATTATTATCCTGAGCGTCCGATAACCTATTCATTGCCTCTTTTTAACAAAAATATTCCTTCGGCTACTACAATGCTGCCCGAAGCTTATATAATACCGGCTGAATGGACAGAAATAATCGGGCGAATAAAGTGCCATGGTATAGCAATGTATCCGGTGCGTGAAAAAATAAATATTGAGATTGAAACTTATGTTTTTGAAAATCCTGTATGGAGCATTATGCCAAACGAAGGGCATCACAATGTAAATGCTGAGGCTATACCGGTTATAATGAAACGTGAATTTGCTGCTGGTTCAGTAATAATACCTATGGATCAGCCGTCAGCGCGGCTTATTGCACGTATGCTTGAACCCAAAAGCAATGATTCATTTCTGTACTGGGGTTTTTTTAATGCTATATTTGAACAGAAAGAATATGCTGAAACCTATGTTATGGAACCATTAGCGAGGAAGATGCTCAATAATGATGAAACTCTGAGGCAGGAGTTTGAAGAGGCAAAACAAAAGAATCCCGATTTTTTTAAACAACAGTGGAATATTCTTAACTGGTTTTACCAGCGGTCAGATTACCGCGATCATAATAAAAATGTTTATCCGGTTGGCAGAATAAAGGATTTGAGTACTATAGTCTATTAGTTTCTCAATTCAGAATCCAGAAATTGAATGATCAATAAAGCATTAATATTTTTGGTTTAGCGGATAATTGTAAAAGAATAAACTCCAGCTAGCAAAATAGGTTTTAAGCTGTAATGTATTGTTTAATAAGGTAAAACATGATTCTTTCATAATGATAATTAGTTTTTAGCTGAAAATTTTCTTATCATAGCATTGATATTTAAATAATTTGTCTAATTTTGCACCCCCAATTTCCAACAACTTAAAAAAGCAAAGAAATAATGGTAGCAATTGTTGATATAGCAGGACAGCAGTTCAAAGTAGAAAAAGGACAAAAATTATTTGTTCACAGGCTTGAAGGCAGTACAGGCGACAAAGTTGAATTCAGTAATGTATTATTGATTGAAAATGAAGGGCAGACAGCCGTTGGAACGCCTACAGTAGAAGGTGCAGTTGTTACTGCAACTATTCTTGAGCATTTAAAAGGTGATAAAGTATTGGTGTTCAAGAAAAAAAGAAGAAAAGGATATCAGAAACTCAATGGGCACAGGCAATACCTGAGCAAAATTGAGATTAATGATATAACTAATTAAGATAAATACAAGTTTAATCTTCCGTAAGGAATTAATAATCAGATATTATGGCTCACAAGAAAGGTGCTGGTAGTTCAAGTAATGGTCGCGAATCGCACAGCAAACGTTTAGGAGTGAAAATTTTTGGTGGTCAGTTTGCACAGGCTGGCAATATTATTGTCCGTCAGCGCGGAACTGTACATTCACCAGGTGTCAATGTTGGCATGGGTAAAGACCATACCTTGTTTGCATTGACTGATGGTAAAGTGGAATTTAAAAAAAGAAAGAATAATAAATCCTATGTTTCGGTTTTCCCTGAAACCCAGGAATGATTGGAATAAGTTTGTTCTTTAATAAAAATTTGTGGTGCCCGGTATATTTATAACCGGGTTTTTTTATCTAATTTTGCTGCTTTTTAAGTTGATATATTATGTTAGAACTCAATGTAATAAAAGAAAACCCTGAAATCATCATCGAAAGGTTAAGCGTTAGAAATTTTGATGCTGCTACCATTGTTGATCAGATAATTCAGATTGATAAAACCCGCAGAGATGCAAAAAGCCGCCTGGATCAGGTAAATGCAGAAATGAATCAGATTTCAAAAGAAATTGGCATTTTATTTCAAAATGGTAAGAAAGAAGAAGCTGCAGCTCTGAAAGAAAGAACAGGTACCTTAAAGACCATGGGCAAGGAATTGGGCGATAAGTTTAGTGAAGCAGAAAACGAACTTCAGCAATTGCTCGTTCAGCTCCCGAATCTGCCACATGCTTCTATTAAGCCTGGCAAAACTGCCGAAGACAATGAAATAGTTTATCAGGAAGGCGAAATCCCTGTATTGCATTCTGATGCAGTGCCTCACTGGGATCTTTGCAAGAAATATGATATTGTTGATTTTGAGCTTGGTAACAAAATTACCGGCTCCGGCTTCCCTGTATATCGCGGTAAAGGTGCCCGTTTGCAAAGAGCTTTGATAAATTTTTTTCTCGACAGAGCCATTGCAGCAGGATATCTTGAATATCAACCTCCCTTGCTTGTGAATGAAGCATCGGGGTTTGGAACAGGACAATTGCCTGACAAGGACGGACAGATGTATTTTGTGAATGAAGATAAATTATATCTTATTCCTACAGCCGAAGTTCCGGTTACAAATTTTTATCGCGATATGATCGTGAAAGAAGGCGATCTGCCGGTTAAAAATGTTGCCTATTCAAGTTGTTTTCGGCGCGAAGCTGGTTCATACGGAAAAGATGTAAGAGGTCTTAACCGTCTGCATCAGTTTGACAAAGTTGAAATTGTTCAGATCCAGCACCCGGAACGTTCGTATGAAACGCTTGAAGAAATGCGTAACTATGTAACTATTCTTCTTCAGGCACTGGAACTACCATTCAGGGTTGTAAAGCTTTGCGGAGGTGATATTAGCTTTACCTCAGCCCTTACTTACGATATGGAAGTGTATTCAGCCGCTCAGCAACGCTGGCTTGAAGTTAGTTCAATATCGAATTTTGAATCTTTCCAGTCAAACCGTATGAAACTCAGGTTTAAAGATGAACAAGGTCGTTCAAGACTTGTTCATACACTAAACGGAAGTGCTCTGGCGTTACCACGTATAGTGGCTGCATTGCTCGAGAATAATCAAACCAGTGAAGGAATTGTTATTCCCAAGGCATTACGACCATATACCGGTTTTGATATAATTGATTAAACTCCCGGCAGTACGCTTGTTTTTTGTTAATGATCTTTTGTCCTGAAAAGTTTTTATCACGTCTTTAGTTCTTTTCAGAAGTTCAATTACTTAGCTTATGAAAATTAAAATATTTCGTCATACTTTTCTTATCCTGATTTTAATTATGCTGGCCGGAATATTCAATGCACAGGCTCAGCAGAAGAATACTGAAAGAGACCTTGCTCTTGAGTATTACAGGAAAATGGATTATGAAAAGGCATTACCTATTTTTGAAAAGTTATACGACAATAACCAGTCTGATTTCCATTATCACTACTATTTTCATTGCCTTATTGAAGTTCGCGATTATAGAAAAGCTGAAAAACTGGTTAAGAGACACCTAAAGGCTAAAAATAAAAATCCAAGATACGCAGTAGATCTTGGTTATGTACTGATGACAAGCGGTGATGTTCTGAAAGGAAAAAAACAATATGATGATATCATAAAGAACCTTCCTTCGGATAAGCGTACTATCATTGATGTTGCTAATGCATTCATGTCTAAGCGTGAAAACGATTATGCCATAAAAACCTACCATAGAGGCAGGGTATTACTGTCAGAAAATGATGCTTTTCAGATGGAACTAGGAAATTTGTACGATCGTATCGGAGATTTTGAAGGTATGGTTGACGAATATTTAAATCTGGTCAAGACAGATGTTAAAAATTTGAACCAAATTCAAATCCGCCTGCAAAACTCACTGTTTTCTGACACAGAAGGCAAACGCTTAAAATACCTGCGAACCTCACTGCTTCGGAACATTCGCCAATATCCGGATGTAAATGTTTATTCTGAACTTATGCTATGGCTGTCAATACAGCAGTCGGATTTTGAATCAGCTTATATTCAGGCAGTAGCGCTTGATAAAAGATTAAATGAGAATGGCAAAAGGGTTTATTCCATTGCTCAGCTTAGCACTACCAACAATGATTTCGATGTCGCAATAAAATCCTATGAATATATAATTACCAAAGGTCCTGAAAATCAGTATTATATGAATGCAAGGATTGAGATCCTCAAAGCAGAAACAAAACGGCTTGCATCTGTTAATCCGCTTAATCATGAGTATTTATCATTACTTGAAAATAGATATAACGAAACTCTGGCAGAATTTGGCAAAAATCGTCTTACTATTTCGCTTATACGCGATCTTGCCAATCTTTACGCATTTATGTTTTATGATGCTGACAAAGCCATTGAACTGCTTAATGAAGCTTTGGCGATAAAGGGGCTTGGAAAGGAAAAACTGGCAGAATGTAAACTCGATTTAGCAGATGTTTTGCTGTATGCGGGCGAAATTTGGGAAGCCACCCTTTTGTATTCGCAGGTTGAAAAAGAACTTCCAAACGAGCCAATAGGCCATGAAGCCAAATTCAGAAATGCAAGACTATCGTTTTATATTGGTGAATTTGAATGGGCAAGGGCACAGCTAAATGTGTTGAAAGCCGCTACATCCAAGCTTATTGCCAACGATGCTATGGCATTGTCGCTGCTGATAAAAGATAATATGGAACCTGACAGTACTTATGTGGCACTTGAATACTATGCTCGTGCCGAACTTCACAGTTACCGTCACCGCGACGACCTTGCTTTGCAGGTTCTTGATTCTATCACCACATTGTTTCCTTATCACTTGATAAATGATGATGTGCTGTATAAAAGAGCAGAGATAAGTATTCGTCGGGGAGAGTATGACAATGCAAGTACGTATCTTGAAGAAATTGTTATGCAATACCCCAATGAATTACTTGCTGATAAAGCTCTTTTTAAACTTGCCGAGATTTATGACGTTTATCTGAAAGAGCCAGATAAGGCTATGGAATATTATAAGGAGTTGATGTTGAATTATCCTGCAAGCCTTTTTGCCGACCCTGCCCGTCAGCGGTTCAGAATACTCAGAGGGGATGTAATTTAAACTTTTATAAAAAATTATCTGTTTTTAATTTTTATCTAATTGCTTCCAGTAAGACCCAAAAAACACTTAGGTCAACATTTTCTTCACGACCGGAACATTGCAAGAAAAATTGCATCAAGTTTAACTGGTCAGATATCAAATGTTCTTGAAATAGGACCTGGAACCGGCATACTTACTCAGTTTCTGCTTGAAAATAACGATTTTAATGTTAAAGCTATTGAAATTGACAGAGAATCAGTAGCCTATCTTGGCGAAAACTTTCCCGGATTACAAAATAACCTTATTGAAAACGATTTTTTAAAAACCGATCTGCAAGGTCTTTTTTCTGAGCAACCTTATGCAGTAATAGGTAATTTCCCGTACAATATTTCAAGCCAGATCTTTTTCAAAATAATTGACCATCGTTATCTTATCCCCGAGGTGGTTTGTATGGTTCAGAAAGAGGTTGCACAGAGGATAACGGCAATGCCCGGCTCAAAAACCTATGGGATACTGAGCGTGTTATTGCAGGCATGGTATGATATTGAATATCTTTTCACTGTTAATGAAAATGTTTTTAAACCACCGCCAAAAGTAAAATCTGCGGTAATGCGTATGGTTCGGAATAAAAGAAATAAGCTGGATTGTGATGAGAAACTTTTTATGCTGGTAGTAAAAACTGCCTTTAACCAGCGCCGTAAAACATTGCGCAATGCCTTGTCAGTATTGACAAAAGATACTAAATCCAAAGAGATTCCATTTGCCGATAAAAGAGCTGAACAATTAAGTGTTGATGATTTTATTATGCTGACAGCTTCACTTTTTTAAGCTGTTATTGTCTGTCGTATTTCATTATTTCATCGTTGACATAGTCGAGTTTTATTCCGGCTGAATCAAACATAGCTTCCGATTCGGCAGAGTCGTGATACCTGAATTCGCAAACCACACGCTTGATGCCGCAATTGATGATAAGCATGGCACAGGTGCGGCAGGGGGTCATGCGACAATACAGAGTGGCACCTTCCAAAGCAATTCCAAGTTTTGCAGCCTGACAAATTGCATTTTGTTCAGCATGTACTGTGCGAACACAATGCTGGGTTACCTTTCCGTTTTCATGAGTGATACTTTTAAAAAGATGTCCCACATCATCGCAATGCGGCATCCCAATAGGCGAACCTACATAACCTGTTACAAGTATCTGGCGGTTGCGGGCAATCACACAGCCGCTGCGACCGCGGTCGCATGTGGCACGCTTGGCAATGGTGTTGGCAACTTCCATAAAATATTCATCCCAGGTAGGACGTATATATTTTTCTGAACTCATGTTTGATGAAGATTAATGTTAATTAATAATGTCATTGGGTTTGAAAATAGTGGAATATGTCTTTAAGTACCATAAAGGATCAATATTTAAAGCTCAATTTTAAGGAGTATTGCATCTATCTGCCGGTGTAGATCTTCAAAACTGCCATTATTGTTGAGAACAAAATCAGCTTTTTTAATACATTTCTGAAGATTTTGTTTATTGGGATCCCTGGTTCGCATCTCGCGTTTTTCATTTTCCAGGAATGTTTCATAATCAATCATATCAGTTTCTGATCTTCGTTCAAAGATCCGCTGATAACGGATTCTGGGATCAGCATCAACAGCAAAAAGAAAGAAACTGCCTTTTTGTCTCAGCGATTCAATTTCGCCAACGGTTCTTATACTTTCAATAATACAGTTTTTCCCAATCTTCACCGCCTGCTTGTAAAGTTCATCAATAATAAATGAGGGTGAATTCTGTTTTCGCAGGTCATTGGCAACCACTACCATACTATCGCGGTTTACCGGAAGTCCTTTTTCCCGGATTATTTCAATAAGATATGCCCGAACCGAATAGTGTTCAAACCCTTTCTTACTCACAAGATAATCAACAATAGTACCTTTCCCGGAGCCAAGTGTGCCGGTGATCCCAATTACTATCATATTACAGATGTTTGACTGTGGCAGTTTTTAATTCATCAACCCATTTATTAGGTGGTTTTTCAGGCATAAAACTTTTTATTCGCTGAATAAGTCGCTCGGCATTATCATCAACCAGCAGGTTTGAGCGATGCTCGGTTCGTACAAAATGTTCGTTTACAGTGTGATCCAGAAACTTTAATAAATCGTTGTAATAGCCATTCACATTATAAAGTGCTGCCGGTTTTGAAATAATATCGAGCTGATTCAATGAAAGTATCTCAAATATTTCATCCAGTGTTCCCAAACCACCCGGCATAGTAATAAAAGCATCCGATAAAGCAGCCATCATAGCTTTACGCTCGTGCATAGTATCAACCAGATGCAGATCATGAACACTTTTATGAACAATATCTTTTGCAGCAAGATTATTTGGCATGATACCGGTAACTTTTCTGCCTCCGTTTATAACGGTATCAGCCAGAATGCGCATCAGCCCGATGTTACTGCCACCGTACACCAGATCGAGTTCGTGATTAATTACTGCTTCTCCGAGTAAGCGGGCATGAGTGGCGTAGGTTTCGCCTTTTCCGGTGCTGGAACCACAAAAAACACAAACCGATTTTATAGTATTTCCTGATCTATTGTTCATAAACTAAAATGAAATTAGGATGACAAAATTACAAATTTCGTGGTTAGCAAAGGATTTCACAGATATGTATTTAAAAACTGACGGGTGTTTGTATTACAGCTACCGGGAAAAATAAATTTTTCTGAAAAATATTTCCATTTTTTTGTGATAATGAAAAACATTGTATATTTGCACCCCCAATGCGGAAGTAGCTCAGCTGGTAGAGCACGACCTTGCCAAGGTCGGGGTCGCGGGTTCGAATCCCGTCTTCCGCTCACGTCCCGGTAGTGCCGGGATTTTTTGTTCAGAGATAAAATAAATTTGAATATTTGTTGAAAGCGTTGTAATTTTGCACCACAAAATAATTAATTAAGCCCGGGTGGTGGAAGTGGTAGACACGAAGGACTTAAAATCCTTTGGCCGTATATGGCTGTGCGGGTTCAAGTCCCGCCCCGGGTACAGAAAAGGTTGAATCAATGGTTCAGCCTTTTTTGTTTGAAACCTACAAATTCATTTCAGATGTATTTTGCCCATTCTTCGCTCGCCATTCCCTGCTTACATATCTGAGCATCAGATAAATATGTGTGAGCTGCAATAAACGTTTTTTGAATGTAATAAAGTAGTCTTTGTGCCCACCTCCCTGATTTCATTTAGCTTTTTATGGCTTCTGGCAGCTTACTGTTTTATGAACACCGAGCAAAGGAAATAAAAAGGCATATCGTGAAAACTACCATTTCCTGGCTTTATATCAGCCCTGTCTTTTGTTTTGAAGCTATTTTATCCATTATCATTGCTATGGCACCATCGCCGGTAACGTTACATGCTGTGCCAAAACTGTCAACAGCAATATAAAGAGTGATTATCAATCCCGTCATTTGTTCGTTAAAACCCAGCGAACTCTGAATTATTCCTATGGCAGCCATAATTGCGCCTCCCGGAACGCCGGGGGCTGCGATCATTACAATTCCCAACATGAAAATAAACCCAAAGAAGTTAAATAAATCAATCGGGATATTGTAAAAATAAAGTGTGGCCAGGGCAAAGCCTACTATTTTCATGGTGCTTCCTGCCAGATGTATTGTTGCACAGAGTGGTACGGTAAAAGAGGCAATATTAGGGTTGATCCTGTTATTGATGGTACATTGTAAAGTAACCGGTATTGTTGCTGCCGATGAAGCCGTACCCAAAGCGGTGGCATAAGCCGGCAGCATATTCTTCAATGCTTTGAAAGGATTGCGCTCCGATATGGCTCCGGCTACAATGAATTGAATGATAAGCAACAGTATATGAAGAATGAAAATAACAAGTATGACCTTTAAAAACAGGAGAATAACGGAAAAGACCTGTCCTGACACTGACATTGAAAGAAACATCCCGAAAATGTATAAAGGCAGCAGAGGAATAATTACTGAAGCTATTACGAGTGTTATTATCTCCCTGAAATCAATAAATACTTTTTGCAATGTGTCACCTTTTAAAAGTGTTATGCCCAATCCGATGGTAAAGGATAAAACGAGGGCTGACATGACATCCATGACCGGAGGCATTGAAATACTGAAAAACGGCTTCACGAGATCTTCATTTATAGTTTCAACGTCCAGCGGCTCAATACCTTCAGCAAGTATATGAGGAAAAACGAACTGACAGGAAGCAAATGTGAAGAAACCTGAAAACAAGGTAGAAGCATAAGCTATCAGGGCGGTATAAAGCAGGAGCCTTCCTGCGCCTTTTCCCAGCTCGCCTATTGCCGGAGTTATCAGTCCTATAATAATAAGCGGTATTATAAACGATAAAAAATTGCTGAACAGGCTGTTAAAAGAAGTAAATATTCTTGCAAACCAGAAAGGAACAAATTGTCCGAAAATAATGCCCAAAACAATTGCAATTGCAACTTTCGCCAACAATGGTAGTTTGGATAGTTTCATGTAGTAGTATTGAAAAATCGCGGTAAAATTAATTCTTTAACCGAAAAAGTGAGACATTCTGTCCACTACAGAAGCCTGCGCTGTATTTCAGTAGTATAGAAGGGAAAAACTCAAAATAAGTAAACAAATCCAAATCAGGGGATTTCGACAGGCTCAACCACCATTCTTCCTCACTTAACTGCTAAAATATTGATTCAAACCTTACTAATATATTGATTAAAAGGGACTTGCCAATTGTTCCCGAAAGCCTTCGGGATCCATTGTCCATTGTCCATTGTCCATTGTCCATTGTCCATTGTCCATTGTCCATTGTCCATTGTCCATTGTCCATTGTCCATTGTCCATTGTTCATTGTTCATTGACTAGTCTCAGTCGTTTCTAATTTATCGTAGTGGTTAGACTTTGCCCCATAGGAGTATAAGGCAATGGCGAAAGTCTCAGTCGTTTCTAATTTATCGTAGTGGTTAGACAATTAGTTGCACTTACTGGTAAAGCTGGTACTGGCGTCTCAGTCGTTTCTAATTTATCGTAGTGGTTAGACAAAAATGTTAGAATTTTTAATTCAAAGCATGAAGTCTCAGTCGTTTCTAATTTATCGTAGTGGTTAGACACCCCAAGAAATTTATCAGAATAACCACATAGTCTCAGTCGTTTCTAATTTATCGTAGTGGTTAGACCCGTTAATTTTATAATCATCTAAAAATAAGCTATTTACTACTTTTCCCCATCCTTGCAATATGCCCTTTTTTATCATTGGACTAAAAAATCATACTTTTTCTTGTGTATAGTGCAAAATTCATATCTGTCTCAAAAGTACGAATTTTTTATACTTTGCAAATTTCGTACAGAATATTTTTTGAAGATTCTATTCACATAAGGTGGTTTCGACAGGCTCAACCACCGTTCTTCCTCAGTTAACTACAAAAATATTGATTCTAACCTTACTAATATATTGATTAAAAGGAACTTGCCGATTACCAATTGTCCATTGTCCATTATCCATTGTCAATTGAATAGTCTCAGTCGTTTCTAATTTATCGTAGTGGTTAGACACCCCGTTAATTTTATAATCATCTAAAAATAAGCTATTTACTACTTTTCCCCATCCTTGCAATATGCCCTTTTTTATCATTGGACTAAAAAATCATACTTATTCTTGTGTATAGTGCAAAATTCATATCTGTCTCAAAAGTACGAATTTTTTATACTTTGCAAATTTCGTACAGAATATTTTTTGAAGATTCTATTCACATAAGGTGGTTTCGACAGGCTCAACCACCGTTCTTCCTCAGTTAACTACAAAAATATTGATTCTAACCTTACTAATATATTGATTAAAAGGAACTTGCCGATTACCAATTGTCCATTGTCCATTGTCCATTATCCATTGTCAATTGAATAGTCTCAGTCGTTTCTAATTTATCGTAGTGGTTAGACGTCGAACCGATTGATTGAAACAACCCTTTCAAGAGTCTCAGTCGTTTCTAATTTATCGTAGTGGTTAGACTCTCAAGAAGAGTTTGAAAAACTCCAAGAAAAGTCTCAGTCGTTTCTAATTTATCGTAGTGGTTAGACAGCGAAAGAACTACTGATAACATAATCCATTCAGGTCTCAGTCGTTTCTAATTTATCGTAGTGGTTAGACCTGAGCTGCACTACTTAGATTTTCGTCAAAAAAGTCTCAGTCGTTTCTAATTTATCGTAGTGGTTAGACTGGGAGAACCAAAAAAAGTCCCGTGAGTAAAGTAGTCTCAGTCGTTTCTAATTTATCGTAGTGGTTAGACAGTGCAACCTACTCCTATAGCACCTGTCGCGGTTGTCTCAGTCGTTTCTAATTTATCGTAGTGGTTAGACGATAAGTATTACGTTATCAATTCTCAGGGAGAGGTCTCAGTCGTTTCTAATTTATCGTAGTGGTTAGACCCGTTAATTTTATAATCATCTAAAAATAAGCTATTTACTACTTTTCCCCATCCTTGCAATATGCCCTTTTTTATCATTGGACTAAAAAATCATACTTTTTCTGGTACCCAGAATAAACTCTATATCTGCGTCAAAAGTACCAATTTTTTTTATATTCCGAAAATGATCGTCATTTATTTTCAAACAGTATACCTTATCGTTTTCTTCGGTTTTCATCAGCAATGATATCTTTTTCCAAAGGTGGAGTTTTTCAGGATTGATATTTCCAGCAAACACTGAAAGCTGTATCCTTATATAACCATGATAAAGTAACAGATCAGCTATCTTCTTGCGTAAACTGTTTTTTTCTATGTCATAAAATATCAGATACATGAATTTTAGTATTTTCAATTTCTATTTTTAGTCGTCTGGCTTCATGAAACATATGATTTTCTATGGTAGTTACCTTTTGTTTCCAGTTTATTCTTTTTTTTATAAAATCACTATAAGAAGTAAAAAGTAGCTTTTTGCCTTCCTTATTTATCAAATAGCCTCCTTCAATAGTGTTAAAATGCTGTGGTTGCCACAGATGCTCATTACAAGTATCAATTAACAGCCTGTCAACAATAGGTCTAAAAGATTCAATAAAATCAAAAACCAAAGTTTCTTTATGTGCTGTTTTATGAAGCGCTCCCACATATGTATCTAAGCCAGCAGCATGAAGTGCTTTTGTAACTTTTCCATATGTTAACCCATAAAGATAGTTTAATACTACGTTAAAATAATCAGCACCAGGCTGTCGGCTTCTTTTTTCAAACCGATAGGCTTCCGGAATAATGAGATTAATGCTTTTATAGTAAATGCGAGCAGTGTTGCCTTCTAATCCCATTATGGTTTTATCAAGATTTATTTGTTTGGCATCCAGTAGTTTGATAACTGAAATATAATCTTCAAGTTTTAAAATATTTTCTTCTAAAATTGAAGCAGTTGAAGGGAGTATTTTGGCCCAACGCTTTATAGTGAGGGATTGCAACTTTATTTTTTGGATGATTTGTTGAGTTATCCATTTATTTCCATAGACACTTTTCATAAAAATCAATTGCTTATAACGTAGATCTGCATGTTTTAAAAATACAGGGCTTCGTAGTTGTGCAATTAATTTCCCCTCTCTTTGATAAAAAAATATAGGGATATTATTTAAGGCTGCTAATTTTATTGCAGCAGAGTTAATTTGAACATCGGATGTAATAGCTATACTATCTATACGCAAAGGACTAATTTGTTGGTTACGATGCGGACTTTGAATAAAAAACAAACGATCTTTTACACTAAGTTTGGTTTGGGCGGTATCAATATAAAGTTGTACTTTCATTTTAATTTTATATTAAATAATTACCAAACTTAGTCCAACGCACAGAAAGTTCCTCATCAGGAGCTTCGGCATCTTCATACTTCTCCATATAATGATTATATTCAGGACTATTTTTACCTTCAATTTGAGCAATAAATGCTATTTTACCCATTACTTCTTGCTTGAATGTACTTAACATCAGGGGTTTTTGAATTTTTCCCGTTATATATACTACCTCATTAATAGCTTTTAACCTGTTAATATCTTTGTCTAATTCTTCATAAAATTCGGGTAAAATATCTACAGTTTCTCGTAAAATTAATCCTGTTACTATTTTTTCATCCTTAATATCGTAATAAACAGTTTTTGAAGGGTTAAGTACTAATCCATAATTATTTGTAATTTCAGTAATTTGCTCATAATGCGTTATGTTAAAGGGGGAATCAAGTGATGAAAAACTTAGGTCATCCACAAAGCGTGTATAAGTTATTTTTTGTGGCATTGACCATTTTATAAGGTCTTCGTCTAAACTGCGTGTATAAAAGTTTGATAATACCGGTGAAGTTGGTGCGCCCATTGGCAATCGGTCTTTATAACAACATATTTTGGCTAAAGTATATGCCGCATATTGGTTGAATTTAAAAGGTGAACATTGGAATATGTTTTTAACATCAGTAATGCTAATCTGATGAAAGAAATCAGAGAAATCAACATTCAACATATAGTTTGCTCCAAGATGTTTTTCTGCTTGGCTTAAAATAGTCTTTGGATTCTTTTCACCAATAACAGAAATTATGTATCCATGTGCTGCCCGACTTTGATTTAAGTAATACACTTTCTGCAAGAAATAATTTAAACGTCTTTGTATTTTTTTTAGCTCTATATCAGGTGCTTCGATATATCTTTGTCCTCCGGTAGATTTAGGTACGGTAAAATGATAATACACAGGTTCGAAAGCCATTAATAAAATTTCATTTTTCGACACTGATATTACAGCTGCTAAATCATTGAGTGTAGATAATTTACAGAATAAGTCTGCTTCTTTCTTTAATTTTTTAAAAGTGATTTTCATCAGGTTTGAATTTTATAATTGTTTTCAAACTATAAACTAATCGGGTTACTTCATCTTCTATGAGCATTTAAGATCGTTAAATAGTTAACTCTATCTCAAAATACATTAATATTTCTTACTTGATTTTGTGACTTTTTCATCACTCTTTCAAACAATCCACAGCCGTATCCTACATTCTGACCGAGGGAGAAAAAAAGCGGCAACTGCAGATTGGTCTGCACCACTACTTCAAAAGCAGTTTTACGAATGATTTCGTCTTTTAGCAAGGCGGCATAGCTTCTTCCCTCAGCAGGATATTGCTGCAACTTAAATATGGTGTGCATGCCACGGTCATCCAGTCCGATATTCTTCAAAAAAGTGCGTAAATTGCCAATGAGACGGTTTTGAAGCATTGGTGCCACTTCATTCGACAGTCTGTCGGCATCTGCAAAACAGCCGTCAACCCGAATACAGTTGTTAAAAGGAATATAGTTGCTTGAGCCATAAAATACAGGCTCATCCGTATGCCCCAACAAATAGCTTTCTGACATGGAGGCAACTGACTGCATCATATGCGGATAAACCGCCCCTGCCCATTCCTGCCAAAGCTTTAAGGTTTGTATTGCATGCGCTCCATATGCCCGCAGACAAAATACATTGTTATAATCCAGACAGTGTATCAAAGGCACACCAAAGCCGGTATCCTCCGTACGCTTGTGAAAATGTGAGGCATTTCCGCCCTTTCTGCTGAAAAAATCGTGATGTCGCAAGGCCGGTTCTATCACAAACTGCTTACGCAGATATAAAAATTTTTCCCGATTTGCAAATTTCAAATCAGGCAACAACAGGCTGTGTATTTCAATTCCGGGAGGCATAACTGCAGCTAATGAATCAAACGGGGTCAAACTGCCCGTAACCGACATTGGTTTTAGCGCCTATGCCGATTGTGAGAAGGATTTGCCGGAAAAGTTTGAGTTTTTGGTTTGCAGTTAATTTAAATGTGCCATTACTATAATCTTTCAGTTTAAATCTAAACTCAAAAACTACACCAGGCAATACTTTTAAAAGCATAAGCGGATTCGGATTTTTAAGTGGGTGCTCATGAGGAGTAATAAAGTCACTCCCAATATATTTTTTTTCACCTGTTTGGGCTATATTAATAACAGCATCAAAAAATATGTCGACCCCTTCATCATTTTGTGTCCCGAATAAAGTATCTTTTAGGTGTTTTAAAATCTCAACACTAAAGCTGACCTTAATATTAGTCCATTCTTCTTTTAATTCTGTATCACCATCTTCTTTGTTAATTATTTCATCAATAATAAACCTAATGGTTCTTAAAGATTTTTCATCTGTTTTGTAATCTTCGTTTTCAAATACACTCTTAAACACACCCTTTACAGAGCTACCTGGTATAACTGGTTGTCCTGTAGTGTGATCAAAATAGAAACCAATCTTTAAATCACCTTTTGCATTGCTATCGTGTGTATATCCTGAGCCTATTAACAAACCAGGATAAGTTGTTTGCAACAGTATATGATGTGTGGCCACAGGATTTATGATTTTGTATGTTGATTCTAATTTCTGATCAAAAACTGCCTTGTAGAACGGGTCAAAGGGAGTCGTTTTTGCATCTTTAGCAATATCAATATAAAGCCTTTCCTTTTCGTCTGATCTTGCGGACAAAGCCGGCTGATATTTAATCAAACTTTTTATCGCCTCTTCCGTATAAAGTTTTTTGTATACCAAAAGGCCTAAATTGGGTGTGTCCATATTTTTCCATTCCATAGCCGTTAATTTTTAGTCATTGGATAAGTACGCATTCCTAATTTTAGTGCAATAGCACACTCTTCAATTTTTTTCTTCAACCTTCTGTCATTGTACCGTGTGATTATTTCTTTCAGCAACTGTTGATTCGTGTTAAATATTGCTATGTTTTGATGTTTAAGCATTTTTTCAATTGCTTTCAATATTAAACTCCTATTAGCATCTTCCTCACCTCCGGTGCTTTTTGAATAAAACACCATAGTCGGTAAAAGCCCTGATGTAATGATACTGGCACCAAAAGATGAAATATAGCCATTATAGGTTTTATTGATTTTCCCTTTTCTGACAATACCTAAATCTTGTTCAGCCAAAACTTCCAGAGCAATTGGTATATATTCTTGAATATTATTCATGATTTTCTTTTTTATTATATTCAACACTCACTTTATAAAACTTACAAAGACCAAAACCCACACTGCTATTAGCCCCAATTTGAAAAATATTTTGTTTTAATTCTGCTAAAAAATTATCAAAAACATTTTTATTTATACTTGGCCCCGGAATAAAATTGGTTATAAAAACAGACTGATGCGGCACAACCTCTTCATACCATAAATTTTTATCTTTCCCCAAACGGTTGCGGGCTATTACAGGTAAATTTGCAGTATAATTATCAAATTTTGTATCTTCAACTATAGCATATTGTTGATTGAAGGCATCAAAATCATCAATAGATATATCATTCTCTAATAAAGGGCTGTGAGATGCGGGCCCCAGTTGATCATCTTCAATATAAATATCATCCACACTATCATTGGTAAACAGTTTATCATGAGTAGTTGGTGATTTTATAATTTCTTTATCAAGCAATAACTTCGCTTTTTTATTGATAAACTCAATACTTTGTGGACATAAACTGAGTGCAAACTGCTTGTGCGTGCAACGAACCGGCAATGCCAATAAATCAGCATTCAGGAAATTACAATTTCCGCTTTCTGCATCCTGATCATTATCTGTTTTTTTTCCAAATATTTCATTAACTTTTGATAAGTCATTCTCCCAGACTTTCTCGAACCGTTCACGCAATGCACCTTTCAAGCTGGAGGCATGAATAGTCGGATAATTGGTAACAGGATCTCGTTGCACCATTTTGTCAATGATACCATAAGTGGCATCACCACTGCCAACATGCATATTTGTAATGCATTGAATTAAATAAGCTTGTGTCTCCATTATAGTCTTTTTTAAAATGTTTGAATTCTGTTAAAACCAATGTTTTCTGAATTTGTATTTGAAAACAATGCAATTGCGTTATTTCTTTTCACCTCATTTTCAAAATACAGCACGCTACCTCTTTTTAAAAGATTATAGCGTTTACTACGGTTGTAGCCTTTTGAGAAGCTACTATAGTTTTGACTCGTATTAGAACTTTGTAAGTTTCGGAAAGATATGTTCTCGTTAACGGCAAATGTTACATAATCCCATATATCTTCCTTAATAAAACAGTCTGATACACAAAATATAGCAGGTAAACCCCTATCAGATAAGGGTAGCTTTAATTCTGTAAATTCCTTAATTTGTTTAATTTTAAGGGTGAATAATTGTTTTTCAGCACCAAAAGTCACAAATTGTTTTTCTTCAGCTAATTTTTTATCAATCTCAGCTTCAAAAGAAAAATACCAGTCTGTATTCAATTTATACCTTACTTGTTTATAAAATCCGTCATCTACAGATTTCCCTTTTAATCCTTTTTTATTACCTACAGTGTCAACTTGTAAGAATACAAAATCGGAATCAGGTGATTTATTTACATCTTTAAAAAAATCTACCACTGAATCATTATCGACGATATTCATCAGTACAGATGGATATCCTTTTTTTGCATCATAGCCTTCTAACAAGTATTCTCCATATTCTTTCTTAAGCCTAAATTGATTGTCAAGAGGTGGAATAAGATATTTTTGGTTTTCTTTATAAAAACAGGAGTGTTTTTTTTCAAAATAGAGTGGTGAAATTTTTTTAATCTTACCAAATCCTTGTTCTTCACCTGAATTTGCATAGGAGAAACTAATTTTTCCAATTAATTGATTTGCTTCGTTAGTTTTACCTATTTTTTGGGGATTAAGGCATTGGTTTTTCATTAAAAGGTAATATCTCAACACGCCAAGTAAAGTTGTTTGCTGAGGATAAAGTTCTGATCGAACAAAGTAATCCATCACAATGCCTTGCTGGCTTTTTGAATGCTTCTCTCCACCAAAAAAATAGGCTTCTACAGGAGTTAATAATATCTGATATTTGCACATGTTGACTATTTTTTATTTAACAAACTTATAATAGCGTAATACCGTAAACAATATATCGCGTAGCCGAATATTTTCTTCTTCTTTATCAGTCGGATTTTGCATTAAGTAATCATCTTTCTGGACTTTGACTAATTCTTTAAAAAAATCTGTAAAAGATTGTTTTTTCTGATGTATTGCCTCATTAAAGAAGTTTTCGAAAAAAGCATCAATTTGATTGTTTCTAACAGCTTCCATAAATGTAGAAAAGAACACTCCATCTCTCAATCGTTGAATTAGTCCATTTAAGATATCCTTTTTGTCAGGAGCGTTTAAGTGCCGGGTAAGTAAACGGTATACCAAAATTGAAGATTTCCATTTATTTTTATCAATATAACATTCCATAAAACTACCACTGTGTTTTTGGAAACGAATGGCAATGCCATTTTTATCTGGAAATAAGTTTCTGTTTTTTTTACAAATTTCCAACTGCTCATAAGCCTGACTCATGGCTTCCTGCATAGGAAATTTATAGTAGGATAGCATAATTCCATAGGACAATGTTGGGGTTTTTATATTACCAATCTTTTTAGCATACTGCACTAATGTATCATTAAAGTCTTTATCGAGGTTTTTAATCAATTCAGCTAGGGTCTTAATTTGATCGTCGGCCTTATTTGCAATAGGTAAAAAAGCAAAAATATCTTCACCACCCAGATATATACCACTACCGCCAAAGTTGGCGATAGTTTCCTCAGCTTTTAAGCCAAAATCCAACAATAGTTTGGAAAATGTTTGAAGCGCGACATCATCATTGGCCACGCTCCGTAATAAATCACCTATATTATCTCCATCTGCATAAAGTACAGCATAATACTTGTGGTAATCTTCAATAATTGAAACATCTTTACCGTCAGCATCTTTCTTTTTTGTCTTGCTAAGTTCATCAATAAATTCGAGGTCATCGTTTTTAAAATCTTTTTGTAGAGCCGCTGAATATTCATTCTTGTACTTCTCTTTCAGGTCAACTGTTGCAATCTCTCCTATAGAGGTAAAATATCTGCCACTATTTTGAGAAAAAGCATTTATTTTAAGAGCTGTGTTGGCACTCCATTTCAAAGATAAATAGTCAATGATATAATCATTGTCAAAATCAAAAACATAACGCTTATTTAGCTCTTTATTGTCCAGTAATTGATTTAATATTTTCAGAACAGAATTGTTTGACAATCCATTGGTATCTATCGAAGCTTTGATTGTTTCCAGTTCATCATTAGTTAGAGTAAACTCAACTATATGCAGATTCATGTATTTATTAAGAAATGAAAGTGCTTCATTTTTAGTACAAATATTTTGATTATAAAAATCATCTGCAAAAAATTCGATTTGTGTGTTTACTGCATTTTGTAGTTCATCTTTGGTTATACCTTTAAAGTACAAGCGATCGGCATAAAGCCCAGAACCATAATTAGAATCATATATATCTTCTCTAAATGGTAATATGATCTTATCCTTTTTGCCTGAATTAATCATACTTCTTAGGATTTCTTTAATAACCATGGAGAAGAAGTAGCTTGCTGCCCAAATACTTCGGGTGCGTTTTGCTCTTGAAATTGTGTCGAATATGGGGCCTATGGTAAGGGCGGTGTATGTTGTTCTCATTAGTTTTAGATTAAATTATTTTTTATTTGTGTAAATCCACTAATTTTTTCAGTTTTATTACATTTTATAAAACAATATTCTAAAAATTTTCCTATATTGAATGAATTAGGTGCAGCTATATTCTTCAGAAAATCATCTCTATTAGCAAAAGGTCTGTCAATTAATTTATTGTTCTTTTTTAATTTCAAGTCGAAATTATATGTTACAGAATTATTGCTTGAGTTTAGTATATCTGGATTTATATCATTTGCACACAGATACAGATTAGTTCCGTTGTATTTCCAAATTAATGGAGAAGTAATTCTTTGAATTACGTTGTTAGATTTAACTTCAACTATATATGTATGTTTGATTTTTTTTGGTCCCCCTCCGATTGTATCAATAATTTCATTAGTTTGAAATTCAAATACTTCATTGAGTCCAAGTAAGGATCTAATGTATCTATATTCAAATTTATTTGGAATATCTATCCAATTATTATTAGAATCATCATAAATCGGTTTATGAGTGTATTTTAAGTCAATATCTATTAAATTATTATCTGATTTTTTGTATTTGAGTTTATTGCTATTGATATTTTGTTTGATTTTCCTTTTTTCCCATCTTATAGGAGTTGATTGATTTACAAAGTAGAGGAATAATAACGATTTTGAATAGCCACCATGATTTTTGCCAGATCTTATTAAATTGTTTAATTCGTTTGCTTTTTGAAGTGCAGATTTAAAGTTATTTATAATGTTATTATTGTATTTAAAAACAACATCAAAAGTAGATTTTAATGATTCTTCAAAACTATTTTTGTTTTGATTATTTTTATCATTAATTGAAAAAGAGCCAAATCCCTTACTACTCCGCATTCCAAAATTATATAATGCAAAAAAATCTTTTATTAATTTTTCTATTTGATTTTTAAAGTTGTCCTCTAACCTGCTTAAAATAACTAAATCTAAGGACTTTTGTAATACTGCAAATTGCATATTAGAGCATTTAGTTTTTATAGTATCAACTTCGTTGAATCTAAATGAAAACTTATCTTGATTAGCAAAGAAAGCTGTTGAAGTTAATAATTCAACATCTATGTTAATTGAGTTTTTTATATGTTCTTTTAATTTATTTTCTCTATTATTATACTTTCTTGTATTTGGAGTCATAGCTAATGGTAAGAAATACCTATTTTCAGATTTTGAAATTATCCTCATCTTATAATCCAAAGCAGGATGCTCACCTTTTCCCACAAGCCACTTTCTCCATTCAGCATTTGCTTTGAAAACTTCAAATGCTTCTTTACCGGACTTCCCAGTAAGTTTCTCAATAATAAACCTATCTAGTTTAGGTTTCACTTCTGTTGCCCGTAGGGTTGCACCTTCTTGGTAATGCTGGAAGTGGATAAGGGGTGTGTGTTGCTTTAGTGTGAATTCAAGTTTATACATGGTGCTTACTTTTTGTTTACAATTTTATCTAGGTTTTCAAAAATATCCCCAATCTCTTTTTGATGCTTTTTTATTTTGTCGGCTGTCAGTTCGCTATTAATTTGAAGCAATTTATAGATAAGTGCTGTACGATTAAAGCTTTCATGCTCTTGCTCTAGTGCTTTTTCAAGTTCTTCAATTTTTTCTTTAAATTTTTCATTTTCGCCTTTAAGTTTAACTATTTCCTGGTTTTCAACTTTTACTTTTGACATTGCTAACAGTTGGTATTCCATTTCTTTTTTTTGCTTAAAATCAAGTTTCTTTTGCCATTGAACGAAACAATGTTGAAGCCACGGCTTAAGAATATAAACCACTGTGAATAGTATAAAGATTAAACACAGTGAATACTTAATAAGAGTGTAAATTTCATTAGATTCCATAATTTTATTTTTTTAAGATACGTTTGGTGTTAAAATAAAAAAAGACTATAACTAAACCGATAAATAATACTTGCAGTCCCTTATGTATTGGTGGTTTGGACAAACTAAAAATGGCAGTCAACAAAGAAGCCGGTAATAAGGTGGCTGCAATAATATTCAGTATTTCGGCGTTTTTATTTCGTTTTTGTCCCAACAGCAAATGATAATAATTATGCAGTTCACCCAATTCTTCTTCCAGGTCGGAAATTTGATTGGTACACCCAAATTGTTCCAAAAATAATTGGTAAAATTCTATACCTTGATCCTGTGAAGTTACTTCACGGAAATATATCTGATTCATAAACAGCATATATTCTTTATAAAGCGAGCTGATATGGTCTGCTATTCTGTGATGTTCGGCTTTTTTCATGGCCCCCACTTTCGTTATTTCGGCAGAAAAACGCAAGCGGGACGAGCGTTGTAATAGCACCAACTCAAGCATACGAGTATATAAGGTTCGCATATGCTTACATATGATGGTTTGATAGAACCATTCCTCAGCACCAAGCGATACCATTGAATAGCGGGTTATAGCATATAGGACACCATAATTTTGCCAGCGTGGATTGGTAGCTTTTTTTATGATGCGTTTGCAAAATTTATCGTTTTGACAAGTAGGATCTGTTGAATCAATAAAGACAAACGAATACCAGTCGTCACTTTGAAGAAATTTCTCATAATCGGTTTTGATACGCTTAGACAACTGATCATTGGCATACCAACAGTTCACTATCATCCGATCGTCTATCACCGGTTTGATTTGCAGTTCAGGTGAAAAATCTTCTATCAGCTGTAAAATATATGAAGCCGGCTTCCATGATTCCAAATGCCGGCTATAGTCATTAAAGTCTTCATCATATGGACTCCCGCCCCATAATCCATCAATATAAACCCGTTCGGCTGTTTCAAATCGTTTATCCACATCTTCAATAAATGGCGGCATGATGCGCCTTCCAAACTGATTAATTAATTTGATATCGGTGAGCTCTTTTTGATCCTCATTTTCATTTCTAAGATAGAAAATCAGGGTACCAACCCCAGTACTATAAAAGTTAAGGGCTATGTCATCAATTTTCAAGCGGTAGGTTTTTTTGTCCCGCACTTCAATGTTGAACGTAAGCCGAGAGTTTTCATCTTTCAGTTCCTTACGTTCGTAATGCTTTACTATGGTTGTATCTTGTCCATTGTCGTACAACACATCATGAACAAAGTCATAATAATAGTTTTGCTCATCATAAAGCTCTCTTATTTCCCGCTCTGTACCGGGAACGGTCATACGAATCCAGTTGGAGAGCCTGTCTGGTACTATATTCGTTAATGCCACCTGTTTCTCAAAAAGTTCATTTTCATTTTTTTCAAAAGACCAGTTGAATGGAAACAGAAAAATATGATAGCTGTACATAATACTATATTTTTAGAAGGTTTTGTAAAAGTATCATTCCAAGTTCGGCATCGCTTAGGGAATTATGTATTTGAAACTCTCCTTTCAAGCCTAAATGTTGTAATATCCGGATTCGCTCGGTTTGGTAATTAAATCCGCTTGCCATCAGGAGAGTGGCAATATCCAGGCACATAAAATGGATGTTTGGTGGCAACTTCAATGATCCTCCAAACAGTTCGCAAAAAAGCACCCAGTCATAATGAGGAACATCTGCCCAGAATTGAAGTTGGAATTGATCAAATTGTGAAAGCCAGTTTTTTAATGCGATGACAATTTCGTTTGTGTTACCTGATATGGTATTGCTGTCTTTATTATTAAGAAAAGGCAGTACATTTTCTTTGACAAAAATATTGCATCTATCCTTATCAAAATCATTAAATACCGCATAAAATTTTTCTCCACTATCAGTCACCAGCGCCAGTGAAATTAGTTGAGTATCTTGTTGAAGAGCAGTGAATTCGGTATCCAGAACAATACGTTTGATTATTATGGATTGTTGGTTTTCCATGGCTTCATGTTTCATTAGTAGTTTAATATTAGTTTGTCTTAGGTAAAATTGAATCGCAAATATAAACCTGAAAAACGTAAAGTCAAAATATTAAACATACACAAACCTAAAGTACATTAAATTTCCACTCAATTTTTAGTACAAAGGCTTTTATTGTTAATTTATAGGGTTAGTCAGCACACAAAGTTTTATAATTATGTGACCTTCTATGCCCTTTCAACATATTTTGCAAATATAATTGTTATTGAAATAAAAAGCTATTTTAAGAGAAATTAATAATCTTTTTTTATTTTTTACAAATATGATCTTATGTAGATTGATTTTCAGGTATTTATAAATAGATGCGGACTTAAGCCCGTTTAAAAAATAGATATTCCCCAAGCCAATGGCTCATAGAATTCAAATACTATTACTCCGTTGGCTGTATATTTATCAGCTTAACAAAATCATTCTTTGTTTTGATAATGGTTTCTATTTTTTGCAGCATTCCTTACTCTATTTTCAAATTAACTTTCTTTTGGTTGTAGCAGAACAACACAAATCTGGATGTTTAACTTATGTTTAATCTCCGTCTTCAATGTTTAAGCACATATTTCTGTGATAACACCAATGGTTTTTAGATTATCATTTTGCTCTTCGTTAAATTTAATGTCGAATCTTTAATCCATTGGTAAAAAGCCTGGAGCTGCCAAAGCAATTTCATAATTCTTTATTTTAAGACAAATGACCGAACTTAGCCGGCCTTTTATGTTCTATTCAGAAAGTTTATCCAAATTAAAAAGTAATTTGAAGAGATAGAAAACGTAGAAATTGCTAAAAATTCACAAAATGATACGAAAGAATCTATTGTCTTCGTTTATTGCAAGCAGGATAATAAGCCGGCAGTAGTTTTACTGTCTTAGCCCTTTTTTGTTTTAACAGCTTGGTGTTTAGCTGGTGAAACTGTTATTTAAGTTATTTTTGCAAAAAAATTGAAAACTGAAATTTTAAATCTGATAATGATGAAATCATATTCTCTTATGTTTATATTTTCTCTTTTCATTAATATAAATATATTTTCTCAGCATATTACCCCTCAAAATGATACTATTAAAGGCGTATCGGAATTTGAGGCAGAATTTCCCAATGCTGATGAGGCTTTCAAGAACGATAGTATTCCTTTGATGGATTCTCTTGCTGTTTTCGACATGCTTAACCGTGGTCCAATTCTTGATATGCTTGATAGTCTGTTGTTTTCATCTTTTTTTTCCGGCAATGGTTTTGTTGCTGATACAGCATTGCTTAACAAATATGGTTTTCAACCCAATGAGATCCCAAATTATTCTGATTCAGTGTATTTTGAACGTATAAGCAAGCTTAATGCTGCCACTCCCATTGAATTGACATATAATGCACAGGTCAAGGATTTTATAGGTTTATACGCAAACAAGAAAAGAGAGCTAACTTCACGCATTTTAGGACTTGCCGAACTATATTTTCCTTTATTTGAAGAGCATCTCGACCGTTTAAGTTTGCCTCTGGAATTAAAATATCTTGCTGTAGTTGAATCTGCTCTTATTCCCAATGCTCGTTCGAGAGCCGGCGCAACAGGACTTTGGCAATTTATGTACGGCACCGGAAAAATATACCAGCTAAATGTTACTTCTTTTGTTGATGATCGCAGCGATCCTTATAAATCAACAATAGCTGCTGCCGAGCATTTGCGTGATCTGTACAAACTATATAACGACTGGTTGCTTGCCTTAGCTGCTTATAACAGTGGAGCAGGAAATGTTAACAGAGCAATTCGTCGTTCGGGTGGAAAAATGAATTTCTGGGAAATCAGTCCTTATCTACCAAGAGAAACCAGAGGATATGTTCCTGCATTTATTGCAGTTGTTTATGTTATGAACCATGCAGCCGAGCATAATCTTTATCCCATAACACCTGTATTTATGCATTACGATATTGATACGGTTATGGTGAGAGATGTTTTATCGTTTGATCAGATCTCCGAAAAGTTAAGGATCCCCACCGAACAGCTTTCTTTTTTAAATCCTTCGTATCGCCATGGAATTATTCCCTCAACCAGCGAAAAACAATATGTGCTGAGATTGCCTAAGCAGTATGTCACTGAATTTTTATCAGCTGAGGAGGAATTATATACTTATAAAACCCAGAAGGGAGTTGAACGCTCAACTCTACTTGCAAAAATGGAAAATATTAGGGAACAGCAGTATCATAGAGTGAGAAGTGGCGAAACTCTTGGAGGAATTGCAAAAAAATATCGTTGTACTGTGAGTGAAATAAAACGTTGGAATAACCTGAGGAGTAATATAATTCGTATAGGACAAAGATTAATTGTGTATCCAGGGGGTAATTACCAGGCTTCAGCAAGTTCGGAAAAACAAACAAGCACTACATCACAGGGGATTACTTATCATACTGTAAGGAAAGGTGAAAACCCGGGCAAAATAGCTACTCGCTATAAAATTTCATTAAACGACCTTTATAAATGGAATAATCTTACAAGTAAATCAGTTATCCATCCGAACCAAAAGCTGATAGTTTCCGATCCGAATAAAAAAGCTGTACTGCAGGATACAAATCAAGCGGGGAAGTTCATTTATTATACTGTTCAGCCGGGCGATACTTTATGGGATATTGCGAAAAAGTATACAGGTGTTACAGTTGATCAGATAAAAGAATGGAATGATCTGAAAAATTCGAATCGAATAAAACCCGGACAAAAACTAAAGGTTGGCATGGCTGGTTGATTAAGTCCGGAACACTGGTAATTAAAACAGTGTTCTTTATATTCTGATACTTTTTTAGTTCTTAAAACTAATAATAACTACCATTATAAATGATTCATAATAACAAAGCCATGAAACAAGTGGATCTCTTTTTTTACCTGTGCCTTACTGCTATTACTATGGTTTCATGCAGCTCTGATGAGCGTGCAATACCTAATTCCGTAGGAAAATCATCCGAGATGCTGATAGTTATTGAAAAGCATTACTGGAATGGTTCAGCAGGCGAAGAAATCAGGGATTTTTTTGGCCAGGAAATGGAAGGTTTACCACAGGTTGAGCCTTTGTTTCAGCTTGCCTGGGTCCCTGAATCAGATTTCGCAACCCTTATGCAGTCACATAGAAATATATTCATAGCAAGCATAAAGCCGGAAATTGCTCAGCCATTTATTGAAACAAAGCGCGATCTATGGGCTAAACCACAACGCGTTGTTAAAATCAATGCAGGCTCTGATACTGCATTTATCAGGATTTTTAAAGAAAATCAGAATGCTGTGTTGAAATTATTTGAACAGGTTGAAAGAGAAAGAATTCAGAAAGCATATAAATCAGTTCTTAATCAGTCTGTTGTAAAAGAGATTTCTGATAACTTTGGCTTCACCCTTGTAATTCCATCAGGTTATTATACAGCTAAAAATCAGACGGATTTTATGTGGATAAGGCGCGAAACTGCCGAGATAAGCCAGGCAATTCTTATTTATTCATACGATTATAAAGATACCATTGATTTTAATCCAGGACATATACTTGCTATGCGTGATATTATTACCAAACAGCATATACCGGGTACTTTTGATGGTACTTATATGAAGGTTGAAAATGAATTTATTTCTCCTGTTTCAGAACGTATTGATTTTAATGGCAGGTTTGCGGTTGAAATACGGGGATTGTGGGAAGTAAAAGGAGATTACATGGGAGGACCATTTGTTAATTACTCAATTGTGGATGAAACGGGTACTAAAATATTATCTCTGGATGCATACGTATATGCGCCAAACGAAAATAAGCGAGATTTGATAAGACAGCTGGAGGCAATTTTATTCAGTTATGAACCCGCATTGGAATAATCTTATTTGGCAATATTTTTGTATCTGAAAAAATAAACTATCTGAATATTAAATTAAAAAATCAAATTTTTATGAAAAAAGTAATCATTTTTGCTGCATTGGCCATGATGTTAACCGTAGCTGCTGAAGTCAAAGCTCAGGCAGATAAAGTAGTAGGTATTTATCTTGCCAATGACGATGAAGGCAATGCCAATTCACAGGTTAAAATATTCAAAGCCGCCAATGGAAAATATTATGGGGAAATTGTCTGGTTAGATGAACCTACTAATGAAGATGGCACTGCTAAGATTGACGATAAAAATCCGGATCCCAAACTACAAAATCGTAAAATAATGGGGATGAAGATATTAAACGATTTTTCCTATGATAAGGGATCAGATGAATGGAGTGGAGGTACTATTTATAGTCCTAAAACCGGTAAAACTTATAAAGCTTACCTGAAATTTGAAAATGATGGTAAGCTTAAAATTCGTGGTTATATTGGCAGTTCTTGGATGGGATTGGGTAAGACTGTTTATTGGGTAAAAGAAAAAGAGATCAGGAAATAAATTAGAGACTATCAGGAACAATTTGTGTTAGTTTCCATTTTATCAGGAAATTTCCGGAATTGATGCCATTGTTATTTTAAGCCTGTTTTGTATTTTACTCCAAACCATATTTTTCAATCTTTCGCAATAATGTTGCTGGTGTAATTCCAAGCTTTTTAGCTGATTTGCGAATATTATTACTATATTTTTCAAGTGTTTTGACAATCAATGCTTTCTCGGTTGTTTCTGTATTCAGACTTGTTGGAGGTGTTGATTCAATGTGTTTATTGTCAGTTTGAGGAAGAAAAAAATCATGAGGCTCTAGAATATTTGATTCACTCATTATTACAGCTCTTTCAACAGCATGTTGTAATTCAGTAATATTTCCGGGCCAGTTGTATTTTTTAAGCACATCAAGGGTTAAGCTGCTTATTTTTTTGAATCCTGTTTTGTATTTTTTAGAATAATAATTAAGGAAATATTCTGACAAGCGAGGGATATCTTCAGCCCTGCTTCTTAACGGTGGTAATTTTATTTCAACGGTTTTCAGATGGTTAATGAAACTCTTATTGTATTTGTCTTTGACTCCCATCTGATGAATCGGTATGTTTGAGGCTGAAATTATGCGGATATTTATCGGAATTTCAAACTCTGAACCAAGTCTTGCTACTTTTTGGTTTTGTAACGTGTTTAGAAGCATAGTCTGAAGATGAAGTGGCAGTTTGTTAATTTTATTTAAAAAAATAGTCCCATTATTTGCTGCTTCAATTAGCCCGGTATAGTCTTCTGTGGCATCGCCAAAATCGCCTTTTACAAATCCATAAAGTTCACTTTCAAACCGGGTTTCATCAATGATATTGAAATCAACATTGATGAAGGCCTTGTCCTTTCGGTTCGAAATATTATGAATTAACTGAGCTATAAACTTTTTTCCAGTTCCATTTTCACCGGTGATCAATATATTATCGTCACTTTTAACAGCATTTTTGATTAAGGTTAAAACCTTTTGCATTGAAAGCGATTCGCTGACAATACCATGATCATCAATTGTTTGATCATCAGATTTCGTTTTTGATGGCGTACTTTCTGTCTCTGCTTTTGTAAACCCGGCTTTAAGGTTGGCATTAATGGTTGCAATCAATTTTTTATCATTCCAGGGTTTTAAAATGAATTCTGATGCACCTTCTTTAATTCCCTGCAAAGCCTTATCAATGCTAATATATTCTTCTATCAGTATTACTATGGCAAAAGGGTTGGTTTCAAGAATTTTTTTTAGCCATAGAAATCCTTCCGTATCATTTTTATCTTTTTGCGAGAAATCTTCGTTTAGCAGTATAATGTCATATTTCTCAATGTGCAGCAGGTTTATCACGTTTTTGGGATCATTTTCTATATGAACCATATTGAAATGCTCGTCTAGAACAAGCTTTGCGTTACGAAGAATATCGGCTTCGTTGTCAATGATCAGTATTTTGGCATTTGACTTTGAGTTCATACCTGGAAAGTGTTTTTGACCATGCCATGGTTTATCAATAATGATGACTTATTGTTGATGGTTTGGTTTCGCTAAATTAATATTTGTTTGCTATCTGGCATTATTGAGAATCATTAAAAGTGTTAACGCGTGAAATAAAATTGATCATTTTGTTTACCACCGGAAAGAATATCGGTTGAAATAAAGTAAAACTCATGTTTTATCTTACATTTTGTCAGTTAAGTTTATCAGCACGATTTTTGCAGGTAACAATTAATTACTAATCAAAGGCTGTTTTTAAAAAGCTTTAGTTTTGTTTAAATTTGGAAAACAGCTAACAAACTTATCAACAATAGTTAAATGCAGAAAAAAGAAATTGACAGAACATTTGCTGCTTTCAATAATTATATGATTACCAGTCGTTTGAAGGATGCAATAGAGATCCTTCAGCTCCTGGCTTTTGATTTTTCCGGCTTTTCCGATAATCTTATGCAGATCAATGATGTATATTATAGTATGTTGAAATACAAATTTATGGGAGTTGAGGATCCGCAACAGGAGAAAATTTATACCGACTTAAAACTGAATCTGTATGAGTTGTCTGACCGTATGAAACAAAAGATTTTTGAAACCGGCAGATTTTTTAATTTATATACCAGATCAGAAGGTATATCAGTACTGAGTGGCGAATTTGTCAGAGGATTATTTGAAGCCTTTACATTTGATTCTGAGCTGAGCGATATATTTGTTGAACCCGGAATTGAAGATGAAAAAGCGGGTTTTGGAAGAGAGCAGACGAGAAAAAAACTTATCTCTAATTTGTTTTTATGGTTATGGTTTGGACCTAAACTATCAGAAAATGATAAAAATTTGGTTCTTACCACTTTAGGTTCTGATAAATTAGAGTGGTACGAGAAAAGTCTCGTTGTAAGTGCAGTAACAATGGGATTGCTTAAAGGTTTTGATGTTTACAGGTTTGAAGTTCTTTTTACAGCATATGATTTAAATATTCCGGAAATATCTCAACGTGCATTTACCGGTCTACTGCTTGGATTATACTTTTATGATCATCGCCTGTATTTATATCCTTCTGTTATAAATCGGCTGAAAGCAATGCAGGGTGATGAGTTTTTTGAACTCGATGCCATGGCAGTGATATTTCAATTAATGAAAGCTAAAGATACTGATAAGGTCACTAAAAAATTGCACGATGAAATAATGCCGGATATTATCAAGATTGCTCCAGGATTTGAGGATAAACTGGGTTTGGATCAGATATTTTCAGATGAATACACAGAAGATAAAAATCCCAAATGGAAGCAATTGTTTGAAGATAGCCCTGACCTTATTAATAAACTCGAGGAGCTTACACGTATGCAGCTTGAAGGGATGGATGTTTTTATGAGTACGTTTTCAAATCTGAAACAATATCCGTTTTTCAACGAAATATCAAATTGGCTTGTTCCTTTTCATCTTCATCATAAGGAAATTGAAAAAGTACTTGAAAGCGAAGATGATAATTTCAGAGAGGTTTTAGTTTCCGGTTTGAACCTTTCGCTGCACATGTGCAATTCTGATAAGTATTCATTTTGCCTTGGTCTGGGAATGATACCACCGAAACAGAAGGAAATGGTAACACAAATGTTTAATGCTGAGATGGAAGGTATGAGGGAATTGGAAGCTGAGGAAAATATTCTGGATTCCCGAAAAAAGATCAATTCTGTTTACACCCAATATATTCAGGATTTATATCGCTTTTTCAAACTACATCCTGACAGGCAGGAACTGGATGATATTTTTATTAGCAGTTTTGATTTTCACAACAAAGAATTTATGCAGCATATAGTACCCAATGATTCATCTTGGCGAAATTTTGCGGATTTTTATTTTGAACGCGACAATTACCAACACGCTTTGGATATTTATTTGAAACTCAGAGATAAAGGTGATATTTCTCAACTAATTTTTGAAAAAATAGCTTATTGTTATGAAAAATTGAATCGTTTTGATGATGCATTGATTTATTATCGTAAAGCTGAACTTTTTGATGAAAACAGGGTCTGGAACCTCAGAAAAATTGCCCGTATTCTATGGACAATGAAGAGGTTTGAAGAATCTATCGCTGCATACAAAGAAGCTGAAGCTATTAATCCCGAAAATATTCATCTTACTATTACAATAGGCAATTGTTACCTGCATATTAAAGATTTCAGCCAGGCTTTAAATTATTATTACAAGGTTGAATTAGCTTCGCCCAATAATATCAAGGTGCTTCGTCCTATTGCATGGTGTTTGTTTGTTAATGGTAAGCTCTCAGAATCAAAATATTATTATGAAAAATTAATGGAAGATGAGCCTACCAAATATGATTACATGAATTTAGGCCATGTGTTTTTATGTATGAACGAAACAAATAAAGCAATAGACTGCTATTCACGGAGTCTTAAACAAAAGGATAATTCTGTAAAGCAATTTGTTACAGGTTTTGAAGAAGATATACCCTATCTGACTGGGAACGGAGTTAATACGGATGAGTTGCCGGTTCTGCTTGATTATATCAAATACAAATTCGAGCAAAACAGTTAAGCTTTTATATAATTCAGGGCTGATTTGACCGTATTATATTGTATATTTGCTGTCAAATACTTAAATCCGGCAACTATGAATAAAGGTAACATTATCGAACGTTTTGGTGGTCTCATTAAGGAGGAAACCCTTAATTGTATTTCTGACGATAAATTGGCGCCAAACACATGTATTCTCGAATCATCTGCCCCTTTTGACGGGTATTACAGTTGTGAACCACAGGCACATAAACCTCAGTATTTGTATTTGGCTTTAAACGGCTATTTTTCTTTTGAAACAATTTCTCGTGCCACACAAAATGTTCATAAAGCTTTAAAACGCCCTATTGATGCAGTAACCGGAAATATTACACTGTTTGGTGTTACAACACAGGTAATAAGACTGCGCAACCTTGAACATTATGACGATGTACGCATTATTCAAAGTCTTTATCTTGACGAAGGAATAACATTCCGGAAAAGGCTTTGGAAAATCTCAAATGGAAAGACTATGATTAAGCTTCGAAAGTTTTTTTATCTTGAACCATATGATGTTAACATGTTTATGGACCGTGCAGAACCACATCATGCATATTTTCTTATACCTGAACAAATGGATTATGAGAGATTTAAACAACTTACTAAGGAGGTAAAATACGATCCTAATTATTTTTATTTTGATGGAGCGATTGCATTTTTTTATGAAAATGGTGAAATAAATGATATGATCAGGATTTATCGTGAAAATTTCACAATTGATGAAATTAAAGAAATAAGGGATAAGTATTTCAATTTGATGTAATCTGTAGTTAAAAGCATTCAATTGTTATACAGAGTAATGAGAAAATTAAGTCTTGCGGAACTTGGGCGCATGAATACTGAAGAGCACAGAAAAGCTCGTAAGATTCCCATTGTAGTTGTTCTTGACAATGTGCGCAGCCAGCATAACATCGGTTCAATATTCAGAACTGCTGATGCTTTCAGACTCAAAGCAGTATATCTGTGTGGGATCAGTGCTACTCCGCCAAACAGAGAAATGAATAAAACAGCTCTTGGCGCTACTGAATCTGTTGATTGGAAGTATTTTGAGAATACTAAGGATGCTTTACTGGAATTAAAAAAAATGAATTTTAATATTTGTGCAATTGAACAAACTGATGGCAGTATTTCTTTAAGCAATTTCGTCTTTAATTCTTGTGATGGTTTGGGAATAGTATTCGGTAATGAAGTGGATGGAGTAAGTCAGGAAATTGTGGATTTTGCTGATACTTGTATTGAAATACCGCAGTATGGAACAAAACACTCATTAAACGTAGCAGTAAGCGCTGGGATAATTATTTGGGATGTTTTTAATAAATTCATTTCACATAACCCTGGTTATTTATCAGATAATTAGAAACTTAGTTAATTTAAGAAAAACACATTCAATTTTATTTACTACAATAATCGTGTTGAATTTTTAGTATTTGAAGGAGGATTTTTCAATAAAATAATAAACATAAGTTAGCATTTAACACTTTTCTATATATATTTGCACCAAAATAGAATTAATCTCAATTGTATTATAAACGTAAACCTCAACAACATGCGAAAAAAGTATCATGTTCTAAAAATGCTGGGTGTTGCCTTTGCAATACTATTTATAGCTATTAGCGTTAATGCGCAGGATAATAAAGAAAAACCCGCCAGTTCTTCTTTTTCTCCCTACTGGTTTTTAAATGGCCATGTGGGTTTTAGTGAATTCTATGGAGATTTGAATAAATTCAGATTTGTTCAGAATCCAGGTAACTGGAATCTTGGTGGAGGTCTTTATATTGGTCATCAGTTTATTCCTCTGCTCGGATTACGTGGTGAATTACTATATGCCGGACTCGGAGCTGAGTACGAAGATAAAGGTATGAGTATGAAAGGCAGCTATTTCGAGTACAATTTAAACCCCACACTAAGCCTGGTTAATTTGTTCTCACGTTACAATCCTGATCGCAAGCTCGACATTTATGCTTTTGGTGGTATTGGTCAAAGCCATTTCAGATCAACTACAAAAGATATAAAAGAAGGACCTCCGGGAGGATATAAAACTAACGACAGCCTTGGATTTGATGGAAAAGGTTTTGGTAAGCGTGAGTTATTACTTGTTTTCCCTTATGGAGTTGGAGCCAGCTATGCTCTCTCGGACAATTGGGATTTAACACTGGAAACCAGCGCTCGCTACACCGGAACTGATAAACTTGATGGCTGGACCTCAAAAAAATACGACCAGTATGGTATAACTACTCTTGGTGTTACTTATAAATTTATTGGTGGTGTTGACCTTGATAAAATGGCTAAAGAGTTTGATCAGATTGAATTTACAACCATTCCTGAAGTTCTTGAAATGCACGGCGATTCAATTCGTGTAACCATTATTGGTAAGGTTCCTGAAAATTATTTCCATAAAAAAGCTGCAATTCTTTTTACCCCTACATTAAAATATGGAAATACTGAAGTTCCGCTGAAATCAATCAATCTTCTGGGTGAAGATGTTACTGGTGATGGAATTACTATCAAAAGAGAAGGCGGTACTTTTACCTATACCGATGTTATAGCTTATAAACCTGGTATGGAAGTGGCTGACCTCGTTGTTACACCATTGATCTATGAACCTAAAACTCCGGTAGTAGCAGGTGTTAATGCTGAAACTATTAAGGAATATTCAAGATATGTTGATGGACCTCAGGTTAAGCTGGCTGATGGTGTTATAATTACACCATTAAGAATTTTGAATGATGAGGAACCAATGATGGCAGCTCATGGATATGAGAAAGAAACTATAGTTAGCAGTGAAGCTGTAATTTATTTCCAGGTTGATATGCATAATTTAAACTGGAATCTGTCACTGAACCGAAATCAGGATGCAAAACAGAAAATTCGTGATCTTGAAGATTTTATCCGCAAAGGATGGCAGATACGTGATATTGATGTTGATGCTTATGCCTCCCCCGAAGGTGAAGAAAGCCACAACATAGGCTTGTCAGAAAGACGTTCGAAAACCGGTTTAAGATACACACACAATTTGCTTAAGAAGCTTGTTCGTGAAAAGAATAGTAATATCAAAATTTCAGATGTTGAAAAGGATATTAAGTATAATGTTAGTGCTCATGGTGAAGATTGGGATGGCTTTGTAAAAGCTGTTCAGGCATCGGATATTAAGGATAAAAACGTTATTATTAATATTGTAAATTCGCAAACAGATCCTAAAAAACGTGAACAGGAAATTAGAAACATGTCATATGTTTATAAAGAAGTTGAGAAAGATATTTTACCTCCACTTCGTCGCGTAGTTGTTAAGGTTAATGTTTTTGAACCAAAGAAAACTGATGAGCAGATTGCTCAGCTTGCAGTTTCTGATCCCGGTCAGTTAACTGAACAAGAACTTCTTTATGCTGCTACTCTGACAGATGACCCAAATGATCAGTTGAATATTTATAAGACCGCTATTGACCTCTTCCCGAAGAATTACAAGGGATACAATAATGCTGCAGCAATTGAGATGAGGCTTGACGAAATGTCAGAAGCTACCAAACATCTTAAAAAGGCTGAAGAACTTGGAGCAGGAAAGGCCGAAGTTATCAATAACTTAGGTGCTATGGCTTCAAAAACAAAAGATTATAAAAAGGCAGAAGCCTATTATAATGAAGCCCGTAAGCTGGGAGCCAATGTTGATTATAACCTTGGTATGCTTATGATACCTAAAGGAAATTATAAACAGGCACTTGCTAACTTTGGAAGCAAGACCTGTAATCATAACGTGGCACTTGCTCATATGCTATCAGGAGATCTTGCAGGTGCAAACCAAAATGCAAAATGTGCTCCTGAGCATGCAAAGACTCATTATTTACTTGGTGTAATTGCTGCTCGTGCCAATGATATTCAGGGAATTGTTACCAATTTACAAAAAGCATTTGCTGCAGATGCTAAGCTGAAAAACACTGCTAAGACTGATCGTGAATTTATTAAATTCTTCGATAACTCTGAATTTAAAGCATTGGTTCAGTAGTTGAAATCAAATCAGTAAAAAAAAGAAGCTGCTTCGTTATATATTGAAGCAGCTTCTTTTTTATATAAATAAAATCGCTGAAAGCCTATTACACTTGCTGATTTTAAATCATCAGTTCAGCAAAGTATTTATAAAAATAGGGTACTGTTTCTATACCTTTATAATATATATCCAGGTCGAAGTTTTCGTTTGGCGAATGAATAGCATCTGCCTCAAGACCAAAACCCATCAAAATTGATTTGATCCCTAATATCTGATCAAAAGCTGAGATAATAGGAATACTGCCACCACTACGGGTTGGAACAGGCTTTTTACCAAAAGAGGTTTCATATGCTTTGCTGGCAGCCTGATAGGCATGACTTGTAGTAGGTGATACATAACCCTGCCCGCCATGATGAACTTGTACATCAACGGTTACATAAGGCGGTGCAATTGATTTAAAGTGCTCTACAAATAACTTGCTTATTTTCTGATGATCCTGATTCGGAACGAGGCGCATTGAAATTTTAGCAAAAGCTTTTGCAGGTAATACTGTTTTTGCACCTTCACCGGTATATCCACTCCAAATGCCGTTTACATCAAGCGTAGGCCGGATTCCGGTACGTTCTATTGTGGAATAGCCTTTTTCGCCCCATACTTCGTTTATCTTGAGTGCTTTTTTGTACTGCTCCAGGTCAAACGGAGCTTTTGCCATTTCAGCCCTTTCTTCAGCACTTACAGCCTCTACATCATCATAAAATCCTTTAACGGTAATCCTGTTTTCATCATCATGCAATGAAGCAATCATTTTTGCAAGAATATTGGCAGGGTTGGCAACAGCACCACCAAACAAACCCGAATGAAGGTCGTGGCTGGGACCGGTTACTTCAACTTCTACATAGGATAAACCACGAAGTCCGACTGTAATTGAAGGGATATCCTTGGCAATCATACTTGTGTCTGAAACCAGAATAATGTCGGCAGCAAGCATTTCTTTATTGTCCTGGCAAAATTTACCCAGGTTAGGTGAACCTATTTCTTCTTCTCCCTCAATCATGAATTTTACATTACAAGGCAATGAATTTGTTTTAACCATTGCCTCGAATGCTTTGGCATGGATAAATCCCTGTCCTTTATCATCGTCAGCACCACGTGCATATATTTTGTTGTCGCGGATTTCTGGTTCAAAAGGTGGAGAAACCCATTTCTCAATTGGATCAACAGGCATCACATCATAATGCGCATATACAAGTATAGTAGGCAGATTAGGATCAATGATCTTCTCACCATAAACAATAGGGTTTCCGGGAGTTTGAAAAATTTCAGCTTTATCAGCGCCGGCTTTCAGAATTGAATTTTTCCAGTATTCTGCAGCCCTAATCATGTCAGGCTTGTGATCAGCAATAGAACTGATTGAAGGAATACGGATTAAATCAAATAATTCTTCGAGAAAACGATCTTTGTTTCTCTTAATGTAGTCTTGAACATCGTGCATTGTTAAATAATTTTAGTTGATTGATAATTAAGATTTGAATGTACAAAAATAGGAATTCTTTGTCTAAGCTCTCATTTTTCATTGTGTGCAATGACAAAATGACTTATTAATAAGCTATGCAGTATAAAATTTTTCAAGATGTAATTCAAGTTGGTTGTAATAAAACAAATTAGAAACAAGTCAAATAACTACCTTTGTCGAAAATAAATATTAACACTCCTGAAGAAATCATTATGAAGAGGATACGTGTGGCTATTAATGGATTCGGTAGAATTGGCAGGGTAACATTTCGTGCCATGTTTAACAATAATGCTTTGGAACTTATAGCTGTAAATGATCTTACCTGTGCTGACAATCTTGCTCATTTACTGAAATATGACTCGGTTCATGGATTATTTCCTGCTAATATAACTACAGAAGGTGAAAATTTAGTGATCAGTGATAAAACTGTTAAAGTATTTTGTGAACCTGAACCACAAAATATCCCTTGGCATGAACTTGATATTGATGTTGTTATTGAATCAACCGGAAATTTTACAAACCTTCCTGATGCAATGAAGCATATTAAGGCAGGAGCTAAAAAAGTAATTATTTCGGCACCTGCAAAAAATGAATCCGAGGACGTTAAATATATTGTGCTTGGTATTAATGACCATGCTATAGACAAGGAAGATATTGTTTTGTCAAATGCTTCATGTACAACTAATTGTGTAGCCCCTCTGATTCAAATTATTGATGAGTTCTGGGGTATTGACGAGGGTTTTATTACTACAGTTCATAGCTATACCAGAGATCAGAACCTTATTGATGCTCCTCATAAGGATTGGAGACGCGGACGAGCTGCTGCTTATTCTATTATTCCTACTACAACCGGGGCAGCAAAAGCAGCTACAAAAGTTTTTCCGCATCTTACAGGCAAGCTGGGTGGAGCAGGGATAAGAGTGCCGGTTCCAAATGGTTCCTTAACTGATTTTACCTGTACTGTGAAAAAATCAACTAGTATTCAGGAAATTAATCAGGCATTTAAAGATGTTGCTCAAGTGCGATTTCCGGGAATACTTCAATATACCGAAGACCCCATTGTTTCAGTTGATATTATAGGAAACACCCATTCGGCTATTTTTGACGCCGGGCTTACTGCAGTCCTTGGTGATAAAAACAGGCTTGTAAAAGTAGTTGCATGGTATGATAATGAAATGGGATATGCAGCCCGACTGGTAGAGCTTATGCAAAAAATGTTTAAATAGTGGATCAGTCTTTTGTAAATAGGTTATTATCAGGGATATGTAATATTAATTAGCCAGAATTTCATGTTATATTATTAATAAGGAATATTTCAAATAAACCTTACCATATTTGTTTTTAATTTTTTATAATTCTGAATTTAAGCTATTTTTGCAATTAAATCGTTTAACTTGTATGGATTATAGTTGAACTTTGCAAATAAAATCAGACTATATATATGGATATTCAATCAATCAAGCAGCGTTTTGGGATTATAGGTAATTCGCCTTTGCTTGACAGAGCTATTGATATTGCACGGCAGGTGGCACCTACTGACATTTCGGTGCTTGTTAGCGGTGAAAGCGGGGTTGGGAAAGAGGTTTTTCCCAAAATCATTCATCAGCTCAGCTCTCGTAAACATGGCCCGTATATCGCCGTGAATTGTGGAGCTATCCCTGAGGGAACTATTGATTCTGAGTTGTTTGGACATGAAAAAGGATCATTTACCGGAGCACATGAAGCTCGTAAAGGATATTTTGAAGTTGCCAATAAGGGTACAATATTTCTTGACGAAGTTGCTGAATTGCCTCATTCTACTCAGGTAAGATTATTAAGGGTACTTGAGTCAGGCGAATTCATTAAAGTTGGCTCATCAAAAGTGCTGAAAACAGATGTAAGAATTGTAGCTGCAACTAATGTTGATGTAAACGATTACGTTCAAAAAGGAAAATTCAGGCAGGATCTGTATTACAGATTAAATACAGTTCCTATTTATATTCCTCCATTGCGCGAACGAAAGGATGATATTGTACTTTTATTCAGAAAATTTGCTTCTGATTTTGCTGAACGCTACCGTATGCCGGTTATTGAACTTGATGAAGATGCACGCCGGATACTAAGGGATTATCGCTGGTATGGAAATATCAGGCAGTTAAAAAATATTACTGAGCAAATTTCTATAATTGAAGAAAATCGTAAAATAAGTGCTCAAACCTTATTAAACTATCTTCCTGAAGGGCAGCATCGTGATTTGCCGATTTTATATAAGTCAGAAAATGCTTTTTCCGAAATTTCTGAGCGGGAAATACTTTACAAAGTGCTTTTCGACATGCGTCGCGACATTACAGAACTGAAAAAATTGGTTTTCGAAATTATGAAAACAGGAGGAAAACCTGAAACATGGCCTAAGGATTTTCCGCAAAACTTACATAAGTTTATTGGCGAAAGCGATATATATGACCGTGATCCTGCTGATATGAGTATACATCATACCTATGATACTAGCAGTGAACCTCTTGCTGAGTCGGAAGTACTAGAAGAATCGTTGTCGCTTGAGAAAAGAGAATTAGAACTTATTACCAAAGCCCTTGAAAAGCATGGAGGAAGGCGAAGAAACGCAGCAAAGGAACTTGGTATTTCAGAAAGGACTTTGTACAGGAAAATCAAAGAATATGACATTGATCTGTAAAAGAGGCTGCAATCTTATTGCTTTTATCACACTTGCTTTCATGATCTCGATCTTGCAGGCTTGTGGCGTTTATTCTTTTACTGGTGCTTCCATACCACCTGAAGCAAAAACTATTTCAATTCAGCAATTTATAAATAATGCACCCCTCGTTCAACCTATGCTAAGTCAGCGACTAACTGATGCTTTGAGAGATAAGTTCAGTTCACAGACCAATCTGAGCCAGGTATCTGCAAATGGTGATCTTACATTTGAAGGATATATTAGTGATTACAATACCCAACCGGTTGCAATTACTGGTGATGAAACTGCCGCATTAAACCGGCTTACAATATCGGTAAAGGTTTCGTATAGTAACCGGTTTGATGAAAAACAAAATTTTGAAGCATCATTTTCGCGTTTTGAGGAATATGAAAGTTCACGGTCGCTTTCTGAAGTTGAAGATCAGCTTATGGAACAGATAATTGACGCACTGGTTCAGGATATTTTTAATCGTTCAGTTGTAAATTGGTAAACCAATGAGTTTAGCAAAATTTCAATATTATATTGAGCATCCTGCATCTCTTGATTCACGTTCGTTAACAATGATCAGAAGTGTAATTGAAGAATATCCATTTTGTCAGACCGCTCATATGTTATATGCCTGTAACCTTAAAAACATTCAGCATATTTCGTATAATTCACAGTTGAGCATTGTGGCTGCTTATGCCGGCGACAGAAGTAAATTACGGAGTTTGCTGTTTTTAGAATACACCAGGGAAACCAGTGAATTATATTTGCCGGTTTCAGAAAATGTGATCAGTAATTATGATACAGAAGAGAAAATAAGCGAAATATCGGTTCAGGCTGATGATACAGAAATTCAGGATGATATACTCATTGCTGAACCTGATAAAAAGAGGGCTGAAATTTTATCAAAAGAAGAAATCATTAATCGTTTTATCCAACAGGAACCTCATATAACCCGACCGCAGAAAGAATTTTTCAATCCGGTCAATTATGCAAAACAAAGTACCATTGATGATGAAGCCATTGTAAGTGAAACACTTGCAAGAATATTTCTTCAACAGGGGCATAAAGAAAAAGCCATAAGAGTTTTTAAACGTTTGATTTTGATATATCCCGAAAAAAGTAGTACTTTTGCAGCCCAGATTGAAAAAATAGAAAAAGATTATAAGTAACGCAAAATCAATTTAATACATTTTATTATGGGTGGCTATATCTTAGTTTCGGTATTAATACTAATTACCTGTATTTTATTAGCATTAATAGTCCTTGTTCAAAATTCAAAAGGAGGAGGTCTTGCTTCCAATTTTGCTTCATCAAATCAGTTTATGGGTGTCCGTAAAACTGCTGACTTCCTTGAAAAAGCAACCTGGACCCTGGCTATAGTTCTTTTGGTATTGAGCCTGTTTAGCGTTTTTGTTATTCCCCGCAGTCAGGTACAAGCCATTAGTGATACTGAGTTAAGGCAACATGTTGAAACCGGCACAACCCAACAGCCTGTGCAGGATTATCAAATGCCTCCGCAGGAAGATTAGAGAAAATACTCACAGGAATTTTAAGAATGTCATAATGTCATATATTATGACATTTTTTTTGCAAATAAATAAAAAATAATAAAATGAGATTTGGAACATAAATGGACTTGGTTCGTTTTTCGTCGCCATAGTATGCTGATAATCAATAAAATGATATCGAGTTTTAATTAGTTATTAAATAATCCCGGGAGCAAAATTATTTTATTGGCATGAAATATGTCAAACCCTCCGTCAGAGTAAAATCTGTTTAATTAATTATATGTATAATATAAAATCAATCAGAAGATGTCAAAAGTAAACATTAAACCATTAGCCGACAGAGTTTTGGTTAAGCCTGCACCTGCAGAAGAAAAAACAGCAGCTGGAATTATCATTCCTGACACAGCAAAAGAAAAACCACAAAAAGGCACAGTTGTAGCAGCCGGTCCCGGAAAAAAAGATGAACCTATAACTGTAAAACCGGGTGAGATAGTATTGTATGGAAAGTATGCCGGAACCGAAATAAACATTGATGGTACGGATTATCTTATCATGCGTGAAAGTGATATTCTTGCAATTATTTAATTAACAAAGAATTATAAAATTTAAAAAACGATAGAAATGGCTAAAGATATTTTATTTGATTTAGAAGCTCGCGAACAGCTTAAAAAAGGTGTTGATGCATTGGCAAGTGCTGTAAAAGTAACTCTTGGACCTAAAGGCCGTAATGTAATTATTGAGAAATCATATGGTGCTCCTGTAATTACAAAAGACGGTGTTTCAGTTGCTAAGGAAATAGATCTGAAAGATCCCGTTGAAAATATGGGTGCTCAATTGCTTAAAGAAGTTGCTTCAAAAACTTCTGATGTTGCCGGTGATGGTACTACTACCGCCACTGTACTTGCCCAGTCCATTGTAACTACAGGTTTGAAGAATGTTACAGCCGGTGCTAATCCCATTGACTTGAAACGTGGTATTGATAAGGCTATTCAGGTGATCATTGAAGATCTGAAAAAACAATCGAAAGAAATAGGTGATAGTTTCGAAAAAATTGAACAGGTTGCATCAGTTTCAGCAAATAACGATTTCACTATTGGTAAACTTATTGCCGAAGCAATGGGTAAAGTGAAGAAAGAAGGTGTTATCACAATTGAAGAAGCCAAGGGAATAGAAACAACTGTGAAAGTTGTTGAAGGTATGCAATTCGACCGCGGATATATCTCACCTTATTTTGTTACTGATGCTGAGAAGATGGAAGCCGTATATGAAAATCCTTATATCCTGATCCATGATAAAAAGATCAGTATTATGAAGGATATGCTTCCGGTACTTGAAAAAATTGCTCAATCAGGCCGTCCGCTTATTATTATAGCAGAAGATATTGAAGGTGAGGCACTTGCAACTCTTGTTGTAAATAAGATCCGAGGATCTCTGAAAATTGTTGCAGTTAAAGCACCCGGTTTTGGTGATCGAAGAAAAGAAATGCTTGAGGATATTGCCATTTTGACAGGCGGTACAGTTATTTCAGAAGAAAAAGGTTATAAGCTTGAAGATACAAATCTCAGCTATATGGGTCAGGCAGAAAAAGTTACAGTTGATAAGGACAACACAACCATAGTAAGCGGTAAGGGCAAGAAAGATGACATTGATGCACGTATTAAGCAGATTAAAGCACAAATGGAAACTACCACATCCGATTACGATCGTGAAAAATTACAGGAACGTCTGGCTAAACTGGCTGGTGGTGTAGCTGTGATTTATGTTGGCGCTGCCAGTGAAGTGGAAATGAAGGAAAAGAAAGATCGTTTCGACGATGCTTTGCATGCAACACGTGCTGCAATTGAAGAAGGTATAGTACCAGGTGGTGGTATTGCATATATTCGTGCTATTGAAACTCTTGGCTCAGTGAAATGTGAGAATGATGATGAAAAAACCGGAGTTCAGATTATTAGAAGAGCATTAGAGGAACCATTGCGTCAGATTGTTGAAAATGCCGGTATGGAAGGCTCAGTTGTGGTTCAGAAAGTAAGAGAAGGCAAAGGTGATTATGGCTTTAACGCAAGAACCGATGTTTATGAAAATTTGTTTGATGCAGGTGTAATTGATCCAACTAAAGTATCGCGCGTTGCACTTGAAAATGCTGCCTCAATTGCTGGTATGCTCTTAACTACCGAATGTGTGGTTTCAGAAACTAAAGAAGAAAAAGAAGTTCCTATGCCTAATCCTGGCATGGGTGGAATGGGAGGAATGGGAGGAATGTACTAATCTCTCATATATTTTATTGAATTTTTCTGGCCGCTTTATTTTTAAGGCGGCTTTTTTGTTTTTTACATGCTGAATGTGCCCATCAGCAATACCTATGCATGATTTATAAAATTACAATGTTCGTAAATTGACTAAAAACACCTGTATGAATAAACTTTTTTATACTTTCGTAAAACTAATTATACCGTAAAAGTATCGGGATGAATGTTTTCTAATAAGATTAATGATCAAACAAAAGATATATTATTCTTGTTCCGGTATAACAAATGTCAATTACTGGTTTGAACGGGTATTTTGAAAAACTTTTATTTTGCTTAAAAAGTAATATCCTTCATATTTAGGCAAATAACAATTAATTATGGAAAATAATAAAATAATTAAAGGGTTCTCAAAATTAGGGAAGGATAGTAAAATTGAGAAAATTACTTCATTTCTGCATCATCCGCAGGCAGGAATTGACCTTTTGCGGTCATTTTGGCACGAAAATACCGAAGTGCAGAAATTACTGGATGAATTTAGTGAAAATACTGTAACAAATTATTTCTTCCCATATGGCGTAGTTCCAAACGTTATGATTAACAATGAAGTATTAATTGTTCCCATGGTTATTGAAGAGAGTTCGGTAGTTGCTGCTGCTGCTAATAGTGCCCGCTTTTGGAGTGAACGTGGCGGATTTCATAGCCAGGTTATTTCAACTACTAAGGTTGGTCAGGTTCATTTTATATGGGAAGGGGATGATGCTGTTTTAAAACAGTGTTTTCCTGAACTGCGCCGCTTGATGTTAGAACATACCAAGCCCATAACTTCCAATATGGAAAAAAGGGGAGGAGGTATTCTTGATATTAAGCTGTTGAACAAGCGTGACGAAATACCTGGTTATTATCAGATATTAGCGTATTTTGATACGCGTGATGCTATGGGCGCTAATTTTATAAATACCTGCCTTGAAGAATTTGCTGAAGTGTTAAAAGCTCATCTGGATATGAATCCTATGTATGGAGGCTTTGAATGTCAGGTGATCATGTCAATATTGTCAAATTATACTCCTGACTGCCTTGTTGAAACATGGGTGGAATGTCCGGTTTCAGATTTGAAAGGTGTTGACGAAATTACTCCTGAAGAATTTGTTGATAAGTTCTCAAAAGCAGTTAGGATCTCTCAGATTGATATTTACCGTGCTACTACACATAATAAAGGGATTTTCAATGGCATTGATGCTATTGCTCTTGCTACCGGTAACGATTTTCGCGCTATTGAAGCATGTGGGCATGCTTATGCGGCACGTTCGGGTTCATACCAGGGACTTACCAGTTTGGAATTGAAAAACAATGTTTTCAAATACACTCTAAAAATACCTATTGCCTTGGGAAGTGTGGGAGGATTGACAAAACTGCATCCATTGGCAAAGTTTTCACTTGAACTTATGGGGAACCCTGATGCCGAGAAACTGATGATGATTTCTTCAACAATTGGCATGGCAAACAATTTTAGTGCTTTGAAATCGCTGGTTACCAAAGGCATTCAAAAAGGACATATGAAAATGCATTTGCTTAATATCCTGAATAATTTTAATGCTACGGATAAGGAAAAAGAACAAGCAATTGAGTATTTTAAAATTCATAAGGTGTCAAATAAAAGCGTATCAAATTTTTTGGGACAGCTTAGAAAGATTCACGAATTCCAAACATTGCCAACGTGATTTCCAAAGAATATTTTTCAAAAGGAAAACTTCTTGTTTCAGGCGAGTATCTTGTATTGTATGGAGCATTAGCGCTTGCTGTTCCAACAAGGTTTGGGCAGAGCATGAGCATTGACAATACCGCACATAAGGGCGTTATTGACTGGCACACTTCTGTTCAGGGTAAATCTTGGTTTCAATCCCGTTTTAGCTTGCCAGACTTTTTTATTTTAAAATCAAATAATAGTAAGTCGGCCGAATATATTCAGAAAATTCTACTTGCAGCCAAAAAACACAATCCTTTGTTTTTGGTTAATAGTCTTGGCTATCAGGTAAATAGTGAGCTGGACTTTAATATTGACTGGGGGCTGGGTTCAAGTTCTTCATTGATTTCAAATATTGCTTACTGGGCTAATATTGATCCTTATGATTTGCATTCTGAAGTGTCAAAAGGTTCAGGATATGATATTGCCTGCTCCAGAGCTTCGAAGTCTGTTTTATACAAAAAATCTGGTGACCAGCGAGTGATTGAGGAAGTGGATTTTAATCCTCCTTTTTCTAACAAGATTTATTTTATTTACCTGGGCAGGAAAATGGATACTGAATCTGTTGTAAATAAATTCTATGATCAGAGCAATGATTTTTATCATGAAATCCAAAAAATAAATAATATAACCCGACAGATGGTTCATTGTATGGATTACCAGGTTTTCGGGAAGCTGATGCAGGAGCATGAAGCAATTTTATCAGCAGTACTTAATGAACCAACTTTGAAAAATGGTGTTTTTAATGATTTTGATGGTCAGATTAAATCTCTTGGTGCCTGGGGAGGGGATTTTGCAATGGCTCTTTGGACTAAAAGCAGGCAGGAATTAAAAGAATACCTTTCATACAAAAGATTGAATACATTTTTTGGATTTAAGGAAATGATATATGACAGCTCAGAAAACAGATAACAGCACGAAAGAATTTGTAACAGGCTGGCAGAGTCCTGCCAATATTGCTTTAGTGAAATATTGGGGGAAAACCGGAAATCAAATGCCGATCAATCCTTCATTAAGTATTACTCTTAGTTTTTCGTATACAGAAACAATTGTTTCTGCGAGACAAAAGATCAATACAGCAGATGAAATTCTGCTTAAGTATTTGTTTGAAGGTAAGGAGCATTCTGAGTTTCAGGTGAAGACTACAATCATGCTCCGAAAACTTACTTCTGAACTTCCATTTTTAAAAGATTTTTCACTGGAAATAGAAAGCTTAAATACTTTTCCTCATTCAGCTGGTATTGCTTCATCCGCCTCTTCAATGAGTGCTTTGGCTCTTTGTTTATTAAGTATTGAGAATCAGATCATAGGTAAGGAGGTTGATAACACAGCCTTTTATAAAAAAGCTTCTCATATTGCAAGATTGTGCTCTGGTAGTGCCAGCCGTTCTGTTTATGGTGGTTTTGTTTTATGGGGGCGCTCAGATTTTGTTAATGGTTCAGATAATAAGTATGCTATTCCGCTACCGGAAAAACCTCATCCTCTATTTGAGAATCTATGCAATAGCATTTTAATTATTGATAAAGGTAAGAAAACTGTTTCAAGCAGTATGGGTCATGAAAAAATGAACCATCATTATTTTAAGAAAGGACGTATAAAACAGGCAAATGATCGCTTGTTTACAATTATAAAAGCTATTGAAAGAGGAGATTGGGATAGTTTTGAACAGGTTGTTGAGAATGAGGCGCTTACTCTGCATGGACTGATGATGAGTTCTGAACCTGGATTTGTTCTTATTAAAGCAAATACAATTAATGCTATCGAAAAAATCATTGATTTCAGAAAACGGCAAAATCTGAGAATGACTTTTACTATTGATGCAGGACCGAATATTCATATTATTTACCCTGTAGAAGACCAGGAAAAAGTTAAAAAGTTTATTGATAATGAATTAAGAGCGTTTTGTGAAGATGATCTGGTAATACATGATCGTATTGGAAATGGTCCAGTAAGGATAAAATGAAAAGAGAAGGAAGAGAAAAATGTACATTAAAAGTAAGCTGAAAAAGATTACAACAACATCATTTTGTGCTAACATTAAATTATTGTAACATAGAATTGCAGGCTTGAAGTTGTATTTGAAATAATTAACTACTGAAGAACACGGGCTGATGAAAAGAAAACCGGATATATTTTACTCAAAAATTCTGTTATTTGGAGAATACAGTATTTTATTCGACTCAATGGGTCTTACAATTCCTTATACATATTTTAAAGCAGAACTAAGTTTTATCAAAGAAAACAAATATACCGACCTTGATTATGCCAGAAAAAGCAATGCGTTGCTTGAGCAATATATTCCATATCTTCAGGAATTAAAGAATAGCGAAAAACTTAAGAGTGCATTCAATGTAGATTTATTTGCTGATGATGTTCAAAGAGGACTTTATCTTGAAAGCAATATCCCGCAGGGTTACGGGGTAGGTAGTTCTGGAGCTTTGGTAGCTGCACTTTACAAGAAATATGTTAACGGAGTATTGTATGATGATGCTGAAACGTTACTAAAACAAAACAATAAGCTCCTTCAGCAGTTCTCTCAGCTTGAGTCTTTTTTCCATGGAACAAGCAGTGGCATTGACCCTTTGAATTGTTACATAGGGCAGCCTTTGCTCATACGTTCACGTAATGACATTTCAGTGGTTGAAATACCACGTACGAACCATTATTCAGAAGGCGGAATCTTTCTTATAAATACCGGTATTCCCGGGAAAACAGAGCCTTTGGTAAATCTTTTTATGGAAAGATCAAAGCATGAGGATTTCAGAAACCTGATTCAATATACAATGATTCCTATTACTAATAATTGTATTACTTACCTGATTAGCGGCGATACAGATAATTTTTATTCGAACCTTTATAAACTTTCAGTGTTTTCACTTAAGAACCTCAAGGAAATGATACCGGTTAATACTGAAAAGATGTGGGAATATGGTCTTGAAAGTGGAAATTATTATACAAAACTTTGCGGTTCTGGTGGTGGAGGCTTTCTTCTTGGGTTTACGAAGAATTATCCGGAAACAAAAGAAATACTTAAATCCACCGGTATTAACGTGATACCGGTTTACCTTAATTCTTAAGCGCAAGATTTGATAGTTAGCAATAGTTGATACTTTGACTAACTGTTTAATTTTGCATACATACAATTGCAATTTGAATTAGAATTAATTGTTATGCATAGCGGCACATTTAAACTATCTGGCAACATTGTTGATGTTATCAATAGAAACATTTTTCCGGGTACCATTGTGGTCAATAAAGGCAAAATAGAACATGTCCTGTATGATACCAAAGTGCCCGATCAATATATACTGCCTGGTCTTATTGATGCGCATATTCATATTGAAAGTTCCATGCTCATTCCGTCAGAATTTGCCCGCCTTGCTAGTCTGCATGGCACAGTAGCAACAGTGAGCGATCCTCATGAAATTGCTAATGTGCTTGGAGTAGAAGGAGTGAAATTTATGATTGAAAATGGAAAAAAAGTTCCGTTTAAATTCTTTTTTGGCGCACCTTCATGTGTTCCGGCAACCGAATTTGAAACTTCAGGAACTTCAATTGGCGCTGATACTATTGGTGAAATGCTGGATTGGGATGATATATATTATCTTTCGGAGATGATGAATTTTCCGGGTGTGCTCTATGATGATCCTGAAGTGAAAGCTAAACTACAGGCTGCATTTAAGCGTAAAAAGCCTGTTGATGGTCATGCTCCAGGACTTAGGGGCAAAGATGCCAGAAAATATGCGGAGGCAGGAATTACTACTGATCATGAATGTTTTACACTGGAAGAAGCGCGTGAGAAAGCCATGCTGGGTATGAAAATACTGATAAGGGAAGGCAGTGCTGCACGAAATTTCGATGCACTTATTCCATTATTAAAAGAAATGCCGCATATGATCATGTTTTGTTCTGACGATAAACATCCTGATGAACTTATTCAGGGTCATATTAATACATTCATAGTAAGGGCAATTAAAAATGATTATGATATATTCGATGTAATTAGTGCGTGCACCTTAAACCCCGTAAAGCATTATAGACTGCCAGTTGGATTGCTTCAGCCAGGTGATGATGCTGATATGATTGTGGTTGATTCACTAGATAATATGAAGGTTATGGAGACTTATATAAAAGGTATAAAAGTGGCTGAAAACGGAAATACCAGAATGGATGCAGTAGTTGAAAAGCCTGTTAATCGTTTTAATGCAAGAAAAATTGAACCTGCCGATATTGAAGTCAGTGACAAAGAGTCAAAAATTAACATTATTGAAGTCGTTGATGATCAGATTGTTACCAAACATATGATTGCCCGCCCTTTGGTTGATAATAACCTGATTGTGAGTGATATAAAAAGAGATATCCTGAAGATAATAGTACTTAATCGTTATACTCAGTCTTTGCCTGCTATTGGGTTTGTACATGGATTTAATCTGAAACATGGAGCAATTGCTTCAACTGTTGCTCATGATAGTCATAATATTATTGCAGTTGGTACAAATGATGAAGCAATTTGCAAAGCTGTGAATCATCTGATAGAAGTACAGGGAGGAGTTGTAGCTTTTAATGGATCTGAAAATTTTATTCTGCCATTGCCTGTAGCAGGTCTTATGTCGCTAGAAAATGGTTATGAAGTGGCTCAAAAATACAAAATGCTTGATAAAATAGCAAGAGAATTAGGAGCTAAACTTTCATCTCCTTTTATGACTCTTTCATTTCTTGCATTACTTGTAATTCCTGAACTAAAATTAAGTGATAAAGGTCTTTTCAATGGTAATGCTTTTGAGTTTTTATCGCTATATAATTATGAAGCATAGTTAAAAATATCTATATAACTATTTTTTTTAATGTTAAATTTTTATATTTGCAAAAATTTAACGTTATGAAAGAAACGGAATTAGACATTGTTAAACTCGAAGCTGCATCAAGCAAGTTAAGAGCTATGGCCCATCCAATGAGAATTGCCATAATTGATTTACTTAGGCACTTTCAGAAAAGGCTTAA
>LSQX01350652.1_pt1 | contig 205625 bp, 165 predicted proteins | sample 654561 | NCBI WGS metagenome assembly LSQX01 (sample SAMN04489861, study PRJNA283612) | anaerobic digester metagenome | isolation source: 4 biogas reactors fed with cattle manure at either 37C or 55C with and... | place: Denmark: Kongens Lyngby | collected 2014 | reverse complement strand
CACCCGTCCATATTACTCGTTCATACCATCCGCCTGCTCCATCTACTCACCTTGCTCGCCCAGCCTCGTTAACGTCTATCCGCCAATGTCCGGCCTAGTGGCGCGACCAGGTATCCATCCCCCTCCTGCATCCCTTCAGGACTGGCCTACTATGGCTGAGTACAGCCCTTTTCAAGTTGATGCTTGGAGGGGTCTTATCGGACGTTTTGCGGGGATTTATCGAACACTTGTTGAGGGCAAGGCCGCAAAGGTGGAGTTCTAGACGCATTTTCTCAGGTTTCCGTGCTCGGATCGCCATCGGAGGTAGAAAGGCGGAGAAAGGCGGAGCTGCGGGCACGCTTTGCCGGGTTTTGGTGCCCGGACAACCACCTGAGGCGGAGCTGCGGGCACGCTTTACCGGGTTTTGGTGCCGGGATAACCACCTAGGGCAGAGCCACGGGCACGTTTTGCCGGGTTTTGGTGCCGGGATAACCACCTGGGGCGGAGCTGTGGGCACGCTTTGCCGGGTTTTGGTGCCGGGATAACCACCTAGGGCGGTCGAGGTCTGCCAAGATAGCCAAGATAGCCGAGATAGCCGGAATGGCGCGGAATGCTTTGCCAGACCTTAGGCCGAACTTAGCATATTCCCATCATTTTTTCTTTGCGCTGGAATATAGCAACTTTGCCACGGCAGAAGGGGACAATTTGAGTTTGGATGCGATCTGCTCCGGCCGGATGCCGTAGCGGGTTCCGAGGGTCACGGCCAGGTCGCATCGCTGAGCGGCGTCCAGGTCAGATAATCTCTTCACGCCCTGCTTGAAATTCAGCTCGTTGAACAGGATCGTGTCGATATCGCCACCGGAAGGAGACCACACTTCGTTCAGATCCAGCGCAAGCCGTTTGTAGGTGTCGAAGTCTTTGAACATTCGGAAAGTATAGTCCTTCGTGTCTTTATATAGGCTTTGCGCCTTGGTCACTTGACCCTTCCCGGCTTTCATGAGATAGCTTTCCGGGAGGATATACCCCATCTTGCAGACTTTGTATTCCCCCGGAAGTTGGACGTGCGAACCGAGGATCTTGCGCATCTTCTTGGGACCCAAATCCTTGACGGTTTTATATTCAAACAATTCAGACACGTCGCTGAACAATGTGTAGTTGCTGCTCCACAGGGTTCCGCCGGGCAGAATGTCTTTCCGCGCATCGTAGGCATTGCGACCGGAATAGGACACGGCGTTGATGAGATCTTCGAGTGTGTCGAGCCTTCGGAGCAGAAAATACCAGTCATCCGGGAGGGGCGGGTATCCGTCTTTGATAAGTTGGGCGTTCAGTCGGGCTTTCAGATAGAAAAAGAAATCACAGCTGCCGCTTCCGGTTGCCCAGATGATGAAATGCCCATGATTTCGCATCCAGTCCATCTGGACGATGCCGATCTGGAATCGGTGCTGAGCGATGGCTGTCGCATTCATCGCATTCACGCATTCGTTCCGATTGTTGAGAAGGTTGCGTCCTTCCAGCCTGTCAAGGATCATGTGATAGTACCAGAGCGGATATCTTCTGTACTGCATTCGAAGTTTTTCTAGTTTTGTCATGATCGATGTCTTTTTGTTTTCGGCAATATTATGAATAGGAAACGGCAATAACGATAAAGGATATGTTTCTTTGCGAAATTTTTCTGTTTTTGTTGGATTATTTCTGAATATGTACCTTCTGGCCAAAGGGGGTGCCTAGGCCGGCCACTTGGGTCAGGCGAAGGTTGTGACCTGCGGCGGCTGAGTGCTGCTCCCTCCAAGTGGACGCTCGGCGGGATTTGTCGGATGCTTGGCGGGGTCTTGTCGGACGCTTCGCGGGATTTATTGAACGTTTGACGGGTCTTTTCTCCTATCGGATGCTTGGCGGGGTCTTGTTGGATGCTTCGCGGGGTCTTGTTGGATGCTTGACCGGGGTTTATTGAAAGCTTGATGAGGGCTTGCCGGATGCCTGGTGGGGTCTTATCGGATATCTGGCTGGGTCTTTATTGGATGTCTGGCGGGTTTTACTGGATGTTTGGTGGAGGTTTATCGAATGCTTGGCGGGTTTTTATCGGACGCCTGGCTAGAGTGAGGCTGCGGTGGTGGAAGTACGAGTCCTGTTTAAGGGGGCGCTGCCCTTGGGAAACCCTGCGACTTTTGCGTCTCAACGACTTTACCTGCCTGGCCAAGGCCAGCGGCAAAGTCCCGGCCTTGTCGGTCGGCAGCTTCCGACTTGTTTTATGTCCCGCCCTCAAGAGAAGTCCCGTGGCTTTTGGAGTCGCCACCCAAGGCGGAGCTGCGGGCATGTTTTGCCGGGTTATCGTGCCCGGATAACCACCTGAGGCGGACCTGCGGGCACGCTTTCCCGGGTTTTGGTGCCCGGATAACCACCCAAGGCGGAGTTGCGGGCACGCTTTGCCGGGTTTTGGTGCCCGGACAACCACCTGGGGCGGAGCTGCGGGCATGCTTTGCCGGGTTTTGGTGCCCGGACAACCACCTAGGGCGGAGCCGCGGGCATGCTTTGCCGGGTTTCCGTGCCCGGATAACCACCTGGAGGAGGAATGGAGCGGGAAATGGAGCGGGAAATGGAGCGGGTTTGCGGTGCCGGCTTGAAAATAGTTTGAATATAGCTTGAATATGGCTTGAAGATAGCTTGAATATAGTTTGAATATAGCTTGAATATGGGTTAAATTATGGCTTGCAGGTTTTTGTTTTAAGAATATATTAAGTAAATTGGCATGATTTTTCAGCGGTTCGCACGACGGGTTTGGCGGTGCGAAAAGGGATGACGGAAAAACCCTAAAGCGTATTCAGAGATGGCAGAAATCATCGGATTTATTTCCCAGGTCATCGGACCTGTTGTGGATGTGCATTTCGATCGGGGTCCAAAGGAGGGGAAACAGGATCTTCCGCGGATTCACGATGCGTTGACAATCGATCGGGACGGCGAGCGCAAACTTGTGGTCGAAGTGCAGCAGCACATCGGCGAGGATACGGTCCGCTGCGTGGCTATGGATTCCACGGACGGACTCTGCCGGGGGATGCGGGCGGTCAACACCGAAGCCCCGATCACGATGCCGGTCGGCACGCAGATTCGCGGACGGGTGATGAATGTGGTCGGCGACCCGATCGACGGGTTGTGGGCCCTCAGCGAGGCGAATGCTCTGCCGATCCACCGGGAACCGCCGAAGTTCGAAGAACTGACCACCTCCCAGGAAGTCCTGTACACCGGGATCAAGGTCGTCGATCTGCTGGAACCCTATCTGAAGGGCGGCAAAATCGGCCTTTTCGGAGGAGCCGGCGTCGGCAAGACCGTCCTTATCAAAGAACTGATCAACAACATCGCGAAGAAGCACAACGGCTTCTCGGTCTTCGCCGGTGTGGGCGAGCGCACGCGGGAAGGAAACGACCTCCTGCGCGAAATGATCGAGTCCGGCGTCATCCGGTACGGCGAAGAATTTCTCAAGAGCATGGAGAAAGGGCATTGGGACCTGAGCAAGGTGGACCGGCAGGAATTGGAGAAGTCGCAGGTCGCGATGGTTTTCGGCCAGATGAACGAACCGCCCGGAGCCCGCAGTTCCGTGGCTCTTTCGGGCTTGACCCTCGCCGAATCCTTCCGCGACTCGGATACGGGCGAAGGCCCCCGGGACATCCTCTTCTTCATTGACAATATTTTCCGGTTTACCCAAGCGGGTTCGGAAGTTTCCGCGCTGCTGGGCCGCATGCCTTCCGCAGTCGGCTACCAACCCACCTTGGCGACGGAGATGGGACAGATGCAGGAACGGATTACCTCCACGAAGAACGGCTCCATCACGTCCGTGCAGGCGGTGTACGTGCCGGCAGACGACCTGACCGATCCCGCTCCCGCCACGACCTTCATCCATCTGGACGCGACCACGGTGCTGAGCCGGAAGATCGCCGAGCTGGGCATTTATCCGGCTGTGGATCCGCTGGAATCCACTTCCCGGATTCTGGATCCGAACATCGTGGGACAGAAGCATTACGACACCGCGCAACGAATCAAGCAGATTCTGCAGCGAAATCAGGAGTTGCAAGATATTATCGCCATCTTGGGCATGGATGAACTTTCGGACGAGGACAAGCTCACCGTGAACCGCGCCCGCCGGGTACAGCGGTTCTTGTCGCAGCCTTTCTCCGTGGCCGAACAGTTCACCGGCGTGCCCGGGGTCATGGTGGATATCGAAGATACGATCGACGGCTTCGACCGCATTCTGGACGGGGAGGTGGATTACCTGCCCGAGCAGGCCTTCCTCAACGTGGGAACGCTGGACGATGCTATCGAGAAAGGAAAGAAAATTCTGAAGCAGGCGAAGTAGGACATGCCGAAGAGGACGGTTGATATATTATTGGAGATCATCTCTCCCGAGAAGATGCTGGTGCATCAGATGGTCAGCACCGTGGAATTGCCCGGTACGAAGGGGCGATTCATGGTTCTTAGAGGGCATGCGCCGCTGATTTCTTCGCTGGAAGCCGGCAACATCACGTACACGGTCGGCGACCTGACCAAATCGCTTCGGATCGCTTCCGGATTCGTGGAAGTATGTAAGAACCATGTAAGCGCGTGTGTGGAACTATGAAGGCGATCCGATCCATATTCCTGCTGCTGGCGCTGTTCCTGCCGGGCTTTCTCCTCTCCGGTCAGGAAACGGAGGCGGAAGTTAACTTTTCTGAGGTGATATTCAGCCACATCGGCGACAGTTACCGGTGGCACATCGCGGACTTCGGCAACAAGCATGTGGAATTATATCTGCCTGTCATCGTGCGCAGCAAAACCACCGGTTGGCATCTTTTTTCTTCCAAAAAATTGGAAGACGGTGAATATCAAGGCTTCCGTTTTGGATCGGCGGACGGGCCCTACGCCGGAAAGATCGTCGAGCAGGGAGTCGGTGGCGCGGAAACCCGCCCCTTGGATATCAGCATCACGAAGAACGTGCTTGCCTTGTTTTTCAGCAGCGGACTCCTACTGCTGCTGATTTTGCTGACGGCGCGCTGGTACAAGCGCCACGATGTCTACAAGGAGGCTCCTACGGGCCTTGCCGCCTTCATGGAGCCGATCGTGATGATGATCGACGAGGTCGCGCGGGAAAACATCGGAGAGGAAGACTATGCCCGGTACTCTCCGTACCTGTGCATGGCCTTTCTCTGGATCATCCTGAACAATCTGCTGGGGGTCGTGCCCTTGTTCCCCTTCGGGGCGAACCTGACCGGGAACATCGCGATCACGATGACCTTGGCGCTCTTCACCTTTTCCATCGTGAATTTCACGGGACGGAAGGAATATTACAAGGAAATGTTCCTGCCGGACGTGCCCTTGTTCCTGAAACCGGTCCTGCCGGTGATCGAGGTCTTCAGCGCGCTGATGAAGCCGGTTTCGCTGACCGTCCGGTTGTTCGCGAACATGCTGGCGGGACACATCATGATCCTCTGCATCGTCTGCGTGATCTTCGTGGTGGCCAAGATGGGCCCTGCTCTTTTCGGCTCGATGACCGTTGTGTCGGTGATCTTCGGGATATTCTTGGACTTCTTGGAGTTCCTGGTGTCTTTCATACAGGCTTATGTGTTCACCATTCTTTCCTCGATCTACATCGGGATCGCGCGCGCGAAAGAATAGATGATAGAAATTAATATTCACTAAATATCAATTTATTATGTTCTTTTCAGCAATTATTCTCCAGGCCGCCACGGGGGCGGTCATCGGTAAGGTGGCAGCGGCGTTCGGCGCTGCCTTGGTCGCGTTCGCGGCCGGCTTCGCAATCAGCAAGATCGGTACTTCAGCCATGGAAGCCATCGCACGCCAACCCGAATCCGCAGGCGATGTCCGCACGAGTTTGATCCTCGCCGCCGGTATGGTGGAAGGCGCCGCTCTGTTCGCCATCATCGTCTGCCTGCTCATCGTGCTCGGGGGATAGCCATGTCGCTGATTACACCGGACGGCGGGCTGCTCTTCTGGATGGTGCTGATTTTCGGCATCGTCTTCTTCATCCTGGCCAAATGGGGCTTCCCGGTGATCACAGGCATGGTACGCAAACGTACCGCGCACATCCAGGATTCGCTCAAGATGGCCCGGGACGCCGAGAACAGGCTGGGCAACCTGGCTCAGGAACAAGCCCGGATGATTGAGGAGGCTCGGGCGGAGCAGACGCGCATCCTCAAGGAGGCCGCCGCATCGCGGGACCTGCTCATCGAGGAGGCGAAGGCGCAGGCGCGGGACGAGGCCTCCAGGCTTCTGGAAAAGGCGAAGACCGAAATCGCCGCCGAGAAGGAGAGCGCGATGCGGGACATCCGCAAGCAGGTCGCCCTCCTGTCGGTCGGAATAACCGAGAAGGTTCTGCGCAAAGATCTGTCCGAGACGGATCCGCAGCTGGAACTGCTCCGGAAACTTTCCGACGAAATAGCCGCGAAGGGACTTGACCGGAACTTGAGGAACTAGGGTTTATGAATACGGGAATCATCGCTTCCCGCTACGCGCGGGCGCTGCTGAGACGGGTCGAGGAGACCGGGAACGGGGAGACCGTGCTGCGTCAGGTCGAGGTGCTTGGCCAGGCGCTGGACGCGCTCCCGGAGTTCCGGGATGTGGTGGCCGAGCGCATGGGGGTGACGTATTCCCAGAAAATGAAGTTGTTCCAAGCGGCTCTGGTTCCGACGGCGGCGGATGCGCCGCGCGAACCGCTGGCCCCGGAGCTTCGCGTTTTTCTGGAGGTATTGATGCGGAATGACCGCATCGGCGATGTACGGCTCATCTTTCATAGTTTCGAAAGCGCGTATCACCGCGCCCGCGGTCTCAAGAAGGGGACCCTCCGGGTGGTGCTCCCGTCTCCTGATCTGGAATCGCGGCTCCGGCAATTCGTCGAGTCGAGAACGGGCTGCAGGCTGCTGCTGAAGACGGAGGTGGATCCGTCGCTCATCGGGGGCTTCGTGTTCGAGATCGAAGATCTCCTGCTGGACGCCAGCGTGCGCCATCAGCTCGAGATCATCCGCGATCAGTTCGTGGAACGAAACCGGAGAATCGTATGATACGACAAACTAATTTGCAATGACTATGGCACAGAACAATACAATAAGACCCAGTGAGATATCCGATGTGCTCCTGCAGCAGTTGAAGGAGATCGACATCTCGCCGCGTTTCGAGGAGATCGGCAAGGTCCTGCAGGTCAGCGACGGGGTGGCGAGAATGTATGGCCTGACTCATGCGGAGGCGGGGGAACTGCTCGAATTCGAGGGCGGGGTGATGGGGGTCGTGATGAACCTGGAGCAGGACAACGTGGGAGCCGTTCTATTGGGACCGACCGATGCGGTAAAGGAAGGGATGACCGTTCGCAGAACAGGGCGGATCGCTTCCATCCTGGCCGGGGAACCTCTGCTCGGGCGAGTGGTGGATCCGCTGGGTGTGCCGCTGGACGGACTGGGGCCGATCGAAGGCGATCTGGTGGAAATGCCGCTCGAACGGAAGGCGCCCGGCGTCATCTTCCGGCAGCCGGTGTGCGAGCCGCTCCAGACCGGTTTGAAGGCCATCGATGCGATGATCCCGATCGGTCGCGGACAACGGGAGTTGATCATCGGCGACCGGCAGACGGGGAAAACCGCGATCGCCATCGATACGATCATCAACCAACGCGACTGCTATCGGTCCGGACAGCCCGTCTATTGCATCTATGTGGCCATCGGCCAGAAGGGATCCACCGTGGCAAATATCGTGGAGACGCTCCGGTCGCACGGCGCGATGGACTATACCGTCGTGGTCGCGGCTACGGCCGCCGATCCTGCGGCCCTGCAATATTTCGCTCCCTTCGCCGGCGCGGCCATCGGGGAATATTTCCGGGACACGGGGCGGTCCGCCCTGGTGGTTTACGACGACCTCTCGAAGCAGGCGGTGGCCTATCGCGAGGTGTCCCTGATCCTGCGCCGCCCTTCGGGACGGGAAGCCTATCCCGGAGACGTGTTCTATCTGCATTCACGCCTGCTGGAGCGGGCCGCCAAGATTATCGGTCAGCAGGAAGTGGCGGAACGAATGAACGATTTGCCTGCGTCGTTGCAGGGCAAGGTGCGGGCCGGGGGCTCGCTGACAGCCCTGCCGATCATCGAAACCCAAGCCGGCGATGTAGCCGCCTATATCCCCACGAATGTCATCTCCATTACGGACGGTCAGATCTATCTGGAGTCCAGTCTGTTCAATCAGGGATTCCGCCCGGCTATCAACGTGGGCATTTCGGTGTCCCGGGTAGGAGGAGCCGCGCAGGTGAAATCCATGAAGAAAGTGGCCGGTACTTTGAAGATCGACCAAGCGCAGTATTACGAACTGGAGTCCTTCTCAAAGTTTTCCTCCGACTTGGACAAGGTGACGGCGATGGCGCTGGACAAGGGGCGCAAGACCAACCAACTGCTGATTCAGAAGCAGTACGCTCCGATGCCTGTCGGAGAACAAGTCGCCATCCTGTACTGCGGCACCAAGGGGCTGATGCGGTCGATCCGCTTGGATCAGGTGGCCGATTTTCAGGAAGCGTTCCTGGACCGGATGCGGGCGGGTCACGCTTCGGATGTGCTGGAGCCTCTGGCCGCCGGGAAGATCGACGATGCGATCATGCGGGTGATCGAGAAGGAGGCGGACGAAGTCCTGATTTCCCTCCGTTCCGCCGCCACGCCCGAGGAGGGTTCGGATATTCCTGAAAAGAAAGAAGCGTAATGCCCTCGCTGAAGGAAATAAAGGGTCGGATCAGTTCCGTTCGCAGCACGCTGAAGATCACTTCGGCGATGAAGATGGTTGCCTCGGCCAAACTGCACAAGGTGCAGTTTGCCATCCGGAATATGCTGTCGTACGAGCATCGGCTGCACGGTATGTTGGTGAATTTGATGACGGAATCTCCGAAAGGGTCTTCCAATTCTGAGGATCTGACCCGATCCCGCGAAATCCGCCGCGTGGCGATCGTCGCCCTTGCTTCGAACTCTTCCCTGTGCGGTTCCTTCAACAACTCCGTCATCCGCGAGGCGACTGCCGTAGCGCGGGAATATCTTTCTTCGGGCCTTCCTGCGGATTCGGTTACGGTCTATTCGATCGGACGCAAGATGGCGGATGCCATGCGGAAACTTGGTTTCCCGCCGCCGGAAGACTATTCGAAATTGTCCGAGTCCCCGAATTACGAGGAGGCTTCGAATCTGGCGCAGGAATTTCTGGATGGATTCCGGTCCGAACGCTTCGACCGGGTCGAGCTGGTGTACAACCATTACGAGTCAATGGCCCTACAGCCGACGGTCCGGCAGGCCCTTCTGCCGCTGCAGTGGGACGAACAGGCGTTTGTCCCGATCACAACCAAGAGGCTAGAGGTCCGGAAGGAAAAGATGCCGCATGCGGCGGACCCGAAAGACTACATCCTCGAACCGTCCCGGGAAGAGATCATCAAGGTCTTGCTTCCGAAAATAATCCAGTTGCGTGTCTTCACGACCCTGCTGGATTCCGCCGCTGCCGAGCATGCGGCGCGTACGGTGGCCATGCAGATGGCTACGGACAATGCTCAAGATTTGCTCGAGGAACTGACGCTGGAGTACAACAAGAGCCGGCAGCAGAAGATCACCAACGAAATCCTGGACCTCGTTTCGGGCTCCCTCACTTGATTCTTATACCCGATGCACCGACTATTTTTTACTTGCCCGTCGCCGCGGAAGCGGTTCGAAATTTTACCGGTGATCCTGCTGCTGTTCTGCAGCCTGTTCGGTCCTGTAACAGCATGCCGTCCTGCGTCCCGTGTGGTCCTCGGTGACGAACGTTTCGAAGAATATCTTCCCCTGCTCTCCGGAAAGCGGGTCGCGATCTTCAGCAATCAGACCGGAATTGTCGGAGACCGGGTCGAAGGCTCCAAATTGGCGGACGCCTTGCAAGAATCCGGGGGCACATTCCCGGCAGGCTGCGGGCGCGGCAAGGCGAAGCGCTACGATGCGTTCTCGCTTATTTCCTTTATCGAGCCGGCGCGACCCGGGGGAACGATCGAATACGGTCCGCATCTGCTGGATGTGCTGTTGGAAAAGGGCGTGCAGGTTACGGCCATCTTCTCTCCCGAGCACGGTTTCCGGGGAGATGCCGATGCCGGTGAAAAAGTGAGCAGCGGCGTGGATGAGCGGACGGGTGTCGCGATCCTGTCTCTCTATGGGCAGGAGTCTCGCATCCCCGGTCCCGAAAGGATGGAACTTTTCGATGTGCTGCTGGTCGATATTCAGGATGTGGGTCTGCGGTTCTATACCTACTATGTGAGCATGTTTCATCTGATGGAGGCTTGTGCCCGGTACGCCAAGCCCGTGATTGTGCTGGACCGGCCGAACCCGAACGGTTTCTTCGTGGACGGCCCCATTCTGGATATGCGCTACAAGTCCGGTGTCGGCTGGCTGCCGATACCGACGGTTCACGGCATGACGCTGGGGGAACTGGCCTTGATGATCAATGGAGAAGGCTGGCTTGGGGAACAGGCGGCCGGGGTGCCCCTGACCTGCGACCTGACCGTCATTCCCTGCTTGAATTACAGCCACCGGACCCGGTATTCCCTGATTCTGCCGCCTTCCCCGAACCTCAAGGACATGCGCTCCATCTATCTCTACGCTTCTACGTGTTACTTTGAAGGAACGGTCGTTTCTCTCGGCCGCGGCACTTCCTTTCCCTTCGAGGTTTACGGCCATCCGGAGATGCGCGGATATTCTTTCAGTTTTACCCCTGCCAGCGTACCCGGCGCGAAGAATCCGCCCTTGCTGGGGCAGGAATGCTTCGGGGTGGATCTCCGCGGCAAGCCGCTGGAACAGATCTGGTCGGATCAGATGACTTTTGAATATGTGATCGACGCCTATCACAACCTGAATATGGGAGATGCGTTCTTCGGAAAGAACCGCCATTTCGAACTGCTGGCCGGTGTCGGCTGGGTGCGGGAAATGATTGCGGCGGGAGCTTCTTCCTCGGAGATCCGAGCACGCTGGGCAGCGGATGTCGCGCGCTTCGAGGAACAGAGAAGGCCGTACCTGCTGTACAAAGAATAAACCGAAGGAGTCATCTCGACTGCTTCGGCTACCTATTCAATACTTATGAAACTATTGAGTCTGTTTTAAGTTTATGAGTAAAGTTTTCATGTCGCTTCTTCATATTGCCAAATCTGTGCCAAAAGCAGTCATCCGTATTTAATTTTCGATAGTATTTTCGATTTCTCTGAAAAATGCGATGGACTGCTTCGCATCTTCGAGCATCTGCTTGGAACCGAAGAATTCCATGGTGTACCAGCCGTCGTAGCCGGAAGCGATCAGTTTCCGCACGATCGCTTCGATCTGCACCGCGCCGGATCCGACAGCGGGACAGGAAAGATCTTCCGCTGAACGCCTATCTTTGAGGTGGACGTGCCCGATCCGGGGCAGGAAATGATCCAGGGCTTCGATTTCGTCTTCTCCGCAGAAGAAGAAATTGCCTGAGTCGTAGGCAAGGCCGAGATCCGGGCAGGCGGTGAAGAGCCGGTCAAGGGAAGCCGTGTTGTAGCAGAGGGAGCGGGGGTTGTCGAAATCCTCCAGAAACGCCTCGAATCCGGCTTCTTTCAGCCGGACGGAGAAGTCGGCCAGGTGGCTGATGATGTCCTCGATGATCTCGGGAGCGGTTTCCGGGGCGAGGGGGAGGGGAACCAGAAGTACCCGCTCATATTCCCTTTCCCGCATCACGGACAGGGTCCGCTCCTCCGCCTCTTTGGTCTGCGCAAGGTTTTCGGGACGGTAGTCCAGATAGGTAATGAGGCAGGAATGTTCGAAACCCAGGCTGTCGAGGAGGTCCATGATCGCCGGATCGGTGTCGTAGCGCATGTCCACGCCTCGGTAGCCCAGCGCATGGACGACTTGCGCCGCTTCGCGGAAGGAGATTCCTTCCTGTTGCGCGATGGCTTCGATGTGTTCGAAGAAGATGGAAATTTTTTGCTCGGCGGTTTCCTTTTTTCCGGAACAGGCGGTCATCGTAAGCAGGGCTGCGACCGCAGAAAAGAGAATAGATGTTTTCATGGATGTGAAGATAATTAAAAAATCGCTTCATGCCAATGTATGAAGCGATTTTCTGCGGAGAGACCGAGATTCGAACTCGGGAGACCCTTTAGGAGTCTACACGCTTTCCAGGCGTGCCTCTTAAGCCACTCGAGCACCTCTCCATGGCTGATTTCCCGGTCGGAAAAGGGCTTCCTGACGAATGGGATTGCAAATATAGGAATATTCCTGAATATTGAAAAATCTTTGTCCGTTTCCGGTGGAAACTTCCGGGCGGCGATCCGGGCGGTGTTCCGGGCGGCGTTCCGGGCGGCGATCCGGCTGGCGTTCCAGGTGGCGATCCGGGAACCAAATCCCGGGAAACCGTGCCCACCGCTCCGCATCGGGTGGTTCTCCGGGCACCAAGACCCGGGAAATCGTGCCCGCAGCTCCGCCTCGGGTGGTTATCCGGACACCAAATCCCGGGAAACCGTGCCCGCAGCTCCGCCCCTGACGATGGTGTGGAAAGGCCGTAGGGTTTTTGGGGGACTGGGTAGGGGAGGGCTATTCTCCGGAAGACGCGCCCTCGAGCGTGCCGCGTTTCAGCCTTTCGACGTAGCGATCGATCCGGAGCAGTTCCCTGGGAATATCGATGCTCTGCGGGCAGTACGGGACGCACTGCTCGCAGGTTGTGCAGTGTGAGGCTTGGCGGATCGTGGGCACCGCCCGGTCGTAGCTGACCAGGTAGGCCCTGCGGAGTTTCTCGTAATTTTCCTGATCCCGATTCTGCACGAAGGTCCCGTTGTTCACGCAGTCGTTGTAATGCTTGAAAATCCTGGGGATGTCGATCCCGTAGGGGCAAGGCATGCAGTAATCGCAGTTGGTGCAGTTGATGGTCGGAAAACGCGCCATGATGTCGGCGATGTCGGTTCCCAGGAAATCCAACTCTTCTTCAGACAGCGGCTGGAAATCCATGAAGGTCTTCAGGTTGTCTTGGAGGTGCTCTAAGTACACCATACCGCTCAAGGCAGTCAGGACGCGCGGATAGGAACCGACGAAACGGAAAGCCCAGGAAGCGAGGGATGCGTGCGGATCCCGTTCCTTGAGCCGTCGGGCTACGCTCTCCGTCGGATTGGCGAGCCGCCCGCCCATCAGAGGTTCCATGACGACGATGGGGATCTCCCGCTTGTCCAATTCATCGTAAAGGTAGTCGGCGTTGACGTTCCGGTTTCCGTCGGCGTGCTTCCAGTCCCAGTAGTTCATCTGGATTTGCAGGAAATCCCAGTGATACTGGTCGTGAAGGGTCAGCAGGTAGTCGAATTGATCCCGCGAGCCGTGGAAAGAGAGTCCCAGCTGGCGGATTTTTCCGGCTTCGCGTTCCTTGAGAAGGAAGTCCATCATCCCGTTGTCGACGAAGCGTTGCGCGAAGGTCTCCGCGCCGCCTCTGCCCAGCGAATGCAGCAGATAGTAGTCGAGATGGTCGGTTTGGAGGTGCCGGAATGAGTCCTGGTACATTTTCATGGAACCCGCGCGGGACTGGTTGTTGAAGTTGGACAGTTTGGTCGCGATAAAGTAGGAATCGCGGGGATGCCGGCTGAGAGCCTCGCCAAGAGCCCCCTCCGACTGGCCCTGCAAGTAAGTCGGCGCGGAATCGAAATAGTTGACCCCGTGGGCGATCGCATAGTCGACCAGATTATTGACGTTGTCCTGGTCCACGGTGTCGCGACCGTTCGCATCCTTCTTCATCTGCCAGCGCATGCAACCGTAGCCCAGCAGGGACACCCGGTCTCCGGTTGCCGGATTGACGCGCAGTTCCATCTTGCCGGTTTCAAGCACGTGGGCCCGGGAATCCTCTCCGGAGCCCTGTGTGAGCGCTTTCCCGGTCTTTTTTGGGGCGCATGCTCCGGCCAGCGCCACGGCGCCGAGGGTGGCGGCGCCTGTTCCGGCTTTCTTCAGAAATTCTCGTCTATCGATGTTCTTGGTGTTCATTGCCTGTTGTTTTTGAATCGGATTCCTCATGGCGTGAATGCCTCAAGTCGTGTGGTGGACTTCATAGCCGTTGATGGTGATGGCGCTGATCGGCCGGGATGGACAGAGGTTCTCGCAGGCCCCGCAACCGATGCACCGCTCTTCGTTGACGGTGGGAATCATCAGGCGGTTTTGGCTGTCCGGATCCTTGCGGACCATCCGGATGGCGCCGACCGGGCAGTGGCGCGCGCAGTTGCCGCACTTTACACCGTCCCGGTTTACGATGCAGAGGTCGTAATCGACCGAGGCGACGCCCACTTTCCACTGGGTCTTTTCCTCGGGGGTGATCTTGAGGATCGCTCCGGTGGGGCATACTTCCGAACATTTCACACATTCGGGCCTGCAGTAGCCCCGCTCAAAGGACATGACGGGTTGCATCAGGTGTTCCAGCGAAGCGGAAGGTCTGAGCACATGGTTCGGGCAGACCGATACGCAGAGTTGGCAGGCCGTGCAGCGCTGGAAAAATTTCTTGATGCTTTCGGAGCCGAAAGGCGTGACCGGAACGCTCCTTGCCGGTGCTTGCTTCGGCAGAATGTCCGCCAGACCGCCGTCGCGTTTCTTCCCGTCGTCTTCCGGGTTCTCCTGGGCATGGAGCAGGGTGCCGGTCAAGGCGATCGCAGTTCCTGTCAGAAAGGCGCGCCTGCCGATGTCGGATGGGTCTCTTTCCTGGGCGGCCGAAGTCTTCCTGCCTGACTTGCCCCAGGCAAAGCGGTACTTCAGCGCCCCGAATTTGCAACTGTCCAGACAGTTGAAGCAGTTTACGCAACGGCTGTAATCGATTCGCTTGCCGTCTTTCCCTACCTCGATGCAAGACGCTTTGCAATTTTTTTCACAGGCACGGCAGGTCGAACATTTCGACGCATCGATTGTCGGCCTGAAGGCCGCGAAGCGGGACAGGAAGCCGAGGACGGTCCCCACCGGGCACACCGTATTGCAATACGTCCGTCCGCTTCTCCAGGCCAGCGCGACCACGACCACAAAGGTCACAACCGCTATCCCGAAGGTCGGCAGGCTCTTGAGCCAGACGTCTTTCGTCACGAAGGCATAACTGTCCGCGCGCTCGGAGAAATAGGCCAGGACATTGTTGCCCCACTGGTAGAGAGGGGCGAACAGATTTTGGGCGATCCGGCCGTAGGAACTATAGGGGGCCAGCAAGGCGGCGAGGGAATTCAGCCCGGCGACAAGCAGAACGATGAACACGGCCAGCAGGCCGTAGCGGAGCCATTTGATCTCCTTCGTGTAATGAAATCGGGCTTTCTTTCCCTTGCGCCGGGCGCTGAGCCAGGAGACGATGTCCTGGAATACGCCCAGCGGGCAAAGGATGGAGCAGTAGATTCTTCCGAACAGCAGGGTCAGCAGCGCCAGGGCGATGACAACGACCAGGTTCACGGCCAGCACGGCGGGTAGAAACTGGATTTTGGCCAACCAACCGAACCAAAGATGCAAGGTTCCGGTGAAGTCCAGAAACAGCAAGGTGATGGCTGTGAAGCAGAGGGCTGCCAACGTGATTCTGATTTTTCTTAACATGGAGACCTATTAATTTGTTGATGATCGCTGAATATGAACCCTAAATTAGACAAAAAAACGGTACGGAGGTTTAAATTACCGGGAATATTCGCACGGTCAGTGCTGACTTTGCGCCGGTGGGCACGGAAGCGCCGGGGATCAGTCGAGGATGAGGAGGGCGATGGAGGGATGGGAGAAGGTGAGGGTGACGATGTCGGCGGAGGCGCGGTTGAGGGTGGCCTTCCACCAGTTGTCGAACACCACTTGGTCGGTCGGCCATTGGAGGCCTTGCGAGCGGATCCGTAGGGAATTGTCGGGGGAGAATAAAGAAAGGGCCCTGCCGGCCCCGACATGCAGTTCGCAGGAATCCGTCACGGCGAAGGCGATGCTGTGGTCGGAGACCATGTCCACGTAGATGTTCCGGCCGGAATCTCCGGCGGGGATGCCGCAGGCTCCATATTCCCGGGCATATTCCATGAGCAGGGAAAGGTTTCCGATAGTGTGGTCCTCCCGCTTGCCGGTGGCGGCCAGGATGTGAATGGCGTCCACCTCCGGCTCGTGCTCCAGAATGTATCGGAAGGCCTTGGTCTGGTCGTTGTCCTCCTGCCCGGTGTTATGGATCAGGATCTTGGAATATTGCTGCTGCAGGGATGGCCGAAGAGAGTCCATGTCGCCGATGACGACATCCGGTTCGCGGACGGAATCCGGGCCGAAGATCCGGCAGCGATGACGGAGGAAGGCTTCGAGGCCGCGGTCGCAGCAGACGATCCGGTCGGCGCGACGGATCAGCTCCCGCGGATATTCCTTCCGGGGAAATTCCCCGTTTCCGATGATTACGGCGGAACTCATGCGCAGGTCTTATCAATTTCCGACCGGGAGGTGCCGGGGGTTGTCGACCAGGAGGCGGGATTCCGGAAGCCGGCGAGGAAGGCCTGAATGTCCATCCGTTTCTTGCCGGCCAATTGGACGTCCTTCAGTGAGAGGGCTCCGTTGGCCGTGGTGATGGCGAAGTAGGTCTTGCCGTCGGAAAGGATGGTGCCGGGCGGAACGGAACCGGAAGGCAGCAGCGCACGGAAGTCGGCGCCTTCGACTTTTTCACCGAAGAAGATTTTGAGCGGAATGGGCGCGGTTGCTTCGCCTGCTTGAACCAGTTCCGTGAAAGCGGCCGGATAGGGGCTCAGGCCGCGGATGAGGTTGTAAATGTTTCGGGTCGTGTCGTTCCAGTCGATGTGGCAGAGCTCCCGGGTGATTTTCGGTGCCGGTTTGAGCACCTCGGAGCCTTGCACGAAACTTCGCTGCGTCCGCGTCTCGATGTTGTGCTGGATGATGCCTTCGGTCGTCTGGACCACCAGTTCGGCGCCGATTTCCATGAGTTTGTCATGCACATCGCCGGCGGTGTCCTTGTCCGAAACAAGGATGCTCTGTCGGAGAAGGATGCCCCCCGTGTCCATGTTCTGATCGATCATGAAGGTCGTGACCCCTGTCCGGATTTCTCCGTTGATCACCGCCCAGTTGATCGGAGCGGCGCCCCGGTACTGGGGCAGCAGGGCAGCGTGCAGGTTGAATGTGCCGAGTTTCGGCAGGCTCCAGACTTCCTGCGGCAGCATCCGGAAGGCCACCACGACAAACAGGTCTGCCTTCCAGGCTTTCAGGGCCGTGATGAAGTCCGGATCCTTCAACCGGACCGGCTGCAGAATCGGGAGGCCCTGCCGGACGGCGAACTGCTTGACGGCGCTTTCGTTCACCTTGAGTCCGCGACCGCTCGCCTTGTCGGCGACCGTGACTACGCCGACCACTTTGTACTTGTGGTCCAGCAAGGCTTTCAGTGGCCCCACGGCGAATTCAGGGGTGCCCATGTAGACGATCCGGGTCTTTCGGAACAAGCTGCCGATCTGGCTCTTGAGTTTTCTCCATCCGCTCTTCAGGCTCTCGGTGTTGAAGAGGTCGGAATCGTGGATGGCCTTCGAGGTCAAGAAGATTCCGATCGGAAACAAGACGACGGTCGAGACAAAAGCGCCGGCAGCGCATGAGATCGCTCCGTCTCGGGCGAGTTTGACTCCTGTGATGTCCACGATCCAGTACAGCACGAAGAACAGCAGGGACACGATCGCTGACGTGCCGAGTCCGCCTTTCTTGATGAGGGCGCCGAGCGGGGCGCCAATGAAGAACATAACGAGACAGGCCAGGGCCTGGGCGTACCGCCGGAGGTATTCCAGATCGGTCCAGCGGAGGAGTACAGTGTATTCAAACGCCCCCATTTGGTAGGAAGACAGGGTGGAGACGATCTGCTGCGCGTTGTCGGCCGCCCGCACGTAGGCGGAGGCTTCCTGGCTCTTGTCGGACCAGGTCATATAGTCCTCGGCCTCGAAATTCCGGGTGATCCCGCTCGGTGTCGTGTCCAGTTGGGCGTGCAGCCTGAAGGAAGGCGAGGCGGCGATGGAGGCCAACTGGATCTGCGACATGCTGTCCCGAACCTGCTTCAGGGAATCCCGCCCGACATTCAATTCTTCCAGCGAAAGGGCCTTGACCTGGTCTCCGTAGCGGGCGCTGTCGGACTTCTGGAAAGCGTAGTTCTCCAAGGCGATGACCATCTCCTGTTTACTGAAGTGGATCTTCTGGAACTGGAGAGCGGTGTCCCTGTACGATTTTGAGTTGGTCTCCTGGTAATTCACTCCGTCGAACATGCGGAAGGTGATGTAGCTCTTGTCCTTGGACATCTTCATGACAGCGGAATCCGCCAGCGTCAGCCGGGTATTGCCCTTCCCGTCGCCGTGGTCGTATAGCATCACGCCCCTCATCATGCCGGTGGCGTTGTCGCGGGCTTCCACCCGGAGCACATACCCCTCGACTCCGTCGTAGAAAGTGCCGGACGGAATCTTGATCTCGTTTTTGGTATTCTTGATGTCGTCCCGCAACGTGTAGATCTGGTTGAAGGAAACAGGGACGAGTTCGTTGATGATGAAGAACGTACCGATGCTGATGAACACGGAGGCGATCAGGATCGGCGCCATGATCCGGAGGATGGAAACGCCGGCTGCCTTGAACGCGATCAGTTCATTGTTCTCGCCCATCTGCCCGATGGTCATCATCGAAGCCAGCAAGGTAGCCAGCGGCAACGCCAGGGGAAGTACGGTGCAACTGCCCCATAACAGGAACTCCGCGACGACACCGACGCTCAGCCCTTTTCCGACCAGTTCGTCGATGTAAACCCAAAGGAATTGCATGACAAGAATGAATATGACCACCAGCAGGATCATGAAGAATGGTCCTACGAAGGCGGTCAGTATAAACTTGTCGATGCGTTTCATTTATCGGGTTGCCAGTTCCACCATTTTGTTCAGGGCGTCCTTGAGTCCGTTCAGGTTGTGCCCGCCCGCGGTTGCAAGGCCGGGCTGGCCTCCGCCCCCGCCCTGGATCAGCTTGACTGCTTCACGGATGTCCGCCGGCGCGTTCTTTCCTTTCTTGACCAGGTCGTCGGAATACATCAGAATCAATTGCGGTTTGCCTTCGTGCGCGAAGGCAGCCGCGAGCACGAAGTTCTTCGTTTCCTTCTGCAGTTCCGCGGCTGCGGTCCGGAACAGATTCGGATCCGTGTCCTGGTCGAAACGAACAACTTTGATACCATTGATCTCTTCTCCCCGCTCGGAAAGCTCCCGGGCGAACCGGACGGCCGTTTCTTTGACGAATTCTTCGACCTGTTTCCTGTAGTCGGCATTTTCGGCGAGAACTTTGGCGACGGCGGTTTTGAGATCCGGGGCGTTGTTGAACAGGCCGCGTATATGCTTGATCAGATCGGAAGCCGTGTCGACCAGTCGTTCCGCAGCCTCTCCGGTCACGGCTTCAATCCGGCGTATGCCGGCCGCGATCGCTCCTTCGGATACGATCTTGAATAAACCGATCTGGCCGGTTGCCCGGGCATGGGTTCCGCCGCAGAGTTCGACCGAGTCTCCAAATTTCACGACACGGACCTTGTCCCCGTATTTTTCTCCGAACAGGGCGACGGCCCCCATCGCGTTCGCCTCCTCCATCGTTGCTTCTCGGGTTTCCTGCAACAGGTAATTGGCGCGGATGAGCCGGTTTACAAGGTGCTCCACCTTCCGCAGTTCTTCGTCGGTGACTTTGGCGAAGTGCGAGAAGTCGAAGCGAAAATAGTCGGGACCGACATAGGAGCCCTTCTGTTCGACATGGCTGCCGAGCACGCTCTTGAGCGCGAAGTGCATCAGGTGCGTGGCGGTATGATTGTCGGCGATCTTCAGTCTCCGCTCCGCATCCACCCGGAGGATGAAGGACTCGGAACAGTCGGAAGGAATCTTCTCAGCGATGTGGATCGTCAAGTTGTTCTCCTTCACGGTGTTGAGAATGTCGACCTTCTCGCCGCTCTCGGAAAGGATGTAGCCGGTGTCTCCGACCTGCCCGCCCATTTCCGCGTAGAACGGTGTGCGGTCGAAAACCAGTTGAAACAGCGTCTTGTTCTTCTGTTTCACGGTGCGGTGCTTCAGAAGACGCGCGCCTTCGATCTCCGTCCGCTCGTAACCGAGAAACGCTTCTTCTTCTCCTTCCCGGCAGATCACCCAGTCACCGAACTCGTTGGCCGTCGCATGGCGGGCCCGGTCTTTCTGCTTCTGCAGTTCGGCGTTGAAGCCCTCCATGTCCACGGAGAAACCATTCTCGCCGGCGATCAATTCGGTCAGGTCGATCGGAAATCCGTAGGTGTCGTAGAGGATGAAGGCGTCCACCCCGGAAATGATCTTGCTGGCGGCGTTTTTGGCGAGGTAGTCTTCCATCATCCGGATCCCCCTGTCCAAGGTCCTCAAAAAGGCCATTTCTTCTTCCCGGATGACACTTTCAATGAGTTTCTGCTGTTTTCCCAGTTCCGGGTAGGCTTCGTCCATATCCGCGATCAATTGAGGCACCAACCGGCAGAGGAAGGGTTCGTCGAATCCCAGGAAGGTGTAACCATACCGGACGGCGCGGCGCAGAATTCTGCGGATGACGTAGCCGGCTTTCACATTGGAAGGAAGCTGGTCGTCGGCGATCGAGAAGGCGATGGCGCGGATGTGGTCGGCGATAACCCGCATGGCCACTTCCGACTGTCCGCTTTCGTGGTAGGCATGGCCGGAGAGTTCCTCGATTTTGCGGATCATGCCGGAAAACAGGTCCGTATCATAGTTGCTGGTCTTCCCCTGAAGCACCATGCAGAGCCTTTCGAAGCCCATTCCGGTGTCGATGTNNGCATGAACACCAGATTCCAGATCTCGATCACGAGGGGATCATCCGTGTTGACGAGTTCGCTCCCGGGGATCCGGGCGATTTCCGCGTCGGAACGCAGATCGATGTGGATTTCGCTGCAAGGGCCGCAGGGACCCGTGTCGCCCATCTCCCAGAAGTTGTCGTGCTTGTTGCCCGGGATGATGTGGTCTTCCGGCAGGTATTGCAACCAGGTCCGGCGGGCTTCTTCGTCCGGAGCGGTCCCGTCTTCCTTCGATCCTTCGAAAACGGTGGCGTACAACTTGGTTTTGTCGATTTTGTACACTTCGGTTAGAAGTTCCCACGCCCAGCCGATCGCTTCGGTCTTGAAGTAATCTCCGAAACTCCAGTTGCCCAGCATCTCGAACATGGTATGATGCCTTCCGTCGTGTCCGACAGCCTCCAGGTCATTGTGCTTTCCGCTGACCCGCAAGCACTTCTGCGAGTCGGCTACCCGCTTGAAGCGGGGCGCGGTATTTCCCAGGAATATGTCTTTGAACTGGTTCATGCCCGCGTTTGTAAACATGAGCGTCGGGTCGTTCTTGATTACCATCGGCGCCGATGGCACCACCTTGTGTCCCTTGGATGCGAAAAAGTCCAGGAACTGCTGTCTGATCTCGTTTGCTGTGTTCATTTTGCTCTTTCTTGCGCGCTTTTCCTGATATTTCTTCCGGAAAGGCACGGAATTGGCAAAATTATAACAAATTTCATGATTTTTCGCAAAAATTAAGGTATATTTGTAGGCTATGAAAAAATACGTTCTCAATCCAGAGACGCTGTTGTATGAAATCAAGGAGGTTTCCCTGAAGTCTAAAATGTTCAAGGGACTGCTCCTGCTTGTCGGCAGTATCGGTATGGCTGTGCTGTATGGGTGGATCCTTACGTCCGTCCTGGGGTGTGATTTGCCGAAGACTGTCTTTCTCAAGATTGAAAATGCCCGCTGGAATTCGCGGATTGATTTGATGAATAACCAGTTGGATCGGTATCAGCATGAATTGGAAGGGCTCCGGATCCGAGACGACGACATCTATCGTTCCATTTTCGGCATGAATGTGATCGCCTCTGAAGTCAGGAACGCGGGTATCGGCGGCGTGGACAGATATGCGTTCTTGGACGGGCTTGAAGCCGACAATCAGTTGAAGAATACCCTGATACGGCTGGACAGGCTTTCGCGGCAGACGTATGTTCAGAGCAAGTCATTCGACGAGGTCGAGACGCTCTCCAAGAAGGCCGGAGACATGGCTTCCTGCATTCCGGCCGTTCCGCCCATTGTTCCCGACATTTCGAAATACCATCTCTCCAGCCGCTTCGGCTACCGGGTGGATCCTTTTCACGGGGGTTATCGGCTGCATACCGGCATCGATTTCGCGATGAAGATCGGCAATCCGGTTTATGCGACCGGAGACGGTGTCGTGGAGTCGGTCAATTTTGAATTCTTCGGATACGGCACTTCTGTGGTCATCGATCACGGATTCGGGTACAAGACTCTCTACGCGCACTTGAGTTCCGTCAATGTGCGGGAGGGTATGGAAGTTAAACGGGGAGATTGTATCGCGGCGACCGGCAACTCCGGACGGAGCAGCGGCTCCCATCTCCATTACGAAGTCATCTACAAGGGCGCGAAGGTGAATCCCGAAAATTATTTTGACCTTTCGATGTCCAAAACCGAGTATCTTGCCATGGTCAACAAACGCGCGGACGAATCTGAGGCCGTGCTCGGACGGCACAATTTTTCTCTCCGCCGCCGTTAATGCTTTTTCCGGATGAGCAAAAAGTATGAGTTTGACAAAGTCGGGATGGAGTTCAAGAAGGTCACACATTCGGTGTGGAATATCTTGGGCACGATCTTGAAATATTTTCTGGTCACCGCGTCGCTTGCCGTTGTATATTACCTCGTCTTCTCGCTGGTCATCAGCACCGATTCCGAGCGGAAGCTCAGACGGGAGAACCAGATGTACGAACGCATGTACGGAATGATGGTCGAAAAAGAAGAACTGATCGGTGAAGTGCTTGCGGGACTCCGCGCCCGGGACAACCATATCTACTTGCGGCTCTTCGATGCCGATGCTCCCGACTTCGGCGGGATTTCTCCCGAGAGCATCCTCTCCGCCATCGACACGATTCCGGATCGGGACATCGTAGCTTACACGGAACGGAAGCTGGATGCTCTGAAGGATGCGGGAAAAAACATCGAGGAAAATTTCCGGAAGATCCGGGAGAGGCTCGACACCGGACAGGTGTCCGACCTGCCGCCGCTCCATCTTCCGCTCGCCGATTTCGCTTATGCCCGGACGGGGGCTTCCATCGGTGAAAAGATCAATCCTTTCTACAAGGTGCCGGTCCAGCATAACGGTTTGGATTTGATTTCCCAGCAGGGTGATACGGTTTACGCGGCCGCTGCAGGAACGGTGCGGGAAGTGATCCGTTCCAGGAAAGGGTTGGGGAACGTGGTTTCCATCGATCACGGCAACGGATACACGACCCGGTATGCGCATTTGGAGAACACGGCCGTCGTGCGCGGGCAGAAAGTCGCCCGAGGCAGCCGGATCGGGCAGGTCGGCATGTCCGGTAATTCCTTTGCTCCGCATCTGCACTATGAAGTGCTCAAGGATACCGTCTGGCTGGACCCGGTCCATTTCTTTTTTGCATCTTTGAAGCCGGATGAGTATATTGGAATGATGTTCATGGCCGCTAATACGGGACAATCCATGGATTAATCGCGCATGTATATGGAAAAGCTGTATTACACGATCGGTGAAGTTTCGCGGATGCTCGGGGAAAACACTTCCTTGATCAGGTTCTGGTCCAATTCCTTCTCGAAGTTTGTGAAGCCCAAGCGCAATGCCAAAGGCAATCGCCTGTACACCCGGGAAGATCTGGACACCCTTAAGCAGATCCATTTTCTGGTCAAGGATCAGGGAATGACGCTGGAAGGGGCCGCGGGCCGACTAGCTTCCGATAGAAGGGCGGTGGACGCCCGTGTCAAGACGCTGGACAGTTTGAAAGAAATACGCCGGCAGTTGACCGAAGTAAAGAAATCGTTATGAAAGTACGGGAAATAGTAGAAGTCATCGAGACATTCGCACCTCTTTCCATTCAGGAGTCGTGGGACAACAGCGGTCTCTGTGTGGGCACTCCCGAGCAGGAGGTCCACGGAATTCTGGTGGGGTTCGACTGTACGCCCGAACTGGTGGACGAGGCGCGGGAATGCGGCGCCGACCTGATCGTTACGCACCATCCGCTGCTTTTTCAAGGGATCAAACGGATTACGCCCGAAGATCCGACAGGCCTTGCCCTCATCAAGGCCATCTCGTCGGGCATTGCCGTGTATGCCGCTCATACGCCGGCGGACAAAGTGCTTGCAGGCGTGAGCGGAGCCATGGCGAGACGTTTGCAACTCGACGATATCAAAGTGCTGGCCGAAGAGGAAGGAGGCATCGGGCTGGGCGCGATCGGGAATCTTCCTGCCCCCATGTCCTGCCAAGCCTTCATCGAATTTGTCAAGCGTCGTTTTTCCCTTCAGATCCTACGAACTTCGAAACTCCTGGACATTCCGGTGTCCCGGGTCGCGATGTGCGGCGGTGCCGGCAGTTCCCTGATCGAAAACGCCCGGAAATCCGGGGCCCAGGTTTATCTTTGCGGAGACATTTCCTACCATCATTTTTTTACTCCCAAGGATTTCATGGTCATGGATATAGGACATTACGAAGGGGAAGTGGAAATCGTCGACATATTATTTTCTCTCATCCGGAAAAATTTTCCTAACTTTGCAGTCCGCACCAGCGCGAAGCCTGGGACGGGCAACCCAGTACATTATTATTAGTTAGACAGATATGGCAACCCAAAAAATCAAGAAAGTAGAAGCGCCGATTGACCAACGGGAGACCTTCGTGTCCCTGCAGCGGAATTTCGCGGACTCCGAGATCAGCGTGGAGGAGAAACTGAAGACCCTCTATGAGCTTCAGAAAGCTGATTCCTCCATCGATAAGATTATCCAACTCCGGGGAGAACTTCCTTCGGAAGTGGAGTCGCTCGAGAATGAAGTCGCGGATTTGAAAGCCAAGCAGACCCGGGACGTCGCCATTATCGACGCCTACAATCAGACCATATCGGACAACAAGCAGAACATCATCGACTGCGACTTGCAGATCGAGAAATACCAGAAGCAGTTGGAGCTTGTCTCGAACAGCCGTGAATTCGATTCCATCAACAAGGAGATCGAAAATCAGGATCTCCTCCGCCAGATTGCGCTGAAGACCATCAACGACACCAAGGACGCCATTGCTGTCAAGAAAGAAGACCTGGAGTCGCTCAAGGATTTTATCGCGGTCCGCAGCGACGATTTGAAGGCCAAGAAGGAAGAACTCGCGACGATCGTTGAATCCACCGCGAAAGAAGAGAAGAAACTCAAAGCCGTGCGGGAAGACTGTGCGAAGAAGATCGATGCGCGGACCATGAGTGCCTACGAGCGGATCCGCTCCAGCGTACACAATCACCTCGCCGTCGTGTCCGTTTACAACGAGGACTCCTGCGGAGGCTGCTTCAACACCGTCACGCCCCAGCGTCTGGTGGATATCGCTTCCAACCGGAAGTTGATCATCTGTGAGCACTGCGGACGGATCATCGTGAACCCCGATTTTGAATAGAATAACACTGAATATCTATGCCTGATCTGCCTCGGAAAACCACAAAAAAAAGGGCACAGGCAGTCAATCTGGACACTCTCGGGCTTGAGATGGGAAACAAACCGCCTCAAGCTCTTGATGTCGAAGAGGCTGTCCTGGGAGCCATGCTTATTGAACCTTCCTCCGTCGATATCGCGCTGGAGGAGTTGACTCCGTCGTGCTTCTACGACCCGCGCCACCGCATGATTTTCGAGGCGATGACCGAGCTGGTCAACCAGCACATCTCCGTGGACATCGTCACCGCAAGCGCCAAACTGCGAGAAAACGGCAATCTCGAAGCCGTGGGAGGATCGGTGTTTTTGGCCGATCTGTCCCAGAAAGTAGGCGCCGCCGCGCATCTGGAGTATTACGTCAAGATTCTGAAACAGAAGACCATTCAGCGAGACCTCATCACAGCCTCCTACCAGATTCTGAAGGACTCGTACGACGATTCGATCAATGTCGATCACCTCATCGACGAGGCCCAGTCCAGGGTTTATGATGCCATTCAGAACAATCTGAAGAAGGATGTCCAGGAAATCGGTTCCGTGATCAACGATGCCATGGAGGAGATTCAGAAGAACCAGACGCTGTCCGGATTGAGCGGCGTTCCTTCCGGTTTCCCTTCACTGGACCGGATCACCCGGGGCTGGCAGAAGTCCGATTTGATCATTCTGGCGGCCAGGCCTTCCGTAGGGAAGACTGCCCTCGCCCTGAACCTGGCGCGGAACGCAGCGGTCGATCATCACATGCCGGTGGCTTTTTTCTCTCTGGAGATGTCCGCCCTGCAGCTGGTCATGCGTCTCATGACCACCGAATCCGGCTTCAGCGCGGACAAGCTGAAAGGAGGCACCAAGATCGAACCTTACGAATGGCCGGAATTGGAAGCTCGGCTGGCCAGCCTGTCCAAGGCACCGCTGTACATTGATGACACCCCGAGCATACCCTTGATGGAATTCCGCACCAAAGTGAAGCGCCTCGTGAAATCGAAGGATGTCCGTCTGGTCGTCGTGGATTATCTCCAGTTGATCCAGGGGCCGGTTGAACTCCGCGGATTGCGGGAACAGGAAGTCGCCGCCATCTCCAGAACCCTCAAGGCGACGGCCAAGGAGCTGGAGATTCCCATCATCGCCCTTTCCCAGTTGTCCCGGAATGCGGTGCAGCGGACGGGCGGAACCGGAAAGCCCCAACTCAGCGACTTGCGCGAATCCGGAGCCATCGAGCAGGACGCGGACATGGTCATCTTCATCCATCGTCCGGATTATCTCGGACTGTCCGACACTCCGGAAGGAAAGGAGATCACTCAAATCATCATTGCGAAACACAGGAATGGAGAAGTCGCCGATTTGGACATGCTGTTCAAGGCGGAGCAGGTCCGTTTCATCGAGCCGGGCGACTCGTTGATCCGCCAGGCGGAATTGATGGTCGGCATGGAATCTGCTATGAACAATGAATTCGACCAAAATTCCGAATTCTATGAGAACAGCTAGACTTGCAGGATTTCTGGAGGTTCTTCTGATGAGCCTGATTCTGCCATTCTCCCTTTCCGCCGAAGGCGTGGAGGACGCGCGTTGTATTCCGGTACATGCCATCAACCCAGAGAACCTGGCCTTTAAGGCAGGCGAGCGGCTGGATTTCGTCGTCCACTATAAATGGGGCATCATCAACTCCGACGTCGGCAAGGGGTACTGCCGCATCGACTCGGCAGTTCTGAATGGCCGACCCGTGTTCCATTGCTCCGCAGGAGGGCGTTCCGCAAGGTTCTACGACGTGTTTTTCAAAGTTCGGGAAGATTTCCAGTCTTGGATGACGGTCGAAGACCTCAGGCCGCTCAAATTCTACAGGGACACGTATGAAGGGGGATACACGGCCAGGAACACCTATGCTTTCGATTGGACGCCGGGGCATGAAATGATCGACGCCGCCATCACGACCTCGAAGAAGGGTGACTACTCGGTCCGGATTCCGCTGGATGCCTGCACCTTGGATCTGCCCTCCCTGCTCTGCGTTCTGCGGAACCTTGATTTCAACAAGGTCTATCAAGGGGCCCGTTATCCGATGACCTTGGCTGTCAATGACAGCTCGTTCAACCTTCATTTCACCTATCTGGGAAAAGATCAGAAGAAGTTGAGTCTCGGTACAGTCAACTGCCACAAGCTCGCAGTGCAGGTCGTGGCCGGGGAAGTGTTCTCCGGCGACGCGGACATGTTCCTTTGGCTGTCGGATGACGACAACCGGCTTCCGGTTTGGTTCATGGCTCCGATTCTTTACGGGGAGGTCCAGGGGCGCTTGACGGGATATTCCGGGCTCAAGCATCCGTTCAACGCATTCGTGGAATGAGACCGCAGAGGGAGATTTCGCACAAAGGCCGCATCGTGTCCGTCTCCGGTGACCGTATTTCCGTGGAGATCGTGTCCGAGTCGGCCTGTGCCGCCTGCCGGGTTTCGGGATTGTGCGGTGTGGCGGATTCCAAGAAAAAAATCGTGGAAATTCGAGTTGTCGGAAAGACCGGTTGGAAGGTCGGACAGGAAGTCATCGTCTGCCTCGGACAGTCGATGGGACTGAAGGCGGTGTTCTATTCCTATGTCATTCCGTTGCTGATATTATTGATTTTAATACTATCTTTGTCGACAATCGGATTGTCGGATTGGGCGACCGGTTTGATCGCTGTCGGGGGGGTTGCCTGCTATTATTTGGCGATATATTTTTTCAGGGACAGGTTCGCCGGAAATTACGAATTTTATATCAGGGACATTTAATCGGAACGATATGACTAGTACAATCATCTGGACGGTCGTGATCATCACGGTTCTGGGTTTGCTGCTTGCTCTTGTCCTCTATTTGGTCGCGCAACGCTTCAAGGTGGAAGAGGACCCTCGCGTCGAGGAGGTCGAGAACGCGCTGCCCGGGGCCAACTGCGGCGGTTGCGGTTTCGCCGGCTGCCACGCTTTTGCGGAGGCGGCGGTCAAGGCCCCCGATCTGGACAGCCATTACTGTCCGGTCGGCGGAAACGACGTGATGAAAAAGATGGCGGAGATTCTCGGCTACGAGGTCCGGGAAAAAGCGCCTATGATCGCAGTCGTCCGCTGCAACGGAACTTGCGAAGCGCGTCCCAGAATCAATGAATATGACGGGATCCAATTGTGCAGCGTGAAGGCCGAGCTCTATGCCGGGGACACCGGCTGTTCCTTCGGTTGCCTCGGCTGCGGAGATTGTGTGGCCGTATGCCGGTTCGATGCCATCCGGATGGATCCGTCTACCGGTCTGCCGGTGGTCGATCAAGAAAAGTGTACGGCTTGCGGGGCCTGCGTGAAGGCCTGCCCGAAACGTATCATCGAACTTCGCGCGAAAGGACCGAGAGGCATGCGGGTGGTGGTTTCCTGTGCCAACCAGGACAAGGGGCCGGTTGCGAAGAAGGCCTGCGCGAATGCTTGCATCGGTTGCGGCATTTGTTTCAAGACCTGCACGCATGGCGCGATCGTGTTCGAGAACAATCTGGCTTACATTGATTTCAACAAGTGCAAGCTCTGCCGCGAATGCGAGGCGGTCTGTCCGACCGACGCCATCCACGGCATCAATTTCCCGAAACCCCTGGATAAGCCCGCCGTGAAGGCGCGGATTCGGGAACGCCAAAAGAAAGCGCGTGAAGCTGTTGGGGAACCCAAGAAAATGGAGGAAAAAAACAATGGCTAGAAGAACATTTTCGATCGGCGGGATCCATCCTGCGGATGGCAAGATTTCCCGCGAATGCGCGATAAAGGCGCTTCCTTTGCCTGCTACCGTCCATATTGCCCTTTCTCAGCACCTCGGAGCTCCTGCCAAGCCCCTGGTCGCCGCCGGAGACAAGGTCAAGGTAGGTCAGCCGATCGCGGAGCCGGCCGGATTCGTGTCCGCCTTTATCCATTCTTCCGTCAGCGGCACCGTCAAGGGCATCCTGCCTTGTCAGGATTTGTCCGGAAATCGGCAGAACTGCATCGAAATTGCAGTGGAGGGAGATGAATGGCTGGAGACCATTGATCGGTCGGACACCCTGGTAACCGACATTCCGGAAGACGCCAAGGGTATCGTCGAGAAGATTCGTCTCGGTGGCGTCGTCGGACTGGGCGGGGCGACCTTCCCGACCCATGTCAAGTTGAGTCTGCCTCCCGGAAAGAAGTGCGAGATGCTGATCATCAACGGTTGCGAATGCGAGCCTTACCTGACTTCCGATTTCCGCACCCTGCTTGAAAAAGGGGAGCAGGTGGTCGTGGGTGCCGCGCTGCTCAAGCAGGCGCTCGGAGCCGACCAAGCCACTATCGCCATCGAAGACAACAAGCCGGAGGCGATCGATCATATTCAGCGCATCGTGGGGCAGATGCGGGCGAAGAACCCGAAATACGCCGGCATCGAAGTACTGCCGCTCGTGAAAAAATACCCGGCAGGAGGCGAGAAGCAGCTGATCGATGCGGTGATGCGTCGGCAGGTACGGTCAGGTGGTCTTCCGATCGATGTCGGGGCGGTCGTGCAGAACGTCTGTACCGCGCTCGCTGTCTACGATGCCGTCCAGAAAAACAAGCCCCTCATCGACAATTCGGTGACCGTGACGGGGGAATGTTTCCCGAAGCAGGCCAATCTGCTGGTGCGTGTGGGAACCCCGCTGCGCGCCATTGTAGACTACCTCGGAGGCATTCCGGAGGAGGCGGCCAAGATCATCAGCGGCGGACCGATGATGGGAAAGGCCGTCGCCAATCTCGACGCTCCCACCTTGAAGGGAACCGGCGGACTGCTGTTCTTGACCAACAAGCAGACCAAGCGGATGCCGGAGAGTCATTGCATCCGCTGCGGCAAATGTGCCGATGCTTGTCCGATGGGGCTGGAGCCCTTTCTGCTCTACCGCCTGGCCAAGGCAGGAAATATGGAGGCGCTGGAGGAGAACGCGGCGCAGGATTGCGTCCAGTGCGGATGCTGCCTGTACACTTGCCCGGCGGGCATTCCGCTCCTGGATTTGATCAGGCAGGCCCGCAGCCAGGTGATGGGGATCATAAAGGCCCGCGCAGCCAAATAATGTCATTTCGATTGAACTGAAGAGTCTGTTATATGGATAAATTAATCGTTTCACCTTCTCCGCACATCCACACGAAGACCACGACCCGGGTCTTGATGCGCGATGTCGTGATCGCGCTGCTGCCGGCGGCGATTGTTTCGGTTGTTTTTTACGGCTGGGATGCGCTGCTGGTGCTCGGGGTCAGCGTCGTTTCGTGCGTGTTGCTGGAATATCTGATTACCCGGTATCTGTTGAAGCGTCCCTCCACGGTCGGGGACCTTTCCGCTGTGGTGACGGGGATGCTGCTGGCATTGAACCTGCCTACCGCCACTCCGTGGTGGGTGGTTTTCATCGGCGCCCTCGTGGCCATCGGCATCGCGAAGATGACCTTCGGAGGGCTGGGGCAGAATGTCTTCAACCCCGCTTTGGTCGGCCGTGTATTCCTGTTGGTCTCCTTCCCGACGTACATGACCCATTGGGAGATCCCCAAGGGGCTTTTCGGGGTGGATGCGGTTACCGGAGCCACCCCGCTGGGCATTATCAAGGAGGGTCTGATGCAAGGCAGTACCATTCCGGACCTGATGGCCCAGCACGGGTACACCTATTCCCAGATGCTTTTGGCCAACCTCGGCGGCTCGGCCGGCGAGGCTTGCGCGATCGCGATCCTGGCGGGCTTCGTCTATCTGCTCATTCGGAAAGTCATCAAGCCCTGGATCACCTTGTCGATTCTGGGCACCGTGGCCGCCACTTCTTGCATCTTCTGGCTGGCGGATCCCGCCCGATTCACCGATCCGCTTTTCAACCTGCTGACAGGCGGTATACTCTTGGGTTCCTGCTTCATGGCGACGGATTATGTGACCTCTCCCATGAACACCAAAGGCGGCATCCTCTTCGGGGTCGGCATCGGCTTCATCACCATGATGATCCGGTACTTCGGATCCTATCCGGACGGCATCAGCTTCGCGATTCTGATCATGAATGCGACGGTTCCGCTGCTCAACATTTGGTTCCATCAGAAAAAATACGGGAGGGCATAGGCGATGGCGGCAGAATCCAATCTTAAAAACATGGCCCTGTGCCTGACCCTGGTCTGTCTGTTCTGCTCCGCTGTGCTGGCGGCGGTCTATGTCGTGACCAAGGATCCGATCGAGCGTGCCAATGCGAACATCCTGAAAGAGTCCATCGGCTTGGTCCTGCCGCCCGGTGGCGATCTGTCCGAGGAGCGACCGCTCGAAGTCGGGGGCTTGCCTTCCGTGTACTATGTCAGTTCGTCCGCAGGGACGCCGGCGGCCTATGCGATCCAGTCTTCCACCGTCGGATTCAGCGGTCCGCTGACGCTGATGGTAGGTATCACGGCGGATGGCAAAATCTACAACACGTCTGTTCTTTCGCATTCTGAAACTCCCGGCCTGGGAGCCAAGTGCGCGACCGATGAACCGTTTATGACGCAGTTCGAAGGATTCGATCCGGCGGAGAAGATTCTGGCGGTCAAGAAGGACGGCGGCGACCTGGATGCGATCACCGCTTCCACGATTACCTCGCGCGCGTATGCACTGGCGATTCAAAACGCCCTCGCGGCGTTCCAAACCATAAAAGGAGAGTAGGGTATGAATAAGTTGCAGTTATTCACCAAGGGCATTGTCAAAGAAAACCCGATTTTCGTGCTGCTGCTGGGGTTGTGCCCCACGTTGGCTACCACGACTTCCGCCATCAACGGTATGAGCATGGGACTGGCGACCCTCTTCGTCCTGGTGCTTTCGAACATGGCTATTTCGGCCATCGCTCCGCGGGTGCCCGACAAGGTACACATTCCGGTGTACATCGTCGTGATCGCCACCTTTGTCACCGTGCTGCAGTTCGTGATGCAGGCCTGGACGCCGGTCATATACAAAACCTTGGGCCTGTTCATCCCGCTCATCGTTGTGAACTGCATCGTTCTCGGCCGCGCCGAGGCCTTCGCCAACCAGAACGGAATCATCGATTCCGCTCTGGACGGCCTGGGCCAGGGCATGGGCTTCACCTTTTCGCTGACGGTTCTGGGGCTGGTCCGCGAGGTGCTGGGAAGCGGTTCCGTCTTCGGCTTGAAATTCATTTCCGGCGACGGCATACTCGCCTTCGTGATGGCGCCCGGCGCCTTCCTTTGTCTGGGTTACCTGATGGTGCTGTTCAATAAATTTCTGAAGAAGTAAGGCCTTATGGAATATTTTCTGATTATCATCTCGGCGATATTCGTCAACAACATCATGCTGGCCCAGTTCCTGGGCACCTGTCCGTTCATCGGTGTTTCCAACAAGCTCTCGACGGCCACGGGCATGTCCGGCGCCGTGACCTTCGTGATCACGCTCGCGACGTTGGTAACCTGGCTGATCAACAAATACCTGCTCATTACCTTCCATCTGGAATTCCTTCAGACCATCGCGTTCATCCTCGTGATCGCCGCCCTGGTGCAAGTAGTGGAGATCGTGCTCAAAAAGATCAGCCCCGCCCTCTACCAGGCGCTGGGAATCTACCTGCCGCTCATCACGACGAACTGCGCCGTGCTCGGTGTCGCCATCAACGTGGTGACCAAGGAATTCTCATTTGGAGGCGGGCCTGCGCACCTGCTGAATTTGCCTGAGACCATCGTCTATGCTTTCGCGACGGCGCTGGGTTATGGTCTGGCCATGATTCTCTTCGCCGGCCTGCGGGAGCATCTGGAACTGAACGATGTCCCGAAAGCGTTTCGGGGTGTCCCCATCGCCTTCATCACCGTGGGAATTCTCGCGCTGGCTTTCATGGGGTTCTCGGGAATTGTATAATTTTTGCAGGGTAGAGAGTCTGTTGAAATACTAAACGTTCTATTAACGAAAAATTATTGATTATGAAGAAAGTGATTTTGGTCCTTGCGGCCGTACTTTGTTTCGGAGCGCTTGCCGGCGCGCAGCCCAAGGCGTTGGGTATTCGTTTCGGTTGGGGCGTAGACCTCAGTTACGAGCATTATGCCGGCAATGATTTTCTGGAGTTTGAACTCGGACTGGACGGCTACAACGATGCCTTCCATGTGGACGGGATTTACAATTTCATAATCGCCGAACCGGACTGGACGGCCGGGTCCTGGGAATTCTACGGCGGCCCCGGCGTTTCCGTGGCGGTCTGGAACCATAATGACGCCAACAATGTCTATGCGGGCATTCTCGGCAATTTGGGTTTGGGGTATACCTTCAACATACCGCTGCAACTGTCTCTGGACATCCGCCCGCGGATCATGTTGGGAGACGGAAGGATTTGGGACGACGGAGTCTTCTCCTTCGGTCTCGGTGTCCGCTACGCTTTCTAGCGGGATCTGAATGGAAAAATTTTAAAGGCGGTGACCAAAAAGTTTTTTGGTCACCGCCTCTCCTTCCCGGCCTAAGCACACTGCGCTGCGCATTCCGGGCTGGGTGGTTGCGGCTGCTCGCCCTTTCCTCGCAGGTGGAAAAGTAGAGGAGGGATTCTACAAACTACGGCCGCACTGATCCTGCACACAGACGGCTGTAGGGCATATTCATGCGGCAAGACCCCCTTTTAAATGGCCATATTGCCGCCTTGATTATGCTTATAGCCATGTCCAGGGCATATTCCTGCGGCTGTGGTTTGCAAAAGATTTCCGCCGCCAACGCTATTCCGCATGTGCTTGGCAACCGTTCAGATGAAAATCGGCTCTGCGAGGGGGTAGAGTTGAACCGGGCAACCGCCACGAGCGGGGATAAAGAAGGTCGGCCTTTTGCTTGTCCGCCGCGTTAGTTTTAATAGATGCCTCCGAAAGTCCTTGCTGCAGGCAGTCTGCTTAGAAAACAAAAGCGAGCCGGTACTGGATGTGAAAGCCTAAGCCGGAGTCTTCACTGATATAAAGCCTGGGTCCAAAAGTGAACTCGTGCGCCCAATGGATACCGCCGCAGCGCCGGATTCCGTACATCGGAATGAACATGAGACCCATTCCGTCTTCATGGGGAATGAGCAGGTTCCGGAAGGATACGAAGTCGGATGAATTGTTGAAGGTGCTTCTGCCCATCCGGTTCCTTCGTCCGATGTTTGTGTATAGCCTTGGCTCGATGGTTGCGCCCAAGGCCATCCCGATGCTGACGCTGGTGGTCGAGGGATCGCTGTACAGAGAGATCTGCTGCGGAACGATGCCGGCTCTTCCGATGATCGACCAGTGGCCGCCGAGACGCTGCTCGTAGCCGTACTCCAACCCGAGTATCGTCATTGAAATGGAATGGTTCGAGACGACTTCAGGGCCTGATGGCTGTCCTTGTGTTTCTTGAGAATATGCTTGCATGGAAAAGAAGGTCATGGCCAGAATTGTCATCGCTGAAAAGAATGTGTTTTTCATAAATCTGCTTAAAGTAAAGTATAAAGTTTTGTATTCGGGCGGCAAATTTACATAAAATCCGGTTACATTTTCATCTTCTTTTCGTTTATATTAGTGGAAAGTTCAAAGACGAGATGGCAGAAGAATTTCTTATAGAGGCCTTCGTGAGATTGAAGGGGAGGTGGCGACCGCAGGCCGAAGATGCTTTGCAGGAAGCGTTCTGCAGGCTTTGGGGGAGAAAGTATAATCTCCGCAGCGAGCGGGAAGCCGAGGCTCTGTTGGCAAGGACCAGCAGGAACATCTCGATCGACGAGGCCCGCAAAAGACAGCGAAGACCGACGGTTCCGCTGGATGAGCGGATCAGATGGGGCGAGGAGGAGGTTTACAGCGCGCAGGAGCGGGAAACGCTCTTCCGGCAAGTGGAAGCATCGATCGACCGGGAACTGAGCAAAACCCAGCGGCGCATTCTCCGGCGTCATGAATATGAGGGGGTGACCCTCGAAAAAATAGCGGAAGAAATGGGCATGCAGCCGGCTGCGGTCCGCATGCAGATCTCCAGGGCGCGAAAAGCGCTTCGGGAAAAATTCAGAAAAGAATATGAAAACGTTTGACGAACACATCACCCGGTATTTCGAAGGGCTTGCTTCTCCGGAGGAAGAGAGGGAGTTGAAGGACTTCCTCGTTTCTCCCGAAGGACAGGACCCCGCCTATGACGAGGTGCGCGCCGTGATGGGCTTCTTCGCTACCGGAAAGGCCTTGTATGCGACGGAGGGATATTCAAAAAAGATTGTTCCGGCACGGTTCCGGTTCGCCCGTGTCGCAGCTGCCGCGGCCGTTGCGGCCTTGCTGATCGGAATCGGAATCGACGCGCATCGGAACGCGGAAATCCACGAAATGAAAAACACACTAGCCGAGCTCCTGGACGACAATTCCCGGCCGGATATCACGGAAGGACTCGGACAAATGTTCAAATGACATGAAAAAAATCGTATTGACAATCTGGCTGCTGGTGTCTGCGGCTACAGCCTTTGCCCAGGGGGGCCTGATGATCAATCAGGCGTTCCAGGGCGGCATCTCCGGAAAGGACAAAACGGAGACCCGGATTTCCGGAAAGCGGCTTAAGCCGTATAAGCTTTCGCTGTACAGGCACTGCAAGGCCCATGTTTCAGAGGCCGATCTGGAGCGTATGACCGGGTGGATCTTGAAAGATGCGGAACCGGCTTCCGACAAGGAGACCAGGTATCAGGATGAAAAACTGGTGTACGCTCTCATCCGGCTTGAAGATCCTGAAGTTGGTAACAAGTACATCTGCTTTCAGGTGAAATCAAAAAACAATCTTGACAATACCTATGGGGTCACCCTGGTCTATCTCGAAGGGAAGGTCGCACTGGAGGATCTGGAGGAAATATTCAATAAATGAGTGCACATAAACCTGAAATCATGAAAAGAACCGTTTTTATAATCATTATGCTGCTGACGGCAGCCGTATCTGCCTTCGCGCTGGGAACCCCCGATACCTTGGCCGTGCTTTACGGTCAGGACAGCACGACGCGCATCCGGCGTCAATCCGATCTGGACTTCGACGTTCCGTTCTACAATAAGATCAAGAATAAGTTCTCGCACAGTGAGATCGATCCGTCCGGGTTCGGATTGGGGATGATCTGGACCGATGCCCCGGCACCCTTTGATTTCAATATGGGGAACTCGATGGAGTTCTATTTCTATGCCCTGAACAATCACAGGTCCCTCGGAAATGTGCTGTCTTATGGAGTTGGCGTGGATTGGAAATACTTCACCTTGACCGGCCAATCCCGGATGGGTAAGATCCAAGACGGCTCCATCGAGATGTACGCTTACCCGGAGGGGACGCAGCCGAAGTTCTCCCGGCTCCGCGTGTTCAGTTTCTCTTTTCCGATCCTATACAGTTACGACTTTGGGCGGGGCTGGGGATTTACTCTCGGCCCGGTGATCCAATTGAATGCCGGCAGCAAGATTAAGACGAAGTACTGGGATGCCGAAGGACAGAAGATGAAGATTTCGGACAAGAAGGTTCACTGCAATCTTGCCACGGTTGATTTTATGTTCCAGATCAATCTGAAAGATGTCAGTCTCTTCGTCAACCCCCTTCGATCTGATGGACAGGTCATATTGGCCGCGGTTCCAACATTTCTCGGTTGGTATCGCATTGTAGACAGTATTCAATAAGGAGAGGATGCCGGGACGCTAGCGCTCAATTGTGGCGTCGCGGTCGGGCCCGAGGGAGATGACCGAGATGCGGACTTTCAGATAGCGCTCCATGAATGCGATGTAGTCCAGGAAGGCCTTCGGAAGATCTTCCTCCCGGCGGATACCGGTCAGGTCGGTTTTCCAGCCCTCGAAACGGGTGTACACCGGTTCGATCGGGACGGCGATGTCAAAAGGAACCTGGTCGGTTTCCTTGCCGTCCACTTTGTACGAGGTACAGACCTGGATGGCATCGAAATCGTCCAGGCAATCGGCTTTCATCATGATGAGGTCGGTGACCCCGTTCAACATCACGGTGTATCGCAGGGCAACGAGATCCAACCAGCCGCAACGGCGCGGACGGCCGGTCACCGCCCCGTATTCCTGCCCGACCCTGCGCAGTTTTTCGCCGGTCTCGTCGAAGAGTTCGGTCGGGAACGGACCGCTTCCCACGCGGGTGCAATAGGCCTTGAAAATGCCATAGACTTTTCCAATCCGGGACGGAGCGACTCCGAGTCCGGTGCAGACCCCGCCGATCGTGGTCGACGAGGATGTCACGAAGGGATATGATCCGTAGTCGATGTCCAGCATCGAGCCTTGGGCGCCTTCCGCCAGCATGGGTTTCTCATCCAGCCAAGAATTGACGAAATATTCGCAGTCGACCAGTTTGAACCCCTTCAGAAATTCAATGGCCTCCATCCATGCCGGCTCGTCTTTTTCGGGGGCGCATTCGTAATGCAGATCAGCGATCTGTTGCAGGTGCCGCGTCTTCAGTTTGGCGAAGCGCTCCTTGAAATCGGGGGCGAGTATATCTCCGACCCGGAGACCGTGACGACTCACCTTGTCGGTATAGGTCGGCCCGATCCCTTTCAGGGTGGATCCGATCTTGCCCTTGCCGGCAGCCGCCTCGTTGGCGGCGTCCAGCAGCCGGTGTGTGGGGAGAATCAAGTGTGCCTTCTTCGAGATGAGAATCTTCTCTTTGGGATCCACTCCTATTTTCGCCACGTTGCCGCATTCCTCCCGGAACGTGATCGGGTCGAGGACGACTCCGTTGCCGATGAGATTCGTGGATCCCTCCCGGAAGATCCCGGAAGGGATGCTCCGGACCACGAAGCTGCGGCCGTCGAAGTGCAGGGAGTGCCCGGCATTCGGACCTCCCTGGAACCTTGCCACAGCAGGATAGCGTCCTGCCAGTACATCCACGATCTTGCCTTTTCCTTCGTCTCCCCATTGGAGACCCAGGACAATGTCGATTTTGCTCATATTTCTCGTTCGATTATATTGTTGCGACCGTCAGAATGGAAGGTCGTCCGAGGGTTCTTCCTCGATCTCTGGCTCCTGGGGTTCCGGTTGATCGGCGGTTTGGCCGGGTGCGGCCGCGGCAGGTCCGGGGCCAGGGGCTGTCGCGCGGGGTGCCGGGTAGGCAGACTTCTGATTGGTTTGGCTATCGTTCTGTTGGGCTCCCGGATTGTCGCTCTTTTTACCGAGCAATTGCAGGTTGTCCACCGTGATTTCAGTCGTGTAACGTTTCTGTCCGCTTTGATCCGTCCAGGAACGCGTCCGCAACCTGCCTTCGATGAACAGTTGCGTGCCCTTTTTTACAAATCTTTCGACCACATCCGCGCTGTTTCTCCAAGCGACGATGTTGTGCCATTCCGTGTTCTCTCGAAGTTCTCCGTTGCGGTCGCGATAGCGTTCCGTAGTGGCCAAGGTGAAGGTGGCTACTTTTGTGTTTCCGGCATTGGGGTTGGAAAGGTTGTCCAGGTAACGTACTTCGGGATCTTTGCCAACGTTACCGATCAGCATGACTTTGTTCAGTGACATCGTATCTGTTGTTTGAGCATGATAAAAAGATCTGGCGGACCTCCGTCAAATCTTATGCAATTTACTGAATAATTCCGGAAATTCCTATACTAAAATGACACGCCCACGACTGATACCATGGCGGGGAGGTCAGGCTGCAGGCCGGTCATCAAGGAATAGCCGGTCAGCGCTTGGTACAGCAGCCAGCGTTTGCCGGGAATGTACTGGCAGCCGGCGGCCTCCATGCGGTCCGCTGCCGCGGCGAAGGCCGGTGTTTTGTAGTTTGCCTCCAGGATGATCTTTCCCGCCCGGGCATTCATTCCGTAGCGCTCTTCCCCCGCGAAATCCTCCACAGCAAGGGTCGTGATCTCCGGGAGCGCCACCGGGAGCGTGTAGAGGATCAGGTCGCATTCCCGGAGGGCGGCCTTGAAATCCGCGATGGAGTCTACGAGAAAGCCGTAGTCCGGAAGTTCACCGGCCAGCGCCTGCGCTTTTTCCGGCGACCGGTTCATGAGCGCGGTCGCGAATCCCAGCTCGGCTGCAGCGACCGCTGCCGCCCTGCCTGCGCCGCCTGCGCCCACGACAAGGGCTTGAGGGCGCTGCAGGAAAAGACTTTTTAGATTCTGTCGGAAAAACTGGTGCACCTTGACGAGGAAGCGGTCTCCGTGTTCCTGCATGAATGCTTGCAGGATGCCGGGGTAGTAGGCATCCGCGATGGAGAGGAGGATGCCGCCGAAGTCGGAGTTGTGCGCTTCGATGCCCTCTGAGGTCTTGACCAACAGGTTGGTTGCTCCGATGCGCGCGGCCGGGCCCGAAATCAGGCCTTTTCCCCGGATCGCCAGTTCCCGTGTCCTGGCGAAGGCGGGTTCCTTGAAAGGTGATGTGACGTTGACCGCCTTGTAGTCTGCAAGAAAACGCTCCCATGCCTTCTCGAAATCAGGATCCTCGATCAGGTCGTACGAATAGGCGGTTCCATCCGCCTGGCGAAGATTTTTGTAGGCTTCCCGGAACAGTTCCGGGCTTCTCGAACCCTGCACGGGGTAGCCGATGATGCCGAATTTATCCATAACACTACAAAAGTACGCAACTTCTCCGTTCTTTCCACAGGTTTTCCGATGGTATGGTTTTGGCAGGAAAAACCATTATTACTAATAACTTCTCAAAGATGAAACACAATCTGAAACATCTCCTAACGTTTTTTTCCATTCTTGCCGTCTTCTTTGCCGCGACCGCGCCTGTTTCCGCCCAGACCATCAAGGATGGCAACTACCGTACGATCGGGTACATCAAGAGCGACGGGACGGTGCAGGATGGTAGTTACCGCACCATCGGGTACATCAAAAGCAATGGAACTCTCCAGGATGGCAGCTACCGGACAGTCGGCTACCTGAAGGACAACGGAACGGTCCAGAATGCTAATTACAGTACGATCGGGTACATCAAGAGCGACGGGACCGTCCAGAACGGCAGTTACCGGACCATCGGGTATGTCAAGAGCGACGGGACGGTGCAGGACGGCAATTATCGCACCATCGGACATGTGTCCGGTGTTAAAAGGCATTGGGCGGCTGCCTTTTTCTTCTTTGATTTCTGGTAGTCAGCTCCGTTGGCGGAGGGCCTCGTACAGGAGGATCGCTGCCGAGACGGAGACATTGAGGGAGTCCAGTCTGCCTTGCATCGGGATCCGGATGCGCCGGTCGGCGGCTTGCCGCCAGCATTCGGTGAGTCCGGTGGATTCGGTGCCCATCACGAGGGCGGTCGGGCCACGGAAGTCGGCTTCGTAGTAGAGATCGGAGTCCTGTAACTGGGCGGTAAAGATCTGAACCCTATTGCTTTTCAACCACTTGATCGTCTCCTCGCTGGTGGCGGTGACGGTCTGTGTGGTAAAGAGGGCGCCGAGACTGGCGCGGATCAAGTTCGGATTGAACAGGTCGGTGAGCGGGTCGCACACGATCACTGCATCAGCGCCGGCGGCATCGGCGCTGCGCAGAATAGCACCTAGATTGCCGGGTTTCTCCACGCTTTCCAGAACAACTACCAACGGTTGTGCTCCCAGATGCAAGTCTTCCAGCCCGAGCGTCCGGACTTTCATTTCCGCGATGATCCCTTCCGTGCCGTCCCGATAGGCAATCTTTTCATAGACTTCCCGGGACACTTCGAATATTTTCGTCTCTTCTTGGAGGGGATAGAGCCCCTGAAGAACGTGCCGCCCGCGGCCCGGAAGCGGGGGGACCGCCGGCGAAGCCGGTGGTGGGGTCGGACGCAGTCCGACTTCTGAAGGGGCTCTATCCCCTCCAGCACCAAAGATTTCCGGACAATAGAAGATGGAGTCAGGGACGAAGCCGGCGGCGAGGCAGAGTCCGAATTCGCGGCGACCTTCCACGATAAAGAGCCCCTGCTTGCGCCGTTCCCGGGATTTTTCCTGCAGCGCCAGCAACGCTTTGATCTTGGAGTTCTGTCCCGAAGTGATCCGTTCAGTCATTTTCTTTTGTTTCTGTGCAAAAGTACATTTTTTTTCTTATCTTGCAGACAAGATTGATTGCCGTGGAACTATGGAGTCCACACCGCGATATAGGATGTCGTTCCTGTATCGCTTTTTTTTATTTTTAACCCACAAACTTATGTATTTTTCTATTGATTCAAATCCTCGTCGAGGTATTCTTGGGGATCCCAGAATCGCCCGCATTTCGCAGGGGGCCGAGGGAAGATATGCCGATATCAAGATCGATGTGGCATTCAAGATCGTTTTCGGAGCCCCTGCCCATGTGGATATTCTGATCCAGATGCTGGAATGTCTGATTCCGGGAAAGAAGATTTCCAGCATTGAGTTCATGGATAAGGAAATTCCGGGTTTTTTTGCAATCGAAAAAAAGACTATCTTTGATCTGTATTGCAAGACACCGGAAGGAGACAGTTTCGTTGTTGAAATGCAGTTGAGCGGAGAGTCTTTTTTTACAGACCGGGTTCTTTTCTATTCCACGTATCCGATCAGAGAGCAGTTGATCACTCCGCTTGAGGAAGCGCGGCTTGTTGATGGAATGAAGAAGAAAAGACCGGGAAGTTACAAGTTAAGCCCCGTGTACATGGTCAGCATCTTGAACTTCCGCTTGCCGCACGCAGATGAAAGCTGTCTTCGGGAAGGGTTGGTGAGTGCTTATTCCATCAGAAGTGATAAAGGAAGCGAGGAGATGACGGATGCGCTTCATTTTGTCTACCTTGAACTGGATAGGTTGCCATGCACCATGGACCAGCCTGAAAAATGCAAGACGATGCTTCAGAAACTTGCCTATTCGTTCAAGTATCTGAGTTATCTGGATGAGCGCCCGTCCAGTTTTAAAGAAGGATTGTTCCGCAGGATTTTTGAGGCGGCAGAACTCGCAAACATGACCTCCGCGCAGAGGCAACAATATGACAAGGAAATGACGACGGCGATAGATGAAGTGGCGAGACTTGACTATGCCACGGAAAAAGGTTTTCAGCAGGGCATCCAACAGGGCATCCAACAGGGCATCCAACAGGGCAGACGCGAGGAGAAACTTCTCCTTGCGCGAAAGCTTGGAGCCAAAGGCATGGCGTTGGATGAAATCGGTCAGTTGACAGGTCTGGACACGGAAGATCTGAAAACACTCTGATCAGGATGCGTCAATCCTCTTTTCTGAGCGTTTTCTCCGGCTTCATCTGGGGGAAGAACAAGACATCCTGAATGGTGCTCTGTCCGGTCATGAACATAGTCAGCCGGTCGATGCCGATCCCAAGTCCGGAGGTTGGCGGCATCCCGTATTCAAGGGCGCGCACGAAATCGTAGTCGATGAACATGGCCTCGTCGTCCCCGTGGCTCTTGAGGGCGGCCTGCTCCTTGAAGCGCTCCAGCTGGTCAATCGGGTCGTTGAGTTCAGAATAGGCGTTCGCCAGTTCTTTTCCGTTCACGAAGAGTTCAAAACGTTCGGTGAGATCCGGGTTGTCGCGGTGGCGCTTCGTGAGGGGAGACATCGCCACCGGATAGTCGATTACGTAGGTCGGTTGGATGAAATGCTTTTCGCAATATTCCCCGAAGATCGCGTCGATCAGCTTGCCCTCGCCCATGGAAGGCTTGGTCTCGATATGCAGTTTCGCGCAGGTTTCGCGCAGTTGATCTTCGTTCATTCCCTCGATGTCCACGCCGGCATATTCCCGGATGGCATCTAGGATCGGCACGCGTTTGTAAGGGGCCTTGAAGTCCACCTCGTGCCCGTCGATGTTGACAACGGTCGTTTCGTGCAGCTTGAGAGCGATGATTTCAAGCATTTTCTCCACGAATTCCATCATCCAGAGGTAGTCCTTGTAGGCGACATAGATCTCCATACAGGTGAATTCCGGGTTGTGCATCTTGTCCATGCCCTCGTTGCGGAAATCCTTCGCGAATTCGTACACTCCGTTGTAGCCTCCGACAATCAGGCGTTTGAGATAGAGTTCATTGGCAACCCGCAAGTAGAGATCGATGTCCAGGGCGTTGTGGTGGGTAATGAACGGACGTGCCGCCGCGCCGCCCGGAATGGATTGCAGGATGGGAGTTTCTACTTCCAGGCAGCCCGCCTGGTTGAAGTATTCCCGCATCGTGGCGATGATTTGCGCCCGCTGCACGAATACATCCTTGACGTGGGGATTGACAATCAGGTCCACGCATCGCCGCCGGTAGCGGAATTCGGGATCAGTCATGGCATCGTGCACCACCCCGTCGGCCTCCTTGACAATGGGAAGGACGCGGAGGGACTTGCTCAGCACGGTGATTTCCTTGGCATGCACGCTGAGCTGGCCGGTCTGGGTGATGAAGGCGAATCCTTTGATGCCGATGATGTCACCGATGTCCAGCAGTTTTTTCCAGACCGTGTTGTAAAGGGTCTTGTCTTCTTCCGGACAGATTTCATCACGCTTGACATAGATCTGGATCCGGCCGGTCGCATCCTGCAATTCGCCGAAAGAAGCGGCGCCCATGATCCGGTGGGACATCAGGCGGCCGGCGATGCACACGTCGGAGCAGTTGCCCTCCTCGGGATCATATTCCTCGGCAATGCCTTTGGCGGATGCGTTGACGGGATAGAGCGCGGCAGGATAGGGATCGATGCCCAGTTCCCGCAACTTTGCGAGGGATTCTCTGCGGATGATCTCCTGCTCGGAGAGTTCTGAGTTCGTCATATGAGTAATCCTTTAGCAGTCAATAATAAAACCGTCCTCTGACAGCAAAATACAAAAGTAGCACTTTTAATTTACATTCTGAAATTAAATCCGTATCTTTGTATACTATGGTCAAAGAGCGCAAATGGATTCTGAGTGAGCCTGCCGATCCCGAAAAGGTGGAGCGTCTGTCCACTGAACTCGGCATCGACAAGGTGCTTGCCGACTTGCTCGTGAAGCGGGGCGTGGAGACCTTCGAACAAGCCCGCTCTTTCTTCCGTCCCAGCTTGGATGACCTGCATGATCCCTTCCTGATGAAGGACATGGACAAGGCGGTCGCTCGGGTCCGGAAGGCGATCACTTCCGAAGAGAAGATTTTGGTATACGGAGATTATGATGTAGACGGCACGACGGCCGTCTCTTTAGTCTATTCCTTCCTGCGTCGGTATTCTTCGCAGGTTGATTTTTACATACCCGACCGCTACGACGAAGGGTACGGGGTTTCTTACAAAGGGATCGACTGGGCTTCAGACAATGGTTTCGGGCTGATCATCACCCTGGACTGCGGCATCAAGGCCAACGAGAAGGTGGAATACGCGGCCGGAAAGGGGATTGATGTTATCATCTGCGACCATCATCTTCCGGAGGAAACGCTGCCCTCTGCCGTGGCGGTGCTGGATCCGAAGCGAGCGGATGACCACTATCCCTTTGACGATTTGTCCGGCTGCGGAGTCGGCTTCAAACTTGTGCAGGCCTATTCCCAGCAATACAACATACCGTTCGAGACGCTGATCCCTCTGCTGGATCTGCTGGTCGTGAGTATTTCGTCCGATCTGGTTTCCATGGTGGGAGAGAACCGGGTGCTGGCGCACTTCGGGTTGAAACAGTTGAACGAAAATCCCCGCAAGGGGTTGTCGGCGATGGCGACCCTGTCGAAGCTCGAGCCCGGACATCTGACGATCGACGACATCGTGTTCAAGATCGGTCCGCGCATCAACGCGGCTGGCCGGATGGAGACCGGCAGGTTGGCTGTGGAACTCCTGACCGCTTCCGACGACAAGAACGCGATTGTGATCGGGACGCAAATCAACGACAATAACAACGCGCGCAAAAGCATAGACCGGGAAATCACCCAGGAAGCGCTGGAAATGGTCCAGAACGGGACGGCGCTTTCTCGTGAGAATGTGGCTATCGTTTACAAGCCGACTTGGAACAAAGGTGTCGTCGGCATCGTGGCGTCCCGGTTGGTCGAGGCCTATTACAAGCCGACGATCGTGCTGACGAAGTCGAACGGATTCGTGACCGGGTCCGCCCGCTCCGTCTCGGGATTCGATCTGTACGAGGCCATTGAAAGCTGCTCGGATCTGCTGGAGAATTTCGGCGGACATGTTTATGCCGCGGGATTGACGCTCAAGGAGTCTAATTTGAAGGAGTTCGTGCGCAGGATCGACAAGTTCATCGCTGAGAAGATCACGCGGGAGATGCTGACCCCTGTGACGGAGATCGACGCGAAATTGGAATTCTCGCAGATCACGCCCAAATTCTTTCGGATTCTGAAGCAGTTCCAACCCTTCGGGCCGGGCAACAGCAATCCGGTCTTCCTGACCGAAAATGTGTCGGACGGGGGCAATGGGCGCAAGGTCGGCGCCGGCGGGGTGCATATGAAGTTGGACTTGATCGACGAAAACCAGCCGTTCCACCAGATTCCCGCCATCGCCTTCAACATGTCTGAATATTTTGACTACATCAAGGCGGGCAATCCCTTCGATATCTGCTATTCGATCGTGGAGAATTACTACCGCGGCAACTCGAATCTCCAGCTCCGCATCAAAGACATCAAGGAACGAGAGGAATTTTTATAACCGTCGGAGCAAATTATCCCGATTTTGTCAAGATTGGGCGGCGCGGCTGCGGTTGACGAGCGCGACGCCGCCGAAGACGAAAATGATCGCAAGAATTTTCTGCCAAGTGAGGGAGTCCATGCCTGTCCAGATACTGAAAATCGCTGCGATGATGGGCTGGAGATATGCGTACATACTGACGATGGTGGGCCGGATCGACTTTTGCCCGAACGGGATCAGGAAATAGCAGACGAAGGTTGCAAAGAGTATCAGAAACCCGATTTCCAGCCAGACTTCCGTCGTGATCACGCTGAAATCCGTCAGCATAAGTTTCCCTGCGGACAGCGGCAGTGAAATCAGCAAGGCAGACAGGAACATCCACTTCATGAACGTAATCACCTTGTATTTCTGGATCAATGGGCGGAAGATGCCCAGATAAGCCGAGAAACTGAGTCCGTTGGCCACTAGCAAGGCATAGCCGGCAGGCGTGGTGGCCTCAACATCGTTGTGGGCGTGTACGGAATTGTAGATCAGGAATAGGATTCCGCAGAGACTGAGCAGTACGCCGCCTATTTTCTTGAGCGTGATCGGCTCTTTCAGGGCGAAATAGGCGATGAACAACGTGAAGATGGGGGAGAGGGTTCCCACTACGCCGATGTCGATCGGAGTCGCCATCGTGACGGCCTTCAAGAACGTAAACTGGGGGATGAACAGGCCCAGCACCGAAGCGATTACGATTTTCCCCATATCTCGGGCCGGGACTTTTTCTTTGGGAAGGAAGAGGGAAATGAGCCAGAAGAGCGCGGTGGCTCCAACAGCCCGCATCGTAAACAGGGCGATCGGGGTAACTGCATCGGCATTCGCGATGTCCTTGGACGTAACCAAATTGATCCCGAAAATCGTGTAGGCCAATCCCAGCGCCAGATGTCCTTTCCAGTTTCCCTGTTTCATATTCCCGAATCCGTTTTCAACCCCTGCCGTGCCGGATCTTTGCCTGCAAAAGTAGCAAATCTTCCGGAATTCGGGATAGCGTGACCGCAAGCAGTTGATCTACAATGAAATCATTGTTTTCACCCCCGCTTGCAGGAGGGGGTGAAAATATCCATCTTATTGTTTTTCAGAATATTATGGTCACGGTTGGTTGTCCACGCCAGGATCAGATCCGGGGCTTCTGGATCAGGCGGACAATCAGAGAGACAAGGAGAAGAAGGCTTCCGTAGATGGCGGGGATCAGGGTGACCTTGAAGCCGCCCCAAATGATGCCGGCGGCGATGTCAGCGTTTCCCTGTAGGAAACCGGTCATCTGTGTCAGGCCGAACAGGGTTCCGAGGATCCCGATACAGAAGGCGGAGAGCCCGATTTCCTTGATCCAGTTGGGCGCTTTCCAGGCAGCGGCGAAGATTGCGACCAAAAGCAGGGTCATCAATGCCATCCAGAACGGACCGCCTTCGATGAAATAGGAAAACACGGATGAATGAGGTGTCGTAGGGGCGCCGGAAATGGCTTGTATAAAAGTTGTCATGGTGATGTGTTTTTGGTTTGTAATAAATACGCGGGCGCTGAAATGACTTTCGCGTCCGAGGCAAAGGTGGGGAGTATCCCGGATTATTCCAAGGTCAAATCCCGGCTCGGATCGGCTGAATCCCCGAAGAAGGCTTTCTGCTATGGTAAGGGCGGTTTCGGCTCCTTGCGGCTTCCCCGGGAAACGCTATCTTTGTCTCCGGTGAAAACATTTCTATCTCTCGCATATTGGATTGTCGCTCCGTTGTTTCTTGCCTTGGTGTTCCTCAGTTTGGGATATTCATTCGGAGAAGCGCTTCTGCTGGCCGTTTTGTTCCTTCCCGGCGCCTTGGCTTTCAAGTTTTGCGTTCCGCGGATTTTTTGTGAGCCCCGGAATTCCCGGGCCGGGAATCTGGTCTGGCTCGCGCTGGCGGTGCTTACGCTCGAAGCCTTCCTCATGCTTTCGGCGCATCTGTGGATGTTCGAGAAGTTTCGGGGAATCATGCTGAATCCCGCTTTCATCGCCTTGATTCTGGGTGGTGTTTATGTTGGTGACAGATTCACTTCCAAATGGTTGAACTCTCGCTATCCAACGGAATGGCAGCCGGTCACCTTTCTTTCGCAGCGGAATAGGATCACGCTTCGCAGGGGGGAGATTGAATATGTCGAGTCGCTGGATGCGGAGGTGGCTGTCCATGCAACGGACGGGAGGGTCTTTTCCAACCGGACGCCCATTTCTCATTGGGAGGCCTTGTTGGGGGAAGGCTTCATTCGGATTCATCGTTCCTTTCTCGTGAACCGCTCCTGTCTGTTTTCCGTCAGTTCCCGATCTGTCATCCTGCGCTCGCGTGTAGAAATTCCTGTTTCCAGAAAATACAAGGATTCCGTGGCCCGTTTCCGGGACATGGAATACAGCTAGCGGAGCAGGTCTCGGATTTCGCGGGCAATCCCCTCGGAGGATTTGCCGTCGATGTCGATTATCAGCTCCGCGATGGATTCGTAGAGAGGTTCCCGCTGCTCCAGCAGGGTTTCAATGCGGGCACGGAGGCTGCTGCCTCCTTGGAGCATCGGACGGGATGCGGCTTCCGGCCGGAGGTTTGTTACCAGGGTCTCGACCGAAGCGCGAAGGTAGATGCATCTGGCATGTTGTCTGAGCAGGGAGCGGGAGTCGGGATGGGTGACTGTGCCTCCACCAAGTGAAAGGACGCAGTCCCGGTCCAGATCGTGGTTGATCATGAAAATCGTGTCGAGCGCCTCGGCTTCCATTTCCCGGAAGGCGGTTTCTCCCTCTTCCCGGAACAGTTCGGGGATTGTTTTCTCCTGTGTCTCTTCAATGAAGCGGTCCAGGTCGATCCATTCGAAACCTGGAAGGAGGTCTGCCAGGACGCTCCCTACGCTGCTTTTTCCGCAGCCCATGAATCCCGTGAGTGCAATCGCGCGCATCAGAATAAAGTCGGCTCTTCGATGTCAGGGAGGTCTTCGATGTCCGGAAGCTTGCCGCCAAACTGATCCAGAATGTCGCTTGCATCGATCGTCTTGCGCTGTTTGGGAGCCTTCTTTTTGGAAGCGGCAGGTGTCTTCGCCGGCTTTGGCGCAACCTCGGGTTCAGCAGCGGGCTTTTCCTCGACAGTCGGTTTTTCAGCCGGTACGGTCGGTGCTTCGGATACGGTTTCAGCCGCCTTCACTGCCGGATCGTCCTCCGGTTCCTCGGGTGCGATGTCATTTTCTGGCTCGTGAAGCGGCTCCACGAATCTTACCTTCTTGACGGTATAGGCATGGCATTTCTTTCCATGGGCAGCGATACCCTTCTTGGCGATGAATGTTTCCGCGTCAAAGACTTCGGGATCCCGATGCTCATGTTTCTTTCCGAACGTTACCTGGAACCGCGGATACTTGTCGTCCGAAAGGGCCACGAGATAGGATTTCTGTCCTTCCGAAATGAACAGCATCGGGGTGTTGTCGCTGGGGATGAAGTTGAACCGCTTGATGTAGAAGTCTTTGCGATTCCCGTCGTAATACAGGGCCGTGTAGATTTTGTCGGGATCGAACTTCTCGATTGTGAGGATATCTCCCTGATATCGGTTGGACACGTCAAAGGAGGTGGTGTAGAAGGTGCCGTTCTTGAAGATGGCCAGGACTTTGTCGTCCTCGGCGAACTCGCCGAGATAGATGCCGCGTTCCTCGTCGTTGAGTTTTTGGATGTCGGCGTCGTACCAGATGTCCTTGCCCCCGATGGTGGACACGCCCTTGGATTTCAACTGAATCCGGGAGATCGGGTTCTTGGAAACCAAATTGCCGCGGGCACCCTTTCCTTTGATCAGGAGGGTTGAGAAGTCGTATTCAAATTGTGTTTTCTTCAATTTCGGACGCGGGCGCAGGTACACGCGGACCGTTTCGGCTTCTCCGTTGCGGTTGGCGGTAAACCAGAGGATCTTGGAGCCTTCGGCGCCGGTCGTGATGTCGTAGTCCTTGTCCCGGGTGACGGACGTGATGGCGAACCGCTTCGCATAGGAAACAGCGCTTTTCCCGTCCCTGTAGATGACGTTGTAAATGGTGCGTGTGTCACCTCGATTGAAAATGCCTACGTAGATGAGGTCCTTCCAAAAGAAGGCTTTGTCGGTGACTTTGCTCACCCGGTACTTGCCGTCCTTTGCGATGGCGATGATTTCGGACAGATCCGAGCAGTCGCAGACATATTCCCCGTTGTCGTCCTTCTTCATACCGATGCCCGCGAACCCTTCGGAAAGGTTGGCATAGAGCTTGGCGTTTTTGCTGACGACTTTCGTGACTTCGATGCTTTCGAAAGCGGTGATTTCGGTCAGACGCGGGAAGGCCTTGCCGTATTTCTCCTTCAAGGTCTTGAACCAGGAGATGGTGTGCTCGACGATGTGCTCGATCTTATCCCGGACGATTTCCATTTCGGCTTCAATCGCTGCAATCTTTTCGTCCATTGCTTTGGTATCGAACTTGGAAATTTTGCGGACCGGCTTCTCGACCAATTTCAGGATGTCTTCCATCATAATTTGGCGGCGGAGCAGATCCTGGTAGGCCTTCATGGCCTTGAACACATCCTTCAGCTGGTTCTCCCAGGTGCGATGGTCCTGTTCAAGAATCTTGTAGATCCGGTTTTCAAAGAAAATTCGCTCGAGAGAATTGTTGTGCCATTGGTCTTCCAGTTCGGCCAGCCGGATTTCCAGTTCTTGTTTCAGCAGGTCGCGGGTGTGATGTGTGTCGTAGATGAGTATGTCTTTGACGGAGAGGAACTGCGGCTTGTTGTCCACGATCACGCAGGCGTTCGGAGCGATGTTGCACTCGCAATCCGTAAACGCATAGAGGGCATCGATGGTCTTGTCGGGCGAGACATCGTTGGGAAGATGGATCAGGATGTCCACTTTGTCTGTGGTCATATCCTCGATTTTCTTGATCTTGATCTTGCCCTTGTCCTTCGCTTTCAAGATGGAGTCTATCAACATCTGCGAGGTCTTCCCATAGGGGATCTCGGTGACCGCGATGGTGCTCTTGTCGATCTTTTCGATGCGCGCGCGAACCTTCACGGAACCGCCGCGTGCTCCGTCCTTGTAGTTGGAGCAGTCCGCGAAGCCTCCGGTGGGGAAGTCCGGGTAGATGGTGAAATCTTTGCCTTCCAGCACCCGGACCGAAGCGTCCAGGAGTTCGTTGAAGTTGTGGGGAAGGATCTTGGAGGCCATACCGACGGCAATGCCTTCAGTGCCCTGGGCAAGCAGGAGCGGGAAACGGACCGGAAGTTCGGTCGGTTCCTGGTTGCGCCCGTCGTAGGACGTCATCCACTTCGTAACCTTGGGATCGAAGACGACCTCCTTGGCGAAATTGCTCAGCCGCGCTTCGATGTATCGAGGGGCGGCATTGCTGTCCCCGGTAAGGATGTTGCCCCAGTTCCCCTGGCAGTCGATCAGCAACCCTTTCTGGCCCAGTTGGACCAGGGCGCCGAGGATGGAAGCGTCTCCGTGGGGATGGTACTGCATGGCTTGACCGACGATGTTCGCCACTTTGGTGTAACTACCGTCATCCATCTTGTACATCGCATGCAAAACTCTTCGCTGTACAGGCTTAAGACCGTCCACGATGTGTGGAACAGCACGCTGCAGAATGACATAGGACGAGTAATCCAAGAACCAGTCCTTGAACATTCTTGAAAGCTTGTATTTGCTGCTGTCGCTGCTCAAAAGTTTGTCGAACTTGCTCGAACGCTCCGATTTTGTCTCGTCAAGGGGTTCTTCGTTCAACTCCTCATCGTCGTTGTTCTTCTCTTCAGAAGGGATTCCCTCCCATTCCTCTGTCATAATCCTTTTCCTCTCTTCTTATATTATTATTGTTTTTTCTTACGCTTCATACCCGAACTTTCGGAGCGTCTTGCGGCTTTCACGCCAATCCGGATCCACTTTTACGAACATCTGCAGGAAGACCTTTTTCTGGAAGAAATCTTCCATATCCAGTCGGGCTTCCGTTCCGACTTTCTTCAACGCGGATCCTCCCTTGCCGATGAGGATTCCTTTCTGGGAGTCCCGGAGCACGTAGATGACCGCGCTGATGTCGTAACGGGTCTTGCCTTCTTTGAAGGCTTCGATCACTACTTCGCAGCTGTAGGGTATTTCCTGGCCGTAGTTTTCGAGGATCTTCTCCCGGATGATCTCCGATGCGAAGAACCGCAGGTTCCGGTCCGTGAACTGGTCTTTGTCGAACCAGGGCGGAGAAACCGGCAGTTTGGAAACAACGGCATCCAACACGCTTTCCAGGTTGAATCGTTCCTTTGCGGAAATCGGGATTACCGTTGCGTCAGGAAGCAGATTCTGCCAGAAGGAGATCCGTTCCAGAACTTTCGGTTGGTCGCTGAGGTCGATCTTGTTCAATACTACGACGACAGGGCATTGCAACTGCTGGAGTTTTGTGACATATTCCTCGTTCTTGTCGGCCTTTTCCACGACATCGGTGACGTACAAGATGATGTCCGCGTCCCCGATGGCCGCATTCACGAAACTCATCATGTCTTCCTGCAGCCGGTAGCTCGGTTTCAACATACCCGGGGTGTCGGAATACACGATCTGGTAGTCGTCGGTGTTGACGATTCCCATAATGCGGTGGCGGGTGGTCTGGGCCTTGGCTGTCACGATGGACAGTTTCTCCCCGACCAGGGCATTCATCAACGTGGACTTGCCGACATTCGGGTTCCCGATGATGTTGACAAATCCAGCGCGATGTTTCCTGCCGACCGAGGGACTAGACATACGCCCCCATCTTGAGGATGTTGACTTCGCCTTCGCTGAGGTATCTCCATTCACCTTTTTTCAGCCCTTTCTTGGTGAGGCCGGCGAAATAGACCCGGTCGAGTGCCTTTACGTCATATCCCAGGCTTTCGAAGATCCTCCTGACAATGCGGTTTTTACCGGAATGGATTTCGATGCCGAGCCTGCGGTGGTCCTCCGCGTCAATGTATTCCAATTCATCTGCCTTGATGTTTCCGTCGTTCAGTTCAAGTCCTTCGGCAAGGATCTTGTCTTTGTCGGCTACTTCGAGCGGCTTGTCCAGAATCACCTGATAGATCTTCTTCTTATTGTAGGAGGGGTGCGTGAGCTGTTCGGCGATTTCGCCGTCGTTCGTAAACATCAGCACGCCCGTTGTGTTCTTGTCCAGCCTTCCGACCGGGAAAACACGCAATTCGCATCCCTTGAGCAGATTCATGACAGTTTTCTCGGCATGGGGATCGCTTGCAGTCGTAACGAAGCCCTTCGGTTTGTTCATCACGATGTAGACCTTCTCCTCCCCCTTGAGCCGTTCTCCGTTGAACCTCACCTCATCCTTCAAAATGTTTACCTTGGTTCCGAGTTGGGTCACAACTTCGCCGTTGACGGTCACGACACCGGCCTGGATATAATTATCGGCCTCGCGGCGGGAGCAGATTCCAGAATTCGCGATGAATTTGTTGAGGCGGACTTCTTCCTGAATCGGCGTGGGTACCATGTCATTGTCTGAATACGCGGTACTGTCGATCTGCGGTTTCCTCGAAAGCATCCGGTTGATTCCAGCCTCGTCGGTTTCCGTGAAATACGCTTCGTTGCCGCGATTGAATCTCCGGGCGCCGGGACGGGCAGGGCTTCTGGAAAAGCCGGGTTTATAACTGAAATTCCGGTCGCCGGAGGGTCTCCGGCTGTACGGCCTTCTTTCTCCGCCTTCCTGGTCATCGCCGTAGTTCGGTCGGTCTCCGTAGCTTCTGCGCGGCCCGTAGCTAGGACGGCCTTCCCGATAACTCGGTCGTCTCTCTCCGTTTGCCGGTCGGTCTCCGTAACTTCTGCGCGGCCCGTAGCTCGGACGGCCTTCCCGATAACTCGGCCGTCCCTCTCCGTTTGCCGGTCGGTCTCCATAGCTTCTGCGCGGCCCGTAGCTCGGACGGCCTTCCCCGTAGCTCGGTCGTCCCTCTCCGTTTGCCGGCCGGTCTCCATAGCTTCTGCGCGGCCCGTAGTTCGGACGGCTTTGTCCGTAACTTCTTCGTTCTCCTCCTTCACGGTTGTTTCCATAACTCGGACGGTCTCCGTAATTCCGACGCGAACCGTATCCGCCGCGATCCTCACGGTCGTGATAACCGCGCCTTTCACCATAACTTCCGCCATGGTTTTCGGACTCATATCCTTCTTCCCGGTAGCTTCTGCCGTAGGGTCTGTGTTCTCTTTCTTCCGAGGAGGATGCGACTGGGGAAACTTTTCTTCTGGGTCTGAGTTTTCTGCCTTCTGATGAATAGCCGCTCTTGGGGGTGTCATTCTGCGCGTAATCGCTACGCTCTTCCTGGTGTTCTTGTCCACCGTTTACGTTTTCTTCCATGATTGAAAATGGCTCACGCCATGCTAAAAAATTAATTAAGTTTGAATATGTAAGTGATTGTTCCTTTTTGCAGAGCCGGGGCATCCGCGCTCTGGCTGAAATGTGCTTTCATGGCAGCCGCCCTGGCAGCTGCCCACAGTGTTTTGTCCGCGACCGTGGTGCCTTCGCCGCCTGCGATCGCTCTTTGGACGTTTCCATAGTTGTCCACCCAGATGTCTACGACCACTATGCCATCTTCTTGAACTGAATAGGAAGGTTTGGGAAGGGTCCCGAGGGTGTTTCGTCCCTTCAGATGAGCATTGGCCGTCCCGTCGGTCTTCCCGACAGAGGTGTTGCCGGAAGGTTGTCCGGCCTTGAATTCCGCCCGCGGGTCCCGGGCTCCATGCGGAGCGATCGAGGAGTCTTTCTTGCTCATGCCCGGAAACAAGGCGTTCCGGTTCAATTCTTCTTTTATTGGGGTAGGCACTTCTACGTCGCCGAAGTTATCCGGGGTTGCCTGCGCCGTCTTGTTGTCCCGTTCCGATTGGTACGGAGATTCGGACCGCTGGACCAGTTCGATGGGCTTGGTGCGGTCCACGTTTTCCGCCTGCGGCTGCCGCCCGGCCAAGACGGGCTGAACGAGAACCGGTTCATCTTCCACGAAATCGATTATGAGGGTCCTTTCCTGCGGAGGAGGATAGAGATATTTCAAGCCTGTGAACCCGAAGCAGAAGCATCCGAGCAGATGCACGGCAACCGTCAGGACGATGCCCGTGATCTTGGCGGATCGCGCCTCTTTCTCTCGTTCGCGCAGGTATTCTTTCATTTTTACTCAGGTTGGGTGGCCAGGATGACTTTGTAGTGGTTTCTTTTGGCGATATTCATGATCGCGACTACTTCCTTGATGGGAACGCTCTCGTCGGAGTAGATCGAGAAGGTCGGATCCTCCTCCGTCTGAAGCAGGTCCACGAGCCCGTCTTCCAGGTCGGAGAACTGGGTCGGGGTTTCATTGCCGTTCAGGTGGTAGGTGTACAGGTCGTGCCCCCAGTCCTTGACCGAAACGCTGACCGTTGCCTTGGCGGACACCTGTCCGGTGCTCTTCGGAAGCATCAACTTCAGCGCGTTCGGATTGACCAGGGTCGAGGTGATCAGAAAGAAGATCAGCAGCAGGAACACCAGGTCCGTCATTGAGGACATGGCCATTTCCGGATTTACTTTTGTGGTTCTCTTGAAAGCCATGTACTATTTCTCCTCTTCGTTATCTGCAGGTTCGTGCAGAAGATCCATGAAGTCGATCGTGATGCTCTCCATCTTGAATACGATGTCGGAGATTTGAGAGGTCAGGTAGTTGTAGCCAAAGTAGGCCAAAATGCCGACGATGAGACCGCCTACCGTCGTGATCATAGCAGTGTAGATACCACTGGAAAGCAGGGTGATGTCGATGTTGTTGCCGGCGTTCGACATGTTGAAAAACGCCTCTACCATGCCGAGTACCGTACCCAGGAATCCGATCATGGGCGCGCCGCCCGCGATGCTCGCCAGTCCGGGCAGACCCTTCTCAAGCCGGGCGACTTCGACGTTGCCCATGTTCTCGACCGCGGTCTGGATGTCCGAAAGCGGACGCCCGATCCGCTCGATACCTTTCTCCACCAAGCGAGCTACCGGAGAATCATACTTTTCGCAGAGTCCCAACGCGGACTTGACCTTTCCTTCATGAATATAATCCCGGATATCCCGCATGAAGTTGTGATCGATCTTCGAAGCCTTGCGGATCATCCACCACTTTTTACCGAAGATGTAGAGACCAATCACCGATAGAATGGCGAGGACGATCATCAGCCAACCGCCTTTCGCAGCCATCTGGAGCAACGTGAAACTCTGTTCGACCTGCTGTGGAGCCGCTGCCGCGGCGGAGAGAGCAGCCGTGGAATCCGCCGCCATCTGCACAGATTCCGCAACGTTGTCGATTCCTACCTGGAGAAGATTGAAAAGCATATCTAGTCTTTTTAAAAATTATCTTACATATTCCATGCAAATATCTTGCAAATTTACGTATAATTTTCCGGATTATCGTAAATAATAAGTGAAGGTTGCAGGAAAAGCAGGGATCTTATGCTCCCGGCTCGCGGTACTCGCCGTCGACTTTGAGCGGTTCGGTGTGGATGGCGATGTGGCTCTGGAGGCCGAATTCCTCGCGGAGACGATCTTCGATGCGGGTCGCACGCAGGTGGGATTCGTAAAGCGTGATGGATCCCTGCATGCGCACATGCATTTCGATGGCGTAGCGGTTGCCGATCCGCCGTGTGCGGAGGTTGTGGACCTCACTCACTCCCGGTTCGTTTTCCGCGATTTTGATGATTTCGTTCTCAATCTCCTCCGGAAGGCTTTGTTCCAGAAGATCCTCTCCGGCATTCCGGACCAGATTCAACGCGACGCGGAAAATAAAGAAACTGACAATCAGGGCGGCGAGCGGATCCAGCACGGCCCATTTCTGTCCGAGCAGGATGGCGCCGCCGATCCCGACCATCGTCGCGATCGAGGACATGGCGTCGCTGCGGTGGTGCCAGGCGTTGGCGATCACAGCCTGTGAATTTTCCTCCTTACCGACCTTGATTGTAAAGCGGTAGCACCATTCTTTCAGGACGATGCTGACGATCGCCGCCACGAGGGCGATCATACCGGGAGCCGGGAGTGTTTCACCTCGCAGGAAGGACAGCACGCGGAGCAGGCTCTTGTAAAAAATCATTCCGCCCACGACGAGCAGCGCGAGGCCGATGATCACGGTCGCAAGGGTCTCGAATTTGCCGTGTCCGTAGTCATGGCCTTTGTCCTGCGGTTTGGAACTCAGTTTGACGAAGGCAAGCACGACCAGATCCGTCAGAAAATCGGACAGGGAATGCACGGCATCGGCGATCATGGCCGCGGAGCCGCCCAGGATTCCGGCCAGAAACTTGAAAACAACCAGGAGTGTGTTGATCAGGCCCCCTGCCAGCGTAACACGGTAGATTCGCTTTTCTCGTGATACTTTTTTTTCACGTGACATTTATTAAAATAATAAAATGGTGAAACAATCGCGGAGCCGGGATTCGGGTCAAGGCTGGTATGTGATCTTTGAAAGGAAGAGGGCGTGACCGGGAACGGATTCTCCTGCGTCGGAGCGGGTTCCTCCGCGGAGGAGTTCTTCCGTCCGGGACGGAGGCTGTTTGCCGCGGCCGATATCGAGCAGCGTCCCGACTATGGCCCGAACCATGTTCCGCAGGAACCGGTCCGCGCGGACGGTGAAGACCAAGTAGTCTTCCCGAGGGGCGGGATAACCCAGTATGCGAAGGTGATCGGGCTCCCAATAATCCCAGTGGGCGTAGAACACCTTGCATACGGAAGTTTTGTTGTCCGAACCGACTTTTTCGAAGCAACTGAAGTTGTGCTCCCCGAGCAGGGACTCGGCCGCGCTGTTCATGGCTTCAACGTCCAAGGGAAAGGTGTAGAGGTAGGAATAGGCGTCCATAAAAGGATCTTTGTTCCGGTGGATGAAGTATTTGTATTCACGCAGCCGCGCGTCGAACCGGGCATGGAATTCCGGGTCGGCGGGAACGATCTCGTGGACCCGTATTCCAGGAGGGAGGATGGCATTTAATTTGTAGCCTATCGCGGCGGTGTCAAGGTCCGTCCGGGATGTATCGAAATGGGCCACATAGTTGATCGCATGGACCTTCGAATCCGTCCTTCCGGCACCGGTGACCGCAATCTCCTCTTTCAGGAGGGTCTTGAGAGCTTTCTGTAGACACTCCTGGATGGTGGGTTCTTGGTTTTGAATCTGCCAACCGGAAAAAGAAGATCCGTCATAGGACAGTGTGACCTTGTAACGCATGAGTTGAAATCCTTGACAACGCAAAAGTATAAAAAAATATCATATGGAAAGCGTAAACATCAAAGAACTAAACGATCGCATCCAACAGGAAAGCGCTTTCGTGGACATGCTGACCCTGGAAATGGGGAAGGTGATCATCGGACAGAAACAGTTGGTCGAAAACCTGTTCATCGGGCTGCTCGCCGACGGACATATTCTGCTCGAAGGTGTGCCCGGCCTGGCCAAGACGCTGGCAATCAGTACGCTGTCCCAGGCGATAGACGCGAAGTTCAGCAGGATACAATTTACCCCGGATCTCTTGCCTGCCGATGTTACCGGCACGCTGATTTATTCCCAGAAAGATGGAGATTTTGAGGTTCACAAAGGACCGATCTTCGCCAATTTCGTCCTTGCGGATGAAATCAACCGAGCGCCTGCGAAAGTACAATCCGCCCTGCTTGAGGCCATGCAGGAGCGTCAGGTGACCATCGGAGACGAAACCTGGAAGCTGCCGGAACCCTTCTTGGTGATGGCTACTCAGAATCCGATCGAGCAGGAAGGAACCTATCCGCTTCCGGAGGCGCAGGTCGACCGCTTCATGCTGAAGGTCGTGGTCAGTTACCCCAAGAAGGAAGAGGAGAAACGGATCATCCGGATGAACAATCAGAGAACCTTTCCGAAGGCCAACCCGGTCGTGAAGCCGGAAGACATTCTTCGGGCGCGCAAGGTGGTGCGGGACGTGTACATGGACGAGAAGATCGAGCGGTACATCGTGGACATCGTCTACGCCACCCGGACTCCCGGGGAATACGGGATCGGGAAACTCGCGAATCTGATTTCGTTCGGAGCCTCTCCCCGCGCCAGCATCTCGCTCGCCCTGGCCTCCAAGGCCTATGCCTTTATCAAGCGGAGAGGATACGTGATCCCCGAAGATGTGCGGGCTGTCTGCAATGAAGTGCTCCGGCACCGGATCGGTCTGACGTACGAGGCCGAAGCGGAAAATGTCACTGCCGAGCAGATCATCGCGGAAGTCATCAACGCCGTGATGGTTCCGTAACGCATATGCCGTCGAATTCCTCCACGAACGAACTGCTCCGCAAGGTCAGGAAGATAGAGATCCGAACCCGGGCTCTGTCTCACCAGATTTTTGCCGGAGAGTACCACAGCGCCTTCAAGGGTCGCGGCATGGCTTTCAGCGAAGTCCGCGAGTACCAGTACGGGGACGACGTGCGTTCCATGGATTGGAACGTCACAGCCCGCCTCAGCGCTCCCTATGTCAAGGTGTATGAGGAGGAGCGGGAATTGACCGTAGTGCTGCTGATCGATATCAGTCGTTCCGGCCTGTTCGGCACCGAAGAACGCACGAAACGGGATCTGATCGCGGAGGTCGCCGCAGTGCTGTCCTTTTCGGCCATTCTCAATAACGACAAGGTCGGAGCCCTGTTCTTCAGCGACAAGGTCGAGCACTTTATTCCGCCGAAAAAAGGACGCAGCCATCTGCTGCATATCATCCGGGAAATCATCGAGCTCAAGCCGGAACACAACGGAACGAACGTGAGCGAGGCCTTGCGGTTTTTGACCAATGCCATCAAGAAGAAGTGTACGGCCTTCGTGTTGTCGGATATGCTGGATGTCGATGCCGCGGGAATGCCGCGTTACGAAGAAGCGCTGAAAGTCGCCCGAAACCGCCACGATGTGTCCGTCATCAAGGTGCATGATCCGCGCGAGCGATTCCTTCCGAATGTGGGCATCGTTCATGTGAAGGATTCGGAAACCGGTGCTGCCGCTTGGGTGGATACCGCCAGCCGGAAGATGCGGTCGGACTATGCTCGCTGGTTCGGTCAAGTGTCCGAACACGAAAAGAAATTGTTCAACCGGTATCAGATCGACTCGGTGGACATCGCCACGAATGCGGACTATGTCAAAGGTCTGATGACTTTTTTTGCAAATCGATGAGAACGTTGTCGTCCATTATATTCCTCCTTGCATTGCTGCTTCCCGTTTCCGCGGGAGGGCAGGAAGAAGCGTCCGGGAACCCCGGGGGACTGCTGATCCGGTCGGAGGATTCCTTTCTCGAGCCGCTGCAGAAAAGGGATTCGGTACTCGTCGCCGACCAGTTCCGGTACGGATTTCATCTCAAGAATGTGCATGAAGGGACTCGGTTTGCGTTTCCTGATTTCTCCAAGGGATTTATGGAAGGGGTCGAGATCGTCTCGCCTTGGCGCCTGGACACTGTCAAGGTGCAGGGAGACCGCCGGGGTCCCAAGACCTATGATATCGATGCCAGTTTGATCATCACTTCCTTCGATGCAGGGAAATACGACCTGCTGCCGCTTTCCGTGGTGCGGGCCTCCGGTGCCGACCGGGTGGACACCCTGCTCTTCGATTCTCAACCTTTGGACGTGCGCGTGATGCCGGTCGATACCGCCACCTATCAACTCCACGACCTCAAGGGACAGATCCGGTACCCTTTGACGTTCCGCGAACTGCTGCCGTATCTCTTGGCGTTCTGGGGTGTCGTCGTCCTCGGAATCCTGGTCTGGGTGCTGATCCGGTCCGGACGGAAGCGCAAGCAAGTCGCCGCTCGGCAGGAGCCGCCTCACTTGGTCGCCCTGCGGAAGCTGGACCGATTCCGCGGCAATAAATTCTGGGCGCCGGAGAAGCAGAAGCAGTTCTATTCGGGAATTACGGATGCGTTACGTGAATACATTGACGCGCGCTTCGGCATCGACGCCCAGGAAATGACGACAGCGGAGATCTTCGAGGACATGCGGAAGGTTGACCTTTCTTCCGACCTCTATCAGGAGATGAAAACCCTCTTCGAGACCGCGGACCTCGTAAAATTCGCGAAGGCTTTTGCCACAGATGCCGAAAATTCGGCAGCCCTGCCGATTGCGGTACGCTTCGTGACGACAACGTATCAGAGCCAACTTGCGGAAGAGAAAGAAAATGAAGGAGGGACTGCCTGATGTTTTTTGAATATCCCATGCTGCTTTGGCTGCTGGCCGTTCCGGCCCTTCTGATCCTTCACTATGTCTATTTGGAGGTAAAAGAGCGGAAGCCGCATCTGCGCGTGTCGACGGTCACGCCTTGGACGATCCGGAGCCATTCTGCCCTCAATGTGCTCCGGCATCTTCCGTTCGCGCTCCGAATCGCGGCGCTTTCGTTGATCGTGGTCGCGATCGCGCGGCCCCGTTCTTCCACAAAAGTGGAAAGGATCGATACGGAAGGGATCGACATCGTTCTTTCCATGGACGTGTCCACCAGCATGCTGGCCCGCGATTTTACGCCGGACCGGATCAGCGCGGCGAAGGATATCGCGATCGAGTTCATTTCCCAACGGCCCACCGACCGGATGGGAATCGTGGTCTTCGCCGGGGAAAGCTATACGCAGTGCCCGCTGACGACGGATCGGGCGACCCTCATCAATCTTATGAAGGAGATCTCGACCGACCTCATCGAGGACGGCACCGCCATCGGAAACGGGTTGGCTACGGCCGTGGCCCGGATGAAGGATTCGGACGCCAAGAGCCGGGTGATCATCTTGCTGACGGACGGTGTGAACAATGCCGGAGAAATCGCCCCGGAAACGGCAGCCGAAATCGCGAAGAACTACGGGATCCGGGTCTACACGATCGGAGTCGGCGCCAGCGGGGAGGCTCCCTATCCGGTCCTGACTCCCTGGGGTGTGGATATTCAGAAGCGCAAGGTTGAACTGGACGAACGATTGCTCACGAATATCGCAGCCGCTACCGGCGGACGTTACTTTCGTGCGACCGACAATACCAAGTTGACGGAAATCTATGGTGAAATCGGGAAGATGGAGAAGGCCCGGACAACCATCGACAGTTTCCCCGTGTACCAAGAACTCTTTGGAAAATATGCTTTGATCGCCTTGGTTTGCCTCCTGCTTGAAGCCTTGTTGAAATTGTTTGTATTCAAGAAACTGCCATGATCTTGTTCGCGCAATCGCACTATCTGCTGCTTCTGCTGCTCATTCCGATCTTCTTCTTGTCGTTCGGGGTGATGCTGGCGTTGCGGCGGCGCAGACTGCGCAGGCTGGGCGATGAACAGCTCACTGATGAACTGATGCCTTCCTGGTCTCGGGGCAAGGCGTGGGGAAGGCTTGTTTTGTTCGCCTTGGCTTTTTTCTTTTTCGTGATCGGCCTCGCCCGTCCCCAGATCGGAGCGAAGTTGCAACAACGGCGGATCCGAGGCGCGGAAATCATGATCGCGCTTGATGTCTCGAATTCTATGCTGGCGGAGGACTATTCTCCGAACCGGCTGGAAAGGGCGAAGCTTGCGATCTCCCGGATTACGGACAAACTACAAGACGATCGGATCGGCCTTGTTATCTTTGCGGGGAGTTCTTTCGTGCAGCTTCCGATCACCACGGACTATCTGAGCGCCAAGATGTTTCTGGGCTCCATCACCCCGGCCTCGATTCCTGTTCAGGGAACGGCCATCGGGGATGCGATCCAAACGGCTGCCAAGAGTTTCAGCGCGCAGAGCGAGCACAGCCGCGCGATCATCGTGATCACGGATGGAGAAAACCACGAGGACGACGCTGTCGCGGCGGCAAAGGATGCTGCGGAAGCGGGAGCCAAGGTGTATACGATCGGGGTCGGCTCAACGGACGGCCAGCCCATTCCGATGGACGGAGGGCTTTTGAAGGACCGGGAAGGCAACATTGTCGTATCCAAACTGGATGAACAGGGGCTGAGGCAGATCGCCCGGGCCGGCGGGGGTGCCTATGTGCATGCCGGCAACGATGAGTTCGGCCTGAATCCGATCATTGACGACATCAAGCGGATGGAAGACGAAGAATATAGCTCCATCGTTTTCGAGGAGTATGACGAACAGTACATGTACTTTTTTGCCATCGCGTTCGCCCTTTTCGTACTGGAAATGCTGATAGGAGAACGCAAATCACGTGGAAAGTTGTTTTGAAGAAAAGGCCATGAGAAGAATTCGCGCATATTGTCTTGTAACCTGGACCCTGTTGTTGGTCTGTACCGGCCTGGATGCCCAGGTGGATCGGCGAGAAGTGCGATCGGGCAACCGGCAGTTCCGGAAAGAAAATTGGCAGAAAGCGGAGATTGATTACCGTCGGGCGCAGGTCAAAGACAGTATGTCGTTTGCGGCAGGCTACAATCTCGCTTCAGCGCTTTACCGGCAGAACAATTTTGATGAAGCAGGGAAACAGTTGGAACCGCTCCAGGAGATGGCTGTAGTTCTGCCGGAAGGTGCGGATTATTTCTACAATCTCGGGAACGTCGCGGCCCGGAAGAAGGATTGGCAGGCGGCTGTCGAGGCCTACAAGCAGTCTTTGCTCCGGAATCCCGGGGATCTGGATGCGAAGGAGAATTACATCTATGCTAGACTGATGCTGGAGAATGAGGGCGGTGGCGGTGGTGGCGGTGAGGATCAGGAAAACCAAGACCGGAACGATCAGAACGATCAAAACGACCAGAATCAGGATCAGCAAGATGAAGAACAGCAGCCCCGGCCGCAGCAGGATCAGGGTAGCGCGAGCCTTTCGCCTCAACAGGCTCAGCAGATGCTGAATGCCATCCAGGCCAAGGAAAAGGAAACGCAGGACAAGGTGAATAAAGAAAAGGCCGCTCTCCTGAAATCCCGGCAGAAGGAGAAGAACTGGTAGCATGGTATGAATATGAAAAGATTATCCTACATAACGGCATTGCTGCTTTCGTTCGTCTGGACGGTTTCGGCGCAGAACGCCATCAAGGTGGAGGCGCCCGACGTCGTGGCGCTGGACGAGCAGTTCAACGTGACTTTCATCATCGAGGGAGAGAAGAACCCTTCCAACTTCTCCTGGTCCGCCGGGGATGATTTCCAGCTGGTGTGGGGGCCTCAGCGGGGTTCCTCCAGTTATACGCAGATTCTCAACGGTAAGCGGACCACTTCCCGTCAGACGACCTTCACGTACATTCTAATGCCGAAGGGAACAGGAACCTTCACCGTTCCTGTCGCGACGGCGACCGTGGACGGGGAACCGATCAGTTCTTCCCCTGCTTCCATCCAGGTCGTTTCCGACGGGGCCTCCACGGCCGGCCGTTCGCAAGCGGGCGGATCCGCCGCGCCGGACCGGTCCGGCGCGCAGGCCGCGGCAACGGGGGACATCGCCCGTGATGATCTCTTTCTGCGACTCTCGCTCAGCCGGACCGATGTGGTGTTGGGCGAGCCGATCACGGCGACCTTGAAGTTGTACCAGCGGGTGGACATTGCCGGCTTCGAGAATGTCAAGTTCCCGACGTTCAACGGATTCTGGAGTCAGGAGACATATTCTCCCACCAACATCGAATTCCGGCGGGAAAGTCTCGACGACAGGATCTACAACACAGCAGTACTGCGGAGTTATGTCCTGATCCCCCAGCAGTCCGGTTCCATCACCATCGATCCGGCGGAACTGGTATGCCTGGTCAATGTCAGGACCGGTTCAAGCACCTCCAGCAGCATCTTCGACAGTTTCTTTCAGGATGATTATGTACGGATCCGGAAGCGGATCACGACTCCGGCTTATACCGTTCGGGTTTCTCCTCTCCCCGCCGGTCAACCCGCTTCGTTCGGCGGTGGCGTAGGCAACTTCGGGATCTCCGCGCGACTCACCGGCAATTCCCTCAAGACCCACGACGCGGCGTCGTTGATCGTCACGGTTTCGGGGAGGGGGAACGTGTCCCTGCTTGAGGAGCCGAAAGTCACTTTCCCGCCCGATTTCGAAGTCTACGATACCAAGACGACGGAAAATTCCGACAAGAGCACCGGCCGCACTTCCGGCAGCAAGAGTTTTGAGTTCCCGTTCATTCCGCGGAGCGCGGGAGATTTCACCATCGCGCCGATTGAATATTCCTATTATGACATCAACGCCGGCAAATACGTGACGCTTCGCACAGAACCGCTGGAAATCAAGGTGGCGAGGGGGAAGACTTCTGAATCGCCTTCCCCGGTGGTTCAGACCGGAGTGGACCGTAAAGATGTTCAGAGTCTCGCGGATGACATCCGTTTCATTGTAACGAAGCATCCCGCCCTCGTCAAGAAAGGATCGTTTTTCGTAGGATCTTCCTTGTTCTCCGTCCTGGCCGCGTTGCTGATCGTCCTGGCCGTGGCCGCTTATTTCTTCCTGAGAAAAGCCGCGGCGATGAAGGCCGATGTCGCAGGCGCGAAAAACCGCCGGGCGACGAAGATGGCGCTGAAGCGTCTCAAACAAGCCGGGGACTTCCTGGACAAGAATCTATACACGGCGTTCTATGAGTCTCTGCACCAGGCGCTGATCGGCTTCATTTCCGATAAACTGAACATGGACATGACAGACATCAACAAGGAGAACATCGCTGCCGCCCTTTCCGAAAGAGGGGCGAGCGAGCGGCAGACCCGGGATTTTACAGATCTGCTGGATGCTTGCGAGTTCGCGCGGTACGCCCCGGACGCGGGACATGAAGCCATGCGGGCGCACTTCGACGGAGCCGTGGCATCCATCTCGTCGTTGGATGCGAGCCTGAAGAACGTCAAGTCCGCAAAGCCTGGCGTTTCAGCAGTCATTGCCTTGCTGCTGGGCTTGTTCTCGGCATCTCTGTTTGCTTCCGAAACGGCCGACAGCCTCCTGTCGCTGGACCCGCTTGCATCCGGGGACAGTCTGAAAGCGATTGTGCAGCAGCCGGGGACCATGTTGCCTTCCTCGCCGGATTCGTTGTGGCTCGAAGGAGTCCGCGCCTATTCCGACAGCCGTTTCCAGGATGCCTCCGATTGTTGGCTTGCCATTTTGGAGAAGGGGGTGGAATCTGTCGCCCTGCACTACAACCTGGGCAATGCCTATTATATGCAGGGGAATTATCCGAAGGCCGTGCTTTACTATGAAAAGGCGCTTAAACTGGATCCTTCCGATTCAGACGCGCGTTACAACCTGGAGTTCACGAACAGTTTCGTGCAGGACAAGATCAAGTCGGTTCCTGAATTCATTTTGAAGAATCTTGCCCGCAAGACTTGCTATCTGTTGAGTTCAAACGCCTGGGCCGTCCTTTTCCTGGTATTGCTCGCCCTCGCCTTGACTACCGCTCTGATCTTTTTGTTGGCAGGATCCCGAGCCTGGCGCCGCAGGGGCTTCTATTCGGCCGTCGTCTTGTTCTTGTTGGCCTTCTCCGCTTTGGGTTTCGCCCAGTGGCAGAGGTCTGTCTACAGGAAGGCGGACAGTGCCATCGTCATGATCCCGGTAGCCTCGGTCAAGAGTTCCCCGTCTGAAAGTTCCGCCAAGGATCTGTTCATCCTGCACGAAGGGACGAAGGTGAAGATTCTGGATGAAGTCGGCTCTTGGAAGAATATTTCTCTGGCCGACGGCCGTCAAGGCTGGATCCCTGCGGACAATCTCGAAATCATCTAAAGGGTCTGCCCTCCGATGAATTCCCGCATGATCGAGGTCGGGGGGATCGCTGCGATTTCCGAGGGTTGCAAAGCGATCACGTAATTCAGGAACTTCAGCAGCCGCACGGCTTCCGTGTAAGCCGGCGAGTTCGGAGGAATGCGCAACAACAGCGGTTCAGCATAATATTTGAGCAACGGAATCTCGAAGATGAGCGCCGAGTTGAACAAGGCGTCGGCGTTTTCTTGGAACGGAAAAATGTTTCGGTTTTCCCCTCTCCGTACGCTGTTCCAGCGCACGATGGTCTCTTCGGGAACGATGCCGCGGGTCCGGTTGTCCCGGACCATCCTGCGCAGCAGCCGGCTGTCCGAGGTGGACATGTTGTTGTTTTCGTCGATGTTCAAAGAGGTCAGCGCCGAGGCGTAGACGCGGAATATACGGGCGTTATCCACAGCCGAGGTCATCTCGGGATTCAGGGCATGGATGCCCTCCAAGATCAGGATGTCCTTTTCTTGAAGTTTCAGGCGGTTGCCGGTGAAGGTTCTGCAGCCGTTCTTGAAATCAAATTTGGGGATCTCGATCTCCTTCCCTTCCAGCAGTTCGTTGAGCTGCTGGTTCAGGAAGTCCAGATCCATGGCTTCGAGACATTCGAAATCGTAGTTCCCGTCCTCGTCCCTCGGGGTATTCTCCCGGTTTACGAAATAATTGTCCAACTCGATGACCTTCGGTTTCAATCCCAGCACCCGGCACTGCAGGGTAAGCCGCAAAGAAGAGGTGGTTTTCCCGCTGGAGGAAGGGCCGGCGATCATCACGATCCTTTTCTCTCCCCGGTTTGCGTAGATGATCTCTGCGATCTCGGAATACCGCTTCTCGTGCTGGGCTTCCGAGAGATTGATGATATTGATCGCCTTTCCGTCCATGATTGCTCGGTTCAGGGTTCCCAGGCCGTCAATTCCGATAATGGAACACCAGTCGGAGTATTCCTTCAGCGCAGCGTAAATTTTGCTTTGACGCTTGAGCGGCATCACCTTGTTGAAATTGTTCAGGGAAGGAGGCTGCAGGCAGAACCCGTTGCCGAAACCGATGATCTCGAAGACTTTAAGGAAACGGGTGGACGGGATGAGCGGACCGTGAAACGTGTCCGCGCGGCCGTCAAGGTAGTAGACACTGCAGGTAAAAGTCCCCAGACTTATCTGCAGTTCCGCCTTGGCCGGTTGGTGGTTGGCCTGGAAAATCCGCTGCGCTTCCGTGGAAAGCAGTTTCTTTTTGATGAACGGGAGATCCTTCCGGACGATTTCCCGCATCTTGTCCCGGACCGTTTCCAGTTCTTCGTCCGTGGCAAAATAAACCAGGCGACGTCCGTTCTCCACTTTCACCGCCTCCCGGATTTCACAGTAGAGACCGCTGGGCAGGGAATGGTCAATGACCAGGACCTTGTCGGGATAGAGTTCCCGGATGGCATTCTGCAGGACGAAGCAGAGCGAACGGATGTAGGTTCTGCGACCGTCCGGGTGGTTGTATCCGATGAATTCCACCTGGTGGAAAATCATAGGTTTATACGACAGTTCCTTAAGTTTGTTGTCGACGAGGGCTGCGATGACTTCGAATTTTTCCCCGGTTTTGGGGTCGGTCACGCACGTGCAGTATTTGTTGCTGATTTCTTGAAGGGTGCCTCCTACGGGGACCCGGTGATTTTTCCCGTCGTTGACGCAGAAGATCGTGATGTATTTGTTCTCCTTCTCCATTTCGAGATTTTGTGATAGTTTTTTTCGGTCACCACAAAAATAGTTTATTCTCCCCGATCGGACAAGACCGATGTGGCAAAAGTTATCATCATGGCAGCGGGGTATTTAAACAAGGGATGAAAGAATATTATCCAGAATTGCAGGAATTGCGAGATGTTTTGCGGACATTGGTAAGTTTTGTACTTTTGTGGTGAAACACCAAGGGTGTGCAAGAATGTAAGATGGAAAAGTCGATAAAGATCAGTGCCTCCGTTGCATGCGCGGACTTGTTGAATCTGGAGACTGACATCCGTTTGCTCGAGGAAGCGGGGGTCGAGTATCTTCACATAGATATCATGGATGGGATGTTTGTTCCCAATTTCTGCCTCAGTTTTGACTTGATGAAGGCGATCAAGGGAATGACAAGCATTCCTATGGAATGCCATGTCATGGTGACTGATCCGGAGCGGTATGTCGAACAAGTCGCGGCAACAGGCTCAGAATGCCTTTCTGTTCATTACGAAGCAACTCCTCATATCCACCGCGCGCTTACGTTGATCCGGCAATCCGGGATGAAGGCCGGTGTCGCTTTGAATCCTTCGACTCCAATCAACGTATTGGATTATATCCTCGATGATTTGGATGTGGTGACTTTGATGATGATCAATCCTGGTTTCACCGGCCAGAAAATGATTCCTTCCATGCTTAGAAAACTCAAGGAGACACGGGAATTCCTGGACGGCAGGGGGAAGCAAGATATGGACATCATCGTGGATGGCAATGTCAGCATAGAAAACATCCCCAAAATGGTGGGTGCGGGAGCAACCGTATTGGTCGGCGGTTCTTCAAGTGTTTTTAGAAAAGGCGTATCCATAATCGAGTCCGTCGAATTGGTCAGGTCATTGTTTTATTTTGTCGGATAACGAAAAAATTATGATATTTACCGTCACATTTGGTAAGTTGGGCTTCGAAACGAAACCTGCCGGGGAAATTATCGTCGAGTGAGATTTATTTTGAGGTTTTGGATTTCAGGCAGCGCGGAAAACGGACGAACTATAAAATCATAAATCATGTCAAAGTCAAGAAAAGTTGTCTTCATCATCCTGATGATTCTTTCATTGTCAGTGAATGCTTTTGGGCAGAAAGCAAAGTATGTGTTTCTGTTCATAGGAGATGGTATGGGAATCAACCAGGTGAATGCTGCGAACGTATTCTTTTCACTGGACAAGGCAAAGTACGGAGAACAGCCGCTCCTGTTTCCGACATTCCCGATAGCGACATTCGCCACTACATATTCAACGAATTATCAGATCACGGATTCCGCCGCAAGCGGAACGGCAATCGCTTCCGGCAGCAAAACTTTCCAAGGAGCTCTCGGGGTTGACAAGGACACCGTGAGCGTCATGTCGATCGCGGAGATGGCAAGGGACAAAGGAAAGAAGGTCGGCATCATTACGAGTGTCAGCCTTGAACATGCCACTCCGGCGGCGTTTTATGCTCACGTTGCAAAGAGGGACTGGAACTATGAGATTGGCTGCCAGTTGGCTGAATCCGGTTTCGACTTCTTTGCGGGAAGCGGATTGCGGGCAAAGGATGCGGATCGCAAAGGCAATCCCAAGGAGAATATTTTCAAAGTGATAGAGAATTCCGGCTACACAATTGCCCGTGGGCGGGAGGATTACCTTTCGAAGAAAGACGGCGCGGAAAAGATCCTTTTGATTTCGAAGGATGACCCCGGAAAGTCCAGCCTGGACTTTGCGATTGACCGCAAGGAAGGTGGACTCAATATCAAGACCATGACGGAAGATGCGATCGAATTCCTTACAAAGAACAACAAGAAAGGTTTTTTCATTATGGTTGAGGGCGGTATCATCGATCACGCCTGCCATACGAACGATGCGGCCACTGTTTTCCGTGAAATTAAGGATATGGACGATGCGGTGAGGGTTGCCTATGACTTTTACCTGAAGCACCCGAAGGAGACGCTTATCATTGTCACAGCAGACCACGATACCGGTGGGATCAGTGCCGGTAATGGACCGGGATCCATGATGCGCCTTGAATATTTCGAGAACCAGAAACAGTCAATCAGCATGTTCTCCCAAGCAATGGCCAGGCTGAATGCCGAGAAGGGGAAGCAAATGAAATGGGAGGAGATGAAGGAATTCCTTGGCGACGAGCTTGGGTTCTGGAGGGAGATTGACATCAATTGGGAAGATGAGAAGAAGTTGCGTGATGCGTTTGAGGAATCATTTGTGAATCAGAAGGATACCGAGGTCAGTGACCTCTACACCACCATCAGGAAACTTGCCTCGGTGGCAAGGCAGGTGATGCAGAAAGAGGCGAGGATCGGATGGACCTGCGACTCCCACACGGCAGGCTATGTCCCTGTCTATGCGGTCGGTGCCGGTTCCGACGGGATTAAGTCGGTGAAGGACAACTCGCAGATTCACGCTGTCATACGGCAGGCGGCCGGGTATTAAAACCAGTAGACAATTTTACATCCATAAATAATCATTGCTAAAGGATGGTCGTTTTTGGCCATTCGGCAGATTTTTCTGATTCTTTCGGGAATTTCCGTTTTTGTGTAGGAATTTCCGTTTCCTTGGGGCACTTTTGTCGGGAGATTCAGGAAGGAGAACCTGAACGGAACGTCGAAAACTTCAAGGACATGCTTATCAACATTCATGGGGCGAAGTGCATCGGCATCGAAGCGGTCCCGGTGACGGTCGAGGTGGACATCACCTCGGGGATCGGGATTCATCTGGTCGGCCTGGCAGATGTCGCCGTCAAAGAAAGCCTTCTGCGCACAATCACCGCGCTCCAGTCGCTGGGGTTCCATATTCCCGGCAAGAAGATCGTCATCAATCTGGCACCGGCGGATATGCATAAGAATGGCAGCGGCTATGACCTCCCGATCGCGCTGGGGATCATCGCGGCCTCCGGACAGCGGAATCTGACGGGGCTCGATAGGTACCTGGTCATGGGGGAATTGGGCCTGGACGGATCGATCCGGGAAGTGCCCGGCGCCCTGCCCTTCTCGGAACTGGCCCGGAAGAACGGATTTGCCGGCTGCATTCTGCCGCTCCGGTCCGCGCTCGAAGCCACTGAGTGCAGCCAACTCTCCATTTTCGGGGTCGAGACCCTTCAGGATGTGATCCGGATCTTGGAAGAACAGGAGGATTGCAGTCCGCTGCTTGTATGGAACACCCGGCTGTACCGGAAACTGACCCGGAACCACCGGAGGGACGCCTCCTCGAGTCGGAAGGATGTTATGGATTTTTCGGAGATCATCGGCCAGGAAGGGGCGAAGCGCGGACTCGAAATCGCAGCGGCCGGCGGCCACAACGTAATTATGGTGGGGCCGCCGGGATCCGGCAAAAGTTCACTTGCGAAGGCAATGTCCGCGATTCTGCCCCCGATGACTACGGAGGAAGCCATCGTGACCAGCAAGATTTATTCGGTCGCGGGAATGAAAGGAAGCGAGATGGGGTTGATCCGTACCCGTCCGTTTCGCGCGCCGCACTACAGCGCTTCCCTGGCGGCCATCATCGGCGGCGGCGCGGGGGGTGACATCCGTCCGGGGGAAGTGACCCTTGCTCAGCACGGAATCCTTTTTCTGGATGAATACGGTCAGATGCCGAAGTCCGTCCTGGAGGCGCTCCGAGGTCCGATGGAGGATCGGCGGGTTACGATATCAAGGCTCCGGAACAAACTTGAATACCCGGCCTCATTCATGCTGGTAGCAGCCTCAAACCCCTGTCCATGCGGTTATTACGGAGAGGGTGACCGCTGTCGGTGCACCGTCGGACAAAGGATGAACTATCTGTCCAAGTTATCCGGTCCCGTCATGGATCGGATCGATATTCAGCTGATGCTCCATCCGGTGAATACCCGGAAACTGGTCGGGCGGAAGAAGGGGGAGTCCAGCGAAGCGGTCGCGAAGCGTGTGCTCAAAGCCCGGATCGCGCAGAAACGGCGCTTCGCGGAAGAAGAGATTTTCACCAATGCGGAGATGAACAATCGGCTCCTGGAAAAATTTTGCCCCCTTGACGAGGCGTGTCGGCAAGTAATGGAGCAGATTATCGACAAACTGGGCTTGTCGGCGCGAGCGTATTCCCGGATGATCAAAGTCGCGCGGACGATCGCCGATCTCGAGGAGGCTCCTGACATCCTTCCCGCATTTCTGCGCGAGGCTGCCGGCTACCGCTTCCTGGACCGGACTGCGCCGGGACTGTTTTAGATTTCCCAGGAGAGGGTTCGGGATTCGTCGGGATGCACCCGGATGGAAACGCGGAGGGTTTCTTCAGGCAGGATCTCTTCAATGTTTTCCGGCCATTCGATGATGCAGAGGGCACCGCTGTCGATGTAGTCGCAAAATCCGATGTCGAGGGCTTCGGAAACCTTTGAAATCCGGTAGAAATCGAAATGATACATCGGCGCTCCGGAGCCCGTCTTGTAGGCGTTGATGATGGCGAAGGAAGGGGAGCTGACAGCATCTTCCCGAACGCCCAGTTGACGGCAGATCGCCGTGGTGAACGTGGTCTTTCCAGCCCCCATCGGGGCATAGAAAGCAATGATCCGGCGGTCTCCGATTTTCTTCAAGAAAACTTCCGCAGCCTTGTCCAGGTCTTGCAGATCCTTGATGACGATTTCGTGTTTCATGTGCGTTAAGGTCTCAGCCAAACTTCCGGATCCTGGGGATCGCGCTCCTTCCAGATTTGGAAGTGAAGTTGTGTTTCACTGTTGATGGTGTCCACCGTACCGATTTTCTGCCCGGTCTTGACGGTTTCGCCGGCCTTGACGTTCACATCCCCGAGCTTGCAGTAGAACGTGAAATAGTTGCCATGTTGGATGAGGATGCATTTGTTGTAGCCCGGCATTACAACGATCTGTTTGACGACCCCGTCGAAGATGGCTTTCACGGCAGTTCCTTTTTGGAGCGCGACGGAAACGCCATTGTTGAACGGCAGCTTCACTTTGGTGAATACGGGGTGGTAGTGCTGACCGAAATGATCGACGACCGGACCTTCGGCAGGCCAGGGCAGTTTTCCCTTGTTGGCCTCGAACTGGCCGGCCAGTTTGTAATCGATCGGGGGCCGTTTCGAGGACTCGGTGGGTGTCTGCGACTTGGCGGGTGCCGTCGCTTCCCGGATGATCCGTTCGATTTCCCGGTTGAGAGCTTCCACTTCCCGCCTTTTCCGGTCAAGCTGCTGCTGGTATTGGCGCCTGTCTTTATTCAACTGGTTGACAACCTGTTGTGATTCTTTTTCCTCGCTTTGGAGTTTCGACATTTCTGCGACGCGTTGGTCCCGGACTTCCCGGGCAGTATTCCGGAGTTCGGATAAGGTGGCCCGTTCCGCTTCCAGCCGCGACCGGGTTTCCTTGATCTTCGTCGCTTGGACATTCATCTGCTTGGACAGGTCCCGGAGATAGCCGAACCGCCGGAACGCCTGGCTGACGTTGTCACTTGCCAGGATGTACATGTACCAGATCTTGGTGTCCCGGTTCTTGTAGGCGCTTCGCACCAGACGGGTATAATAGTCCGAAAGGGTGTCCAGACGGGCCTGGATCGACCGGATCTCTTTTTCCTTCGCAGCCATTTCGCGAGACAGGGAAGCGATCTGTTTGTCGCTCTCCGCGATGAGTTCCTTCCGGGACGCCACTTTTTTCTGAATCAGGGTCAGGTTGGCCAAGGCATTCGAATGCCGCGCGGCGCTTGACTTGATCTGGCCGTCGAGGATTGCGATTTCTCTCTCCAGCCGCGCCTTCCGGTCCTCTTGTGCCTTTGTGTCCTGGGAATATGCCGGCAGCTTGCTTCCTGCGGAGAGAAGCGCGGCTGCGATCATCAGTTTTCCAAACAACCCTAGGATTTCCTTCATCATTCCATTCCTTCTGATTTCCGGGCCTCCGCCTGGGACCGGTACACCTTGGCCAAATCGGTCTCGCCCAGGGCTTCCAGCACCGTCGCGTAGTGGCTCAGGCAGGTCGCGCTTTCCTTCCCGCCGTAGAGCATGGCATGTTTGAAGTAGGTTTTTGCCTCCTGAAGCTTGCCCTGTCTGTACAGGATCCATCCGATCGTGTCGAGATAGGTCGGATTGTCCGGCTCCTTGTCGATGGTCTTCTTGCTCATGGCATACGCCTTCTTCAACTGCTTCCCTTCGAGGCTCAGATAGTAGGCGTAGTTGTTCAGGACGGGAACGTAATCCGGATCCAGTTTGAGGACTTTCTTGTACAGCTTGAAGGTCTCCTTTTTCGCTCCCATTTCATAATACATGTCTCCCATCATCGCCATCGCCGGGATGGTCCGTGCCGTGTCGCCGGGCGACAGGTCAATGACCCGTTGACAGTTGTCGATGATCCCTGCATAGTCCTCCGTATTGTAATAGGCGATGTTCTTCATTTCCAGAAACACGGTCTCCCCCGGGAAACGGGTGAAAGCAAGGTCGCATTCCGCAAGCAGTTTCTCCCAATCCTTGCGGTAACTCAGCATCTGCAGATAGGTTGCCGCGGCGCTGACGCTTTCAGGATGGGCATCCATGTTCCGTTTGAACAGGTCGGTGGCTTTTTCGAGACGGTCTGAAGAAGAATAGTAGAGTCCGGCTGTCGTCAGCATTGAACTGTCCGCGGGATGCAGACCGACCGCTTGGTCCACGATCGAATCCAATTGCGGGCGAAAGTTCTGCAAAAAACGCGGATCCGGCTGGCGGAAAGCCATGGAAAACAGTCTGGAAAGGTACTGGGCCTTAATTTCAGGGATGATTTCATTGTTGGAAACAAAACCTCGGAGGATGTGGAAAAACGACGGGTAGTCCCGGCGGATCCGGTAGACTTCCGAAAGTCCCAGTATCGCAGGCGCGTAATCGCTCTGCAGTCCCAAGGCTTCTTGATAAAATGACAGGGCCGCGGAATCCCTGGCTTCCGCCATGGCGTGATCCCCGAGTTGGGTCAGCACCCGCGGGGATGAATATTCTTCGTTGAAGCTCTCCAGGGCCTTCAAGGCTTCTTCCGGCTTGTTCTGGCGGAGCAAGATATCGTATTTCGTCGTGGTTACCGCCTCGGTCTTTCCGAACACGGTTTCGATCTGGTCCATGGCGGCGAGGGCCTTTTCGAACTGTCCTCCCTTCAAGTAGAGGTTCACAAGATTGAAATAGATCTCGTTCTTTTTCGGGAAGTCCTTCAGGATCTCCTCATAGGTCGCGATCGTGAGATCATCCTCTTCCCCCAGGGTGTAGGCCATTGCCAGCCGATCCTTGTACCAGTAATTTCCGGGGTCGAGTTTCGCGGCTTGTTTCAAGGCGGACTGGGCGGTCTTCACGTCGCGCAGGTACAGGCTGCTGAGCCCCAGATAATAATGAGCGGCGTCGTTGCGTGGGTCGGCTTCCGACAGTTTCCGGAATATCTCGCTGGCTTCCCGGATGGAACCCCGGTTCAGGGCGGCGACGCCGTCGATGAGCTGGCTTTCAGCGGACGTGTTCCTCGTTGTTTTCGGTTGCGAATATGCCTGATTGTACGGGAGCAGCGACAAGGCTGCCACAATCGCTATTTCAATAAATTGTTTCATCTTCTGGATATCATCAGACAATTCTATGCAAAAATAGTACTTTTTAAAAGAATTTTTACGAAATTTGTCACAGTGCAGGCTTCAACGTTTTGAATGTCTGCAAGAAATACGGTTCAAGGGTAATTATGCAACGTTTCTTGGGAAATTTGCATCTTCACTCACGGGAAAGCCAAGCAAGCCAGCATCATGCGGTTGCCGGAACCAAGGATATGCGTGTACCGAATCTGATCGAGCTTTGCAAGCAGGGCGATCGAGCTGCGCAGAAGTCGCTGTTTGATACCCTGGCCCCGAAGATGTTCTCAGTCTGCCTTCGCTATATGGGCGATCGGGCAGCAGCGGAGGATGTGCTTCAAGACGGGTTCATTACTTTGTTTACAAAGCTGGATACCTACTCGGGAGAAGGTCCTTTTGAAGGCTGGGCCCGGAAGATCTTTGTCAATACTGCACTCATGTCTCTGAGAAAAACGGATGCCCTCAGCCTGAGCGATGATATCGATATCGCGCGGGGAGTGGGCGACGGGGTTCCCACTCCGGTCCAAAGTCTCGGATACAAGGAGCTCATGAAGCTGATCGCGCAGTTGCCGACAGGATTCAGGACCGTTTTCAACTTGTATGTGTTGGAAGGATATTCGCACAAGGAGATTGCGGAAGCGCTCGGAATCTCGGAAAATACATCCAGATCACAACTTCGCAGGGCTCGCATGATGTTGCAGGATAGGATAAAGAAAGAATAAGATGCTCGAAGACAAATTCACAGAGCTTGACCAGTTGTTCAGGTCGGTGATTGAAGGCGCGGAAGAACAGGTTCCTTCCGGGCTTTGGAGCAGCATATCCGATCATCTCGATGCTTTGATCGCCCCGCTTGCGGGTGCCGCAGGGGTGGCCGGAGCTTCTGCTGTGGCATCTTCGACAAGTACGTCCGCTTCAACTGCCGGCGCGACGGGGACTGCGGCTTCCGGTGCGGGAACAGCAGCCACGGGAGCCGGCACGGCAGTTAGCGGCGCAGCGACGGCGGCCTCGGCTTCGCATATTGTGACCGCAGTGGTCGTCTCGACCTTGGCTGTGGGTACGGGCGTCGGATCTTATTTCATCCTGAACCGGAGCGAAGAGCCGGTTCCTGAGCCGTCTCACGTCATCGAAGTCGTCGAACCCGTCCCTGAAGAAATGCCTGCGGACACGATTGATTTCGTTACGGCTATCCGGCGCGTGTCCCCTCCCGTACAGCCGGAACCTCCCGCCGCAGAGCCCGATCCCGTTCAGCCGGAGGCGTTGGAGGTCGTGGAACCTGTCCGGGAACGCGTTCCTTCCCGGACCTCCCGCCCCAGACCTGAAAAACAGCCCCGGGTACCCGAAGCCAAGTATCGTACTTTTTCATTCGATCTTCATCTCGTTCCGGAGTTTGCCGGAATCCGGTCGGGGGCGGATCCCGCAGCCGTCATGGCCTACAATCCTTTGGCTGTCGACCGGCAGGTTGAAATTCTGCAGGATGAGAAATCCCGCTTCAAGATGCCGGTTTCCCGTGGAATCGGTCTGCGGTTCTATCTTTCCCGCCGTTGGTCCGTCGGAACAGGGGTCAATTATACCAAACAGGAGCGGTCTTTCAGCGGCTCATATGCCCTGGTCAATCCGGACGGCACCCGCCAGAAAAGCACGCCTGCCCGTTTCACAAATGAACAAGTCTATGTCGGAGTACCCTTGACCGCTTATTTCGATATCGTGCAAGCTCCGAAATGGAATGTGTATGCCTATGGAGGCGGCATGTTCGAGAAATGCCTTCATGACCGGTATCGCGCGGAAGCGCGGAATGGTAAAGGAATTCACTATCTGAGGCAGGATGTGAAAGGAATCCAGGCCTCATTGAATCTGGGAGCCGGGCTCGAATACAAGATCTTCGATCCTGTCGGAATCTATGTGGCTCCCGGACTTCGCTATCATCTTCCCCGGAATCAGCTTAATACGATGTGGAGCGACCAGCCGCTCCGCTTCCATGCCGAATTCGGCGTGCGGCTCGCTTGGTAACGCGTGGAAATCATCTCATATTCTTCAATCAGAACCGGCGGATTTACAGATTCGGATTGATTTTTTTCCAGTCGGCGATTGCGGGGGTGATGCCGAGGGTTACCAATTCGTCGCGCATCATACAGAGGTGTTCATAGGAACTGTCCAAGTTTGCAATCTCCTCCGGAGTTCCTTTGACCTCGGTATAGTGGACGCCGGTGGCGTCGATCGTGGTCGGCATCGCCATTATGATGTTTTGGTATCTGCCTTCTTTGAGGTAGGTGCCGGCGGGCAGTGTGAACTTCTTACCGCCCATAGCGGCTTCTATCATCTTCACCGAGTGGTAGGCGGAACTTTGGAAGGAGCTGTGTCCGCGAAGCTTGATGATGTTCGAGCCGCCCTGGATTGTTCTCTGTTTGATTTCTTCAAATTTCTCAACAGAGATTTCCTTGCCGATGAGTTCCGCGAGGGGCGTTCCGTCGATTTTGACCTGGGAAGCGAACACGGCCATCTTTTCTCCATGTCCTCCGTAGGTGTGGGCGCCGGTGACTTTGCTTTGGTGGATTCCGAATTCTTCGGCGAGCTCAGTTTGCAAGCGGGTGGAGTCCAGGGCAGCGAGCGTGGTTACCTGGGAAGGCTTCAGGCCGGAATGCAGGAGCACAACCAGACCGGTGAGGTCTGCAGGGTTGAAAATGACGACGATGTGTTTCACGTCCGGGCAATATTGCTTGACATTCTTTCCGAATTCTTCGGCGATTTGACAGTTACCTTTCAGCAGGTCTTCGCGTGTCATGCCTTCTTTCCGGGGAGCGCCGCCGGAGGAGATGATAAACTTCGCGTCTTTGAATGCCACCGCCGGATCTGTCGTAGCCGTGATGTTCGCGCCTTCGAATGCACAGTGGTTCATCTCGGCCTGCACGCCCAGGAGTCCTGGCTCATAGACGTCGTAGAGACAAAGGTTCGGGGTAAGCCTCAGGATCATTGCCGTCTGTGCCATGTTGGAACCGATCATTCCGGCGGCGCCGACGATGACCAGCTTGTCATTTGTCAAAAATCTCATGATAATAAAATGTTAAGTTGTTTACGACTAGAATAACCTCGTGATTCCGATCGCGTGCAAAGATAGCAAATTCAACATGATTTTCTTTGTAATTCAAAAAATGATTATATTTGTCCCGTAATGTTTTGACAATTCACATGGAGCCTCCCAGTTCTAATCTGACAGACAGCAGTTCCAAGGCGGATTCCCGATCGGATGATCCGCTGTCGAAACCTCAACCGACATACTTGAAGTTTGCTTGCCGGATTCCTTCGGCGAGGTGACATGTTCGTTTTTTATGGCACTGTATTTTAAAAAAGAAATTGAAGAGTCCCGTTCGATCATCGGGGTTTGGCAGATCACCGAGACGGAAGAGGAACTTCGGGAGATCGGGAACGTTCCTTCCGATGAAATGGAGGAGATTTCCTTCATCAAGAGCGAGTCCGTCCGCAAGCAGAAACTCGCGGTCCGCGCATTGTTTAGCGCCTTGCTTGACGAGAAAGTGTATCTGAGTCACCATGACAACGGGAAGCCTTACCTGGAAAACAGTGTGACGAACGTCAGCATCACGCACACGGAGAAATATGTCGCCGTCATTCTGGATGACAATGAGGATATCGGAATCGACATGGAGTCTCTCGCCCGGGATTTTTCCGCAGTGGAGCAGAAGGCGCTTTCGGACGAAGAAATCGAAAACCTGGACGAAGAAAAGAAAAACGAACAACTTGCGATCTACTGGTGCGCCAAAGAAGCCATATTCAAAAGGCTATCCGCCTACAATGTGGACTTCGCGGAGCAGATCGAGGTCGAGCGCTTCCGTCCCCGCGGGGAAGGAGAACTCGTGGCCACTTTCATCCACAAAGATGGGGATGAGGAGGAATTCGACCTCCAGTACATGACTTTCGACAACCATGTACTGGTCTGGGTCATCGGCTAGGCTACCGCTACTTTGAAAAACCGCCTTCTTAACCGTCGTCTACCCGAGAAGCGTTCGCTTGTTGCTAACATGCCGAAAGATTCTTAAATTTGTGTACTGATACGTACCGCAACTAAAATTCAATTATTATGACCATTACTTTGATCATCCTCGCCGCTCTGGCGGTATTGTGTTTCCTTTATATCCTTTCGATCCAGCGGAAGCTGGTCAAATTGGAGGAATTGATGAAAAATGCCCTCGGGCAGATCAATGCACAACTCAAGACCCGGTGGGATGCCGTCACTTCCCTGGTCCAGATGACCAAGCAGTACACTGAACACGAGCATGACACCCTCATGGATGTCATCGCGCAGCGCCGGATGGAGTCCGTTTCGTCGCCGGACGATGTGAACGACCAGAACAACGCCATCGGCTCGGTTTTGGGCCGGCTCTCGGTTGTCGCGGAACAGTATCCGCAGCTGAAGGCCGACGGCATATTCAAAGAGACCATGGGCGGGATCCAGCGGTACGAGGAGAATGTACGGCTGAGCCGGATGGTATACAACGATTCCGTGACCAAGCTCAATACGCTGGTCCGCCAGTGGCCGTCCTCCTTTGTCGCGAGCATGCTGCATGTTAAAGCCCAGAACTATATAGAAGAAGACAAGAAGGTCGCTGATGCCCCCGACATCTCCAAGATTTTCAAAGGGGAAGATAACGCTCCGCTCGCATGATGAAAAGGCTTGTCTTGATGGGCACGGCTGTGCTCATGGCGGCTGCCGCCGCGGCGCAGAGTGTCGTTGATTCCGTGTTTATCGACGTTTCACTCGCGGACGACGGGTCCGCCCTCGTCACTGAAACCTGGAACATCGATGTTTCCGACGACATTACCGAGTGGTACCGGGTCGTCGATAACCTGGGAGATATGGATGTCCGATCTCTGCGGGTCCGGGATGAAACCGGACAGCGGTACGTTACCGAAGACCGGGAATGGAAAGTTGACCGCAGCCGTTCCCAAAAGGCAGGACGTTGCGGCATGGTCCGGAAATCAGACGGTTACGAACTCTGCTGGGGGGTGGGGAGCAGCGGGCCGCATATCTATGTGGCTTCCTATGAATTGCTCGGCTTGGTAAAGGGGCACGAAGACATGGACGGGTTCAACTACATGTTCATGGCCCGGGACCAGGGTTCCCCTCCCGCGTATATTCAGGTCAGGATCTACAAGGACGGACTGGGTTTTTCGGAGGAAAACGCGAAGATCTGGGCCTTCGGCTTCGATGGCGAAATCAACTTTGAGGATAGCGTCATTGTCGCGCGGACAACCCGGCCCTTCACGGAACGGAGCGGCTTGATCGCGCTGGTCGGCTTCCAGAAGGGTCTGTTCCATCCCGCATTGCAGGAGGTTCGTACTTTCGAAGAAGTCAAGGAGCAAGCTTTCGAGGGAAGTTCGTACGCGGATGCCCGCGCGGGGGGCAAAAGGAGCCTGGGAGACTGGATTCTGGACAATATTCTCGTGATCTTCGGGATCATCGCCGGTTTGTTCGTTTTCGGCGCGGGCCGGAGCGCCGTCAAGCGAAAGCGGAAGAGAAAGGAACTCTTCGGCGGTTCGGAAAAAGACGTGAACTGGTACAGGGATGTGCCTGTGAAGGGGGATCTTCATCGGGCCAACGGCATTCTGAATGTGATGACCCGTTCCGGAGACTACAAGAGGCTGATTGCGGCCTACATCACCCGGCTTTTCTACCGTAAAGCTTTCGATGTCGTTCGGGACGAGAAGGGGAGACCTGTTCTGCGTGTTCTTCCCATTGTCGTGGATCCGACCGAGGAAACATCGAAGGACACGAATCTGGAGTTCGATCTCTATAATTTTTTTAAAGAGGCTGCCGGAGAGAACGGTCTGCTTGAGAACAAGGAGCTGAAACGCTGGACGAAGTCCCATGATGAAAGCGTGTACAACTGGTACAAGAAGTTGAATCCTTCCCTTACGCTCTGGAATGTTCGGAAAGACGAAGTACAGCAGGTCTTCGGTCTCAAAAAGTTCTTGAAGGACTTTACGCTGATCGAGGATCGCGGTGTGGTGCAGGTGCAGCTCTGGAACAATTACCTGATCTTCGCTTCCCTGTTCGGAATCGCCGATCAGGTGCGGAAGGACTTCAAACAGGTCTGCCCCGAGTACTTCAGCTTGAGCGATGTCGGACAGATGATGGATAAGATGGATACGTCCACTTTCGACACAATGGTGAATATTCCGGCGCAGTCCTTCTACAACACGGCCCGCTCGTATATAAGTTCCTCGAGTGATGGCGGAGGAAGTTCCTGGAGCGGTGGCGGGGGAAGTTCTTCCTGGGGCGGCGGAGGAGGCTTCTCCGGCGGCGGTTCCGGCGGCGGAGGCCGATAATGTCCATTATATTTACAGAATTTGAATTCAAAAAAGAAGCCGTAGGAGAAATCCTACGGCTTTCTTTATGCTTCATCTACAATAGACAAAGGGATAGTTCCGTTATTTCCAAGGGTTCTGAGTCAGGTTGGGATTCAACTGAAGAACCGAAAGAGGAATAGGGTAAACAGTGGTCACACCGGCAGGGTCTTCTTTGAACTTGCCTCCGAGCGAGTGTGCAGGAACGCCTACGAACTTATCATCTGTGGGAAGAGTCCACATACCGAAACGGACGAGGTCGGCGCGACGGCCGGGCTCCCAGGCGAATTCACGCGCGCGCTCATCGAGAAGATCTGATGGCTTGACTTCGGTGTATGTCTCGACTTTTGCACGGGTACGGATTGAGTTGAACATCTCGAGACATTTACCATCATTGCCCATACGTTTGTAAGCCTCGGCGGCTGCGAGAACGACATCGGCATAACGCCATACGACGCGGTCGCGGTTGTTGAATGCGAACGGGTTCGAAGATGTGAAGTCCCAGTCTCTCTTCTTGCCGCCGCGGGGACCGCCGTAGGTGAAGAGGTAATCCCATTTGACACCTGCATAGGACTCCTGGTAGTCGAGTCTTGAATATTCAGGATAATAGCAAAGATATTCATTGAAGCTTGTTCCGTTGGTGGATTTGATCGGGTCGCCTGATCTGTTCTTCTGAAGACCGAAATAAACCGTATTTGCCATGCGCGGGTCGGCCGCGGTCATGGTCTCAGGATCATATCCCCAAAGTCTGGAAGACTGGATGGATGCGATGGGGCCGTTACATGCAATGGCGATGCCGAGAGCCTTTGCATGGTCGAAATTCATACTGAAGAATACGGTTGTGGCGGAACGTGCGCTTTCGTCGGAAGGCATTACGAAGATGTTCTCAACCGAAGTCTCGTTATTGATGGCAAAGTTGTCCGCGAAGTTGGGCTGGAGTTTGTAGCCTTCTTTCTCAATCTGCTGCTGGCACCAGATAACGGTCTCCCAGGCATTTCTTGACTGCCCGTCAGGACAGTTGATTGAATATGCCTTGCCTGCTGCGGAAACTCTGTCGAATACATTGTCCATATCGTATTCATAACGGCCGGTCTTGATGAGGTTTGCAGGGAAAATCTTTGCGTCATCGTCTCTTCCTTCATTATTGACCACAGGGTTGGGATAGTTGTGGGCGTCCGGGTAGTTATCCTTTACGACGGTTGCGATGTACGGGCTGTTTGACCAGTCATCGAGAGACCAGATAGGAGCGTTGAGGGCGAGTTTCTGGAGAAGGGTGTAACCGATGGCCTTGGTCATGCGGCCATAAAATTCACCTGTATTCTGTGATTTTGCACTGGGAAGGTCAGGGATGAGTGAAGCGACGTCCTCGAGGAGCCATTTGAGGGCTGCGCTGCGTGAAGACTGTGTTACATCTGAAATACTTGATTTTCCGGAAGTGACGATAGGAATACGTCCCCAATAGTCGAGTCCTACCATATAATAGATGTCTCTCAGGATTGAGATTTCACTGATGTATGGCTTCAGGAGGTCTTCATCCCCACCTTCCGCCAGAATGTCTCTTACCTGATCGAGAGATCTGTTGCAAAGCGCGATATAGGTGTACAGCGTGTTCCATGCCTGAGCCAGTTTTCCGAAAGTCTGGTCGATATCGTGCTGGAAAATCTGCTGGTGAGGACCGCCATCGACCCAGCCGTTCCGTCTTCCCGGAGTGATTACCAGGTCCGCGGCAGCATTGTCGAAGTAGTATAGAAGCTGGTCGTAGTCCGTAAGATTGGGAATTGTGGAAGGAACATACAGAGATGCGACGCAGTTGATATAGATAAGTTTGGGGTTCGAGTAGGCCTCAACACCGATAAACGAACTCTTCGGGTTTTCATCAAGGAAACCTTTACACCCCGAAGCCATAATAATAACGATTGCAAAGAATGCAAAAAATATTTTTTTCATAATTATGCTGTGATATTTGGGGGTTATAATTAAAACTTAACATTGAGCTGGAGCGCGAATGTCCTCATGATAGGATAAACGTTGCGGGCATCGACACCACCGGTGATGGATGCGGAGTTGATCATAGGGGTAAGACCCGTATATCCGGTCAATGTAGCTACGTTGTTGCAAGAAAGAGCGACCCTGAGACCTTTGATAAGAGAATTCCTGGTAATGGTACTCGGGAGGTTGTAACCGAGAGTGATATAGGCGATGTTTACGTAGTCGCCCTTTTCCAGATAATATGAAGTATGGGAAAGACCGTAGATGTTTGCATTGATAGCATCCTGGAGGACGTTGTACATCGGGAAACCGCTCAAGTCATGAAGACACATGGAAGTGAAGTTATAGATCTTGTGTCCGAAAGCACCCTGGAGCTGTGAGGCAAGATCGAAATTTTTCCATCTCAGATTGATGGTCATGTTGGCAATGACTTTGGGAATTGCCTGTCCCATCTCTTCACGGTCGCCCTCGTCTGAAAGGTCAACCCCGTTTCCGTCAAGGTCTTTCACCTTATAGTGGAGGTGGCCCTGGGCATCCTCGTCGAAGCCGTCGTGGACGGGGAGACGGAAGATGCCTACCGGTTTGCCTTCAGTCATATATGTAACACCTGTGTTGGAAGTAAGACCCCCGGCTATACCCGAAGCGAGAACGATGTACTTGGGAGTGGTCAGCTGCTCGTCGTTGTAGGTACCGTGGAGTGAAACGAGTTCATTAACCTGATATGCAGCGTTTGCAGAGACGTTCAGGGTCCAGTCTCTGGTCCTGACGATATCGCCGCGGAGAGCGAACTCGATACCGTTGTTGGTCATTTCTCCCATGTTTGCGAGGAGGCTGGTGTAGACGAACGGAGGAACAGGGACCTGATACGTGTAAAGCATATCCGTTGTCCTGGATTTATAGTAGTCGATGGTGCCGGACAATCTTGAATTGAAGAATGCGAAGTCCAAACCGACGTCGAATGTTGCCTTGGTCTCCCATTTGAGATCAGGGTTGGCATTCGAACCGATTGCGTATGTAACGGTAGGAATACCGTTGTAGTTGGTGATGCCGGTAGGGTTCATGATCTGCAGAGAGTTGTAAGCAGAGATTGCATCCTGGTTGCCCGTTACGCCATAACCGATGCGGAGTTTCAAGTTGTTGAGGTATTTGAGACCTTTCATGAACCTCTCGTTCGTGATGATCCACGCTGCGGATGCTGAAGGGAAGAAACCCCATTTGTTGTTCGCGCCGAGCTTGGAAGAACCGTCGGCACGTGCATTGGCCGTCAGTACATAGCGGCTGTCATACATATAGTTCAGACGGCCCAGATAAGAGAGCAGCTGGTTCGCTGTAGCGCTTGAAGACACGTTGCCGTACTTGACGACTGCGCCCGCACCCATATTGTTGAATCCGAACTTATTGGTATCGAAGTTTGAAGCGGACATGGAACTGGTGAAAGATTCGACTTTCTGAGCCTCTACAAGACCGAGGGCGTTGATCTCGTGCTTGCGGAAGACCTTGATATAAGAGAGCTGAATGTTTCCCATCATATCCGTTCTCTCCGTGTTCCGGATAGATGCGGATCCCACACTCGTCGAGATTGTAGTAGGAGTGTATGATTTGACTGCGGAGAGAAAACGGCTATAGCTGCCGAATGCGCTTAACTGGAGGTCTTTGATGATGTTCCAGGTGATCTTGCCTGAAGTCAGTATATCGTTGCCGGTAGTGTAGGAAGGCTGTTCGAATGCTTCTCCGGGATGACCTGCCATCATGGAGTTGGGGTCGCGGTCCCATTTGTCGGTTTCCGGATTGCGGAAACCGGGGAATGTTGGATTGTAAGTCAAAGCACCCGACATTACGTTTCCGCCAACGTTCTTCTGGTCACGCTTGGACGCGCGAAGCCTGAGATCGAATATGAGTCTGCCGCCCAGTGCTTTCTGATTCGCTGTAAAGTTAGCGTTGTAGTTGTTGTTGTAAGTTTCTCTGATCAAGCTGTTCTGGAGCTGAGTGCCGATGGAAGCCCGCATAGAGAAATTGTCCGTGCCTTGGGTGAGGGAGATGTTGTGGTTGTTTTGGAGCGGATGGTCGTTCCTGACCCATTTCATCCATTCTGTATTGTAACCCATATCGTAACCTGAGCCCGGGCAGATGTCTGCAACGAGTTTCCTCCACTGATCAGCGTTGAGAGGAAGGATCTCTCTCGCGATTGTCCCTACACCGATTTTACCGCTGTACTCTACGTTGGCCTGGCCTTTTTCACCTCTTTTTGTGGTTGCAACGATGACACCGGCAGCACCGCGACTGCCATATTGAGCCGTCTCTGAAGCATCCTTCAAGATCGTAAGGTCTGCGAGGTCTTCGACTGAAAGATTCTGGAGCTGGCGGAGGTTCGAGAATACACCGTCGATGATAACGAGAGGATCGTTACCTCCCGACAGGGAAGTAGTACCCCTCAAACGTACTGAAGGATTGGCGTTGATGTTGCCACCATTGGTGGTGATCAACAATCCCGGTACATTACCGGCCAAAGCTTCGATCGCGTCTGAAATGTAACCCTTGTTCAGTTTTTCAGCCGTTACCTTTTCCACTGTACCGGAAACCGATCTTTTGTTTCCGACAGCGTAACCGATGACGAGGGTTTCGTCCAATTCAGTAGATTCTTCTTCAAGAATTACATTGATCACAGAACGTCCGTTCACCGGGACAACTTGTGTTATGTAACCGATACAAGAAATCTCAAGAACTGGATTGTCGCCTGTAACACTGAGAGAATACTTCCCATCAATGTCGGTCGCAATACCGGCTGTCGTGCCTTGTACCAAAACAGCCGCGCCCGGGATCGGGAATCCGTCAGGATCGGTGACTACACCCGATACGTTGGCCTGAGCGAAGAGAGCCAGGCTGGCGAAGGTCAGGCACAAAGACATAAACAACTTTCTTGTTAAATAAAGTTTTGTGTTCATTGTGATTTGTTTTTGTGGTTGGTTGTGTGTAAATGGAATTTATATGCTTATTTGTTCAGCATCTTGCAGTTGTCGAGGAAATTGTAGAACAGTGTCGTCCAGATGTTCACCGGCTTGCCGTTGTCGCGGTATCCGAAACCGTGCATGGCGCTCGTGAATGAGTGGATCTCGCAAGGCTGACGGGTCTTGTGCCATGCGGTGTAGAGAGCGGGCGTGTCGCCGAAATGGTTTGTAGAAGCGGCTTCGCCTTGGCTCGCGGCGATGAAGAGAGGCATTGGATCTGCAGGTACTTCGGCAGTGAACCATGCCGGATAGATCATTCCGACGAAGTCCGGACGGCTCATCTCGTCATGATGGAGCGATACATTCCATACGATGTTGCCACCCGCCGAGAATCCGATGATGCCGATTGCCTTGGGGTTGACGCCGTATTTGTCCGCGTTCTTTCGGATGTATGTGATGGCTGCTCTACCGTCATCCCATGCCATCTTTCTGTCATAGCCCTGTTCTTTGGCAATCTGCGCGTGTTTTTCAGTAAGCTCTCTCATGCGTGCATCCCTTCCCTGGTTGCCGTATGAATGGTCGGCCACATATTTCGCTTCCTCATAATCGGCACCTGAATATGCGATACGGTATTTCAGAACGAAGGCGGCGATGCCGTGCGCGGCGAGCCATTTGGCAACGTCCGGACCTTCCTGACTCCATGATAGAGCCGTGAATCCACCACCGGGGCATACTACGACCGCAGCGCCCGTTTCGGTGCCTTTTGCCGGGAGATATACGTACAATTCGGGATCTACTACGTTTAGGATGCATTGGCCGGTCTCACCGGGGTACAGAGAAGTAGTATAGTCGAAGAGAAATTCCTGTTGCGTCCAATCCTCACAACCAGGAGCTTTGCCTTCGTAAAGACGGATTCTTTCTGCCTGTGCAAAAACACCGGTCGTGCACAATGCAAGGACAAACAAAGTGATGATTCTTTTTTTCATAATTATATCTTGATTGTTATTTCAGTATTATTCTCAACACACAAGGAATCCAAGGAAAATTTAAACTTTATTGTACGGATTGTATCAGATTTCAGGGAATACGGTAAGCCTGATAGTAGAAGCACCGTAAGGAACGAGCTCGATGAATGCATCGCTGCCTTCCTCAGGAACGACTGTCTGCGGGAGGGGTGGAGTGATATACGCATCTTCCATTTCCCAGCTGCAATACCATATGCCGTCTTTCTCGAACAAAGCGTTGTAAGCGTCGCGGACTCTGCCGTACGTGCCGTCAGGATCGACGTAATACCTCATGGAGCCTGCCCTGAGCAGCTGAACGAGCTCGCCATTGAATTTGACATAGCCGCCGTCTTCTGCCGGTTTACCATTCTTGTCGAACAATGGTTCATGGGTCCACTGGGTGAAACGCTCGCCTTCATACGGTTTGCTCGGAACGACATCGAAGTCCCAGTCCTTGACACCCGTCACGGGGATTCTGATCTTCAGCGGAACATTGTCGAGATCGAACGGGAAGCCCTTGGCGTTTGTCTTGATGAGTTTGACCTTGTCGAGATCGGCGTTGCGGATAGCGTAGTTCCATTTGCCGGAAGGTGTTATGTTCCAGTTGACGAAATCAGGATTCTTTGATTCCTTGCCCGCAAGGTAGTCGTAAACCTTCGTATCCACTTCCCAGTTGGCAGGGATAGCGTAAGTGTAAGTCAACGGACCGCGCACAACGCTCTTACCTTGGACCGCGTTATTCACGAACTCGATCTCCATCGGGAAGTTCACGTTGAATTTCTCGCCGCTCTTCCATGTCTTGCTGACGGTCTGGAAGCCTTGCTTTTCAGATGTCTTGCACCATCCGGGCACTCTGTATGTGAAGTCCATTTGGTGAGACTTTTTCGATACTTTCCCATCCTTGTAGAAGGTGAACTTGAACTGGATGTCTTCATCGAACGGATAGTCGGTAATCTCCTGGATTTTCACCGTGACGCCGTCACCGAGATCATAAACCACTGACGAAGGACCGTAGAGGGCAGCCACAGGCTGGCCGTTCTTATCTTTCATCCACATTCTGGATGCGAAATTCGGGAAGTATCTGTGGAGGTTGCCGATACAACACTCAACTTCGTGGGCAGACCGGTATGCCATCCATGTCTTGGCTTTCTTGTATTCGTTGTGGTTCGATGAGCCTGTGCAGAGGAATTGGTTGGGGCATGAGAAATATTGCATTGCCTTGAAGTCCTTGGTGACTGCGCCGAAGCCGGCATTGTAGATGGCTCTCTCCAGGCGGTCGGCGAATGTTGCATCACCGGTGACCATCAGATAATAACCTATGGTCCATGTGTAGTCGGATATGACGCAGGTTTCGTGTGAAGCCAATGGATCGACACCTGCAAGTCCTTCTGAACTGGAGACGATACCGTCAATGAGCATATTCAGGTCTTCCATCTTCCGGTCGCCCTTCAAAGCGGCTTCCTTGTAGATCTCTTTACCTGTGAAAGCGTAAAGGAGCATGGGGAGCTTGAGGGTTTCGCAGACGGTGACGCCGTGGCCTGACATGGGCTGATCGCTCAGGTACTGCTGCATATACCTCGGAACCAGAGCCCAGACAGCTTCCGCCAGTTCGAGGAGCTTGGGGTTCCCGGTGAGCGCGTACGTCCAGAGGATCCCTTCGATATTGATGATATAACGGCTCTCGCTGAGTTCTTCCGGAGTGTATGTGAGGTAGTTCTTCTCGAGCGCGACAGGAACTCTCGGATCGCCGGTGGCCTCATAGTAGGTCTTCATTGTTCGGAAGAACACTGCGAAAGGCCAGCCCATTGATTCGCCTTCACGGCCGAGACGGCCTTCAGGACGTCCTGCAGCGGCTATGATCTTCCGCTTCTCGATCTGTGCTCTTCTGCTGGCCTCTCTCTCCTTTGCGCGAGGGTCGTTGGCGATCTGGGATCCCGGGCCGAAGCCGAAGCCCCTGTAAGTGGACTCGTCGAATACATAGCCCGGCTTCGGAGGCAACGGATGATCAAGGACGTAGTCCACGTTGGCTTTGCCCTTGGCCATGAGTTCCTCGTCGTCGAGAACATAGCCAAGTCTGCTGAAACCGTCCACATAGTATGCAGACTGCTCGAAACGCCACCAGTCAGAACCCCAGTAGTGAGGATTCTTGCTCATCTCGAGATCGCCTGCCCAGCAGCAGCTGTCGAAAGGATACGACATCGCTTCCGGGTGACCCGTAAGGCCGTCCTTCTGTCTCTGAAGGATTTCCCTAACCCAGCCTTCGGGGGTGATGTCGTTGATAAGACCCTCAGCGAAAGCGGCGAAGGGAGCGACAGGAATAACCGGGGCGCCTGCAACCGGGGCTTTTCCCTTTTCCCTGCATGCAACCAGGAACATAGAAAAAACGAGTAAAATCAGTGAAATCCTTTTCATGTTGTTACCAGGATAATGCGGTGTGCGACAAATTATTTGATGTATTTCTGGATGATACCTTCGAGAACTTCGTATCCTGCGCTGGTAAGGTGGCAGTTGTCCACGGTGTATTCGTCCTTGCAGGCGTTGTTGCCGTCGGTGAGCGCAGAGAAGTAATCGACGTATGTAACTCCCTTGGTGTGGTCCGCATACTCTTTCATCAGGGCATTGAAAGCCGGAATCTTGGTCTGAGGATCAGCTTCTTTCCTCCATAAGTATTGCTTGCACGGGGTCACCGAGCAAAGGAGGACCTTGATCTTGTTGGCCTTGGCAAGCTCGCACATGGAGATGATGTTGTCCAGCATGTTCTCCAGGGAGATGATTCCGTTGTTTTCAGCCACGTCGTTGGTCCCGACCATCAAAGCGACATACTTGGGGTGGATTTCGAGTACGTCCTGACGGAAACGCACCAGCATTTCGCTGGTAGTCTGGCCACCGATGCCACGTCCGAGATAGTTGTTGGAAGCGAAAAAATCAGGACGTTGTCTCACCCAGAATTCTGTAATGGAGTCGCCCATGAAGACGACCTTGGGAGTCTTCGTGATAGCGGCATTCTCATCGGCATAGCGAGTCAGATATGCCCAGTCCCTTTTTTGGAGCGCCCGGAAATTCTGCCCGAAGCAGGTTGCAGCCGAGAATATCACAACTGCGATCAATAACAGTTTCTTTTTCATATTTCCGGAGTCCGTTATCTGTTCATGATTTCGATAGCCTCCTTGTCAGGAGCGTTGAGGACGTAACTCTTGTCCGCAAGAATCATGGTCGCGCCTTCTTCGGTAGTATATTCCGGCCAGTTGGGAAGACCGGTCTTGCCGTTGGGGTTGCCGGTCGCCATGAAATTATAGAGCGCCTTGGCCATCTTCTTGGAGAGGTTCCTGGGATACTGTCCGCCACCGGTGTGGGATACCTGCAGGTCGGTGTTCATGAACCAGAACGCGATATCCATTGTGTGGAATGCGTGGAGACGGCCGTCGAGGATAGGCGGCTGCCAGTCAAACCAGGCCACATATACCGGGGCGTTCTGCTTGACCTTGAGATTGGCCGTATTGAGGACACCCCTGCGGGAACTTGCGACGAGATCGTTGATTTCGATAGGGAGCTTGTCAGGGAAAATCTTGGCAAATGCCTCGTAGAGGGGAGCCGCCTTTTCATCACCGACTCTCTGGGCGATCATCTGGATGACTTCGTCCTTGGAAGAAGCATGCTTTTTGGCATCGTCGCGCGCAGAAGGCCACTCAGCGGTCGTGGAGCAGATAAGCAGAGGAACGTTTGAGCAGTGTTCGCTCTGGAAGAAGTCACCCACGGGGATATGGTCACCGTCAGCGATAGGACCGAATCCGAAACGACCGAGGCCGGGGTGATTGCCGGCATACGCTCTCTGCACTCTGCTGGCCAGGGCCATATACTCTTCGAAAGGCATCTCTTGAAGCTTGTTCATCTCCTCGGGTTTCAGGCCCGCTTCTTCGAGAATGGCAAGACCGAGTCCCCGGGCCGCTTCTTTGTTGATAGCCTGCGTAGCGTTACCGCTTAACGCGACAGCCTTGTGAATCAAGCCTTCGGTCTCAGGCATTGCAACGAGGTTGCAGACTTTTGCTCCACCGCCGCTCTGGCCGATGATTGTTACGTTGTCGGGGTCGCCACCGAAGTTCGCGATGTTGTTGTGCACCCACTTCAAGGCCTCTACGAGGTCGAGAATACCTACATTGCCGGAATCCTTGAACTTGGGATCCACTCCCGAGAAATCGGTGAAGCCGATCGAATTCAACCTGTGATTGGGCGACACGAACACAGCATTCGTATAGCGGCTGAAGTTCTCGCCATGATATTCGTGGTGCTCGATGCTGTTGCCGCTGGAGAAGCCGCCGCCGTGGAGCCATACGATAACGGGGCGCTTCGCATTGTCGAGGCCGGGTGTCCATACGTTCAGGTTCAAACAGTCTTCGCTCATGTCGTAGTAGTTCCAGCAGTCCAGGAACGTCGCGATGTTGTTCGGATATTTCATTACGGACTGCGGAGCGCATGCGCCATAGAACACGGCGTCTTTCACGCCGTCCCAGGGCTGCGGCGGCTTCGCAGGCATGAAGCGGTTTTCACCGGCTGTACTTGCTCCGTAAGGAATGCCCAGGAATGTGTAGGTGTCGCGCATGATGTACCCCCTTACCTTTCCGTACCGGGTGTTCGCGATGGCGATGCTGTCGCCGATGTACAGCTGCTGGTCAGTGCGGCTGAAGAAGTTCTCCTCCTTAGCGTTTTTGCATGATACAACTGCAAATACGGCAGAAAGTGTCAGGATTGACAGTATAATCTTTTTCATAATACGTGTGTAATATAATTGTTGGATAATCGTTTCAACACAGTTAGAAACCTTCCACCTTCATCCAGTGGAGCATGCTTTCCTTCCAGTCGTCGCTGGTAGTGTTGTTCACGGCGGAGCCGAAACCGCCCTTGCCGTTGCCGTATATGTGGATCTCAGATGGAATTCCGTGTTTCTGCCACTCGAGATAGAGGGATAGGCACCCCGGCGCTACGTTCTGATGGTCAGCCCTTGTTGCCACGAAAAGTTTCGGAGCATTCTCCGGAACATTCATAACGGTGACGGGAGGACCGTACATCGTAGCCAGATAAGCCGGCATAACAGACGGGTCGGTATTGCGCATCACAGCATAGATGGCGATGCAGCCTCCGGCCGAAAAACCGAGATACCCGATCTTGGCGGGATCGATGTTCCATTCCGCGGCATGGGACTTCACGTAGCGGACCGCCTGCTCGGCATCCAATTGCTCCAGGGCCATGATAGGAGAGTGCTCCGTTCTCAAGGATTGGATATACTCTTCCACCTGATAAACCTCAAGACCGGCCGGAATGGGACCGGTAGCGGCACGTGGCGCCTGCCCTTGAGCGGTCGGCGACTGCGGCTGTTCCGCCGGTGCGGATCCGTCATGAAGCCTGTATTTCAGGACAAATGCGGCAACGCCGTGGTCACGGAACCACTCCGCTACTACGCCACCCTCAGATGCCCAGCTGAGAAGTTGGAGTCCGCCACCCGGGAGGATGATGACTGCCGAGCCTGTAGCGTTCTCCTTCGGAGGGATATAGGCGGTGATTGTGGGTATTGAGACGCCTCTGAGGATGATTGTATCACCCAGGGGGGAAGTCGTGGCCGATTCGAGATTGACATTGCCTTTGTTTCCCGGAACCGGACCATCGAATAAAGGGACTTGATTCTGGGCGAACACACGCCCGGAACCAAATCCCAACAGAAGCAGTATCAATAATATCCCTTTACGCATGAAGTTATGGTTTTATTGCCTTGGAGGGGCACCCTGCGGAGCACCCTGAGGACGACCACCGGGAGCGCCGCCCTGGCTACGCATGCGGTTCACGGCTTCATACTGTCCCGGACGTACGGTGTCGAGGAAATTCGCGTCCGTACGAGGCTTCGGCGATCTCTCGACTGCATGGACCTTGATGTTCTGGCCGTCGATGACGATTCTGTCAAGGAACGAGTCGATTTCATTCCAGAACCATTTCAGAGGGAGGAGTGCCATTACGTGGTCACCGTTGAAGTACTCGTAGAGCATATAGGGAACGTCCATTGCATAGAGCTGCTTGCTTACGTAGTTGGGACCGAAACCGTAGCGGTTCGGGTTGCGTTCCATGTCAAATGTCACCATAGGGTCTATCGAGCCGTGGAAGAAGCACATGGGGCAGGGTTTCTTGTCCCATCTGAGTTCCGTGTCGTTGTCGCCGGTCAGATAGACAGCACCTGCCATAGGGATTACACCGGCATAGTTGAAATCAGCGGGAAGGTTGTCCTTCGCGATTTTGTGGCCTGAGCAGATATAATACTCGGCGTTCATACTGTTGATGGCACCCGCGCTGCTGCCGCTGAGGACAATCTTCTCGGGATCGATGTTGTATTCGTCAGCATGCTCGATAAGCCATGTAGTAGCGGCATAGATATCTTCAACACCGATGTCGATCGAATATTGGAAAGGATTGTATCCCTCCGGGGGAGTGATGAGACGGTTTCCGTCCCTGCTGCGAGCGGAGCCGAGACGATAGTCGATCGCGACACAGACCCAACCTTTTTCGCAAAGGTGGTCATACAGGGGATTGCAAAGAGCATCCACCCTTGATCCCATGGCCCAGGCGCCGCCGAATGAATAAATGAATACCGGACGTTTACCTTCCGTTTTCTGGTCCTTGAACTGATAGATATCCATAAGGATAGGCTTGGAATCGCGAACTACGAACTCTACAGTAGTCTTATCGGCTTTGGACACAACTTCCGCCTGTTGTTGCGGCTGTGCGCCGGTATTTATGGACCATGCCGTTATGAGGACTGCACAGAGAATCAAAAATTTCTTCATGATCTGATACGTGATTTAAAGGTGTTAATTAATAGTGTTTTATTCAGTTATTTTTTACCGAGGAGATAGAGGACGGGGACATCGAGACGCGAAGCCCAGGAATCCTCAACGTGGGCAAGGCCCGGGAATACTTTGCTGACATAATGGGCCTCGTCCCAGCCCGCATCCTTGAACATCTTGTCCAGGCGGTCCTGATACTTGGGGTACTGGGCGTCGAGGGTCTGGTCGCCGCGGTCCATGTACATCTTGCAGCTGTTGGGTTTGAGGTTCGCCTTGAGGTAGTCAACATAGCACTGGTTTGCAAGGTCGATGAAGTCCTGTTCAGCATTATAATTGGTGATATAAAGGACCGAGTGGGTCGAAAGACAGCCTGCGCCGCCGAACACTTCGGGATATTTGGTCACTGCATAAGAAGAAATCAGGCCTCCCATGCTGGATCCCATGTGGAAAGTATGATCCCTGTCCTTGCGAGTCGAATATGTCTCGTCGATGAAAGGTTTCAGCTCTTCAACGAGGAATTTCAGGTAGTTGTTGGCCAGGAGGTCATCTTCGCCCAATCTCTTGCTTCTCGAATATTCTTTCAACTCCGGGGAGTAGAGATCGAATATATCCTGGGGGAAGTATTCCTGGCTTCTTGTGCGGAATGAGTGGGCTACACCGACAACGATGCAGTTCTGGATCTTGCCCTCTTCAAGAAGACCGCCGAAGACTTCGTCGACGCGCCATTCCTGATGGTTGAACATCTTTTCAGGATCGAAAAGATTCTGACCGTCGCTCATGTAAACAACGGCGTATTTTTTACATTTCGTGTAATTCTCCGGGACCCATACATACACGTTTCTCGGTGTTACAAGCCCCGACTTGGATTCGAAATCCGGATAAAAATCAAGTTTGCCCACGGAAACCTCGGGCTTGTCAGGATTGCCGTCACCAACGGTGCCGGCCGTTTTGTCAATGCCGCAGCATGTGAAGATAAATAATGTTGTGGCAACCACTGTCGGAATTCTATATAATTTCATGGCCGGAATATGTGTTATGTTATAGTGCATCTCAAATTTAAAACGTTATAAGAAAGTACCGTTGCACAATTGTGCCAAATTAATGCAGTTTTTCACCAACTTGACAATTCAAGTTCTTTGAGCGGTGTCTTGTCCGTGAGGGGGATGCTGAGTAGATTTGGATCCGGACTGTTGTCGAATGCAAGCGTTAAAGCGAGTGCAATTGAAATAAAAAAGGCTTTCTAGATATTTAGAAAGCCTTTTTAAAGTCGGGGTACCGTGACTCGAACACGGGACCCTCTGCTCCCAAAGCAGATGCGCTAGCCAACTGCGCCACACCCCGAAAACTTTCCTTCGGGTTTGCCCCTCAGGCCGTTTTTCCGCAGTGAAATCCATTCGGGGAATCCCTGCCGGAACGGATTGCAAAATTATTTCAAATAATCGGAAAAGCAAAATTTCCCGTTATTTTACCGTATCTTTGGTTCATGATCATACAGGCGAAAGGCATAGAAAAAAGTTTCGGGACCTTGAAAGTTCTGAAGGGAATCGACCTGGAGGTCGAGAAATCCGAGATTGTGTCGATCATGGGCGCCTCCGGTGCCGGGAAATCGACGTTGCTGCAGATTTTGGGCACCTTATCAACTCCGGATGCAGGCTCCCTGCGGATCGAAGGGACCGATGTCCTTCATTTGAGCGGGAAGGAACTCTCTGCTTTCCGGAACCGGAAGATCGGATTCGTGTTTCAGTTCCATCATTTGCTCCCTGAGTTCGATGCCCTCGAAAATGTCATGATTCCGGCTTATATCGGAGGCAGGGGCGACAGGGATGCCCGGCAGGCTGCGACGGCCCTCCTGTGCGAAATGGGTCTGGAAAGCCGCATGAGTCACAAACCTTCCGAACTTTCAGGCGGAGAACAGCAACGGGTCGCCATCGCCCGGGCACTGGTCAATTCTCCGGCCATTCTGTTTGCGGACGAGCCTTCCGGCAATCTGGACTCGAAGACCAAGGCGGAAATCCATCAACTCTTCTTCGATCTCCGCGACAAGTACGGGCAGACGATCGTCATCGTGACGCATGACCCTGTCCTGGCCGACATGTGCGACCGGTCGCTGTTCATGCGGGACGGACAGTTCGTCTGACCTTGCTTGAAGAAAAAGGGAAACGTACTTCTCAGCATGCTTCCCTAACAACAGATTATTATTTGTAACCAAACTAACCAACCAATTACCAAACCAGCAATAATCTGTTCTATTACGACGGGTGTGGCGCTTACTGTCAACCCGTTCTAGTTTCTCCTCAATCGGTGAATCTGCTGCCTGCGGAAGGATTCTTCACCGATGTACAACTTGGCGACCTTCATGCCGGGAAGAATCTTCCGGTACTCCGCCGCATACTTCTGGTCGATGTCTTTGTCGGACTGCAGAGCCGTAAGATAGCGGTCAAGCAGGGTCGTGATTTCTTTGTCATCCTTTTTCTCGCGGACGGCTTTGTCCAAGGACCGATAGGCTTGCATGACGGCATCCATCGACTTCCGCTTCTCAGTCTCCGCCTGATTGTAGATCGGCCAGAATTTTTCGGCTTCGGCAGGGGAAAGTTCCATCGCGTTTGTGAGGAAAGCGATTTTCTCCGCCTTGACCCGGTCCATCCAATTTCCTTGCCCTCTACCGGGGCCCTGAGCATGGGATGACACGTTCAGCATCATGCCCAGCACGGAGAGAAAGATTGTAAACAGGATATTTCTCATAATTAATCTTCTAGAAGTTCAACGTATGCAATTAATTCCACCGACACGCCTGTCTCGATCAAGAAGTTGATGATGTCTTCATCCGAAGTTTCCATTTCTTCTTCGTCTTCCATTTCGAAGATGGCATAGGGTTGCGTCACGGGGATGAGGTCCGAGTACATCAGCTCTTTGTAGAACTGATCCGAGGACGAAGCCCCGGGCGCGGTTTTCCGGAGAATGGCGTTTCCGATCAGGAAAGAAGCGGCGAAGCAGGCAGCAAGCGCGGCATAGGGCCTGATTCGCTGCCAAAGACTTCTCGGAACGGTGTCAACCGATGAAACAGCGATCTCGTTCAGTCTCCCTTTCAACCGGTCAAAATAGCCGTCCGGGACGCTGTAAGGATTCCTTTTCAGGTCGTCAAGTATGTCCTTTCCCATTTTCATCGCTAATTGTTTGACAGATAAATAGACAGATGGTTTAAAGTTGGATGGATGATTTTTTCAGTTCCGTTCGGATTTTCTTCGCGGCAAAGTGATAGGAAGCCTTCAAAGCCCCGACGGAAGTGTCCAGGATCTCCGATAGGTCTTCGTAGGAGAGGTCTTCGAAATAGCGCATCGTAAAAACGATTCGCTGCTTTTCGGGCAGGCGCTGGATGGCCTTCAGCAATTCTTTCTGGAGTTCATCTCCGTTGAAATACGGATCATCATCGATCTTTTCTTCCATTTCTACGGAGAGTCGTTCGAATTTGAGGGAAGCGCGGATCTTCTCCTTGTGCAGAAAATTCAGTGTTTCATTGGTAGCGATCCGGTAGAGCCAGGTGTAGAGCCGGGAGTCTCCCCGGAAGGAGGGAAGGTGTTTCCAAACCTTCACAAATATTTCCTGCAGGAGATCATCGGTATCCTCATGGGAGCAGACAAAGCGGCGGACATGCCAGTAGAGCCTTTCGCTGTAGTTTTCTACAATCAAATTGAATGCTTTTTCCTGCTGACCGCTTCGATACAGACGTATGATTTCGAGTTCCGTCATGTGTCGGGGATATGTTTCGCCTTCTCTACAACAATTTTGCCAAATAGATGATATTTGTTTCCTTTTGATTATTTTTGCACATATGAAGAACATCCGGAATTTCTGCATAATCGCGCACATCGACCATGGCAAGAGCACCCTCGCCGATCGGCTGTTGGAACTCACCCAAACCCTTTCCGCTCGGGACATGGAGGCCCAGGTGCTGGACAGCATGGACTTGGAGCGGGAGAAGGGCATCACCATCAAGAGCCATCCGATCCAGATGGACTACTTGTACAAAGGCGAGAAATTCCTCCTGAATCTTATCGACACCCCCGGACACGTGGATTTTTCTTATGAAGTATCCCGATCCATCGCCTCCTGCGAAGGCGCCCTGCTTGTGGTGGATGCCACCCAAGGGATCCAAGCGCAGACCATCTCGAATCTTTATCTAGCGGTGGAACATGGTCTGGAAATCATTCCCGTTTTGAATAAAATCGATATGGATTCCGCTCAGCCGGATGTGGTGACGGACCAGATCGTGGATCTGATCGGTTGTAAGCCGGAAGAAGTCTACCGGGTGTCCGCGCGCACGGGCGATGGGGTGTCCGCGCTGCTGGCTGCCATTGTGGAGAAGATCCCTGCCCCGAAGGGCGATCCGGACGCTCCGCTGCAAGCTTTGATCTTCGACTCGGTTTTCAATTCCTACCGTGGAATCATTGCGTATTTCAAGGTGTTCAACGGATCCATCCGCTCCGGGGACCGGGTGAAATTCGTCGCGACCGACATGGAATATGAAGCCGAAGAGGTCGGCGTCCTGAAAATGAAATTGCAGCCGATGGATGTCGTGTCCGCCGGAAATGTGGGTTACATCATTTCAGGAATCAAACGGGCAATCGAAGTGAAGGTCGGCGACACGATCACCCATTCCGATCGTCCCTGCGACAAGGCGATCTCCGGCTTCGAGGAAGTAAAACCCATGGTGTTCGCCGGCCTGTATCCTGTTCAGGCTGACAAGTTCGAAGAACTTCGCGCGACGCTGGAGAAGTTCCGGCTCAACGATGCCAGTTTCGTTTACGAACCGGAGTCCTCGCTGGCCTTGGGCTTCGGCTTCCGTTGCGGCTTCCTGGGATTGCTGCACCTGGAGATCGTGCAGGAACGATTGTTCCGTGAATTCAATATGGATGTCATCACGACGGTACCGAATGTCTCCTACAAGGTGTTCACAACGCATGGCGACGAACTCGATGTTCACAACCCCTCCGGTTTGCCCGCTCCTACACTGATCGATCACATCGAGGAGCCCTATATCCGGGCGCAGGTCATCTCCAAGACAGAGTTCTATGGTCCCATCATGAAACTCTGCATGGAAAAACGCGGTATTCTCATCGGCGAGCATTACATCACCTCCGATCGGGTGGAGCTGACCTACGACATGCCGCTTTCGGAGATCGTCTTCGACTTCTATGACAAGCTCAAGTCCATGTCCAAAGGCTACGCCTCTTTCGACTACCATGTGACGGGTTTCCGTCCGGCAAGGCTGGTGAAACTGGACATCCTGCTCAACGGAGAGCCTGCCGACGCGCTCTCAACCTTGATCCATGAGGATCACGCCTATGATTTCGGAAGGAAGATCTGCTTGAAACTCAAGGAGTTGATTCCCCGGCAGCAGTTCGACATCGCTATACAGGCTGCCATCGGGGCAAAGGTCATCGCCCGGGAGACGGTTCGACAGGTGCGGAAAGATGTGACGGCGAAATGTTACGGGGGCGATGTGAGCCGGAAGCGGAAACTCCTGGAAAAACAGAAAGAAGGAAAGAAACGAATGCGTCAGATCGGCACGGTTCAGGTTCCGCAGAGCGCATTCATGGCGGTACTGAAACTGGATTGACGTCACCATGCTGAAAGTTGCGATCATCATCACGATTGTGGACCCCTCCGACAAGAATCCGGGATGCCTGGAAGAGTGCCAGCGTCAGATCGATGCGATTCAGGCGGAAGAAAGGTACGCATTCTCCATCTTCATGAACACGGCCGGAGAGATCGGCCAGGAGAGCATTTGGACGCAAACTTCGAAGGAGGGCTACGATTTCTATCTCTGGATCGATAACGATCTGCAATTAGCGGAGAACGCTTTGACGGTATTCCTGGAGAATTCGGAATTCCTTCGCCACAAAGCCATCATCGCCGGAACGGTCGCAGGTCCGGACAAGATGCTTCTCTTCGGCGGAAGGACCCGTCGCGGAAAAATTTTGAAGCCGGATCCGATTATCCCGATTCCCTGCTATCTGTTTGACAACGATCTCGTGCTGGTTCCGTCGGATGCCTTAATGCGATTGGATGCTCCGGAGGAGTTGCTGCATCGCAGCATCATCGATTACGGTTGCGGAGCCAAGGCGGCTCGCGCGGGGATACCCAGAGTCATTGCTCCCGGCATCCTTGCGGAGACGAACCGGAAAATTGAAATCCCCGTTTGGAAAAATCCGGAATATCCGATCCTGGAGCGGGCGGGGTCTTTCCTCAAAGAATTCAGTCGCGCGCTGGCGCGCATGATGCACTCTTCATTCAATTAGCCTGCTTCAACCTTACATTCCGCTGATGATGCGGAGACAACCGAGGAGGAGGGTAACTGCCTGTTCGTCCAGCGCAACCAACCACGCCGGACAACACCCGATCGCGGAAAGCGAGATCGTGAGAACGGAAAGCATCATGATCACGCTTGTGAGCGGCATGGCAATCAGATTGGTCAGCAGAAAGTATTGGGGGAAGGTGCGGAAGTGGAACCAAGCCACCGGAGCGGTGAAAAGTTGGCAGGAAATGGTCAAGGAAGCACCCCTCCATATTCTCCGAAGGGGATTCCATCGGTCCAGGCGCCGGTTGCCGGAGGCGGGATACAAACTTTCCAGCATCGGATAGAGCAGATAGATTCCGGTCATCGCCAGGTAGGAGAGCTGGAAGCCAACCGATGCGATCACCCCGGGTTTCAAGGCGAGCTGGATCGTGAGGCCGGCCAGAAGCACCCGCAGGGGTTCCCGTTCCCTGCCGGCCAGCTTGCAGGCTTCGTTCAGCAAGATGAACAGGAAGGCGCGAACAATGGAGGGACCCGCCCCGGTCAGGAGGGAGTAGAAGCCCGATGCGGAAACGATCAGAAGAAAGCGGACGATCCGGGAGACCCGGCTGTTTCCCAAGGGTGCCGTAATCCAGAGAAGCATCAGATAGAGAATGCCCAGATGCAAGCCGGAGAGGGCCAGCAGATGAGCGGCGCCGCTGGTCCTGAAGACATCTGTAATCTCCCGATTCAACCCGCTCCGGTCCCCGATGAGCAAGGCTTTGACAAGCCCGCGGACGTCTTCGGAAGTGTAGGGGATCTTGTCGATGACCATACGGAGTTCCTGACATGCTTCAGTCGCGATGCGGGCCGGAAATCCTTCGTTGCCCGGAAGGGCTGTTCCGATCCATGCTCCGTTCGCGCCGCAGAAGATTCCCGTCAAAAAGAAGATCCCCCCGATGGCGCTTTGCGCGGCATGGAATGACAACCGATCACCGGAATGCAAGAACAAAAAAAGAACTGCGCCTGTCAAGAGGATGGCCAGCGAAGGGGTGATAGGGCCGGGGAAAAAAGGCAACAATAGGATACCCGCTGCGACTCCTGCCGCGAACGGAACCCCGACTCCCACAAAATCTCTCGCCCCCGTCATTCTCCGGTTCCTTTTTTGATAAAAATAGGGATAATATTTGTATCTTTGTTTAATTATAATAATAAGTTTGCAACGAATGATCATTCTTGTAATCAATTGTGGAAGTTCTTCCATTAAGTATCAATTGCTTGACATGAAAAGCCACGAGGTCTATGACCTGCTGGCAAAAGGTATCGTCGAAATGATCGGACTCGAAAGCGCCCGTCTGCAGCACACATCCTCCGGCAAGGCGAAGGTCGTCAAGGACTTGCCCATCCCGGACCACCGTGTCGGGATGCAAGTGGCGCTGGAGGCTTTGATCGACAAGGAACATGGCGTGCTCCAATCTTTTGAGGACATTGAGGCCGTAGGGCACCGGATTGTGCACGGGGCTGATTTTTTTGCCGGAAGCGTCCTGGTGGATGAAGAAGTCCTCAGCAAGATCGAGTTCTGCAATGATTTCGCTCCCCTCCACAACCCTGCTCACCTTCTCGGGATCCGGGCCTGTCAGGAGGTTCTTCCTTCCGTTCCGCAAGTGGTGACTTTTGACACGGCATTTCACCAGACAATGCCCTCCTATGCCTACATGTACGCGCTCCCGTACAAGTGTTACGAAAAGTACCACATCCGCCGCTACGGCGCGCACGGGACCAGCCACCAGTTCGTTGCGAACAAAGGTGCCAAGATGGTCGGTCTGGACATCGCGGATTCCAAGATCGTGACCTGCCACATCGGGAACGGGAGTTCCATCACGGCTACCGTAAACGGCCGCTCCATCGACACCTCCATGGGATTGACCCCGCTTGAAGGATTGATCATGGGGACCCGCTGCGGCGACGTGGATGCGAACGCCATCCTCTATCTCATGCGGAAAGAAGATATGACCGTGGATCAGATGTACAGGCTTGTCAACAAAGAGAGCGGCTTCCTGGGGCTTTCCGAAAAGACTTCGGATGCCCGCGAAATGGACGAACTCGCCAACGCGGGAGACCCGAAGGCGAAACTGGTGTTCAAAATGCTGACCTTCCAGATGATCAAGTACATCGGGGCCTACGCCGCGGCGATGAACGGTTTGGATGCCGTCTTCTTTACGGGAGGCATCGGAGAGCACAACAGCCGGCTGCGCCGCAGGGTGTGTGAGAACTTCTCCTACTTGGGGCTGAAGCTCGACTATGAAGCCAACACTGCTTCGGGCGTGGACACGGTCATCTCTCTGCCGGATTCTCAAGTGAGGGTCGCGCTTGTAACGACGGACGAGGAGCTTGTGATCGCACGCGACACCATGCAAATTGTGCAGAACTTGAACGAATAACCAAATATACAACCGAATATGATTACGAGTTTTTCAGATGTCTTCGCTGAGTTGATCGCACAAAAAGTCTGCAAGAAGCTTGTCGTGGCGTGGGCCATTGACGCTCATACCATCGAAGCTTGCGCCGAGGCTTCAAGAATGGGATTTGTCAAAGTCACCCTTGTCGGCGACGAAGAATTGATCAAAAATACCTGCGCTGAAGGGAACATCGACGTCGCGCAGTTCGAGATTCTGCACGAACCTGTAGAACTGAAGGCGGTCACGAAGGCGGTGCAGTTGGTCCACGACGGGAACGGAGACATTCTCATGAAAGGTCTTTGCTCCACCGACAAATATCTGCGCGCGATCCTGAACAAGGAGACGGGTCTGCTTCCTGCCAAGGGATTGCTGAGCCACGTGGCTGTCATCGACAACCCGCTGTATCGCAAACTTCTCTTCATGGCCGACATGGCCGTGATTCCGCTTCCTGATTTCCGCCAGAAGATGAAGCTTGCGAACTTCCTGATCAGCGTGGCCAGTTCTTTCGGCATCTCCAAACCAAAGATCGCCTTTATCGCCGCTTCCGAACAGGTGCTGAATTCCATGCCTGCCTGCATGGAGGCTGCCGCGCTTGCCAAAATGTGCGATCGGGGCCAGATTCAGGGTTGTATCGGGGACGGTCCGCTGGCCCTTGACGTGGCCATCGACAGCGAATCCGTCGCGATCAAGAAAGTGGTCAGCCCGGTCGCCGGTGACGCAGACTGTCTCCTGTTCCCGAACATTGAGTCTGCCAATGTGTTCTGGAAGGCGAATTCCAAGTTGGCGAAAGGCGTCAAGCAGGCGGGCATGCTCGTCGGGACGACGGCGCCCTGCGTGCTGGCCAGCCGTTCCGACAGTTTGGACACCAAACTCAACTCCATCGCCGCGGCCGTTATGTTCGTGAATAAATAACGATCGTTTTCCGTCTTCTCTCTTTTCTCTGGCGACTCCGGGAAGGCGAAAAAACAAAAGCCCGGCAACTGCCGGGCTTTTGTCGGGAAGATCCGACTCGAACGGACGACCCCCACGTCCCTAACGTGATGCGCTAACCAACTGCGCCACTTCCCGAATGGACCGCAAATATACGCATTTTTCGGGAAAAGCCAAGAGTGTCTCGGCTTTATTTCTATTCATAGAACAAGTTGCGCTTTGGAAATTTCGTCCCGTATTCCGCGCGGAGTTTCTCGAAAAGTTCCGTTGTGTATTTGGCAAGTTCCGATCCCTTCCAGGTGCTGGTGTTTGTAATGAAGATCCAGCAGTCTCCTTCGGGAAAGTACTTCACCAGGGCGCTGGTCCCTGCAAACGTACCGGTTCGGGTCCATTCTCCCGTCGGCTTCGTGTCGTTCCAGCCGAGGGAATAGGTGTCTTTGTCGAAATATTCGGTCATCAAATACACGCTCTGCCAGTTCAGGATGTCCGGAATTTCGGGTTTTCCGTCGATCGAGGCGACAAAACGGGCCAGTTCGGGCGTGGATGCGATCCAGGCCCCGGAGCCTAAAAGTCCTTCGATGTTGTTGCCTCCGTAGCAGCGCGGCACCAGCCTTCCGCTGTTGTTGAATTCCGCAACCGGGTTGTCGTCCGGCTGAACGTAATATCGGACTTCGCCGGGATACCGTCCTTCGTAGTAATTGCGCCCCAGATGGAAATCGGCGCAGTTGCACTGATGAAGTACATGGTCCTGTATGAATGTTTCGTAATCTGTTCCGCTCACCTTTTCGATGACGAGGGAAAGCGCCAGATAACCGAAGTTGGAATATTCCTGCGTCGTACCGGGTTCGAACTTCAAGGGCCGCGCGAGTTGGATTTCCATCAGTTTTCCCGAGTCGGGAACCTTTCGGAGGCGGTTCTGGATCATGATGGACCGGGTGGAAAACATGGGATCTCCACCTTGGCGTGAAAAGCCCCCCTTGTGCCGGAGCAGGTCTTCCACCGTAATCCGATAATAGGCGGGATCCTTGATAGCGCGGCTGTATACAGTATCGTTCAGAATTCCCCGCGGACCGAAAACAGTATCTTTCAGGGAAAGCAGACCCCGTTCCTGCAAGATCATGATGCCCGTCGCCGTGATGAGTTTGGACACGGAAGCCATCCTGAGCAGGTTGCCGGGCTGCATATCCTTCCCTTGGTCGGCCACCCCGTATCCCTTTGCATAGAGAAGCGAGTCGTTCCGCATAACGGACAGGGAAGCTCCCTTCAGTCCCCAGTAGCGCATGTATTCTTTGATTTCGCGGTCGAAGCCGGCGAGAGCGGGGATATCGGACAGGTTATTGGTAAGAACGGCGTTCAGATGGACGGGAATCCCGGGAGAGACGGAACCCTTTTCATTGCATCGAATAAGGACGGACACGGTCGGAAGGCATGTCGTACACAGCGCCAGCAGGCATATTCTCAGAATCTTGTGCATGGTCTCAAATCAAACCGGCTTGCTTGCCGAATGCGATGATGTAGTCTGCTGTTCCCGCGATGCCCAAGAGCGAGGAATTCAGACAAAGATCATAATCCGATGCCGCCCCCCAGTGGCCGAACGTGAAGAAATCGTAGTAGGTTTGACGGATCCGATCCTGTTTCTTCACTACTCTCCGCGCCGCTTCCAGGCTGATTTCCTCCCGCCCTGCAACCCGGGCGACGCGGTCATCCAAAGGGGCGGAGATGAACACATCCAGACAGGCAAGGTCGCGGAGGACGTAGTTGGAGCAGCGCCCCACGAAGACAGCGGACTCCTTCCTCGCGATATCCCGGATGACGTCGCTCTGGATCTTGAACAGCTCGTTGTCGCCGACGTAGTTCCGGACGGTTCCGAAGCGGCCGGAACCGAAGAGGGAAGAAAGATTGAAGATCCTTCTTTTCTCATCGCTCCGCGCGAAAAATTCTTTGCTGAAGCCGCTCTCCTCGGCGGCTTTGGTGATCAGTTCGTTGTCGTAGACGCGGATTCCGAGCTTTCTGCCGACTTCGACGGCGACGAGTCTCCCGCCGCTCCCGAACTGTCTGCCGATGTTGATGATCTTGTTCATGACTGTGCTTTGATTTGACTGCCGAGGAGGGTAGGTTCATCCCCGTCATTGAGTTTGCGGAATTTACGGAAAAGGGCGCTGATCAAGAAGAAGGTTACGATGCAGGAGATAAGGTCTGCAACGGGGAAGGCCATGAAGACCCCGCGCGTCTCCCAAAATAGCGGCAGGACAAAAATCGCGGGAACCAGGAACAGCAGTTGCCTGCTGAGCGACAGGAAGATGGATTTCCCCACCATTCCGAGACTCTGGAAAAAATTCGTCGAAACCATCTGCCAGCCCACTATCGGCACCAAGGGATTCATGATGCGCAATCCTCGTTCCGATAGGGATTTCAGCTCAAAGTCATTGGTGAACATGCCCACCATCAAACCGGGGAAGAACTCCGAGGCGACGAACCAGAACAACGAGACAAGCGTTGCCCATTTAGCCGTCAAGAGGTAGACTTGCTTGACCCGGGAATATTGCCGGGAGCCAAAATTGTAGCCTGCGATCGGTTGCATTCCCTGGTTGAAACCGAAAATGATCATTACGAACAGGAAATTGATCCGGTTCACGATGCCGTAGGCTCCGATAGCCAGGTCGCCGCCGTATTTGAGCAACTGCTGGTTGATGAACATTGTCACGATGCAGGAGGCGGAATTCATCAGGAAAGGCCCCATGCCGATGGCCAACGCATCCTTGGCGATACGCCAGTCGAGGCCGAAAAAACGTTTCGGGAGATGCAGGAAATTGCTTTTCCGGGTGAAATACCAGAGGGTATAGGACAAGGCCAGCACCTGCGAAGCGACCGTGGCAATGGCGGCTCCCCGAATGCCCATATTGAGTCCGAAGATCAAGATCGGATCCAGAATGCTGTTGAAGATCACCGTGAAGAGGGTCAGACCCATGGCGAGTTTCGGGTTGCCTGAAGATCGGATGATGCTGTTGAGTCCGAAGTACAGATGCGTGACCACGTTGCCGTAGAGGATGATCCGCATGTAGTCCCGCGCGAAGGGAAGCGTGTTCGGACTGGCCCCGAAAAATGTCAGGATGGGATCCAAATAAAGCAGACACAGGATCATGAAAAGCAAGCCGACAATGATGTTGAGCGTGACCTCGTTGGCCAACACCTTGTTCGCGACCTTGTAGTTCTTCTGGCCCAGGAGTACGGAAATCAAAGTAGAAGCCCCGGCTCCGATCAAGGTCCCGAGGGCGGTGGACAAATTCATCAGCGGAAAGGTGACGGCCAAACCGGAGATGGCCAGCGAGCCTGTTTCGGGAATATGCCCGATGTAGATGCTGTCCACCATGTTGTACAAAGAAGACGCGGTCATGGCGATGATACCGGGGACCGCGTATTTCTTCAACAGTTTTCCGATGTTCATGCTCCCGAGTTCGGTGGGAGCGGTCTGCGATGCAGCCATTTGCCTCTCCTCTATTCCGCCTTGTCCACCAGTTCGATTTCGAAGGAAATGGGGGAATAGCCCGGTATGGCATTGCCGCTTCCGTTGTGCATGTATCCGAAGGGGGAATAAAAGGCGCAAATTCCTTTCTCGTTATGACCCATCTTGGAAAGGCAATAGGAAAATCCCTCCACCAGCGTCGATCCCGATGAAGTACCCAGACTGCCCAGCGTGATCTCGGAATGGGATTCGCTCATGTTAATCTGGACAGGGGCGTAAGATTTGGAGGCGGAGTAGATGCCGTGCACCTTCGCCGTGTCCCGGATCGTGGTGTCGAACACCTGTCCGTTCAGGAGCCTGCCTGTATAGTTGATATGGAAACTCGTGTCTCGCGGAATTTGCAGGCTGTCTTTCGGCGCCCGGATCTGTTTGTAGTAATAGCCGTAGAAGGTTGAATCCACATCGCCCATATGTTTCGCGACGTAGCGTTCCAGCGAATCGATCTGCCATTTGTTGATATCGTCAGTTTTCCCGGTCAGCTTGCAGGTGTAAATAGCCGCCGTGCCCGATTCCTCCTTCAAGTAGTCGTCGGCAGTCTCGTGGTCGGCTTTCACATTCAGCCAACCCGGGACGATGGCGGTCCGGGTTCCGCCGACCCGCATACCTTTGATCATCTCGAGGAAGCCGGCCGGGGTGGCTGCGCGGTTGTTGAGGAAGACCCGCGGGCCGTAGTAGTTGGACCGGGAATAGGTCCCTACTTGTTTTGAGATCTTTTCGAGGGTCGTTTCTTTGATGTTTCCGTCCAGGTCGCGGACCGTGTATTCGACGAAGAGGTAGGCATCGGCATCTCCGATGGTTTCACCGTTGCCGGGCAGCTCGTCTATGATGTACACCCCCAATCCGCTCGGGGTCGCTTCGGGATGGTTCACGCTCAGCCACGCGTCGAAGTAGCGCTTCGCATCCTCATTCACGTACACCGTTTCTTCAGTGGCGCATGCGCCGGTGAAGAACAATGCCGCCAAGCTGAAAAGTACCGGTATCTGGTTTTTCATTCTGATCATAAATCCATGCTTATTCATTGCTGACGCTTTGTATCCACAAATGGTAGGCCAAGGCAGCGTTTGCCGGTACCAAGCCGAATGTCTTGTTTTTTGCGAAGCCATACATTCCGCTGAACAGGATGTAACATTCTTCTCCGCCTTGTACCCCGATCAAACCCTTGCGAAGCCCGTCCACCAGTTCGGAATCGGAAAGCTTCACGGTGGCTACTGTGAAAGCGGTCGTGTCGGAAAGATTCCAATTGGCCGACCGGGCGTAGACATCGTAGTTGGTAGCGAACAAATTGCTGGCGCTCAGCGAAGTGCCGCTCAGATAATGTCCCGCGTAAAAAAAGGAAACGGCCCCTCCTTCCTGCAGTTTTTCACCGCTGCCCTGCACAACGGTCACGCGGGTGGAACCGTCTTGGTAACTGACGGTACGGGTCGAGTCCGCGTTCAGAAAAGACTGTACGATGGAAGCGATGGTGCCTTCCTGTTGTTCGTAGGTCGCATCCAGTTCTTTGTTGCAGGATGCGACGGCCAGCGCCGCCATGCAGGCGAACAAAATTTTTCGAGAGGATGTCATGACTTGAAAAATCGTTTGATAACTTTCAAGATGTATGCCTCGGCGCTTGAAGGCGCCGGAACATCCTCCGGAAAATAAAGCTTCCCGCCGGCAGCCAGTTCGTGGCCGCCTCCATGGAAACAGGCCATGGCGCAGTCGTTGGCGGAGACACCTTTCTTCGAGCGGAGCGACACCCGGAAATGACCCTCCTCTTCTTTCAGGAAAAGGCTCAGGCACACCCGGTCGATCTCCAGCGGCATGTTCACGAATCCTTCGGATTCTCCGTCCCGCAGGTCGAAGCGGTCCTGATCCTCTTTTGTCAGGATCATGTAGGCGGCTCCTTCGGGGGTGATCTTCAGTTTCTCGTACAACAAATAGCCCATGACGCGGATTCGGTTCTCCCGATAATTGTTGTACAATTCTGCGAGCAAGGTGTCCCGGTCCTCTCCTGCGTCGAGCAGCTCCGAAGCCATCTTCAAGGTGCTGGGAAACACGGAGTTGGCAAAATTGTTCGTGTCGGTGGTCATGCCGGCCAGCAAGTGCTTGCGCGCGGCGGCCGGAAGCCTTGACGCCTCTCCACCTATATCCGGCATCTCTTTCAGTATCCAGTACACATATTCGGATGTCGAGGAAATGTCCGGCGTGGAGAAAGCGAGCCGGAACGCATTGAAGTCCGGATTCAGATGGTGGTCGATCAAAATCTTAGGGACAGGGGAGGTCCGCAGGGCTGTTTCGAGTCCGGCAGTCCGGCTGAAAGCGTTGAAGTCCTGGCAGAGGATGAGGTCGCTGTCCGCGACTTGCCTGCTTGCCTGCAAAGGGGTACGGGAATGGGTCAAGATCTCCCCTTCGGGTTCGTCCGCAATCAAAAAGGCGAGGGTGTCCGGAACCGGGTCCGGAACGACCAGACAGGCATCCTTCCCGCGACACTTGCGGAGGTAATGCTTCATGGCCAAGCCGCTGCCGATCGCATCCCCGTCGGGGTGCGTGTGCGTGACGATCGTGACAACCCTTGCCTTTTCAATCATCCCGTCCAACTCGGGTACACGTTCCAGATATTTCGGTTTCATTTTCGGTTTCGCCTTCCAGTGTAGGCAGATGCAAAATTACGAAATTATATTGCATTTCATAAATCATTTTTTTAACTTTGTCTGAAATTGACGTGTAGTCGATTCCACAGATATCGGATCACTAAATAATTCAGAATAATGAACAAGACACTGAAAACGATTCTTTCCATCGTACTTGCCCTAGTCTGCTGCCTCCTTGTCTATCTCATTTATGACGGAATCATGCAGCCGGTGCGTTTTGACAAACTTGAGACACAGCACAAGAATGTCGCCGTCCAGCAGTTGAAGGATATCCGTGAGCTACAGGTCGCCTATCTGGGTGAAAACGGCGTGTACACAGCCTCTTTCGACTCCTTGAAGCAGTTCTACAACGACGGTCAGATGACTGTCACGCTTCAGGTGGGATCTCAGGATGACTCGGCGGCTGTCGCCAACACCGACCGGGTCAGGAGGGCGAACCGCGGCATCACTGACGAAGGACTGTACAAATTGTACTTGGCCGGCGAACCGAATCTGGTCTTCCAGGTTCAGAACAAGATCAATGTGCGGGATACGCTGTTCAACAATCGTCCGGATTTCGACATCAACAGGATCGACGAAATCCCGTTCTCCGGCGGGGACAAGATCGAGATGCAAGCGACCGTCAAGAGGGTTTCCGGTGTCGACGTGCCTCTTTTCGAGGCCAAGATGCCTCTTAAGTCGCTGTTGAAGGATTTGGACGATGAGTACCACCAGAATATTGTCAATTTGGTCGCCGCGAAGAACGATATCAACCAATATCCCGGTTGGCAAGTCGGAAGTATTTCCGCTCCGAACAACAATGCAGGAAACTGGGAGTAATCCGTCCAAATGATTCACAAGGTCGCCCTCATTCCTTCCGCCTACTTCCATCCTGACCATGTCAGGCAGTCTCTATCCGAGGTCGTGGCGTTGGATGAGGGCGAACTGGTTTCCTATGCGGATGTCCCTGAATTCGATGCGAAGCTCTTATACGTCCGACCCGTGGAAGGAGATGTCTTTCCCGAGTTGTACTACGTATTGAAAGAAGTGTCCGCCTGTACCGACTACAACAAAATCGTCGCGTCCTATGTGGACGGATGGCTGAATCTGGCCATAGCCCAGGGACACAACCTGCTCTTGGCGAACGTCTTCCGGGCGATGGATTTCACGACCGCCGAGTATTTCATATTCCTCGCGCTGAAAAAGTTGCAACTCAATCCCGAAGTTTCCACCATCGTCTTCCGGACGCCTCTGTCGGAGGAGGAATCTCTGTCCCTGTACAGATACTTCAAGTCAGTGGAGCAGCGATGAGGATCATCGGAGGACGCCTCAAGGGGAAGCGCATCCAGCCTCCCGCCGGCTACCTGGCGCGGCCAACCACGGATTTCGCCCGGGAAGGACTCTTCAACGTACTCGGGAATGAATACGAATTCGAAGACCTGAAGGTTCTCGATCTGTTCGGAGGCACAGGGGCGGTTGCCTTCGAATTCGCTTCCCGCGGCGCCTCGCGCGTCTATTCCGTGGAGATGTCCCGTGAGAACGCATCCTTCATCAAGACCGAATCCCTGCGGCTGGGCCTGGAGAATGTCACGACGGTCCGGAACAATGTCTTTGACTTCCTCACAATCTGCCGGGAACGCTTCGATCTCATCTTCGCCGATCCGCCCTTCGCTTTGGACGGGCTTGAGACCCTGCCCGACCGGATCTTTGCCCGGGATATTCTGGTACCCGGCAATTATTTCATTCTGGAGCATGGCAAGGAGCACAACTTTGCTTCGCATCCGTATTTCATCAAAGAGAAACGTTACGGAAAGGTTCACTTCTCCTTTTTCTCCCGTTCCTGATGTACCCGGTGCTCGTAAAGTTCCCACGAGTTGACCAGATTCTGGAAAATACTGTAGAGACCTCCCGCCACCGAGGTCACGGGGGTCAGGAATGAATAACCCAGCCAGATGAAGAATCCCGTGTTTTTCTGTCCCAGGGCATGACCGGCGGTAATGCATTCGGCGCGCCCGAACGGTTTGCCGACTTTCCGGCCGACGAAAAATTGGAACAGGGTGCAGAACAAGGCGACCAGGCCGATCATCCCGGCTGCGAAGACAGAAACGCCGCTGTTCAACAGGGCTCGGGTCGCAAGATAAAGGGCGAATGTCAAGCTGAGGCCCCAAATATAAAATGCCCAGTGGGTGTAGCGCATCAGCAAGATCTGGACTTTGCGCATCGTGTAGCGGATGGTCCAGGCAGCCATCAGCGGCAGTATCAACAGCGGGAACACCCTCCCGCTGATGCTGATGAAGTTCCTTCCGAAACTCATACCCTCCGTCGGATTGATGACCGGGATCAGGAGCGGTATCATCACGGAGGCCAGGCAGTTCGCAAGCACCAGGTACGTGACGGAAGTGGTCAGGTTGCCGCCCAGTTTCAAGGTAATCACGCCGGCGGCGGCAGCTGTCGGGCAGATGAAACAAAGTGTCGCGCTCTCGACCAGAATCCGGGGCTCTCCGAATGGCATTCGGGAGGCGATCAGGGCGAAAACCGCGAACAGAACCGCTTGCACCAGCAAAAGGCGGAAATGCCAGCGGTGGATCCGGAGGTCGTGCGGGGAAATCCGGTTGAATTGGAGGAAGAGTATCAGGGCAACCAAAGTTGGTTGGATGTTCTCGGCAAATTTGGAGAACCCCGGCTCGATCGCGTCCAGAACCGGCAGGAATCGTATCAGGAGGTACAAGGAGATGCCGGTGATGATCGCCAGCGGCAGCATCCAGTCTTTTATGAATTGCAGGACTTTCTTCATCTTGTTCAAATTCCGGCAGCGGGAAAGATGATACAAATATCGTCAAAATCATTAACTTTGTTTGTTTTAGTATAAAGTATAAAACAAATTGTTTTATCATGAAGAAGATTTTGTTGGTGATGACAACTTTTCTAATGCTGGCTGGTTGTGGTACCCGTCAAACGGAGGGTACCGTGCCTGCCATTGATCTTTCAAACCTTGATACCACCGTGTCTCCCGCGGTTGATTTTTACAAATATGCCGTTGGAGGCTGGCAGCGGAAGAACCCGCTGAAGCCGGAATATGCCCGTTTCGGCAGTTTCGATGTGTTGCGTGACTCCAGCGAGGTCCGTCTGAACCGTCTTTTCGGAGAAATGACGGAAATGACGGTTGAAGCCGGATCATCGGACGAGAAGATCGTCATCCTGTACAAGCAGGGACTCGACTCCGCGAAATTGAACGCCGAGGGCAATGCTCCCCTCCGGAAAGTGCTGGACGAGATCTATGCGGTGGCTGATAGACAAGGTCTGGCGCGGGAGATCGCATCCCTTCATGACTGGGGCGTGAACCTGTTCTTCGGAGGCTACGTAGGACCTGACCTCCTCAACAGCGACTCCCAGATTTTCTACCTCGGACAGGGCGGACTGGGGATCGGTGACCGCGACTACTACATCGATCCCGCGAACGCGGCCATCAAAGATGGTTATCGATCTTTCCTTGAAAAGATCTTCAACCTTTCCGACGTGAACTACACCGTCGATGCCGCGAACAACGCGCTGGCGGTCGAAGATGCGCTCGCGCGGCATTCCTGGAGCAAAGTCCGGTTGCGTGACATCCCGGCACAGTACAACACAATGAGCACTGCCCGGCTCGAAGCGGATTATCCCGGATTCGATTGGAAAACTTATTTTTCCGTCCGCAACATTCCCGATCAGGAGAAGCTTGTCGTCGAGCAGCCTTCGTTCTTCAAGGCCTTCTGTGACTACTTCGCCAAGGCGGATCTGAAGGTGCTGAAGGACTATGTCGCCGGCTGCGTGATCAATGGCGCTTGCGGAGCGCTGAATGATGAATACTATGCCGCCTCCTTCGATTTCTACAGCAGGCAGATGTCCGGCATCGAGGAGCAGAAACCTCGCTGGAAGCGGGCGATGAGCGTGCCGAACAGCATCCTCGGCGAAGCGGTCGGCAAGATGTATGTCGCCAAGTATTTCCCGGAGACCTCCAAAACCAAGATGATCACCCTGGTGGAGAACCTCAAGCAGGCCTTCTCCCAGCACATCGAGGCTCTGGACTGGATGAGCGATTCCACCAAGGTCAAAGCCCGGCAGAAGTTATCTAAATTTACAGTCAAGATCGGCTATCCGGACAAGTGGAAGGACTATTCCTCGATGAACGTTTCCGCCGACCGGAGCTACTACGACAACATCCGTGAAGCAAACCGGTGGTATGTGGCGGACAACCTGTCTAAACTCGGCAAGCCAACGGACCGGAGCGAATGGGGCATGTCTCCGCAGACGGTCAATGCCTACTATAATCCCACGACAAACGAAATCTGCTTCCCGGCCGCCATTCTTCAGGCTCCTTTCTTCAATCCGGATGCGGATGACGCCGTCAACTACGGCGGCATCGGTGTCGTGATCGGACACGAAATGAGCCACGGCTTCGACGACCAGGGACGGCTCTTCGACGGAGACGGGAATATGGTCGATTGGTGGACGGCCGAAGATGCCGCCCGCTTCAAGGAGAAATCCGAAGTGTTGGTCGCCCAGTTCGATTCCGTCCAGGTGCTTCCCGGATTGATGGCCAACGGACGGCTCTCGCTCGGTGAAAATATCGGTGACCACGGTGGACTGAGCATCGCGTTCACGGCTATGCGGAACGCCCTTGCCGGTCGGAACGTCGGCCTCATCGACGGATTCACCCCGGAGCAGCGGTTCTACCTCTCCTATGCTGCTATCTGGGCGCAGAACATTACCGATGAAGAGAAAGCCCGCCTGACCAAACTCGACGTCCACTCGCTGGCCGAGAACCGGGTCAACGTTTCCGTTCGGAACTTCCAGAGCTTCTTCGATGCCTTCGGCGTCGAGGAAGGGGATCCGATGTGGCGGCCCGAATCGGAGCGTGTCCACATTTGGTAGCCTTGCATGGACGCGTCCCGTTTCATAGCCAGACGCCTCCATTTCGGAGGAAAGATTCCGATGGTTTCCATTGCGATTTCTTTCCTCATCATGATCATCGCCGTCTCGGTCTCCTCCGGTTTCCGGAATGAGATTCGGGACGGGATTTCCAAGATGACGGGAGATGTACAGCTGCTTCCGGTCGACCTGAACTACATCAGCGCGGACAATCCGATTTCTTCCGCGCCGAGTTTTCTCGGCGCGATCGATTCCCTTTCAGGGGTGCGGAGCGTAGCCCCTGCGGTCTATCGCGCCGGAATCATCAAGAGCGGGGAGAATATTCACGGAGTCCTGTTCAAGGGAATCCCGGTCGACACGACGCGCGAGAATCCTGCCGATACCGTGAAATTAGGGGTGACCATCCCTTCCACACTATCCAAACTGCTCGGAGTCCGCCCCGGGGACAAACTGTTGACCTATTTCATCGGGGACCGGGTTCAGGTCCGCAATTTTCAGATTATCGATGTCTACGAAGCGCTCATGGACGGGACGGATAATCTGATCGTTCTGGCCGACATCGCCGATATGCGGAGGCTGAACGGGTGGGGAAAGGATGAATCCTCTGCATTGGAAATCGCGCTGACCCCGGCCGCGCGGAATCCCGAGGACATGCGCGAGATGGCGGGATGGATCGGAGAAATCGCCTTGCACCGGATGGGCGAGGATGACGATACCCTGATCGCCACTTCTGTGATGGATCGGTATCCTCAGATCTTCGACTGGCTGAACCTGATCGATTTCAACGTTTTGTTCATTCTTGTGCTGATGACGATCGTCGCGGGTTTCAACATGGTTTCCGGTCTGCTGATCCTGCTGTTCAGGAGTATTTCCACGATCGGAACCCTCAAGTCCGTCGGGATGACGGACCGGTCGATCGCAAAGGTTTTCCTGCGGGTGGCTTCGAGAATCGTATGGAAGGGCATGGCGATCGGAAACGGGATCGCATTGTTGTTCTGCGTCCTGCAGAGGGAGACCCATCTGCTGAAACTGAATCCGCAGAATTATTTCGTTTCATTCGTCCCCGTACATCTGAATCTGCCGGCGATTCTGGTCGCCGACGCGGCTGCATACATCGTCATCATGTTGCTGCTGCTGATCCCTTGCCTGTTCATTTCCCGGGTAGATCCCGCGCAGACCGTCCGGGCTCAATAGGTGAGAAATTCCTGGTACTTGCCCAGTACCGAGCGGACGAAGCCGACCGTCTCGGCGCTCATGCTCGGGACGGTTTTAACCGAATCCCAGACGGCATGTCCGACACCCAGGGAGTCGGCTTCGCTGATGCAGTTCAAGATTCTGCCCTCACCGGAATTGAAGGCCGCCAAGGTGAATTTCGTCAGTTCACTGTCGTCCGAGGCGTAGTTCCGGAACATCTTATTCAGCCGGGCCAAGTACGCTGATCCCGCGCGGATGCTTTCTTCCGGATCGAACCGGTTTTCGACATCGTATTTATCCGCGGTCCGGGGCATCATCTGCAAAAGACCCACGGCTCCTCTTCCGGACTTTGCCTGGATGCGGAACCTGGATTCCTGCCACATGATGGCGGCAACCAACTTCCAATCCCAACCAATTGTCTTGGAATGGACCCGAAGGAGGCCATCGTAGGGGCTGATGATGTCGGTTCTGGTTTTCTGCCGGCGATACGGATTGTATCCGTTGAAGAAACGGTCCCGGGTGGGGATGAAGTTTTCCGAGGCTTGGAACGTCTGGAACCATTTGTCCACTTCTTTGACCCTGGCTTGGCTTGCTTTGACGATCCAGCTTATGGTGCTGTCGCCGGAATGGGTTTCGGTCACCCCTTCAAGCATTTGAAAGGATCCCCTGGGAACGACCAGGATATCCAGCACATCTTGCCGGATCGAATCCACATAGGGAGCGGCGTCCGGGTGAATGTCGATTTCAGCAGGGATGCCGATGCTCTCCGCGAAGTTTCGCAGAAGTTCGAAGTTATACCCGGTAAGATACCCTTTGGAGAGTTTGTCGAAGTCTCCCAGGCAGATCGCGCACCGCAAGGTGTCCTTTTGGAACGGCACATCGTTGTCCTTGTGTTTCACATACTTCACCAAGAAAGCGAGTGACGCGAGGATCAGTGTCAGCAAGAGCAGGAGAAAGTATTTTCTAGCGTTAGGTTTGGCCATAATCGTTTGTTTTGAATCCGCTTAACGGTTGATGAAACCGCCCATGCCACCGGAGCCTCTTCCGCCTCCGGAGAGTCCGGAACCTGCCTCGACCGTACGGTTTTCGGTAGGTTGCTTGTAGAAGGGCCAATATATGCCGAACTTCAGCGAGCGCTGCGTCCGGATGAAATGGTGCGCGGAAAAGTAGTCATTCTTGTCCATCGGCCAGCCTTGCCCGATGTTTTCAACCTTGACGAAGATGCAAGCTCGTTTCCACTGCATGTTGAGGAAAACGTCAATCACGGGACCGCTGTTGTAGGTTACTTCACGCTGGTTGTAGAAGGCGCCTACGGCGGGATTCCAGCCGGGAGTGTAGTAAGACGTGTTGTACCAGGCATTCGCGCCGATCTGCATCTGCATGATTTCGCGCTTGACATCGAACTGCAGGTAGTACCGTGCGTTGACCGCAAGCCGGGGCAGGGGAACGACTTCCTGGTCGGAGGACAACTGGAACAGAAACCTATGGTCCAGATGGATCAGCCGAAACAAGTTGAAGTTCTTTGTCAAGGTGGCGGAAAGAACACTCATGGGGGCGTCGTTCTGGCGGACGACGCCTGTGGAATCGAAATAGATGTTCTTGCTCAGCAGGGCATAGCCGGCTGAGAGGCCGATGTTCCAGTGGGGAATCGCCAGTTCTCCCTGCAACTCGGTGGTTGAAATCTTGTCGAAATCATTCTCCCATTTGTAGTGGTTTGAAAAGAAGCGCTGGTGATAGAAGTCCGGTTCTTCCAGCGATGTCCCGAAATGCAGGTTCAGGGATACGGGACGCTTTCGATCCCTACGGAACGGGTGCAAATCGAAGCGGGCGTTGGCTTCTAACGAGACATCGTTCTGTTCGTCACCGACAAAAGTGTAGTCACTGACGGCATTCCAATGGATGTAGTCTTTCAGTTGGCCTTCGACGCCGGCATAGACGAACGCTGAGTTCCAGACGGTGTTCGAACCTCCTTTCAAGAATGTGGGATCAAAACTGTAGTAGCGCAGGATCCGGTTTCCGATCCCGCCGTTCAGTTTGGATACGATTCCTTGGCTGGACCAGGGCTGCAACCGGAGGAACAATCGGTTTTCAAGTTTCATAACCCGGACGGAATCCGAGGAATTAGTCGGATGGTAGAGGAAAGTGTTCCGGTAGAATTCGCGGGCTGCGATGTCCGAGGAGGAAATCTGGTCGCGGTATCCTTTGCGGAAGACGGAATATTCGCTGCTGTGACCGATGAAGGCGGTTGTGATGTCCCGGTCCCCGAGCGAGTCTTCCTCTTCCCGCAACCTTTCCCGTCCGGCCAGCAGCAGCTCCATTCTGGCGATGGCCGCTGAGTCGCCTGTTGCGGTAACGCTGTCGCGGTAGGCTTGCTCTGCTTTGATCACCTTGCGGTTCCGTAGATTCTTCAGGAAGGAGAACGGAATGCGGTACTGCTGGTCGAGAAAGAAAGTGTTTTTCTTCAGCCCCGTGCTCGCATTGGAAAGAAAGATCGGATATTCCCGCGCATCGAGGGTCGTGTCGCGGACCATCGCATTGTCGGCGATTCCTCCGTTCTCCCCGCGCCTCACCATGTTGTAGATGTAGCCGAAATGCATCAGGTAGCGCTTGCCCAGATAATTCGTAGAGGCCACGAAAGTTTTGTTGCTCGTCGCTTCGTTTTCCACCATCCCGTTTCCTCCGAACCGATTGTATTCAAGAGTCAGATTGAAAGCAGGCCAGAAGTTCTGGGTGGTCAGGATGTGGAGATTATTCGATTCCTTCTGGCTCTTCGCGAAAAGCGTACCGAAAAAGGCCAGTTCTGTGTAGGCCGTCTTCGAGTTGTACATAGGCAATGTCGCGGGCGAGTAGCTCCAGGATTCGTAAGGATCGTAGAAGGATATTCCGTTCTCGCTCTTCCGGTTGAAAAAGTTGTAGTACTGCAAGGCGGAACCGGCGACGCCCAGCCAAGTGGCGTTCACATCCTTCCGGAAGAAAGGATAGTCGTAGAACCGGTAGTTGTAGTTCGTGTCCAGTTCTTTCACTTCCATCCGGTGGAATTCCCGCTCATGGGTCCAGGTGATGATGCGCTTGTATTGCATGGAATCAGTCAGAGCGAAGGTCTCGAGGATCCGGGGGGTTGCTTCCCGGATGCTGTCCCGGATGGCGCCCAAACTGTCCTTGACGGCCAGGATGCTGTCTGTCACCGCTTGTTTGCGGTTGGCTTTCTCTTCGAAATCATATTTTTTGCGTTCCGTCTTGGAAAGTCCCGCATACCAGGCATCGAAGGCTGCCTTCGCGCGGGATGCGGAATCGGCGTAGTAGAGTGAGTCCAACCGAGGCCAGTCCAGGGAATCCCCTGAATTCCGGAGCGAATCGACCACCAGCTTGTGTGTCAATGAGTCCAACAAGGCAACGTAGTATTTGTAGCGGAACGGGTCGCTTTCTCGGAGAGAATCCGGCGGAAACAGGGTGTCGCGTGCCGTTAGTTGAGGCACGGTGTCGAAGAGGGGGAACAGCAACCCGACCGTGTCTTCTTCCAGGATTTCGGGAAGGTTACCGAATAGGTACTCGTACAGAATGGTGTCGGGAGCCGTTTTCTCGGCAGTGACAAGACCGAAGCCAGGATCCCCCGCCGGCTTGAACAAATCCATGCCGACGGTCTGCAGCGCAAGCGCGCAGATGATCGCCAATGGGAATCCTATTTTCTTCAACGCACCTTTCATCTTCCGGTGTGAATAATTCGGCAAATATACTCACTTTTCGCGTTTCCAACAAATCCCGAGCCACCTTCCGTCTCCCGGCCTGCCGTTCGGGCCGAGGCGGATCATCGGTTTCGCCGGAAATTCCCTATTTTTGCAGTTGCCCAACCAAGATGCGGCATGAATATGAAGGAGAAGATTCTCAGAGACGATCAGATCGGGGAGGTGGTGCTGCGTAAAAGTACCCGATCCCGACGGTTGAGCGTCCGCGTTCATCCGGTTCGCGGCGTAAGCGTCAGCATTCCCTGGTTCATGAGCGAATTGGATGGAGCGCGATTCTTCCAGTCCAAACGAGACTGGGTACTCCGCGCGATCGATCGGCAGCGGCAGAAGGCCGTTGTCGCTGAAGAGACGGGTCGAGCCATTTCCGGGCTCGGGAACGGCTCGGTAATCCATACCCTGCTGTCGGAAGTCACTTTCCGGGAAGATACGAAACCCGGGGTCGAAGTGATCCCCGTAGAAGATGTCCGTGCCACGCGTCGGACCTACCTCAACCTTGCGCGTCCCCTTTTTCGGAAGATCGTACATTTTACGCCGGACACGGACTTGCGCAAGACGCTGGTCGAACTCCTGCGCGGCGAGGCCAAGACCCTTTTGCCGACCAAACTTCGCTACTTCGCGGAGCGGTATGGTTTCACATATGGGCGCGTTACGATCAAGCACAATTCATCGAACTGGGGAAGCTGCTCCTCGAAAGGAAACATCAATCTGAATCTGAACCTGGTCCGTCTGCCCGAACCGCTCTGTGACTACGTGCTCTTGCACGAACTCTGCCATCTGCATAACCCCAATCACAGTGCCCGTTTTCACCGAGAACTCGAAAAGCGGGTCATGGACAACTTGGATCGGCTGTCGAGGCTTGGAGACCCCTCTTCGGATCAGTTGCTTGCCGATTTCCGATCCGGTGGCGGATCTTTCCGTATCGATGAATATCTCAGCCGTCAGATCGCCCGGTACCGAATCTTTTAAATAGGTGTCCCCTTGAGAAATCCGGCGGCTTTTTCGCCTTTCCGACTTTTGCATGTCAGGCTGACGCCGGCGTCGAGGTCCCAGCCCGGCAAGCTTCCGACGCTCCGCTGCTGTTCCTCTAAACCTGCGGTTCTTCCAGAGGTGGCGTTCCATTCACAGAATCCCGTGGAAACATGCTGCGGCTCCGCCTCAGATGGCGCTCAGTTCGCCGAATCCCGGGAAAGCGTGTTCGCGGCTCCGCCCGAGGCCGGATCGACGGAGAAGCCGATGGAGCCTAAAGTCTTGCGGCACAATGCGTAGATGGTATTTCATCTCCGGCTCCGGCAGGGGATGAATATGGTTCAATGGACGGATGACCAGCCAGTTAACCTCCACGGCTACGAAAGAGGATGCTCCGGCTATGTGGTTAAGTCGATCGGATCGGAATTGCCGGCCGGACTCTGAAGCGGAATACTTTTCATGTATCGCAGGATCAGAACGAGGGCGACAGCGCTCAATGCGAACAGGATGGAATATTGCCAAGCGGGAATGAGATCGAGCAGACTCTTGGCGTTTTCCACCTTTTCACCGCCGAAGTAACTCAGCATCGCGGATAGGAAGTTGTTCGCGAAGTGCATCAGAATCGTCAGTTTCAATGAGCCCGTCCGGTAGTAGACATAGCCAAGCAGGCAGCCCAGCAGAAAGGCGGTGATGCCTTGCCACAGGTTCCCGTGTATGGTCGCGAAAAACAGGGCGGAAATTACGATGGCCAGCGCCGGGCTTATTCCGGCTTTGACATTGCCTTCCTTGTCCTTTCGTTTCGCATGCAGGAGCCCCCTCAGCACAATGCCCCGGCACATCCACTCTTCGAAAATCGGTGCCAGGACGCAGGTGCTCAGGAGGGTGATCCACAAAGGAGCATCCATAAGCATCTTCATGGCGTTTTTCCAGGTTTCGGACATTTCCGGCAGGAAGCTGTTCACGAGTTCCAGCATCAAGGCCGCGGACAGGGTGGCGATTACGGCCAGCAAGGCCATCCAGCCTCCTCCTGCCTTGCCGAAGTGCTTGCTGTCCAATGCGTAGCCGACATCGAACATCGCGTTCCGGCTGCTCATGTACTTGGTGAAAATCAGAACCGGAACAAACTGGACGACATAGACGATCGGGAAAAGATAGGAATTCGGGATGTCCGCAAAGCCGAATTGCGCGGGTATCACGACCAGCATCCCCAAGAACATTCCGGCCAGGAACCAGAGGAGAACGGTGAACATGCCTCCGACTCCGGGCGTGTACCAGGAGAATCCGGAGAAAAAGTCATAGTTCTTTTCGACTTTGCGCGGATTGAAGAAGGACATGGCTACTTCCAGAGCGGAGTCGGATAGACTCCCGTGTCAACGAGTTCCTGAAGTTTCGCCACTACGCCCGGACGGTCTTCCTTGTAGGTGACTCCGAACCAGCGGGAATCAGTCGAGAGCACCTCGCAGTTCATCCGTTCCGCCTTCATCAGTTCGTCAACGGCGAGCGGGATGAAAAATTCTTTTTTGAGTTCGTTCAGGTTTTTCTCAAGGAAGAGATCGAAAACCTCCTCGCTGAGGTCGAAGTAGTCCGGCGTGAATCCCCACATATTCATAGAGCAAAGCGCCTTGCCGTCGAGTTCGACATGGGTGCGGCCATCGACGGAATTGTCTCCGTAAACCTTCCCGTCCGCTTCCTTGCCGATGTTCAGGTGTTCGACGATACCCGTTAGATGGAGCTGCTCGTCGTAGAAGCAGATGCCGCGGGAGACGGTTCCGTGCTCGGACAAGGTATTGTCCAGCCTGAACCCTACGATGCTGCACACTCCCTTGGAATCCGCATGTGCTCGGAGCCATTCGGCCAGAATCCGGAAGGAATCCTTGCCGTAATAGTCGTCCCCGTTGATGACGGCGAAGGGCTCATGGATGACATTTTTCGCCATCAGAACAGCGTGGGCGGTACCCCAGGGCTTCTGCCGTTCGGGATTCAGCGTAAAACGGGATGGGATTTTGCTCAATTCCTGGGTTACAAATTCGAACTTCATCGGCTCTCCATCCGGACCTTTCAAATTGCTGTACTTCTGTCGCGCGACCTCTTCGAACTGCGCTTTGAAGTATTCCCGGACGATGTACACGACTTTGCCGAATCCGGCATTTACGGCATCGTAGATTGAATAATCGATGATCGTTTCTCCGCTCGGGCCGAGGCCATCCATCTGTTTGAGGCCACCGTAGCGGCTACCCATTCCTGCTGCCAGGACAAGAAGCGTTGGTTTCATAAGCTGTAGGATTAAAATATGTTCGGTTGATACGGCAAATTTAACTATTTTTGCAGAGAATATCGCAGGCCGAGTCAAATCTTTCAAGATTCTTCAGCAAATTGGGAAAGTTCAGAGACATATGGAACACTGAAAAGGATGGAAAACAGGCCGAAAAACGGTCTTTCATCCGCTATGCGATTCTTGCCACGGCCGTGTTCCTCCTGCTGGTCGGATTCCTCAACCAGAACAACTTTGTTCGTTGGATCAAGGCGGGCATCGAGATCCGGCAGCAGGAAAAGCAGATGGAACGGTATCAGCGGGAAATCAAGGAAATGGACAATCAGATCCACGGTCTGACCACAAGCAAGGATTCCCTCGAACAATATGCCCGCGAGCATTTCAACTTCGCTGAGCCCGGCGACGATGTCTATCTTGAGGAAGACTAGAATCCGGTATAGTTCCAGGGCGTGATCGCCCGTAATTCTTCCTTGACGGACGGATCCACCTCCAGCGACGCGATGAAGTCTTCAAGCGTTTTCTCTTCGATGGCCGCTCCCGTGCGGGTCAGATTCTTCAGCGTTTCATAGGGATTCGGATAGTTTTCCCGGCGCAGGATGGTCTGGATGGCTTCCGCGATGACAGCCCAGTTTTTCTGGAGATCCGCTTCGATTGCCGGTTTGTTGAGGATCAGTTTCCCCAGCCCTTTTTTCAGTGAGTCGAACGCGATTAATCCGTGGGCGATAGGCACCCCGACATTCCTTTGCACCGTGCTGTCGGTCAGATCCCGCTGAAGTCTTGAAATCGGGAGTTTCAGAGACAGGAATGTCAAAATGGCATTGGCCATTCCGAGGTTTCCTTCGGCATTCTCGAAATCAATGGGGTTGACCTTGTGCGGCATGGCAGAGGAACCGACTTCGTCTTTCGCGGTCTGCTGGTGGAAATATTCCATGGAAATGTAGGTCCATACATCCCGGCAGAGATCGATGAGGATGGTATTGATGCGCCGAAGGCAGTCGAATAGGGCCGCGAGATTGTCGTAGTGGTCAATCTGTGTGGTCGGGAAAGATCGCTTGAGCCCGAGCGAATCCACGAAATCGTCTCCGAAGCGGATCCAGTTGACGGAAGGATAGGCCACTTTGTGGGCATTCATGTTCCCGGTCGCCCCTCCGAATTTTGCCGGATAGGTGAGCAGGCGGAATTGACGGAGCTGTTCTTCGATGCGGACGACGAACACATCGAGTTCTTTTCCGAGGCGGGTAGGGGTTGCCGGCTGGCCATGAGTCTTTGCCAGCATGGGCACCTCCTTCCAGGCTTCGGCATCGGTTTTCAGAATGTTCAGGATTTCTTCCAGGGCCGGGAGGTAAACCTCTTCGACGGCTTCTTTCAACATCAAGGGCTGAGCAGTGTTGTTGATGTCCTGCGAGGTGAGTCCGAAATGCAAGAACTCCTGCCACCGGCTGATCCCCAGCCTTTGGAATTTTTCTTTGAGATAGTATTCCACGGCCTTGACGTCGTGGTTGGTCACCTTCTCGATTTCTTTGACCCGCTGTGCGTCTTCCGGCTCCATCCGGCGGTATAGGTCGCGCAATGTCTCGAACCATTCTTCCCGCGACCATCCGGTGCCTTCGCCGAAAGAGGCCAACTGGGGGAGCGGAACCCGGCAGAGGGCGATGAAGTACTCGACTTCGACCCGGGTGCGGTTGCGGATGAGGGCATATTCACTGAAATAGGGTCGCAGTGCGGCTGTTTTGCCGACATACCGCCCGTCAAGCGGGGAGAGGGCGAGAAGAGCGTGTGTGTCCATGATCCTCCTATTTGATCAGATTGCCGAGAATGGATCGGGTGATTTCCCGGGTCATGGTGCGGGTCGCGGCGGAGGTGGCGTTCTTCACGACCCGGCCGGCGCCTTCCTTCACGCCTCCCGACTTGGATTTCTTTCCGGTCATGCGGTTCGATACGGCGCTCCCGACCATGGTTCCGACGGTCGCGGTCACAGCAGTGAAGACGGCTTTTGAAACTTTTCCGAACATCCCGCTCTTTCGCGCGGTGCCTTTCGCCTTTCCTTTGGCGTCTTCCTCCGCCTCAGCGGCTTCCTGTTCCTGCTGTGCCAGCAGTTGTTCGAACGCGCTTTCGCGGTCGATGGGCTCGTCGTACTTGCCGTACAGCTTGGAAGCGTTGATGAGTTGGTTTCTCCGGGAGGAGTCGATGGGGCCGATCTGGCTCAGCGGGAAGAGGATTTTCGCACACTCCACAATGCCCGGAGCACCCTTGGCATCCAGGAAGGAGATCAGCGCCTCTCCGGTTTCGAGGGTGGTGATGGCTTCCGCCGTACTGAATTCCGGATTGGGCCGGAAGGTTTCCGCGGCCACCTGGACCGCCTTCTGATCCTTGGGGGTATAGGCTCTCAGCGCATGTTGCACCCGGTTCCCCAGCTGGCCCAGAATCGTGTCCGGAATATCGTTGGGGTACTGCGTCACGAAATAGACGCCCACTCCCTTGCTGCGGATGAGGCGGATGACTTGCTCGATCTTTTCCACCAGCGCCTTCGACGTGTCGGCGAAAAGCATATGGGCTTCGTCGAAGAAGAAAACCAGTTTGGGCAGTTCCAGGTCTCCGACCTCGGGTAGGTTGGTGTAGAGTTCCGAAAGCAGCCAGAGCAGGAAGGTAGAATAGATCTTCGGTTTCATCATGAGCTTGTCGGCGGCCAGCACATTCATAATGCCCTTGCCCCCCTCGCACTGCAGCAGGTCGAAGATGTCGAAAGAAGGTTCGCCGAAGAACTTGTCCGCCCCTTCGTTTTCGAGGGTCAGGACGGAGCGCTGGATGGCCCCGACGGAGGCCGGAGAGATATTTCCGTAGGTTGTGGTGTACTCCGCGGCATGCTGGGCCACGTAGTTCAGCATGGACCGGAGGTCCTTCAAGTCGATCAGCAGCAAGCCTTTTTCATCGGCGATCCGGAACACGATGTTCAACACCCCTTCCTGGGTGTCGTTCAGTCCGAAAATCCGCGTCAGCAGCTGGGGGCCCATTTCTGAAATCGTGCAGCGCATGGGGTGTCCCTGTTCTCCGAACACATCGAAGAAGCGGACCGGGCAACTCTGGAATTGCGGGTTTTCGATGCCGAATTCCGTCATGCGTTTCTCGATGAAGCCGTTCAGTTTGCCCGGCTCGGAAATTCCGGACAGATCCCCCTTCATATCGGCCATGAAGCAGGGAACCCCGGCTTGGCAGAAACTTTCCGCCATTACCTGCAGGGTGACGGTTTTCCCCGTTCCGGTCGCGCCGGCGATAAGTCCGTGGCGGTTTGCCATTTTGCCGAAGATGGAGAGCGGCCCTTTGTTGCAATGGGCGATCCAGAGCCCGTGTTGTTGATCGAACATACTATTGATTCTTATGGTTTTTCAGCAGATAATAGAGCGCGATGGAGCCGGAGAAGGCCGCAAGGCCGATCCAGGGAGCCAGTCGCGCGGAGAGCCCCAGTCCGACTTTGTCCACCAGGATGAAGGTCAGGCAGACCGCCGTCATGAACGCAGCGGGGATCAGCGTGATCAGATACCAGCTGCCCTTCCGGGCACGGGTCAGATAGACCGTGACCGCCCACAGGGTAAAAACGGACAAGGCCTGGTTGGCCCACCCGAAATACCGCCAGACCGTGTTGAATCCGTTCTGGTCTGCGATGTTGAACCACAGCAGCAAGGCGGCGCAGAGGAAGATGGGAAGACTGATCATCAACCGGTTTTTCACGGGTTTTTGGTTGAATTTCAGGGCGTCGGCGATGATGAGCCGGGCGCTTCGCAAGGCCGTGTCCCCGCTGGTGATCGGAGCCGCGACCACGCCCAGCAGCGCAAGGATTCCGCCGAACAGGCCGAGCCACCCTTCCGAGACTTTGGTTACGACCGTCGGAGCGGCTGCCGTGAGGTCCGAGCCGACTTCCGCGGCCCCGCCGTCGAAGAAAAACCAGGCGGACACAGCCGCCCAGACCAGGGCGATCAGACCTTCCGTAATCATGGAACCGTAAAATACCGGACGCCCGAGGCGTTCGTTCCGGATGCATCGTGCCATCAGCGGGCTCTGTGTGGCGTGGAAGCCGCTGATGGCGCCGCAGGCGATGGTGATGAACAGGCAGGGGAAGATGGGCTGTTCCGCAACCCCGACGGAGGGACCCCGGTTCGCCAGTCCGTCCCACAGTTCCGGGATCGAAGGCCATTTCGCGAGCAGGGCGATCATCAGGGAAAGCACCATGAACAGCAAGGAGAACGCGAACACCGGATAGATTTTTCCGATTATCTTGTCGATCGGAAGCAGAGTCGCGAGGAGGTAGTAGAGGAATATGACAGCGACCCAGATCATCATGGACTGTTTCCCGCCGTCTCCGGCGATGTCTCCCAGAATGATGGCCGGGCTGTACACGAAGACTGCGCCGACGAGCAGCAGAAGCAGGATCGTGAAGACCAGCATGACGCGCTTGGTTCCGGTGCCGAGATACGTGCCTATGAGTTCGGGAAGTCCCGCGCCGCCGTGCCGGACCGACAGCATGCCGGAAAGATAATCGTGGACCGCCCCGGCGAAGATGCACCCGAACACGATCCAGAGATAGGCGGCAGGGCCGAACTTGGCACCCATGATCGCGCCGAAAATCGGCCCGGTGCCCGCGATGTTCAGAAGTTGAATCATAAACACCTTCCATGTAGGCATGGCGATGTAGTCAACCCCGTCCGCTTTTTCGATCGCCGGAGTGGGGCGGTTGCTGTCCGGCCGGAAGACCTTTTCCACGAACGCGCCGTAGAAAACATAGCCTGCGATGAGGGCAAGAACACTGAGCAGAAAAGAGTACATATCGTTTTAAGACAATGTACAAATTTAATGAAATAATCGATATATTTGTAAGTATTGGATAATTATAGAACACGACAATCATCATGAAACACAGACTCATCGCATTTGCGGCCGCTTTGTTTTCCCTGGCCGCGCTTTCTTCCGCGCAGGAATCCCGTTGGTCGCCTGCGGGAAATCGGATCATGACCCCCTGGGCGAAAGAAGTTTCACCGGAGAACGTACATACTGAATACCCGCGTCCCCAAATGGTTCGCGAGAACTGGAAGTCGCTCAACGGGCTTTGGGAATATGCCGTCACGGACAAGCTTGCCGCGGAACCCGAGCGGTACGAAGGTGAAATCCTGGTGCCCTTCGCGATCGAGTCCGCCCTGTCCGGGGTGGGACGCGCGGTGACTGGACAAGACGCGATCTGGTACAAGACCGCCTTTACGGTTCCGAAGGGTTGGAACCGGGTCAAACTGAATTTCGAGGCGGTGGACTGGAAGGCGGAAGTCTTCGTGGGGGGCGTGCAGGTCGGGACACACACCGGCGGCTATACGCATTTTTCGTTCGACATCACACCCTATGTCAAGAAGGGGAGCGTGAATACCCTGGTCTTGAAGGTGACGGATGCCACGGACAATGACTTCCAGCCGCGCGGAAAACAGGTTTCGCGTCCCGGCGGAATCTGGTATACAGCGGTCTCGGGCATCTGGCAAAGCGTGTGGATGGAATCCGTTTCCGCTACCTGCGTGGAAGACTATTACGCGGTTTCCAACATTCACGATCGTACGGTTGATGTGTCCGTTTCTGTGGCCGGAGCCCAGGCAGGCGATGTCGTCCGGATCGCGCTGCTGGACGGCGGGGTCGGCTACTCGACAGAGAACCAGCCTCACGAGTTCGTACAGGTCGTCTCCCGGGCGGATGCCGCCCCGGGTGTCACGGTGACCTTACCCGTCCCCGACATGCAGCTGTGGAGCCCGGATTCTCCTTATCTATACGGCTTGGACATCAGCATCCTGCGCGGCAAGGTGACCCTCGATCGCGTGAAAGGCTATACGGCTATGCGGGAAATCTCCGTCGGAAAATCCCGGAACGGCGTAAAATTGATGGCGCTGAACGGGAAGAACCTCTTTCAGTTCGGACCATTGGACCAAGGTTGGTGGCCGGACGGTCTCTACACCGCGCCGACGGACGAAGCCTTGAAATTCGATATTCAGAAAACGAAGGATTTCGGATTCAATATGATCCGCAAGCACATCAAGGTTGAACCTTCCCGCTGGTACTACTACTGCGATCAGCTCGGCATGCTGGTCTGGCAGGACATGCCTTCCTTCTCGGACAACAAACAGAATATTTGGGGAGTCCATAATTACGACGAAGGAACGGATTTCCCGGCAACGACACTTGCGAAGGCCAATTTCCGCAAGGAATGGCGGGAAATCATCGATCAGACGAAGAAGTTCCCCTGTATCGTCGTCTGGGTTCCTTTCAATGAGGCCTGGAGCCAGTTCGACACGCGCGAGATCGTGGATTTCACGCGGGATCTGGATCCGACCCGCCTGATCAATATGGCTTCGGGAGGCAACTGGACGAGAGATTGCGGCGACATCCTGGACAACCATCATTATCCCTACCCCGCCATGCGTCTCTGGGATCGGAACATGATCAACGTGCTCGGGGAATACGGCGGGATCGGCCTTGCGGTGGAAGGCCATCTCTGGCAGCCCGACCGCAACTGGGGCTATGTTCAGTACAAGAACGCGGAAGAGGTGCTTGCGGAATACGAAAACTTCGCCGGGCAGCTGATCCAGCTGGTGACGCAGGGATGCGCCGCGGCCATCTATACCCAGACCACGGACTGCGAGATCGAAGTGAACGGACTGATGACTTATGACCGGGTCGTGAAACTCGACGAGGCCCGTTTGAGGGAAATCAACACCCGGGTGATCGAATCGATGGAGTGATACCGGATCGTCAGTCGTATCGACAGTATTCATAAAAGAACAGCATGAAATCGATCTGAACCTGAAACACATGATACAACCTGTATCTGACATCGGATTGATCGGCCTTGCCGTGATGGGCGAGAATCTGGTCTTGAATATGGAAAGCAAAGGCTTCTATGTCAGTGTTTTCAACCGCACTGTCTCCAAGGTGGACCATTTCCTGGAGAACCGCGGCAAAGGGAAGAACATCTACGGCGCCGGCAGCCTCGAAGACCTGGTCAGTTCGCTCAAGAGTCCTCGCAAGGTCTTCCTGATGGTCAAGGCCGGCCGACCGGTCGATGACTATATTGACCGGCTCATTCCGCTTCTTGACAAAGGCGACATCATCATTGACGGCGGCAACACGCATTTCTCGGACACGGCGCGCAGGACTGCCTATGTCGAAAGCAAAGGACTTCTCTACATCGGCACCGGCGTTTCCGGCGGAGAGGAAGGCGCCTTGAGAGGTCCTTCCATGATGCCGGGCGGCTCTCCAGCCGCATGGCCTGCCGTGAAACCCATCTTCCAGAGCATTTCCGCCAGGGTCGATGGTACTCCTTGCTCCGACTGGGTGGGTGAAGGCGGAGCCGGACACTTTGTGAAGATGGTCCACAACGGCATCGAATACGGAGACATCCAGCTCATCTGCGAGTGCTACCAGATCATGAAAGACTTGCTTGGCATGTCCAACGAAGAAATGCACGAGGTCTTCGCCGAGTGGAACGAGGGCGACCTGGACAGTTACCTCATCGAAATCACCCGCGACATTCTTGCCAAAAAGGATGAGGAGGGGAAATATGTTTTGGACTACATTCTGGACACAGCAGGACAGAAGGGGACGGGAAAATGGACCGCCATCGCCGCGCTGGACCAGGGGATTCCCCTCACCTTGATCACTGAGGCCGTGTATGCCCGCCACTTATCCGCCCAAAAGGAAGAACGGGTAGCCGCGTCCAAGATTCTGGCCGGTCCCCGTCCTGTGCTTTTCACCGGTGACCGGAAAGTTTTCCTGGAAGATCTGGGAAAGGCGCTATTCGCTTCTAAAGTCGTTTCCTATGCCCAGGGCTTCGCGCTGATGCGTTCCGCCGCCGAAGAGTACGGCTGGAACCTGAATTACGGTGGGATCGCTCTTCTATGGAGAGGCGGCTGCATCATCCGCAGCGTCTTCCTCGGCATCATCAAGGAAGCCTTCGACAAGGATCCCGACCTCGCGAACATCCTGCTCGCTCCCTATTTCACCGAAAAGCTTGCCGATGCCCAGCAAGGCTGGAGGAATGTGGCTGCGCATGCCATTGCGAACGGCATCCCCATCCCGACCCTGAGCGCCGCGCTTGCGTACTACGACGGATACCGCGCTGCCCGGCTGCCGGCGAATCTGCTGCAAGCGCAGCGGGACTATTTCGGCGCGCACACCTACGAACGTACGGACCGTCCTCGCGGAGAATTCTTCCACACCAACTGGACCGGTCGCGGCGGCGAAACGGTTTCGGGAACATACACTGTATGATCATGTATTTCAGACAGCCACTCCTCCGGCACTCGAGGTGTACGAACAGAGCGCGTAGAAGGCTCTTTTCTTGTACACCTAGCGGCCTATTCGCGGAAAACCGGTGGTTTTGTGACGGGGTGTACACACAGAATGCGTAGAAGGCAGCTTTTCTGCACACCTCCCCGTTTCGTACCTTACCATCTCGCTTTCCTGCAGGGTGTTGAGGAGCTGAGACAGAACGGGCGCGGAAAGAAACGGGTGCAGGAGGAACCTGCTGCAGGGTGTTGAGGAGTTGAGACAGAACGGGCGCGGAGGAAGAGTATGGCGGCGCAAGGGTGGGAAGAGGACCGGCGGCGCGGAGGGCTGGCTGCCGCATACTTTTTGGGGGTGAACCGAATATTTTCTATCTTTATCATCGCGCTCTGCGTCGTGCGGGCCTGACGATTTTGCTTTTCCTCTCAACCGTCTCAACCATGAAGACACTGAAGACTTTGACCCTTGCGATCCTGCTGCTCTCCTGCGCGACCGCCTATTCACAGAAGTACAAACCCGCTCCGGAAAATTTGCGGAATCGGAAGGAGTTCGCGAACGAACGCTTCGGCATCTTCCTGCATTGGGGCATCTACAGCACCTTCGCCCAGGGGGAGTGGTACCTCAACAGCGGCAAACTTCACAAGGATGAATATGCCAAAGCGGCTTCGGCCTTTTATCCCCACCTTTTCAATGCTTCGGACTGGGTGAAGGCCTTCAAGGAAGCGGGAGCGGGTTACGTCTGTCTGACCTCCCGTCACCACGACGGTTTTTCCATGTTTGACACGGAGACTTCGGAATACGACATCGTGGATGCGACTCCTTTTGGAAGGGATGTGTCCGCTGAACTGGCGCATGCCTGCCGCGCGCAAGGCCTTGCCCTTCATTTCTACTATTCCCAGCTGGACTGGATCCGGGAAGACTATCCGCTCGGGCGGACCGGGCACGACACAGGGCGGAAAGGAGACCGGCAGGATTATGACAGTTACTTCGCGTTCATGAAACAGCAGCTGGGGGAACTGATCCGCAACTATAGTCCCCGTGCGATCTGGTTCGACGGCTACTGGGACCATGATTCGGACGCCACTCCCTTTGACTGGAGGATGCCGGAACTGTATTCCTATATTCATTCCCTGGATCCCGCCTGTCTCATCTGCAACAACCACCACATCGCGGTGATCGAGGGGGAGGATTTTCAGGCCTTCGAGAAGGATCTTCCCGGACAGAACACGACCGGCTTCGCCCCGGATCAGAAAGTTAGCGATGCCCTTCCACTTGAGATGTGCGAGACCATGAACGGGATGTGGGGGTACAAGGTTTCGGACCAGAACTACAAGTCCGTTCCGAGGCTGGTGCAACTGCTCGCCACCTGTGTGTCCATGAACACGAACCTGCTGCTGAACATCGGGCCGCAGCCGAACGGTGAACTTCCGGCGCTGGCACTGGACAGGCTTCGCGGCATCGGAGCCTGGATGGACACCTACGGGAGTTCCATCCGGGGCTGCGGCCCGGGTCCGGTGGTTTCCGGGGATTGGGGCGTTTCAACCGCGCCGACTTCCGATCCCAAGACATTTTATCTGCATTTGTTCAAGTCTCCCGGCACCATTCTGGAGGTTCCGCTTTCCGTGAAAGGACGCGTCCGCGCTGTGAAGGCCTTGAAGAACGGCGCCGCCCTCTCTTTCCGGAGAGTCAAAGACAAACTTTTCGTCACCCTCCCTTCCGAACTGGACGAATCCGACTACGTCGTCGAGGTGAGGATGCGGTAGGTAGTATAATCAAGAAATCTTCATTGGATATTCTGTTGGTACTCCGAAGGGAGACAGCCGTACTCATCTTTGAAGTATTTCGAGAATTGTTTTGGAGAGAATCCGACTTGCCAGGCAATCTGTGAAATGGAAGTTTCTCCACTTTCAAGCATTTCCAGCCCCCGTTTGATCCGGATGATTCGGATGAATTCCAGCGGAGACTTTCCGGTGATGAACATCAGTTTCTTGTATAGGCTGCTGCGTGAAATACCGACTTCCGCGCTGAGTTCCTCAACAGAATACTCGCTATCCGTCAGATGTTTTTCGATCAGTCCGATCGTTTTGTCCAGAAGATCTTTGTCGAGCTTGCTCGCTGTGATGTCTGAGGTGTCGAGATGTAGATCGCCGATCTTTCTGTGATTGTCCTGTGTCCATTTAAGGAGGTTGTCAATCTTGAGGGTCAGGATCTCGAAATCGAAGGGCTTGGAGATATATTCATCCGCACCTTCTCGCAAACCTATAAGGGCGTTTTCCTGCTGCTGTCTGGCGGTGAGCAGAATGATGGGGATATGGGAGTATCGGATGTCATTTTTGACTTGCTTGCACAGTTCCAATCCATCCATTTCGGGCATCATAATGTCGCTCACGATGATATCGATGGGATGGCTGGCCAATTTTTCAAGTCCACTCCTGCCATTTCCTGCCTCTATCACTTTGTAACGCTCGGACAAGGAGTCTTTGAGGAATTTCCGGAACGGATCATTATCTTCCACAATCAGAATCCGTGCCTTCCCTGATGCTGCCTGACTCCTGTTATCAGGTTCTTGTTCACCTCCTGGCTCTTTTGATTTTGGAGACAGTTCTTCGTGTTTAATCGGAATCGTAACAGTAAAGATGCTTCCTTTGGGATGGTTATCAGTAACCGATATCTTTCCACCGTGAAGTTTGACATATTCGGCAGCGATGTGAAGTCCGATTCCGTTACCGGTAACAGCTTCTTTTCGATGATCTTGATAAAATCTTTCAAAGATGTGGCGTTTGCCCTCATCGCTTATCCCGATGCCGCTGTCTTCCACGGATATCACGGCATCATTACGATCCTTCTGAACCGATACTTTTACATAACCGCCAGGGTTGTTGTACTTGAATGCGTTGCTAAGAAGATTCTGGATGATCCTCATCATCTTATCCCTGTCAAAATCCATCAGAATGGGTTCTTCGTTCGGTTCCAAGGTAAAGCTGACAGAATCATCAATGAATAGCAGGTTGAATGAACTACAAAGGTCATTAATAAATTTCACCAGGTCTCCGTAACTGGGTTTGAAACTGACTTTGGCTTTATCAATCTTTCTGAATTCAAGCAGACGGTCGATCTCGCCCATGAGAGTATGAGCGCTGCGGTTGATAAGATCAAGATCCTTCTCGATTGGTTTTCCTTTGTTTTCGCGTAAGAGTTTTCCGAGCGGAGTAATGATCATTGTGAGCGGGGTTCGGAGATCATGGCCGATGTTTGTAAAAAATCTGAGTTTTGCTTCGTTTACCTCGTGTTTTTCTTGATCAAGCAGTTTTCGGTTTCTGGATTGAATAAGATTCAAGATGAAGGCGAGAATGAGAATAAAACAGAAAGCATACAGGGAAAATGCTATCCAAGATTTCCAAAAGGGAGGAGCCACAGAAATTTGTAGTGCAAGAGGCATGATATCTGTGTTGCCCGTGCCTGCAATCCGTACATACAATAAGTGGTTCCCGGGTTGAAACCCATTAATGAATAGCACATTCCCTTGCATTAGGTTCCAGTTTCCCTTGTGGTCAATAGCATACTCATATCGGATCTTGTTTCGATTGAGATAGTCCATGGCAGAGACTTCGATGTCAAGAATGTCCTTATACTTGATACGGATTTTATCTGATGTGCCTTTCTCCGGGATAGGAATGTTTTTCCCAGAAACCCCTATCCCTGTAAATGAGAGGGAATTTGGTCTCTTGATTCGAATGAAATCGTCTGGCCTAACGCGGAGAACTTGACCCCCGGTTCCCATAAGAATGTCTCCGTTTCCCGCACAAAAGACTGTTCCTTTGGTAAATGGGCTGTCACCAATTCCATCTTCTTCATAAAAAGGATAACACCGGATGGTCAGTTTCTCATCCATAGGGTCATCTATGATGTAGAGGTATGTGAAGCCGTTGTCTGTGGTTACCCACAGGTTACCTTTCCTGTCTTCTCCAATGCCCTGGATGTGGGGATTGGAAATCCCGTCGGATTCTTTTAATTGGCATAAAACGCTTTTGCTCCTGGTATCCAAGAAGCACAGGCCTTCTGACGTGCCGATCCACAAAATGTCCCGGCTATCTACGAAAAGATTGTGAACCTGCCTGCACTCTAGAAACTTTTCCAAAGTGGCGGTCTTCGTGTTGATTCTGTAGATGCATTCACTTGTACTGGCATAAAAGATGTCTCGAGTTCTGGTGCTCGCGATAGATGTCATGCTGTTTGAAATCAGAGGAGAATTGGTGTTCGTGAAACGTATCCATCTGCCGTCTTTGGACAGGTATCCTATACCTTGTCCGAAGGTGATGATCCATAACTTACCTTCAGAGTCCATAAGGATGTTTCGGGAGAATCGCGTGCTCCGCTGAAAATCCGGATTCGGATTTTCCAATGGCTTGCAGGTGGATTCATCCATTGCGAATACTCCTCCTCCATAGGATGTAAAGAGAGGGGTTCCGTCCGGTAGCAGAGTGGAACCAACGATGTTATCGGACGGAAGACTCCCGGACTCGGCGTCATATCGAGTCAGTTTAGCATCCTTGTGGCGAAACAGACCTTGTCCATCAAAACCGATCCATAGCGCGCCTTTTTCATCCTCCAAAATGGTTCCGACATCTTCCGATACTCCCAGAGACATTTTCTCGATCTTCAAACTCTCAAGCGGAGTAAATGCAAGCCCGTTCTTCCCAGTTCCGATCCAGAGGATGTTTTCATCTCCGAGATGAAAACAGTTAATGTGGTTACTAGGAATCGTCTGCTTGTTTCCCACTTCATGCTGGATAGTCTGAAGGCTTTTCAGATCATCACTTAGGACTAGAATGCCACTGCTGCCACTTCCCAGCCAAATTCTGCCTGTTCCGTCATCGATGACGGCATTGATATAATCATGGCTGGTGATCTCATTCGGCTCAATACCGTTCCACTTATCTGTCCTTTGGTCGAAAAAACTGACAGGGCCTGCTGAAATACCGTATTTCCACAGCCTTCCCGAAGCGTCTAGGTAAAGGGAGGATCGTCTTCTCGCACCTTCTTTGAATAAGATTCGTGTTTCTGGGATCAACTGTCGGATCTCTCCGTTGCTGAACGCTGCAAACGCGGTAATTCCGTTCCCGGCAATTGAATTGCACGTAGCGACTTTGGGGAATGTTTCCAATTGTTTCCGGTTGAAACTGTAGTGGTAAAGATTTCCGCTCGATTCAACCCACAAATCCTTCCCTTGGTCGACAAATAGTTTTGTGATGCCACTTGAAGGAATGCCCAAATCGGAGAGCACAGGTTCGATCCTGTCAGTCAACCGATTGCCCAACCGGTCATAGAGATAGATTTGTCCACCGGATGAAACCGCCCACAAGTGGTTGCCCCCGTCTTCTGCGACAGTGCGGAATGAATCATAAAGGAGTCCGAACTCCTGTTGGGAATACTTTTCGATTCGATATCCGTCGTAACGGTCCAGTCCACCAAGTGTAGCGAACCACATGTAGCCAAGATGGTCTTTGGTGATGGACTGAACGTTTCTTTCAGAAATACCTTCTTTAACCCCGATGATCTGGAACTGTTGAGCATGAACATTGGGAAGGAGCCAAATCAGAAAGATGAATGGCAGGATTCGTAGCGATATTCGTTTCATACCTCAAAAATAACATAAAAAATCATCCTCGGCACGATTCAAAATGCTCATAAACTCCAGTTTGTGTAAAAAACTTCCCAAATGAATATTTCGACAAACGGGATGATCAAAAAGTAAATCGGTAGTTGAAAGAAAAAAAAGATTTGGATATTTATAACGTTTAAACCATCCCTTTCTTATTCTTACGGCAAATATGTTGACTGTATAATTTTCTTCTATTTAATTAACTAACTCTTAAAACTAAAAGCACATGAAGAGCAAAGTCTTTTCTACTCTTTTGTCGATGCTGCTCGGCTTCACGCTGATGGCACAGACAAGAATCACGGGTGTAGTCAGTGATAATGCTGGTCCGTTGGTCGGAGTCAGTGTCATTGAACAAAACACCACGAACGGCACCGTGACGGATGAAAATGGGCGCTTCGTCCTCACAGTCCAGCCCGGCGCCACCATTCTGTTCACTTCCATCGGGTACAAAGATCAGACAGTGGAGGTGGGTTCCAGAACGAACTTCTCTATTTTCTTGGAAGAAGATTCCGAATTGCTTGAGGAGACTGTCGTCATCGGATACGGCATCCAGAAAAAGAGTGATGTCACCGGTTCCGTCGCATCAGTCGATGCGGAATCGATGGCGCTTCGTTCACCAATCAGCGTTGTTCAGGGTCTTCAGGGCGCTGCCGCAGGAGTGGTCATCACCCAGTCAAGCGGTGATCCGAGCGGCGGGTACAACATTCGCATCCGCGGTGTCGGTACGGTACAAGGTAACACAAACCCACTTTGGGTCGTAGATGGAATCCAATACGGGACGACATCCAACCTGAGCTGGCTGGATCCGCAGGATGTCGAAAAAATCGAAATTTTGAAGGATGCTTCGGCAACCGCCATCTACGGAGCCCGAGGCGCCAACGGAGTGATTCTCGTATCCACCAAGAAAGGCCAGGTAGGAAAGGTCCGCGTGGATCTTCGGAGTGACTTCGGTGTGTCCACTTTTGCAAGTCGTTTGGACATGGCATCGCTCGATGAATGGCTGCCTGCGTACAGAGAATCCATCAAGAATGATGGTCGCTTACCTTTCCCGGCCTTTGATGGCTCGTATGACAGTAAACTAAACGAGATTGATTGGCAGGATGTCATGACGCAAACAGCTTATCGCCAACAGTACCACTTGTCTGTTTCCGGGGGGTCTGAATCGGTTCGCTCCAATTTCTCTATTGGCTATTTGGACAATAGAGGCATCATCGTAAGTTCTTGGAGCAAGCGTCTTAACATGAGACTGAACACCGATTTCAATATTACAAAATGGCTGAAGTCGGGATTCTCGATTGGTTTCAACACGGGCAAGAACAAGGGCGGAGGAAACATGATCAACTACGCACGTATTGTTCCCACTATGGACTATGTGGACCAAAACACAGGAAAACTGATGACTGTGCCCGTTGTGTATCCGGACGGCAGTTTTGGTCACTTTACTTTCCAGAACGATGTCGATTACACGGGAGGGCGTTATCAGACCAATCCTTATGCCGATCAGCACCAGCAGGAATTCGGCAAAGATTGGGATAATGACAACGGAAGCGTACGAAACGCATTCTGGGCAGAAGTTACGTTATTCAAAGGATTGACGTTCCGTACCAACCTCAACTACGATTTTTCGGGGAATAACGGTTGGTCTTATCGCCAGCCGTACATAGACAACCAATATCATTATGCACAGTACGCCGGTGATGATCCGGTTGATAACTTTAGTACTTCTGGCGGAGCCAGTACTTCTGTTGGAGCTGAAAACTACCTCACATATGACAATCTGTTCGGCAAGCACCATGTGACGGTGCTGCTTGGGCAGTCAGCCAGCAAATATCACGGATCTTCCAATGGTTCGTCCACCCAGGATCTGACTTTCGGTTTTCTTCGGGGATTCTTTTCTACCGATTCCGTTGCCTACAATGACGGCAGCGGAGGACCTGACATCTCTACCCGTTTCGCCTCCTACTTTGCGCGTGTGAACTATTCTTTCGACAGTAGGTATATGCTGACGGCTTCAATTCGCCGGGACGGTTCTTCCAATTTCGGGAAGAGCAACCGTTGGGGAACCTTCCCTTCTTTCTCTTTGGCATGGAACCTCGGTAACGAGGGTTTCTTGAAGGACCTGCATGTATTCGATGTCTTGAAGCTTCGTGTTGGATGGGGCGCGACCGGCAATGCCAATGTGAGTCCGACAGCCTCCGTTCCTCAGCTTTCCGCAGGAGGGACTTCATTCTCTTTCTTTGACGATGGCGGAGATGCTACCCGCATCATAGGCATTGCCCAAACGAGTGAGATCGACACTGGTCTTCATTGGGAGTCTTCCGTGCAGACCAACATCGGACTCGATATGGCATTCTTCAACAATTCTTTGACCTTCAGCGTGGACTGGTACAATCGTCAATCCCGCGATCTGATCCTCAGAAAGACCATCCGTCCTTCGGCTGGATTCAACAATATTACCACCAATTTCGGATCCATTCGTAATCGGGGACTAGAATTCGCGCTCGGCTACAAAAAGCAGATCAATCGCGACTGGTTCGTTGCCGCTAGCGCTACAGGGTCCACTAACTGGAACAAAGCGATCGACATCGGATCCGGCACGACCGTCTCCGGCGCCGATGGTTCGGGCTGGGATGACCGCCAGGTCAGCTTCAACGGTCTGCCGCTGGGTACATATCAGGGCTATAAGGTTCTTCACATCATTAAGGATCAGTCCGAGATCGATGTGCTCAACGAGGCCGCGGTGGCCAAATACGGTCAGGGATCTTACTATGACCGTCAGTCCACCGGCCCGGGAGACTTCTTGTTCGCTGATATCAACGGAGATGGTCACATTACACCGGAAGACAAGTTTTTCATGGGAAATGGTTTTCCGGATCTTGTTTACGGTTTCAATATTGCCGTAAACTTTAGGAACTGGGATGCTACAGCCTACATGTACGGTGAACTTGGCAAACAGGTTCTTTCTTGGTCCAAGTGCTACCTGACTACGTTGCGTAACGAAACCAACGGTTATTTCAACCTCCTTTCCGAGGCTGCTGAAGATTACTATTCATCCAGCAATCCGGATGCAGTGTTTCCTCGCATTTCCCGTACTGACGAATCGATGAACACGAGGGTGTCTGATTTTTATGTAGAAAACGGAAGTTATTTGAAAATCTCCAATTTCCAGATCGGCTATACCCTCAACAAGGAACTTTTCGGTGGCATTTTCCGCAATGTCCGCTTGTACGGTCAGATTCAAAACTTGCTGACCATCTCTCCCTACACCAAGTATGGCGATCCTGAGATATCCGGTGGAGTGACCACTACAGGTTACGACGGCGGACGATATCCGTTTCCCCGTACGTTCATGTTCGGTTTCCAACTGGGCCTCTAATCGTTTAATTTGTATTGGATATGAAAAAGATAACACATTATTTCATCCTGCTGGCTGTTTCTCTCGGAATCGTTTCTTGTGGAACCAAGTTTCTGGATGTAGATTACTACACTATTGTCAATCCGGAGGGAGTGTATGAGGATTCTTCCAACGTGTTCCTCGGACTCGTCGGTGTATACCATGCTTTGTATGCCAGCGGTGAATATCTCGTCCCGCACCCTGCCGTGTTCAATCTCCCGACGCTCGACATGCAGGCTGACGGATGGGACGCGGAAATGATCAACCACTCCTGGACAAACGAGGCTCGTTCGGGTTTCTTCAGAACCCAATGGGAAAGGGGTTATGTGCAGGTTAATCGCGCGAACCTCTTTCTCAGAGACCTGGAAAATGTCAGCGATGATGTCGTCCCGGAAGCCCAACGGAGAATCTATGAGGCGGAGGCCCGTGCATTGCGTGCCGAGGCGTACTACTACCTGACCATCAATTATAGCCGAGTGCCGATGTTGATGACCGGTGAAACCTACGAGACCTCACCGGAAAAAGCTCGTCCCGAATCTGACGAGGATGCTTGGAGTCTCATTGAGGAAGATTTCGCTTTCGCTGCATCCGTTCTGGATTGGAAGCCAGCGGAGAACATGAGTGGTCGGTTTACCAAAGCTGCGGCACTTGCCTATCAAGGCAAGGCGAACATGTACATGGGCAATTTCGATAAGGCCAAAGGCCTCTACAAGCAGATCATCGATGGCAGCGGAAAGAAACTCAACCCCGTTCACGGCATGCTGCACTGGCAGTCTAATCCGGATAGCGAAGAAACGATCTGGGAGGTTTCCTATCCAGAGTACCCGAACATGTCCTGGGGTATCTGGCGCTACGCCCTGAACGGAGACAATAAATTCTTCAGCGCGCAAACACGTCCCGACGAGTACGGGGGCTGGGGAGATGCTTCCGTTTCCTTCGAGCATGTCCGCAGTTATGAGCCCGGAGACAAGCGCTTACTATACAACATTGTCGGCTGGCATGAAAAGTATGAAGAGGCTACCGGTAAGATGGTCGGTTGGGGTGATAAGAATCCATATATGTCAAGTAGGAATCAGATCGGTGCTACCGCAAAGTATCAGAAATTCTTTCAGGAGCGTGAGGGCATGCCGAACAACCACAGTATTAAATGGTGGAAGGATAATAACGAGTTCTCTTCCTTCTCCGTTCAACTCTACCGCTACACAGCCGTGCTCCTTGACTATGCAGAGTGCTGCTTCCGTACCGGTGATGCTGCAACGGGATGGGAAATGATCAAGCAAGTGCGAAATCGCGCCTGGGGCAATCTCGAGGTTAACTACGATCCCAACGTTACAAACAAGGCGTCAGACCATTACGTTTTCCCGACCGAACTGCTCAACGAGGATGTCGTGGCAGTTCCCGACGCCCAACAATTCTATACCCAGTATAAGGCTGACAAGGGCTATACAAGCGATCTTTGGATCGTCGCTTTGATGCAGGAGCGACGCAAGGAGTTCCTGCAGGAATTCAGTCTCTGGTTCGACCTGACTCGCATGGGACTTGTGGAGGAATGGTTGAATTGCGAGTATCCGAAGAATGGTGGGGCTACCTTCTACAACACCCAGACCAAGAAGTACTATATCCCTTCCGGGAACGATTACAATGAGCCTTATACCCAAGCTCCCGATGCTGAAAAGCGGTATATGATCCCGATTACAAAGCGAGACTGGGATTGGAATCCAATCCATAGCGTCTATCCGATTCCCCAGTCCGAATTGACGGCAAATCCGCTTTGCGAGCAGAACCCGGGTTATTAATCGTTATTAATTTTGTAGTGGAGGCAGGAGCGTGCCTCCACTACAAAATTGTTTAAGATTAAGATGATGAAAAAAGGTTTGATGTTGTCTGCCTGGATTCTGTTTGCTGTGTTATCAGCAGCGACAGCGCAGACGAGAGCCGAAATCGATACGCTGAAATCCCAACTTGAGCGTAATCTCACTGATAATATTCTACCGTTTTGGATGAATTACACAGTCGATCCAGGCGGTGGATTTTATGGAGCGGTAGCGAACGACGGGAAGTTCATTCCCCATGCGGACAAGGGATCGATCATGAATTCCCGCATCATCTGGACCTTCTCAAGAGCTTATCGTCAGTATGGACTTACTGATTATCGGCGGATTGCCGACAGAGCCGCGACCTATTTCATGGATCATTTCATAGACAAGAGGTACGGCGGTGTTTTCTGGACGCTGAACGATGAAGGCGGGATCAAGGATGCAACCAAGCAATCCTATGCTACGGCATTCGGAATATATGGCCTATCGGAGCATTTCAGAGCCACCGGTAACAGAGCGAGTCTTGACGCCGCGGTCGCGCTTTACCGAACCTTAGAAGACAAAGTGCACGACAAAGAAGGATTGGGGTATATTGAAACCTTTCAACGTGATTTTACTCGGAGCGACTCTGACGGCGTCGATGGGCGATCCGGTGCTACAAAGACGATGAATACCCATATTCATATTCTAGAAGCCTATACGACGCTCTATCAAGTCTGGCCGAACGAAGAACTGAGAGGCAACCTGCTCGAACTCCTCGGGATTCTCCAGAATCAATTGTATAACGCTTCAGGGAAGTATTTGATTCTCTACTGCGATGATGCTTGGACTCCTTCAGGAGATGTGGAATCCTTCGGGCATGATATAGAGACCTCTTGGCTGATGATAGAGGCTGCTCGTGCCGTCGGCGACGATGCCCTCCTGCGAAGCGTCGAGAAACAGGCTGTAGAAATGGTTGATAAGGCTCTTTCTGACGGACTCAGTCCCCAAGGATACATGCGTTATGAGCGTTCCACTGAAGGTTATAGCAGGACTTTGTCCTGGTGGCCGCAGTGTGAAACGATTATCGGTTCGATAAACGCTTGGGAAATCACCGGCGAGAAGAGATATTTTGACACTGCCGTTAAGAACTGGGACTATATCCAAGCTCATTTTGTGGATAACGTTCATGGCGGATGGTACAAGGGTCTTACTCAGACCGGAACCCCTACCCGCGAACCGAAAGCCAGCCAGTGGAACTGCCCCTATCATAATAGCCGTGTCGCATTCGAACTCATGGCTCGGCTTGCTCATTCCACCGTCCGTTCGGAAGTGATGGCTTGGAGCAATATTACGGGGATACGTCTTGAGGGGGAACTTATTGATTTCGAGTCTACGTTACGAGTGGGGGCACCCGGCGGCCCCATTGAGACAACAGGTCGGGAAAAGCAGAGACGCATCCAATACAAGCGGGAAGGAGACTGCCAGATTACCGTAACGCCCATGACAGGGGCAAGTATCACGCAGACGGTTACGGATACTGATCCATCTTCTGTTCATCTTTCGTGGACAGTCGAGGCCACCGAGACTCGCGATGGAGCCGTTTATTTCTGCATGAGTTTCGGACCAAAATACTACTCCAATGCTGTTATCAAGGCTTCTGGAAGGGAGGTTTCTGTGTCTGCGCCTGAGCGAAAGGTTTTCCTTCGTTTTAACAAATCAGTAAGGACTTTCGTACAAGAGGAGGGCGAAAACCAAGTCGTTTATATGACATTGCTCCCGCGCATTCGGAAAGGTTTGCGGTCCAATCTTTCGGCAGTCATGACTGTGGACGGCATTCGACACCATGATGTTGCTCGTGTTGAACTTGATTTGTCCAGGCCTGGCAGAGAGTTCGCTGGCTTCGGAGGAAACTTCCGCCTCCAGAATGTCCAGAAAGATCCCGAAGTCATCGACTATTGTTTGGAAAATATGCGGGTCGCTTTCGGCCGGGTCGAATTCCCATGGGCACAGTGGGATCAGCATGGCGGTGAATCTGAGCATATCCAGCGAAGCGCGCGGATGGCGCAGCGCCTAAAAGCCATAGGCATGCCTGTAATCGTAAGCTGCTGGTTTCCTCCGCAATGGGCGGGTAATCTGACAACTCGCTCGGACGGTACTTCTCGCGCCTATTCTCTAAAGTTGGAAGAGAAGGATAGGATCTTCGCATCGATCGCCGGTTATCTGGAGTTTCTCAAGTTGGAATACGGAGTCGAGACGGATTATTTCTCCTTCAATGAGTCAGATCTGGGAATTAATGTGGTTTTTACTCCTGATGAACATCGCGACTTCATTAAGGAGTTTGGGTCTTTCGTCGCCGGCAGGGGATTGAAAACACTGATGCTACTCGGCGACAATTCCGATGCTACGACCTATGATTTCATTGTACCTGCCTTGGACGACCCGTCTGCCCGTAGATATATTGGTGCTGTTTCCTTTCATTCCTGGAGGGGTTGCGACGATACGACTCTGGAAAAATGGGCCGACGCTGCGCGCAAGATCAATGTTCCGCTGATCGTAGGTGAGGGTAGTACCGATGCCGCTGCGCATCAATATCCGAGCATATTCAACGAATCCACTTTCGCACTCTACGAGATCAACCTGTACGTCCGGATCTGTGCGATCTGCCAGCCTTTGAGTATTCTTCAATGGCAGCTCACTTCCGACTATTCGCTCCTCTGGGGAAACGGAATCTACGGTTCAAGCGGTCCTCTACGACCAACACAGCGTTTCTATAACCTCAAGCAGTTGTCGATGACCCCGGAAAATGCATTCTCGGTTCCTGTCGCCTGTGAAAAGGACAATGTCTATGTGGCTGCTTTCTCTAAGCCGTCTACCGGTGAATCTGCTGTGCACATCGTCAATAATGCGGCTTCGTGTGACGCCGTTGTCTCGGGACTTCCTACAGAGACTCGAGAGGCTGTCGTGTACGTGACCAATTCCGGACAGAACGCCCAAGTCCGGATCCTCTCAGTAGAAGGGGGGACGGTCACGGTTCCCATACCGGCGGAAAGTTTTATTACGATCCTTGCTAATTAATCAAGATGTATATGAATAGATATCTTGTCTTTATAGTCCTGTCCCTGTGCCTGAGTTTTCCGGCCATCGCTCAGCAACGTTTCGCACCTGTGAATCCCAATGCGATTCCAGAGGCGAAAGCACTTCTTGACAGCTTGTATCGGTCTGTCGCCCAAGGAAAGATCATTTCGGGTCTGCATCACAACCAGCTTCAACTTCCCGCCTACTGGCGGGATCTCGACCGGATTGAGGAAGCGTCCGGGAAAGAACCACTCATCTGGGGCGGGGATCTTGCGTGGGATGCGCGTCAGGTAGTTGAAATCGCGACGCGCGAACATCGCAGAGGTCGTATCATTACCTTGATGTGGCATGTAAACCGTCCGTTCGATCGGACGCCGCGAGTGGATTTCAGAAACCAGACCCAGGGGGATTTTTTCGATGAACAATGGAAAGACTTGATTACTCCTGGTTCCAGAATGCAGAAGATGTGGCTAGAACAGGTGGATTCCATTTCACAGTATCTGAAGATTCTTTGTGACCGCCATATTCCGGTGCTCTGGAGACCGTACCACGAGATGAACGGGGAGTGGTTCTGGTGGGGTTACAGAATTGGAAACGAAGGATTCTCCGTGCTCTGGAAAATGTTGTACGATAGGATGGTAAACTATCATCATTTAGATAATCTTATCTGGGTTTGGAACCCCAACGCGCCGCGGGAGATCCCTAATGATACTGCAATGTCTTACGAGTTGTTCTATCCTGGACACGATTATGTAGACGTTCTTGCAACGGATGTGTACAACCGAGACTGGAAGCAGTCCCACCATGACCAGTTGCTTGAACTGGGAAAGGGCAAATTAATTGCTTTAGGCGAACTGGGAAGCCTCCCGACTCCCGATCAGCTTGCTTCCATGGATAAGTTTGCCTGGTTCATGATCTGGACGGGTTTTACTAACGACCGCTATAACACGTTGGAGCAGTTGAAGGCTGTCTTCGACCTTCCAAATGTTGTCACGTATGAACGTGGCGAAAGATATTCAAAACATTCACAATAATATACAGCATTGATAATGAAACACAAGATCTCAGCAGTCCTCGCTACGCTCGTATTTTCCGCGGCGACGCTCTGCGCGCAAAGTTTTTCTCTAAATTCTAGTGGGTATTTCAATCACGAAGGCGTGGATGCCATGGCCTTCAACGACTTCTATCCTGAAGGCCATCAGGGAGGGATCTCTTTCCTGATGAACGGGAAGCGGATCGCTACGAATGGAGACCTCCGGTTTGAACCGACTCCTGGACAGTGGCAACCCGTTCCGAAGCAACTTTCAAGAAAGATTGAGGACGGGAAGATTGTCACGACCTTGTGCTTCCCGGATTCCAGCCGACACGAAACCGGATTCAATCCGATGTTCTACCCGGATCTGCAACTGATCTACACGGTTACGTTGGAACCGTCCGGAAAAGGATTTCTGGTGACGGTCGATCTGGACAGGCCGATTCCGGCTGAAATGGTCGGCCGCGCGGGTTTTAATCTGGAATTCTTTCCGGGTGAACTGTTCGGCAAACCTTGGATCATGGACAATCAGTCCGGAATATACCCTCGCCAGGCGAATGCTCCCCTCCTTGAACAGCAGACCTACATCGATCTGTCCGTCGGTGATTTCCGTCCTCCCGGCGCGCCTGCTGCCGATCTGAAACATCTTATCGGTGAAGGATACAGTCCGTACACGGCAGATGCGATCATCGCGGAACCCTATGCCGTCGGGAAGACCTTTACCTCCTGCCCCGATGACCCTGCGATGCGGATCACCGTCAAGACACTTACGTCGGATCTCAAGCTTTATGACGGGCGGATGAACCACAACAACGGCTGGTTTGTACTTCGTTCCGAAATACCGGCCGGTGCCACCCGTGATGCCGTCAAATGGTACATCGAGCCGTCTGTTGTCGAAGGATGGCGGTACAAACCGGTTGTCCAGACCTCTCAGGTGGGTTATTTGCCTGCCCAGCAGAAAGTGGCTGTCATCGAAACGGATCCGCGGGACACTCCGCTGCAGACCGCCGAGTTGGTGAAGATTGATGCGGAAGGCGAACGTGTCGTGAAAACGGTACCGATACAGCTCTGGGAAGGTAATTTTTTGCGTTACAAGTATCTAAAAGCTGATTTTTCCGAGGTCGCCGAGGATGGGATCTATTGTCTGAAATACGGGAGTTCTACATCTCCGGTCTTTAAGATCGGGGCCGATGTCTACGACAGGGGTGTTTGGCAGCCTGTCATCGAATATTTCCTCCCGGTTCAGATGTGTCATGTGCGGGTAATGGACAAGTACCGGGTCTGGCACGATGCCTGCCATCTGGACGACGCTGCCATGGCCGTCCCAGGAAACCTAATCGACGGTTACAACCAACCCGAGGATAATATGACCGCATTCAATCTTCTGGACAGGATTCCTGGATTGAATGTCGGGGGCTGGCACGATGCCGGCGACTTCGATCTACGCATCGAATCGCAGGCCGGCGAAAGCTATATTCTGGCAAACACGTATGAAGCCTTCCGTCCGGACATTGATGTTACGGCGATCGATCACAAGAACCATCGGGTCGAGATTCACGAGCCCGACGGGAAAAACGACATTCTCCAGCAGGTGGAGAACGGTATGATCACCGTTGTTAACGGCTACCTTGCGCTGGGGCGCCTGTATCGTGGAATTATCACCCATACCTTGCGTCAGTATGTCTTGCTGGGCGATGCTGCGGCGATGACCGACGGCGTCCCCGACAATGCAGATGACCGATGGGTCTTTACGGAAAACAATCCGGGACGGGAAATCAGTACCGCTGCTGCCCTTGCAGCTTCCGCGAGGGTGTTGCGCGGATTCAACGATACGCTTTCGGCGCATTGTTCGCGCATTGCCGCGGAAATCTTTGCGCAGAGTATAGAGGCGGAAGCCCGGACAGACGCGTCAGACCCCCGGGCAAGATTCGGTGTCATGGGGAGAATCCAGGCTGCCGCGGAACTGTATCGGACGACCGGAGAAGCGATATATTTCGACTACATCCTCTCCCGTTGGGACCGCTGTGTCCAGTCGGTCGCTTCTTGTGCCTGGTATCTTGCGCCGATCGAGAAACAGATGCAACGGCAGCCGAAATACAAGGAGCAGTGTGCCGCATTCCGTGAAGCGCTCGGCCGTTACCGTGATCAACTGGACCGGCAGAGCGCGGAGACGCCCTACGGGGTTCCGTACCGACCCAGTATCTGGGGCGCAGGCTGGGACATCCAGTCTTTCGGATATCGGCATTATTTCTTGGCGAAAGCCTATCCTGACATCTTCGTGCCCGATCAAGTCACCAACGCCCTGAATTTCATTCTGGGCTGCCATCCCGGAAGCAACCAAGCTTCTTTCGCAAGCGGTGTCGGAGCAGAGTCCGCCACGGTCGGTTACGGTCTTAACCGGGCGGATTGGTCTTATATCCCCGGCGGTGTCGTATCGGGTACTGCGCTCATCCGGCCGGACTTCCCCGAACTGTTGACTTTCCCGTATCTGTGGCAGCAGGTTGAATATGTGCTTGGAGGCGGCTCTTCCCACTATATGTTCTTGGTACTTGCCGCCATGGATCTTTTGAAATAACGAATGGAATTTCTTAATATGAAGAATAGCAATCTGTTGTTGTTGGCCTTTTTTGCCCTCTTGTTCTCTTCTTGCTCCCGGCATGGCTCCCGTGCTGATTTCACGCGGGGCATCGGGGAATATCCGGGCAAGGTTGATGAATATGCCGGCCCTGCCCTCATCACAGATTCAGGTACATATCGCAACCTCGCCTTTCGCAGGGCGGCCTACCATTCTTCTTCTTACGACTACAATCTCACCGGACACTTGGTGACGGACGGGATTGTGACGGACCAGAGTCCTGTCTTTTTAGCTGTTTCCACCAGCGATGGTCTGGTGGCGAAGCGCGATCGGGAAAGGCTCTTCGATAATAACAGGACGTCACTCCGGGTTAATGGTGGCCGAGAGTCCTTCCTGTGCGTCGATTTACGCAACGGCTCGTTTTCATCCGATCAAGTGAAGGTGACCGGTGTCTTGGAATGCGATCTTGGAGAGCAAACGGGGTATCATTGGTACCTCGACGGTCTGCCGGAGAAAGGGGACTGGGTCCTTCTAGGAGAGAAACAAGGTGCTGGTCTGCCCGGGGATCCGACGGTGCAGGCTTCTGTCCGCGCTTTCGACTACGTGTTCCAGGTACCCGGAGATCTTGAATTCACTTCCTACCGTCTCCGGATGGAAGCCGGGTGTGTGAAGAGTTGGGAGGTCCGAGAGTTGAACTTCTTGTGCGAGGGGAAGGGGCATAGCCCCCTTCCTGCCCGATCCTTTCGGAGCGCCTGGATGAGCGGGGGGGCGGAAGATGAGTGGCTGTACGTGGATCTTGGGGCGGAAGCGGAGTTTGACAAAATCGTGTTGAGCTGGATCCGGAAACCCCTTTCCGGTCAGATTGAAACCTCCAGCGATGCCGTCGGCTGGAAAAAACTCGCAGACCTTTCGTTGGATGAAAGCCTGGAGCAGACCGTGCCGGTCAATGGGGCAGGGCGCTATGTCCGTTTGTCCGGCTTGAAAGCGGACAAGTCGGGGTATATCCTCCTCAGCGAATTAGAAGTCTATGGGAAAGGGGGCGTTGTTCCCGTGCCGAAACCCCAGGCAAGCCCCGTCGGCAACCGGCTGTATCTCAGCGGCGGGAACTGGCGTCTCGAACGCGTTTCGCAGGTTGAGGCGAATGGAGAAGCGATTTCCACTCCGGGATTCCCTGCGGATGATTGGCTCGTCGCCACCGTCCCCGGGACGGTAGCTACCTCCTATTTCAATGCCGGCGCGATTCCGGATATCCGTTATGATGATGATCAGTTGCAGATCTCGGAATCGTATTTCTATTCGGATTTCTGGTATCGGGATGTATTCGAACTTCCCTCGGAGTATGAAGGAACTGCGCTTGCGCTCAATTTTGACGGCATTAACTGGAAGGCGGATATTTACTTCAATGGAGTTTTCGCCGGACATATTGACGGGGCATTCACCCGTGCCCGCCTGGACGTGACCTCCTTGGCGAAAGCAGGAACGAACGTTCTGGCTGTCAAGGTGTTCAAGAACGACAATCCTGGAATTGTAAAAGAAAAGACCCGACAGTTCACGGATCTGAACGGAGGAGAATTGGGCGCGGACAATCCGACGATGCACTGTACCATCGGCTGGGACTGGATTCCGACCGTTCGCGGCCGGAACATCGGCATCTGGAACGATGTCTATCTCGCTTCTTATCCGGGAGGTGTTTCCATCGATGACGTCTTCATTCCTTCTGATCTTCCGCTCCCTTCCGTAGAATATGCCGACTTGGCTCCGGTCGTGACATTGACGAATTACAGTAAGCAGCAGCGTTCGATTGACGTTCACCTGCAGTTCGGCGACCTCCCCATCGAAACGCAGGCTATTTTGGATCCCGGGGAGTCCCGAGATGTGAACCTGCCGGTCACTCGTGTCGACCAGCCCCAACTCTGGTGGCCGGTAGGGTACGGAGAACCGTATCTGTACGATGTGCAGGTAACGGCATCGGTGGCGGGAAACGTTTCCGACATAAAGCGTGTGAAGACCGGTATCCGGGAAATGTCTTATAAGACCGATGGCGGTGTCCTCGATCTTTACATCAACAATCGCAGGCTTGTCGCGAACGGCGGCAATTGGGGGTATCCGGAAATCAATCTCAATTATCGCGCGCGTGAATACGATGCCGTAGTCGCCTACCATGCGGACATGAACTTCACCATGATTCGGAACTGGGTCTGCCAGACAGGGGACGAAGAACTGTATGACGCCTGCGACAGACATGGCGTTATGGTGTGGCAGGATTTCTGGCTTGCCAATCCTTGGGACGGACCCGATCCCGACGATGCCAAGATGTTCCTGGACAATGCGGAAGACTATCTCAGGAAAGTCCGGAATCATCCTTGTATCGCCCTATATGTCGGTAGGAACGAAGGAGATCCTCCCTCAGAGATTGACAACGCCCTTATGGCGCTTATGGAGCGACTCCATCCGAGCCTGTTCTATATTCCCAACTCCGCCTCCGGAATGGTCAGCGGCGGAGGTCCATACCGGGCATTGGCGCCACAGGAATATTTCTCCATCAGGCGAGGAAGTGACCGGATCCACAGTGAACGTGGAATGCCGAACATGATGGTTTTCGAAAGCATGCAACGGATGCTGCGGGAAAAGAATCAATGGCCGCAGAACGCTGTCTGGGGTATGCATGACTTCACCCTGGAAAACGCGCAGAGCGCTGCCACTTTCAATGCCCTTGTTGAGAAGGCGTTTGGGAAGCCGAGAGATCTCAAGCAGTTTACGGAGTGGGCGCAGTGGATCAACTATGATGGCTACCGTGCGATCTTCGAATCCAGAAGCCGCAACCGGAAGGGGGTTTTGCTCTGGATGAGTCACTCTTGCTGGCCTTCTTTGGTCTGGGATACTTACGATTATTATCTGGAACCTTCCGCTGCCTACTTCGGCGCGAAGAAGGCATGCGCGCCGGTCCACATCCAATGGAACCCCGTGACGGACAGCATCGAAGTCGTCAACAACCACGCTTCAGATCTGGATGGCCTTACCGCCTCCGCCGCGATCGTCAACTTCGACGGAGAAGTATTGTACGAACAGTCGGAGGAACTCTCCAGCCGGGACGACTCCACCTTGCCGCTGTTTCCGCTCTCCTTGGATCAACCTGGACTTGCGGAAGTCTATTTCATCAAACTTCAGCTGATGCAGGGAGATACCCTGTTAGCTGACAACTTCTACTGGTTGGGGCAGGAGGCCGGTAACCTTACTCGTCTGCACTCCCTGCCAGTCGCGCGGCTTGATTTCGCATCCTCCCTGCAGAAAGATGAGAATGGGGAATGGACGTATCGGGTAACCATCCGGAATGCGACCAGAACACCTGCTTTGATGATCCGGCTCAAAGCGCAACGGTCCCGAAGTGGTGAAAGCATCCTTCCGGTGTTATACGAAGACAATTATTTCTCCCTTTTGCCCGGAGAAGAGAAAACCGTCCGGATTCGATTCAAAGAAGAGGACACAGGGGGAGAGCGTCCCCGGATTCTTCTCGAAGGATTCAATGTTAAACAGATGGTAAAATAAAAACTCTATAATTGCATTATGAAATCGAAAGTTTTTTTTCTCACACTCATCATCTTACTGTCCACATCCATGGCAGCCGGCGCCGGCCATTATAAAAGTTTCAAGGTATCTTCCTACATCCGTGCCCAGGACGTGGCCAGAATGGCCGACAAGCACTTCCGGGATTCTTTGTGGAACATAGTCAGCAGCCAGATCGATCTCGACAAAATTTATATTGAGACCCATCGGGACTCCTTCATCGTGGATGAAGCTACGTTGACAACCGTCATCCGATTCTTCCGGGACAAGGGGCTCGAGATAGGCGGCGGTATCACCTACACGATCTCGGAACCCCAACTTTTCGAGACTTATAGTTATGCTCGCCCCGCAGACCGCAAAGCGGTGCGACATATCGCCGAATATACAGCCCGATTCTTCGACGATATCATTCTCGACGATTTCTTTTTCAACGATATAAAGAACGATGACGAGATTGCCGCCAAAGGAGACAGAAGCTGGACCGACTACCGGCTGGAGCAGATGACTGCTGCAGGAAAGGAATTGGTAATGGATCCTGCGCATCAAGTGAACCCGAATGCGCGTATCATCATCAAATATCCCAACTGGTACGACCATTTTCAAGGATTGGGCTTTGATTTGGAAAATGAGCCTCTTTACTTTGACGGGCTTTGGGCAGGTACAGAAACTCGCGATCCCGCAGGCAATCAGCACTTGCAGAATTATCTTAGTTACAACATTATACGCTATTTTGACAATATCGCTCCAGGAAAAAACGGCGGGGGATGGGTTGATTCCGGAGGCGTGAACATGAGTATGGACCGCTACAACGAACAAGTCCATCTAACCATGCTCACCAAGACTCCGGAAATCATTTTATGGAATTACATGCAACTTGCCCAAGTAGCAATCAGACCTGGACAGAAGGCAGCCTGGCAGGATGGCACTACAAGTTGGGTATATGATGAAATCGTCGCTCCGCGCCAGCGAGACGGAAAGACGATCCATCCTTCGACCCTCGCCAGTTATGCCTCTGCTGTTCTGCGTCAAGACGATAGGTTTGTTTACAAACTTGGGAATCCCGTGGGGCTCGTATCCTACAAACCCTATCATTCTGCCGGTGAAGCTTTTCTTCAGAACTATTTGGGCATGATCGGTCTTCCCATGGACATGATGCCTTCCTTTCCTGAAGACAGACAGCAGATCCTGTTAACGCAGCAAGCCGCTGACGATCCTGAAATCCTCGAGAAGATCAAAGCCCAGCTCCGTAGGGGCGGGGATGTAATCATCACGACAGGGCTCCTGAAGGAGATCCAAGATGCTCTTGCAGACGTGTGCGAGCTTTATTGCCAGGATCTTAAAGCAATCGTGGATGATTTTGGCCGTTATGGCAAGGCTTCCCGTGCGTTCATCATCCCCCAAGTGAAATACTACACGAACGATGCTTGGGAAACGGTGAGCGCGGGACGTCCTTTGTCGGGAGGGGTGTCCGGATACCCGATCCTGTTGTTCAACAATTATTCCAAGGGCAGGTTGTATGTCCTAACGATTCCCGACGATTTCGGGAATCTATATGATTATCCAGCCGGCGCGCTTAATGCCATCCGCAGTGTGATGTCCAAGGATGTGGGCTATTATCTGGAGGCACCGTCAAAGGTGGCCTTGTTCCCGTATGACAACGGCACTTTTGTGGTGCAAAATTTCAACGATGAAGCCGTGGACACGAAAGTTGTTTTCAACGAAGAAGCACGTGCTTTAATCAATCTGGAGAAGGAAGAAACCTTGACTCCTGACGTTATTCAGACCTACGGACGCATCCCGAGCAGTATGTCCCGGTGTGTTTTCTCCATCCGCATTCCTGCTCATTCCTACCGTGTCTATTCCATTGAATGGGAATAAATCTCACAGAAAATCAAAAATTTGATGCAATGAACTTCTCCTTGAAGCCCTTCATTTTTATATTCGCAACGATTCTGGTCATGACGAACATGACCGCGCAGTCCCAACCGGAGCACAACGCCGGAACCAAATATCTGATGAACGAGACCCTGGATGTGAGCGAGAATTTCAGGGACATCGGAAATACTCTCTTTTTTGCCGATCGGCTAGGTGATTTCGACACTGTAGAGGGCGAAGGTACCGTGATTTGGAGAAGGAGCGAACTTGTTCCCAGACAAGCTTTCAATACGAATCTTCCTCAACCTCGGCCTCTGCGAATGCTTGATTTTCCCGGTTCTTGGTACGTGAATGATCCTTCTTTTAAGTTCAACATCGATTTTGTGTCCCCGAATACCGTGCGCATTCGGATGCTTACCTCTGTCGTTGAACCGAAGGAAGAAGAATCCATCATGCTGGCGGGACAAGTCCCCGTTTCGGACGCCTGGACAGTCACAGAAACAGAGTACAGCATCATTTACTCCAGTGATTGCGGCTCTTTGGAGATCGTGAGAAATCCTTGGCGGTTGATCTTCCGGGATGCAGACGGAAGATTTCTCACTCAGACGGCTTCCCGCATCGACAGTGACTCCACGCAAGTAAAGTTTTCTCCCTTCTCCTTCGTAAAAAGAGGCTCCGATAACGCCCGAATGGTGAATCCGGTTTTTACGCTCGCACCTGGTGAAATGATATTCGGTTGCGGTGAATCCCCGACTGCCCTGAACAAGGTCGGGCAGAAAGTCAATCTTTTCGTTACCGATCCCCAAGGGCCTGAAACTCCTGACATGTACAAACCAGTGCCATTTTTCATGAGCAATCGGGGATATGGAATTTTCCTTCACACCTCTGCTCCGGTTACATGCGACTTTGGGAATTCATATATCGGACTGGACAAACTATTCATGGGAGACGAGAAACTTGATATCTTCTTTTTTCTGGGAACGCCGGCAGAGATCTTGGATGCTTACACTTCGCTTGTGGGTAAACCGTCTATGCCACCGCTTTGGTCATTTGGAACTTGGATCAGCCGGATTTCTTATTTTTCCCAGGAAGAAGGTTACGATATTGCCGAGAATCTTCGCGCGGGGAAATATCCCGCTGATGTTATTCATTTCGATACGGGTTGGTTCGATGTCGATTGGCAATGCGATTACAAGTTTTCCCCCAAACGCTTCTCTGACCCGGAAAAGATGTTGAAGGATTTGGACCAGATGGGATTCCATGTCAGTCTTTGGCAGCTGCCATACTTCTCCCAGAAAAACAGCTATTTCCCTGAACTCATCGAAAAGAATCTATATGTCCGCAATGGTGCTGGCCAGTTGCCGCAGGAAGATGTTGTGCTCGACTTCTCCAATCCCGAGGCTGTCCGGTGGTATCAGGACAAGGTCGCGGGACTCCTTAGGATCGGTGTTAGTGTAATCAAGGCAGACTTTGGAGAAGGTGCTCCGCTCAATGGCTGGTATGCTTCCGGCAAGAGCGGTTGGTACGAGCACAACCTCTATCCTCTGCGCTACAACAAAGCTGTTTCGGACATCACACGAGAAGTTCGCGGGGAAAATATCATGTGGGCTCGTTCTGCTTGGGCGGGGTCGCAGCGGTATCCGCTCCACTGGGGCGGTGATGCCGCCACGACCGATTCGGGTATGATTGGCACCCTGCATGCGGGCTTATCCTTCGGCTTATCCGGTTTCTCGTTCTGGAGTCATGACATGGGCGGATTTGTGAAATCGACGCCGGAAGAACTTTATTGCCGCTGGATTCCTTTCGGATTTTTGACCTCACACACGCGTGCTCACGGTGCGCCTCCAACAGAACCTTGGCTGTACGAGAGCGATAAAGTCCAAGAGGCCTTTCGGAAGAGTGCGGAATTGAAGTACCAACTCATGCCTTATGTTTATGCCCAGGCAAAGCAGTGCGCTGAAAAAGGGCTGCCGATGGTTCGGGCTTTGTTTGTGGAATTTCCGGACGATCCTGGCGCATGGATGATTGATGATGAATATTTGTTCGGTTCCCAGATCCTGGTTGCTCCTATCTTCGAGCAAGGAACTACAGGCAGGATCGTCTATCTCCCTGGCGGAAAGTGGATTGACTATCAGACCGGAAAAGTGTACCCCTCGGGTTGGAATTATATCGAAGCTGGAGAACTTGCCATCATTCTTCTCGTACGGGATGGTTCCGCTGTTCCTCATATTGAACTGGCACAGTCCACCGCTGATATGGATTGGTCCAACTTGTTCGTGAAATCTTTTACTGCTGATGTGAAAAACGCCCGGGGTTTGATATGCCTGCCTTCAGATGACAGGCTCCAGGAAATTGAGACTCGCGGCGGCCGAATCGTTTCCCGTGTTTTCGGCACCAATCTCATTGTAAGAAGGTAAGTTATATGAGACGCTACGTGTTCTCCATTACAATTCTCGTTGCTGCCGCTTTCTCTGGTTTTGGACAAGGGTTCAAGATCAATGACAAAGGGTATTTTGCCAACCACGGAGCGAACGTCATGGTGTTCAGTGACGTTTATCCAGAGGGACATCAGGGTGGCTTGACACTCATCATGAATGGTAACCGTGTCGCAGGCAATGGTGATGTACGACTTGAGGTTTCCCCCGGACAATGGCAGGGGCTTCCCAGAATGCAGAATCGTTCCGTTGACCGAGAAACAGAAACGATATCAGTGACTTCGTCTTATCCGGACTCTTCTCGCCACATGAGCGGTTTTAATCCAGCTCTTTACCCCGATTATGCCTTCAATTATACGATTCGGGTAGAAGGGGTTCCGGAGGGAGTTGAAGTGACTGTGGATCTTGATAAACCTGTCCCTGCCTGGATGGAAGGTAAAATCGGTTTCAATTTGGAGATTGTACCCTCATCTGTGCTGGGACAGCCGTGGATCATGGATGGAAACACAGGAATTTTCCCGCATCAATCTACAGGTCCTACAATGACTCAAGAGCCCAATTTCAGGCATTTGGGGAACTTCAACCCTTCCGGCAAGGCTGATCTCGACCAACTTCTGCTTGATCGGAAAACGTACAATCCAATGATTGCAGATGATATTGTTTCCGCTCCGATGGCAGAGGGGAAGCATTTTGTCCTGAATCCCCACGATCCATCCAATAAGATATCCTTTGTCTCGTTGAACGGAATTTTAAAACTGTACGACGGAAGAATCAACCATAACAATGGTTGGTTTATCCTCCGTCAGGAATTTAAGGCTGGGGCGACACGTGAAGCTGCGAAGTTCCGGATCCGTCCTGCTGTAGATAAGGATTGGAGGTACACTCCGGTTGTCCAAACCTCTCAGATTGGATACTACCCGTCCCAGACAAAAATTGCTGTCATCGAAGTTGATCCGAGAGAGACGTCTTTCCAAATGCCGGTTTTATATCGGATTGAAGCGGAAGGTGAAGTTAAGGTCAAGGAGGCTCCCGCACGGGATTGGGGTGATTTCCTCCGCTACCATTATCTCCAGTTCGATTTCTCGGAGGTGTCCGAGCCGGGGCTCTATCAAGTGGCATACGACAACAGCCGCTCTGTCGTTTTCCGGATTGCTGATGATGTCTTCGATCGGGGTGTCTGGCAAACGGAGATAGAGTATTTTCTTCCGATCCAGATGTGCCATATGCGCGTTAACGAAAAGTATAGGGTATGGCATGACTACTGCCACGGTGATGATGCGGTCATGGCTAAAACAAATATTAACCACATTGATGGTTATTCGCAGGGTGCCTCTACTCTGACGCGGTACGCTCCTGGAGACCGTGTTCCGGGACTAGACATCGGTGGATGGCACGATGCGGGGGACTATGATCTGAGAATCGAATCCCAAGCCGGAGAATCCTATGTGCTTGCTTTGGCCTTCGAGCATTTCGGCGCGTATTGGGATGAGACCAGCATCGATCAGGTCAACCGCATTACGGAAATCCATCAGCCGGACGGCAAGAACGATATCCTTCAACAAGTTGAAAATGGCGCCCTCTCGATCGTCGCAGGCTGGGATGCTCTCGGTCGCCTTTATAGGGGCATCATCTGTCCCACGGTCAGGCAATACGTTCATCTTGGTGATGCGAGTGCCCATACGGACGGACATCTTGGAAGTTGGGATGACAGATGGGTCTTCACTGAAGAGAACCCCTCTCGGGAATTGTCTGTTGCTGGTCAACTTGCTGCTGTTTCCCGCGCGCTTAGGCATTTCAACGATACCCTTTCCGCTCGTTGCTTGGATATAGCCCAGACCTTGTACCGCATCACGGACGGATCCGGAGAACGGGTGAAGGGCAACAAGCTGTTTGCAGCAGTTGAACTCTATCTAAGTACTGGAGACGATGCTTATAAGCAATTTGTACTAGAAAACAGGGACTATCTTATCCGTCATATTGGCAATTCAGGTTGGTACATTGGGCGTTTTGACAAAGCAATCGACGACGGGGAATTCTCCGAAGCCATCCGAAGAGCCCTTGTTCCAGTTGTCGAACAGTTCCAGGAACTTTCCCGGCGAACTCCGTACGGCATTCCTGAAAACCGAGGCAATCGTTCCAGCGGTTCTTGGGAACCCCAGACACTTGCTTTTCAGTACAGCCTTTTGCACGAGTCCTATCCGGACCTCTTTGATCCCGACTATATCTACAATGCAGTCAATTACCTTCTGGGCTTTCATCCCGGAGCCAACAGGGCTTCTTTTGTGACCGGTGTAGGTGCGGAAACCATGAAAGAAGCCTACGGTGTTAATCGCGCCGATTGGTCCTATGTGCCGGGCGGCGTCGCACCTGGGACGAACCTGATCCGACCCGATCTGCCGGAACTGCTGCAGTTTCCTTTCCTATGGCAGGAAGGAGAATACTGCATGGGGGGTCTTACAACTAATTTCATGTACATGGTGCTATTGACGATTAACAACTTCAAGCGATGAAACGGATCTTGTTTTTGTCCTGCCTTCTGCTTGTGCTGGTTTCCCAGTCTTCCTATTCCCGGAAGAGAATATCCTTCGATGAGGGGTGGAAGTTTGCATTCGGCGACGCTTCTTCGCACAAGGCTGATTTTGGAGACGCAACGGAATATTTTAACTACTACACCAAAGCAGCGTCCATTCATAGTAGAGGACCATATGTCTTGTCGTTCAACGACTCCTCCTGGACAGCCGTGACGCTGCCCCATGATTGGGCAACCGGACTTCCCTTCAATCCAAGAGCTAGTGCCAGCCATGGATACAAGGAAGTGGGAGACCAATTCCCGACTTCTTCCGTGGGCTGGTATCGCAAGACGTTCGTAATCCCTGCGGCGGACTCCGTCTACCATACGTCCGTGCGTTTCGATGGGATCTTCAGGGATGCAAAAGTCTGGTGCAACGGTTTCTATCTCGGAAGGAATGAGAGTGGCTATTCCACCGTAGAATATGACATCGCTGATTACCTCGATTACGGCACCCTCAATGTGTTGACCGTCCGAGCAGATGCTTCACTTGAGGAGGGGTGGTTCTACGAAGGAGCCGGTATTTACCGTCATGTCTGGCTGATTCAGTCCGATCCTTTGCATGTCGCTTCTGACGGCACTTTTGTTTCTGCGGAAATCCATGAAGACCGCTCTGCAACCCTTCGGATCGAAACCGAGGTGGAGAACGATGGAAGAATACCTATGACATACTCTATCCGTCACACCCTTCTGGATCGGGAAGGTACGGTTGTTTCGCAATCGCAGCCCTATTCTATGGAAGCACTCGCGCCTCGGGCAGCGGACACGCAGGTCAGCGAAATCTTTGTGCCGCATGCGCACCTTTGGGACTTGGACGATCCTTATCTTTACACGGTTCGGACTGAGATCCTTTCCGGTGGAAAGGTAATTGACACCTACGATACCGTCACAGGCATTCGCACGGTACGCTTTGATCCCGACAAGGGGTTCTTTTTAAATGGGAGGAACGTAAAACTACAAGGGGTCAACATGCATCAAGACCATGCGGGTGTGGGTTGCGCCATTCCTGATGCTCTTCAGGAATATCGCTTGAAGAGGTTAAAATGGCTGGGTTGCAACGCCTACCGCACTGCACACAATCCACCGACCCCCGAGCTTCTTGATGCATGCGACCGACTTGGGATCCTGGTTATTGACGAGAATAGGCTGATGGGCGTAAACCCCGCCCAAACAGATGTGCTTGCAAATATGATCCGTAGGGATCGAAATCATCCTTCCGTGATCCTATGGAGTATCGGAAACGAAGAATGGGGAATCGAAGGAAACATCAAGGGAGATCGCATCGTCAAAACGATGAAGGAGATCTGTCACCGTCTTGATCCGACTCGTATGATGACGGCAGCTGCCAGTGGTGGCAGATTTATCGTGATAAGCCCTGATGTCGCAGGTTACAACTACGTACGTCAGAACCCTGCAGATCTCTACCATGACCAATATCCCGAACGGTGCGCCATCGGTACCGAAGAAACAACAGCCTGTGGAACGAGGGGCATCTATGTCGATGACTACCGTCATGGACATATGATGTCTGGGAATTATAAGAATCCCGGTGACGGAATAGAAAAAGGCTGGAAATTTTACTACGAACGAGAATACCTAGGAGGAGTCTTCTGGTGGACTGGCTTCGACTACCGAGGAGAGGCTACTCCAATGCGGTATCCTGCAACCGGCTCTCAGTTCGGGATTCTTGACTACTGTGGTTTCCCGAAAGATGAAGCTTGGTATCTGAAAAGTTGGTGGACGGATGAGCCTGTTCTCCATATTCTTCCGCACTGGAATCTCGAGAAAGTGGAAGGCGACAGTGTTAAAGTCATTGTTTATTCCAACTGTGAAGAGGTGCAACTCTTGGTCGGCGGACGAAAATACGAGCGAAAAAAAATGCCTTGTAACGGGCATCTTGCCTGGGATGTTCGCTACAAACCCGGACAGGTGGAGGCTCGAGGATATAACGGAGGCAAACTTGTGATGAAAGAGACCGTTTGGACTGCCGGTGAGCCTAAGTCCTTACAGGTGAGCGCAGACAGGTCGCAAATTGCGGCAGACAACCGGGATGTGTCGGTTGTAACGGTGAGGGTGCTTGATGAGAAAGGAAGATTCGTCCCCACTGCCGGGGTGCGACTCTGGCTAGAAGTCAGCGGTCCCGTCCGAATTCTGGGCGTGGGCAACGGGGATCCTGTTTTCACCGAAGCGGAACGACCTGGAGATCCCGAATCCAGGACTTTTGAAGTCAGAACTTTTAACGGCTTGGCCCAGGTTCTACTGCAATCTACGCATGAATCCGGTTCCGCCGTCTTGTCCGTCACCTCTGACGAACAGCAGCGTGGCACCCTTCAAATTATCACTCAATGAAAAAACAATTATTCCTATTTGCCGTTCCTGTAATGGTTGTGGTTTCCTGCGCGGAAAGCAAGACGGTTGGACTTGTTGATATTCCCTCTGAGTCGTATCATTGGAGCAGTGTTCCGATCGTCGGAGGCGGTTTCGTGGATGGAATTATTATGCATCCTTTCGTAGATGGAGTTCGATACCTCAGGACGGATATGGGGGGCGCATACCGCTGGAACAGTCGATCTGATTGCTGGGAGCCCCTTTTGGACTGGGTTAGCCTTTCTGAAAGCAATCTTCAAGGGGTTGAGAGCATTGCAATCGACCCTTCCGACCCTCACAACGTCTATATTGCATGTGGCACCTATGTCGGCCAGAAGCCCACCGCTGTGTTGTATTCTCGTGATGGCGGCTACCGTTTCTCGCGGGTTGATGTTCCCTTCAGCATGGGTGGCAATATGGACGGACGGGGTAACGGGGAACGTTTGATGGTGAATCCTTCCAACAGCGATGAAATTTTTATGGGTACCCGGAATGAGGGCCTTTGGAGGAGCGTTGACAAAGGTCTTAGTTGGCACCAGGTCACTTCTTTTCCGGTTCCGGTTTCATCGACTGATTTTCGTAACCAGGGCAGCGGAGTAATCACCGAAGTTTTTGATGGCGGTGATATCTATGTTGCCGTATCATGTCCCGGGACGCCGGCCGTCTATCGCAGCCGGGACGCTGGCTCAACTTGGCAACCTCTGGAAAACCAGCCTTCTGGCTACCTTCCCACTCACATGGTACTTTCCGGCGACCGAAAACTCTACATTAGTTACGGAGACCGCCCCGGTCCCAGTCAGATGGGTGACGGAGCGCTCTGGTGCTACGATATCGCCTCTTCAATTTGGACGGATATATCTCCCGTCAAAATCGAATCAGGTATAAAATCCGGCTTTGGATACGCGGCCATCGCGGTTGATGCTCGGAATCCATCCCATTTGATCGCCAGCACTCATAGTTTGAGCGGAAAGCACGGATATACCCAAGACGAATTATTCCGCAGCATTGATGGTGGCTCAAACTGGAAAGGCGTCTTTTCCGGGAAGTACAAATACGACTCGTCTCTTTCTCGTTATGTCGATGTTGCACCGCTCCATTGGATGTTTGACGTTGAAATTGACCCCTTCGATAGTGACCATGCGATCTTTACGACAGGTTTCGGTGGCTGGGAAACGTTTAATCTGTCGCATCTTGAGAAAAATGATACGGTTGTATGGCAGTTGATGGCCAAAGGAGTCGAAGAAACGGTTCCATTGGAACTCTGCTCTCCGCCGAGCGGTCCCCGCCTTCTTTCCGGAATCGGAGATTACGGCGGTTTTACCCATTTTGACATTACGAAAACCGATCCACTGGGCAGTCATTCGAACCCGCATTTTGGCAATACCAACGGAATATCCTGCGCCTGGGAAAAGCCAGAAATTGTGGTACGGGTCGGAACCCTGTTCGGAAGTCAGCCCGGTGCGAAGACGATTTCCTATTCGGAAGACGGAGGCATCACGTGGTCTCCTTGTGAAAGCCTTCCATTCGATCAGGCGCGGAACGGACACATTGCCGTAAGCTCAGACGGCGCTTCCTGGATCTGGACTCCTGAGCGGGCTGATGCGTATCTTACAACGGACAAAGGATCCGGATGGATCCCCTGTTCCGGCCTTCCGGTCGGCATCCGAGTCGTTGCAGATAAAGTTAATCCGACTCTTTTCTATGCAGTGGATGCCGTCAACGAAGTCTTATATTCCAGTCTCGACGGAGGCAGAACCTTTACGGCAGATAGCTTGCATCTTACTGTTCAAAACCGGTTTGCCGGAAGGATGTTATCGATTCGTCAGTCCCGTGGCGATAGCAGAGGAGGTCAAGATCGAGTATATAGTGCACCTGACCGGGAACGAGACCTCTGGATTGCTGCGTACGATGGTTTGTACCATAGCGAGAGGTATGGCGCCTTTCCGTTCAGGAGGCTTGACAAGGTGTCCACAATCTATGCTTTCGGCTTTGGAAAGGGTAGGACCGCCAAAGATTATCCCTCGCTGTACTTGATCGGCGTGGTCAACGGGGTGTATGGTTTTTTTCGGTCTGATGATTGCGCGCGCACATGGATCCGGATCAACGATGATCTCCATCAGTATGGTCTTGTCCTGCACATTACCGGCGACATGCAGGAGTATGGACGTGTTTATGTCGGAACACATGGTCGCGGAATCATCACGGGTGTTTCGATGGCAGATTGAAATTAAGTATCTTTAACCAATTTAACGTAACAAACCAAAATATGAAAATTATTTCTGCATGTCTTGTGTTTTCGGCCGCCTTGGTCGCGATCTCCTGCGGCCCCGCAACATACGAGACGACGAGTAACGGAGTCATCGTGTTTCCGCAGACGCATGCGCGCGCCGGGGAAACCCCGGCTTCCCGCATCCGCCTGTCGGTTATTGACGAATACATCATCCGAGTCGAAGCGACCCCGGACGCAGCCTTCCCCGACAAGGAAAGCCTCATGATTGTCCCGCAGCAGGGCGCTCCTTCATTCACGGTAAGCGAGAGGGGGCGTGAAGTGATCCTGTCCACTTCGAAGGTGGAGGCCCGGATCGCCCGAGACGGACGCATCGTCTTTTCGGCACCGGACGGCCGTACTTGGCTCGTGGAATCCCGGAACGGGAAGACCTTCACCCCGATCGAAGTCGAAGGGCGAAAGGGCTGGTCGTGGCGGACGCTGTTCGAGAGCCCCGAAGACGAATCTTTCTACGGACTCGGGCAGCAGCAGTCCCTTGAACTCGATCACAAAGGGTTGAACGAAGAGTTGTTCCAGTACAACACGAAGATTTCAGTGCCTTTCATTGTCAGCAGCAAAGCTTACGGCCTCCTTTGGGACACGTATGCCATCAGCCGCTGGGGCAACCCCGCCCCGTATCGGCAGCTGGGAGAGATCTTCAAACTCTACGACAAGGACGGTCGGGAAGGCTCCTTGACGGGGACCTATACTCCCCGCCAAGGCGACCCTGTCATCCGTCAGGAAGACTCGCTGTATTTTGAAACGGAATGGTCCTTGGAGAACCTCCCGAAGATGCGCCTGCAAGGGTCGAAGATCACCTATGAAGGCGCTTTAGAGGCCCCCAAAACCGATGATTATCAATTTATTCTGTATTACGCAGGTTTTCAGAAAGTCACCATCGGCGGCGAGGAAGTCGTGTCCGAGCGTTGGCGTCCGTCTTGGAATCCCAATTCCTTCAAATTCACCGTCCGTCTGGAGAAAGGCGAGAAGACTCCGATCCGGGTCGACTGGGATCCGGACGGAGGCACGGCTTACCTGGGTCTCCGGGTCGCTGAGCCACAGACGCCCGAGGAACGACAAAGACTCTCTTTCTGGACCGAAATGGCCGACGAGATGGACTATTACTTCATCGGCGGCGAAACCATGGACGACGTGATCGGCGGTTACCGGCGTCTGACCGGCAAGGCTCCCGTCATGCCCAAATGGGCGCATGGCTTCTGGCAGAGCCGGGAACGCTACCGGACCCAGGACGAGATTGTCTCGACTTTGCGGGAATTCCGAGACCGGCGCATCCCCGTGGACAACATCGTTCAAGACTGGCAGTACTGGAAGGAGGATGAGTGGGGAAGCCATGCTTTCGAGAAGAGCCGGTTCCCGGATCCGGACCGTATGCTTGACGACATCCACAAGCTCCACGGTCGCTACATGATCAGCGTGTGGCCGAAATTTTACACCAACACCGCCAATTTCCGGGAACTGTACGACCGGGGATTCATCTATCCGCAGGCCGTGAAAGACAGTTTGAGGGACTTCCTGGGACATCTCCAATCCTTCTATGACGCCTATTCCGCCGACGGCCGGAAATTGTTCTGGAAACAGATGGACAGCTGTCTCTACACAAAATACGGACACCGGATCGATGCTTGGTGGATGGATGCCAGTGAACCGAACCTCCGTGACTGCCAGCCGATGGAATACCAGAAGGCGCTGACGACCCCGACCGCTCTCGGCCCTTCTACGGAGTATATGAACGCCTATGCGTTGGTCAACGCGCAGGCGATCTACGAGGGACAGCGAAGCGTTTTACCGAACCGGAGGGTCTTTCAGTTGACCCGGAGCGGGTATGCCGGGCTTCAGCGCTACTCGACTGCTTCCTGGAGCGGAGACATCGGCACGACCTGGCTCGACATGCGCGCCCAGATGGCGGCGGGGATCGGTTACTCCATGAGCGGGATTCCGTATTGGGGCATGGACAACGGAGGATTTTCCGTCCAAAGCCGTTTTTCAAGGGCCATGTCGATCTATCAGAGCACCGGGGAAGTGACGCCCGATCTGGAGGAATGGCGGGAGCTGAACACCCGCTGGCATCAGTTCGGTACCTTCGTTCCCATTTTCCGCACCCATGGTCAATGGCCGGCCCGGGAACTCTGGAATCTCGCGCCCGAGGGTACGGAAACATATTCAAGCATCCTTTGGTACATCAAGCTGCGCTACCGGTTGATGCCCTATCTCTATGCTCTTGCCGGGCGGGTGAACCGGGAGGACTACACCCTTATGCGGGGGCTTGTGATGGATTTTCCGGAGGACCGCGCGGTGCGGAAGATCGACGACCAGTGGATGTTCGGACCGGCGCTGATGCCCTGTCCGGTTTCGGAATACCAGGCCCGCTCCCGTTCCGTCTATTTCCCGGAAGGGGCTTCCTGGTACGACTTCTACGACGGACGGCTGATTCTTGGCGGACAACGCCTTGAAGTGGACGCCCCCTATGCGCGGATGCCTTTGTACGTGCGCGCAGGGTCGATCCTTCCCTTTGGTCCGGAAATCCAATGGTCGGACGAGAAGCCCGCCGACCGGATCGATCTGTTTGTGTATGCCGGAGCGGACGGCAACTTCACGCTCTACGAAGATGACGGGTTGACCTATGAATATGAAAACGGCGCCTTCTCCGAAATCGGATTCCGTTGGGACGATGCGAGCCGCAAGCTGACCGTTTCGGCTTGCAGGGGCGATTTCCCCGGAAAGATCCAAAATCGTGTTTTCCGGGTCACGGTCATCGATGCCGACCATCCGGTTGGGTACGACCCCGATCGGATACCGGAAGGCCTGGAGGTTCCGTATGAAGGTCAGGAAATCACCGTACAATTGTGACGTCTCTGGCCTGAAATGTCGCTGAGTGCACGTAGAATGGAGACGGTTATCTTTTACGAAGCACTGATGCGCTAAAACAGTTCGTCGTTTCCTCCGTCGTGCCCGCCGTAGTTTCCGGTGTTTTCGGAATGCCTCGGGTTGTCGCTCTTCGGGCCGTAGGACCTTCTGGATCCCCTGCGGTCGTCACGTCCGCCTCTGTGGTCGTTGCGGCCGCCCCTGTGGTCATCGCGCCCGCCCCTGCGGTCGTCGCGTCCGCCCCTATGGTCGTTGCGGCCGCCTCTTGGACGACGTTCCGGTTCGACATAGCCTTCCGGCTTCGCGGCCAGCGCTCGCATGGAAAGACGCATCTTGCCGGTCTTCTCATCGATTTCCAGCAGTTTTACATCGACCTCATCTCCTTCGTGCAGCACGTCTGAGACATTCTCGGTCTTCCCCCATGCGATTTCGGATACGTGCAGCAGGCCTTCTTTCCCGGGGAGGATCTCCACGAAAGCGCCGAATTCCAAGATGGAAACGACCTTGCCGTGATAGACCTCGCCGACCTCGGGAACAGCGCAGATGTTCTGGATCCATTCATAGGCTTTTTGCATCGCTTCCGCATCGTTCGTCGCGATGTCCACGATGCCCTTGCCATCCACCTCGTCGATGTTGATGACGGCTCCGGTTTCGGCCTGGATCTTCTGGATGATTTCGCCGCCCTTGCCGATGACGGCTCCGATGAAGTCTTTCGGGATTTCGAAGGAGAGAATCCGGGGTACGAAGGGTTTGTAGTCTTCGCGCGGTCGGTCGATCGCCTTCATCATTTCGCCCATGATGTGCATTCTGCCTTCATGTGCTTGCGCGAGAGCCTTTTCGAGCACTTCGTAGGAAAGTCCGTCCACCTTGATGTCCATCTGGGTCGCCGTGATTCCGTCCTTGGTCCCGGCCACCTTGAAGTCCATGTCCCCGAGGTGATCCTCGTCGCCAAGGATATCCGTCAAGATCGCATAACGTTCGTTGGGACGGGTCGCATCGGTGATGAGTCCCATGGCGACACCGGCCACCGGTTTGCGGATCTTAACACCTGCGTCCATGAGGGCGAGGCAGCCTCCGCAGATGGAAGCCTGGGAAGAAGAACCGTTGGATTCGAGGATGTCGGATACCACACGTACGGCGTACGGGAATTCGGGAGCCTTGGGCATGACAGCCTTGAGGGCGCGCATGGCAAGATTGCCATGGCCGATTTCTCGGTGCCCCACGCCCCGCTGTGATTTGGCCTCTCCTGTTGAGAACGGAGGGAAGTTGTAGTGCAGGACAAACTGCTGGTCGTCCTGAATGAGCACTTCATCCATTTCCTTCATGTCCATCTTGGTGCCGAGGCTTACAGTAGCCAGTGCCTGGGTTTCTCCGCGCGTGAAGATGGCGGAACCGTGGGCGCAGGGCAGCCAGTCCACATCGCACCAGATCGGGCGGACTTCCGTTGTCTGGCGGCCGTCAATCCGCAGGCCTTCATCGAGCACGAGGTTGCGCAGGGCTTCCCGCTGCTCGTGTCCGAAATAGCGGCTGATCATCAGCGCCTTTTCCGCCTGCTCTTCCTCGGTCAAGCCGAGGGATTCGATGCACGCCTTCTTGATGTCTTCGAAGCCGTCCTCACGCTCGTGTTTCGGCTTGGCGGACTTGGCCAGCGCATAGCATTTGTCGTAGCAGAAATCGTGAACCTTCTGTTTGATATCTTCGTTTTCTTCATCACGCGGATACTCCCGCTTGACATCCTTGCCGAGTTCCTTGTTGAGTTCTTTCTGGATGCGGCACATGGGCTTGATCGCTTCGTGAGCGGCCTTGATCGCATTCAGCATGACCTCTTCAGAGACCTCGTTCATTTCACCCTCGACCATCATGATGTTCTCCTCCGTGGCGGCGACAATCAAGTCGAGGTCGGCTTGCTCCATTTCGGAAAAATTCGGATTGATCTTGAATGTCCCGTTGATCCGGGCGACCCGGACTTCGGAAATCGGTCCGAGGAACGGAAGGTCGCTGGCGGCCAGGGCGGAGGATGCCGCGAGCCCGGCGAGCGCGTCAGGCTGGATGTCCTTCTCCGCGCTGATCAACCACACGTTCACAAAGACTGCGAGGTGGAAGTCTTCGGGGAACAACGGGCGCAGCGCCCGGTCGATCAGTCTGGAGATCAGCACCTCGTAGTCGGAGGGCCTGCCTTCCCGTTTCAAGAATCCGCCGGGGAAACGCCCTGCGGAATAATACTTTTCCCTGTAGTCTACCTGGAGGGGAAGGAAATCGGTGTTTTCGTCAACTTCCTTGGCACAGGTCACTGTGGCGAGGAGCATGGTATTTCCCATCCGGATTACTGCTGAACCGTCTGCCTGCTTGGCAACTTTTCCGGTTTCAATTTCGATTACCCGACCATCGGGCAATTCGATTTTCTTGTTGATGATGTTCATTATACTTTTTTTACCGCGTCTTATCCAAGTCTGTCACGCAAGGTCACGCATCTTGGTTCAAAAAAAGGGATGGCAGCACAATCGGCGGCCGATCCCTTGCATATTCCTTTCGTATCGGATTATCGACGGAGCCCCAGCTCCTTGACGATGTTTCTGTATCTCTCAATGTCAATCTTCTGGAGATAGTCCAGGAGCCGACGTCTTTTACCTACGAGACGGAGAAGGGAGCGACGGGTAACGATGTCTTTCTTGTTCTTCTTCACGTGTTCCGTGAGGTGATTGATACGGTAGGAAAATAAAGCAACTTGACTCTCAGGCGAGCCGGTGTCTGTATTAGACTTCCCGTACTTAGCGAAAATCTCTTGCTTTTTCTCAGCTTGAAGATATTCAGCCATTTTGTAAAAAATTTTGTGAATAAAAATAAACGTACTTTTTCGTTCGGACAAAGTGTGCAAATTTAGACAAATATTCCGAAAGGGCAAAACGATAACAGAATAATTTTGTTAATTTTACAAAATATGAATTGGGAGCCTCTACAGGATTTGAACGGTCGGCAGGCCGATGCCGTGACCTCTACCGAAGGCCGCGTCAGGGTGATCGCCGGAGCCGGAACCGGCAAGACCAAGGCGCTTACCTACCGCTACGCCTACTTGGTGAACGTGCTGGGCATCGACCCGGCGAACATCCTTTGCCTGACCTTTACGAACAAAGCTGCCGCCGAGATGCGGCAGCGGATCGCCGCTATGGTTCGCAGCGGGGACTACAACGACTTCGTATGCACGATCGACGCCTTTTGCGTGAAATTCCTCCGGAAGGAAATCCATCGCCTGGGATTTCCGAAGACCTTCACCATTCTGGACGAAGAGGATGCCAAGTCCGTCGCCAAACAGTGTATGGATGAACTGGGGCTCAAACGGACCGAGAAGACGGTTAAGGAATTTCTGGGCGGAATCTCCGTGGAAAAATCGCTGAATGATTACATCACGACCTATATGCTGCCGGAAGTCAAGTGGTCTGATGAGATGCTGAAATCTAATCTGGCCAACTACATTCACCGGCAGATGAAGAACTACGCGCTGGACTTTTCCGACCTCGAGAACTTCACCAATTATATTCTCGATCGCTTCTCCGACGCGCGGGAGTATTGGCAGAACCGGCTCAATTACATCATGGTGGATGAGGCCCAGGACTGCAACCTCGACAACTGGCAGATCATCGAGAAACTGGCGGCGGGGCATCGGAATCTCTTCGTGGTGGGCGATCCCGACCAGGCGATCTACGAGTGGCGCGGGGCGAAGCCGGAACGCTTCGTGCAGTTCGCGCGGGACAAGGACATAATCCTTGACGAGAACTATCGTTCCACCCCGAAGATTTTGGACGTTGCCAATTCCGTGATCGCCCACAACAAGAACCGCGTTCCGAAGGATCTGTTCACCCGGAAGCATGAGGGAAGGGCAGTGATCCACTTCCACGGCAAGACCGAGGCGGAGGAAATGGAATGGGTTGTGAAGCAGATCCGGCTGCTGACGGATGGAGGCGCCCGGCCGAGCGATATCGCCCTTCTCTATCGGGCATCCTTCCAGTCCCGGGCGGTCGAACAGGAACTGTTGAACGCCCGGATTCCCTACACCATCTGGGGCGGCACCCGCTTCTTCGAGCGGAAGGAAATCAAGGACGTCCTCAGTTACCTCCGGCTGGTGAACGATCCGGAAAACGATCTGGCTTTCGAACGCATCGTCAATGTCCCGCCCCGAAGGTTGGGCCGGAAATTTCTGGAAGATCTCAAAGCGCGCGCTTCGGAGGATAATCTGAGCTTGTACCATGCTTTGAAGCGCCACAGGGGAACCTCCGCGCTGGGCAAACCCGGAGCATCGGAATTCGTGGATTTGATTGAGGACTGCGCGCGGTACGGAAAGTCCGCCCGGCTGTCCGACCTGCTGAATCGGGTGCTGGACAGAAGCGGCCTCAAGCGGATGCTGCGCGAGGACCAGGACGAAGACCGTCTGGAGAATGTGGACGAACTGCTGCAGAGCGTCCGCTTTTACGAAAGTACCCGTTCCGAGGATGAAGTCACGCTCGCCGGATACCTGCAAGACATCGCGCTCTATACGAATCAGGACTACCGGAAGGATACCCCGACCGTAAAGTTGATGACGATTCACCAGGCCAAGGGGCTGGAGTTCCCTTATGTGTTCATTATAGGGCTGAGCGAAGGAATCTTCCCGAACATGCGGACGATCCGCGAATACAAAAAGAACGGGGAGGAAGAGGAGCGCCGGTTGATGTATGTGGCGATCACCCGGGCCCGGAAGGCGTTGTTTCTGACGGAAAGCGAAGGATTCAACATTTCGACGAAGATGAACAAATATCCCTCCCGCTTTCTGACGGAAATCAAGCGGAACATGTTTGTCACGGAGGGTTTCGTGCCTGAAGAACTCTGGAAGGGAACCCGGAACCTGATGCATGTGCTGGACGAGGAGTCCTTCCGGGCCCGTTTCGATGATCCTGCATCGGACGCTGATGGATTCGCTGCCGAGCGGGCGGAATATGCCTCCCGCTTCAAAGTCGGCGACACGGTGGCGCACAACCTTTTCGGGGAGGGCATGATCGTCGGGGCGAACCGGGAGTTTTCCACCTTTGAAGTCCGCTTCGCAGACGGCTTTATCCGCCACCTGCGGGAGGGGTTTCTCCGGCCGGCGGATTTGCCGGAATAATCCGGGGCCCCTTTCACCGGATTGTCCCGGGAAGACCGGCCGGACGCGCTTGCGCAAGAAGGGAAATATTCATACTTTTACATTGATAACGACATGCCGATGAAGAAGATTTACAAACTGGATCCCTTGCTGGAACCTTACAAGGAGGTCATCGATGGCCGGCACCGCCGGATTTTGGCGTTCCGGGACAAATTGACCGGAAGATCAGCGGCCGCCCCGGAGGAGAGGCTTTCGGATCACATCAACAACCATCTGTACTACGGTCTTCATAAGGAGGAGGACGGATCCTGGGTTCTTCGCGAATGGGCTCCGAACGCCAACCGGATCTTCCTCATCGGAGAGTTCAACAATTGGAAGCGGACCACCGCATACGCCCTCAAACCGGTGGGCTACGGCAACTGGGAGCTTCGCTTGGACAAATTTTTTCTCCATCACGGCCTGCTCTATAAGTTCTTCATCGAATGGCCGGGCGGAGGCGGCGAGCGGATCCCCTCCTATTGTACCCGTCTGGTTCAAGATCCCGTGACGAAGGTTTTCAGCGCCCAGGTATGGGATCCCGAAGAGGCATATTCCTGGAAAAACCCCTGGACAGGCGACGGAACAACGGCCGGAAAGCGGCTTTCACGGCCGCACCCCTTGATCTACGAATGCCACATCGGAATGAGTTCCGAAGAACGGAAGGTGTCTTCCTTCAATGAGTTCCGGGAAAATATCCTGCCCCGGGTGAAGAAACTCGGGTACGACACCATCCAGATCATGGCCCTTCAGGAGCATCCCTACTACGGATCCTTCGGCTACCAGGTCTCGAATTTCTTTGCGCTGAGTTCCCGGTTCGGCACCCCGGAAGAGTTCAAACGGTTGGTGGATGAGGCGCACGGAATGGGTATCGCCGTGGTGATGGACCTCGTGCATTCGCACAGTGTGGACAATGAGAATGAAGGCTTGAGTCGTTTTGACGGCCGCGACGACTTGTACTTCTACCCGGGCGCGCAGGGGCACCATCCCGCCTGGGGATCGCGCTGTTTCGACTACGGAAAGGATGAGGTCGTTCGCTTCTTGCTCAGCAACTGCAAGTTCTGGCTGGAGGAATATCATCTCGACGGTTTCCGCTTCGACGGGGTTACCAGCATGCTTTATTGGGATCACGGGCTGGGGACTGATTTCATCGGCTACGACGTGTATTTCGACGCCGGGGTGGACGAGAATGCCGTCGTCTACCTGGCGCTGGCGAACCAACTGATCAAGGAAGTCAATCCCCGCGCGATCACGATTGCGGAGGACGTGAGCGGGATGGCGGGGCTGGCCGCTCCGTTCGCGAAGGGGGGCATCGGATTTGACTTCCGTATGGCGATGGGGATCGCGGACCACTGGATTAAATGGATCAAGGAAAAGAGCGACGAGCAGTGGAGCCCCGGGGAAATGTGGTACGAGTTGACGAATAAACGGGAGGACGAGAAGACGATCAGCTACGCCGAGTGCCACGACCAAGCGCTGGTAGGGGATAAGACGATCATCTTCCGTTTGATGGACAAGGAGATGTATTTTTCCATGAACAAGGAGTCTCGTAATCTGGTTGTAGACCGGGGGATCGCGCTCCACAAGCTGATCCGGTTGGTGACGCTCGCGACGGCCGGGAACGGCTACCTGAACTTCATGGGAAACGAATTCGGACATCCGGAATGGATCGACTTCCCGCGCGAGGGAAACGGTTGGAGTTTTGAGCATGCGCGTCGCCAGTGGTCGTTGGCGGAACCGGACTACCTCCGCTATCGGGATTTGCAGAACTTCGACATCGCGATGATCCATCTCGCGAAGCGGGAGAAAATCTTCACCGGAAAACCGGAATTGCTCCGGGCGGACGAAGAGAAGAATATCTTGATATTCATCCGCAAAAATTGTATCTTTGCCCTGAATTTTAACCCTACCGGCTCCTTCTCCGATTATGGTTTTCCCGCTCCTTCGGGAGCTTATACCAAGATCTTGGATTCGGATGACAAGAAATTCGATGGCTTTTCAAGGCTGGATGATGATGTGCGTTATGTCACGCAAGACGGGATCTTGCGTCTCTATCTTCCAAGCCGCTGCGCCCTGGTATTGAAAAAATGTAGTTCAAAATAACAGATTGAAGATGGCATTCCTGAAATTCAACAAGTCTGAGCTGGTGAACCTCTCCTATTCCCTGAAGAGGGAAATCATCTGCGCCAACAAAACCGGAGCCTATTGCAACACCTCTATCGTGACCTGCAACACACGGCGCTACCACGGTCTGCTTTCCGTTCCGGTGGACGGATTCGGCGGCAGAAAGCACCTGCTGCTTTCTTCTCTCGACGAAAGTTTGATCATGAACGGAAAGCAGTTCAATCTGGGCATCCATTACTACGACGACATCTATGAGCCCCGCGGTCACAAGTACATCGTTGACTTCGCTGCCGACCCGATTCCCCAGATTACCTACCGGGTAGGGGAGATTCTCTTTGTCAAGAGCATCCTGCTGGTTCCGGATTCGGATCAAGTGCTGATCAAATACGAGATCGTAGAAGCCCCCTCCAAGGTGAAGCTGATACTCCGTCCCTTCTTGGCTTTCCGCGATATTCATTCCCTGACCGGCGAGAACAGCCAAGCCCGGACGGAAGGATGGGAAGTGCCCAACGGCATGGCATTTTGCCTCTACCACGGTTTTCCGGAACTGAACATGCAGTTCAACACCAAAGAAGTGATCTTCTGCCCGGATCCGTCTTGGTATAAAGGTATCACCTATTCGGATGAAGCCCGTCGCGGGTTCGCCTGCAAGGAGGATCTGTTTGTGCCGGGACATTTCGGTGTCGATCTTTTTCCCGGCAACTCGATTGTCTTTTCCGGCAGTGTCGAAGAGGAGCCTCCCAGACAGCTGAAACGAAAATTCAACACCACGGTACAGAAGATGGGGGTCATCACCGATCAGTATGATCAACTGCTTCACTGGGCCGATATCCTCGTACAGGACCGGAACCATCGCAAGATGATCACGGCCGGCTTCTCCTGGCTTTTCACCGGACTTCTCCGGGAAACGTTGCTTTCTCTGCCGGGACTGACCCTCTATGCCACTGGCGACAAGGCAGTGTTCGAGGAAGTCCTGGACAATTTGATTGAAGACAACGAGGAACGGTTTTACCGGAGAACCACCCAAGTGGAATCACCCCTGCTCCTCTCCATCGTGCTCCAGGAGTACATCCGTTTCGGGGCCGATCCGAAGCAGGTCTGGAAGAAATACGGGGAAGTCGTCAGGCAGGTGCTCGAGAGTTATCTACCGGGACAGCGCAAGGAAGTGACCATGCAGCCGAACGGCCTTCTTTGGGCACAGTTTCCGAGATGGGCCCTTTCCTGGATGAACGCTTACATCGACGGCTATCCGGTGACGGAACGAGCCGGCTACCAGGTCGAGACCAATGCCTTTTGGTACAATTCCGTCTGTTTCGCCCTGGAAATGGAAGCCGCCTTCGGGGAGACGGAGCCCGGTTTCATCGCGAAGTGGTCGCATATTCGGGATTTGATCCAAGATAATTACCGGAAAATGTTCTGGAACGAGGAAAAAGGAACGCTCGCCGACTATGTGGACAATGCGGGGCAGCATCTGGAAGTCAGGCCGAACATGATGTTCGCCCTGATTGGGGACTACCGCCCCGTGGATGACGAAATCGCCCAATCCGTAATCCATATCATCAAAAACGAACTGGTCACCAGCCGCGGAATCCGCACCCTGTCCCCCCGTCAGCCGGAATACAAAGGCGTTTACGAGGGCAGTCAGCGCGAGCGGGATCTGGCCTACCACAACGGCAGCACCCGGCCCTGGCTGCTTGCTCCGTATGTTGACATTCAGTTCCGCTTCAACGGGGAGGCCTTCCTGAAGAGGGCGGAATGGCTGACGGAAGGATTCTTCGACGATCTGAGCAAGCACGGTGTCGGGGCGTTCTCCGAACTGTACGACGGAGACCCGCCTCATGAGCCCCACGGAGCGATCGCTTCCGCGTTGAGTACTGCTGCCTTGCTGCATGTCGATTACCTGATACGGAAAATGAGGAGAGAAGCCTTATGAGAGTCTTGATGTTCGGTTGGGAGTTTCCTCCCCATATCGCAGGCGGTTTGGGAACGGCCTGCTACGGTATTGTCAAAGGGCTGGCGGTCAATGGGGTACAGACCCTGTTCGTAATGCCCTCCGCCTCCGGTGATGAGGATCAGAGCGCGGCTGAGATCATCAACGCAAGCGATGTCTCCGTGAAAAATGTCAGCGCTTCCGTCGATGAATTCTTGGACCGGGTCAAGATGCTCCGTGTTCAGTCCAGCCTGGTTCCCTACGTTAATCCCGAGGAATACAAGGAAATGGTCGAGAGCGAGACCCGCCTTCAGGAAATCGCTTTCTCGAAGCAGATCGGGGAAAAATTCCAGTTCTCAGGCCGCTACGGATCGAATCTCTTAGAGGAAGTCGCCCGCTACGCCATGGTGGGCGGAACCATCGCGCAAGAACGCAAGAACGAATTCGATGTCATCCACGCCCATGACTGGCTGACCTATATGGCGGGCATCGCAGCCAAGGAGCTGACCGGGAAGCCGCTGGTCGTGCATGTGCATGCAACTTCCTTCGATCGGGGAACCGTTGAGCAAATCGACGACCGTGTCTATGACATCGAGCGCCGGGGCATGATGGCCGCCGACCGGGTAGTCGCCGTGAGCGACTTCACACGGAACATCGTCATCAACCGTTACGAGATCTCGCCCGACAAGGTGATCACCGTCCACAATGCGGTGGATTTCAGCGGCCGGGAGGACCTTACGGTCGAAAGAGGGGTTCGCGACAAGGTCGTGACCTTCCTTGGACGGATCACGTTTCAGAAAGGTCCTGAATATTTCATCGAGGCGGCAGCCAAGGTTTTGAAGCGGACAAAACATGTTCGCTTCGTCATGGCAGGCAGTGGAGACATGATGAACCGCTGCATTCGGCAGGTGGCGCGCCTGGGTATTTCCGACCGTTTCCACTTCACCGGATTCCTGCGTGGCACGGATGTGCAGAAGATGTTCGCGCTTTCGGATGTGTACATCATGCCTTCCGTTTCCGAACCGTTCGGAATCTCTCCGCTGGAAGCGATGCGTTCGAACGTACCCGCTATCATCTCCAACCAGTCGGGGGCTTCCGAAGTGCTGAGGTATGCCTTCAAGGTGGACTTCTGGGATGTGGATGCCATGGCGGACGATATCTACGCCCTCCTGAACTATCCGGCATTGTCCGCGTTCTCCGCCCGCTGCGGCTTCGAAGAGGTCAACCAGCTGAAGTGGAACAATGCAGCCGCCAAGCTGAAGAATATATATGAAACTGTCGTAAACGAAAAATAGGGTATAGCCATGAAAAAGAGCATCTGTCTGTATTTCCAAGTCCATCAGCCCAATCGGCTGAGATTGTACCGATTCTTTGACATCGGCAAGGACTCTCATTACTACGATGATTTCGCCGACAGGACGATCCTCAAACGCATCGCCCAGCATTGCTACCTTCCTATGAACAAGTTGCTGCTGAATGTCATCAAGCGCAACAAAGGCGTATTCAAGGTCGCTTTCTCGATCACCGGCACCGCGCTGGAGCAGTTCGACCGGTACGCTCCCGAAGTGATCGACAGTTTTCGTAAACTTGCGGCGACGGGTTCGGTGGAATTCCTCTGCGAGACCTACTACCATTCGCTGGCGTCCCTGGCGAGCGAAGCGGAGTTCAAGCATCAGGTTCTGAAGCATGCTCATGCCGTCGAACAGTATTTCGGGGTTTCCCCGACCGCGTTCCGGAACACCGAATTGATCTATTCGGATGCCATCGGCAGACAGGTCTACGACCTGGGCTTCAAAGTCATGCTCGCTGAAGGCGCTCGCCACATTCTCGGATGGAGGAGCTCGGGCTATCTCTATTCCAACGACGTGCAGCCGAAGCTCAAGCTGCTGCTCCGAAATTATTCGCTCAGCGACGATATTGCTTTCCGCTTTTCCGACAAGAGCTGGAAGGACTGGCCGCTGACCGGGGAGAAATATCTTTCCTGGCTGAAATCCTTCGATGGAGACGTGATCAACCTCTTTATGGATTATGAAACCTTCGGAGAGCATCAGAGCGCGGCGTCCGGAATCTTCGATTTCATGCGGTTTCTTCCCGAGGTGGTTCTGAAGGACGGATCCTTCGAATTCCTGACCCCGACCCAGGTCGCCAAGAAGCACAAAGCCATCGCTCCGCTTGAGGTCCCCGACGCGATCTCCTGGGCGGATGAAGAGCGGGATGTGTCCGCCTGGCTCGGAAACGAGCTCCAACAGGACGCTTTCAACAAGCTCTACGCCCAAATTGAGAAACTCTCTCTGATGGACGACCCGGTCCTATGGTCCGATTTCGGCCGCTTGCAGGAGAGCGATCATTTCTACTACATGTGTACGAAATTCTTCTCCGACGGAGAAGTGCACAATCGTTTCAATCCATATAATACCCCTTACGAAGCCTTCATCAATTACATGAATGTGCTGAGCGACTTCATCCTCCGAATCGACGATGCCGTCGCCGTCTCGTCTTTCCCCCAGGCAACCGCTTTGAAACCGGAGGCGGAGCAGCCTCCCGTTCGGCCCCCTGTCCGCAGAGCGGCCACCAAGCCTGTCGCCGGAAAGTCTTCAAAAAAGAAAAAGAAATAAATGACAAAAAATCTTATCAATCCGGACTATTTGTTCGAAGTCAGCTGGGAAGTCTGCAACAAAATCGGTGGCATCTATACCGTTATCGCGACAAAATCCCTGTATTTGAAAACCCAACTGCACAAGCATCACATACTGATCGGTCCGGATGTATGGATGGATACGGAAACCAATCCCGATTTCATCGAAGATGAGCATCTCTACAGCCAGTGGAGGGCTCAAGCCGCCTCGGAAGGGATCAGTCTTCGGATCGGGAAGTGGAATGTTCCGGGCAATCCGATCGCCATCCTGGTTAATTTCAAGCAGTACCTGACCCAGCAGAATGAAATCCTGTCGGAACTCTGGGTTAAGCATGGCGTGGACTCGCTCACCGGCAACTGGGACTACAAGGAGAACGTCCTTTTCGGTTATGCGGCCGGGCGCGCGATCGAGAGCTTCTACAAATTCAATCTGATGGCCTCTGACAAGGTCGTGGCACAATTCCACGAATGGCAGGCCGGCGCGGGTCTGCTCTATCTGGAGGAAACAAAACTTCCGATCGCCACGGTCTTGACGACCCATGCTACCGTGATCGGTCGATGCCTGGCCGGAAACAACCTGCCTCTTTATGATGCGATGGATTTGTACGACGGAGATGAAAAGGCAAGGCAATTGGGTGTGGTAGCCCGGCATTCCATCGAGAAAATTTCCGCCGGGAAGGCCGATGCCTTCACGACGGTCAGCGAAATCACTGCTAAGGAATGCGCCCATTTTCTGAAACGGGAAGTTACTGTCGTGACGCCCAACGGATTCGAGGACAGCTTTACACCTGCGTCGGACGCGGAATATAATGATAAGCGCGTCGCAGCCCGTCGGAAACTCTTGGAAGTAGCCACAGCCATGTCCGGTGAAGAAGTCCCGAAGGATGCCATCCTGATTGGTATCGGCGGACGGTACGAGTACCGGAACAAAGGGATCGATGTCTTCATCGACGCGCTTTCCAAACTGGACAAGAGTGATCCGGTGGGACGGTCCATCCAAGCCTTCATCCTCATTCCCTCCGGAAATCACGGGGCCGACAAGGATCTCGTAGCGAAGCTGGAAGGAAACGGCTCTTCCTACAGGACGCAGGTTTCCCATGTCTTGATGGACAAGGAATACGATGTGATCACCCGTCGATTCAAAGAACTGGGCTTCACGAACGACATTGGAAGCCGGGTGAAGGTCTACTTTGTGCCTTCCTATCTGAACGGAACGGACGGAGTGTTCAACACAAAATATTACGATCTGCTGGTCGGGCTGGACTTGACCCTGTTCCCTTCCTATTATGAGCCCTGGGGCTATACTCCGCTGGAGAGCCTCGCCTTCAGGGTGCCCACCCTCACGACCAGCCTGTCCGGCTTCGGCCTCTGGGTCAAGTCGCACTATCAGAAGGAGCATCCCGGCATTACCATTCTCGAGCGGAACGATTCCAACTATTTCGAGGTCGTGGACGGCGTGGTCGCCCGGGTGAAGGAAATCGCTGCGTTGGATGACGCCGGTCGAAAGAAGTACATGGACAATGCTCGGGATGTCTCGAAGATCGCCCTGTGGGAAAATCAGATCCAATATTACAAGGAAGCCTATTCAAAGGCATTGGAAACCGTTATCGCGTCCAAGGGAGCTTTTCCGGATGAAAAGGCGGAAGATAAATCGATGGTATTCCATAAAATAGAAATTAACAATCCTTCCTGGAGAAGTGTCATGGTGACACGCCATCTTCCCGATGCCCTTTCCGGTCTTGAAACCCTCGCCAAAAATCTGTGGTGGTGCTGGAACGAGTCTGCGAAAGATCTGTTCCGGTCGATTGACAAGGACATCTGGCATGCCACGGAACACAACCCGCTGGCCTTGCTCGATGCGGTCAGTTTGAAGCGTTTCATCGAACTGGCCAAGGACGATGCGTTTCTGGCCAAGATGCATGCCGTGCTGGATGAGTTCAATGCTTATATGGCGCTGAAATCCGAGCGGAAGGATCCCCAGATCGCTTATTTCTGTATGGAATACGGGCTGGATACCTCTTTGAAAATCTATTCCGGAGGCTTGGGAATCCTTGCCGGAGATTATCTAAAGGAAACCAGCGACATGAATGTGAACTTGGTCGCGGTCGGGCTGCTGTACCGATATGGCTACTTCACCCAGGCCCTCACCGGACAAGGGGAGCAAGTGGCCCGCTACGACGCGCAGGATTTCCTGCGGATCCCCGCGCAGCCGGTCCTGGATTCCGCAGGTAATTGGTTGACTTCCAGCGTAGCTTTTCCGGGGCGCAACATCACCGCCCGCATCTGGAAGGTGGCTGTCGGAAGGACGGATCTGTACCTCCTCGACACGGACTATGAGGCGAACATTCCTGAGGACCGTCAAGTTACCCACCATCTCTACGGAGGCGATTGGGAGAACCGGCTGAAGCAGGAGTTGTTGCTGGGACTGGGCGGTATCCGCGCGTTGCGTCACCTCGGTATCCGTCCGCAGGTGTACCACTGTAACGAGGGACATGCCGCGTTTACGGGGTTGGAGCGTCTCCGCGAATACATCCAGGATGACAATCTAGACTTCGGAGAAGCTCTGGAAGTCGTCCGGGCCTCCTCCCTGTTCACCACCCACACGCCGGTTCCCGCCGGTCATGACGTCTTTGACGAGGAACTCCTTCGGAAGTACATCGGCCATTACCCGCCGCGCCTGAAGGTGGAATGGGAAACCCTGATGGGCCTGGGCAAGGTGAACGGGGCCGATGTCCATAAAAAGTTCTCGATGAGCATTTTTGCCGCCAACATCTCTCAGAATGTCAACGGCGTTTCGATGTTGCATGGCGAGGTGAGCAAGGAGATCTTCAGCAATATGTACCCGGGTTATCTGCCGGAGGAGCTGTTCATCAGCTATGTCACGAACGGAGTTCATTATTCTACCTGGACTGCTGCCGAATGGAAGGAGGTGCATGCGCGGGTCTTCGGTCCGGAATTCGCGACCCATCACTACGACAAGAAGTGCTTTGAAGAAATCTACAAGGTTCCGGACGAGGAGATCTGGTCGGTCCGGAAAGCCTTGAAAGCACGCTTGATCCGGGTCGTGAAGGAACGGATCGGCAATCCCGCTCTCTGCAACCACTACTCGCCGAGCCAGATTGTCTCCATCAAGGACAACCTGCGCGATGACGTGCTGACCATCGGTTTCGCCCGGCGGTTCGCTACCTACAAGCGGGCGACGCTGCTCTTCAGCGATCTGGACAGGCTGGAGGCGATCGTGAACAATCCGGAGCGTCCGGTCCAGTTCCTCTTCGCCGGCAAGGCTCATCCCGCCGACAAGGCAGGGCAGGATCTCATCAAGCAAATCATTGAGATATCCAAGCAGGATCGCTTTATCGGCAAGATTGTTTTCCTGCCCGGCTATGACATTTCCTTCGCCAAGCGGCTGGTTCAGGGCGTGGATGTTTGGATGAACACTCCGACCCGTCCGCAGGAGGCTTCCGGTACCTCGGGAGAGAAGGCTTCCATGAACGGGGTCATGCACTTTTCCGTTTTGGATGGCTGGTGGGTGGAAGGCTACAAAGAAGGCGCGGGCTGGTGTCTTCCGCAGGAACGCTCCTACGACGATCAAGGCTACCAGAACGAACTCGACGCGGCGACCATCTACACGATTATCGAAAACGAGATCGCGCCGGACTACTATGATGTGGACGAGCGCACCCGTTTGTCGGCGAAGTGGATTGAATACATCAAGAACACGGTGGCCCGAGTCGCCTGCAATTTCACGACCAACCGCATGTTGAACGACTATTGCGACCAGTACTATGTGCCCCAGGCGGAACGGGCAGGACAGATCATCTCCGATGATTTCCGGCTTGCCCGACGGATCGCCTACTGGAAGACTCGTGTGCGGAGGGCATGGAAAAACATCGAGGTGATTTCCCAAACCCAACCGGATGCCTCCTATGTGCTGTCTCCGAAAAACGACCTGGATGTGGAGGTTGTCCTGAATCTGGGCGACCTCTCTCCTGAGGACATCGGAGTGGAGATGTTGTTTGCCGCTTCCGATCGAAAGCGGCAGTTGTACATTCAGGACAAGTGTGAATTCAAGGTCGTTGAATCCAATGACGGGATCGTCCGCTATCAGGCTTCCATCCTTCCTGAACGGGCGGGTATGTACCAGGTGGCGATCCGAATGTATGCCAAGAGTCCTTTGCTTGCTCACCGGCAGGATTTCGGACTTGTAAAATGGTTATAGCGACGGGTTTTTTCGATGGTGTCCACCGGGGACACCGTTTGGTCGTCGAGCAACTTGTCAAGGCGGCGAAGGAGCGTGATGAGCAGAGTCTGGTCGTCACCTTCCGGCCCCATCCCCGCAATGTCCTGCAGAGCGACGCACGGAATCTCCGTCTGTTGACTTCGCTGGAGGAGAAAAAAGAATTGCTGAAAGGACTGGGCGTGGACCGGATTGAGGTCTTGCCCTTCACCAAGGCGTTCAGCCGTCTTTCGACGGAAGCCTACCTCCGGGACTATCTCATCGGACGGTTCGGCGGGAAAGCCATCCTGATCGGCTATGACAACCGGATGGGAAGCGACCTGCTCACGCCGGACCAGATTGAGCCCCTTGCCCGCAGTCTGGGACTGGATGTCATCCGGACGAAGCCGGTGAACGCCGATACTTCTCTCGCCATCAGTTCCACCAAGATCCGGGCCCTGCTCGCCAGGGGGGATGTGACGGCTGCCGCCGAGATGCTGGGGTACGCGTACACCTTGCACGGGGTCGTGGTTGCCGGCAATCAGTTCGGCCGCACGATCGGTTTTCCCACCGCCAACATGCAATTGTACGAACCCCTCAAGCAGCTTCCCGGAAACGGGGCCTACCAGGTGGAGGCGGAGACGGTCGGACTCAGATTGAAGGGCATGTGCAACATCGGAATCCGCCCCACGGTTTCCGACGCGAAGGCTCTGACGATCGAGACGAATTTGTTTGATTTCGACGAGGACATTTACGGCCTGGACTTGAAAGTTCATTTCCTGCGCAAAATCCGCGATGAACGGAAGTTCGCGACCGTGGAAGAACTGAAGACTCAGCTGGAAGCGGACCGAGAATTTTGTCGGAGCGTGGAAATCTGAGGAATATTTCTTACATTTATCCGAAAGAACAACGATTGTCATGGAACTGGATTTCGGTACGATCATTACTCTTATCATTTTAGCGGTCGGCGCGGTCTTGTCGGTTGCCGGCAAATCGAAGAAACCGAATCCTCTTCCTGAGCAGTGGCCGGAGATTCTTGAGGAAGATACCGTATTCGAAGAAGGAACTCCGGAGACGCGGCGTGAGGGAGCGGGTCTCCCGTCGCCTTCCGCCCCGGTTCCGGTTTCCGCTCACGAAGCTCCTGTTCAGCCCGCTGGAACGGATGTGCACGCCCCTGCCGTGCAGGAGAAAAAGAAGCTGCGTATCGACAAGCGGAACCTGATCCTCTATTCGGAAATTATGAAACCGAAATTCGATGGACAGTAGCACTGTTTTTTGAATATTTTTATCTATATTTGCTTAATAAACAGGGTTCTGTCGGAAAAGGGCAGAACTCCGTTATTTTTTACGAACAGAAAGAATAAAACGTTCAACTATGGCGGATATTCATTACATGACCCAGGAAGGGTTAGAAAAATTGAGAAAGGAACTGTCGGACGCGATCGCGCGGCGCCCCGAGATTTCGGCGGCGATCGCGGAGGCGCGCGAGAAGGGCGACCTCTCCGAAAACGCTGAATACGATGCGGCTCGCGAAGCGCAGGGGCTGCTGGAACTGAAGATCGTCCGTCTGAAAGATCTCATCGCGAACGCGAAGGTCATTGACGAATCGCAAGTCGGGACCGACAAGGTGCAGTTGATGAACAAGGTCAAGGTGCGGAACCTCTCCAATGATGCAGTGATGGAGTTTATGATCGTGGGGGAGACGGAGGCTGATTTTACGCAGGGAAGGCTGGCCGCCACGACGCCGATCGCAAAGGCGCTGCTCGGTCATTCCAAGGGAGAAACCGTCGAGGCGCATGCGCCTTCGGGGATCATCAAATTTAAGATTTTGGATATCACACTCTAAGTCCGGCAAAACGATGGCAACGATTTTTACAAAAATTGCTCAGGGGGAGATCCCCTCTTTCAAAGTCGCGGAAGACGACTCTTTCTATGCTTTTCTGGACATCAGTCCGTTGGCGAAGGGACATACCCTGGTTATCCCGAAGCAGGTGGAAGAGGACTACATATTTCATCTCGACGAGAAGACGTACGAGGGACTCTGGGCGTTTGCCCGCAAGGTGGCGCTTGCGCTCAAGACTGTCGTTCCCTGCAAGCGCATCGGTGTCTGTGTGCTGGGCATGGAGGTGCCCCACACCCACATTCATCTGGTTCCCTTGCAGAATGAAACCGACTTGGATTTCCGGAAAGAACGGATCAAACTCAGCCCGGAAGAGAATCAAGCGATCGCCGATGCTGTCCTGAATGAATTCAAGAAACTGTAGGACCATGAAAAACCAAGTTTACCTCCCGGCCCTTGCTGCCTTTTGCATCGGAGCGGCAGCCTGTTCTCCGAAAGCCGAGGTTAAAGGAATGCTGACCGGCGCCCCCGATACCCAGATCGTCGTGAAGCAGCTCACGACCTCTTCCGACGATGTCATCGACACGATCAAGACCGCTTCGGACGGATCCTACTCCTATCGGCTGGAAGTCCGGGAAGGCGAACCCGAATTTGTCTATTTCTACAAAGGGGAGACGAAACTCGCTTCCCTGCTGCTCGAAAAGGGGGATCGGGTGAAGGTGGTTTCCGATACACTCGGCAACTATTCTGTCGAAGGATCCGGGGAAAGCCTCAAACTCCAGCAGATCGAAAGGGATTTCAGTGATTTCATGCAGCGTTTCGGGGATGCGCTGGAGGCGGGGGACAATCCTTCCGCTTCCCGACAGTACATCGAGTATTATCGTTCCCGGGTCATATATGTGATGGAGAACCGGAAATCCATCACGACCATCCCGGTGCTGTACCAAAAGATCAATCCGGATTTCCCGGTATTCAGCCAGTCCACGGACGCGATTCATTTCAAGAACGCCTATGATTCGCTCCTGACCGTTTATCCGGCTTCCCGCTATGTCAAGGCTTTGGGTCAGGAAGCGGACCGCAGATTCAGACTTTTGAACCTGAGTCAGCGCATCAGCGAGGCGCCCGAAATGTCCTATCCCGAATTGGAACTTCCTTCGATCGACGGATCCAAGGTGCGTCTCGGCAGCTTGGATGCGAAGGTGATTCTGGTCTACTTCTGGAGTGCCGCCGATGCCGCGCAAAAAATGTTCAACCAAGATGTGCTCCTTCCGGTGTACAACGCCTATCATCCCAAGGGATTTGAAATCTATGCGGTTTCCCTGGACACCGACAAGGGAACTTGGGCCAGTGCCGTGAACAACCAGAAACTCCCGTGGATCAACGTCTGTGACGGTCTGGGCCCTGCTTCACGCGCGGCGGTCCTGTACAATATCGGCAACCAACTTCCCGTGTCGTTCATGATCGTGGACGGCTCGCTCGTCGACGCAACCATCCAAGGAGAGGCATCTCTTCGGAAGTTCTTGGATTCCAATCTGTAGGGTGGGTCAGGACCGTTTCGGCCCGAGTCTCGCCCGTAGAATCGCAGCGTAGTCCCGGAATTCCTGCTCTCGTCGGGTTCTCCCGAAGTTGGCGGTGTGCACGCGGCGTTCGGCGGAGACGAAATTCAGTTTCCGGATTTTCAAGCCGTGCTGTTTCATTTTGTATTCCCAGTCGATTCGCTCTCCGGCTTGGAGCGTAGCGGGGAAATCTCCGATCCGGTCAAAAATTGCCTTGCGCATTAGGACCGCGCCCGTGAACAGTCCGAAGTAGGGTTCCGCCTTGAGAGCCATTTCTTTTCTTTGCGCGTCGGTCAGTTCCGGAGAGAAGAAATCCTGTACCTTCGCCTCGACCGCAGCGATGCTCTCGTCTTCTGCAAGGGCTTCGTATAGGGTTTGCAGGGCGTTTTCCCGCAGGCGGTCGTCATGGTCGTGAAACAGAATGTACGAGCCGCGCGCGGCATGGAGACCGGTGTTCTTGGCGGCGACCGGCCCGCAGGATCGCTCGTGCCGCAGCACAGTGCAGCCGTGCTTTTCCGCCAGGGCGCCGGTGGCGTCCTCCGAACCGTCATCCACCACGATGACTTCGACGTTCATGCCTTGCCGCTCGATGCAAGCAAGGGCTTCTTCCAGATAGTTCGCTCCGTTTTTTACCGGGATGATGATGGAAATTAAAGCATTCATGTCCGTTGTCTCATTCTGTGCCGCAGAAAATTCATAGAAATGTCAGGATGGCACCGGGAGCGGAACGCGTCGTAGTCCGGAGTGTTCTGCATCAGATCCAGCAGGAACCATTCCAAGTCGTTGTAGATTTCCCGGTTCCGGCGGGCGATGTCTGCGATTTCCGTCAGGTAGGCCTTCACGAAGTTGAATTTGACTTCGCTGTCGAGGACGAGTGATTCGATGAAAAAAAGCTTGACCCCGTCCAGCGGAATCTGTTTCTCCTGCAGGAAGAGATACAGCAGCCTGAAATTCTCGATATAGTGGAAGCCCTTCTCTCGTTGGTGGGCGACCGAATCCGCCCGTTGGAGATAATGGTAGTACGGCCCCTTGAACACGAAGATCTCGGGTAGCAGCAGGTCGCCGGCTCCGGTGAAGTAAATGTCTTCGCCCCCGCCTTTCACCGGCGGGAAACGGAGGAAATGCCGCTGCAGGAACGACCGCCGGTACAACCGGGCCCAGATAATGGGCGGCAACAGCCGCTGGATCTTCGCCGAAGGCTCGAATCGGCCTTCGGAAGAAAAATTGTCAAAGGAACTGAAAGCGCGCTTCCCCGTGTCCGGATATTCCTGGACATAGCTTGTGTTCATGAGGATGTCGGCATGCAGGGCGTCCGACCGCTCGACCATCGCTTCGAGATAGTCTTTGTCCAGCCAGTCATCGGAGTCGATGAAATAGATATATTCCCCGATGGCATTGTCCAGGGCGAAGTTTCTGGCGGCGGAGACACCCCGGCAATCTTGCCAGTCAGTGAGTCGGATGCGGGCGTCTTCCCGGGCGGCCTGGCGGAGCAGTTCGGGAGAACGGTCCGTCGAGCCGTCGTTTACGCACAGGATTTCGATGTCGCTGAGGGTCTGCCCCCGGACGCTTTCGAGGCATTTTTCGAGGTAGTCCGCTGTGTTGTGGACGGGGATGAGGACGGAAACCTTAGTCATGGTTCGATTTGTTGATTTTCATGAGACTGCGGTAGCGGGTGATCTTTTCCATCTTTTCGTAGGTCTCCCGTGTCCGGACGGGGGTCGTGTTGTCCCCGCGTGCGGCGAGGGCATCGAACCGCTGTTTCAATTCGGGGAAGAAGGGGGTCATGCCGGTGAAGCGCCACCAGTCCTCGAAATGCCGGATGCGCTCTCCGACCGCGTCGTAGCGAGAAAGCCAGGGTTTCCGGAGCCAGCAGAAATGCCGGATCACGATGTCCGTCCCGTCCCCGAGAAGGCTGTTGTATCTCCGGTCAAGTACTTTGAAATGTCCCTGAAATACCTTGTTGATGACATCTTGATCAGCACATTCCAACTTCTCACGATACTTTCTTTCGACTTCCAGGCATTTTTCCGAATAGCCTCCCGCGCGCCATTTTCGGCAGTCGAGCAGCAGGACGCCGCAATTGGCATAGTTGCAGTCCGTGTCCACTTCGAGATTCTTTTTGAAGGCCTGGTAGGCGACCCTGGGTTCGGACTCCTCGTCCAGCGCGGCGGCAAACGGACAGCCGTCCAGCGGCTGTTCCCAGAGTTCTTCGATGTCGCCGAGGGCGATGATGTCCACATCCATGATCAGAGCTTTCTCTGTCTCGGGATAGAGTTCCGGAAACACCATCCGGACGTAGGTGGAGGGGGTCATGCGCGGCAGGGACAGATACGGAATCTTGTAGAGACGGGAGAGATCCCAAGTATGGTAGTCGATGCTGAAACGGGGGAAATCTTTCCGCATCCGTTCGATCTTCTCGCGGTTCCCGGGGAGAATGCCCTTCCCGAACACATGGAAATCGATCCATGCCTGGGTGTGGCTGCACACGCTGGCGATCATGGTCGCCATGTAGGGGGAATAGTTATCCTCGCAGATCAGATAAACGGGGATGTGTTTCATCTTTCTTGATTTTTTCTCTGAGTGCGGCGGCGATCCATCGCCTGTGTTCCACCTTCTTGTCGAGGAAGTAAATTTCCAGGCAGTCTTTTTGGTCGCGGCAGCGGGATAGCAGGTCGTCCAGGCCTTTTGCGGCGCCGCGCGTGAGTTCGTCGGATGCATCCGTCCGCCAGCACCATCTCAACAGAAGGTCCAGCAGGAAGCCGAACACGATCCGGTAATGCTCGTCGTCGGCCCTTTCCGTGTCCAGCAGGTCAAGAATCCGGTGCGAGCCCTGAATCTGCGCCTCAAGCTGTGCGCGGTTCGGTGCGGTGCGGGTGGCGGAACCAGGCCGGAGGGTGTACAGGTAGCGGGCATCGTCGACAAGGGCGATCCTGCCGCAGTGCAGGGCGGCCTTGACGGCGAAGAACGGGTCTTCGAAGTATCGCAGTTCCTCCGGAAAGCGGATGTCGTGCTTCCGGAGAAAGTCGGACTGGAAGAGGGCGGACGTGAAGTAGCAGTAGAAGTGGGCCTTGTGTCGGCGGATCTTTTCGTTCTGGTTTACCAGTTCTTCCGTCCAAGAGCGGCCGGACCGGGGATCAAACCGGCGGAGGCTCCCTTTCGCCACCTCCGCGCCGGTTTCGGCGGCCGAGCCGAGGAGCTTTTCGTAGAAAGCGGCATCGATGCAGTCGTCGCTGTCCACAAAACCGATCCAGGTACCTGCGGCTGCATCGAGTCCCAAGTTCCTGGCCGCGGCTGCTCCCCGGTTTTTGTCCGTGCGGAGGAGTCGGATCCGTCGATCCCTTCCGGCGTACCGCGCGAGAATCTCGGGGGAATCGTCGGTGGATCCGTCATCGACGCAAAGAATCTCCAGATCGGCCATGGTCTGGCCGCAGACGCTATTCAGGCATCTTGCCAATTGTCCGGCGGCGTTGAACACCGGGATGATGACGGAGACTTCCGGCATTACGATCCCATCTTGGCCTCCCGTCTCGCGACATCTTCGTCGTCTTCGTTCAGCGAGGATTTTTCCGGACTCCAGCCTTCTTCTTCCTTGACGTTGTGGATGGGATCCGCCAGCAGTAATTCCTGGGCGTCGCTGAATTCCTGCAGTTCCGGCACATGGGCGTCCGCTTCCGCAAGGGCTTTGTCCAGGTGTGGCTCCTTCGGCAGGGCCGAAGACGCGATGAGGATTTCCTTTTCAAGCAACGTTGCGACGAACTGTTTCAGATTTTCTGAGAATTCCTCCGGAAAACCCTCGCGCGCTCCGGCCGCGGCGATTTCTTCCACGGGGACGCCGTCCACGATGTTCTCGTAGATGTGGGTTCCGAATCCATTCATCCCGAAATAGATTCCGGTCTCGGAATCGATGATGACGGCGATTCCGTCCGAGATGTCCGCATACATTCTGGCTTCGTTCAATGTGTAGGTCATATTCTTGAATATTAAATCATTTCAATGCAAGGAGAAAGGCCCGTAGGCAGGCTACGTTCTTGTAAATGTCTCTGCACAGGCGAATCTTGTAGAAGTCGAAATCCCGGACCATGCCGATCAACTTCTTCACAGTGGCCGTGTCCTGGCGATCCTCCATCTGCGAGATGGTGGAATGTACCAGGCGGGTGATCGCAGCCCCTTTCTCTGCCGGGAGACAGCGGGTTATGGAAGGCTCCGCACCCGGAAAGATTTCCGGCAGCATGCAAACCTGCACGGGATAGGCCGTCCGGAAGCGCGCATGAAGGTTGGCGATGTTCAGTACGTACTTGTCTCTTCGCGCATTGTTGGAGACGAACCGGGTTCCCTGCAGCGCCTCGTACATTTCGTTGTACATCTGGGGCGAGAGGGTGACGATTGAATAAATCGGATAGGCGAGCAGGCCGTCCCGGCTTTTCTCAAGGGTTAGGTAGTCGTCGGAAACATATTCGAATCCGTCGAGCAGAGCGTGGACGGCCAGTGTGGATTTCCCCTGCTGCCCGCGGGCGCAGAGCAGAACGCCTTTCCCATTCAGGCCGATGCAGGCTCCGTGGATGAGGTTTGTGTCCGGAGTCTTCAGGATCCGGTTCAGGAGTTGGACGAAAAGATGTCCCTGCTTGATGGCTTCTTCCGGCTCCAGGTGTTCGGCCCCGTAGTAGTAGGTGTCTGTCCGCTTGTCGAAGGCGGTGATGGTTTCTTGTTCGCCGTTGACCATGAGGACAGGGGTGTGCCTGGACCAGGTTTCATCGAGCACCCAGACCACATCTTTCTCTCGGATCCGCAGGCCTTGCGTCTTCCACAGCACAAGCGTCGCATCATACCGTTCCGCCGTGTCTCGGAGGGACCAGGTTAGCTGCCGTTCCATCAGGGGCGTGAATTCCGAGGAATAGTTCAGGATCCGGACGACCCTTACGCCCAGATCGAGAAACTTCGTGCTGGCCGGCGTGAGGTTTCGTTCGATTTCCGACCGCATTGCATCGATCTGCCGCGCGGCTGTTTCCGCTGAAGCCCTAATCAGTTTCATGTCGAGCCAGAATTTTTTTGGCAAAGGCGGGACGGCCTCTGAACATTTTGAGGAAGGTATACAGCGGCCTGACTTTGAAAAAGTCGGCTATGAGCGCCGGGTGCCTCATGACTTTGCGAACACCGAGTTCATGGCTTTTCCGTTGAAGCGGACACAGGATGTATCGGGCATAGGCCGTCAGCGCGCAGAAATCTTCCATCTCCGTTTCAGGGACGTCTTTTTCGAATATCTCTTCCGGCAGCAGATCGGGCACGACGCTGTTGAGGAGGCAGACCGCAAACAGGAGGTTGGCGCGGCTTTTCGACTGTTCTGCGTCCCGGAGCACGATCTCATAGTCGAAGCCGGGGGCTGTTCCGGTCAGGAACCGGGCATCGAACCAGATGAAAAGGAGGCCGTCCGCACTGGTGCGGTACATGAGGTTTTTGGACAAGTTCGCCAGCGCGATGAACAGCATGTCTTCCCGGGAAGGGATCAGCGTGTCTACGCCGAAAACCTTGGCCGGCACCGCGCGCCGGAAAAAGTCGTCGTTGAGGACGCTCCCGTCGCCGACTTTCAGGTCAAGGTACCGGTGAATGTCCATCATCCCTTCCGCCGAGTCCCGGAAATGGATGGACATGGCGTGGCGATCCCGGCGGCAGACGTACCCGAGCCGCCTGCAAAGGGCTCCGACTTTGTTGAAGTCGGACGCGCGGACCAGGATGTCGATGTCGTTCATGACTCTCGGAAATGCCGGGCGGAGACTCTTCATCGCGCCTCCTTTTAAAACGATGAAGTCGATGCCGCGCATTTTCAATTCGACGCAGATCTTCTTGAACTGCGCGATCAGCCGGATGTTCTGGAAGCGGTAGTAGTTCAGCAGGCCTGTCAGTCTGGGTCCGGTGTGGGAAGGGAAGGTCAGTTCCGGATGCATCTTCATGAAGTAGGAGAGTAGGAGCGCCTTTTTCCCTCCTTCGGCTTCGATGTCCCAGGTCTCCATCAGGGCGTCCAAGCTTTCTTGTGCCGGATCGGCGGACAATGCCATCCGCAGGAGCCGTTCATCCGACTCCGTTACCAACTCCTTGCGGATCTTGCTTGTAAGCGAAGAGCAAAGCCCTTTCGGTTGAAAGTCACGTGCATTCATGTGTATGACGTATACGATGTACGCGACCAGCGCGGAAATCCTGTTCAAAAATACACTGATTCCCCTGTCCGCGGACTATCAAATCGTACAAACGGACTGTATTTTCATCAATTCATCATTGCGGAGCGCACTCTTTTGAGGAATCCCCGCATACTCTGCTCGAACAACAGCAGCAAGCCGCCGAAGACCGCGACCGTGGCTGCGAGCAGGAAGGTTCCCTGCCACAAGAACGCCCAGATGGAAGCGGCTTCGCCCAGCCCGGTCCGGCTCGACAGCAAGATCATGGCGGCAAAAGAGATCAATAGGAAGGCCAGGTGCTTGCCGTACATGCGGACATAGAAGATGAGCGGAGTATGCAGCCCCTTGCTGAACAGGAAGATGGGTTTCCAGATGAAGCCGATGGCGACCTGGGCGATGAGCACTCCCGTCAGGATGCCGTTCAGCCCGTAGATTTTTCCCAGCAGCACGGAAAAGCCGACGTTGAGGATTCCTTCCAAAATCGGTGCCCAGATGTCCTGGAACATTCCGTATGCGGTCAGATAGGTGTCCACCGTGGTCCGGGTGTTGGTGATGAAGAACGAGGCGATGATGAGCGCCAGCGTGGTCCGGCCCAGCAGATAATCCGATCCGAGCCAGGCCGTGATGAACGAGTCGGTGAGCAGCCACAGGCAGATGCAGCAGGTGCCCACCAAAAAGAACCTGGAGGTGAAAAGCTCGCGGAAAACTTTCAGAATCAGCTTTTTGTCCCCTTCTGCAACCATATTTCCCACTCCGGCATCCATGCCGGTGTAGAGCGCGGTCAGCAGATTGAGGAGATTGACGGTCAGCAGCATGTAGTTGCCGTACAAAGCGACGGTCGTCAGGGTAGAAAAGGCATAGATGATCAGCGGGCTGAGCTGGTTCATGGCGAAGTAGCCGAGCTTGTGGAAGGACAGGTATTTGACCTTCCGGAGCACGTCCGGATACTTCTTCCGCAGGAGGTCGGGACGGGTGACCGGTTCTTTCAGGAAGGGATATTCTTGATGGACGATCCGGATCACCCAGAAGGTGGTCAAGGTCGCGAAGACGGCTTCCAGAACAAGCCACCAGATGTAGCCGTTCCCCAGGAACCGCACGGCGAGCGCCTGGAGCACCAGTTTCAGAATGCCGAGCAGACGGCTGCGCGAGACGATTTTATAATTCTGTTGGTCGGCATACAGGACGTTCTTGCTGAACGTGAAGAAGTAGTTCAGCAGGGAACCGTACAGAAAGACGCTGAACGTCGCGTAAGGATACCAGAGCGGCAGTTCCGACTTTCCGAAGATCTGCGGGAAGAAACCCATGACGACCAGGCTTCCGGCCAGGACCAGGGAGGCGATGATCCGGTACATCCTCCCTTGCAGGGCGACAATTTCCCGTATCGATTGGTTGTCCTTTTCCGCCAACGGACGATACAGGGTGACGGCGATCGCCGTTCCGATGCCCAGTTCAGCCAGATTCAGGAAATTCAGGATGCTGGCCGCGGTCGTGTTCAGGCCCACGATTTCCGTCCCGAGGTAATCGATGAAGATTCTTCGGGAGAAGAAGCCCGTGAGGATGGACAAGAGTTGCAGGGACAAGGAAACAATGCTGTTCCTGATACTCTTTTTTGTCCGTCTGTATGGGCCTGTCGGGTCGCGCATGAAAACCGGTGCTACAGGGATCTAGGTTATTGTCCGATCTGCTCAAACGCGGTTTCGATCCGCTTCGCGCATTCTTGTTTTCCGATCCGGAACACGATGTCGGCGATGCCTAAGCCGCTCGCGGCTCCCGCCAAGGCAAGCCGGGTCGTATTCATCACCTTGCCCATCGGCCATTCCCGCCCGCGGATGTACGCTTCCATCGCAGTCTCCAATTCTTCCTTTGCCCAGGGGCCGGAATAGTCTTTGATGAAGGCGGCCAGTTGCCGGACCAGTTCCACGTTTTCAGGTTTCCAGAATTTCTCCACATCCTTTTTTGGGAAGGGTGCGGGGAGTCCGAACGCTTCGAACTCGGAAGGAGCGACAAACAGATATGGAGCGATGTCCCAAAAATCGGCGACGAAGGTTGCCCGCTCCTTGGTGAAGGAGACGACATCACGGACATAGTCCCGGGTGTAGATATGTTTCTCGAAATCCGCTCCGGCTCCCCGGAAATCCGCGCCGGCCGTCAGCGCGCAGACCGGACACTCCACGATGTTGAGGTCGTGCGATTCCAATACGGGGACAAGGAGACCGGCGAGTTCATCGTCGGATTTCATCCGGAGGTATTCTTTGTTGTACCAACGTGCCTTTTCGGCGTTGAAACGCGCGCCGGATTTCACGATGTGGTCCAGGGAGAAGGCTTCTATCAGCTCCTCCATGGAAAGGAGTTCCCGGTTGTCCCCCTCGCCGGGATTCCAGCCGAGGAAAGCGAGCATATTCACGAAGGCCTCGGGGAAATAACCGTCTTCGCGGTAGCCGCGCGAGATTTCCCCTTCCGAATTGATCCACTGGAGCGGGAAAACGGGAAAGCCGAGTTTGTCTCCGTCGCGCTTGCTCAGTTTGCCTTTCCCGTCCGGCTTGAGCAAGAGGGACAGGTGCGCGAAGCGCGGCATGGTGTCTTCCCAGCCGAAAGCCCGGTACAGCAGATAATGCAGCGGGAGCGAAGGAAGCCATTCCTCGCCGCGGATGACCTCCGTGATGTCCATCAGGTGATCGTCCACGATGTTGGCGAGGTGGTAGGTGGGAAGCCCGTCCGCCCGTTTCCAAAGGACCTTGTCGTCCAGGGTGTCCGTGTTCACCTCGATGTGTCCGCGGATCAGGTCGTCCATCTGCACGACCGTATCCTCCGGTATCTTGAAGCGGATTGTCCAGTCGGTCGCGCGCTCCAGCAAATCATTTACTTCTTCTTCCGGTAGGGTGAGGGAGTTCCGCATCTGCTTGCGGGTCTTCCGGTTGTAGATGAAAGTTTCCCTTCGGGATTCCGCTTCGGCTCGGGCTTCGGCAAGCGATTCGGTCGTATCGAAAGCGTAGTAGGCGGCGCCTTTGCGTACGAGTTCTTCCGCATATTCCCGATAGATGTTCCTGCGCTGACTCTGCCGGTAGGGAGCGTGCGGATGTTTCGGGGAGGTGTCTTCCACCACCTTCCCGTCTTCTACACCTTCGTCAGGAATGATGCCGCACCAGTTCAAGGCATCGATGATGTACTGCTCCGCCCCGGGTACGAACCGTTGGGAGTCGGTGTCCTCAATCCGGATGATGAAGTCTCCGTCTTTCTGTTTGGCGTAGAGATAATTGTATAGGGCGGTACGAACGCCTCCCATGTGCAGCGGGCCGGTGGGTGACGGCGCGAATCGGACCCTTGTTCTTCTTTCTGTCATGTAGTGATCTGATTTCAACCTGTAAAAGTACTAAAATTAGGATTCCCTTTCCGTCTTGGCCATCCGTTTGATCGCCGGAGTGTTTTCCAGTTCCGCCATGTTGGCCTTGAGGTCGACCAGCAGCACGGGCTTGTCATCTTTGGAGAAATGGAAACGGCGCTCGTTCTCCCCTTTGTTGTAGCCGATTTTCCGGAATACTCCCGCCGGTTCCGGCAGATCGATTTCCTCGCCGGGCTCCAGATAGGCGGGTGTGTACACAAAGTTCTCGTCAATGATGACGATGTTGCCCAGCGACACATCGATGATCTTGCTCAAGTCCTTGTAACTGAATCCGGTAGCGATGACCGTGATCCGGATCTGGTCGCCGAAATCCTTGTCGTCCTCGTACACGATGCCCCGTTTGAACCGGTTCACATTCCCGGCATATTTTTCAATGAGACGGTCGATTTCGTTGAGCCCGTCCATCTTGAGCCCCTCTTCGTTCCGGCCGGCGGTGATGTTCAGCAGCATGTTCTTGGCTGTCGACAGGTCAAAGTCGTTGAGCAGGGGCGAATCAAGAGCCCCGCGCACCGCGTCCTCGATCCGATCCTTCCCGGTACCGATTCCGCATCCCATCAAGGCCATGCCGCTATCGGTCATCATTGTCTTGATGTCTTGAAAGTCCACATTGATGTAGCCGTGTTTGCTGATGATCCCCGTGATGCCGCGCACGGCGGTTGCCAGCACTTCATCTGCCTTCGGGAAGGCATCTTGAATCAATGTGTCTCCGAAGAATTCATACAATTTCTCGTTGTTGATGATGAGCATGCTGTCCACGTTCTTCCGGAGTTCCTGCAACCCGTCCGCTGCTTTTCCGAGGGCCTCGGATCCTTCGTTTTTGAAGGGGATCGTAACAACCGCCACGGTCAGGATGCCCCGGTCCTTTGCCATCTTTGCGATGATGGGAGCAGCCCCGGTTCCCGTGCCGCCTCCCATACCCGCCGTGATGAAGAGCATCCGGGTTTCCGGACCGAGCACCGTTGTTTCAATCTCTTTCACTGCTTCAATCGCAGCGTTCCTGCCCTTCGTCGGATCGGTTCCGGCCCCCAGTGAATCCCGCCCGATGTGCAGTTTCACCGGAACAGGGCTGTTCTGCAACGCCTGTAGATCCGTGTTGCAGACCACGAAGCTGCAGCCTTCGATTTTTTTGCGGTACATATAGTTGACCGCGTTGCACCCGCCGCCCCCGACTCCGATGACTTTGATCATCGAATCGACCTCTGTCCAATTCGAGGGCCTAATTTCAAAATCCAAATTATCTCCCATGATTCAATTCCTTTTACACTTCTTCGTCTTTCATATCTTCAAAAAGGTTGCCCAGCTTCCTCCACAAGATCTCTCCGATCTTGGGTCCTTCCGGTTTGGGCTTTTTCGGCACTTTGACTTTTTTCGGTTTTTCTACTTCGGGCCCGAAGGCTTCCGGTTCGAACAGTCTGCCGTTCCGCTCGGATGACTCTCGGGTTCCCGCGAGGGTCGCTTCGGTCTGTTCCCCGTTTGAAAGCGGCTTCTTCTCCGCTTCTTCCGTCTTGCGCAGGATCGGAGGTTTGTCCGTGCAACTGAGCATATTGTCTTCTTTCGCCGCAAGGATCATCGCTACTGATGCAGTGGCGGCAGGATCCTTGATCTGCGCGCATCCTTCGTAGGAGAACAGATTTCGCGGGAAGCCGATTGACACGTTGTAGCCGGACAGTTCCTTGATATAGTTCGCGCAGTTGAGCAGGTTCGCCCCGCCCCCCGTCACCACCACGCCGCTCCGCAATTGGTCCGCGAATCCGCTCATCTGGATTTCATACAGGATCGCATCGATGATTTCTTTGACCCGGGTTGTAATCACTTCGGACAGATATTTCACGGGGATTCGGGTACGGACGCTTTCTTCCTCCTCAATTTGCAGGGTCTTCTCCGCAAGCGTCTGCAGATTGTCCTTCATGCAGCCGCCATAGGCTTTTTTGATGTTTTCCGCAACTTGTTCGGAAATCATGCATTCGTTCCGGATGTCGTTCGTGATCGTCTTGCCTCCGAAGGGGATCGCGGAATAGTGGCGCAGGATGTGGTCCGTGAACAAGGTTACGCTCGTCACGCCGGCTCCGAAATCGATGAGCGCCACTCCGTTCTCCTGCTGGTCGGGCTTCAGCACAGCGATCGGCAGGATACTCGGCACGAAGTACTTCTTGGCTAGGGCGATGCCCAGGTTGTTGAAGATCATGTCGATGTTCTCCGTGTACCTCCTCGAACCGATGAAGACCTTGAAATTGCCTTCCAGAAAGGAACTGTTCATGCCCACGATGTTCCCTTCCGGCTCCTGAATGGCTTCTTCGGTGGCAAAACTTTGCGCGACGGCGCCGTAGATGGTCTGGCGCTCTGAGTCGTCGAGAGGGTAGGAATCGACGGCGAAGCCTTTCAAATTGTCCACCTCCTCTTGGGAGATGTAACCGCTTTCCGCGTTCCGTTCGATCTTCGCGGTGGCCGTCTCCTGTCGGACGTAATAGCGCGGCAGATTGACCACCGCCTGCAGAATCTTGATCTTGAGGGTCGATTCCGCTTTCTCGATGGCGATCCTCAAGGTGTCTTCCACCATTTTCGGATTGAAGACATAGGAATTGCGGATACCCTCCGAAGGGGTTTCTTCGTAGTAGACGACTTGGATGTTCTCTCCTTCGATCCGGGCTACCGTGAGCGCGATCTTGGAGGATCCGAGGTCAATTGATGCGATGTGTTTTTCTTCCATATTCCTTATTTTCTGCAGACGATCTGCTTGTGGTATTTAACGTTCACGGTTGAATAATAGCCCGCGCCCTTCTCCGGAAGGATCGCGGAATAGTATTTTTCGATTCTGGCGAATTTTTCCCCGATTTCCACCGGCTTCCCGAAGAGAAACCGCTCCTTCCCCTGACGGGGGACCAGCACGAGGTCCCCGTTCCCTTCCACGGTAATCTGGGCGATATTCTTCGCCCAGACGCGGGACTCGTTCATATGGCTGACCAGGGAAAGGATGTCGGCCAGCCATTGTTTCTGTGATTCGCTTTTCGGTTCGCCCTTGAAGCCTGCCGAAAAATCCAGCGGAACCGCTCCGTCGATGATCGGAACCGTCGAGGCGAAGTTGCGCTGGAGCGGGAAGAGAAAGCCTTTCTCGTCGGCGAAGAAACCGATCGCTCCTTTTTGGAAGCGGACGAACGGCTCGCGTTGGTAAACGATGACATTCAAGTAACCGTCCGGCGTCGTGAAGGCTTCCGTTTTCCGGATGGCGCTCTTGGAATCCAGAATCTGCTCCACTTTCTTTAAATCCACGCTGTCCAGCCTCTGCCCGACGTAGGCGCCGTATTCTTTTTTCAAATAGCCTTCGATGTCTTCCCGGGTGACGAAAGTCCGTTGATCCGCAAACTCCACTTGTAGCCCGGTACAGGTCATCTTTCGCTGTCTTTCTTCGTTCATCGTGAAGATGAACGCGATGCAGACCCCGAGGATTCCGAGGCCGGCCAGCAAGAAGAGGGTTGCGGGAAGTCTTTTCATTTCAGTCTATCTTTCAACAGTTCGGTGATCGGTCCGATGAACTGGTCTATGTTGCCGGCCCCTAACGTGGCAAGCGCGTCCAAGGGTTCATTTTTCAAGTAATCCATTAAATCTTCTTTCTTCAGCAGGATTTTCTCGGGGGCGGTGACTCGGTCGAAGATGATTTCGGAGGTCACGCCCGGGATCGGCTCTTCCCGTGCCGGGTAGATGTCCACCAGGATCAGTTTGTCCACTGCGCTGAGGGCCGCTGCGAATTCAGCGGCGAAGTCCCGGGTACGCGTGTAAAGGTGAGGTTGGAAGATGGCGGTAAGCTTCCTTTTCGGGAAAATGTTCCGGATCGAGCTGATGGCGGACGAAAGTTCCTGCGGATGGTGGGCATAGTCGTCGATGTAGGAGAGCGAAGGGGTGTTCAGCTGTACGTCCAGCCGTCTTCTCACCCCGGAGAAGGTTCCGATGGCTTCCTTGATCTTCAAGGGCGGGACACCGTGCAGCAGGCAGACGGCCGCGGCGGCTACGCTGTTTTCGGCATTGACCCATCCCGGGGTTCCGACCCGGATGCCCGCGAGGACTCCGTCGGGATGCACGAGATCGTACTCAAAGCACCCCGACCGGTCGGGGCGCGGATTCCGGGCGTAGAAGTCGGATGCGGGATCCGCGTAGCTGTAACGCAGGATCTTCGCCTTCGTGTCTGCCGGCGTGATGTCCAGTCCTTGCTTTGCGACAACGGTTCCGCTGACTTGGGCAGCGAAGGCCTTGAACGCCTTTCGGTATTCCTCCAGTGTTCCGTAAATGTCCAGATGGTCTGCATCCATAGCCGTAATCACCGCGATGGACGGATGCAGGGCCAGGAATGAGCGGTCGTATTCATCCGCTTCCGCAACGACCGTCGGCGTGTGGCTGATGAGCAGGTTCGTTCCGTAGTTCTTGGAAATGCCTCCCAGAAAAGCGGAGCAGCCTTTGCCGCTCTCGGTCAGGATGTGTGCGATCAGGGTGCTGGTCGTCGTTTTTCCGTGCGTCCCCGCCACGGCCAGGCAGGCCTGTCCTTTCGTGATTTCTCCCAGTATGCGGGAGCGCTTGATCAATGTGTAGCCTTGTTCCTGCACATAAACCAACTCCTTGAGGTCGTGCGGGATGGCCGGGGTATAGACAACCAAGGTAGAGGCGACATCCTTCGGAATGTAATCGATGTCGTCGGTGTAATGCACATCGATGCCTTCTTTCTCAAGGGAATGCGTCAATTCCGAGGGCGTCAGGTCGTAGCCTGCGACTCCGTATCCTTTGAATTTGTAGTATCGGGCAATGGCGCTCATGCCGATGCCGCCGATTCCGATGAAATAGATTTTCGAATATTTGGACATAGTTAACCCCCATTCATTGTTTATCCGCCTGCGTTCCCAGGGTGGCGTAGATCTCCTCGACGATCCGCTGCGCGGCATCCGGAAGCGCCAGTTTGGCGATGTTCCGTTCCAGAACCGCGATTTTCGCCGGATTGCGTACCAGTTCCAAGGCTTCCGGCATCAATTTCTCTTCGGCGTCCGCATCCCGGATCATAAGCGCTGCCTGCTTGTTCACCAGTGCCATGGCATTGTGGGTCTGATGGTCCTCCGCGACGTTGGGGGACGGCACGAACACCACGGCTTTGCGGGCGGCGCAGAGCTCCGAAACGGAACTCGCCCCTGATCGCGACACAACGACATCCGCAGCGGCATAGGCCAGATCCATCTTTCCGATGAAATCCGAATAATGGATGTCCTGGAGCATTTCCCCGCCCCAGCCTTTTTCACGCGCCTCTGCCATAAAGGCATCGATTTCCTCCTTGTAGTATTTCCCGCACTGCCAGAGTATATCGACACCGGACATTCCTTTGCATCCCCCTGCAATGAATTTCCGCATCGTTCGGTTCAACATCGCGCTGCCCAGACTGCCTCCTACGATGAAAATATGGCGGTTCGCCGGGTTCAACCCGTATTCCGCAATGCCGCGCCGGACGGTTTCCTTGGTGGCCGGGACGATGTTGCCGCGGATCGGATTGCCGGTCAGCACGATTTTGTCGGCGGGAAAGAACTTTTCCATGCCTTCATAGGCCACGCAGATCCGCTGGACCCGTTTCCCGAGGAGCTTGTTGGTGAGGCCTGCGAAACTGTTTTGCTCTTGGATCACGGAAGGAATATGCAGCCGGGTGGCTGCCCAGAGCAGGGGAGCGCTGGCGTACCCTCCGACCCCGACCGTCACATCCGGCTTGAATTCCCGGAGGATCCGCTCGGCCATCTGAACGCTGCGCAGCGCTTTGAAAGGGACCTGGATGCCGTTTATGAGGTTCTTCCAAGTCAGTTGCCGCTGAAGTCCCGTGATCGGAAGGGCCTGGATCCGGTAGCCTGCCGCGGGAACTTTTTCCATCTCCATTTTGCCTTCCGCTCCGACGAAGAGAATTTCCGTGTCGGGATTCACTTCCTTCAGTTTCCCGGCGATCGAGATCGCAGGGAAGATGTGGCCTCCGGTTCCGCCGCCGCTGATGATGACTCTCAAAGGTTTATAATTCATAGTCTTATTCATAATGATAATCACTGATTTCTAAGTCCGGAATCTCGTCTTCATGTCCGCTCTCCAGCAGATCCAAGTCGTTCAGCGAGCTTCGCACCTCGTCCTTTCCGTGTTCCACCAGCGGGGCAGCCTTGGCTACCTCCCGCGCGATTTTACGTTTCGCCATCCGGCTGATGCTCAATACGATGCCGAATGCGATGCTGAACATCAGGAAGGAGGAATTTCCGTGGCTGATCATCGGAAGGGTCTGTCCGGTGAGCGGACCCATATCTACATTGATCAGGATGTGCATCATGGCTTGTCCGGTGATCAGGATTACCAGCCCGGCCACGGCGACCTTCGCGAAGTGGTTGTCACAGTTGCGGACGATGATGGCCCCGCGGGCCAGCAAGCTGCCATAGAGGATCAGCACGATGATTCCGCCCAACAAGCCGTATTCTTCCACGATAAAACTGAACATGTAATCTTCGAACATGATCGGAACGACGTACCGCTGGGTGCTCCTTCCCGGCCCTTTCCCGATGATCCCGCCTTCGTGGACGGCAATCTTCGCGCTGTAGGGTTGCTTGATCTTGTCAAGGGCTTTCTGGAAGTCTTCGCTGCCGGACGCATTCTCTTTGATGATGTTCAGATAATGTTCATTCCCCTCCGAGAGCACCCGGTTCAGCGCGCTTTGGAGATGGGTAAAGGTGGGTTCGTGTCCGTTCTTGATCTGGATTTCGTTGATTCCGATGCAGATGCCCAGCACAACTACGGCCAGCAGAATTGGCAGCGCGAGTTTCCGCATGCTGATTCCGCCGACCAGGATCGTGATGAACATGACGCTTCCGATGAACAGAGTGCTGGAAAGGCTTCCGAACATCATGCCCAAGCAGACCAGGAAGATCGGCAGATAGATATAGACGATTTGTTTGACCCCGTCTCTACCCCAAAAGGGATATTTTTTGGCCAAAAGGTTCGCGATCATGAAACTGTCGTTTCGATAGGCGTTGACCGCCCAAGCCAGGTACATGATCATGGCGACTTTGACCACTTCGTACACGTGGATCTGGAAACCCGACACAGCGATGACGCGCCATGCCTGGTTGATCATCAACGGTTTGAAGGGTCCTATGGTCTTGTGGCTGGCGAGGATGGCCAGGAGCGCGATGGAGATCAGGAAGCCGAGCTGCGAAAGAACCCGGAAGATGCCGATACGCCGGATGTTGTAGCACAGGATGATCAGGCAGAGTCCGAGCGCGGTGATCAACAACTGTTCCCGGATGATGGCCATGCGGGACGTTCCTTGCTGCAGCGCCAGTTGGGAGGTGGAAGAAAAAATGGCCACGATGGAAATCATCATGAGCAGCAACACGATCATCCACACCACGCGGTCTCCCTCGAAGGAATCCGCGAAGTTCCAGAAACCGTCTTTTCTTTTTTTATCTTCCGCCATATGCAATTCCTACAGTCTTCTGACAGCCTCTTTGAATCTCTCTCCCCGGTCCTCGTAAGAGGTGAACAGGTCAAAGCTCGCGCAGCAGGGGCTCAGCAGCACCACGTCTCCGGGATCGGCAAACTTGCTGGAAGCCTTGACCGCCTCGTCGGCGCAGCGGGTGTCCTTCATTTTTTTCTTTCCCACGATTTCTTCGAAGGCTTCGTGGATTTTCCGGTTGTTCACCCCCAGGCAGACGATCGCCTTGACTTTTTCCCGGACCAGGGGTTTCAGCACTTCGTAGTCGTTTCCTTTGTCGATGCCTCCTGCGATCCACACCACCGGACGCTTCTGACATTCAAGGGCGTACCAAGCCGCATCTACGTTCGTTGCCTTGGAATCATTGATATAGAGCACATCCTTGATGCTCAGCACCGGTTCAAGCCGGTGCTCAAGCGGTTGGAAAGAGGCCAGCGACGCTCGGATCACCTCGTTGTCGATCCCTGAAGCCTTCGCGGCCAGGGCTGCCGCCATCGAATTGTAGATGTTGTGTTTGCCGCCCAGCGCCAGTTCTTTCAGATAGATATTGCATTCTTCTTCCTCGTATTTCACGACGATCTTCTCGTCTTTGAGGAAGGCGCCCTGGGGTACTTCCTCTTTTTGTGTGAATGGAAGCCGCTTGCAACTCAAGACGATCTTGTTCAGATGGTCGATGGTGATCTCGTCGTCGGAATCGAAGATGAAGCAATCCTCGGGACGCAGGTTCCGGGTGATCCGGAATTTGGACTTCACATAGTTGTCGAGCCGGAAGTCATAGCGGTCCAGATGGTCCGGAGAAATGTTCGTAATGATGGCGATGTCCGGGTGGAAGTCATAACAGTTGTCAAGCTGGAAACTGCTGATCTCCAAGACATAATAGTCGTAGTGTTCGGTCGCGACCTGGTAGGCGTAACTTTTGCCGATGTTCCCGCCCAGCCCGACGTTCAGCCCGGCGTTTTGAAGCAGATAGTAGATGAGCGAGGTCGTGGTGGTCTTGCCGTTTGTACCTGTGATGGTGATCACAAGATCAGGCTTTTTGACCTTTGCCAGGAAGTCCGGGCAGAGCTTGAAGGCAAGCAGGCCCGGCCAGTCGTCTCGGGTCTCGCCCTTGAGCCTGAGAAGGGCGTCTACGAATTTGGATGCCCAGAGGGCAAAATAGAATCTAAGCATTGCTGTCCTTGATACCTCTTATCTTGATTATTTACTGTCTCTCCGAAAGGGCCCTGAGCGTGACCTCGTAGGCCTTGACGGCTGAGTCGTGTCTTGTCTCTTTGTAGCTGTCGCCGGCAAGAGCCCTGACGAGCATGTCCATGAAGTGAGGGTTTTTGACCAAGAGCGGACCGATCATCTCGGTGCCGAAGAAGTTCCTGTAATGATAACCCTCGGCGGCCGCGCCATCGGAATTGCCCGGCCCCAGCGTGACCTTGGTGAATAGCGGCGAGTCCACATTCGTGACGCTGCCGCATTTATTGATGAAGCCTACGACCGGCCTGTCAAGCAGATCGGTCTCGGCCACTATGTCGTGCGTGACGCGCGTATCCGTCTCTGAGGTGACATAATCGAAGATGCCGAGTCCCTCGAGATCCTTGCCGTCCACGTTGTGGATGCTCTTGCCGAGCATCTCCCATGAGTTGCCGGTAAAGAGCACGTAAGTGCCGGCTTCTATCGCATCTTTAAGAGCGTCCTTCTC